>Ga0209287_10000004_pt1 | contig 193090 bp, 161 predicted proteins | sample PPLLak3cmMay2015_2_FD_187255 | JGI IMG/M metagenome (GOLD analysis project Ga0209287, IMG submission 187255) | Freshwater sediment microbial communities from Prairie Pothole Lake near Jamestown, North Dakota, USA - PPLs Lake P8 Core (1) Depth... | ecosystem: Environmental > Aquatic >... | reverse complement strand
TGTCGTTTTGATAAAACCGCTGAAGGGAAAATATGGAGTAATTTCTTTTATTTAATAAACGAGTTTAATTATGTTCGAGTTGAATCCGGAGATTCTGTACTTTCTTCAATTAATTGTTACGTGTCTGAAAATTTTAATGGGAATACTGTAAGTCTTGAGCTTAAAGGGATAGATAATAGTAATTTAATAAATCATTATAATTTAAAGAATAAAGGGAAATGGGTCAAACTTAGTTTAAAAGGTTTAGTAAAGAGTGATGGTATTGTATCAGGTCTTTTTTTTGTCTCTCAAAATGGTGTTAAAGATTTTAGTAATCTCAAGGGATATGTAACATTTGCTTATCCAGAATTAAAAGTGATAAAACCAAAAAATAAAATAATAGGTTATAATAAAGTTAATAAAAGTTCTATCCCTAAAATTGATAAAGTAACCTTATTTAATAAGAATATTTTCAATAAATATCTTTATTTTTATCCAGATTCTTCTAATAAAAGTAGTGTACAAAGCGCTCCTGTTTTTGAACGTGAAGTGATAGATGACCATTTTGCTGGTCCAAGGTTAGAATACTGGCGATATGCTATTTATCTTTATAATTATGAGTACAGTTGGTGGAAAAGAATTTTTGGTGGAGGTACTGAATATACTCGTAAGTTCGCAGAAAAATTTCGTAACTCATGGGAGAAAACGGAATTTGATTATCCTCACAATCCTTTCCTATCGGTTTTATTATATTCAGGTATTCTTGGTCTGTTGACTTACATTTGGTTTTTATATAAGGCAATATACTATTACTGGCTCTATAGAAAAGAATATTGTTCCTTAGGAGTATCCTTCAGTATTGCTTTTATTTATGCTTTTTTTAGCGCTAACTCTCCTTTCGATCCTGCCATTCTTGGAGTGTTAACTATAATACCATATTTTATACATTTTTTTCATTTAAGTACCTATAATGATTAAAGGATAAAAGACAAAAAATCAATTCATAAGATACAATGTTTAACTTTAAAGAATCAAAATTAAATTTTGTTTCATATTTGTTAAAATACTCAAAAACAACTATACAAGATTCAAAGTTTAATTCATAATAGATACTGCAATATTCGCAAAAAAAGGTCGAGGTTTAAATTTTAATGTTACTAAATAGATATTACAATATTCAAAATTAATTATACAAGATTTAAAGTTATGATCTAATGGTAGTTTACAAGGATGATAGTTTAACGTTTAATAAACTCATAGGTTAACTCCTTCCATTGGTCGTTCAAAGTTGGAAAAAATATTTACATAGGATAATTTATGATAGATGAGTAGTATATTATTAGTTGTTTTCTCAGGAGTTATATCTTACCTTTTAACATTCCTCACTCGAAATATTGCCCTTAGGCATAGAATAATTGATATACCTAATGAGAGAAGTTTACATGAAGTTCCAACTCCAAGAGTTGGGGGGGTAGCAATTGTTATTTCTTGGTACTTAGGAATTTCAGTGCTGTTTTGGTTAAATGCAATTGAAAGTAAGCTGTACTTTGCATTACTAAGTGGAATTCTTTTAGCTATTGTCAGTCTAGTTGATGATGTTATTGAAATTAAACCTGCAGTACGTTTATTTATTCATTTTATTACCGCAACTGGCGCATTTATATTTTTAGGAAACTTAAGACCCTTAATAATCCCTAGTATTGAGATTAACTACCCACTGCTTATTTATCCTTTTGCAATTGTTGGGATGGTCTGGTTTATAAACCTGTTTAACTTTATGGATGGTGTTGATGGCTTTGCCTCTATTGAGGCAATAGTTATTAGCATTATTTTATTCTATTTTTCAGGTAATATTATTAATGTCCTATTGATCGCTTGCGTCGGGGGGTTTTTATTTTGGAATTGGCCTAAAGCAAAGATATTCATGGGGGATATTGGAAGTACTCAACTTGGCTTTATACTGATTGTATTAGGAATCTATTTTCACAATAGTTATAAATTCTCGATTCTAAACTGGATAATGCTTTCATCTCCCTTTTGGTTTGATGCAACTTTTACTCTTTACAGAAGATGGAGAAACAGAGAGAAGTTAAGCCAAGCACATCGTAAACATGCTTACCAAAGGATTGTTCTTGCAGGATTTTCTCACTTAAAAGTTGACATATATCTGATTGTCATTAATTTAATCATAATTGCAATGATTTTCACTTATAGAGAATTTAAAATACTTCAGATTCCTCTTTATATTTTAAGTATTCTATTCTTATATATTATTACCAAATATGTTGATAGAAGAGTTCCATTTAAGTAGTTTGTTAAATTGAAAATAAAGGAAACTTTGCTATAACTTTATCCAAACTGTTAATTGAGAAATAGATATAAATTATTTATAACCCATTTTCTTAATTCTGAGCTGCTAAGAAATACTTCTGTCCTAATCTCTGGGACTGTCATTGCGCAATTAGTTCCTATCTTTCTTCAACCTTTCCTTAGAAGATATTTCACTCCAGAGTCTTTTGGTGCGTTTTCTGTGTATTCAAGTATTGTCGGTATATTAATCATTGTTTCTTCGCTTAAGTATGAACAGGCTATAGTATTACCGAAAAAGGATAATGAGTCACTAAACCTTGTAGTATTATCATTGATATTAAATTCTCTTTTTAGTCTACTATTATTGGTTATAGTATTATTATTTAATGATGGATTACTACTATTATTTAACATTCCAAATAAATTCTCAAATATTCTATATTTTATCCCTTTAGGCACTTTTCTGATAAACACTTTTCAAAGTTTCAACTATTGGCTTATTAGAAAAAAAGCATTTGTTTCGATTTCTTTAAACAAGTTTGTTCGTAGGAGTTTTGAGGGTCTCGCTCAAGTAATTTTAGCCTTTTTAAAAAACATTAAAGGTTTAGTTATTGGTGATATAATCGGTCAATTGTCTAATATAGTTACTGTTGTAATTCAAGCTAGAAAAAATGATTTTTCAGTCAAAAAAGTCAGTTACGAAAAAATAAAATATGTTTTTAAAAAATATTCGGAGTTTCCAAAATACAGTTTAATCCCTGGCTTTATGAGTGCTTGTAGTTTTCTGCTACCAGCAATTCTTATTAATAGGTTTTACTCAGCAGAGTTTACTGGGTATTTCGATCTTTCAAAACTTTTACTCTCAATTCCCTTAGCTTTAGTAGCATCATCGGTATCAAGCGTATTGTTGCAGCAAGTATCCGTTAAATTTCAGGATAAAAAGAGTTTTCTAGGTGATATAAAGCCTATACTATACATTGTTACATTAATTTGCGTATTTGAAGTGTTAATAATCTCCTTTTTTGGAATCGGTATATTTAAATTTATTTTCGGAAATATATGGGGGTTCTCTGGAGAGATATCCAGAATCCTCGTTTGGTCATATGCTTTAAACTTTTTTGTCTCCTCATTCAGTAGTTTATTCATTGCTATGAGGAGAATTAAAATTTATAGCGTTTGGCAAGTAGCTTACTTTGCATCAATACTATCTTTACTATTCTTTAAATATTTACCATTTTTAGATTTTATTAGGATGTATGTTCTTATTGAAGTTACATGCTATACAGTTGCAACTGTAATCATACTATTTATGATAAAACAATATGAAAAAGAGATTAAGTTAAACTATCTATAAGTTAGAATATCTCGGTTTCTTCTGGGATTTACAGAAACAAGTTAATGAAAAATGAATCTGAAAATATTTATAATTAGCTCTTTATATAACGATTATATAATAAATTGTTACAAGAAGAATTCTTTTTTAAAGAATTCTTCTTTTGATGATCATTTAAATTTTATCAAAAAAGATTCCTCAGAAATGGTTCCAACCTATACTAAGACATTAGCTGGTTTGGGAGTTAATACTTTTTGCGTTTTTGATAATGATCTCATTCTACTTAAGAAATGGTGCAAAGAAAATAAGATAGCCTTTAAAAACAGTAAAGAAGCAATTTCAAAACAGATTCAATGGCAAAACCCTGATGTTTTATGGATTGATGATGTTAATTATCTTGATAAGGATTGGATTGATAATATTAGGTCTAAAGTGCCATCTATTAAAGTTGTTTTCGCTAATCATTGTGCACCATATACAGATCGAATAGTAGAAGGCTTAAAAGGTTTAGATTTTGTTATTACATGTACATCTGGACTTAAATTAGACTTTGAGAACCGGGGGATAAAAACATATTTAGTGTATCATGCTTTCGATGCTTTAATTTTAAATCAACTTTCAACTGCTATTTCATCTCCAAGAATCAGATTTGTTTTTTTAGGCTCTCTATTTACAGGGAGTGGTTATCACAAACAAAGAATCGAACTTATAGAAGAGATCTTAATGCGAGATATAGACCTTACAATATATGGTAATGTTGAATCAACATGCAAGATTAGGTCAAAGCAAGTTTTCTATTATACATACAAACTTTTCAACACTTTTGGATTAGGTAATATTTTAAGTAAACTTTCCATATTTCGAAAGTATGAGAATTATGGAAAGAGCCCAATTAAAAAATATTCAAAGCACCTGAAGAAATCTTTACTCAAGCCAGTTTTTGGAATAGATATGTATAATATTCTGAAGAGTTCAGATATCGTTTTAAATACTCATGGAGAGGTTGCAGGAAATTATGCAGGAAATGTTCGATTATTTGAAGCCACAGGGATAGGCTGCTGTTTACTTACAGATGAGAAAGCAAACATGAAAGACTTATTTGTTTCTAATAAAGAGGTTGTTACTTATACTAATAGTGAGGATTGTATAAATAAGGCAAAATGGTTATTAGAGAATGAGTCTGAACGAAAAAGAATTGCTCAGGCGGGACAGAATCGCACGCTAACAACCCATAACGTGGAAAGTAGATGTATGCAAATTATCGAGATAATAACAACTGAACTAGATTTGAAAGATTAAGCAGATCTTAGAAGTTCTTCGTAACAAAGAAATAAAGTACAAGTGAATTATTTATCATTTCAAGGTTGGATTAGGCACATAACAATTAATTTGTTAAGTATTAATGTTCATCCTAAGCCAGGGATTCATATTCTAAACGGTCATTATATTAGCAGGGACGATAATGTAGCAAAAGAAGTTTTCGCTCATTTGCTTGAAAAGATCAAATCTTCAGGAATTGAATTTGTTGATTTTGAACAGGCAGTAGATCTAATTAATCAGAAAAGAATCCCTAAGGATAAATGTTTGGTTTCATTCTCTTTTGATGATGGTTTTGAAGAATGCTTTACAAAAATTAAACCTATCCTTGATCTGTACAATATTAAGGCTGCATTTTTCATTAATCCCAATTTCGTTGATGGGAATGAATTGTATCGATCAAACTTCACAACAAATGTTGTGAAAGCGAATAAAGCACCGATGAGTTGGGAGCAAATACAGAAATTATCAATAGAAGGGCATACTATAGGTGCTCACACATTAGATCATATTAATCTTAGTATAGATAATAGAAATGAACTTGAACTTCAAATCAAGGGGAGTAAAGATATAATTGAATTAAAGACTAATAAGTCGTGCAACCACTTTGCATTTCCTTTTGGCAGAATTGAGGATATTTCTGAACTTGGAGTGGTTGTCGCCAAGGAAAATTTCCCTTTCGTATACAGTCAAAGTGATTTCCGTAATTACTTTTCGTTCAACGGCAGAGTGATTAACCGTAGGCATTTTGAATGCGACTGGCCAGTTAATCACGTATTATATTTTCTGAAAAGAAAGAAATTGTGAGGAGAGTTGATGTTGTAATTTGGGGAGATTTTCCACCAAAGACACAAACTGGAATAAGTATGGTTAACGCCATGGTTGAAAAGACACTACTTCAACAGGGCAAATCAATTATAAAAATAGACGAATCAGTTTGGCAATACTCATTGATGAGAAAAATTATTCTTTACCTAGCATTGGCTTTAAAACTTTTCAAAACTATTATTTCAAAGAAATGTAGAATTCTTTACTTTAACTTTCCCCTATCACGTTTCGGCTTGATAAAACTTTCATTTCTATTGCCTTTGATAAGGTTGATTTCCTTAAAAACAAAATTAATAAGCCATCTCCACAGAGGAGATTTGAGAGTATTTTCTGATAAATCGAATTCAAATAAACTTTTATTAAGGTTCTGTTTAAAATTTATCGATGAGATAATTGTGCTCTCCGAAATCTATATCGATGACGTAAAAAGGTTGAATTCCAAGGTAAAAGTAACATTACTTAGGAACACCTCTTCAATCGAAAGAACTTTTATTGATTCCGATCGAATCTATAATCGAAAATTCCTATGTATTTCAAATTACATAAGGAGTAAAGGTATTGGAGAACTTGTAGATTCATTCAGAAATGATGAACTGAAAGATTTTCACCTAACAATTTATGGGAATATTTATGATACGATATTTTTTGATGACTTGAATAATAAAAAAACAAAAAACATTTCCCTTGAACAGGCAATTTCTCGATCTGATTTAGACAAAAAATTAAAAGAAAATGATTGCTTCATCCTACCATCGTGGAACGAAGGACAACCACTTGTTATTCTGGAGGCAATGTCGTTAGGCGTTCCAATAATCGCCACACAAGTTGGTGATATTCCTAATATGCTTGGAAATGATTATCCTTTCTTAGTAAAGCCAATGGAAATTGAGGCACTAAAAATCAGCATTTTAAATTTTGATCGTTTTCTTAACAAACCTGAACTCGGTCGCAGGTTGTACAACTCATACTTAAACAGTTTTTCAAACAAGATATTCAACGAGAAGATAAGTAATATCTTCGCTTAGAACATTGTTGTAGTGAAAAAAATTAAATATAAACACATTTATATTTTCATCATAAGAATTCTTGATCAAATTGAAAGTATCTATCATTACAGCTTGTTATAATAGTGCCAGTACAATAAAGGGGACTATTGAATCGGTCATCAACCAAACCTATAATAATATTGAATTTATTATTATTGATGGAGCATCTAAAGATGGAACCGTCGATATAGTATCATCATATGGAGAAAAAATAAGTAAATTCATTTCTGAACCAGATAAGGGAATTTACAATGCAATGAATAAAGGGATTAGAATTGCGACAGGTGATATTGTTGGAATTTTAAACTCAGATGATTTCTTCAATAGTACAGAAGTAATTCAAAAAATTGTAGATGAATTCAATAAAAGTGATATAGATGCATTGTATGGAGATGTTCAGTTTGTGAAACCTAATGATTTACAAAAAGTTGTTCGATACTATTCATCTAAAAACTTCAACCCTAAAAAGTTTAAATACGGGTTCATGCCTGCACATCCAAGTTTTTATGTAAAACGAACTTTTTTTGAGAAAATTGGTTATTATAAAGAAACCTATATTATTGGTGCCGATTATGAGCTGTTAATCCGCTTCTTACATAATAATAAATTAAAGAGTAAATATTTACAAATGCCTTTTGTTACTATGAGAACAGGAGGTGTTAGTAACAGATCATTAAAAAGTAACCTTATTCTTAACAATGAGATTATTCGAGCATGCGGCGAAAATGGCATAAAAACCAATATAATAAATGTTTACTCAAAATATTTTATCAAAATATTTGAGCTATTTAGTATTAAGCAATAGTATGATAAAAAACATTGCGATAACGGGATCATCCGGTTTTATTGGCACTTATTTTATAAAAAATAACTCTGAATTCTCTATAAAAGAGATCGATCTACTAACTCAAAAAGTTGAAGGTTTAGATTTCATAGGAATTGATTCTGTGCTTCATTTAGCTGCACTGGTACACCAAGCTAAAAGCAAGAATGATGAAGAATACTTTAGAATTAATCGTGACTTAGCTTTTAACACTGCAAAAATGGCAAAATTGCAAGGTGTTCGACAGTTTGTATTGATGAGTACAGTGAAGGTTTACGGTGAATCAACAAATGATCAAATGCCTTGGAACGAAAGCAGTAACTGTAATCCCGAAGATGCTTATGGGCAAAGCAAGTATGAAGCAGAAAGGTTGATATTAGCCTTAGAGGATGATAGCTTTAGAGTTGCAATCATTAGGTCACCATTGGTTTATGGTGCAGGTGTGAAAGCAAATATGTACAACTTAATAAAATTTGTCAATAGATTTCCGATTTTACCGCTTGGTGGTATCAATAATAAACGCTCATTGGTTTATATAGGGAATTTAGTAGCATTAATTTCAAAGGTTATACAAGAACAAGTATCAGGAATATTTATTGCAGGTGATACTGAGCCTCTGTCAACATCGCAGATTTGTTGTTTAATAGCAAATAGTCTTAATAAGCGAGTTGTGTTTATTCGGATGCCACGGATTTTACAAATAGTATCAAAGAGTATCGTTCCATCCTACTATAATCGCCTTTTTGGTTCATTGCTAGTTGATAATGGAAAAACCAATGAGCATCTAGGTTTTTCACCTCCATTTTCAAGTGAACAGGGTATTCGGATTATGGTTGAATGGTATCGAGATATTCAGAAATAGCTATTATTCTCAACCTCATTTATATGAGGCAATGCAGTTTAGGGTTCGAATGCTGATATATACAAACTTATTTATTATCTGTTATTCTCAGAATTTGGAAATCATTTAATTCGCATTCAATACCTTTAAGCTACACTACAAAATGATTGATAGTTAGTGAAAGTAAGTTTATTGTATTAAAAAATACAGAGCATAATATTTAACTTTGCTAATTATTTTAGAGTTCTACATTGTACAATAGTTAGGTATATTTGGCTGTAGTTTAATATAGCGTTGCAATCCATTTTTGCGATTCTTTGTGACTTAGTGGCATTTTTTTAACCACCAAGAAAGCGCTAAGATTTACTCGCAACTCTGACTACAGCCAAATATACCGAACTATTGATAAGCAAGTTGCTTTAATATTATAAACCTTTTTATCTGTTGAATAGTTACCAAATTTCAATTTAATAGTTATATGAACAAGCTCCTTTCCATCGACTATTATATCCTACATCTACTACTATTCTCTTTACCATTTGGGAGGAAGGTTTTTATACCAATCCTATTTTTGTGGCTCTGCGTAGTCTTAATCAGTTACTTCGTAAAAGGCGATTACTCGACAAATCGGTTCAGAGGACTACTTATCCTTCCAATTCTATTCTACCTAGCATGCGCCATACGAGTAATTGTTTCCACTGGTTTACATAGCAGTAGCATCTCCGAACTCCAGTTCAATCTCTCATTACTATTGGTTCCACTTCTTATTCCTTATCAGCGTAAGCCATACCAGAATAGCAACCACACATTCCTTTGGTCATTCGTGGCGGGGTGCAGTGCTGCATCAATTTACTATACTGGATACGCATTATATCGCTCCTACTCACTAGTAAATGGTGCATATGCGTTCAATCCTATTCCAGAATATGGATGGGATAATTACTTTTTAGGTAGCATCTTTTCTTACCTAATTCATCCATCCTACCTCGCTCTCTACCTATTGGTAGCGTTACTATTTATTGGTATAGAGATAAAGAGGTGGTGGAAACAAAGACTTACGCTTAAAATACTAGTTATATTTTTATCTCTTGTGATTATAGCCTCGCTGGTAATGCTCCAGAGTAGAGCAGGAGTACTAGGCTTTGGTTTACTGATACTGGTATGGTTCTCCTATCTGGTTATCGCCAAACAAAAATATTTGCTGGGTACAATACTATTAGCCCTGTCGCTAGCTATGGCTTTTCTTGTACTTTCAAAATTCGATCGTTTGGTATATACTGCAAAATCTCTTAAGACCACAACAACAGAGGGGATTACAAACCAGAGTAAAACTGATGGTACAACAATGCGGTTTTGGATTTGGAAATCGGCATTATCAGCCATCGAAGAACATCCGTTATGGGGGGTTGGAGCTGAGAATATTCGGGGTGAACTGCAGAAGCAATACCTGAAATTAGGGATGCAAGGTGCTGCAGAGGTTCGCTTAAATGCCCATAACCAATACCTTGAAACGTGGCTTGGGCTAGGTATCTTTGGGCTATCGGCTTTGCTTGCAATGCTCTTCATCCCATTATGGATTGGATTAAAAAGTAAGGATTGGTTACTGGTTGGGTTTATCTGCCTTTGCAGCATTAGTTTTACCTTCGAGAGCATGCTCGAAAGGGTAGCTGGAGTTACTTTTTTTGCGATCTTTTATTCTATTCTTGTGTCGAGAACAGCGATTAATGAAAATATGCTGAAAGAGAAAGAGTCGGTCGCAAAGAAATAATGTTGAAGATATTTGTTTTATTTCATTGTTTTGCATCATTTTTGTAGAGATAATATAGTGCTTGAACCTAATGTTGTCAAAATTAGAAAATCATATAGCTTGCCACAGATTCACTGATTGTATATTCTTATAATATTCTGAATCTGTGAACATAGCGAAGTAGTTTTATGAGTACCTTTGATAAAAAATGAAAACATGCGAATAATCTGTGGCATTTTTACTTTATTGACAAATGCTAATATTGTATAAATTCAGCATAAAAGGATACATTTATCAAATACTTCGAAGTTTTTACAAAATAAATTAAACATCAATGACCGCTCCTGTAAATCACACCCCTCGATGGTTAGTATTTCTTATTGATATCGCAATCTGCCTTTTCTCAATATGCTTTGCATATTTTGTTCGTTTTGAGTTTAGGTTTAACGAGTTTGTCATTGAATCGTTAAAAACAGTTATCCCGCTTTTACTTTTCGTTAGAGCATTGTCTTTTATTATTTTTAGAACCTATGCCGGTCTAATTAGATATACGAGCGCTAAGGACTCCGAACGGATTTTTATTGTTGTTACTGTAGGAAGTATTGTATTAACCATCATAAATCTGGTTTACTTCCAGTACTATAAGGTATTGATTATTCCTAATTCGATTTTGGTTATCGATTTCTTTATTACCTCAATCATACTTATAGGCTCAAGGTTAGCTGTGAAAGCGTTGTACTACAGCTTATTTAGTGCTAGTTCGGAGAAAGAGAGTATAATTATATATGGGGCAGAGCAATTCGCTTCAATTGTCAAAAATACTTTGGATCGCGATTCAGGAACAAACTTTAGCGTAATGGCATTTATCGATCCGTTTGATAAGAATGAAGGAAAAAAGTTAGAGGGTATCAGCATATATAACTCCGATAAGTTAGAATATTTGATGCAGAAGTATGAAATATCGAAACTTATTATTGCGATTAAGAACATTGATCCTGTCAAACGTAATAGATTAGTTGAATTATGCTTTCAATACAATGTAAAAGCCCTTAATGTTCCTGATGTAAAGACATGGATAAATGGGGTTCTTAGCATTAATCAAATAAAAAGCATTAAGATAGAGGAGCTCCTCGAACGAAATCCTATTGTTCTTGATAAACAGAAAATTAGTGATGATTTAAAAGGACGAGTTGTACTAATTACAGGTGCAGCAGGCTCGATTGGAAGTGAACTTGTTCGCCAGATTGCAAAATTTGAACCTAAAAAAATAATTCTTTTCGATCAAGCCGAAACACCGCTATACGATTTGGACCTAGAATTGAGAGAAACTATTCTCTTTTTCGATTTTGAGGTTGTAATAGGTAGTGTTACAAACTCCTATAGAACTAGAAAGGTATTTGAGTTTTTTAAACCCTCAATCGTTTTTCATGCTGCAGCGTACAAGCATGTTCCCATGATGGAGAATAACCCAACCGAAGCGATTTACAATAATGTTTACGGAACAAAAGTGATTTCGGAGCTTGCTGTTGAATTTGGGGTAGATAAATTTGTAATGATTTCAACGGATAAGGCCGTGAACCCCTCAAGTATAATGGGCGCAAGCAAACGAATTGCAGAGATATTTATTCAAACCTTGAATCAAAACAGCACAACGAGGTTTATCACCACTCGTTTTGGGAATGTTTTGGGTTCTAATGGCTCAGTTATCCCTCGATTTAAAAAACAGATTGAGATGGGTGGCCCAATTACCATAACACACCCTGAAATAACACGTTTTTTCATGACAATCCCCGAAGCCTGTCAGCTAGTTCTTGAGGCAGGAGCAATGGGGAACGGAGGTGAGATATTCATATTCGACATGGGCGAATCCGTAAAGATTATCGATTTAGCAAAGAAGATGATCAAACTATCGGGTTTAGTTCTGGGACGTGATATTCAGATTAATTTTACCGGATTACGCCCAGGTGAAAAACTTTACGAGGAACTTCTGAATAATACAGAGAATACAATATCAACTCATCATCCACAGATTATGATTGCAAGGGTTTGTGAGCATGAGCCCACAGCTGTTTTTAACCAAATTGACAATCTGCTTGAAGTGCTACCTAAGCATAAAAACTTCAAGCTAGTGAGCCTGATGAAAGAAATTATCCCTGAATTTGAAAGTCAAAACTCTATTTTTGAGGAGCTTGATAAGAATAAGTAGATTGCAGAGAGATTGAAACTAAAGGCTGTGTTCATTGATCTTTTAGTCTATAAGGGAAAGCGGATATAATAGTCACTTTTCCTTTCGGTTTTTTACACTTCTTGACTAATTGATTAATGCTTATTCAATGTCGTTCACTTAGGGTCTGCTGATTAAGTGTTAAAACACAGAAATATAAAATATTACAACCATTTTTTGTTGTGTAAGCGCAAGCGTTTTTTATGTAAAAGCCTAAAATACGTGCACTTGTTATTCTAATTGTGAACTACCCTGCGCTCTTGGCGCAGGGTAGTTCACAAAGCAGCATTGCTGCGAACTATTTGTAGAATAGATGATTATATTTTAGCTAGAAGCAGCATCGCTGCGATCTATTGAATTTAGATTTTTCTTTTCGGTTAATAATGATTGTTAAAATCGAAAATGTAACGTATTAATAATTAACTGACTAAATATTTTGTACGGATAATATTTGTAAAAAATAGACATTAAGGGCATTAATAATATCACCCCACTGGGGTTTTATAGCACGTAGTACGCTTTTAGGTTTCCGATATTTCAGCCCTCTGGGCTTAATGCACTGGTCGCTGTAGCTGAAAACGCCGTTACGCGTGATATTTAGGTATAAGGGAGACTCCTATTACCTTAAACACCGTAGGTACTTCCCTTAAGAAATGGATGAACCTCTATTATAATCAGGGATTTTCTTTGTATAAAATAGTTATCACCCCGTTAGGGTTTTATAGCACGTAGTTCGCTTTTAGGTTACCGATGTTTCAGCCCTCTGGACTTAATGCACTGGTCTCTATAGATAAAACACCGTTAGGTGTGATATCTCGGTATAAGGGAGAACCTATTATCTTAAACACCGTAGGTGTGGTATTTCCTTGGAAAAGGACTAACCTCCTATTATAATCAGGAATTTTCTTTTATGAAAAAGTTTATCATCAAATATTTAAACAGGTTCTAATCCTGACCTATTAGTCTCTTTTTTTGCATAATAGTTTGATATGTAAATATTTATTTACTATTCTTAATATTAAGCCAAATAAAATTTCGGTACTGCCAAAGAAGGGCAATAGAGAAGCCAAGAAAAGAGAATAGAATAACCCAAGTCTTAAGAAATTGTATTAGCGGATTTTCTGCCTTTGAAAGCTGGGTGAAATCCTGAATTATTGTTATTGGATCGGGATTAATTGCTAACTCTTTTTCGAGTAGAAGTTTTTTGTTATATAGCGCAAGAATCTCATGATGATAAAGTTTTGCCTCTTTCTCGTTTAATACTATCATTTGACCATTTCCTGCTTTCTGCATTTTTGGGGTTTCAAAATACTGTACTTTCTGTAAACTATCGAGTTTCTTGATTTCATTCTGATACTCTTCAATCATACTCTTGGTTTGCTGCCTTCTTATCTCGTTATTTTGCAGTATGTATGGATTTGTGCTGATGTATTTCTTAATACCATCCCTAACATTTGGGAATATGTTTTCATCGTACACATTAATTTTCAAATAAAAAACGTCCGGTAATCTTTTCTGGGTGGTATCTTTTGGTGCATAAATATTTTTGTAGTCAATAAAATCAGCTATTTTATCCCTGTTGATGTCAATTCCGTAGAAAGCCTCAATCGATTTTATTTTTTCTGCTTCATTAGGCGATGTGCCCAAATAGTTTCCTAAAGCCGAATAATTTCTATTTTCGAAAAGGTCATTTAGCAAATTGATAGAGTTGACAATAACGCTATTGTTCATTGAGTTTGAACGGGCAACCATTTCGGAAGAATAAAACCTTGGCGTATTCTTATAAGAAAAGTAACCAACATACCCGCCAAATATAGCGAACGATAAAATCCAAATGGATTTTCTTAAAAGCAGTAAAAGAAATGATTGGATAAGCCAAATAATCCAATGAAAGAAGTTTTTAATGGCTTTTCCCATTCTGTTAAAAAGTTCCAATAGATCGATTTCGTCCGAGTGTCTTTGAATTTGATTATCCATAATATGTTTAGATTTAAATGCGAAAATACTATTTTTTATCCGTTTTAAAAACAATTATCAAACCTTCTAATCCGGTGTGAATATGTTCTATCTAATAAAATGAGGCATTTCGAATGATATTTCAAGCGAAAGCTCCACTAAACCTGCAACTACACCATCGTTATACCATGGGGTTTGATAAATTAATTTCTTAACTCCCCCCTTTTCAATGGTATAGATATTAGTTTCGTTATTGCTTATCAATCTTTCAATCGTTTTTTGTGAATCGGGTTTATGGCAATTGTTGAGCTGTTTGCCAATAAGATTTAAACCTCCCCATTTTTCGAAGGTTTTACCCGATTTTTCATTCATGTAGATTATTGTTCCATGTATATCGCTAACGGTAATGGCGCAATTTAGCTCTTTTGCCCAATCGATGCTATTTTCCATAACGTCAATTCTTTTTTAGAAAAACAAACTTAAGAAAAAAGCCTCAGATTTCGCTGAAGCTTTTCAAATTTTACCAAATAACGGCTCGTTTTTCCGATGGAATATACAATGGCTCATCAGGATCTATTACGAATGCGTTGTAGAATTCAGGGATATTGAATAGCGCCCCGTTTACCCTAAAGTTGCCGGGTGAATGAACATCCTCCTTAACCCTACGCATCATCTCCTTATCCCTAATGATTTGTCGCCAAATATTACCGTATGATAGGAAAAAGCGTTGCTCAGCAGTAAAACCATCAATTTGGGCAGGTTCAGGTTTACCCTCCAACGATTTGCGGTATGCTAGGTAAGACATTGTTAGTCCGCCATAGTCTGCAATGTTTTCGCCAAGGGTTAATTTTCCATCGAGGTGAATAGAATCGATTGCTATGAACCTATCGTACTGATCAACTAAAATTTGGGTTAATGCCGTGAATTTTTCAGAATCCTCTTTGGTCCACCAATCGGTAAGGTTGCCATTCTTGTCGAAATTACGTCCTTGATCGTCGAATCCGTGGGTCATTTCATGGCCTATCACAACGCCAATACCTCCATAGTTAATGGCATCATCAGCATTCATGTTAAAGAATGGTGGTTGAAGGATACCTGCTGGGAATACGATTTCGTTCATGGATGGATTGTAGTAAGCATTAACGGTTTGTGGTGTCATGCCCCATTCGGTTCTATCGACTGATTTACCAAGCTTATTCATGTTTACCCTGAAGCTAAACTCCGATGCATGTTTAATGTTCTTAGCGTAGCAATCGCGGGTGATTTCGAGGTTTGAATAATCTTTCCATTTATCGGGGTAGCCTACTTTTACTACCATGGTTTCAAGTTTTTCAAGTGCTTTCTTCTTAGTCTCATCGCTCATCCAAACAAGATTGCTAATTCGTTCTCCGAATGCAATTTTAAGGTTAGCAATTAAATCAAGCATTTTTTGCTTGGCAGCAGGAGGGAAGTTCTGCTCGACAAAAATCTCGCCAACGAGCTCACCAATCGCAAAATTGGCTGAGTTAGAAACTCTTTGCCAACGGGGTTTGTTCGCATTATTACCCGATAGCTTCTTGCTATAGAAATCAAACTCGGCATCAACAAATTCATTCGATAGGTAAGAAGAATAACCCCTGATTACATTCCATGCAAAATAGTTTTTCCAATCATCAACAGGGATATCTTTAAGCATTTTACTAATTTCAGTGAAGAACTTAGGATTATCTAATACAAAATCAACCGGAACATCAATTCCTAGACCGGTAAAGTATCCTTTCCAGTCAATTTCGGGGGCTAGTTTCTGCATTTCATCAATGGTTACCTTATTATAGGTAAGGTAAGGATCGCGTTGCTCCAAGCGGGTTTGAGTGGAATTCGCCAACCTTGTTTCAAGAACCATAACTTGTTGAGCAGCCTTTTGAGCCTGTTCCTGGCTGTGGCCAATTAACAAAAAGCTATTTGCAAGATGCTGAACATAGTCATTACGGATTACCTCTGAACGAGCATCGTTGCCAACATAGTAATCGCGATCGGGCAAGCCAAGCCCACCTTGGTATAGGCTTATGATGATTGTATCGCTTTTTTTGTTATCCTGCCCAGCGTAGGGCTGGAATAGCGGTGAAACATACTGAGTATGTAACTTCGTTAGTTCAGCAAGAATATCAGAAACTGATTTTATTGCAGCGATTCTGTTTAAATCCTCTTTAATAGGCTCATAACCTTGATTTTCGATATTGGCGGTATCAATTCCTGATGCGAAGAAATCGCCAACTTTTTGCCAGCTGCTACCCTTAGGTGCATCGGTTTTCGCAGCTGCTTGCTCGAATATGCCTTTAAGGATTAAATCATTATCCTCACGAAGAATATCAAATGACCCATAACGCGATTTATCATCAGGCATTTTGGTGTTTTTAAGCCATGTGCCATTTGCATATGAAAAGAAATCAACGCCCGGCTTAACTGATAAATCCATATTAGAAATATCGAAAGCTGGTTTTTGATTATTATGCTTTGTGCAACCCGAAGCTACTATCATAGTCAAAGCGATAAAAAGTAAGTAATTGTTTTTTTTCATTTATTCAGATTTTTTGATTTCAAAATTGTAAGGTTTAGATTTTGAAATGTATAAATAGTTTAAAAAAAGAGCTGCCATTTAGCAGCTCTTTTGAATTATTGAACAAGAGTTTACTCAAAAAGTTTAAAAGCTTCTTTAATACATTTAATGGCATCCATTAGCTGTGCCTCATTGATCACTAAAGGAGGCGCAAAGCGGATGATATTACCATGTGTTGGTTTTGCAAGTACTCCCTTTTCAGCCATTGCTAAACAAACATCCCAAGCGGTTTTGCCTGGTTTGTTACGAATCACGATAGCGTTAAGAAGACCTTTACCACGCACAAGTTCAATCATATCACTCTTAATTGAACTCATCTCTTGACGAAAAATTTTACCCATTCTCTCAGCATTCTCCTCAAGTTTTTCGTCTTTAATTACATTTAATGCTGCTATTGCAACACGACAAGCCACTGGGTTACCACCAAATGTTGAACCATGCTCACCTGGTTTAATGCAAAGCATAATTTCGTCATTTGCCAATACTGCTGATACTGGAAGAATACCACCAGAAACGGCTTTTCCTAGAATTAGAATATCAGGATGAACACCTTCATGATCACAAGCAAGCATCTTACCGGTACGGGCAATACCTGTTTGAACCTCATCGGCGATGAAAAGAACGTTATGCTTTTTACAAAGGTCATATGCTTTCTTTAAATATCCTTCTGCTGGAACGAATACACCTGCTTCACCTTGGATTGGCTCAACGAGGAAACCAGCTACGTTAGGATCTTGAAGTTCTCTCTCAAGTGCAGCAAGATCATTGTAAGGTATTTTAACGAAACCTGGAGTGAATGGACCAAAACCACCGAATGAATCGGGATCGGTTGACATTGAAACGATAGTAATGGTACGACCGTGGAAGTTATCCTCGCAAACAATAATTTTTGCCTGATTTTCTTTAATCCCTTTCTTTGTGTAGGCCCACTTACGGCATAGTTTAAGCGCAGTTTCATCTGCTTCTGCACCGGTGTTCATAGGCAATACCTTATCATAACCAAAGTATTTTGTTATGAATTCTTCGTATTCACCTAAAACGTTATTGTAAAAAGCTCTTGATGTAAGAGTAAGAGTTTGTGCCTGATCGCAAAGAGCCTTAACAATCTTTGGGTGGCAATGTCCTTGGTTCACTGCTGAATAAGCCGATAGAAAATCGTAATAACGTTTACCGTCAACGCCCCAAAGGAAAATTCCTTCGCCTTTTTCAAGAACTACAGGTAGTGGATGGTAGTTATGTGCACCATACTTACCCTCTCTTGCCATGTAGTCGTTAGATGTCATCTTGCTCATATTGTTTAGTTTAGTGATAATTATCAATTTTAATGGATGATATAAAACCATCGTTTAATAGACTACAAGATTAAGGCTAGTTTTCCAATTTTCAAATATTTAGGCTGTTGATGAAAACATGTTAAGAAACAGGTTTTTTATTCACTCACTATTTGGGTTGATTCTTTGCTTAAACATTTCCATACTGCTAATAATGATTTACTTTTGAGAAAATTTATGGAATATGGTAAAGGATGATAGGTTGTGGACTCGAAATTTTACATTCATTGGTATTGCTAACCTATTGATGGCTATAGCGTTTTACTTTCTTTTACCAACGCTTCCACTTTACCTTAAAGAGACTTTGGGGGCAACTTCAGGTCAGGTCGGTTTAGTTTTATCATTTTACACTATTTCAGCATTACTCATCAGGCCTTTTGTTGGCTATGCCATTGATTCTATTGGTCGAAGGCTTATCTATCTACTATCATTCATTGTTTTTTCTTCATTATTCATTGGGTATATATTTGCTATCTCAATTGGTTTAATGATTATCATTAGGTTCTTACACGGATTAACATGGGGCTCATTGTCAACCACGGGTTCAACCATTGCGGTAGATTTTATTCCTGTATCGAGAAGGGGCGAGGGGATTAGTCTATTCGGATTATCGATGACCATTGCTATGGCCATTGGGCCATTGATTGCCTTAACTATTCTGAGTAAAGTTGATTATTATTGGGTTTTTATGTCAGCAGCAATTGTAAGTATTCTCGGATTAATTTTGGCCATGAGTATTCGTTTCCCGATATACAAACCTTTACCCAATAATCAATCCTTTTCGATGAGAAGATTGATTGAAAAGACATCAATTCCCATATCATTAAACGTATTACTAATTACCATTACATATGGTGGAATACTTTCGTTTGCCGCAATCTATGGAAAAGAGCTCGGGGTAGCGAATAGCGGATTATTCTTTTTACTTCTTGCTGGTGGTATAGCCGTTTCGCGATTCTTTAGCGGAACAGTATTCGATAGGGTTGGTCCATTTCGAATTGTGATTATTGGTGCTATTCTATTAACACTTGGTTTTCCAATACTATTCTTCTTGCAGAATACGTGGGGCTTCCATTCTTCGGCTGTACTTCTAGGGCTTGGTTTTGGAATCATTATGCCTACCTTTCAGGCAATGGTCAATAACCTTGTTCCTCCCGAAAGGAGAGGTGCTGCAAATTCAACTTATTTCACTAGTTTCGATCTAGGAATTGGATTAGGTATGATTTTTACGGGTTTTATATCAGACAAAATTGGTTTGGGTAAAACCTTTTTTATTAGCTCATCAATTATTGTATCTGCCTTATTGCTATTTATACTCTATTCATATAAGCAATATCAAAATAGATGTTGAATAAGTAATTGAAACACCCATGTAATGGTCATTACACAAACACCAATGAACAAAACCATGGGTGTTCCCTGTCTGCCGACAGGCAGGCATACGATGGTGAATAATTGTAAATCAAGATTGTAACTTATTTATTATTAATAGACTAAGAATTCTATTCGTATGAAATACAGTATCATATATATTAATCAAGCATTGATAGGAAGTGCTAGCTATTGATCTTTTTGCTAAGAATCGTTGGGTTTTCATCGACAGCAAGTTGCCCTGAACCAGTTAGGAATGAGCGTAGGTCAACAGAGGTGAGTTTAACCTGAGACGGATAAACAATGACAAAACTCTCCCCTTTAAAGCGTTTAGATATACTACTTGGAATACCATCGAGTTTTGGAGAGTATGAGATTGAACCTTTACGTGCGCTTAATAGAAATAGTAACGTGTTTTCAGGTAGTTCGAAGGTTGGTTTAAAGAAATCATCCCAATTACCTAATTCATCAACTGAATAGTTAAGTTTGATCTTACTTCGATCAAGGGCAATACGAAAATTGTCGAGGCTATTCGTTTCGATTAGGAATCTAAGCCTTGAATTTGTTTGAACCGATAGGTTCTTTAACGCGTTTAACCAATGATGGAATCCTGTTTCATATTCAGCAAACGGGGGTATAAGCGCATAAATCTGATTCAACGTGTTTAGTGGCTGCTTAAACCCAACGACATAGATTGGTTGTCTTATTTCTGTGAGTAAGTTTTCAAGCATTGTGCCAAAAATCCATTGTTTGGGGCTAAAGTTACCTCGCCATCCCATAACAATATCAGAGATCAATAGTTCTTTACTCGCTCTAATAATACCCGAGGTAATATTTACATCAACCCGTGTGGCTGTTTCAACCTTGTAGTCTGACTCTGTACCAACTTCTATGGCTCTATTCATAAGTGCTTTAGATGATGCAACGTCGTTTTCATCCTTTACAACCATTAGCGTATAGATGGGATCCTGGCTGTGGTGTGTTTTCAGATAATTGGCAAACTCTAAAAGAATATCGATGGTTTCAGGGTTTGAGATGGGTACTAATATTCTTTCTTTAGTCACAGTTACCTGCTCTAAGGGTTTTTCAAGTACAACGAGTTGTCTTGAAGCATGTTCTGTTACAAATGAGCTAACCATGCATGTCACAAGTATTAGAATAATAGTGGCATTCAGCACGTTAGTATCGATTATGCCCATTTGGTAACCGATAAGGATTACCGCAATGGTTGCTGCGGCATGTGAACTACTTAACCCATAAATCAGTTTTCTATAAACGCTTTTGTAAAGAAATATTTTTTGGGTTATATATGCTGCCAACCATTTCGTGGTAAGGGCTACAGCTATAAGCACTATTGCATCCTTAATCGATTCCCAACCGCTTAGAAATACTCGGAGGTCGATAAACATACCCACGAAAATTAGGAAGAATGGTATAAATAGAGCGTTACCGATAAACTCAATTCTATTCATTAGGGTTGATGACCTCGGTATTTGCCGATTAAATGTAATACCGGCTAAGAACGCTCCAATAATCGGTTCAATGCCCGCAATTTTTGCCAATCCACCGGCAACAAAAACCATTGTTATAACAAAAACATATTGAGAAATGGGCTCTCCTGTTATATTTCTAAAAAACCATTTACCTATTAATGGAAAGATAAATAGTATGAAGCCTAGGTATAATATGGTTTTTAGGGTGAGGCCTACCCAGAAAAGATAGGTTAAATTACCTTTGAACAGCGCTGTAATAACAACAAGCAAAAGGAGTACAAGTGTATCTGTAATAATAGTACCACCAATTGCTACGCTAACAGGTTCTATTTTTGTAATCCTAAAGCGGCTTATAATTGGATAGGAGATTAGCGTATGCGTTGAGAACATACTCGCAATAAGCAGCGAAGCAATCTGATTGAACCCTAATACCCAGATGCAGACAATATAGCCAATTACTATAGGAACGGTAAAGGTTAATGTACCGAAAATGATACTTTTTTTTCTCGATTGGGAGAATGTATGCATATCGAGCTCTAAACCTGCAAGAAACATCAAATACATCAATCCGACTGTTCCAAGAAGTTCAATACTTCCCTTACTAGCAATAATGTTAAAACCGGATGGACCCAAAATCATTCCTGAAAGGATCAGCCCTATGATTCCAGGTATTTTGAGGCGAGTAAAGAGCATGGGAACGGTTAGAATTACAAAAAGAATAGTTCCGAAGATAATAACAGGTTCTGTAATGGGTAGGTGATATAAGACGGATTCCATTAAAACTCTTTTTTTGTAAATATATATTTTTTAGGTATTCGTTGAATACCCCTTGAATCCATTAAATCTATATTTTATGCTCAAATTATTGATATGTAGTAAGTTTAGATTGAATAATAAGTTTTCTGTAAACATAATTGATTTATTAATTTTAAGACAATTAGTATGGAATAGTTAACATGCTTATAGCGGTTTCGTGCTAAAAATTGTAGGGGAGTTAAAACCTACAAATCTATTCCACGGTAAAATCTAATTTAAAGGTAATAAAAATGAGGTTTTTACATCAAAACCTCTATTATTTTTAGCACGTGTAGCAGTAGGCCTTTTTTAATTAAATCAAGTATTCACTAAGTTTTAAATTGTAGTGGTTTTTTAGTAAAACGGTTATATTACAATGGTCAATACCAAGTAAACTGCATAATTCAGGTAGTTTTTTAAAAACTTTATTATCGTTATCTGCTTTGGTTTCTTCAGTAACTACAATTGTTTTATCAAGACCTAATTGGTCTTTGTTGGTAAGACAGAAAAGAATCAATTTTGCATCGGCGGATTCAAGAAATTCCTTTTTTCTATTATCAAACTGTATATCAGTTAAAATATTTTTTCTAGCAGCATAACAAAGTCTATTTTCCAAATCTCTTAGAAAACTCACTTCGGGCAATAAGGTATCTGTTTTAATTTGGTTTTTCTTATCTTCAATAAATTCAAGTTTTTCTACAATAACGCCTCTTGCTGTTCTTTTTGATTCAATTGCAACTTTATCAAGTATAACAATTTCTTTATTTTCAACTTTTTTTATTAAAAGATTCTTTAATAAATTATCCTTGTCAAATGGTAAGTAGTAACGTACCAAAGCCAATAATGAACTTGTGTCTATTACTACTCTCATTTATAAATATTTGTAAATATTTTCAGGTTTAACATTTAGACGCCTGCAAAATTCATATTCACCAATTACACCTTCAATTAATGCAGATTGCATAGTGTTTAAATATAACTGTGAATGGATGGGTTTTGCAGCAATTCCTTTTGCTTTCTTACCTTCTAATTTATCAAGTTCTCTTTGTTTCTTTAGCTTTTCCTCATTTTCACGATACTTATCCTCAAATTCAGTTTTCACTAATTGATAATCATTGTATGAAATTTTATCAATAATTCTTAATCTAGTAAATAGTGCGTACTCACTCAGATTAGTTTTTTCAGAAATTTGTTTGACTAGTTCATGGTGATAGTCATTATTTGCGGAAGCTCTATCCATGCTAGTGATAAGGGAATTCATATCACCAATTAGAAAATAATATGCAAAATCATTACACCATTTTTCAATTTTATCTAACCCTTCATAAGTTATATAATCATCTCCGATTTTTTCGTCAATTTCTTCAATGTTAAGCAGGTAGTGACCTAATTCATGAATTAAAGTAAATATCTCACGTCTATAAGATTTCTGTCTTTTTAAAACAATGGTACTTGGGGTTAAATAAAAACCATTAATATTTGCTTTTTCTTTTTTGTTCCATGTTTCAATAAATTCAAAAACCAAAATTTTATGTTCTGAAAATTTATTTATTAATGATTTTAAAAATGTCCTTCTATCCTTATGGAAGTTTGGATACAAAATTTTACGAATTTCTTGAGCTACTTTTTGTGGGTCATTGTTTATTGAATAGAAAGGAAGTTTTCTTTCAGTTTCAAAATCTGCTAATTTAGACAAAGCAGAAAATGCAATATTTTCTTCTTCAAAATGAGTAACAATTTGTTTTGCACCAAAACTTAACTCAGCATTAAACTTATCTTTTCTAAAGAAAATACTTTCTTCTTTTGATTCTTTAGGGTCTTTGGTGTCGATATAGTAACTTAATCCTTTGTTAAATAGTTCGTCTATTTTCTTAAGTATGCTTATTTTTATGTGACTTCCAAAAATATCATTCTCAGAAATACTTTTTTTTCTACCTTGATTAAGAATGGATAATAGTTCCTTACCTGATAACTTATAAAGTTTCAGTAAATGATTTAAACGATTGATATTTATATATGTAACGTTCAATCTAAATTTAGTTGTTTATGCAAATATATATTATTTATCAGTCACTTTTCAATTCGTAAATTACTTTCCCATCGTCAAAATAGGCTTACTGCTAACACAAAATAAGAAATCCAGAATATATTTGTTGATAATTGGTTAATTAAAAAAGTATTGATGTGATTTTAATGGGTTTTTTATACAACTAAAAAGCCTATTTTTGAATTGCTTTTTTGATGCTTATGAATGAATCGATTTTAAAGGCGTTAATACAACTTTTTGCCAATGTGGTTGATGTGGATCGCAATGGAATATCGCCCTATGCAAGGGAGGTGGTTGAGGCCTATCTCGAAAACGAGTTCAGCTCTGAGCAGGTAACCATTTACCTAAAGCAGTTCGATAGTTACTTATCGTTGTACCATCCACCGGATATTCAGCAGCAATCATCAGATACTTATAATTACCCTATTTCTGAGAGGATTTCAGAGATATGCTCAAACATAAACAATGAATTCGAGCAGCACCAAAAGGTATGGTTAATACTTCAGCTTATCGAGTTCATCGGCGATAGCCGATTCGATAGTCCTAACAAACTCGATTTCATTAAATCGGTAGCTGTTCAGTTCAATATCAGCGAGTTTGAATTCAATAATGGCAAAGATTTTATTCTTTGTCAGGATTCATCGTGTATTCCTTGGAATGGTCAAATTCTGTTAATCGATGGCAATAAGGATAACCCTATACCTGAAATAAAGCATCTATATAATGAAAAGATTAGAGGGCAAGTATTTGTACTTCATATTGCTAGCACTAATACATTCTTAGTAAAGTATTTTGGCGAAAACGATCTATTCCTCAATAGCCGAAACCTAAAACCCGGACGGGCTTACATTTTTGGTGCCGGGGGAGTTATTCGGAACCAGCGTATTAACCCCATCTACTACTCAAAAATTGCAAGTGCTTTTATTCAGGATATGAATAAAGCTTTTATCACCCTAAATGCCTACAATATTGAATACAAGCATAAAGGGAGTACCGATGGAATTCACCCCTTTACTTTCGGCGTTCATTCGGGTCAGTTAATCGGAATCATGGGTGGGAGTGGGGTTGGCAAATCAACCCTAATTAATATATTAAATGGGAATCTTAAGCCAGCAGATGGCTCAATAATTATTAATGGCTACGATTTACATAAGGATAAAAGAGATTTAGAGGGGTTAATTGGTTATGTTCCTCAGGACGATCTGCTCATTGAGGAACTAACAGTGTATCAAAACCTATACTTTAGCGCTTGTTTGTGTTTTAGCAAGTTCACCGATAGCCAAATTCGTGAACTTGTTGATAAAACCATACTTGACTTCGATTTACTTGAAGCTAGAGATTTAAAGGTTGGTGATCCCATCAATAAATTTATTAGCGGGGGGCAGCGTAAGCGGCTAAATATAGCAATCGAGCTGCTCCGTGAACCGGGCATTCTATTCGTTGATGAGCCAACATCGGGGTTATCGTCGATGGACTCGGAGCGGGTGATACTAATGCTTAAAAAGCAGACCTTTAAAGGGAAAATTGTTTTTGCCAATATCCATCAGCCTTCATCCGATATCTTTAAACTTTTCGATAAAATTATTGTACTCGACCATGGAGGAAGGGTTATTTACCAAGGGAATCCAATGGGAGCAGTGGTCTATTTTAAACGGATAGCACACTACCTGAAAGCGGAGGAGAGTGAATGCCTAACCTGCGGAAACGTAAATACCGAGCAGATTCTCCGAATTGTTGAAGCAAGGGTTGTAAATGAGTATGGTAAGCTAACACGAAAAAGAAAACGTTCAGCGCAGGATTGGTATGAGCTATATAAAAAAACGATTGAGAGTAAGATTGTACTTATGAACTGCGATGCCAAATCACCTCTTCCCCAAAGCGGTTTTAGCATTCCATCGCGTAAACGACAGATGTGGATTTTCTTCAAGCGAAACCTATTCAGCAAAATGGTGAATAAGCAGTTTATGTACATCAGCCTTGTTGCTGCGCCTCTTTTAGCCATTATACTAGGATTTTTTACAAAGTTTATAGGGGGTACGGTCAATAATCCCAATGAGTACATTTTTAGCAATAACGATAATATCCCCAGTTATCTTTTCATGAGCGTAGTAGCGACTCTTTTCCTTGGTTTAACGATTAGCGCAGAGGATATAATTCGCGATCGTAAGGTTCGACAGCGTGAGCGATTCCTCAATCTCAGCTACTTCAGCTACATCAATTCCAAGGTACTGGTGCTTATCATTTTTTCGGCTATACAATCGTTTCTGTTTGTGATTGTTGGTAACTCAATCCTTGAGATTCAGGGTATGCTTTTTAGCCATTGGCTAATTCTTTTCTCTACAGCCGTTTGTGCAAACCTGATGGGACTTAATATTTCTGCGGCGTTAAACTCGGTTGTCGCTATCTACGTGATGATACCTCTAATTCTTGTCCCTCAATTGCTGTTTAGCGGTGTTATTGTAAACTACAACAAGCTGCATAAGACGATTAGTAACCCAGAGGTAGTTCCTTTTTTAGGTGATGTAATGCTTAGCCGTTGGTCCTATGAGGCTTTATGCGTTCATCAGTTTTCATCGAATGAGTTCGAGAAGGAGTTTTTTAGCTACAATAAGGAGTTGAGTACGAGCACCTATTACGCATCGTTCTTAATCCCAAAAATTCAGATTCTGCTCGATGAATCGTTAAAGGATATAATTCTCAATAAACGTACCCCTCATACGCTTCATAATCTAAAAGTGGTTCAGAATGAAGTTGCTTTGCTCTCTCGTGACTACCCGATAAAGGATCTGAATTATCCTGATACTTCCTCATTAAACCCCAATGGAGTTTCCCTTGAAAGCATTCATTACGTCAAAGATGTATTAAATCGGCTTCGTAACCATTTTAATGCTTTATTTCAAAGGGTTAACCAAGAAAAGGATGCTCATTACGAAGAATTAGCCAAGAGACTTGGAGGCGATAATGCAGTTTATAAGTTAAGCTTAAAATACAACAATAAGGCGCTGAATAATTTGCTGCTAAACACCAATGAGCTTACTAAGGTTGAAGAGGTAGGGGATAGGCTTATTAGGAGGTACAATCCCATTTACGCATCGCCTACAACTATTAACGGTCGAGCAAACCTATTCGCTCCTGAGAAGAGATATGGAAGTCTTTCAATCCCTACTTTTTGGTTTAATACCATGGCCATTTGGTTTATGTCGTTTGTTTTTTACCTTTTCTTGTGGTTTAATATCCTAAGAATGATTAGCAGCTATATGGAGCGATTCAAATTCCGAAGATTGGCACGAAGAATTGCACGATACATACCACGATAAGTACCAAAGAGAAACCTTTATATTTGTAGCATTAGAGAGAACCTTAAAGATTAAACATGTTTAATTCCTAGCAATATAAACGGTTATTGATGGTGAATAGGAGCGTGTAAAAAAGGTAAAAGGGCTTTACAACCCTTTTACCTTTTTTAGTCCCATCATATTAATTATCCATCGTGGTAATGGTTTTTCAGGATTGCGCTTATCGAGGTTAAGGTTTATGCCTAAAGCTTTAAGCAGAGGAATTCGATGGGTTTCAACGAATTCAATTAGCGTTCCATCAGGATCTTCAATGTATGTGAAGTGTCCTGCCGCCTCGCCCATATCAAAGCTACCTTTTTCGTTATGCTTAACATTTGAGTTTACTGTGAATGGATAACCAAGTGCATTGCACTCTTTTTCAAGGCTATCCATATGCCGAATATCAAAACAAAGGTGAATAAATCCTAGGTCACCCCAAAGCCTATCCTTGAAGATTTTATTTGATGGCCTATCGATGGCTTGGATAAGCTCAATTTGGGTATCGCCAAAGAGCGGGCTGAATGCCCCTTTTCGTGGCTTTGAGTGGGTTAATAGCATCCTACGAAACGTTCCTGTACCACCAGGAATGCCAATAAGATCGTTGAATTTGCCGGTTAAATCGGATAGGATTTTATCGTAACCTAACAGCTTTGAGTAAACCTCCAATGAGCTATCAATATTGCTTACTCCAATGATTGCCCCTGAAACGCCACCTGTAGGCTTCCCCTCATTTTTAAACCACGAAGTGCTTTCGAAAACCTCAAAGACGTTGTTGAATGGGTCTCTTACAAAGAAATGGTTTATACCCGCAGGGTTTGGCTGAGGTGTGGTTAGGGGATTAACCCCTTTATCTACAAATGACTTATAGGCTTCCTTAATATCGCGACACTTGAATTTTATGGAATAGATTCCTAGATCACCGATTTGAACGTCGAAAGATGGTGCTAAAGGTGTTCTACCCCTGTATTGCCATATCTCTAAACCACCTCCACCCTGAAGGTTGATTGTTAACGCTGCATGGCGTTCGCGTGGTTGACCTCCTGTATAGGGCAGCATCAGCTCAGCAACAGTGCTGTCCTCAAAAATCCGAATATCGGTACCAATGAACTCTTTGTACCATTTCCATGTTTCGTAAACATTGGTAACACCTATACCAATCTGTTGTATTCCACAAATCACCTTCTCCATTTTCTTGATGTCATTTAATTATGTAGCTTTTATTTTAAGAATTAATTTGAAGAAAAGACGAGGGAAGAATCTTTTTAGATGAAACATAATAAATTCCTTGCCTCCGATGAGAACCTCAACTTTCCCTTTCTTTATTGCACGAATATAATGTTTAGCGCAGGTTTCGGCAGACATGCCATTGCTCTGTGCAGGATCCATAACTCCATGTTTACTACCGTCTTTCTCAATGGCATTTATTGAGATACTCGTATTAATAGAGCCAGGGTAAGCGATAGTAACCGATATGCCGTGTTGCTTTAGCTCCATCCTTAGCGTTTCGTAGTAACCTTGAAGCGCATGCTTGGCAGCAGAGTAGGAGGAGCGAAGATGAAATCCGAATTTGCCGGACAAACTGCTTGTTACGGCAATGTACCCCTCTTTCTGTTCAATCATTGAGGGGATGAATGCTTTTGAGAGGATAATATAGGAGAAAAAATCGATCTCCATTATTTTTCGATCAATCTCAATGGGGGTTTCATGCGCCAAAGAACGTTGGCTTATTCCTCCGTTATTGATTAGGAGGTAGATTGGACCATATTTTTCAAGAACTGTTGACGCTGCTTGCGATACCTCATTGGGATTTGAAAGGTCGAATGTTATTGTTTCGCAAAACGAAGTGTATTTTAAACACTCAACCTTTGTTGCATTGAGTTCAGCTTCATCCCTATCGGCAATAATAAGATTTGCACCTTCCTTGGCTAGTTGAATGACAAGTGCTTTTCCAATACCTGATGTTGAGCCTGTTATAAGAATTAACCGATTTTTAAATGAAATCATTTTTCTGATATTTTATTTAAGCATGGCAAATATGATAAAAAAAAATTAGTTGCCATAATTTAATACAGCTGATTAATAATAGCTGTGAAATTATTGATCCATTATTATCTGTTTGGCTGAAAGTTAACATTCCCTTAATATTTAATTAATGCTAACGTAACGCTGCGTTAAGCTTTTTAAGCCTATTTTTGTTTAATGTAAAAAAGGTGTTAAAACGGCAATAAATAAAAAATTCATGGATACTAATAAATATAATTTACTACTCGTTGACGATGAACCCGATGTTTTAGAGTTTATCGGGTATAACCTTCGTAAAGAGGGATTTATTGTTCATACCGCATCCAACGGGAAAGAGGCTATTCGGTTGGCTCAGGAGGTAAAACCACAGCTTATCCTACTCGATGTAATGATGCCGGGTATGGATGGTATTGAAACCTGTGAGGAGCTCAGAAGGTTGACAGGCCTGAAAGATGTTCTAATCGCATTCCTAACGGCAAGGGGGGAAGATTATAGCCAGATTGCTGGATTTGAGGCTGGAGGCGATGATTATATTTCAAAGCCCATAAAACCAAAGGTTTTGGTAAGTAGGATTAAAGCTCTGTTAAAACGAAGTATACCAATTGAATTCCTTAGCAAGCCACAGGTGATGATTGAGCAAAGAGGTCTTTTTATTGATACTGAACGATATGTTATCGTCAAACAAGGGGTCGAAATTTTCTTGCCCAAGAAGGAGTTTGAACTTCTGAAGCTTTTGTATAGCCGTCCTCAGAAGGTTTTTACCCGTGAGGAGATTTTTTCAATCATTTGGGGTGATGATATTATTGTTGGTGATAGAACTATTGATGTACATATACGTAAACTAAGAGAGAAAATAGGTGAGGAGCATATAACTACAGTAAAAGGGGTGGGTTATAAATTTGTTGAATAAAACGGCGTTTTTACTGTATTGAAATGTAAAAAAAGTCAAATATTATGAATCTCTTCGATTGGAATGAGAATTATAGCGTTAACATAAAAAGCATTGATGAGGATCATCAGGGTATGTTTCGAATTATCAATCAGCTTTACGATGCTATAAGCCATGGCAAGACGAAGGGTATTCTTACAGAGATAATAGCACAGCTTGTAGATTATACAAAAACACATTTTAGGCGCGAGGAGTTATTCTTTTCAACAACCAACTATCCCGATTCCGTTGATCATAAAATTCAGCATGAGTTATTTATCGAAAAAATTGAAACGTTAAAGAATCAGTTTGAAGCTGAAGGGAAACAAATTTCTGTGGAGTTAATTAAATTTCTTTCCGATTGGCTGATAAATCATATCCTAATATCTGATAAGAAGTATATGGTGCATCTAAAGAAGTATGGGCTAGTCTAGCTGTTTTTTTTGAATTCGTTCAATTGCCTCTCTCTTCCTGACCGACACAGGAACTCTTGAATTATCGCTTAAAACCAAAGTTGGATTTGGGAATCTTGAATATTTGATAATATGTTTCATGTTAACCAAATGCGATTGATGGCATCGAATAAACGATATGGGTGTTAGAACCTCATCAAACTCTTTTAGGGTTTTGGAAATCAATATTCTTGAACCGTCTTTAAAATAGAATAAGGTGCAGTTGTTTTGCGATTCACACCTCACAACATCATCGGAATGGACAACGAAAACCCCTTCTAGCGTTTTGAGTACAATCTTTTTTGAATCATCATTACCCTTTTCAAGATTGGAAGGCGGTGTATTTATCTTCGAGATTTTATCATCGCTATTAACCATTTTTGTTAGCTTAGCAATAGCATTGATAAGATCGGTTGAATCAATTGGTTTAAGCAAATAGTCGAGGGCATTTACTTTAAATGATTGAATGGCAAATTCATGATGTGTTGTTATGATAATGAAGTAGAAATCGATTCTTTCGAATTTTTTAAGCAGTTCGAAACCTGTTCCATCGTGCATTACAATATCGAGGAATACGACATCGGGGTTTAAATCGATTATTTGTTTATATCCCGAAGCAACACCATTCGCTTCTCCAATAACTTTTATGGTGGGGCAGTAAGCCGAAAGCATGTGTATAAGCGTTTCTCTCGCCTTATTTTCACCATCAACTATTAATGCCGTAATCATGTTCTTGTAGCTTGCAGGTATTATAGATTATGCAAAGATGTATTATTTTCATTATTAACCGAGAAAAAATCAAATTTCAATAGATCGCAGCGATGCTGCTTCTAGATGAAATATAATATCATCTATTCTACAAATAGTTAGCAGCGATGCTGCTTTTTTAAAGTCGCGTAGCGATGACCTATTTGTAGTGTTTTTATTAACCCGCCTTATTGACTTAGCGATCCAGCAATTGTCAGGCAACGAAGTCAATAATTCGGGTAAACCCGAAAATCAAGCCCTGTTAGGCCTGCCTGCCGGTAGGCAGGGGCGACCTATACATTGAATGTAGTAATCAAGTATTTCATGAATTACATAATAATTTAGTCGTTCAGTAGTGATTATTTTATACAATCAATACTATCCAGAACAATCATCATCTTTTTTTAACGATGCGTATTTCTCAAATCTTATTTATTATGACGAGGCATAAAAAATAAAACCCCTCAATGATAAGGGGTTTTATTCAGATATTAAAGGTTTTTACCTGTTTTTTTCGGTAAACTCTCTACCCGCCTTTAGGGCTTTGAGGTTTGTATTAACCAGTTCGTCGCCCTTCTTACCAAAAAGTTGACGAATACCATCCTCTAAGCGTTCATAAGGAATATCGATAAAAGGGGATGCGGCACCTAGCATAACAATATTCGATGAGCGCGATGAGCCCGCTGCTTTCGCAATGGCATCGGCATCGATAGCAATATGGTTTGGAAAAGCCTTTATCTGCTTTAATAAATCCTCTATGCTTGGATAATCGGCGATATTGTTAAAAGGGGTAATGTTTGTTACCAACCAACCATCCTTCGAAAGAAAAGGTAGATATCTTAGCCCCTCCATGGGCTCAACCGAGATAATTAGATCGGCCTTGCCCTTTGGAATAAGATCGGAAGCGATGGGTTTGCTCGATATGCGAAGATGCGATTGAACATCACCTCCTCGTTGGCTCATCCCATGAACCTCCGATTGTTTGAGGTGTAGATTGTTTTTTAAGGCTGCTAGCCCTATGGCAGCAGCAATTGAGAGAATACCTTGTCCTCCAACGCCGCCTAGTATGATATCAGATTTCATTTTTTTATTTTTTAAGTTGAATTACTCGTTTGACTCGTTTTTCTCCGATTTCTTACGGCGGGCAAATGTTTGAATGCACTCCCTTTGTGGGATTAGCACAGATAACCCTTTGTATTCAAGCTCTCGTCTTAAGATTTTAACATTCTCCTCATGGTGTTTCTTTAAAGGAATCATTGTTATTAGGTGCTCTGGGTCAACTCCAAGACCTTTACATATTTCATAAATCCTGCCATGTGCAGCGGATGTTTGACCACCGGTCATACCTGTGGTAGAGTTATCGGAGATAATAACCGTGATAGGAGAGTTCTTATTCACAGCATCGAGTAGCCCTGTCATACCGCTGTGGGTAAAGGTGGAGTCACCAATTACCGAAACGGCAGGCACTAAACCGGCATCAGCCGCTCCAATGGCCATGGTGATTGAAGCACCCATGTCAACGCATGAGTTGATGGAATTGAATGGAGGCAATGCTGCCAAAGTGTAGCAACCTATATCGGAAAACACGCGTCCAGTTCCATAATCTAAAAGTACTTCATTCAATTCCTCGAAAACATCGCGGTGTCCACATCCTTGGCATAATGATGGGGGACGATTCTTCACAACTTCTGGTACAACTTGACCCTCATGAACTTCCATGCCCAATGCTTTGGCTACAACATTTGGATCCAATTCGCCATCGCGTGGTACTGTTCCATCAAGCCTGCCATGGATAGGTTTGCCAAGATTTAAGAAACCTCTTAGCATCTCTTCAATCAAGGGTGCACCATCCTCTAATATAAGAATAGCATCGCATTGATTATAAAGTTTAGCCACCTGCTTTTCAGGCAATGGGTATTGACTTAATTTAAGGATTGGGTGTGGGTTTTTTCCATCAACATAATTCTCCATTAAGTAGTTGAATGCCAAACCTGCTGCAATAATGCCTAATTTCTTATCGGCTCCATCAATGTACTGATTGAAGGGTGATTTCTCAGATTCAACCTCCATTGCAGGCTGCATTCCAATAAGTTTTTTATAGTTTTTACGAGCAATGGCAGGTAGAAGTACGAATTGACGAGGGTCTGAAGGTAGTTTTAGCTGATTCTGCTTCTTCATCTCCTTACGTTGTACCCCTGCACGTGAGTGAGCAAGGCGGGTAGTGATGCGGAGCATCACTGGAACGTTAAGCTTTTCTGAAAGTTCAAAACCGTAGTACGCCATATCGTAAGCCTCTTGCTGATTGGATGGCTCAAGTATAGGTATCATGGTAAACTTTGCATAGAATCTTGAATCCTGCTCGTTTTGCGATGAGTGCATCGAAGGATCATCAGCCGATACAACGATTACACCACCGTTAACCCCTGTAATTGATGCGTTTACGAACGCATCGGCAGCAACGTTTAAGCCAACGTGCTTAAAGCAGACCATTGAACGCTTACCTGCGTAGGACATGCCAAGGGCAGATTCCATGGCTGTTTTTTCGTTGGCAGACCAAAGCCTGTGTATGTTTAGGTCTTCTGCAATTTTTGATCCGTGAACAAATTCCATAATTTCCGTAGAGGGTGTTCCTGGATATGCATAAATACCCGACATTCCTCCATCAATTGCTCCTTGCGCAATTGCTTCATCACCAAGTAGAAGTAATTTTTCCATATTATGATATGCTTTTATTATCTGAATTGTTAATAAACTAGAAATGAAAATAAAAAAAGATGATAAGAGGGTGCAGTATTATAGACCTCCGAAACGCTTTAGAAATCCAACGTTTAAGGCAACGTTATGTAAAAAAAAGATAAAAGTTGTATTCATCTGAATCTATGCTTTAACCTTTGAAACTAATAATGCTAATTTGTAACCGATTCGAGATAATTCACTGTTAATTTAGATGCAAAAGTATCAAATAATTTCAAAACTATTATCAAATTACTCTTTTTGGTTAAGAATATTTTAGCTAAGAATAGTTACTGTAATACGCCGATTACCTCCATAATTTCTGAATTCACAAAGATAAATGCCTTGCCATGTTCCAAGATTAAATTTGTAATTTGTAATTGGTATAGATAAAAATTGGCCAATGATTGAAGCTTTAACATGGGCGGGCATATCATCATTACCCTCGGTATTATGGGTAAACCATGAGGTGGAGTCGGGTATTAGCCTGTTAAAAAACGTTTCGAAGTCGGTTCGTACAGTTGAATCAGCATTTTCGTTAATTGTAATAGCAGCCGATGTGTGCTTTATGAAGATGTTTGCAATACCTTCCTTGGGGAGATTTGGCAGGCGATTAACAATTTCATCGGTTATCAGATGAAACCCTCGCTTGTATGGGGGTAGAACTATTTCTAATTGCTCAACCATAATGCCTATCGGAAAAGATTTACAATAAATTGCTGACAATATCCATAAAAAATTGGAATCTGGAACAATTTCATGGATGCTTTTATGTTATTTTTATGTTGATCCCAGGATTGATGATTAACTTAAATTGCATTAAAAAAAAAGAATATAGTTGAAATAGAATTGGCTTCGAAAATAAAGTGTTTTCTTCGCTTAAATTTTTTAGTAATATGAAGTAGTAAATCAATGCTTTCTAGATTATCATATCGTTTTAAGGTCTTCTTGCTAATTATCATATGCGCTACTAGTGCTAGTTCGATGATGGGACAAGGGAAGGGTGTTATTGTAGGAATAGTATCCGATACGCTAAACCAACCCATTGAGCTAGCGAATATTGCAATCCAAGGAACGGGAACTGGTGCATCATCCGATGAGAATGGGCGTTATCGGCTAAAGGTTAATTCGAATCAGGAGATTACCCTTACCATATCATGCGTAGGCTATAACGCTATTAACGTTGAGGTAAATGTGAAAGAAGGCGAGAAACTTGAGGTGAACGCTCAGCTTATCCCGATAACAAATGCCATTGAAGGGGTTTCGGTTATCAGCTCTAGGTTTAAATTTAGCAACATAGAGAGAATAAACATAACGGATATTGAACGATTACCCGATGCCTCGGGTAATTTCGAGTCTATCCTAAAATCTTTGCCAGGGGTTAGCTCATCCAATGAGCTAAGCTCGCAGTATTCCGTTCGGGGTGGGAACTTCGATGAGAATTTGATTTATGTTAATGGGATTGAGGTCTATCGACCATTATTAATTCGCGCAGGGCAGCAGGAGGGGCTAAGCTTTATAAATTCCGATATGGTTTCGGGGGTTGAGTTCTCGTCCGGTGGGTTTAATGCCGAATTTGGCGATAAGATGTCATCGGTACTGAATATAAAATACCGAAAACCACAGACCTATGCTGCAAATTTAAGCATAAGCCTTCTTGGAACCAATGTAACCTTTGAAGGCATTAGCAAAAACAAGAAGTTTACACATTTAACGGGGGTTCGGTACAAAACATCTAAGTATTTGCTTAATACGCTTGATTCAAAAGGTGATTATAACCCTGCATTTGTTGACATTCAATCGTATCTGAATTACGAAATAAACCCAAAACTAAGCGTAAGCTTTCTTGGAGGCTACTCCTCCAATAGGTATCAATTTGTCCCTGATGTTCGCGAAACCCGATTCGGAACGTTTAATAACGCTTTACAGCTGAAAATTTATTACGAGGGACAAGAGGTAAGCGTTTTTGAAACGGTAACAGGTGCAATTAGCACAAGCTATAAGCCCAATAGTAGTTTGGAGTTTAAGCTGTCTGGTAATGGGTTTCAAACATACGAGCAGGAAACCTTTGATTTACTCGGTGAGTATTGGCTTAATGAGCTTGATAACTCGTTAGGTTCGTCAACATACGGTGACAGCCTAATCAATGTTGGTATAGGTGGTTCTTTGCATCATGCCCGTAATTTTCTTAATGCCAAGGTGTTTTCAATCGATAATTCCAATATTTGGACATCTGGTGTTAACAAGTTCAAATGGGGGTTAAAATATCAGCACGAAATAATTGATGATCAGCTAAGCGAATGGGAGCTGATCGATTCATCGGGTTTCTCGTTACCCCACTCAGATAACAGCTTGGAGCTATTCTATTCGCTAAAAGCAGCGAATAGAATTCAGTCGAATCGATTGAACAGCTATATGCAGGATGATATTAGCTTTTCTAGCAATCGCTTCAACTTTATTGCATCAGCAGGGATTAGGCTATCTTACTGGGATTTCACTAATGAACTATTATTTAGCCCTCGGGCAGCCATTACCGTTGAGCCAAGATGGCGGAACGATTTATCGTTTCATATTTCGGGAGGTGTTTACTATCAGCCACCATTCTACAAGGAGTTAAGAATGATTGATGGAAATTTGAATGGTAGCGTAAAATCTCAAAAATCGACTCATCTGGTTGTTGGAGCCGATTATCGTTTCAATTCGTGGAATCGCCCTTTTCGTTTCACAACCGAGGTGTACTACAAGAAGCTCTCAAATCTTATACCATATAAAGTTGATAATGTTCGGATTCAGTATGCAGGGGAGAATTTAACCAATGGTTATGCCTTTGGTCTTGATATGAAGGTGAATGGAGAACTTGTTATTGGGGCAGAATCATGGGCTAGCCTGTCCTTTCTGAGAACCTATGAGGATAATTTGCATGATACCTATGGTTCATACCCTCGTCCTACGGATCAACTCATTAATTTCGGGCTGTTCTTCCAGGATTATATGCCTGGTAACCCAACCTTCAGGGTTCATCTTAGCGGGCACTATGGCTCTGGCTTACCAATAGGTAACCCTAAAGGCGAACAATACGATATGGTGTCGAGAATGACATCGTATAAAAGGATAGATATTGGATTCTCAAAAGTTTTTAAGGACGATAAGGGTAAAGGAGGGGATAGACTTAACGGGGTAAAATGGTTAAAAAGCCTTTGGTTGAGCGCTGAGGTTTTTAATTTGTTGAATATTAATAATACGATTTCTTATATGTGGATTCAAACCGTAGGGAATCAGGATAATCAGTCGGGAACTTACGCTGTGCCAAACTATTTAACCTCTCGTAGAATCAATATAAAACTTACCGTAAAGTTTTAAAAAAGTTTTGGGTGATCGTTCTCAAATGTATGTAAAACCCTTGAAATAATTGCTTCTCGTAAAAATTTCGATTGATTCCTTATTTTATACCGCTTGCAGTAAACTTTAATCACTTCCATTTCCGACGTGTTGAATAGTAATTCCTTACGATGTACGCGTTTTAACTTTTCGCAATTAAACCCTGGGCGTTTATTCATTTTGTTAAATGCAGCTTATTTTACGCAAATAAACTAAATACATCATTATAGTACATTGACTATACAATAAAATACTTAACAATTATCTGAAAGTTTTTAACAATTACTAAATCGGTTATATTTTTCGTAACTATTCACCACAGAGAAACGAGGGCACAGAGTTTCACAACTTGTCCCGATTTATCGGGAGAGAAAATATTTATGTTTTTCGTGTTAGTGATTCTTCTGCATTATGATACTCAGTCGTTTTTTCTACCTTTTAATATACTTACCTATCTATCACACAACAAAGTGATTAGAATGGTTGTTGATAACATACATTTATATATTCAGTATTGGTATGAGATAATTCTTTAACTTAGTCAATTTATTTAAACCGCTGATTATAAATAATATGTCAAAACCTAAGAAGGAGATATTAAACGCAGAGCTTTCAAAGATTGAACTTCTAAAAGAGGCTCAGATACTTGTTGGTGGTGGTTTTTGGTATTGGGATATCGATAGTGAGACGGTTACTTTTAGCAACAAAGTTTTTTCACAGCTGGGGTTTGAAACCAGTGAATCAACTACCACTGTTGAATATGTTCTGGAGTTAATTCACCCCGAAGAAAAACTTTATGTTCATCAAGCCATAAGCAGTTTAGCTGATGGAATAAGGGAGAGCGGTGAAATAGAATTTAGGGCACGGACCAAAGATGGTGGCTGGAAGTGGTTCCTCGGAAGAGCTGCAGTCGCATCGAGAAAAAATAATGGACAAGTTGCATTAATAGTTGGTACTACGATTGATATCAGCCATCAGAAAGAACTATTTCATAAGCTGGAGATTAGCCAGCACCGTTTAAATAAAACTCAAAAAATAGCCCATATCGGCACCTGGGAGTGCGATACTGAGAAAGGGGAGGATTATTGGTCTGATGAAACATTTAGAATTTTCGGCTTTAAACGAAATGAGAAGATAAAACCGGGCCTTCGATCGGTTGCACCTTTTATAAATAGAGATGATTTAGCTGTTATAAATCAAAAATTTGAAGAGGTATTTAAAACCCCAGAAAGAAACTGGTTTAACTCAAATTTTAAATACTCTGGGCTCGATCAGGTTGATAAAATTCTTAGGATTACCGTTGAGGTTGAACGGAATAACCTTAAACAGGTTACAAAATGGCATGGTGTAGTATATGATATAACTACCAACATTTTAAACGAGAAGAAACTTAAAGAGGATAAAGACAACCTGATGGCCTTAGTTCGAAACCTACCAACGATGGTATTTGCCATCGGTAAAGAGGGTGAAATCGTTTTTTGGAATAAAGCGTGTCAGGTTGTAACGGGCTATAAAGCGAAAGAGATCATTGGAAATAGCAATGCCCTAGAATTGCTTTATCCCAATACCTTCTTAAGGAAAAAGGTGGAAAAACAGCTCTTCGATATGGGTATTACCCTATCGAAGTGGGAGAATCAAATAACCCATAAAAATGGGGAGCGACGAGATATTTCTTGGACTGCATTTAGCGATTTTGTTAAGGTGGAAGGATGGAATTCCGTTGTCATTGGCTACGATTTAACCCTCCAAAGAAATACTGAATGTATTCAAAAAAACTATCGGCATAAGCTAGAAGCGCTTGCTCAAACTGCTACGGAGCTGGTTGGTCTCCCATTAACGGAAAGTATATTTCATTACGTTGGTACCCAGCTAGAAAAGTTTGCCCCTGCTGTACTGCATACCGTAGTTTCTATTGAGGCTGAATCAAAGATTGTAAATGTTGAAGGTGTATATGGCTTAAATATTAAGAAATGGTCAAAGCTCCTTGAAATTATTGGATGGAATCCCGTTGGAAGAAGATTTCAGGTGTCCGAAAATGTAATAGATCAGTTTGGTAATCGGAAGCTATTTAAGGTGGAGAAGTCTCTCTACGAATTTTCAGAAGGGAACTTGTCATCTGTTGGAGCACGAGCAATAGAGAAATTTTTAGGTGTGTTGGCAATCTATGTTATTGGTTTTGTAAAGGATAGCCACTGCTATGGAGGGGTTGTAATTATAGTTGACAATGAGTCTCCGGAGATAGATTATTCACTCATTGAGGGTATTGTAAATCAGGCATCAGTGGCGTTGAACAGAAAAGAGCTTGAAAACAAACTTCTAGCAGCAAAGGAGAAGGCTGAAGAAGCGGATATGCTGAAATCAGCATTTTTAGCGAATATGAGCCATGAGATACGAACACCAATGAATGCAATTATTGGTTTTTCACAGCTAATCGCATTGCCAAATTTAACCGCTGTTAAGAAAAAACAGTATATTGAAATTATTACCAGTAAAGGGAATAGCCTTGTTAAGCTAATTAACGATATTATTTATGCTTCGAAGGTCGAAGCAGGTCAGCTAACTGTTGTTTTTGCACCCTGCAATATCAACAACCTTTTAAGGAATATGCAGAGTTTCTATATTAAGGATCGGATATTCCAGAAAAGAGAAGCTGTTGAAATTGATCTCGAAATTCCAAATGGAACAGATTTCCTTGAGCTGGTAACCGATGAGGGTCGGCTTGAGCAGGTTCTTACAAATTTAATAAGTAACGCATTAAAGTTTACTGTGAAAGGAACCATTAGATTCGGGTATAGTATAGATAATCAGCAAGTTACATTTTTTGTTAAGGACACAGGGGTTGGAATTGATCCGCAAATGCAAACCTTGATCTTTGAGCGTTTCCGTCAGGTAGAGGATAAAACAGGACGACAAAGCGGAGGAACGGGTTTAGGTTTGTCCATCTCAAAGGGCATTGTAAACCTATTGGGGGGAACCATTTGGGTTGAATCGATTATGAATGCAGGCTCTACATTCTATTTCACTCTACCCTATAGGGTACTTGAGAAGAAGGATATTAAAAAGGAGATATTAATAATAGAATCAGAAGAACGTTTTCCTGATTGGCGCAACAAGGTTATCCTTGTTGCAGAGGATGAGGAGGCTAACTATATATTTATTCAAGAATTGCTTAACTTAACAGGTGCAACTTTATTATGGGCTAAGGATGGAGTTCAAGCGGTAGATCTTGCCAAAACCATAAAAAAGATCGATTTGGTGCTAATGGATATCAAGATGCCCATCATGAATGGCTATGCGGCAACAATGGAAATTCGTCAGATTAACCCTAAACTTCCTGTTGTTGCTCAAACCGCTTATGCCTTTAGCGAAGATCGTCAAAAAGCGGAGGCTGCAGGATGTAACGATTATATCACAAAACCAATCAATGGTAAGGACTTACTTGCTATGCTGCAAAAGTATTTAGGGTATTAACCCATTTTATTAACTTCGTTGAGCCAACAAGCTCGATGAAGTCAATAACTCTGGTTAGCTCTTTATACTAACATGTGTTGCGTTTACCCTTAGTTTTTATTCGTTTCAATTTTATCTTTGATCCCTTTTACTATAGATACCGGCCATGAAATGCCGAGTATTCCTACTATTTTATCTTTTTCATCCTTAATAGGTATTCTGGAATTTATTAACAATTCAGCTCTTTTGCCAATCGTGTGCTTTTCGATTTGCTCAAGAATAGGATTTCCGGAGCTAATAATTTCTTGTTCAGCGTTATGATTATTTTCAGCTATCTCTTTAGCAAATATCTCATAATCAGTTTTCCCAATTAAGTCATTAATATCGTTAATGTTAAAAAATGATAACATGCTTTTACTTGCTTTTTGATACTTGCCATCGATAGTTTTATAGTAAATAATCATTGGCGTTTCGGTCATAAAAGCATTTAGGAATAGCTTATCATTTTTAAAATCTTTCTCTAATTTGGATAGGTTTTTCTTATGTTTTGTTGTTTCAATTTCCATCTCTTTCAGGTTCGTAATATCAACTTGAAAGCCGAGTAAACCAAGTTTATTCAACGTTTTAATAAAAAATGGAACCTTATAGGATTTAAACACCTTAACCATGCCATTCTTGTCTGTTACAGTATCTTCAGGTATTATTTCAGGTTTTCCTGATTCAATAATTTGTTTCTCTTTCTCCCACCATTTACTAACCTCAGCATGATCAAAATGGTCAAAATCGGTGGTGCCAATCAAATCGTTAACAGTTTTTCCCGGGTAATAACGTGCAACCTCGCTATTTACAATTATTATCTTTCCATCAGGTCCTTTGACATAAATTTTACCTGGTATTTGATCCATAATGTCTAGCATCATCTGCTTATACTCTTCAATTTCAGTATTTTTCTTGCCCATTTCAGCGTTAGCGTTCTCAATCTCAACATTTCTAGCATGTAAATTTTCTTCTAATGCTTGTAATTCTTCTAACTGCTGACGAGTTTCCTCCTCCCTTTCCAGTAAATTTTTTGTTTGCTCCTTGAACTGCTGAATAAGCTTGAGGTTTCGCTCATTCATCTTTACAGTATTCAAGTTGTTGGCAATACTTTGCGCAACTTTACTAATAAATTCAAGTTCATAGGTGTTAATTGCATTAAACGAAGCGATTTCGATTACCCCAAAAACCTTCTCCTCAAAGCAAAGAGGTACAAGAAGTAATGCTTTAGGAGTAGCTCTTCCTATTCCCGAGCTAATGGCCAGGTAATTATCTGGGATATCGGTAAGTAGTTGTGTTTCGTTGTTCGTAAAAGTAGCACCAACCAAACCGCTGTTGGTGGGGATCATAGCATGTTGATTCTTATGCTCTTTGCTTAAGCCATAGTCAGTAACCAGTTCAAGGTATGGGTTATCATCATTCTCATCATTAAGAATGTAAACGGCTCCAAGTTTAGCGTCAAGATATTTTAATAATGATATTAGTACGTTTTTGCTTAGGGCGTTGAAATCGTCCTTATTCTGCGAAAGCACCTCGTTTACCTGAGCCACACCAGCATTAACCCAATTTTGTAGTTGCTCTTTCTCCTGATGCTTCAGCAACTCATCATGCTGTTGCTTAAGCTCACGGGTTCTCTCTTCAATTTTGTGTTCAAGATTTTCCTTTTCGTGGGTAAGCTGTAAGCTCAGTAGTTCATTCTCGTTAATGGCACCAGCTGATTTTTTGTTAATTGTAATCGATTGAATTAGCATAAAACCAACCAACCCATAGGGTGCTATATATGCAGTTTGTATTATACTCATGCTGCTAAGAACATCGTTAATAGCTGTTGCGTAGAGAATAAACATTGAAAGAAAAGTAGGTAACGCGTAAGGCCTTTTTCGTATGGTTGACATTAACAATACTCCAAATGTTAGGTACAACCCTCCAAATAAAATGTACAGTTCGAAAAACGTTCTAAACTTTCCATAGAAAATGGCAGGAGTAACCAATACCAAAAGAGTTATGGCAATACCTATGTATATAATTGTATTTTTAATTACTCGGGGGAAGTCATCCTTGAAAAGCATATAGAAGTACAATGCGAAGAGTGGGATTGTTCCAAACCCTGAGAAGTTATCGAGTTTAACCAGAAATTCCCAGTTAATATTAGGAAATATGTATGTAATTATTCTATCACCTGCTGAAATATTTCGGAGTATCATTACCAAGCAAACAACCCCAAAGTAAAGGTTTGATAGATCCTGTTTACGGAAAAAATAAAGAACAAGATGGTTGATACCAATTACCAGGATAATACCAATTATCAAAATATTAAGAATATCCATCCATCGTGTTGCGGCAATTATATTGCTATAAACTCCTAGGTATATTGGTAAGTGCAAACCGCCTCGCTGATGCGAAAAGTTTGAGACCTGAATAACGATTTCAATATTCTCCGTTGAGCCATCAGCTGGATCGAGAACAAATGGAATATCCTGATAGCTGAAGTCAGGGTTACTTTGCTCTTTGGTTTTAGCAACAGAGCCTACGCTTGCAACCTGTTTGCCGTTTACCCAAAGTTTATAGTTTGAAAAAACGGTTGATACTTTTAACCCGTAAATCGATTTCTGGGTATCAGGCTTTTTATGAACAACCAATCGGTAGGTGGCATACCCAGTGCTCGGAAGTTTATTCCCATTCACCTTTTGCGATGACCACGATTTGGGTACGTTAATATATAAAGGTTTTTCGATTTTTTTTGAATCGATGAAATCGTTGGGCTCGTACAGCTGATACCAATAAAATTCCCATTCACCTTGAAGTTTCAGGTTGGTATTGTCAAGCATATTGCTAATGCCAAGATTCAGAACTCCCTTGTTCGCAGATAAGTTTGAATTAGGATTTGCTTGAAGACTGTACGCTAGTACAGTGAAAATAAACGATAAAACAGTTTTTCTTAACATGGTTAACGAATTGAAAATTTCACTTAAATCTAACTTATTTTTTTAAAAAGTAAATAATACCATACGTTTTTTTGAAGAAATATGGGAATGTGTCTTTAATCGGATATACTAATAGTTATTATTTAACGTGAGTTCGATTTAAGAATGCTTATTATATCATTATTTATTAGTACTTTAATGCTAATATTATGTTTTTGGAAGACTAGAAGGCTGGAATGATGGAATAATGGAATAATGGAATGATGGGGGTTTATTCTAACCTTTTTCTTCTCTGTCTTCCCTGCCTACTAATGGTGCTAACTTAAGGATAAGTTTAATGAATATTGAACACCGAACAAGGAATAATGAATGTCGAAGTAGTTGATTTACTTCGTAATTCGAAATTCGTTGTTCTATTATTCGTTATTTATTTTTCTTATGTAAGCACCTTTACCCTGCCTACCGGCAGGCATCATTGGCTACGCCGAACTAGCTACGCTGAGCTTACTACGTTCGGTTCGCAAGCTCGGTTTCATTTCTCCCAATAAAGTAAAATGCTGATAATATAGTATTTAAATTATTTCTTACGTCGAACTGACGTTATTTATGTAGTTTTATATATCGGTTAAACTAATACGATTGAATTGAATCAAAATAATTTAATCATTTATTTTGGAGGATAATTATGAGAATTACATCAGAATTTGGTAACCCAATAAAACTATTGTTTCTACTCTCATTGCCTTTAATACTTACTGTTCAAAGCTTTGCTCAAGCAGTAGAAAAGGTTATAGACACAGAGTTCGATAATTGCACATCAATCATGGTGGGCAAGAAAGCATCAACCGACGGTTCAACCATCACATCGCATAGCTGCGATAGCCGATCCGATAGAACATGGGTAAATATTGTACCCCGAATGAAGCATGTTAAGGGCACAATGGCTAAAGTTTACTTTGAACCTAAGTTGACCACAATGCCCGATCAACCAAACAGGAAAGTAACCGTTGAAATCCCACAGGTTACTGAGACCTATGCGTATTTTAATGCAGCATATCCAATTATGAATGAGTATCAGCTAGCCATCGGTGAATCGACCTTTGGGGGTAAGGATATTATGCAGAGCGATTCGGGTAAAATTGATTGTCCTGAACTTTACCGCTTGGCGTTGGAGCGAGCCAAGACTGCTCGTGAGGCCATTAAAGTTATTGATGAATTAACGAAAAGGTATGGTTATAATGATGTTGGTGAATGCTTTACCTTTGCTGATCCGAATGAGGTTTGGTACTTTGAGATCGTAGGACCAGGGAAAGGGAAGATAGGTGCAGTATGGGCTGCTGTCAGAGTTCCCGACGATCATATTAGCGTTAATGCAAACGCTAGTCGAATCAGAACCCTAAACCTAAAAGACAAGGAGAACTTTTTAGCAAGCGATAATGTTTTCTCAAAAGCAGAAGAATTGGGTCTTTGGAATTCAAAGAGTGGACAGCCATTTGAATTTTGCTATGTATATGCCAATAGGAATAGCTTAGGTTGTCGCAGAAGAGAATGGAGAGTTCTTAGCCTAGTTGCACCATCCTTGAAATTAGATGCAAACGCCGAGAATTACCCTATTTCAGTTAAACCTGAAAAGAAGTATTCTGCACAGGAGGTGGTTAATATGTTTCGCGATTACTATCAGGATACCCCTTTCGATATGACTAAAACAATCTTAACTGTTGATAAAGAGGGTAAATCAATTATAAGTCCTGTTGCCAATCCATTTATGAATAATGACTTAAAGAGTTTATTCAAAGTGTCAAGCGAGAGGACAATTGCCTGTGTTCGTGCAACCTATGTTCAGGTTACCCAGTCGAGGAGTTGGTTACCTAATGAAATTGGTGGCATTGTATGGTTTGGTTACGATAACCCAACTGCAACACCGCATATACCATATTATATTGGAAATACTACAATGCCCAATTCATACATGGTTGATGGAAGAGCAAAGTTCAATAAGGAATCAGCTTGGTGGGCTTTCAGAGTTGTTTCTCAGCTGGCTATGTTTAGGTGGCAGGATATGATAAAAGAGATTAACCCTGTTTGGCAGGAGATAGAAAACAAAGCGTTTAATGAGCAATCGAAGATTGAAGAGCAAGCACTTATTCTTTATAAGGAAGATCCGAATACAGCAAAAGATTTTTTGACAAAATATTCAAACAATATTGCAAATAACGCGGTTGAGAGGTACTGGTTGTTGTATGAAGAACTTTGGTCAAAATATACTCAGAAATTTTAAAATGAAGTTTAATGCAATAAAAAAGCCTTACAGCGTTGTAAGGCTTTTTTCTAGTGATCCAGACAGGAGTCGAACCTGTGACCCACAGCTTAGAAGGCTGTTGCTCTATCCAACTGAGCTACTGGACCATTAAAAGAATTAAATTCAAAACTTTTTGAGTAATTGAATCAAAAAAAACAATTACCACAAGGCTGTTGCTCTATCCCTGCCTACCCTGTCTGCCGACAGGCAGGCGGCAGGCAGACAACTGAGCTACTGGCCTTTTTTTAATGCCTATCGGGGCGCAAAATTAGAAAAAAATCTCACTTTTCTTCTATCTTACCTAAAGAAATTTGCAAAGTTGATTGCAATCCTTTTTAGAAATCTATTTTGAATGCCTTTCCTTCAATCGGTTTGCAATGGTATTTAGGTTAATACTTCTTGAAGATAATAGCACCATGGTGTGAAATAGAAGGTCAGCGGCCTCATCGATGAATCTATCCATTTCACCATTTTCTGCTTCTAACGCTAGTTCTACGGCTTCTTCGCCAACCTTTTTGGCTATTCTTTTTGAGCCTGCTGCAAATAGCTTTGAGGTATAACTTTCATCTTGGCTTGCCTTTTTTCTTGATTCAATAAGATTTGTAAGATAATTCAAGAACTCTAGCTCCGTTTTATTCTCCTCCCCAAAACAGGTTTGTGAACCTGTGTGACAAACTACCCCATCGGGCAAAACCTTAATTAAAAGGGTATCGTTATCGCAGTCGGGAATTATCTCTTTTACCCTTAAATAGTTTCCTGAAGTTTCGCCTTTTGTCCATAACCTATTTTTGGTGCGACTATAAAAGGTGACGAGACCTGTTTGTTTTGTTTTCTCTAACGATTCCTCATTCATGAAACCAAGCATCAATACCTTATTGGTAGATGCATCCTGAATAATTGCTGGGATTAACCCGTTCATTTTATTGAAATTTAGTGTTGTCATAGTTTTATTTTGGAATGTTGGAATAATGGAATAATGGAAAAACATAACTGTACTTCTATAATCTTATAACTATTCCATTATCATTTAAATATTGTTTAACCTCTTTTATTGATAATTTTCCAAAGTGGAATACACCTGCCGCTAAAGCGGCATCAGCTTTTCCGAGTGTTAGGACTTCGAGGAAGTGCTCCTTACACCCTGCACCACCCGATGCTATAACAGGGATCTTTAATGATTCGGAGATTTTAGCAGTTAAGTCAATGGCATACCCCATTTGGGTTCCATCGGAGGAGTAGGAGGTAAGGAGTATTTCTCCTGCCCCAAGGCTTTCAGCCTTTTTTGCCCATTCAAATGGATCCCAAATTGTTTCTTTTGTCCCTGAGTGGCTAACTACCTCCCAATTACCTTGATTATTAATTGCATCAATGGCAACTACAACACATTGAGAACCAAATGCATTTGCAAGAGTTGTAATTAAATTAGGGTTTTGTAGGGCAGCAGAATTTATGGATACCTTATCGGCTCCTGCCTTTAAAAGCGCTTCAACCTGTTCGGGTTTACTAATGCCACCCCCAACAGTGAATGGAATTGAAATGGCTTTTGCAACATCCTTAACCACGTTAATAAATGTTTCTCTGCCTTCAAGGGTTGCTGTAATATCGAGTAGAACAAGCTCATCGGCTCCCTGCTTATAGTATTCATAGGCTAGTTGGACAGGATCTCCTGCATCCATAAGGTTGTTAAAATTAACCCCTTTAACCGTTCTCCCATTCTTGACATCAAGGCATGGGATTATGCGTTTTGATAGCATGATTGCTTTTTTTGTTATTAGGTTATTAGTTATTAAGTTATTCTATTCTGACTCATTCCGATTTAGTCCGAATAACTTCGGTCTTCATCTCATACAGCATCTTCCCAACAATAACACTTTCAAGGTTAAGAATTTTAAGTATTTCAATATCATATTCGGATGAAACTCCTCCGCTTGCCCTAAGTCGAATATCTGGAAATTGCTTTAGAATATTTTGATAGAGTTCAAAAGCAGGTCCTAGCATCATACCATCTTTTGAAATGTCAGTTACAGTGAAATTCAAAAACCCCAAGTTTTTAATCGCCTCAATGGTTGAAAAAATATCCTGATTTGAGTTTTCGGTCCAACCATGAGTCTTTACTTTTAGCTTTTCACAGTCGATTGCAGCGATCAGTCTCTCGCTTCCAAACTTTCCCATCAGCTCAGAACCCAGCTCTGGCTTAGAGAGCAGAATGGTTCCAAGATTAACCTGCGAAGCACCTAGGTTTATTATCTGAGATACATCTTCGCAAACCCTTATTCCACCTCCAAAATCAACTATTAGGTTGGTATTCAGACATATATTCTCAAGCACTTTTAGGTTCTGGGGTTTGCCGTTTTTGGCTCCATCCAAATCGACTAAATGAAGATATTTATATCCCATTTGCTCAAATTTTTTAGCCTGATCGGTTGGTGAAAGATCGTAAAAAATGGTTTGGGTATAGTCGCCTTTTCGCAACCTTACACACTTACCATCTATAATATCTATTGCAGGAATTATTAGCATAGCTCAATAAAGTTTTTTAAGATTTGTAAACCATCATCGCCACTTTTTTCGGGGTGAAACTGTACGCCCCAAAAGTTTTGACTATTCACCGCTATGCAAAAATCAACCTGATAGTTTGCTGCAGCAATACTATTACCTGAAATTGGAACATAGTAGCTATGAACAAAGTATAGCCAAGCATTGTCATTGATTCCTTTAAATAGGGGTGACTTGCTGTTTGTAATTCTGTTCCAACCCATGTGTGGACATTTTAGGTTGATGTTGAACTTTTTGACTTCAAAATCGAAAACCCCCAACCCATTAGTTCCTCCTTCTTCTGAATATGAACCAAGCAGTTGCATTCCCAAACATATTCCTAATAATGGTTTTTGGGTAGTTTTTATAAACCGGTCAAGTCCACTATTTTGAAGATTTGCCATTGCCTCCTTTGCATGACCAACCCCAGGAAATATGATTTTATCAACATCATTCAGTTCAATAGGGTTGCTCGAAACGATTGAATTAACTCCTAGTTTATCGAGGGCATTCTTTACTGATGCTATATTTCCTGCACCGTAGTTGATAATTCCGATTCTCATAGTATAAGAAATTTAAATTTTTAGTTGATGGAAGATTGGAACGATGGAATGATGGAAAAAAGTGACCCAATATTCCAATATTCCAACATTCCATTAAATCAATCCTTTTGTTGTTGGTAATGCATCTCCGTCTTTGATTGCAGCCTGCTTAAGCGATTTGGCAAAAGCTTTAAAGATTGCCTCAATCTTATGATGCTCGTTTTCGCCTTGTGCCTCGATATTTAATGTAATCCCTGCTGCATAGGCAATTGAGTGAAAAAAATGTTTGAAAAGCTCTGTTGGAGTATCACCAATCATTTCACGGGTAAAGGTTGCATTCCAAACCAAGTAGGCTCTTCCGCTTAAATCGAGCGAGACTAAAGCTCTGCTTTCGTCCATCGGGAGGCAGAAACCAAATCGATTAATGCCACGCTTATCGCCAATAGCTATCTTTAACGCTTCTCCAAGCGCAATTGCAATATCCTCAACGGTATGGTGCTCATCAACCTCTAAATCGCCTTTGCATTTTATGTCGATATCGAACCCTGAGTGCTTTGCCAATTGGTCGAGCATATGGTTCATAAAACCTAATCCCGAGTCGATATTCGATTTACCAACACCATCTAGATTGATGTTAACATCTATTGATGTTTCATTGGTTTTTCTTGAAATAAATGCTATCCTTTTGGGTCTTAACTCATTGTAGATAATTTCCCAACTTGATGTTGATATATCTGCATCAGCATTTTTTTCTGTTGAGATATATGCTGATTTACAACCTATGTTTTTAGCAAATTGAACATCAGTTAATCTATCGCCAATCACCCAAGAGTTTGAAATATCCCAATTACCATCGAGATATTTTTGCACAAGCCCTAATCGCGGTTTTCGATTTGGACTATTCTCATTTTCAAATGACTTGTCTATCAGTATATCATCAAATACAACTCCTTCTCCTGCAAGCGTTTTGATTAGCAGATTCTGTGGACCCCAAAAGGTCTCCTCCGGAAATGATGATGTTCCAAGTCCATCCTGATTGGTAACCATTACTAACCTGTAGTTGGATTCCTTTACCAGTCTGCTAAGCCATGTAATTACTCTAGGAACAAATTCAAGTTTTTCAAATGAATCTATCTGAAAATCATCAGGTTCTTTTATTAAAGTACCGTCTCTATCGATAAAAAGAATTGGTTGCATAAATAAAACTGTTTAATTGTTTTGCTGTATTGCAGTGATGTTGTAATTTATTCGGATTGGACTTGTTGCTCAAACCTTTCCCATAACTCAACTAACCTATCATTCTCCTCTTTTAGACCAATAGTTACTCTCAAGCACCCTTTGCAGCTTGTCTCAGAATCACGGTTTCTGACTATTATACCATTACTTACTAGATAAGTGTAAAGTCTTTTGGCATCACTTGTTTTTACTAAAATAAAATTAGCTGATGATGGGTAAACCTTTAATACACGGGGTAGGGTTGTTATGATTTTTAGTAATCTATTCCTCTCGTAAAAAATTTCTTCAATTCTTTGTTTTGATTCATTCTCTTTATCAAGCGCTTGCTCAGCAATTAGTAAAGATGGATTGCTGATATTATAAGGAAATTTGACCTTATTGAATACGTCAATTATTTCCTTTGATGCCATTGCAATTCCAACCCTTGCACCGGCTAAAGCCCATGCCTTAGATAATGTTTGAAGAATGATTAGGTTTGGATATTTTGATAGTTCATTAACCAAACTCTGCTCAGGACAGAAATCGATGTACGCCTCGTCAAGGATAACAATGCCCTGAAATCTTTCGATGATTTTTTTGATACTTGATTTACTCTGAATGTTTGCTGTTGGATTATTGGGGTTACAGATAATAACCACTTTTACTTCAGGTTTTATTTCACCCAAAAATTTATCACTGTCAATCTCAAAATTAGCGTTTAGCGGGTATTCGAATATATTAACATCATTTATGGCTGCGCAAACCTTATACATTCCATAGGTAGGAGGGAAGATGGCCAATGAGTCAATCCCGGGATTGCAAAAGCACCTCAGTGCTAGATCAATTGCTTCATCGCTTCCATTCCCTAAAAAAATATTATCGGAGTTAACGCCTTTAATTCCTGATAGTTTTTCTTTCACTCTTTTTTGAAGAGGATCAGGATATCTATTAATTCCGACTGGCAATCCGCTTAGTACTTTTGGATTTTCGTTTGCATCGAGAAGAATTACATCATCGCCACTGAATTCATTTCGAGCCGATGAGTATGGTTTTAGGTTTTGAATATTCTTCCTGAGCAGATCATTTATATTTAACATAATTAATTGCGTTTAAAGCTGTTTAATAATTCTATTCCATTACTAGTTGATTAATCTTAGCTCAGCTGCTCTAGCGTGTGCCTCCAGACCTTCGGCTCGTGCAAGTGTAACTATTGATTTTGCTATGGATTCTAAACCATTTTTAGATAATTTCTGAAAGGTTATCGTTTTCATGAACGACAGCGCTGTAACGCCACTCCAATTTTTTGCAGATTCTCCAGTCGGTAAAGTGTGGTTTGTTCCACTTGAATAATCGCCTGCCGACTCGGGGGAGTATTCACCCAGAAAAACGGAGCCCGCATTTTCAATTTGACTGATGTACTTTTCAGAATTACTTAATGAGAGGATAAGGTGTTCAGGTGCATAGTAGTTGCTTATCTCAATGGCTTTCTCAATGTTATCAACTAAAATTGCAACGCTATTCTCTAGGCATGCACTCGCAATTTCTTTTCGAGGTAGCTGATTAAGTTGTTTTTCAACCTCCATAAGGATTTGGTCTATAATCCTTTGAGATGTTGCGACTAGTATAACCTGACTATCAACCCCGTGCTCAGCCTGCGATAAAAGATCGGCAGCGACATAGATGGAATTTGAATTATCATCGGCAATAATGAGTACTTCCGATGGACCAGCAGGCATATCAATTGGAACACCCATTGATGATGCTTGAATTTTGGCTTCAGTCACATACCTGTTGCCGGGGCCAAATAGCTTATCAACCTTTGGAATGGTTTCGGTTCCGTAAGCCATTGCGGCAATTGCCTGCGCACCTCCAATTCTGAAAAGTCTTACCCTAAGCAGGTTGCATGCATAAAGAATCTCGGGCGATGGTTCAGGAGGGGAGCATGCAATAAGCTCTTTGCATCCTGCAACCTTGGTCGGAACGGCAAGCATCAGTAGGGTAGAGATTAGAGGAGCAGTTCCCCCTGGAATGTAAAGGCCTACGCGTTCAAGTGGTCGGTACTTAAGCATACACCTAACCCCTTGAAGTGTTTCTATATCGACATCATCGGGCAATTGGGCTTTGTGGAATTTTTCAATATTTGCGATTGCAACAGCAATAGCCTCTTTCAACTCTTGGCTCACTAAGGCTGATTGTGAAATCATCTCATCTTTTGATACCTCAATTGACTTAACAACCTTTTTATCGATTCTCTTAGTTATATTAATCAAAGCCTTGTCACCATTGAGTTTTACTTCTGAAATTATATCTTTTACAATTTCTGCAACGCTATTATCAGCCTCAAATGGACGTTTGAGAATAGCTTGGTAATCTTCAGGTTTAATATCTTTTATTATTTTCATGTTGACGTATTTTTTAAATCTAAAGTCTGATGTCTAATGTCTGAAATCTGCTTACAAAACCATTTTTTCAATGGGAACCACAAGAATTCCTTCGGCACCTGCGCATTTGAGGTTATCAATTACATTCCAAAAATCATCCTCACTGATTACTGAGTGAAGCGAGAACCAACCTTTCTGTGCAAGAGGCAGAATTGTAGGACTCTTCATTCCAGGGATAAGGCTCATGATTTCATCTAGTTTCTCCTCGGGCGCATTTAGCAAAATGTATTTGTTGCGCTTTGCTTTAATAACAGCCTCAATTCGGAATAGCAGTTTGTTAAGTAATTTCTGTTTTTCCGTTGACAGGCTTGGGTTAGAAACAAGAACTGCTTCGCTTTTCATGATTACTTCAACCTCCTTAAGTCCATTACTTAGTAAGGTTCCACCGCTACTTACAATTTCGAAGATTGCATCGGCCATACCTATTCCAGGTGCTATTTCAACAGAACCGCTAATGGTGTGAATTTCAGCATTGATACTATTCTCCTTAAGGAAATCTTCAAGGATAACAGGGTAAGATGTTGCAATTCTTTTGCCCTCAAGAAAGTTTCTACCTGTATACGCAATCTCGCGAGGTATGGCAATTGAGAGTTTGCATTTTGAAAATCCGAGGTTCTTGACCACTGTTATCTCTTTCTTCTTTTCGAGAACCTCATTCATACCGAGGATTCCAATATCGGCAACACCATCCGAAACGTATTGGGGAATATCATCATCACGAAGTAGTAGTATTTCCAAGGGAAAGCCTTCGGCTAATGCTTTTAAGTGGTTACCTCCATTGCTTACTTTTATTCCACATAGTTTGAGCAGTTCGATGGTGCCTTCGCTTAGTCTGCCACTTTTTTGAATTGCTAGGGTTAATTTTTCTGATTTCATTATTTTACTAGTATTGTTTGATAATTAGGATATTGGTGAGTTGTTTATTGCTTGTTAATGGAATAGTGGAATGATGGAATAATGGTGTTGCTTTGAACTTTTTTATTCCATTTTTCCATTCTTCCATCCTTCCAAATCTCTTTGTCCTTAAAGAAATATGAATGCTTGTAACTTTTCTTTTCATATGGTTAAAATTGGGTTAGGGTTAAATAAAAAAGCGAAAGGGATCTGCTTTTTGGCAGATCCCTTTCGCGGGTAATTGGTCTAGTATCTTTAGTTTACTTCAGGCTACACCAATGCAAATCCACCATTCGCAGTTTATGAGAATGATGAAGATGATGCAATGTGTTGATCGAAGTGTACATTTTGTCGTTTTGTTCGGTGCAAATATAGATTTTTTTTTAATCGAAAAGCATTTATTAAGAAAAAATTTAAATTAAATAGGTCGCAGCGATGCTGCTTTTAACTATAATTTATTCATATATTCTACAAATAGTCCGTAGCCATGCTGCTTCTTAAAGTCGTATAGCGATGACCTATTTGTAGTAATTCATATCAAAATGAAAACAAAGCCCCTTTAGGCCTGCCTGCCGCCTGCCTGCCGGTAGGCAGGGTAGGCAGGGGTGACCTATGCATTGAATGCAGTAATATCAAGTATTTCATGAATTAATAGTATTCTAATTGGTAAGTCAATGTCGTTTAGTTAGCGTTAAATTTCTTAACTAAACGACATTGATTGGTAAGTAGAAAAAAATATTTTTTTTTACCAAATCGATAAACCAAAATCCATTTTCACTTTGTTCCTTTTCAGTTAAAGGATATGACTTATAAACAATATCGCCCAAAGTGCATTGGATAGGGGAGTTGAAGATAGGTCCATCGACAACGAATGAATGAAATTCTCCATTCTCCCCACAGGGATCAACATTTAGGGGCAGGTCCTCAAGAAACTGATGGTCAAAGGTTCTACCAACAAACGATTTGTCGAGGTACGCACTATTAACGCAGGTAATGATTGATTTAAATCCAAGTCCAATAAATTCCATGGCTACCTCTTTTGTATCCCTTTTCCAAAGAGGGAAAATCGCTTTTATCCCAATCTTCTCTAGCTGATTCTCGCGATATAACTTTAAATCCTCAAGAAAAATATCCCCGAAAGCGGAATAATGAATTCCTTCAACCATTAGTTGGATAAGGGTTTCACGCATCATTTTGTTATAATCATCGCAGTTGGCTTTCTCGGGCAAATAGCATTCGATAAGTGGTATCCCAATACTTTTTGCCTGTTGTTGCAAGAGTTCTAATCTAACACCATGCATCGAAATCCTTTTGAATTCAGCATTCAGCGTGGTTAGCAGATAACATATGTTATGGTTATCCTCTTTTCTTAGTTTATATAAAGCAAGAGCGGAGTCTTTACCTCCGCTCCAGTTAAAAACAATATCCATACTATATTTTAATCGGTTTTAGCACTAAGAAACGGGATTGCACTAGTTCAAACGCTGTAAAGAAAACTGCTGAATAGAAAAAATCTCCGAAAATCGTTCCTAAAAGATATGGCAGCCCAGCGATATAGCAAGCAAACAATCCCGTTCCTGTATTTGGATACATGTTTATTGGGTCAACAACCCAAACCCCAAAATTTGATATTATGTAAAAGAGTAATGATGCTGAAAGACTTGCAAATATTACATTTTTAGCATTTATCTTCTTCAGAATAATTACTCCAAGCCCAACAATCAATGCAAATGAACCATATACCCCTAACCACATGGAATGGAATAGCACAAACTTCTGATATACAATGAAATTTATTGCGATATCGCTAATGAATAGCGCTCCTAACGGAATCAAAAATGCTTGCCATTTCTTCGAAAAATATGCACCTCCAAATAATGCCATTGCTCCGATAGGCGTGATGTTTGGATAGTGAGGAATTAATCGAAGCATTGCCATACCTAGAATTGCCGCGATAAGAATTGAGTACCTCAATGTAATTTTATTCATAACTAATTATTAGAATAGTATACCATTTGGTCCAATCCCAACTGTATGCTCATCGATAAATTGTCCTGTGGATGAGTATCTCTTTAACAAACCATTATCGGTGAATGATGGCGCTTTAAGACAGAAGATTTCGTTGTTTTTTGGATTTACATTGAACCCATAGAAAGAGTCATTTATAATAGGATTGCTTGGTATTGATGTTGCAGTAATACTTACTGTATAGATTCCAGTATAACCGAAACCTGCTCCAAAATAAACTGTTTCTCCATTGCTGCTAATATCAAGCTTCATAGGATGTTGATTTGAAGAGATTGTCAAACTCTTTGTGACCTCATAGGTTGTAGAGGATATTTTGATTAGTTTAGATGGTGTATGTGTGTTAGGAGTTGAGTAATAATCAACATAGCCTGAGCAAAGCACCCAAACATCATTGTTCTTATCAACAACCATTTGCTGTGGGCAATGACCATCAAGCTTAATGGTTTTGAAAACCTCATTGGTTATTGGATTGATAATTGTTATAGTTGAATCTTTAGAAAAACCTCCGGAATTCGCAACCCATATCTGATTGTTAAAGGCCAAAACTCCCTCAGGGCCATCGCCAACCTCAATGGTTTTAACAGTTTCTAATGTGTTTAAATCAACTACCTTTACTTTACCATTGTCGCCCCATTGGGAGATATATGCCTTACCACCGTTTACAGTTAGGTAACGAGGGCTATTCAGTCCTTCGATTACATCAATTTCGGTAATATCATTCTCATCAGCAATTTCAACTTTACTTGAATTATTGAGTACAAAAAACACTTTCCCATTTGCTCTGTATGCCGATTGAAGAACGTCGCCAATTGGTCGTCCGTTGGTCGATGCAAAGATATCGTTGGTTACCGTATTGGTCGAAAAATCGAAATAGCTAACCGATGCATTTGTGTGGTTGTATGCTCCTTCGTTGGTTATAAATGCTCCATTTTCATATTTACCAATGGTTTTTTCGTCCTTTTCGCAGGAGCTAAAAAGAAATGTTGTAATGATTAATAATGATAGTAATGATTTTAATCTGTTCATAATAACAATTTGTTTAAAGGGTTAATGATTCGTGTTTATATCTACATTTAGCGCTAATGAGTAGTATCGTAGGGGCATTGCGTACGACGCAGTTACCTGATAATCGGTGTTCCAAATGTTATGGATATTGAAGACTAATTCAGCTTTTGTTTTTTTAAGTTTAAACTGATAGCCAGATGATAAATCTCCAAGATTATAGTAGGGTAACTTATCTTTTGCCAAATTTATATATCGTATATAATTAAAGGTATGCGAATATCTAGCGAAAAAGCTTTTGTGGTTAATGCTTAAAGCACCGTTGAATTTATGCATAGGCGTGTATGGCATTACCTTTTCTTCGGATGAACCATCAGCAAGCAATCGTGCATTTGTATAGGTGTAAAAGCCATTTGCAGTAAAAGTGGTTTTGTCAACCTTTAAATTAATTAATGCTTTAAAATCAACCCCATATGTTTTTCCAATATCAACGTTCTCAGGTGTCCAAACATTCAATTCATTAGGTTGCCATGTAATCCAATGGTTAATATAAGTTCTGAAAATGGTTATTGAACTTTCTGCTTTTATTTTATTCGCTGAGTATTTGTGTGATAAACCTATTTCTCCTGACCATCCCGATTCTGAATTTAGGTTTGGATTTCCCTGTGCAAAAGTCGTTTTCCCCCAATATAAATCGTTCATCGAGGGTATTTTATAGTTTTTGGAGATGTTACCTTTAATCGTTAGACCATAATTTAAAGCTGATTCTAATCCAAACGAGAAAACAAAAGGTAGAAATTGACTATCGAAATACTCATCTCTAATACTGATAGCTGTTTTTAGCTTGTTGTTGAGTAATGAGAATTTATAGGAACTGAAGAGAGATATCCGAGTTCTGTTTGCTCTTTTGTCCAAATAGCTATCGCTATAGGCAAACTCTTTTGCATGATTTACACCTATTAGTAGCTCATCATTTTTAATAAGTTTAAGCTTTCCCTCTAGCTCATTAATTATTGAATTGAACTGATTGATGAAAGTCTTATTTACAGGGTCTGTATAATCAATCCTTCCATTTACTAATCCGCTTTTTAGATTTAATGAGAGTTTCTCCTTTGTAAAACGCAAATTAGATGATGCTAATAGTTGATAATCTTTTTGGTTTGAGTTATCGGAGTTTAGGTTTGACATTGGTGTTTGTAAGTTCTTATCGCTTTGTTGAAACCAACTAGAAACGCTCCATATAGTTGATTTAACTAATTTTATAGCAACATCACCTGCAACGCCTAATTGAGTAGCCTCGGCATTTGTTATCTGCTCCTTATTGTGTTTTATGTCAAATGTATTATTGAAATAGAAATCATTATCAGAACTTGACCTAAAAGCCTTAATAGATGCGGCAATTCGTTTGTTTCCTTGCTTTAAATTTATAAATCCATTTTTACTGTTTGCACTTCCATAGCCTATCGATGCTGAAATTCCATTGGGTGTAGTTAAAATATTTCCACTCGAGAGATGCACAATTCCTGCCACTGCTCCGCTGCCAAATAGGGTGCCTGAGCCACCATATTGCAATTGGACAGAGCTAAACATGCTAACCGGTAGTATTGAGAAATCGGTACTTCCGCTCATCGGGCTTTGAATACTCAAGCCATTCCATACTATTGCTGTATGCGTTGAACCGCCGCCTCTTAAGCTGATTGTACTTAATCCTGAAACACCTGTGGATTTAATATTTGCACCTGAACCACCTAGCAATTGTGAGATTGATTCAGTCCGATGTAATCGGAGTAGAGTAGTGTCAAACTTTTGAACAGTAGCACCAACTGCAAACGTTTCAAGACGAGAACTATAAACATCAATACCTTTTATAGTATATATGCTATCAGTAATGCTCTTCTGCGCCTGTAATTGAATTACAAGAAAACAGGTAAATACACAAATAGTAAAAGACTTAAATGACATAGTTACAAATGATTAAGCGTATCAATCATTCGTACCAGTCGGATTGTTAGTGAAAAATAGAACTTGAAAAATGAGTTGTTCTATACTTCGCCTTTCCACCCGAAAGCTACGATAAATTCGTATTATGGCAGGTCTTCTGGCTTGCTCAATCTTTTAGGCCTTCCCATCTCAGTATTTGAAACAGTGGCTAGGTAATTAAAAGATTTTTAAAGAGCTTACAGCTGCGGGGACAGCTCCCGAATTGAACGGGATTCCCTTTTAATCCACTCCGAAGCGATTCGGAATAGAACCATTTGTTGATGCAAATATATGGATATTATTGAAATTGGATTGAGCCTGTAAGAATATTTTTAAAGATGCGCCGTTGAATTGAGGGTAATGAATTGAGTCTGAGTATCGATATCGATGATAGAAATAGAGGCATTCTTTAATGGCTCAACTGATTCAATGTTTGATGTATTTTGAATTACTGCCAATAAAGTTCGCAAAGTTACACCATGACTTACTATTAAAACCTCTTGTTCTCTATGCTTTAAGGATATGTCCTTATAAAAATCGGTTACTCGTTCGAAAAGTTCTTTGTCACTTTCAGCATCAATAGGAACGATTAGCTCTTTTCTGTTTTCGGGGAAAACCTTTCCTTGATAGCTACCGAAGTATCTTTCTCTGAGTCTTTTGTCAGTATTTAAAAGTGTTTGAGCATGATGCTTGATTATTGCCGATGCTGTATCAATCGCTCTTTTTAAATCGCTTGTATAGATTGCATCTATCTTCTCTGTCTTTAGCCTTTCGGCTAATTTTTCTATTTGTCCAATCCCTTCAGATGAGAGCGTTCCATCCATCTGTCCCTGACAGATTCCTTTAATGTTTTCAATGGTTTCGCCGTGTCGGACTAGGATTAATCTCATGTTGATTTGATTTCCATCCATTTTTTTTATAGGTCACCCCTGCCTACCGGCAGGCAGGCCTAACGGGGCTTAATTTTCGGTTTGATATGATATACTACAAATAGGTCATCGCTATGCGACTTTTCAAAGCAGCATCGCTGCGAACTATTTGTAGAATAGATGATTATTTTTTAGATATAAGCAGCATCGCTGCGTCCTATTGAATTTAGATTTCTTCTCCGTCAATAATGACATTTTTTTGTAGGCATTGTCTTTCATTCAAATAGTTGAAAGAGTTATATTTATCTAGAATCTTGAACCTGTTTTAAAGTCCTCTCTGATACAGGGAAAACAACCGGTTTACCCGATACAGGATTTGTCTTAGTAATGACAACCGTTCCGTAAACATCCTCGATAAACTGATAGGTTAAAACCTCTTCGGGAGTACCCTTTTTATATATCTCACCATTTTTGAGAAGAACTAGATAATCACAGTATTCGCCTGCTAAATTTAGGTCATGTATAATCATCAAAACTGTTAGTCCAAGCTGTGCATTTAGCCTTTGAATAAGATTCATCAGCTGAATTTGGTGCGAAATATCGAGGTGGGAGGTAGGCTCATCTAACAATAGTATCTCGGGTTCTTGGGTAAGCGCCCTTGCAATGCTTACCAATTGTTGCTCTCCTCCGCTTAACTCATTCATCAGCTTATGTCGTAGATGAACAATATCGATAAGATTCAAATACTTTTCAGCAACCTCAATATCTTTCTTCGTTTCGAAGAATTGAAATTTACTATGATATGGAATTCGTCCCATCATCACGTAATCCTCAACTCGAATGTCTGCACCCTCGATATTTTGGGTAACAATGGCAAAGTTTCGTGCTCGTTCACGATAGTTCATCAGCGAAATATCGCTACCATTCAGTAAAATCCTACCTTCTTTTGCTTTTAACTCGCTTGTTATGCCTTTGAAAAGTGTTGTTTTTCCTGAACCATTGGGACCAATAATGCCTGTAAGACTACCTTTCGCTACATCAAAATTGATATTCTTAATATAGAATTTTCTATAGTAACCACATGAAAACTGCTGAATATCAAAAAAAACGCTCATGGTTAATCGATTAATGACTTTTTATTTATTCTATTGAGAACTATTATAAAGATACTTCCGCCAATCATTCCTGTTAAAACGCCAATTGGCAACTCATTGGGTGCAATGATAGTGCGTGCAAGAGTATCGCAGAAAACTAAGAAACCACCTCCTGCAATAAATGAGCTGATTAAAAGAATTCTAAAATCGGAGCCGGTAATCAACCTAATTAAATGCGGTATTATTAAGCCAACAAATCCAATAACACCTGCCATAGATACGCATACACCTGTTAGTAGTGATGTGATAACAAACAGAATTTTAATGGATACATCTGTATTGATACCTAGGTATCTTGCTTTTTCTTCACCAAGCCTAAGCGCATTGAGTGGTTGAACAAAAAAGTAGGAGAGGAATAAGCTTAATAAGGATACTATGACAGCAAGGCTAATTAGCTTTGTGTCCGGTTCATCCAACGAACCCATTATCCAAAAGATTATACTATGAATATTCTCTGAAGTTGTTGTTGAAAGTAGCAGCATCATGATTGATGATGCAATGAAACTGACCATTACACCAACCAAAAGCATAGTTTGAATTTTAATTTTTCCATTGCGGATGCTTAGCATGTAAACAAGGAATAAGGTAACCAAAGCACCTATAAAACCTGCAAGGGGTAACATGTAAGTACCAATTAATTGAGGTAATCCGAATACTATGGTTAATGCAACACCAATGGATGCTCCACCTGATATCCCAAGTGTATATGGCTCAACAAGTGGGTTTCGATATACACCTTGAAGTATAACTCCCGATAAACTTAATGCTCCACCTACCGCTAAACCAAGAATAATACGAGGTAATCTAATTGATTTAATAATGGTAAACTCAACACCTTCGCCTTGTCCAAACAGTAATCGGGGTAAATCGGTTAGAGATACTTTTAAGTCTCCGCTAGTTAATGAATGGATGATTATAATGCCCGTAACTACTATGAATAGCAGAATTAGCAATAACCATTTTAGATATTTTTTCTGCATTAATTATTTATCATAGTGATACCTACAGCTATAAATCAATATTTCATTGTCGATGACTTGATATACAAGTCGATGCTCTCTATCAATACGCCGTGACCAAAATCCTGCTAAGTCAAGCTTAAGTGGCTCGGGTTTACCTATACCTTCAAATGGATGTCTTTGTATGTCCTTAATTAGCTCATTGATTTTTTTAAGGATATGCTTATCGTCTATTTGCCAAGAGGTATATTCTTCCCATGAGTTAGTTGAAAAAGTAATTCTCATTATTCTTCTATTAGATTTTTCCGAACTACTTTTCCTCCTCTCATTTGGTTTATCGATTCATATAATCTATCTGCATTCGCCTTTGAATTCAATAAATGAAGTGTTTCCATTAACGAATTGTATTCGTCCAATGACATCATTACTGTTCCTTTTCCTGAACCTCTTTTTATAATGAGCGTTTCATTATTATTTTCAACATTGTCCAAGAACTTTTTTAGGTCAGTTCTAAACTCAGTATAGTTTGCTGCCATCATAATATGTAAATTTTAAGTAATTAAACAAGTACAAATATAAGTACTTATATGGTACTTTTCGAGTTTGTTTATAGTTATTATTCTGCAAATCTTATTTTGGAGAATAAATCAACCTGATTATCTCCTCCACAACATCAATAAATGTTACAGGCGATGGGCTACATGCCTTATTTGAGTCAATAAAAAATATCTTATTATTCTTCGTTGCATTAAGCTCCTTGCAAGCTAACCAATTATTTCTTTCCTCTTCTCCAAGAATCCCCATTGTTATAATAATGATAACATCAGGGTTTCGGAGCAACACGCTTTCCCGAGTAATAGTGCCTCTTACAAGGTCTGATGCTACATTTACACCTCCCGAAAATGTGATGAAATCATCCATAAAGGTATTGGCCATCACGGTAAAAATGGGTTTTGTACCAATCTCAAAGAAAACTCTAGGTTTTGGCACATTTGGTATAGTCTTTCTAACACTATCCAATCGATGATTTTGTTGTTTAATTATTGCTTCAGCAATAATTGTTTTACCTGTAAAATCGGCTATTTGCTTAAAATTTTGACAAACATCTTGGTATGATTTTGTTGTAGAAAACGTAACCACCTTAATTCCAACTTTCCTCAGTGTTTCAATGGTTTCGGGTTTTGTAATGGTTGTGGCAATTACTAAATCGGGCTTTAGCATTATCACCTTCTCGACATTTACATCTATTGCCGATGCGATAACCTCCTTTTTATCGCTTATAGCCATCTCACAGTAGCTCGTACAACCAACAAGATTATCATTTGCTCCTAAAAGGTAAATATCCTGCGTTATCACTCTCGAAAGTGATACAATTCGTTTGTAGGTTTGTGAATAGGAATAAGAAAAACCAATAACGGTTAAAATGAAAATTAAAATAAATTGCTTTGCCTTCATCACACTTATATAATCTATTTAATATTTACCAACGCTCTATTAAACGAGGGTTTTAATATTATAAAACTAAGGGGAATTAGCATGATAACTAATTAACTTTTTTCCCGAAGTCATATATTGATAACATATTGGCAGGTCTTCTGGCTTTCCCGATTTTAACACCTTCCCACAGTTTTTTGTAGGTTTACTGCAGTGGTTATTGTTAAAATACAATGCTTAATTTTATAAGCATCGGGATTACAGCTGCGGGAACAGCTCCCGATTCTGACGGGATTCCCATTTTAAGGATATTCCTGAAAGGAATTAATCCACCAATGGTTGCAAAGATAGAGTAAAAAGGTGTGTGAAAAGCATTAATATATAGGATATTTATTGAGGCAACGTTGGTAGCAAATATTAGGGACTTCCCAAAATGTAAAAAAACCACGGAGACACAAAGAACACAGAGAGTCACGGAGATAATTTTCAATATATTAGGAATTACTTTTTGGAATTAAAGCATTTAATAGAATGGTTCTGTGATTTAATGAAATGGAATAATGAAATAATAGATGAACCTAATCGATAAATATCAGAACTCTGTGTTCTCCGTGTCTCCGTGGTATATATTTGCCATTAACCTAATATATCACAAACGATACAAAATGGTTTGTCCTTCTATCGGGGGAGATGCTGTACAGCCACGATGAAACATCCTCGAAATTAGTCTCTTGATCTTCCCCTTTGTATTTTACGAATGGTATTAAATCCTTAGTGAAAACGAATATCAATTTATTTCTTTCTGGTTCAACGGTTGTGCGTTCGAGCGGGTAATCGATATTTTTATTAAGTGGAAAAGTATATGGTTTTCCTCCTTCGAGCATTATCTGTTTTTCGTAATAATTTGGGTATGTTAAAGCGGCATTCTTGTCGTAGATGTTAAAAATGTTAAGGAAACAGTTCATTGAGGCTGTAATGGTATATGTTAATTTCTCTCCACTTTGATAGCCTTTTTTAATTCCATCTATCGACACAGAGAAAGCAGGGTCAGCGCTTGTTTTGTAGAGTATTACAGTAGCATCTATGATTGCTTCGACAGTGAAATTATTATACTCATCAAGGCCTTTTCTGAAAATTACAGAATAATCCTTAATAGCACCACGTATCTCTGATTGCTTCTCCGACATGAAAACCTCTTCGTATTTAGAGCCAATCTCACTCTTGAAAAGCATATCGTACGATTTAATATTCTCCGATACACCTGCCATTTTAAGGGCATTGACCTTTGCCTCAGCCAAAGCCTTAACTTTAGCATCCTCTTCGCTTACACTTCCGCTAATTGAATAGCTGCCTTTAGCCCCTTTTATATGCTTGGTATCCTGCGCTGAACTATATAAAGAAACTAAGATTGCAAAAGATAGGAGAGCAAATTTTTTCATGGTTCGAGAGTTATTGAATACGTAAAGATATTAAAATGGTATCTAAATGTATGCCAAACCCAACAGGATTTCTTTTTCCTGTTGGGTTTATTTTTCTAAATATCAAATATTCTTTCAAACCCTTTTACTCCTCGCGAAGTACTTCAACCGGATTTAATAAAGATACTTTGAGTACCTGATATAAAACAGAAATTATTACTAAGAAAAGAACAAAAATGCTAATAAGAAGATACCATAGAACATTTTGTTCAATCCTATCTGGAAAATCCTGAAGCCATCGTTTCATAAAATAATAAATAGCTGGCCAAGCAATTAGTATGGCAATTAGTACTAGACGCCCCAATTCTTTATACAATACAATTATTATCTGCATGATGTTTGCGCCAAACACTTTTCTGAGGCCAATTTGTTTTGACTTTTGTGCCAAGATGTATGATATTAATCCTATTACACCCATAAGACCAAGGAGAACTGAAAGGATTGCAAGCAAATTGAAAACTGAAAGAAACTTGGTTTGTGTCTTATACTGCAAATTATAGTAATCGGTTAGAACTTCATATCTATACGGCGTTACTGGAAAAAAATCATTGAATTTTTTCTGAACTAAACTGTTCACTTCCGAAATACTATTCCCCTTAAAGCGAAAACAAATCCATCTGAAAACCTCATTACCTGACCTAAAGAGAATGGGGAGTGAAATTGCTTCAGCTTTCATATTTCTAAGTTGATAATATCCCTCAACAACCCCAATAACATTACAGGTATCTCCCTCTATAAAAACTAATTTCCCAATTGCATCTTCGGGAGTTGCGTATCCAAGCTTTGTTGCTGCTTGGCGGTTCAACACTGCCTTTCCTTTATACTGATCACCATTATAATCGAAAAGTATATTGCCAGCTAGAATGTCAACTTTAAACGTTTCACAAAAATTACTACCAATAAATAGATTCCAGGCTCCAGTATATCCTTCCTTGTCCGAAATTGTTTGAATTCTGACTCTGCTGTTCGGGAATTCTCCTGGTAAATAATTACAAGTTGATACGGACTCGATAGCTGGAAGTTTTAGAATATCGTCTTTAAAATTTTTATACTTTTCAAATAAGTTCTCATAAGCAATCTGAGGCGATTCAATTGCTATAACTTTTTCAAAATCAATATATTTTTTAGCACTCTCTTCGTATACTATTTGCTTGTGGATTACAATGGTACCTATCCCTAAAGCTATTGCCACGGCAAACTGAGATACGATTAATGCACTTCTTACAACAACCCCTTTTTTTGAACCGGTGAACTTTCCTTTAAGAACAGCTATAGGTTTATATGATGTCAAAACAAACGCAGGATAGAAGCCGGAAAGTAGAGCGCTAAGTGCAATAAAAAGTATAAAACAACCCCAAAACCATGGAAGAGTAAAAATATAAAAAGTCCCACCTGTGTCAAGAATATTATTGATATGATCCTTTAGGAGTATAACTATTAGAACTGCTACAAGTGCCGATATCAGGTTTACAATAAAAGTTTCAAAGATAAAGTACAGGGTTAAATCGTATTTTTCTGCACCCATAAGTTTTCGTATTCCAATCTCCTTGGCTCTTTCCATCGATATTACATTCGACAAATTAATGTAGTTCATCCATACAACTACAAGCACAATCAATGCTAGCAATGACATGATAAAAGCCTGTTCTTTATCAAAAATACTATTTAACATATACATCATTGCGGGTGTTCTATGATAATCGCTATATGGCAAAAGCCTATAAGAATATTTCCTAGTCGGATCGGCATTGGGTTCGTATTTATCGGTTAAATCCTGCATTTTCGACTTCAATGCCTCAATATCCGTGTTGTTCTTCAACTCTACATACGTGTATAAAAAAGTCCCATCATGATCTTCCTTATATACTGGATCAATTCCAATTAGAGTCTGATAGGATAATAATACATCGAATTGTAACTGTGAATTATATGGTATATCTTTAAAGACTCCAACGATCTCAAAGTCATTCCTAGGAAGAGATTCAGAAGGATCGTAGACTTTAATAATCTTTCCTAAAGCATCTTCGTCACCAAAATATTTTCTTGCAGTTGTTTCTGAAATTACCAAGGTATAAGGATTTTTTAAAGTTGACTTTATATCACCTTGTATTAGCGGGAAACTGAATATATCAAGAAAAGTGCTATCAGCCCAGAAAACATTGTTTTCTTTAAATCCTGATTCTTTAGCAACAATGGTAACCTCACTTTTTACCAAACGTGTGAAATTGACTACTCCCGGTAATTCTCTTAGCATTGCTGGTCCAATACCAGAACTGGTTCTGCCATTCTTGCCTTCTCCTGTTGGTGCTTGAATATGATAAAATACATTATAAATATTATCTAATTTTTTATGGAAATGGTCGAATGAATATTCTGTAATAATAAAATTTGCAACAGCCAGACATACAGCAATTCCAATAGAAAACCCTAAAATATTGAATGTATGTAAGAGGCACTTTTTTTTGATATTTCGAAAGACTATTTTGTGATAGTTTTTAATCATGGCATCGAATTTTAGATAACTAATCACTACTGACCGACTAAAATATTATATAATTCATGAAACACTTAATATTACTACATAATATCATAGGTCACCCCTGCCTACCGGCAGGCAGGCCTAACGGGGCTTGATTTTCTGCTTAATCAAAATTTCTACAAATAGGTCGTCGCTATGCGACTTTAAAAAGCAGCGTCGCTGCGAACTATTTGTAGAATAGATGATTATATTTTAACTGGAAGCAGCATCGCTGCGACCTATTGAATTTAGATTTTTTTCTCGGTTAATAATGATAACTAATCTCAATTACAATTGAAGGTTGCATTATAGAACATTATAGCAATCAAAGCGAAACGGGCATTTGCGAAACAATCTAAAAGGAAAAGTTTTACTTTTTACTTGCTTTTGTATCGTTCAAGTAATGTATTATATCGCTTTAAGCCGTTTTCATATTTTTGGTCAGTTGCTAATTGTATCGCCTTATTAATGCTTTTTATAGCAAGTTCTGTATTCCCAGAAGTTGAATATGTTTCTGCTAGATAGCTATAGGCTTCTGGAAATGCAGGGTGTCTTCGAATGTTTTCTTCGAGTATTAGGATAGCATCTTGAAATCTTCCAGCACGTTTTACTGCCCAGCCAATCGAATTCATTGTATTGGCATCAGGTAGAATCTCATATCCAAACCGATCGGTAAGATTCTTGTAGAAACTATCGATTGCGTTCAGTCCACCGGCTACCATTTTATCTTGATCATAATTCCAACCATCGTATATAAATCTCAGTCCATTATAAAGAGCAATAGTAGTCTGACTTCCATGGTCTTCATTTGCAAGGTAGTCGAATTTCCATCTCAGCACCGCCGGTGATTTTGTCTTTAGCGTTAACGCAAAAGCATGCGCATCTTCAATAGTGGAGGGTGTTTCATTGCCACCTACACTGAAATAGTACTGTTTACCTTTAAGATTCATACTCCCAATTTTTTCTTCAGCCGCTTTATTAAGCAGATTGGAGTCCCAGTTTAGTGAAGGGCTCATGGCGATGTATGCGTTGAACATATTCGTGTGCGAAAGGAAAGCGTGTGTTACGCACATTGCCGCTGCTGAATGACCCGAGAAAATCCTGTGAGGAATTGTTCTATAGTTTTTTTCAATATAGGTAAAAAGTTCATTTTCGATAAAATCGAAGAATTTGTCGGCCTCCCCAACTTTTTCATCCCCAAAGTACTTTATTTCAACCCCTTTTTCATTGTACTTTGGTTTTGATGGAGCCATATCCCGAATTCTAAAAGTATTTTCTATAGCCACAACTATCATTTCAGGGCATAGACCATAGCTGGATAAATTATCTATCAATCCTGAATAAAATGTTACTACATATCGATCGCCATCAAGGACATACATCACCGGGAATGAGGTCGTCGAATCGGAATAGCTGGATGGAGTAGAAACATAAATTGTACGCTCCTCACCGAGTACTGCCGAGGTTAATCTGATTCTTTTAGCAATGATAATATCATCGCTGTTTTGTGCGTAAATGGCTCCAGAGAGGAGTAAAAGTATTACTAGTAATTTGATAGTCTTCATAAGGCTTCTTTTCTTTTAATGTATTTCTTTATTCAATAGTCTTTGCGTAAGTATTTAAAAACCAGAATGTGTTAAGATTTGTGGTTTTCTACTATTTCCCGAATGGTATATAAACTATTTGTCTATTGATTGTTTCTTTAACACGTCAAGTATTGCTGTCGATAACCAAAAGAAGTCCTGAGTTTCAGTATGCCTCAAGAAAAACAAATATTTTCCATCTGGCGATACAACTGGGAAACGTTCTGCTTCTGATGTATTTATTTTATCTCCCATATTTATTGGATATCCCCATTGATTTTTTGAATTTTTAAAGCTGATATATAAATCAAGAGAGCCAAAGCCTCCTGCTTTGTTCGCCGAAAAAATAATATAGCTTTCATTGGGTGAAACATATGGGGGGAATCGAAGACTAAAGTCTTTATTAATAACTATTGTATCAGGATTAGAGAATACTCCGTTTTCATATTTATATTTTATTGTATTCTGGAAGTTCTTATATGCACTCCCCTGTGCATTAAACGCCGGTGTCAAATCAGTACCAGCAGAATTGTAAGGTTTACCTACATTGATGGGTTTACTCCATTTACCATCAGTTTTTTCAACATAATAAGTATCTAAATCCCCTAAACCATCGGGACGGAGTGAGTAAAAAAACAATTTGTTTCCATCTAGGGAAAACACTGGTCCGCCATTGTATGTTGTCAAGAAATCTTTTACAAATTCGGCCAGGGCTGGTTTTGTCCACGTTCCATTTTCTAATTTTGAATAAAATATCTGTTCGGTTTCAGTGTATTTAGGATCTAAAGGTGGGTATTTGGGTGTCCATGCTGACCAGTATATCTCATCTCCCCTTGGAGAAACAGCAACTTGACAGTGTTCCCACAAACTTGTATCTGAAACTATTCCTGGTGCAAATACTTCAGGAATAATGCCCGGTGGTTTTTGCCCTAGATATTCTCCTTTTAGCACTGGAAATTCTTGATTTTCTTGTGCATAAATAAGATTGTTTAACCCTAGCAGTAATAGAAATAGTATCTTTTCCATTTAGTTTTCATTATGTTTTTCAAGTTGTTAATTTAACTAATATAATGTCAGTTCGATATAAGAATTAACTTAATTGTTAGTTTATTCTGATCATATCGTTATGGATTACTTGAAAGAATGCCTGTCTGCCAGTAGGCAGGGAAGACAGGGAAGAAAAATGTTAGAAGAAATCCCATCATTCCAATATTCCCTGCCTACCGGCAGGCAGGCATCATTCCGATACAAAATGAAGATATGTAACAAATTAGATAATTACTATTACTTCTTAGATATAACTCACGTTATTTTAATCTTTTAAACATCTAACAGATAATCCGCATACTTTATTAGCATAGTGAGAACCAAAATCAGCGTCATCATGCCATAAAACTAAAATATTAGCCGTAGTTTGATCTATAGGTGTAGAATACCAGTATGCTGCCCATGTTCCAACTTCCATAAAAGTACCATTCTCATCCCGAAATCCGCCGGGTAAACTACTAAACCCACTTTCGTTTGTCCCTCCAGTATTTGGGCTATTCCAAAGCGTGGTGCATTTTGATTTGAGTTTGCCCCCCGATACGCTTGCACCTCCAAGATAATTTGATAATATATTCCATTCACTGGTAGATGGGACGTGCCAACCAACAGGAGCAATATTTCTGCTATCGTTTATTGCATACCAATTGTATAGTTTACCATATAGTACTGAATTGCTTTGATTGTTATTATAATTACAGTATGCCCCTGTTGATAGCACAGTCCATCCATCAGATATATTCTGAATAATATCTCCATTACGATATTTAGCGGTTTTTAAGTTTTCTGCCATCCATAGTTGTGTTCCTATTTGTACAATAGGGTAGTTATTTCCATCAGCATCCTCGCATGAAGTAAAGCTAAATGAAATTGTTTCAGATTTTGTTGGCTTTAGAATACTTATGGTAACATATTTCCCCCTCGAATATCCTACCAATTTAAACATGTCACCTGTTATATATGACATTTCCATTAAGCCGTTTGAGTAGGATTTTGTACTTGCATCACCAATTGATTCATGTAATACGAGTATGTCGCTTCCTTTTAGAGTAACGCTCGTGCATTGCAACATATTATCGACTCTTACAGAGTCGACTATACTGCTGGCTCCAGTACCATTGAAACGAATTTCCATACTGCTTTCCGGTTCTGTTTTACTTTTCTTGCAATTAGTAAAAGATAAAACCATAATGAATACGGATAGAAACAAGAAATTGTAAGTTTTCATAATAATTTAGGGTTTCATTAATAGTTTATACTGTTCAGAAAGAAATGGATATCAACTAAATACTCCATTCGAATAGTACAAATTGACGTAATAATGCCATTCCGATATAGGAGAATGTGATAAACGGTAGAATTTAAGGATAAGCAGTAGCGAAAGAGGATAAAGTTGTATTTCTACAGATTTGCCTTTTTAAGGTTTTTAAAACAGCTCCTGCTGATTTCAAGAGGGGTTTCTGAATTTTTAAGGTAAGCCCTATTATAGGTTTTTGAATAGTTTTCGATTTTTACAACATGTTTTATATTTACTATTGTTGAACGATGGATTCTAGCGAAGTAACCGGTAGGTAACTCTTCTTCCCACTGCTTCAATGTTTTTAATACATGGTATTTATTCCCATCAACGGTAACCAATTTTGAGTAGTTGCCAACGGATGTAATAGCCGAAATTGTGCTTATCTCAATGAATTTTGATGTATGATTGTTAAGTTTTACATAAATTGAATCGCTAAAATCAAACCGTTTAACCTCCGTGCGTTCAGTTTCAGCTTGTTCTAATAACCTTCTTAATGATATGGATAGACGAGCAGGATTAACAGGTTTCAGCAGGTAGTCGGCTGCATTTACATCAAAAGCTTTTATTGCGTATTGGTTGAATGCTGTTACAAAAATTATTTTATAATCAACTGCTATTCTTGGAAGAAGATCAAATCCATTTTCACCAGTTAGTTGGATATCTAGGAATACAATATCGGGTTTGGTTTTTGCAATAACCGCAACTGCACTTTCAATACTATCGGCTTCACCTACAATCGAAATCTCAGGAAAAGCGGTTAGTAAGAATGCTAATTCAATTCTTGCAGGTCGTTCATCATCAATAATTACTACCCTTTTCTTGTTCATCCTTAAATTGGTAAATGTTTTTTGATGTCAGTAATTATAATTTTTGATATTACCCAATTATCTTCCTCAAATAGCTTAAACGAATGATTATTGGGGAAATAAAGTTCCAACCTTTTCTTAGTGTTTGCAATTCCTGTCTTTGTACAATCACTATTTTCAGTGTTTTCGACTAAACTCCCGGTATTGCTAACACGAATTTCAATGTGCTGATTAATCCTAGCAAAGATTCTAATGTTTAAGGGAATACTGCTTGTTTGCAAACCAAATTTAATAGCATTTTCAACTAGTGGCAGAATAATAAAGAAGGGGATTCTCATATTATTTAGCCTTTCATCAATATCATATTCAATTATCAACTTTTCTTCGAAACGAGTCTTCTGAATCTCAAGGTAGTTTTTTATTGCATTAATCTCATTCTCTAGGGTTTCCGTAGTGCCATTATTTGATAACGAATAGCGGAAGAAATCAGATAATTCTGTAATCATCTTACGGGCAATCGTTTTGTCCGCTTCAACCATCGCTCGAATTGTATTTAACGCATTGAAGAGGAAATGAGGGTTTATTTGATATCTGAGCATTTGGAGCTGAGTCTCGTTGGCGAGGTTTGTGGCTATCAAAGTTTTTTCCTTTTGTCGTTTATAGTTAAGCCAATGAATTATTGCATAATATAATCCAGTAAAAGCAAGAGTAGGAATGAAATAGAATAGGGCACTTAAAAAAAGGTAAAGATAATTGGAAAATGCCAGACCGTTTAATTTAAGTAGCCACCCCAAAGTATCTCCCAAAATATTCCAAAACATTGAAATGATAAAGCAAATAGGAAACAATAGATATATAAAAACTCTTTTAGATAGAATTGATTTTCGATCTAAAATGTTGAAAACGCCATAATACAAGCTTATTACAATATAGCCAGATAGGGTTTGCACAAGCCGAATTAATAGAATTTGATTGTTGGATGAACCATCTTTTGGGGTGATAATCCAGCTAATTGAGGATAGTAAAAACCATAGTAGAACTCCGGTTATCTTAGCAATTTCTAAAAGAAATGTCTTTTCAGATATTCTTTTTATCATCTATAACTAGTTATTCATTAGCAAGAAACAAATAAGCATTCATTATATTTATGTAGAAAAATACAAGTCATAAATATATATGAATATTTTAGAATTTGCTATTTAGTTATTAGTGCTTTTAAAATGAACTACCCCTTGTCACGTTGAGTTGGGGTAGATCATCAATAGTAAACATTACTCGTTCAAATCTCTATCCACATCCTTATCGCCTCGACCAGAAAGGTTAATGATGGCTAGCATCTCCTTGTTTTTAAGTATTTTCGCTGCTAAGGCAATTGCATGCGATGATTCAATGGCAGGTGTTATTCCTTCAAGCTGAGATAATAGTTTGAAACCCACAATCGCTGCCTCATCGGTTACAGGGTAATAACTTGCTCTCTTTGTATCGTTAAGATAAGCGTGCTGAGGGCTAATTCCTGGGTAATCTAAACCTGCGGCTATTGAATGGGATTCAACCGGATTTCCATCCTTATCGACCAAGCAGTAAGAGTATGTTCCTTGAAAAACAGCGGGTTTGCCGAATGAGATGGTCGCTGCGGTATTCCCCTCATGGGCTTCTCCGCCACCTTCAGCACCATAAATCTCAACCTCTTTATCGTTTAGAAATCCAGAGAATAGTCCAATGGCATTCGAACCACCACCAATACAGGCAAATATTGCTTGAGGTAATCGTCCTTCGGCATTAAGAATTTGCTGCCGTGCTTCTTGTCCAATTACACTTTGGAAGTAACCGACCATTTTCGGGTATGGGTGAGGACCAACCTGAGAACCTAGTAAATAAAAGGAATCAGGATGTTCAATGTAATATCCTAAAGCAATATCAACAGCATCTTTCAATGTAGCGGTACCTGATTCTGTGGGAATTAGCTCTGCTCCAAGAAGCTTAATCCGACTAACGTTTAACGATTGCCGTTTAATATCCTTAGCGCCCATAAATATTTTGCAAGGAATTCCCATCAATGCAGCTGCCGTTGCTGTTGCAACGCCGTGCTGACCTGCACCTGTTTCGGCAATTATCTCTTTTGCACCCATCCGTTTTGCAACGAGAATCTGTCCGATGGTGTTGTTAATCTTATGAGAACCTGTGTGGTTAAGGTCTTCACGTTTTAGATAGATAGTTGAGCCAATATGCTCAGAAAGCCTCTTTGCGTAGTATAGAGGGGAGGGGCGACCAACGTACTGCTTTAGTAAGTAAATGTACTCTTTGATAAATGAGGAATCTTGAACCAATGAGTTGAATGTATCGGCTAAACGTTCCAATGGTTTGGCTAATACTGGAGGCACATACGATCCGCCATAGTCTCCATATTGACCATTATGATTAAGCATTTCTGACAGGGGCGATACTTCTACGTTTTGTTTTAAGGTTGTTGTTTCCATTATTTCTGATTTTTTTGTTTTACACCGTAGAGACACAGAGTGCGCAGTTCCATTAATTTGATCTTGGTTAACTTTTGTATTCTCTGATCTTATTGGGTGAAATGTTTTTGTTTGAATTCTATTTAATGAAGGAGTGATTACGAATAATCACAAGCACCCACGTAGGGCGCAAAAGACTAATGTGCGGGGTAGCCCCGCCAGAGCCATACCCAAATTATAGAATTGAAATGAATAACGCTTATCATAAAATTGGTATTAAAAAAGAAGACCGCAGGGGTTACCTGCGGCCTTAGATGCTTAATGATAGTAGCAAATTAGGTTAACGCCCCCAGTTTTGGAAGGTTAAGCTGTGCCACCAACATGTAATATTTATACTATTTGATTTCATTTTCTGCGATTGTGGTTACAAACATAAGGAATATTTCATGAAATACAAATGTTTTTTTCCGAAGTAATATCAAATGAAAAAGAATTAACATAAAAGAGGGTTGTAAGTAAAAACGCTAAACCTTTGATTGGTCAATAATTAACTTAATTTGCTAAATGGATTTATATAGTTAATGTAAATAATGCAAATAAATAGGATAATAAATCAAATATATTAAAATACAATTCATAAATTTATGATATGATTAATTACTGTATGCATTTATATATGAATATGAATCGTTATAGGTTCTGTAAATTGATTTTAAACATAACAATTTAGTCTAAACTATATAATATAAAATAGTATGTTCCAAGATGATTCGAACAATGGCTTTTCCTTAAAAGCCTATAAAGGTTCACTAATGACCATGCTAGCTATGAACCTCGACGAAAAACCTGATGATGGTACTTTTGCTGGATTTACAATTTACTATACCAACCCACTAGGCAATAGGTATCCTATTCAAAACCTTCTCAACTTTGATGGTAATGACAAAGTAACAGGGTCCGATATATCACCAATACAGTTATTTAAATGGGTTCACTTTCCAGGTTCTTATCAGCAAACTGGAATGCTATCGGGAAATTATACCTATGAGGCAACCCCACGCTTTTTTGATAAAGATAAAAACCTATTGCCGCTTGATAGTTCGAAAACCTCAAAGGTTAAGATTGATGTGAGCGATTTTAACGAGGGGAAATTTCGAGTAGGTTTTACAAGAGCATTTCTTAAATCACAAGCTTTTGCAAACCGATTTGGTGCGAATCAAAAGTTACTACCATCAGGGAATTGGATCTTTGATACAAAGCAGAAGGCCGGAACCAATAAAAAGTATGGCGATTTTACCTATGAGGATATGTATGCTTGGTTAGGCTTCAATGCACGAAGTATAATTAACGAGTTTCTTGAGGAGGCATTAAAAGACAATTCCGTAACGGTTGATATGTTTGCTTATGATTTTAATGATCCAGTAATAGCTACGATGTGCCTTGACCTAGCCACAAAAGGAAGAATAAGAATTATTTTGGATAATGCCGATTTGCACCATGATGCCGATGAGGATGGAAAAACCCCGAAGGAGGATCAATTCGAGGAGATGTTCAATAAAAAGGCAAAACTCGGTGCGGAAATGTTCCGTTGCAAGTTTGGTCGATATTCACATTGCAAAGAGATAATCCTCAAGAAAAATGGTATTGCCTATAAAGTTCTTACGGGTTCAACCAATTTTTCTTACACAGGCCTTTACATCAATGCAAATCATATATTGGTTTTTGAGGACACAAAGGTTACCAAGTTTTATGCTGAAGTATTTAATGCCTGTTGGAAGGATGGTAGAGCAACATCATTTCGAATGACAGAATTTGCAACCAAGGCCCAACCATTTTCAGGTGTCGATATACCAACTACTGAAATAAATGTATCACCTCACACTGCTGATTATGCAGAACAACTTATTGATTCAATTACCGCTAATGTAAAGGATAGTAAAACGAATTCGGTTCTATTCTCGGTAATGGAGATGGGAAAATCAAGTACTGGCAGCCTGATTCCAGCCCTTAGAGCACTGCATAAAGATGATTCTATATACACCTATGGAGTAACGGACAATAGCAGCGGCGAAATTTCACTCTACAAACCGGGTCAGAAAAATGGATTGCTTATAAATGCTAAGAATGCAAGCCGCGAATTGCCTCCACCATTTAGAGAAGAGCATAGTTTGGGTAGCGCCCATGCCATACACCATAAGTTTGTGGTTACCAATTTCAACAAACCTACAGCAAGGGTTTACTGTGGTTCATCCAACCTTGCGCTAGGCGGTGAAACGCAAAATGGCGATAACCTGCTTTGCATCAAAGATACTGATGTTGCCACCGTTTTTGCAATTGAAGCATTGCGCTTAACCGACCATTACAACTTCAGATCGTTAAGCGACCAAACTGAAAAGGATAAAGCAAAGGGCCAAATAGTACAACCCTTAACACTTGACAACACTGGAAAATGGGTTGAGCGGTACTTCGATAAGAATGATATAAAGAATGTTGAGCGGGAATTGTTTGCGTGAGCAATTGAACTCAACTCTTTCGTTACAAATAAAAATTAATAGTGAAGACCAGCGATCACTTAAAAAAACGGGGCAGTACTGAAAAGCCATAAGAGTAAGAAGAAATAAATAAAGTCAACTATGAAATCAGTAAAATACAGAATTGGGAAATGGTTGCCATCTGATAGAGATTTTTTAAACAGCTGGATTGAGAACAAAATCAGGTTGACAAAAGATAATAGCCTTCCTTTAGATCCTACAATTGATGATTTAGCCAAAGCCATTTTCACCGACCCTATTTTGTATATGAGTTTTACAAGTATGTATGATGAAATTCCGCAGGGGTTTAACGAACCCGTGAAGAATTATGATACTATGCTTTTAATAATGAATCAAATTCTAACCGAAGCGCCCTGCTATAGTGTTGTTGAAGATCAAATGGGTCTTATTGGATTTCCAATCAATGCTATTTTAGATTGGGCAATGGGAACTAGCGGTGGTTATCTAGCATTCACAAACCCTTTTGTCAACGAAAAGTTAAGAGCCATTTTAAATAAGTGGAAAACCTTTCTGGAATCTAGTGCTTCTAAATACGTTTTGGTCGATGGTCCTATTGCTCAAAAGCAACCTGATTATACCAATCCAATTGGATGGTTCTCACCTAAAGCTCTAGAGGCCATTGCAGCAATGGATCCTTTAAGAGGACAGGGAAAAAGTCCTAAAGAAGCTAAGGCTAATTTTATTTACAACTATAAGTGTGAACCATCAAAGCCCTATTTTGGCTACAAAAGTTGGGATAACTTTTTTACACGTGAATTTAATCCAGGTGTTAGAGAAGTTAGCCCTAACGATAGTGACTCTGATGTGATTGTGAATGCCTGTGAGTCGGCTCCTTACAATTGTGTTACCAATGCCAAAATGAAAGATAAATTTTGGATGAAGGGTCAGCCTTATTCAGTATTAGATATTATGGCAGACAACCCTTTGGCTTCGGAGTTTGGCGATGGGTGCACAGTATATCAGGCATTTTTATGCGCAAAAACTTATCATAGATGGAATAGTCCTGTTGACGGTACAATAAAAGGAATTAAAAACATTCCCGGTACCTATTATGCCGAATCGCCTGTTGAGGGCTATGACCCTGCCGGACCTAACGATTCTCAGGGATATATTGCCGAGATAGCTACCCGTGCCTTAATATTTATCCAGTCTGATAATGCAAAAATTGGCCTTATGTGTTTTGTTGCTATTGGAATGGCAGAGGTTTCCAGCTGTGAAATTACTGTGAAAGTAGGGCAGAAAGTAAAAAAAGGTGACCCGATTGGTACATTCCACTTTGGAGGCTCCACGCATTGTTTGATTTTTCGACCCGGCGTAAATATTGAATTTGATTTTCACAATCAAACGCCAAGTTTAAATACACATAATATACCAGTTAAAGCAAGGATTGGGAAAGTGGCTTAATTTTTTTTTGAATTTTGCCAATAATTAGGTATTCCCTAAAGCAGAATTGATAGTCTTTTAATGAGTTTTTGCCCTTGAGCCTACATGATAATTTCATGTAATCATTCGTGCAGAAACTCATCTATTCTGTGTTTTATCATCAACTTTTTATTCTTTCAGACTATTTCTTAACAACGATATGAATTGAAAAATCATTAACACCTAATATTTGGGTTATTTCTCATTCATTCAGATTAAAATCAAGATTAATTTCTACACCAAATCCAACCAATATCCCCCTTCATTATAATCAACCACCACCATAGTGTTGTTCTCAACATGGAAGGTGTTCAATAGAGTGGATATCTCCTGTTTAAGAATAATCAGGGCATTTTCTATTAGGTCTTTGCGGAAGCCTTTCTCCTCAAGGTGCAGAACCAGATCCATTGATACTATTCGGCTAATTACCTGTCCGAGTTCTATGAGTTTTCGCTGTGGAAGTTTGGTGTTCAGCTCAAAGTTTACAAAACTTTTAATACGGTCGGCAGCATGTATGGTGAAACCGTTTAAAAATTTGTAAAGACTATTCTCCTTCGTTGATTTCATCATCTTTAGCACCGATTCTGCAATCTGATGGTAAAGAATATCGTTAGAGCCTTCAAATATCTGGAAAGGGCGACTATCAACAACCGATCTTCCTGCAATATGGTTCAATTTATAGCCTTTTGCACCAACCAATTGAAGTAATGATTGAGCAGATTCTTGCATTATATCAGAGGTTACACTCTTGATAACGTTTGCCTCAAGCCCATTTGATGAAAGATTATTTTCCAGATCAGCAACTTCACCTGATTTTAAGCAGAATGCGGAGCAAATTGTGAAGTTGGCTTGTAGGCGTGATAGGCGTTGTTGTACCTGATCGTAATCGAATAGCCGTTTACTGCTAACCAATCGTGATTTTGTATGGCTAATGGCCTCGTCAAGGATTCGCTTAATAAAACCAAGCCCCATTCCAGGAAACTGATACCTACTTCGATGAAGAAGGTCGAGTAACATTTGGATACCAGAGGTATGTGGTATAAGTTTTTGTGCTTTTGGAATATGTACATCGATATGATTTCTACCATAAGGAATTTGATAAAGCCCAAGGTTCTCGAAATACTCTTCTACAACTATCTTTTGTCGAGGTGCATTCACATCGCATATAAACATATCAATATCACGCATTAATTCTCCCGATTCAGTCCGTTTACGTGCTGTAAGCACCCAGAAATTGGCCATCCCTGTAAGTCCCGCCCAATGCTTCTTACCAGATAGATGAAAAAAACCATCCTTCTCGGAAAATGAAGTGCGCATGTTCAGCGCATCGCTTCCAAAATCAGGTTCTGTTATCATCAAACCACCCATTGAACTGTTATTCAGGAACTGATCGAAAATTTTCTGTTTTACTGCTTCTTGTCCGTATTTGGCAACGGGTTGAATAAACAAACCGTTGTTGATTCCCAAAGTTAATGATAGCGCTAGCGATTCGTATGAAGCTGCTGATATAAAAGCAATATTTTCTTTAACACTCCCTCCGAATCCACCGTAATCTCTAGGAATACAAAGTGCAAGAGGGTTTTCAGACATCAACTCCATTAATACCGATGGAGGGATTCCACGAGTACTGCAAAACCTATCGATTTTATCCTCTTCGTAAAAAGCACGCTTCATGCTAGCTTTGAAATTATCTAACAATTGCAGGAAAGTAATCTCTTCGACTTCTGAATTCGGACTCTGATTTGTATTGAACTGTTGATAATGTTGCATTTGCAGTTTACTCTTTATACTAAAATAATTGGAATTACTAACCAAACAATTAAGTATAACAATTCTTATCCTATTTTGTTAGATAATTGAGACTTATTGTTGTAATATAAAACAGAAGAAACTGATCATAAGGGACGATTTTAGATACATCTCCGAATCAATAGGCATAAATTCATATTTACTCTTTAAGCGATAACCTTTTAATACTTTTAAACGTAATGTTAATTTTGAACAGTTGTTTAATTTAACAAAAAAAGATTATGGAAACCGTATTCGAGAATGAGTTTGCTAAGATAACCTATGAACTAGATATTAAAGCACTTACGATTACTTGGTCAAATAATAAAATGACCATTGAGGATTATCAGAAGCCTTTTAATGTAGCTCTAGAATTCATGTCGAAGAAACCGGTTATCAATTATATATCAGATATACGAAACCAAGGAATTGTATCGCCCGAATTTAGAAAATGGTTACAAGAAAAAGCCTTACCTGAAGCTGCTAAAGCTGGACTAAAGCGCATTGTTGGTGTTGCTACAGTAAATGTTTTTAAGCAATACTATATAAATAATGTATTCCAATCGGCGAAGAAGTTTGGAATGCCATTTAAGATGTTTAATACCCCCGAGGAGGCTAAAAAGTGGTTTAGGGAATTTGAAAAATAGGATTTTATTTACTTGATTTGAGTTTAGTTAATAGATATTCAAGCCCATTCAGTTTTATCTCATACATAGTTGAGAGCAGCATACCCAATTTCCCTTCGGGAAAACCTTTGCTATGCATCCAAACAAGATAGTATTCGGGTATATCGCAAAGCGTATAACCCTTGTACTTACCGTATGGCATTTTCATCGAAACTAAATCGAGTAGGAGGCTAGGGTTGCTCGCTGGTGTGGGAATGTCTTGCATTATTAATAGTTACGAATTTTCAGTTTTGCCCTAAGTTAGCTAAAATACCCGCTAATATAATCCTTGGTCAGCTGCTTTTGTGGATGATTAAAAATCTGATCGGTAGTCCCAAACTCTATCAGCTTACCCATGTACATGAAAGCAATATAATCTGCGATTCTCTTAGCTTGGCGTAAGGTATGAGTTACCAAGACTATAGTATAATCCTTTTTAAGGGTAACAAAGAGTTCCTCAATTTTTTTGGTTGAGATTGGGTCGAGGGCAGAGGTTGCCTCATCGCCAAGAATAATTTCAGGTTCAACAGCAAGCCCACGCGCAAGGCATAACCTCTGCTGCTGTCCGATGGATAGATGTCCAGGGGATGATCTTAGCCTTTCTTTAACCTCATCCCATAGCCCAACTTCGGTTAAGTAATGTTTAGCAGTAGCATAAAGTTTTCTACGATTCCAGGCACCGTGTATTCTTGGTCCATAGGTAATGTTATCGAGAATTGACATTGGAAGTGGGCAGGGACGCTGTGCAAGCAAACCCATTTTTTTCCGAATGGATATTACCTGAGCCTTTTCATCATAAATATTTTCATCATCGACAAAAATCTTTCCTGTAATCTTAACATTTGGCGAATCGTCATGCATACGATTGAAGGAGCGGAGCAGAGTAGTTTTTCCACAGCCCGATGGGCCAATAATACAAGTTATTTTTTTTGATGGGATACTCAGGTTAACGTCTTTAAGAATATGATTTTCACCAATATTTAGGTTTAACCCTTCAACCCTGATGTGCGGATTAATAATATCGCTATGTGTCATAATATCTATAATACTATTTTCTGAAATGGTCTCTACTTGTTCCAAATTATCTGTTTTCATTGCTAAACTTTGTTTTTTGAAAGTTTTCTTGAAAAATATCGTGCTGATAAGCTTAGAATTAAAATGATAATGGTAAGAATCAGTGCAGATGCGTAGGCTCGATTCTGAACCTCTTCTATTGGGCTTCCTAATTGAAAAAAGATAGCCAGAGGTAGAGTAGCTGTTGGGTGGCTTAATGATGTTGGTATATTGTCGGTATAGCCTGCTGTAAAAAGAACCGTTGCTGCATCGCCAATACCACGACCAATAGCTAAGAGTACAGCTGTTGTAATGCCCGGCATTAGCTGACGAAGAAGAATTTTAATCATCTCGTATTTGGTAGCACCTAGAGATAGAGGCGCTTCGATAAGATCTCGAGGAATAAACCTTGCCACTTCATCCAACGATCGCATAATTATGGGTGTTATTAGCATACCAACTACAACGATACCGCCAAAAAGCGAAGCTTTTAATCCGAAGTAGATCATCACTGCAAACCCAAATGCACCATAAACGATAGATGGTATTCCAAAAAGGATATCAAACGAAAACCTTACAGTTTTTGCAAAAAAAGATGTTTTTGTAAGATAAAAGTTAATATACATCGTAACCGGAATGCTTAAGAATAACGCAATTACTACTGCACCAATAACAAGATAAAAAGAACCTACAATTGCATTTAAAACTCCACCCTCTTTTCCAAGGTAGAAACCACCTCCAGGTCCTTTGCTTATCATATCCCAGGTAAGAGAACCTATACCTTTTGACACAATTGTAAAAAGAATATATCCAATAACTGCAATGATAACGAATGCCGAGATAAGCATTAATGCTTTAAATATTTTCTCCTCTAGCAGCTTCATACGTGGTATCTCCTTTCAATACGGTTTAGGATTAGCCTTGAGCTAGCATTAAATATTACGATGATAATAAATAGGAGAAATGCAGCCATCATCAACGCCGATTCATAGCTAGGTATCGATAGCATTTCACCATAGTTATTGGCAATCAGAGCGGGTAGAGGATAGCAAGCATCAAAAATGGAAGAGGGAATTATGGGTATATTCCCACAAACCATAAGAACAGCTATTGTCTCACCGAAAGCACGGGATACTGCAAGGGCGATAGCTGCAACTATTCCAGGCAATGATTTTCGTAAAACGATTTGCTTAACGGTTTGCCATTTTGTGGCACCCAACGAAAGCGAAGCCTCGCGCATTTCCTTGGGAATTGACCCAAAAACTTCGCTAAATATGCTTATGAGTAAAGGAGTAATCATTACTGAAAGAACAATGCCTCCGGCTAGTACGCTATATCCTGATGAAAACTCGACAAAATGGGGTGCAATATCTTCAGAAATGAATGGAACAATCGTTAATGTCCCCCATACCCCATAAATAACAGGTGGAATCCCCGATAATAGATCGATAATGGGGGCAAAAAAGTTTCTGATTTTTTCTGATGCGTATTCGGTAAGATAAATGCTAGTAAGCAATGAGAAGGGGAGAGCTATAACTATCGCAATGAATGTAACATGAAGGGTGCTTATGATATAAGGGAGAAAACCGAATTCACCTTTAAAGGGTTTCCAGTTCGATGATGTAAGCAATTTCCATGTTTCTTTTTCTCGTAGAATCGGTAACGACATGTAAAATAGACCAATCCCAATTAACAGGAGAAAGCCTAGCGATAAAATGGTAATGCCCAGCATGGATAGCCGGGCTGTTTTATCTTTAAATAATCTAAATCTTATCATTCTTATTTTAACTTATTCCGCTCAATAATCAGTTTTTCTTTAGATAATGTAATATAACCTGCCTCGTTCACAAATTTTTGCCCATCAGTCAATACCCAATTAACAAACTCAACAACCGCTTTGTTCTTTGGTTTTCCTTTTGAAACAAAGTAAAGCTCTCGTGCAGGAGGCGATGGATATTTGTTGGTCGCGATAGCATTGATTAAATCATTTAAAGACTCGTAAAAATTCTCGTCTACATCAATTTTACCATTGTTATTTAGGTCGATAGGCAACACTTTTATACCTTTAGTCTGCTTTTTTGTTGTTGCATCATATGCGTAACCAATATTATTGAAGCCAATGCCAAGTGCATCCCTTTTAACGGCTTGTGCTAAACCAGGATCACCAAAAACACCCACCCCATTCAAATCCTCCTGCTTTTTCCCTAGGTATTTCGCCCACATCTCAGCGGCACCACAAGCATCGGAGCGTGAATAGATATGTAATGGTAATGTGCTTTTTAATCCAAAGGCTTGAGCCCATGTTTTGTATTTACCAGTAATCCAGATATCATTTGCGACACTTTGCTTTATTCCTATAATTAGTATGCTATTTAACAAAGGATTATTATTGCTTATTATAGGAACAACAGCATCCTTTGTAACAGAAATTGTGAATGCTCCCTTTCCTAATTCTTCAGGGTATATTTCGCGTGATACCATTCCTAAATCAACCATTTCGTTTAAAGCATCAGAAATACCTTTCCCCGCACCACCAGCTGAAATATCAATCCGCACATCAGGATGAATTTTTCTAAACTCATCAGCCCATTTAACTGTAATTGGGTAGAGAGCAAATGCTCCTGAAATACTTATCTCTCCCTCTAGACTATTTTGTGCAACAATTGGTCTTATCGATATAACTACTATTGTTAGACCTATTAGATATTTAATAATGTGATTGTTCACAACTACGATTTTACAATTTTCTTACAAATATATACATTATGTCCATCGAATTAGTGTACATTTGTGAAAGATTTTAATCATTTTTCAAGAATTCAAAAATATTTATTTATAATTAATATAATCGAATGGTATAATGCTCACTTTATCTAAAAAATCTAGATATGCATTGCTCGCATTAACAAGGCTTGCAAAGGATTATGGGAAAGGACCTATACTTATTAGCGACATTTCAATAAGTGAGCAAATTCCTCAACGGTTTTTAGAGACAATCCTCCTAGAACTTAAGAAAATAGGTGTGCTCGGAAGTAAATTAGGGAAAACAGGAGGATACTATCTAATTAAAAAACCTGATGAAGTTAGTTTAGATGATATTATAAGGCATTTTGAGGGCTCTATTGCAATGCTCTATTGCATTTCGGAGAAATCATATCAACCCTGTGAGTTCTGTAAAAAGGAGGAAAACTGTAAAATCCGTAATGTATTTAAAGAGATTAGGGATAATACAGTTTCTGTCTTAAAGAAAACAACCCTTGATCAACTTATAGATTAATTAAATTGGTCTATAGAGCCTCTTTTCTACTCTTCCCAATGATAATTGGGCACGATTCAGGTTTTACATACCTTTTGCATTTAGGTTTACATGATATGCAAAAATCAATCTTTTCGTTGCGTTGAGCCTTATTTACCCACTCATAATCGCATAGAATATCTCTACCAATAGCAGTAAAATTGGCATATCCATTATCGATTAACCAAGATGCCCTTTCAGGTGTGCTAATCTCATTGACAACTATAATGGGAGTATAAACATGCTTTTTAATTTCAGTACCGCAGTAAACAATCCAGTTGTTTGGAAAGTCAGATGGAACTTCGGGGATTATCCCTTTTTCGCCACCATGCGAAACGTGAAGTAAATCGATATTTTCTTTATCAAGAATCTTTGCAACCTCAATGCCATCGGCAAGAGTAGGAGAGTTGCCGCTCATTCTATATCCAATAATGAAATTGCTTTTCGTTGCTTGTTTGATTCCTTTAATGATTTCTTTAGCAAATCTGAGGCGATTTTCGTGCGATCCACCGTATTCATCGGTACGATTATTTACAACCGAATTAGCGAATTGGCTAAGCAAATAACCATGTGCACCATGGAGTTCAATACCATCAAATCCCGCATTTTCGGCTCTTATTGCGGCAGCAATAAAATCATTTTTAAGTTGATTAATTTCGTTAACAGTTAAGGCATGAGAACGTTCAATTTCTTCGGGGGCTGAAGGTCCAACGACTTTTTCTGATAGCCCTTTTCTTGTAGCCAACCCGGCATGATGAATTTGAAGTAAAACAACTGCATTATGCTTATGGCATGCCTTAGTAATCGGTCTAAAATTCTCAATATGCTCATCGCTCCAAATACCAGGTTGATAGCTGAAAATTCTTCCATCTTTGAGGATACAGGTTGCTTCAACAATAATAAGGCCTGCACCTCCCTTAGCAATGGCTTCGTATTGTGCGAGATGCTTTTCAGATACATTTCCATTATCATCGCTCCAACCAAAATTCACGAAAGGAGGGAAGACCACCCTGTTTTTTATAGTGTGGGATTTGATTTTATAGGTTGAGAAGAGAGTGCTCATTGTTTAAAATTGGATTAATTAATTTGACTCGATTTGAAAATATGTTAATTTGAAAATAGTAAAATCTGAAAAGGAATGAAGACTGCTTTACAATTTATCTTCAAATTCTCAAATTGTATAATTCTTAAATTATTTTATAAATGGTGCAAAATCCTTAGCGTACTTAACAGGGTTAAAATCAATGACTTCGTAACTTGCTATTTCATTGATGTAGAATGGATCCTGATGAATAAAACTCCAGACATCATCAATACTTGCGAAATTGCAGAGGATAATTCCACCGATTCGAGGGTTACGTGGTCCGGAGCAGATTAGATTACCCGACGCATAGAATTTGTCGAGAAATGATCTGTGATCGACTAGGTGTTTATCAATATCTCCAATAGGTTTGGTATAAGTAACTTGAATTAGATACATAGAATGAGGTGTTTTGATTTATTGACTTGTAAAATTAGTATATATTATCTTTTGATACGGTTAGTTCTATTAAATCCATATGGGTTATTGATTATACCATTGAAAACCAGCGAAAATAATTTACATTTACAGTAAGAATATTTTAATAAATCAATGGTGTACAACCTTATTTTTTATCGCCTTTAAAGATAAACACTCTAGAGTTATCATAAAATAACGAAAAGATGAAAAAACTTTCATTTATTGCAATCACTAGTCTTTTGTCCATATTCCTATCCATTAGTAGCCCCGCACAACTTGTTAAAGCCATAAAAAAGGGAGATATTAAAGAGATGGAAAAACTCATCGCTGCTGGTGCTGATGTGAATAAAAAATCGGTAGGAGCGACCCCTCTGTACTGGGCAGCATATAAGAATAGCTATGAAGCAGCACGCTTACTGCTTGATAAGGGTGCTAATATAAATGAAGGTATGTCAAATGGTTGGAATCCAATTCATATTGCAGCTAAGAAGGGGAATTTGGAGGTTGTAAAGCTATTAATTGATAGAGGGGCAGATATTTACGCAACTTGCCCGCATGGTGGAACCCCATTAAAACTTGCTGAGGAGAATGGTTCAACGCTTATTATTAGTATGCTTCAGCAAGCGATAGAAAAGAAAGATAAAAATCTTGCAACAAACCTTGAAAAAACAACTAATGTTATTGTTAACAATCAGGTAGTCTTTGCACTTTCGGATGTAGATATCGATATCCCGATAAGTAAAGAAATCAAGCCCAATACCTATGCACTAATTATCGGAAACGAGGATTACAGCTCCTTCCAAACAGGACTTAGTTCAGAGGTAAATGTAGATTATGCCATAAACGATGCCAAGGTATTTAAAGATTATTGCACTAAAACACTTGGTATTCCGGAGAAACAAGTTAAACTAATTACCAACGCAACTACAGGTCAAATGATTCAGGGTATAGCATGGTTGAACAGCCTTGCTAAGGTTGATAATGGAAAGGCCGAGTTGATTTTTTACTACTCTGGCCACGGTTTACCCGATGAAGAAACCAAGGAGCCTTATCTGATACCTGTTGATATCAGCGGAAACAATGTTTCGCTTGCGATAAAACTGACCGATGTATACAGCAAATTGAATGAGTTTCCGGCCAAAAAGGTTTCTGTATTCCTTGATGCCTGTTTTAGCGGTGGTGCTAGGAATCAGGGATTAGTGGCAATGAAAGGGGTTAAAGTTAAACCCAAGGAAGGGTCAATAACAGGAAATATGGTTGTGTTTGCTTCAAGTACAGGAGTTGAATCATCGGGGGTTTACAGGGAGAAACATCATGGATACATGACCTATTATCTGCTAAAAAAGTTGCAGGAAACCAAGGGTGATATTACCTATAAGGATTTATCCGATTTTGTTATTGAGATAGTGACTAAGGAAACTACCTTGATTGGCAAAACCCAAACACCGCAGCTTAATTATAGCATAAATATAGAAAACGCTTGGCAAAATTGGAGTATAAGATAGTCTTTTAGTTCTCTAGGGTCTTTCGCAAAGTCTTTTTCTCTGATTTTTGACGCTTCTCCTCTAAACGCTTGGCTTTTGCCTTAAAGGGTACTTTCGTGGGCTTACGCTTTTTCTGCGTAGTTAACGCTTTACTAATTAATGAATAGAATTTCTCAATAACTTTCTCCTTATTGGCCAGCTGCGAGCGCTCAGTTTGACACACAAGAACAAGTTCACCCTCATTATTGATCTTATTCGCTAACTTAACATGAATAATCTCTTTTTCCTCAATACTAAGAAGGATTGACTCTGAAACATTAAAACGAAGCTCTATCTTAGAGCTAACCTTGTTCACGTTTTGCCCCCCAGGTCCTCCGCTCCTTGATGCGCTAAAGGTAAACTCTGAATAAAAATCGCGACCTCGGATAATATCAATGTTCATAATGAATTATTAAATGTTAAAACTAATAAAATAATTATACTGTTATACTGCAAAGTATTATGTTAATCAAATAATAATGATGGCTGGCTTTAGTCAAAGAATACACGTTATTAATTTTCACTTAGGCTGAATAAAAACTATTTTTGTAACTATTCAGGAGTAATCGAAAATCAACAAAACCACGGAGACACTGAGGGCACCGAGAATAGTAGAGAAGAATAAATTAGAATATTCGTTTTTGGTCTAGATAATTGCCAAAATTAAGGTATTAGTTTTTGTACATTATTTAAAAACGTATCAAGATTATAATTCTGTAGCCAATTTAATATGTCTCTGTGATCTCCGTGTCTCCGTGGTGAATACTTACCTATCTTTATAGAAATTTTAAATTGAAATGCAATGAAATCCAAGAATGTAAAAAGCACTAGAACACCCATTTACAAAGATTCAGGTTTTCTTTTTGAAGATATCCCTACCATCCAAAAGGCTTTTACCGATGAGATAAACCATCCCCATAGCCCTGAGCACTACATTTATTCAAGGTATCGCAACCCAAATGTTGTGGAAGCCGAGGAGCAACTGATGAAGATAGAGGGAGCAAAGTGGGCTTTACTAACCCAATCGGGTCAAGCAGCCCTAGATGTTGCTCTATCAATCTTTCAGCAGAAAGATAAACCCAATAGATGGCTCTTTTTTACAGAGATATATGGGGGGACAAACTCATTCATTGATAAGGTTCTTGTTGCAAGACGTGGAATTGAAGTACTTCGATTTGCCCCTAAAGGCGATTCATACTCTCTCGATGATTTCGATAATTTCATGGAGGAAAAAAAGCCTGAAATTGTATTCTTCGAGGCACTCTCAAATCCTATGCTTATTGCCCTTGATGGCGATGCAGTAATTCGGATTGCTAAAAAGCATGGTGCTAAAGTGATTGTCGATAATACTTTTGCTACAGCAATGCTTTGGAAACCCTTAGAATCGGGTGCCAATTTGGTTTATCAAAGCGTAACAAAATATCTTGCCGGCCATGGAAACCTATCTGCCGGAGCAGTGTTGGGCAATGACCCTGAATTACTTAAATCAGCAATTGAGTATCGAAAATGGGTTGGACATATGCTTTCTCCTGATGACGCCTATCGTTTGGTTGATATGCTTAAAACCTTTGAGATGCGCTTTTCAAGGCATTGCCAGAATGCCTTTGCCATTGCTAATTATCTGAATAGTCATCCACTTATAGAAAAGGTCTTATATCCAGGTCTTGAATCACACCCAACTCATATTGAGGCTTATAAACTCTTCAAAGGGAAAGGGTTTGGAGGTATGGTTACCTTTGATATAAAAGGCTATAGCAGAGAGGAAAAGGCTCAGCGATGTAACCTATTTATTCATCAAGTAGCTGATTATATTCATCTTATTCCAACCCTCGGCGATGCCGATACTATCCTAATGCCTGTTGAACCCGTTTGGGGCGATAGATATCCATTCCCAGGAATGATAAGACTTTCAGTTGGCATTGAGGACCAAAAGGAGTTGATAACGGTAATTGGAAATGCTCTAGATGCTATTAAATAAGGCTTGTTCGAAGTAAGGAATACTCTTATAACTTGTTTAGAAACCATTTTCTTATTTTGCATTTATGCAAAATAAGAAAACCTCTGTGTTCCTCTGTGTTTCTCAACCTCAATAAGCATGATTAAAGACAATCTAAATTTTTATTAAGTTGAACCTTATATAACGCTAATAATTAAATCTCCGTGTTAAAAATTTCTAGAGAACTCATGTTAAAACAAACTTAAAAGCCTAATATCTCAACTCTTCTTTTTAAAATTTGAATTTTGATATTTGTCTTTTGACCTTTTTTCTTTATCCTGATACCAAAAGAAATAGTTCCGTTGTTTCAACTTCTGCTCTTGAGTTCTTGCCACAAATAAAGGTTTCTTGGTATAAGGGTCAATACCTGTATAGTATATGGTTGATGCCAAGGTCATTGGAGTTGGCGTAAAATCTTGAATCTGCTCAAGTTTAAAGTCTAACTTCTTGGTTTCATTTGCCAGATTCTGCATATCAACCTCTTTGGAACCAGGATGACTCGAAATAAAATAGGGTATAAGCTGTTGATTTAATGAATACTTAGCGTTGATTTCATTAAACTTTTGGTTAAACTTTTTGAATGATTCAAACGGAGGTTTTCGCATATTTCTAAGCACCTCATCCGATGTATGTTCAGGGGCAACTTTTAACCTGCCTGAAACATGATGGCGGATAAGCTCTGTAATGTACTCATCATTGTCATTCATCGATAAATCGTAACGAACGCCGCTTCCCACAAAAGCTTTCTTAACACCATCCCTCTTTCTAACCGCTCTATACAACGATAATAGATTCTCATGACTAGTATTCAGATTGTTACAGATGTTAGGGAAAATGCACGATGGTCGTTTACAGGCATCACATTTTTTCAAATCACGACCCTTCATGGTATACATATTTGCCGATGGACCACCGATATCGCTCAGATATCCCTTAAAACCTTCCATTCCAACCACTTTATCAACCTCGTTGAGTATTGATTTTTCTGAACGAGAGGAAATAAATTTTCCCTGATGAGCCGATATGGTGCAGAAGCTGCATCCACCAAAGCATCCTCGATGAATGTTTACCGAGAATTTAATCATCTCCCAGGCGGGTATAACCTTCGATTTATAGCGAGGGTGTGGTAATCGGGTATATGGTAAATCGTACCAGCTATCAATCTCCTCAGTTGTAGGTAGTGGATAAGGGGGATTGACAACTACTACTTTATCCTTAATTGGCTCAACAATCCTTTGAGGGCTTACCCGATTCGATTCTGTTTCAATTACTTTAAAATTATCACCAAATTTCTCCTTAGATTGTAAACAATCTTCAAACGAGTTTAGTATAATCGTTTCTTTTTCAGATTTATATATACTGATATCTGAATCGATGAATGAAATTTGAGGGATATCGTAAAGTTCAAAAACTGATTGTCCATCTGCCAATCGCCGTGCAATCTCAAGGATAGGTTTTTCGCCCATACCATAAACAAGAATATCTGCCCCCGAATCAATAAGAACGCTTGGTTTAAGGCTATCAGACCAGTAATCGTAATGGGTTAGTCTGCGGAGCGAAGCTTCAATACCACCTATTATTAAAGGGATATCAGGGTAATTCTTTTTAATGATATTTGAATAAACGGTTACAGCGTAATCAGGTCGATAACCTGACTTATCATCAGGGGTATACGCATCATCACTTCTAAGCCTTTTATTTGCAGTATAATGGTTTACCATCGAGTCCATTGAGCCAGATGTTACCCCAAAGAATAGTCTTGGTGCTCCAAGTTTCTTAAAGTCACGCAAATCGTCACGCCAGTTGGGCTGAGGCACAATTGCCACCCTTAATCCAATGTTTTCAAGCACTCTGCCAATTACAGCAGCCCCAAATGATGGATGGTCGATATACGCATCGCCAGAAAACAAAATAACATCAGCCTGTTCCCAGCCCAAAGCCTCCATCTCTTTCTTTGAGGTGGGCAAGAACTTACTATGGTTATCTTTTTTCTGTATCATCATTGTTACAAATAATAATTCTTTTAAAAATCGAATAACGAATGTCGATTAACGATGTTAGATTTTAGAAGTGAATGGATGTATTATATTGATATTATAATAGTTAACATCATAAACTTCAGAAATCATAATTCGTTATTCCTTGTTCTTAAATCAATTTTTTTGTTAGCCTTCAACTTGAACTAATTACTCATTTTTCATTAGCAACGAGCTATCCCCATAGCTTAAAAATCTGAAATCGTGCGTTAAAGCATAATTATACACCTTTTTCCAATCATCCCCAATAAATGCCGCAACCAATAATAATAGCGTTGATTTTGGCTGATGATAGTTAGTAATTAGAGCATCTGCCATTCTTATCTTATACCCAGGAACAATCAGTATCTGTGTTGATGCAGAGAGATATTCGATGTTTCTATTAATCATAAAAGCCTCTAAAGCCTTTAAAGAATCATCAATACTTATGTTCTGAGATAATTCATAGGGTTCCCATTGTGAAACAACTAATTGCTCAATTAGTTTACTCTCAATCGCTTTAACACCAAGCCAGTAAATGCTTTCAAGGGTCCTCAGAGATGTTGTCCCTACTACAACTCTTGTCCCCTTGTGATTAAGTAGTTTTTCGATGGTGCTTTTCTTAACAATGAAATGCTCATTATGCATTTCATGTTCACTGATATCTGCTTTTACAGGCTTAAACGTTCCTGCTCCAACATGTAGGGTAACGTACTCAATATCAATATTTTTATCTTTCAGTGATTTAAATACTTTATCAGTAAAATGTAGACCTGCCGTCGGGGCAGCAACTGAACCTTCGGGCTTTGCGTAAATGGTCTGATATCGCTCTTTATCCTCCGATTCTGCATCTCTATTAAGGTATGGAGGAATGGGGATATTACCGCAAAGCTCAACAATCCTAGCAAAGCTAAGCGATGTATCATCCCATGATAGCTCTATTTCAACACCTTCAGATAGATTATTAATCCTTTTGGCATATAGGGTTGCTAAAGTAGCAGGAATAGGCATTTGCAATTCTTCCTCTTTCCATTTCTTAAGGTTACCAACAATACACTTCCATAAAACATTTGTATTGCTAGAAAACGATAAACCGTAATCAGATGGGGAAATTGGTTCAAGTAGAAATATCTCTATCTGAGCACCTGTGGCTCTTTTAAATAGTAACCGAGCTTGAACTACCTTAGTATTATTGAATAAAATCAAGCTGTTTTCGGGAAGATAATCAGAGATATTATTAAAAATATCCTGAGCAATTGAAGAATCTCTGTACAGCAAAAGTTTCGACTTATCCCTTTCATCCAAAGGATGTTTGGCGATTCTATCATCGGGTAAAGGATAGTCAAAATCAGATATAAGTATATTTTCGAATTGCCTATTTGTCACGCGAATATTATTAAATCAATAAAACTCGACAAAATTAACTATTTTTGCATTAATATTCTATTTGATTATATAATTGATTATCAATATATTGATATTATGAAGTGTGGGATAGGAGATAAGGTACGATTCCTTAACGACGTTGGTGGAGGTACTGTTACAAAGATTATTAATAAGACTACCGTTGCTGTTCAAACCGATGATGGTTTTGAGATTCCTGCGCTTGATTCCGAATTGGTTATAATTGGACAGGGCGATGAAAAGCTTAAATCGATAATACCTGATAAAGAGACTACCGGAACAAAAACAGTAAGTAAAAAGCCTATAAGTGCTGCAAATGCAGATATCAAGAAGCATTCTGAGCCCGTTCAACTAGTAGTATCACGAAAAGAGGAAACCGACCCTCAGGGAAATGCTATCGGTTTATACCTAGCTTTTGTACCTGAAGCTCCATCGAAACTTGGTGCAGGAAATCAGACTTTGTATATCATTAACGATAGCGATTATAGAGTTTTTTATGCATTAGCGATTTGGAATTCGGGCAATGTTACACCGTTAAAAAGTGGAATACTACTTCCTGATTCAAAGGAACTTGTAAAGGTTTATGGGAATAACCAGTTGAATAATCAGTTTGTAATTAATTTTCAATCCATCTTCTTGAAAAATACTCAGTATGTGGTTCAACAACCTGAGTATTCTGATATCACTATTAATCCAATAAAACTTTGTAAGGATAGTTCCTTTATTGAAAACGATTTCTTTGAGCAGAATGCTTACATAATCTCAATTGCAGACTCAAAGCAGGAGGAATTGCTTAAGCAAATTACCAATGAGGCCATTAGCAACTCTATAAAGCAAAAAGATACTGCTCCTAAGCCTAAAGTTCAAAAGGAGTTAAAGCTTGATACCGAAGAGATTGATTTACATATAGAAGAACTCGTTGATAATCATCAGAATCTTAGCAATGGAGAGATTATTCAGCTACAAATTGCACGTTTTGAGACCGCTTTAGAGGGCGGTATTCGCAGCAATAGCACTAAGAAGATGATATTCATTCATGGTTTGGGCAATGGAAAGCTCAAATTTGAAGTTAAAAAGATTCTTGATACTAAGTATTCGAAATTAAAATACCAAGATGCATCATTCAAGGAGTATGGGTATGGTGCAACGCTTGTTTATATTCGCTAGTCCTTTCATAAAGTTATTTGAAAATCAGTAAACCGCTCTATCGCCTCTTGAAATATAGGGGAGGAAAGTCCGGGCAACTCAGGGCACCATACTTCCTAACGGGAAGATATTCGTGAGGGTATAGTAGTGTAACAGAAAATAACCGCCCTAATTTCGGTTAAGGCATGGGTGAAAAGGTGGGGTAAAAGCCCACCGGGTTCTGTAGCAATATGGAATGCCGTACACCTTATGGGTTGTAAGACCATGTATATTACGATTCATTCAGCTTCGGCTGAGGGAGCAGTGCTGCCCGCGCTGTTTCTGAGCAATCGGAAGTCGTAAGGGGTAGGTCGCTAGAGGTTACAGGTGACTGTAATCCCAGATAAATGGTAGAGTTGGTAAACTTTGTTTGCCAAACAGAACCCGGCTTATAGGTTTACTGCTTTTTCAAATAATTCCTCCAAATCCTAAGAGATTTAATTATGTTAAGTTAGTTATTTGCTTACAAAAGCGAATAGTTAACATATTTCACTGTAATATTACAGGTGTAATCAAGAAAATTATTACCCATCACCACATAAAGTTTACACATGTATTTGTGATTTAAGTTGATATATCATTAAATGATGATAAGTAATTTTAATATACTATATATCAGTCATTTATATACTATATATGAATTTATTATTCAATGTTTTTTGATAAATTTTCATTGTTTATTATTGAATCATTACTATTTTAAGTATTACCCTATTAATAACCAGTGACATAATTAGGTTATTGATACTTCTAATTTAATAAATAGGTGTCTTATTTAAAATCATATTGAGAAGATTACAGAATAATCCATGCAAATTAATATAACTATATAGTTGATATAACTTATAAATACTCGCTTTATGCTTTGATTTGGAATGATTTAGAGGTCTTTTGCGTCTTTGCCTCTGGCTAGCATATCTATATTAGTAAATCGGTTAGAATTACTGTTTCTTAATAGGTTTTATAAACAACTAATATTAAACCCGTTCATCGCCGTATCGTTATTATAGCATACATTTTAGGATTCTCTATTGATATAAAGCAATTATTAGCAAATCATGGAATGGGAGTAGTAAATACATGTTTACAAGTCTTAAAATAGGCACTTTCCTAGACTATTATTAGTTTAACTCCGGCACTACGTTATTACCATTTCTAAAATATGGTAATATTCCGCCATCTAGCATTATCCAAAGTCATATATTAAAAACTAATACGTGCCATTTAGCCACATATTATTGATAATTTATACTTACATTCTGTAATTAACCTCAGAACATTACCTATAAAATCTATTTAATTTGAAGTCGTATTTATTCTTGCTCACATCAATCTTATCCACTCCAAACAAATACTGCAATAATACATATGTAAACACATAAAAGGTACATATGTAACCTTATTATGTTACGTATGTATCATTTATTTAATTACATTTGTAAAAAGTATTATTATGGAAGCTAGAATTCAACGATTAATAGGCTCTGAAAACCTTTCGCCTACTAAGTTTGCTGATATTATTGGCGTTCAACGCAGCGCTATATCTCATATCTTATCGGGTAGGAATAAGCCCAGTTTCGATTTAATACAGAAAATATTAACCAAATTTCCACGTGTTAGCTCTGAATGGCTGCTAATGGGGCGAGGTGAAATTTATAAGACCACCATTCAGCAACGATTATTTGATACTGATATGAAACCTACAGTACCACCAGAGCCTAAAATCGAAATCAAAGCCGCTGTAATTCAAGAAAATACAATAAATACTTCAGCTTCTAAAGAGCCTGAGATTCAAATAAACGAGAGTACTATTGAACGTATCATCATATTTTACAGAGATAAGAGCTTTAAAGAATACTTCCCCGAAAAATAATTGTGCTTGCTATTTTTCTACTTTATAGTAATTTTGCAAAAATTCTATATGTACTCAAAAATAGTTCGCCCAATCCTATTCCTCCTTTCTCCTGAGAAAATCCATAGCCTTGTTGTTAATGGCATCAAAGTTGGTTTTAGAATACCAGGAATTAAGTGGCTAATCAAAAAAGTAGCGCAAATCGACCATCCTTCGCTTCAGAGGAGTGTATTTGGCCTAAACTTCAAGAATCCCGTTGGCTTTGCTGCAGGTTTTGATAAAAACGCTGAAGTCTTTGAAGATTTTGGTGCTTTTGGATTCTCTTTCATCGAAATTGGAACGGTTACACCTAAACCTCAAGCAGGAAACCCTAAACCTCGTTCTTTTAGGCTAAAGGCTGATAAGGCACTTATCAATAGAATGGGTTTCAATAATAAAGGGGTTCAATATGCTACACATAAACTAAAGAAGAGGAAAGGGAATATCATAATTGGTGGCAACATCGGGAAGAATACCATAACACCAAATGAATCAGCTGTTAACGATTACCTTTTCTGCTTTAAGGAGCTATATGACTATGTTGATTACCTTGTAGTTAACATTAGCTGCCCAAATGTAGCAAACCTCCGCCATCTGCAGGACGGTGAGCAGCTTGGTTTAATTCTTGATACATTAATAGCAGAGCGTAAGCAAAGAAAAGTCTATAAACCAATTCTACTAAAAGTATCCCCAGACCTTAACAACGAACAGCTTGATGAGACCATTACAAAGGCTGTTGAATCGGGTATCGATGGGTTTATTGCAACAAATACAACTACATCAAGGGAGAATCTAACCACCGACTCCGAAAAGGTTAAATCCATAGGGAATGGTGGATTAAGTGGTGCACCACTTACCAACCGTTCCACCGAAGTTATCCGATACATTCATGCTAAAACATCAGGAACTAAGCCAATCATTGGGGTTGGAGGTATTTTGACACCTGAAGATGCTATTGAGAAGTTAAATGCAGGTGCATCTCTAATACAGGTTTACACAGGGTTTATTTATTCAGGCCCGATGTTAGTGAAACAGATAAATAAAGCGTTAATTGCTAGGACAAAATAAATATCTATGACATCTATGTCACATGTAACTTGTTTGTATAGTTCTGATATTTAAGGGTATAGTGAATCATTCTGGGGCTAAAAACTCAATTTTCTCCCACTTGTAACAAGAATAGTTAGAGTTGGATTGAGTAATGGATAAATTGCTGGAAAGGAAAGTTATCTACGTATGTTAATCACCCGCAAACTTGTGTGTTTTTTGTTCACCGACTATTGTTTTGAAGGGCGGGGGAGTATTATAAATATTATTAGATTTCTATCATGAAGTTTCAGGTAGGGGAATGGTATTTTTTTACAATTGAGAATATATTGAAGTTCCCTGAGAAGGGAGAGCATTATATATTGAAACATGAATCGGGCAGAAAGATGCTTTTAAATGCTATATATTATGTTAAATACAATTTTGTTATTGGCCAAACCATTGAGTGTAGGGTTGATAAGGTAAGCTGTACAGGTCAAGTTTTTCTTGAGCCAAGGCATCCAATGTACTGTGAAGGCTCAATATATCATTTTATGCAACTTGGTATTAAGAAAAATATAGATAAATCGCTCAGCTTGTTGGTTAAAGATACTTTTGAAAATGAAATTGAGGTTTATTTATCACAACCTTATGAATTAACTGATGATGAGATTGTTTCATTAAAAGTTGAAAAGATAAAAAAGGGTTGTCCAATTTTAACATTGCCAAATGCTAAAGAATTTTTTTACAATTCAAAACATTCTGACATCATTACCTTAAAAGTAATAGCCTTGGTAGCTGTGAACTCGGAAGAATACTTTTCTTTAGCGGATAGCAATGGAAGGATAGCCTCAAGGCTAAAAGTAAAGCATTATAGTCATTATGGGTTAAAAATTGGTCATTATTACCAGTGCAGGATTAATGGCTTTAACCACAATGGATTGATGCTTGTAGAACCTGAAAATCCATGGTATAAGATAGGTGAGAGCTATATATTTAAGATAAATAGCGTTGAAAACTTCATCAATTTAGAAGGAGAAGAGGTTCAAGGTGCTATTGTATTAGATAAAACCAAAAACAAGTGTGGGGTTGTATTAAGTGCAGAGCAAGAGCAACGGATGAAAAAGGAGAATCAAACTAAGGTAAAATGTAAAGTTATTGGATTTAGAAAAGGCCGACCTCAGCTAGAAATCGACCTTTATTAAGATTTAATCATCACTATATTCTTCTGCAGGCTCATCAGCAACCTCGTCTTCTGGGAATGAATCCTCGTTCGTTCCAATATCATCGCTTTCTGAGAAGAAATCTTTTTCCTCATCCTCATCCTTCGGTTTGCTGTCAATCTTTACATTTACCTTGATAAGATAACTTGTATCATCGGTATCCAATGTAATTGCATAGAAGAAATCATTATTCGGTTTGGTAACCTTAATAACACTGTTTAAATAACCAGTAGGATACTTCTTCTTGACTAGCTCCAACACTTCTGGCGATAAGTTGTTATAGCTGATAACCAGTCTTTTCTTTTCCATATTGTCCCTTCAATTTTTTTCTGCAAAATACATTAAAAATTGAAATATCATTGATACCATCACTAAAAATCTAATTTTTTTAAAAAATATATTTAATGTCCTATAATTAATATTATGTTAAGTAATATATTGAAAAAATAACCTCAAACATTTGAGGTTATTTTTTGTTGAATTACTATAAATTCTTTAAATTCTCGATAACAGCATCATATTTTTTCTGCATCTCGTCATTATCTCTCCTATAGCGGAAATAAATATTCTTCAAACTTTCTAATGTGTATTTATCATTTGGTGTCAATTCATTAGCCTTTTCCATATAAGGTAAAGCTTTCTTAAACTCTTCATTTGCTTTTGCGATTAACGCATCATATTTTTCTAACTCTTTAGCTGGAACTTTGTTTGCATCTTCTAGACATTTTATTGCAGCATTGTAGTATATAACTCCGATATTAAAATATGGATCGAAATATTTAGGGTTTACTTCAATTGCTTTTTTATATGCTTCAATTGCTTGTTCAAATTCTTTAAGCTTATCATAGATTGTTCCTTTTGCATGATATAAAGAGGCATTGGTTGGATCATCAGCAATTGCCTTATCAATATAAGTAATTACTTTGCTTGGGTCTTCATTTTTATTAAGGTAATAGTTAATTAAAGCAATAAGTAGGCTTTGATTTTTTGGAAATTTTGTAAACCCCTCTTCAAGGTATTTTAGGCCAGACTCATTATCTCCAAGCGCTCTATATGCCTGATCTATATTTGAATACGCATTGCCTTCAGATGTAAAACCTAATTCAATCGCTTTTTTATACTGCTCAATCGCTTCTTGATTTTTTCCCGCAAATTGAGCTGAAAGTGCAGAGTAATAGTAAATTGCTGTGTCTTTTTGATTCATTAACGGAAGTTGTCCAATAATAATTACACTATTAAAGCAATTAAAAGCACCAGTGTAATTCTTAAAAGCATAAAAATTTGAACCTTCCGAAATATATAAGCCTTTCAACTGATTATATAATTCCTTTATCTTCTTTGATTTCTTACCTGCCACATCAATTTCTGTGGCTTTTTTTAAACTTTCCTGCGCAATATCAAGAGGTTTTTCAACTACAGGGTTAAGAACTTCATATTTTTCAAGCATGCTATTTACAAAATAGAAAACAGCTCTATCCATGATAAGTTTTTCAACAACAGTTCCTTCTACCTCCTCTGTTACCCTGTTTTTAGGTTGCCCAGCAATTATCATAAATTCCTGCAGACCCATGCCAATACGAGTTTTTAACATTTGTGAGTCAAAAATATCCATCATTAACTCAGCTCTATCCATCCAGGTTCCTTCCTTGATGTTTTTCTTTGGGTTCTCAATATCGGCATTACTTTTTTCAACCTTTTTCTTCAGCTGATCAAAGTCTATTTGAACACCGGTTTGAGCATTAGCAAGATTAAACCCGAAGATCAGTAATAAAATAATTGTTAGTTTTTTCATTGTTATTTGACGTTTAAGTTCTTGTTTAATTTCCGCAAAAATATTGGTAAATAATTAATTATTCAACTTCTGAGCTGATATTTTCTGAAATAATATCTATTTCATTTTCCATCTTCTCATCGGAGGCTTCAACCTTGGCTACTGCTGCAATGGCATCATTGTTTTTGAGATTGATAAGCCTTACTCCTTGTGTAGCGCGTCCCGTTACCCTCATTTTAGATACTGATAATCTAATTGTTATTCCACTTCTATTAATAATCATTAAGTCATCGTTATCAGTAACGGCTTTAATGGCTATTAAATTGCCGGTTTTTGGAGTTATATTTAAAGTCTTTACTCCTTTACCCCCCCTATTGGTTATTCTATAATCTTCAAGGTTTGAGCGCTTGCCATATCCCATTTCAGATACCACTAGAATTTCTTTCTGCTCATTATCGTTCACACATACCATGCCAATAACCTCATCGGTTTGTTTGATAGAAATGCCCCTTACACCGCTTCCCGTTCTACCTATGGGTCGGACAAGGTTTTCGGGGAATCTAATCGCTTTACCCTCTTTGGCGGCTATAATAACATGACAGGTTCCACTGGTTAAGCAAGCTTCAAGCAATTGATCTCCATCTTTGATGGTTATTGCGTTAACACCATTTTGTCTTGGTCTGCTATAGGCTTCAAGCGATGTCTTTTTAATTGTTCCTTTCTTAGTGCAAAGGATTATATAATTGTTTGTAATATATTCATTATCAGTTAATTTCTTGACGTTCAGGTATGCCTTTACGTTGTCATCGCTCTCGATATTTAGCATGTTCTGGATTGCTCTTCCCTTTGAAGTTTTTGTTCCTTCGGGGATATCATAAACTTTGAGCCAGAAGCATTTTCCTTTCTCAGTGAAGAAGAGCATTGTATTGTGCATGCTAGCAATGTAGAGATGTTCAATAAAATCTTCATCCCTTGTATTGCTGCCCTTCGCTCCTACTCCCCCGCGTGCTTGAGTTCTATACTCCGATAAAGGTGTTCTCTTTATGTACCCTAACCTTGAAATGGTGATTACAACCTCTTCATCGGCATAAAAATCCTCAGGGTTAAATTCCTCTGCATTAGGAACTATCTCAGTACGTCGCTCATCACCATACCTTTCTTTAACATAAATCATTTCATCCTTGATGATTTTCATCTGCAATCCATGATCACTAAGTATTAGTCTATAATGGTCGATCTGTTTTAAAAGTTCGTTATACTCCTCTTTTACCTTATCACGTTCTAAGCCTGTAAGGCTTCTTAAACGCATATCGATAATTGCACGCGACTGAATATCAGAGAGTCCAAACTTGCTCATTAGGCTTTCACGGGCATGATCCGGAGTATCTGCAGCACGAATAAGAGCGATTACCTCATCTATATGATCGATTGCTATCAATAAACCCTCGAGGATATGAGCTCTTTTTTCAGCTTGATCCAGCTCATATTGGGTTCTTCTTAGGATAACATTATGACGATGCTTGATGAAAAGAGTGACTAAATCTTTTAAATTCAGAATCTTAGGGCGACCATCGACTAATGCTATGTTATTTATTGGAAATGAAGATTGTAGCTGAGAATGTTTGTAAAGATTGTTTAAAACAACATTGGCAACCGCTTCCTTTTTCAAAATCATTACAACCCTTGTACCCTGCCTGTCAGACTCATCATTAATATAGCTAATCCCTTCAAGTTTTTTCTCATTGATTAAATCGGCTATTTTACGTATCATCTCAGCCTTGTTGACCATATAGGGTATCTCTGAGACAATGATTTTAGCCCTACCCGATTGGGTCTGCTCAATTTCTGTTTTAGAGCGAATAACTACTCTTCCCTTACCTGTATGATAGGCTTCTTTGAATCCCTGTGAACCGTAAATAATTGCACCTGTTGGGAAGTCAGGACCTTTCACGTATAATAAAAGTTCGTCGATAGTTATTTCAGGGTTATCAATGGTTGCGCAGATAGCATCAACCACCTCGCAAAGGTTGTGAGGTGCCATATTTGTCGCCATTCCCACTGCTATACCCGATGAACCGTTAACGAGTAAAATTGGAATTTTTGTTGGTAAAACGGTAGGCTCTTCGAGCGTATCATCGAAGTTTAATCTGAAGTCAACGGTATTCTTATCAAGATCGGCAAGAGTATCTTCAGCGATCTTAGTTAATCGTGCTTCTGTATAACGCATAGCTGCAGGGCTATCGCCATCTACTGAACCAAAGTTACCCTGTCCGTCAACCAAAGGGTATCTCAGCGACCATTCTTGGGCCATTCTCACCATAGCGTCATATACCGATGTATCGCCATGAGGGTGATATTTACCTAACACCTCTCCTACAATACGAGCAGATTTTTTATAGGCCTTACCGGATAATACTCCCAACTCAGACATGCCGAATAGCACTCTTCGGTGAACCGGTTTTAATCCATCTCTTACATCAGGTAAGGCTCTTGAAACGATAACCGACATTGAATAGTCAATGTAGGCCGATTTCATCTCCTCCTCGATGTTAATCCGTATAATTCTTTCTCCTTCAGCCATATAATTATATAAAATATCTTAAATTGTTGATAATTACGTTACATTTTTGAACCCGCTAAAGTAGTCAATTCTAATTAATAAACAGCTAACTTTTTTTAATGATTTATTAACATTTATCGGCATTTATTCATTCTTAAAAGGTTTCCTGTTGGGTTAAAAAGTAATTTAAACTTTCTTCTTGTTTTTACGTTAATCTGTATTACTTTAGTAATCGAATTTTTAAAGCATAAAGTGATTATGGATTCTAAATTTTCACAAAAAATAAAAGATGTGTTAACCTATAGCCGCGAGGAGGCTATAAGGCTAGGAAACAGCTCAATAAGCCCTGAACACCTGTTCTTAGGGATTCTTCGTGATGGAGAAAGCGTAGCAATTGATGTGTTAAATTCATTAGGGCTTGACCTAGCAGAAACAAAGAAGTTGGTTGAGAAGAAGCTCATCAACGCAAATCAGTTTATTAACCCTACCGATTCAGAGGATATCAGCCTCTACAAATCAGCAGAAAGAGCATTAAAGCTCGTTTTTCTTGAGGCCAGATCATTAAAAACAGACAATGTTAACACCGCTCACCTTCTACTGGCTATTCTGAAGGATGAGAATAACTACATTACTCAACTTTTAGCTGAAAAGAAGATTGACTATCCTTTAATTCGCTCTGAGCTTGGAGTTGATGAAATAAGGTCGAAAGCCGATTTTTCTGATGATGATGATGAACGTAGTCAATTCGGAACACCTAGAGGAGGACCACAGCAAACTCCGGGCAAACCAGCATCGGATACTCCAGTTCTCGATAATTTTGGTATCGATCTAACAAAAGCTGCCGAAGAGGGTCGTTTAGACCCAATCGTTGGTCGTGAGCGTGAAATTGAGCGCATTGCCCAGATTTTAAGCAGAAGGAAAAAGAATAATCCTATACTTATCGGTGAACCTGGCGTTGGTAAATCAGCCATTGCAGAAGGTTTGGCGTTAAGAATTATAAAAAGAAAAGTATCAAGAGTACTATTCAATAAAAGAGTTGTTACCCTAGATTTGGCCTCAATCGTTGCAGGAACAAAATATAGAGGACAATTCGAGGAGAGAATGAAAGCCATTCTAAATGAGCTTTCTAAGACAAACGATGTAATCCTTTTTATTGATGAGATTCACACCATAGTTGGTGCTGGAGGCGCTACTGGCTCATTGGATGCTGCAAACATGCTAAAACCCTCTTTGGCCCGTGGAGAACTGCAATGCATTGGTGCTACAACCCTTGATGAGTATCGCGAGCATATTGAGAAGGATGGCGCACTTGAGCGTCGTTTCCAAAAAGTAATGGTTGATCCAACAACCCCTGAAGAGACCGTTGAAATTCTTAATAACATCAAGGATAGATACGAAGATCATCATAATGTTACCTATACCCCTGAGGCCATTGAAGCTTGCGTGAAACTTACTATGCGCTATATTAGTGATAGGCATCTCCCCGATAAGGCGATTGATGCGCTTGATGAATCGGGTTCTAGGGTGCATATTTCGAATATTAAAGTACCTGAGAAGATGATTATGCTCGAAAAACAGGTAGAAGAGGCTAAGCGAGAAAAAATAAAATCAGTAAAAAATCAGGATTTTGAGTCAGCAGCAAGTTTCCGCGATAAGGAAAAACAGTTTATTGAACTACTCGATCAGGAGCAAAAACGCTGGGAACGTGAACTTGCAAAGCATCGCGAAACTGTTGATGCTGAAAAAGTTGCAGAAGTGGTTGCCATGATGACCGGTGTTCCGGTTCAAAGAATTGCGCAGGCTGAGGGTGCACGTTTAGTGAAAATGGCTGATGAGCTCAAGGGCTCAGTGATTGGTCAGGATGAAGCGATTGGCAAGGTTGTTAAAGCCATTCAAAGAAACCGAGCTGGTTTAAAGGATCCAAGTAAACCTATTGGAACTTTTATTTTCCTAGGACCTACCGGTGTTGGTAAAACACAGCTGGCAAAAGTACTTTCAAAATATCTATTCGATTCGTACGATAACCTTATTCGTATCGATATGAGCGAGTATATGGAGAAATTTTCAGTGTCGCGCCTTGTTGGAGCACCTCCAGGCTATATCGGATATGAAGAAGGTGGGCAACTTACCGAGAAGGTCCGTAGAAAGCCTTATTCAGTAGTGCTTTTAGATGAAGTTGAAAAGGCGCACCCCGATGTTTTCCATATACTTTTACAGGTACTAGATGAAGGTATTCTAACTGATAGCCTAGGTCGTAGAGTTGATTTTAAGAATACTATTGTGATAATGACCTCAAATATTGGCTCCAGAGAGCTTAAAGATTTTGGTCAAGGTGTTGGTTTTAACACGGCTGCTAAAGAGGCATCATCAAATGATTATTCTAAAAACGTTTTGCAAAAGGCATTAAAGAAAGCTTTTGCACCTGAGTTTTTGAATCGTATTGACGATATCGTAATGTTTAATACCCTTACAAAACCTGATATCCACAAGATTATCGATATTGAACTCAAGGGTCTTTACGATAGAATTATTAGCCTTGGGTATTCAATAAAGCTATCCCCTGCCGCTAAAGATTTTATAACAGAAAAAGGTTTCGATATTCAGTATGGTGCTCGCCCTTTAAAAAGAGCAATTCAGAAGTATTTGGAAGACCCTATGGCTGAGACAATTATCAACTGCACAATGAAATCAGGGGATATCATTTCGGTTGGATTCAATAAGAAGAAAGAAGAGATTGCAATTAAGATAACCTCAAAAGGAGAAGAACCTGTTGAGTTACCTTCTGATGAAGAATAGTTAGTTTCTATTAAACAAAATAGCAGCCTTACTGTTATACTGAGAAATTAAATACTATTACAAGAATGGAAAATCGTACAGTACTATTCGGAGGAAATCCTGTAGCCCTTTCGGGGAATAGCGTTAAGGTTGGTGATAAAGCACCTGAGTTTACAGCTATTGATAATGGATTAAAACCAGTTAAACTATCTGATTTTAAAGGAAAGGTTAAACTAATTTCAATCTTCCCATCAATAGATACAAGCATTTGCTCAATCCAGAACCATAAATTCAACAGCGAATCAGGAACTTACGGTGATAAGGTTGCATTCCTTGCTATCTCAATAGATCTACCTTTTGCATTGAAGAGATTTTGCGGTGCAGAGGGTATCAATAATTTAACAACACTATCGGATCATCGTGATGCTGATTTCGGAAGCAAATATGGGTTTCTAATCAAAGATTTAAGGCTATTGGCTAGAGGGGTTGTTGTTATCGATAAAGATGACGTTATACGATATGTAGAGGTTGTTCCTAATGTTGGTCATGAACCGAACTACGATAATGCGTTAAAAGCGCTAAAAACATTACTTTAGAACAAAAAGCTCCGAGAAAAGTCTCGGGGCTTTTTTGTTAGCATTGAATTTCTCCCAGCAAATCATAATCTTCACAGGAGGTTATTCTAACATTAATAAAATCACCGATTAGAATTCTCATTTTCTTATCATTCCTGATAAGAACTTCTTGGTCAACTTCAGGCGAATCGAATTCAGTGCGCCCAACAATATACTGGTTCTCAAACCTATCGACAATGACTTTAAGCGTTTGACCTACCTTGTTAGCATTGTTTTTCAACGATACATCTTGCTGTAATTCCATTAAAGCCTCAAGGCGACTATTCTTTATCTCTTCAGAAATAGCATCAGGGTGATTATTTGCGGCATAGGTCCCCTCCTCCTCAGAATAGGTGAAAACGCCTACCCTTTCAAATTTTGAAGTTTTTATAAAATCTAGCAATTCGTTGAAATCCTGCTCTGATTCGCCTGGATGTCCAACTAAAAAGGTTGTTCGGATTGCAATGTTTGGTATCTGGTCCCTAAGTTTATTTACAAGTTCAATCGTCTCCCGTTTATCAATACCTCTCCGCATGATTTTCAGCATATTATCGCTTATATGCTGAAAAGGGATATCAATGTACTTGCAAACCTTGGGATTGTTCTTAATTACATGTATCAATTCTAAAGGGAAATTACTCGGGTAAGCGTAATGGATTCGAATCCATTCAATACCGTTTATTTCACTAAGTTTTTGAATTAGATCAGGAAGCATTCGCTTTCCATAAATATCTAACCCATAGTAAGTTGAATCCTGCGCAATTATCAATAATTCCTTAACTCCATCCTTAGCAAGTTGTGTTGCTTCATCAACAAGCGATTCAATGGTTCTAGAGATATACTTGCCCCTAATCAAAGGAATAGCACAATAGGCACAGCCCCAATTACAGCCCTCTGATATTTTTAGGTAAGCGTAGTGTTTTGGGGTTGTGAGAATTCGTCGATTTGCAACCTCAAGAGAATATTTTGATTTTAAATCTTTAAGAATTTCGGGGAGATCGTTAACGCCATAAAAGCCATCAACCTCAGGTATTTCTTGCTGCAATTCACTCCTGTACCTTTGTGATAAGCAACCCATTACGTAAACCCTATCGATTACCCCTTGATTCTTGGCATTCACAAACCTTAAAATGGTATCCGTAGATTCCTCCTTTGCGTCAGCGATAAATCCGCATGTATTGATAACCACAACCTTTGCCGATGTATCATCGGAATCGTGAATCACCTCCCAGCCATCAAAATCGAGCTGCTTCATCAAAAATTCCGAATCCACAACATTCTTCGAGCAACCAAGGGTAACGATGTTAATTTTTCTTTTCTTACTCATGGCAATATATAAAAACCCGGGGGATTAACCCGGGTTAATGAATTAAATAGCTAAATTCTAGCTAAATAGAGAATCGACAAATTCAAACCGATTGAATATCTGTAGATCAGTTACCTTTTCTCCAACACCTATGTATTTAACAGGTATCTTAAATTGATCGGAAATACCTATGACTACGCCTCCCTTTGCAGTACCATCGAGCTTTGTGAGTGCTAAAGCGGTTACTTCTGTTGATTTTGTAAACTCTTTTGCCTGCTCAAAGGCATTCTGCCCAACAGAACCATCCAAAACAAGAAGAACTTCATGCGGTGCATCGGGAATAACCTTTTGCATCACTTTCTTGATCTTTGATAGCTCATTCATCAGGTTGATCTTATTATGCAACCGTCCTGCCGTATCGATAATAACAACATCAGCATTATTTGCTTTGGCAGAAGTCAGCGTATCGAAAGCAACCGAAGCGGGGTCCGCTCCCATTTGCTGCTTTACGATTGGCACTCCAACCCTTTCAGCCCAAATCGATATTTGATCAACTGCCGCAGCTCTAAATGTATCTGCCGCTCCAATTACAACTGATTTACCTGCACTTTTATATAGATATGCAAGTTTACCTATGGTTGTTGTTTTGCCAACGCCATTTACACCCACAACCATTATTACGTAAGGGTTACCATCATTTTTTTCAGGAAGTAACTTAGAATCAACAGATTTATTTTCGGCTAAAAGTTCAGCAATTTCAGACTTAAGGAGTTGATTAAGCTCAGCGGTATTCAGAATCTTCTCGATTAAAGCTCTTTTTTGAATACGCTCAATAATTCGAAGGGTAGTTTCTACCCCAACATCTGATGAGATGAGAACCTCTTCAAGATTATCCAGTACTTCATCATCAACTCGCGATTTACCAATTACAGCCCTTGAAATCTTCTTCAATAAGCTCTCCTTGGTCTTCTCAAGCCCTTTATTCAATGACTCCTTACTTTCTTTTGAGAAAAAACCTAAAACGCCCATAAACACCTAAAATTAATAATAGTCGAATATACAAAAAAAAGAAAAGCTTTCCTTTACAAGAAAGCTTTATCAGATATGTCTCAAGCTAAGGAATACAATGCAAACTATTTTGCTTTGAAAAAATCTTGTATCTCAGCGTTGTTAATCATTTCCTCTTTAAACATGTAAGCACCTGTTTTAGGTGATCTTACCATTTTGATGCATTTAGTACGTACCCTTCCGGTACCTTTCTGCATTGAAGCAACTACTTTCTTTGCCATGTCTTAATAATTATTTTGTTTCACGATGAAGGGTTACCCTCTTTAACACAGGGTTGTACTTACGAAACTCTAGTCGTTCTGGGGTGTTCTTCTTATTTTTAGTAGTTATATACCTAGATGTTCCTGGCATACCGCTTTCCTTATGCTCAGTACATTCCATAATAACCTGCACCCTGTTACCTTTCTTAGCCATTTCTAAATTCTTTAATAAATGTTAATCAACCCTTTTTCTTGTGATTCTTTAAGAACTGCTTGCAGCCCTTTTTTGTTGATGGTACGTACACCAGCTGCGGTAACTTTTAGAGTAACCCAACGGTTTTCTTCTTCTAAAAAGAATCTTTTTGTTAGAAGATTAGGATAAAACCTTCTCTTGGTTCTCCTCTTTGAATGGGAAACGTTGTTCCCAACCATCATTTTCTTCCCGGTAATCTGACAAATTCTTGACATCTTATATAATGTTTTTCAAACAGGTTTTTTCAAAACAGGTCGCAAAATACGCTATAAATATTTAAATATTCAAATTTTTACTCAAATATTTTCACAAGAACTCAAATATTTTCATCAATTAATATCAATCGTAACATGTTCAGGGCTGTTGCTGTTGATCGGATAATATTTTGGGTACGATCACTTGTAAACCTTATCTCCTTGCTAAATAGCGATTTATTTGATGCAATGGCAATCCAAACAGTACCGACAGGCTTCTCTACCGTTCCCCCATCGGGTCCAGCAATCCCTGAAACAGCAATTGCATAATCGGTCTTCAGCTTCTCTTTTACCCCTTTTGCCATTGCTTCGACAACGGATTTACTTACAGCTCCGTTTTTTTTGATGATATCCGGATTGACCCCAAGCAATTCCTCTTTTACTGTATTCGAGTACGCTACAACACTCCCCTTGAAATATTCGGATGAACCAGGTACTTGCGTTATTAAATGAGCAATTGCACCACCAGTACAACTCTCTGCTGTAGAGAGTGATGCATTGTTCAGTTTAAGCAACCGTCCAATAACTTCTTGTAATGAAACCTCTCCCTCACCGTATATATAGCTCGGTATTACCTGATAGAGTTTTTTTACTTCACCTTCAACTAAATCAAATAAATTAGCACCTTTTGCACCATAAGCTGATAATCGTAGTCGAATCGATGTTGGGCTAGGTAAATACGCTAGTTTGACTTGCTTTGGTAGCTGGTTTTCCCAGTTGGTTAACTTTTCAGCAAGATATGATTCAGGCAATCCAAAGGTTTGGATGGTTCGATGGACAACAACTTGATTGGTTATCAGTTTGGATAACCTAGGCAAAACTTCATTCTTCATCAAGCCTGCCATTTCAAATGGGACTCCAGGCAAAGAGATTAGTATTTTACCCTCGTTTTCGAACCACATTCCAGGAGCAGTTCCCAGTTTATTCTGAAGGACAACACAGCAATCGGGCACCTCTGCCTGCTTTCGGTTCAGCTCAGTCAATCCTAACCCTCTACTTTTAAATATGGTTGAAACATGCTCTAAGGTAGGTTGATGAATAGCTAAATTCCCCTTAAAATACTCATTCAATGTCGATTTAGTTATATCATCATTTGTTGGACCAAGTCCACCTGTAATAATTACAATATCAGAATTTATAAAAGCCTCATCTATTGATTTCTGAATAGCTGATTTTGAATCGGAAATTGAGACTATTCTATTTACAGGTATTCCGATAAGGTTGAGATTCTCGGCAATCCATGCTGAATTAGTATCGACAATCTGTCCGATCAAGATTTCATCACCAATGGTAATCAGTTCTGCAATCATGGGTATAAAATAAAAGTAGCCTTTGCTGGCTACTTTTGTTTGAGCCTCTCAGGGGACTTGAACCCCCGACCTGCGGTTTACGAAACCGCTGCTCTACCAGCTGAGCTAAAGAGGCAATTAAGGCTGCAAAAATAGCTATTTAAACTTTGTTACCAAATGTTTATTTAATGGATGTACTACCTCCATTGGTATCAATCCATGATTTAATGGACAACAACCTTTTGTAAAGCGTTGGGTGGGAATAATTTATTAAGACGTATAGTGGATGTGGGGTTAAATTTGAATAGTTCAATGATGATATCTTTTTCAATGCGTTCATTAAATTTAATCCAACTCCATGAATGGCTGCAAATTTATCAGCCGAATATTCCATTTTACGGCTGAGAACGTTCATTATCAAACCTAAAAGAGTTTGTATAGGATCAACCAAGAGGACAAAGCACAGGGCATTTAGATAGAATACTGATGTGTCACCAGTACCCCCCATAACCTTTGTAAGTATTACACTTTGTGAAATCAACCCAAAGAAGAAAAGGAATAAGGCTGTTTGTATTAACCCCGTTGTAAGGTTTATCCAGATGTGATGTTTTTTGTAATGCCCTAGTTCATGAGCCAATACGGCAACTATCTCATCATCCGAAAGATTACTAGTTAAGGTATCGTATAGAAAGATTCTCTTCTTCTTTCCAAAGCCAGTAAAAAAGGCATTTGCCTTGGTTGATCGCTTTGAACCATCGATTACGTATATATTGTTGATTGAAAACCCCAATGAGTTTGCAAATTGAACAACCTTATTCTTGAGTGTTCCTTCAGGTAATGGCGTTTTACGGTTGAAGAGAGGCAAAATGATTGTTGAATACAACGCATTCATTATAAGGGAGAAAGTCAGCATGATAACGAGTGCTGTAATCCAAAAAATATTGGGATTCAGCAGATATAACCATGTAATTATACCTAATATGATACCTCCCAAAACGGCTGAAAGGATTAAGCCCTTAAGGGTATCCAGAATAAAAAGTTTTCGGGTTGATTTATTGAATCCGTACTTCTCCTCTACTACAAATTTATCGTAATAGCTGAATGGTAATGAAAGAATTAACGATACAACTCCTAGGGTACCAAAAAAAATTAAGGTTTGAAGGATTTGATTTTGTGAGATACCTGAAACAAGTTCCTGTAATAAGCCAAATCCGCTTAAAGCAAAAAATATGATGATGAGAATTGAACTTATGAATGATTCAATTATCGATAAATGCGTTTTTTCTTTCTCATAGTGCTGCTGTTTACGGTAATTTTCGATATCATAAACATCAGAGATTAAATCAGGTAATACATCTGGTTTATTATTGTAATTTAACCTTTCAAAAATGATTGAGAATGAAAAGTTAAATACCATTATACCTAGTATTAAATAAAAAAGAGCAGTGATCATTTAGGGGTTATTTTAATGAGTTATAAATTCTACCCTCAATTGTTGCAGTATAGCTATCGATTTCAGGCAATGGGTAGAGCTTTTTGGCTTTTCGAAGCCATTCTAAGGCAATATCAAACTTACCTAGCATTTCGTTTGCTAATGCAAGATTATAGGCTGCTTTAGCGCTTAATTTTCGTTTATTTAGAGCAAAAACCTTCTGCCACTCTGCTGCAGCTTCAATCCATTGACCGTTAACTACTAATATTGAAGCTACTTCCATTTCTTTCGATCCATTATGAAATATTAGCCTTTTATCATTTTGCCATACTGGTGCAATTCTGTTAGCATATTTCTCACCGCATTCATTACCTGCATATGCTGATGCAGAAAAGAAACCAGGTAGTTGAAGACCTACCTTTACAGGTATAAAATCCTTCGAATCCCATAGCAAAGTGTCCCTATAAAGATACCCATTGGGAATTTGGCCTTTTGCAATATCATAAACCCTCCAATAGCAGTATATAGGTACACTTATACTACCGTAATAGTAATCTATTCCATCGACTTGTGTTTTGTATGAGTCGGTTATTTCAATAACTTTTATATACTCTAACGATATAACGAGATCCGCAGTATCCTGTTTAACAATATTCTTAATAGTTTTCCAAGGTATCGGTTTGATATACTTTGAACTATCATTACGGAAATATTTTCGTATTGGTAGCTCTAATCCCTCAAACCAAGGAGAGTTATTAAGGGTTTCTTTCAATGCAATAGCTGCTTCTTCTGCCGCAAGGCTATCTATTGCGTAATCAAACCGAACTTTTCTGTCCCCTTTTTTACTTTCATAAAGATTAACGAGGATTAGCGGTTTATTAAAATCGCTAGGAATACTTATCTCAGGTTTATTAAGATATTGTATATCAATCTCCTTATAAGGGATGCATGAAGTAAATCCTAGGACAAAGAGACATGCGATTATTTTGAATATTTTCATAGGGAAAAGGAAAAGTAGCGTAAATAAAACAAAAACCATCCAGTTGGATGGTTTATTGTATAGTAGCTTTAGAAAGTTCTATGTATTCATAGCACCGCAAACATTCAATACCTGACCGCTAACGTATGATGAAAGTTCAGATCCAAGGAATATGCAGGCATTAGCAACATCATCGGGGGTTCCACCACGTTGTAAAGGTATTTTCTTTACCCACTCATCGCGAATGTCATCAGGAAGTTTGTGAGTCATTTCAGTGATAATAAAACCTGGGGCAATAGCATTGCAACGAATATTTCGTGAACCTAATTCACGTGCGACTGATTTTGTAAAGCCAATAATCCCCGCTTTGGATGCAGAGTAGTTAGCCTGCCCGGCATTGCCTGATACGCCAACAACCGAACTCATGTTAATGATAGAGCCATTCCTTTGTTTTAGCATATATTTCTGAACGGCTTTGGTTAGGTTAAAAACAGATTTTAAATTAACCCTAATCACGAGATCCCATTGCTCCTCGGTCATTCTCATAAGAAGGCTATCACGGGTAATACCCGCATTATTTACAAGAATATCTATCCTGCCAAATTCCGTATTAATATCATCCACCATTTTCTGAGAAGACTCAAAATTGCTAGCATCCGAGACATACCCTTTAGCTTTTACACCCAATGCCAGAAGTTCTTTTTCTAAACTTTTAAAGTTATCATCATCGACCATATCCGTAAAAGCAATATTTGCACCCTCCTTTGCGTAAGCAATTGCAATTGCTCTTCCAATTCCACGAGCAGCGCCAGTTATAAGTCCTGTTTTTCCTTCAAGTAACTTCATATTATAAGATTTGATGTTTAACTAGACAAAAGTAAGAAAAACAATATAAAATAAAATAGAAATAATAGAGTATTCGTTAACCATAGTTTTTTAGGATATAAAAATGATCTTTAACATTTAATGTGAATTTCACATATATTATTTTTGCATTACCCGAAATATAGTTTATTTTCACCTGTCTATAGTATCTCACTTTATTAAACTCAATGCAATGAAAATCAGAATGAAAATTAGAAGCAAACTGCTTCTATCAGTAATAGTTATTGCATCGGTAGTATTTATTGCATCTATTGGCTACCTAACCCAAAAGCTCAACACCATATCGTTAAAAAGCTCGTTCAGCTTGGCTGATGCCATTGCTGGTGAAAATGCAAATCTTATCAAAGCATCGTTAGCCTCCGATATGGGTATGGCAAGGACTATGGCTACTAGCCTTGCCGATTTCAGGGAGCTATCAGAAAAGGAACGGGTTGACAATTCATTCCGGATTATGAAGAATGTTGCTACTCAGAATCCTGACTACCTGTCGGTTTGGTGTAGCTGGGAGTTGGGCTATTTGGACTCCAAGTATAAGGAATCTTACGGAAGAATTTCTCTGACATATTACAGGGAGAATGGGGCGTTGAAAAAAACATCAGAGTATAAAAATATGGATGGTGATATTATTGGTAGTAACTATCATTCATTAAAAACATTGAAGAAAGAGGCCGTAAATGATCCATACTACTACACCTACCCTGGTTCAAACCTTACGGTTCTTGAAACAAGTGTTTGTGTTCCATTTCTAGAAGGTGATAAGTTTGTAGGAGTAATGGGGTTCGATTTCGAACTTGGGTACTACCAAAACTTAGTTAAAAAAATAAAACCTTTCGAAGGAAGTTTTGCGATGCTACTCTCGCAGAATGCTTCAATTGTTGCTCATACCAACGAAAAACTAGTAGGCCTAAGTTTTGATAGCATACATCCAGCTGAGAATAAAAGGTTTGGAGTACTTAAAAATGTATTTGAAGGGAAGAGCTTCTCTGCAAGATTTATTGATTCTAAGACGAATATTGAATACTACGCTACTTTTGCAAGCTTTCCTATAGAAAAAAGTGATAACCCTTGGACGCTTGCGCTGTTTGTACCAACCAATATCCTATTGAAAGAGGCTAATGCTGTTACCTATAACTCATACCTAGTAATAATCATAGGGCTTCTTATTCTCTTAATCGTTATTTGGATTATTGCATACAGCATTACCAATCCGTTGGTGCGAACAACAAAAGTTTTAGGCAACCTTGCTAAAGGGCAGATTGATGCGAATAATAAAATTTCTGTAAAAATTGGCGATGAGATTGAGGATATAGGTAACTCTGTAAATACGCTAATCGATGGTCTCTCGAAAACTGTTAACTTTGCCAATGAGATAGGGAAAGGTAATTTGAATGTTGCCTTTAGCAAGTTAAGCGATGGGGATTTACTTGGTGAATCGTTACTCAACATGCGTAAAAGCTTAGAGAATGCCAAGGAACAAGAGGATAAACGTAAGATTGAGGATGAAAAGATGAACTGGGCTACACAAGGTGTAGCAAAATTTGCCGAAATTCTTCGTCAGAATAACGATGATATGAGCGAATTCTCCTATCAAATCATCAGCAATATTATTAAATACGTTGATGCTAACATTGGTGGGCTATTCCTTATAAACGATGATAATAAGAGCGATATATTCTTTGAACTAGCCTCTTGCTATGCTTACGATAGACGCAAATTTCTACAGAAAAAAGTTGAACTTGGGGAAGGCTTAGTGGGAAGATGCGCTAAGGAGGGTGAAACAATTTATTTGACCGAAATCCCGAAGGAATATATCCATATCGTTTCAGGCTTAGGAAACGAAACACCATCGAGCCTACTTATTGTTCCTTTAAAACGTAACGATGAGGTATATGGAGTTGTTGAAATCGCATCGTTTAACCCAATCGAAAAACATGTTATCGAGTTTATTGAGAAGATTGGCGAAAGCATTGCTACCACAGTATCAAATGTAAAAATCAATATAAGAACCGTTAAGCTGCTCGAAGAATCTCGCATTAAATCGGAGGAATTGTCCTCGCAGGAAGAGGAGATGCGACAGAATATGGAGGAGCTTCAAGCAACTCAGGAGGAGTCAACGCGTAAATCATTTGAAACCGATAGCCTGGTGAATGCCCTCAATGCTTCCAGCTATGTTCTTGAATACGATTTGAATGGTAGGGTTATCTATGTCAACCAATCATACCTTGAGCTTACAGGACAAAAAATGAAGGATATTATCGGTGCGCATCATAGCGATAATATTCAGATGACCGAAAAACAAAAACGGGAATATCAAGAATTATGGAACGCCCTAAAGAATGGCAATATTCGTAAAGAAACCAATAAGGTCAAGCTCTCGGGTAAAACCTACACCTTTATTGAAACCTACTCCCCTATTTTTAATGAAACCCACGAAGTAATTAAGATTTTAAAGATTGCACATAACATCACAGATTTTATTGCTGATAAAAAGGAGAAAGAGAAATAGTATTATCGAATTCTATAATAGAGAAAGCCCAGTTCAAAACGAACTGGGCTTTCTCTATATTTATGGTTTATATAACGCGGTTTACCTAAAGTTGATTCCAAAACCGGCATTGTATATTTTGTATTGTCCAAAGGTATAGTCGAAATGGAATGCAATTATAGCTAACTTAATTCTTAGACCTAAGTTTGCGCTCATTCCCTTATTAATAAAATCTAGAGCGATTGGGTCTGTTACAGTAGTATTTACTCCATTGATGGGCAGGTTGTAGTTTCCTTTTAAATCAACATTGGTTGTTGTTTTGCTATAGCCAACACCAGCATAAATAGTAAGAACAGGGATAGATTTTGAAATTAACAACCTAGTTGTATAGCCTGATGCATCAAAGTTCAACTTCTGGTTGCTATTTGCATTTCCAGATTGTTCTGCATCAAAGCTCGATTTAAACTTTGTGTAGCCAAAAAATGCAGATATGTTAATAGGAACTGCCTTTAGACCTGGAATAAACTCCTTAAACTCATTCTTAATGCCAAACCCCCATAGGCTAAACTCACCAGTATCAGGAATTTTTATTTTAGGTAGAATGCGGAAATCAACCTCAGTATTAAAGGGAAGACCAATACCTGCCTGAATCATTGGAGCTGGAATAAATTTTAAATTTGCACCTTGAGGAAGTGTGAGCTGAGGAGTAATACCCGGAACGGTAGTTTGTGGAATTAATATTGAACCATCCTCTTTGGCACCTGAAACTGTTGGAGAGAGGTTATTTGCAGGAGTTTGTAATTCCCAATAGTTAAGGTTCAACTTCGAAACATCAAATGTTTTTGCGCTTGAAGGTGGTACGGCTGTTGCTATGGTAAACGTTATATCAAACCCACCTAGCTTATGAGGTTTAGCGGTATTATACCATCCGCTATTCAAACTCGCACCAAAACCTTTACCGAATGGTTCGAGGTAGGCCTTTGCTAAAGTATTGGCATCAATTAAACTCCCGCTTAATAGATCGGTAACATTCTCTTGTGCTTTAGAGGTAAGCGATAGCATAAGAAGCATAGCAAAGGAGAATAATAACTTTTTTAGAATTTTCATATTATTCGAATTTAGGTTAGTTTCAAATGTCGAGCAAAATAATAATTTAGTTAAAACAACCAATACCGAAAAAAGTTGTTTTGTTGGTATCTTAGCGCAAATTTACCAAATACCTTTAATAAAAGTACTTATTTTTGCAAAAAAAGGATAATGAGCAGTATTCCCCTAGCCGAACGTATGCGCCCAAAAGTTCTCGATGACTATATCGGGCAGAAGCATCTTGTGGGTGAAAAGAGCATACTTAGGGAGATGATAAGCACTGGTAGCGTCTCCTCATTCATACTTTGGGGCCCTCCGGGGGTAGGCAAAACAACGTTGGCGAAGATTATCGCCAATCAGTTCAAAAGGTCATTTTTTATCCTAAGCGCCATTAATTCAGGGGTCAAGGATGTTCGGGATGTTATCGAAAAGGCAAAATCGCAGAAATACTTCGATTCGCCTGCTCCCATACTTTTTATTGATGAGATTCATCGCTTTAGCAAGTCGCAACAGGATTCGTTGCTTGGAGCTGTCGAGCAGGGTATTGTAGTGCTGATTGGAGCAACTACCGAGAATCCCTCATTTGAGGTTATTTCACCTCTCCTATCTCGCTGTCAGGTTTATATACTTAGATCTTTAGGAGAACCTGAACTTAATGAATTGCTTACAAAAGTATTTGAGAAAGATATTGTTCTTAAAAAGTACTCATTTAAGCTGGAGCAAACCGATGCCCTTTTTCGATTCTCTGGCGGTGATGCTCGAAAACTGCTGAATATTATTGAGCTACTATATAATACTCAAAGCAATAGCCAAGAGATAGTAATCAATAATAAAATAGTTGTTGATGTATTGCAGGAGAATGTTGCCTTTTACGATAAGAACGGTGAGCAGCACTACGATATTATTTCAGCATTCATTAAATCGATTCGAGGAAGCGATCCCAATGCTGCCGTTTACTGGTTAGCCCGATTGATAGAGGGTGGCGAAGACCCTAAATTTATTGCAAGGAGATTGGTCATTTTGGCCTCGGAGGACATTGGTTTGGCAAATCCAAACGCCCTTCTTCTGGCAACCAGCTGCTTTCAAGCAGTGAATTTAATAGGCTTTCCAGAATCGAGGATAATACTTTCACAAACGGCTATATACCTTGCAACCTCACCTAAAAGTAATTCATCGTATGAAGCGATAGGCTTAGCGTTAGACTTGGTCAAGAGAACAGGAGATCAACCCGTACCCCTTCATCTTAGAAATGCACCAACAAAGCTGATGAAAGAGGTTGGCTATGGAGCCGATTACAAGTATGCTCACAGCTATGAGGGGAATTTTGTGGTTCAAGATTTTCTTCCTGAGGCATTAGCTGGAACTACGCTTTACACACCACAAGCAAATAGCAAAGAGAAGGAGATTGCTGCTAAACTATTAGCCCTTTGGGGTTCAAAATACAACTATAAGTAAACTTCGTTAATCATATAATTATGAGCATACTAAAAACAATCCCATTTCTAAACCACATCGATTCAGGGAATTTCTTTTTATTGGCTGGACCTTGCGTAGTTGAGAACGAGGAGATAACTTTTCAAACCGCTGAAACGATTAAAAGAATAGCCGATAAGTATAGCGTCCCGTTTATTTTTAAAGCATCGTACAAAAAGGCTAATCGCTCTAAGCTCGACTCGTTTTCGGGTATTGGTGATATTAAAGCCCTTAAAATACTTGCAGAGGTTAAAAAACGATACCAGTTACCCTTGGTTACCGATATTCATACCATTGAAGAGGCAAATTTAGCAGCAGAATACGTGGATGTATTACAGATCCCCGCATTTCTTTGCCGACAAACTGAACTTCTGGTTGCTGCGGCAAAAACCAATCGGGTTGTAAATATTAAGAAAGGGCAATTCCTTGCACCCGATGCCATGAAATACGCTGCCCAAAAGGTAGTTGAAGCGGGTAATTCAAAGGTCTTTCTTACAGAAAGGGGAACAACATTTGGGTATCAGGATTTAATAGTCGATTTTAGGGGTATCCCAACCATGAGGAGTTTTGGTTTTCCTGTTGTTGTTGATGTTACCCATTCGTTGCAGCAGCCCAATCAATCATCAGGGGTAACGGGCGGGCAGCCCGAACTGATTGAAACCATTGCGAGAGCCGCCATTGCCGTTGGAGCGGATGGGCTTTTCATGGAAACCCACCCCAATCCATCAAAAGCGTTATCGGATGGGGCGAATATGCTTAAACTCGATCTGCTCGAAGGGTTAATCGAACGATTGGTTAAAATTAGACAAACGATAAACTCTCTGTAAATAAATCATTATTAACCGAGAAAAAAATCTAAATTCAATAGGTCGCAGCGATGCTGCTTCTAGCTAAAATATAATCATCTATTCTACAAATAGTTCGCAGCAATGCTGCTTTTTTTAAGTCGCATAGCGACGACCTATTTGTAGGAATTTTGATTAACCCGCCTTATTGACTTAGCGGTCCAGCAGTTGTCAGGCAACGAAGTCAATAATTCGGGTAAACCCGAAAATCAAGCCCCGTTAGGCCTGCCTGCCGGTAGGCAGGGGTGACCTATGATATTATGTAGTAATATTAAGTGTTTCATGAATTATATAATATTTTAGTCGGTCAGTAGTGTAAATAAATAGTTTTTTCTACCCAACAAAAGAGCCGCCCAGAATCTATCAAAGCGGCTCTTTTCTATTCTATGGTTATATGCTAGAAGAAAATACCTACGCTAAAAATCCATTGCGGATTTCGTTGGTCGAACGAGTAATTCTCATCACCCAGTTTAATCCCGTTTCCGAGTTTACTCAGATTCCCTTCATACCTTACATCAAGAGTAATCTTACCCAAAATATCGAGCCCAGCACCTACCTGATAGCCGAAAGTAGCTTTATTAAAGTTACTTGTAGTGGTTTGATCTGCTAATTCCGATAGTTTATCCTTCAATCCATCCTTTTCGCCTAGCATGAATGAAGCAACAGGGCCTATACCCAAACGAGCAGGGCCAATTTTCCATCCAACAATAACGGGAATATCCACTTTATTGAACTTTTGGGTTTCTTTATAAATCTCATTAGCAGTAATGTCAGCAATCAATACTTCACCCTGTGAATGGGAGAATAAAAGTTCAGGTTGAATAAAAATTCCTAAAACCTTAATTCTTCCGAAAAGGCCAAACTGGTAACCCATTTTTGAATCACCCTGCGTTACTATAAAGTCTTTAGCGCCTGAGGTTGTAGAAACCTGATCAAAGGTTGTTTTATCGAACTTTACGTTCGAAGAGGTTAACCCACCCTTAATACCAAATTTAAGGAACTGAGCGTTAGCAGAGCTCGCTACAGCGAGCAAAGCGATTGCTATTACAATGATATTCTTTTTCATATTCAGTAAGTTTTTATTTATAATCTATCCTCAATAACAAATATTCTGCCAATATTATTTTAAACAATCAGCTAAAAAAGAGGGCTGAACAATCGAGCTACCGATTCTTTAAGGTTATTCTTGCGAGAGCGTAGCTCCCACTCCGCTTCGGTAACATAAACACTCCTTGTGAGATCGTTCAGGAATGATTCTTCTAGGTAAGTGGTAATCTGCTTATCGTAAATAATTGCGGCAATCTCAAAGTTATCCTCAAAGCTACGAATATCCATATTGGCCGATCCAACTGAGGCGAAAGAGCTATCAATCATCAATATCTTCGAATGGTTGAATCCATTCTGGTATAAGTAAACCTTTATACCCGCTTCAATCAGCTCCGATATGTATGAAAGCGAGCTCCAGTAAACTACCGTAGAGTCGGACTTGCCGGGTAGCATAATTCTTACATCAACACCGCTAAGAGCTGCTGTTTTAAGTGCAGTTAAAATGCTCTCATTGGGAATAAAGTAGGGAGAAGCGATATAAATATGGTGCTTCGCTTTGGTAATCGCTAGGAAAAAGGCTTGCATTATACTCGCCCAATCGGAATCGGGGCCACACGCAGTAATTTGTATGGGGTGATGAGAGGTAACTTCTTGTTTTGGAAAGAACTTTATTCTATCGCTTATGTCTTGATTAGTAACAAAATACCAATCTACTAAGAATATTACCTGCAAGGAGTTAACGGCTTCACCCTTAAGCTTAATCATTGTATCACGCCAAGGGCCAAGCTCTTTACTGCCAACAATATACCTGTCGGCTATGTTCATTCCACCAACAAAACCAACCTTGCCGTCAACAACAATAATCTTACGATGATTTCGGTAGTTGACCTTGCTAGTGAATAACGGGAATTTCACCTCCATAAACGGATAAACTTCAACCCCTGCATTCTTTAGCGACTTGATATACCTTTTCGGAAGACTCCAGCTGCCCACATCGTCGAAAACAAGCCTAACTTCAATTCCTTCATTCGCCTTTTTGATAAGAATATCTTTAATTCTATTACCAATTATATCGTCGGAGACTATGTAAAACTCGATATGAATTGTGCTTTTGGCCGAATTAAGGACATCAATTATTGAGTCAAATGCTTCTTTACCGTTCTGCAGTATTTCAACCTCATTAAATTCAGTTAGTAAGGCCTTACTATTGTTAAGAAGTAAAGTGATAATATTTATATTATCGGAAATCTGTTGGCTATGGTGAAGTTTCTGGATTTGTAGCCTAAGAACCTGTGAATGGCTTATATTCTCAATCTGTTCAAGGTCACGTAGTCCTTTACGATTGAAAATTTTCTCTTTCCTGTGATATTGCCCAAAAACGATATAGAATATTAACCCGGCAATGGGTAAAAGGATAAGGATTAAAACCCACGAAGTTGTTTTGACCGGATCGCGCTTTTCGCGAACGACCATCACGGCTGTAGCGAAAACGGTAATAGTATAAATCGCAATTAGAATAAGCGATATATTAAGGGTTGATAAGTATTTCCAAATCGAAAGGAGTACCATAAAGCAAGCAATTTTCAGTCCCTAATATATAGAAAAATGTGATGCCAACGAAGCGAAGTTGTGAAATACGATAAAGTTATAGCTAATATTTAACGTTTGCTACTGTTTAAATCGGTCGAGATTGGTTATGGCGACCACGTTTTCGGGTTTAACAAGGTTTATAACCTTTTTTGAAGGTATCTTTCCTTTAAAGCTGATGCAGTATAGCGCATCCTGATTCGATACCATAACGACGAGCTCGTTAAAGTGCCTTCGCTCTTTATCAACTTTAACCCTGATAATTTCTTTCCCAGTATTTATCTGCGCAACATCATAAAAGCTGATGCTATCCAACCTACTATTAATCTCACGATAGAATTGACAATCCTTATTGGCATTTACTTCCTTATTGATAATTAGGAACGATAGCTCGTTTACGTCTTTGAGCAAATCTTTAAGCTCTTTATTCCCCTTCTTCGATTCGTCGAGGAAAAGGGAAACCATTCCAGGTGGAACGTTAAAGAATGATGCGCTTTGGTCAGCACAGTAGCCGCTAAAAATATCGGTGGAGGTTACCATTTTAGCCTTCTCTCTCACGCATGAGAATAGGTTAAACGATACTATGATAAAACCTACAACGCTTGTTTTTACGAGCATATATTTTATAGAAGATGGCAAAGATAGAAAAATAAAGATTCTATGATGAAATATCATTTTTTTTAACACTTTAACTTTTTTACAATTTCGACGTTTAAGAATTATTAGACCATCTTTTTCGTATTTTAACTATTGAATATATGCCTATATTCTTCAAGCACATATCATTTATATTTCTCACTTTATTCATATCGGCTAATACTAGCGCATTTACACCTAATAGCTTATCTGCTGATTCAAGTTTTCAGAGCCTATGCTATAAGCACCCACACAGGTATGAACCATTTAAATTTCAATCTTTTGTTTCTTTGTCCTTTGTACGACTACCCTACGATTGGGTTGAAACAGAGAATAGCACCACAATGCTTAATGCTGCAACAAGGTTGGGATTACCTGCACATCTCAACTTTGAAGTTAACATAAAAGCCACTCCAAGTTCAATTTTACTAAGGTTTGGCCCTGAACTCGATTTAAAATATCGACATTTCAGCATTGGTATTGGAGTTAATGCTGCCTACAGCTACCTAAGCGTTAAAGAATATGGCTATACTAACAAATCTTACGGGTGGTCAGCATTTCCGGGTATAGCCGTTGGGTACTATCATAATAATTTAGCATTTACTATTGTTGGCGAACTCGATATTGCGCTCAGGGGTACTATTTCAAGCGAGGATATTATTGTAATGCAAAGTAAAAGAAGGTTATCAGGCAAATCAATAGGGTTCTATTTGGAGCAGAAATTTCATAGAAATACAGTTATGACAATTGGTTTTGTAAATAATTTTCAAAAAAACTATTTTACAACATGGCTTGTTCAAACAACATTTAACAGGTATTATTATATTCCTCAGGTTTATATCGGACTAGTGCTATGAGAACGAGAATTATAACCCTCTTTTTATTATTATTTGCATACATCTTGCTAGTTAGCCCATCTTGCGATGAGCAAAGTGATTGGATACTCGGAATCCCTTCATTCGAGGACAACAGGTTAATCGATCTATCGGATCCTTTACCCTATGAGAATCGTTCTACCATTGAGGGTATCTATAAAGTTATAAGCGGTACAAGTGAATTCGGCGACACCCTAGTGCTAAAGGCTTCAAAGGATAGAATTTCATTCTACGGTCTTAAACAGGGTGCTTACTGTATCACCGAGGTTGGTGTTTACAACGAATCGATAATGATGGAAGGGTATTGGAGGCATATACTGAGCGACAACACGGGTCTCATTCGGTTGTATGTCAATCATTCCGATTCTATATTAAAACATAGCACCATGTTCAAAACCGTTTCTATTTCGGGTTTATACAGTAGTGGAAACGATGAACCAAATACTCCAGTAGAGCTAAAAAGAATTGAACGATTCTCCGAAAAACTTTTGGAGGATGATTTTCTCATACTTGCCCACCGAGGGGGAGGTCGAAATTCCGATCGCCTTCCGGTTTCTGAGAATAGCATTGAGATGATAGATTACTCGGAGTACTTAGGCGCAACAGGGGTTGAGGTTGATGTTTATATAACGAGGGACAAAATTCCTGTGCTATACCACGATGCAGAGCTAAATATAAGATTAATCCAAAAAAGCCCAATCATGGGGCGAATTGAAGATTACACCTATTCGCAGCTGAAAACATTCGTAAAGCTGATACACGGTGAAGAGATTCCTAAACTGGAGGATGCTCTGCAGTACGTTGTAAAGAACACATCGCTTCGACTCGTTTGGCTAGATATGAAGGATTATAGAGCCCTAGATGAGGTTGTCGCAATCCAAAAACGCTACCTAGAAATGGCATCAGGATCAGGACGAACTTTGCAGATCCTAATTGGCATCCCTGATGATAACGTTTATAATAGCATGCGCTCAACACTCAACTTTGATAAAATACCCTCCTTATGCGAGCTCGATTTTAATAAGGCATTATCTATTCAATCCAAGGCTTGGGCGTTTATGTTCACCCAAGGTTATCATAGCCAGGAGGTAGTTCAAATGCATCAAAAGGGAGTTCTATGCATCCCATGGACCATTGACTACCCGAAATACATCAATTTATTTACTTCTTACGGAGGGAGTAATGCCGCTGAACGCTTCGATGGCGTACTGACCAACTATCCAACTATCCTAGCATACTATCATTATGTCAAGCATAATTAGCATCAAAAAAGCCATTGCCATCTCATTCTTCCTCCTTAGGTTGTGTAGCGTCAACTCTCAGGAAGCCAGCAATCACATTAAACTAGTATTAGGGGGTGGGTATGGCCATTACATTAATTCACTCACCAATGTTTCAAATAATGATATTAATCCGAACCAACCTGTATTTGCCGCTAAAATTCTATGGCAGGCTGAGCATCGTTTAAGAGTAGGAATCGAATCGGGATACTATGGAATCTATTCAACGAGTAGAATTCAAACGGATGATAAAAATATTAGGCTAACAACGCACTTTGATGTAATCCCAATATTCATCAATATCTCGATGGTTCTTCATAAAAACATTGAAGTCTCATTCTCAACCGGCTATGCCTACATGATGTATTCAATTTCTTCAAAAAGTAAAAAAAGAGGACCTCTTACCGGGAGTACAATGAGCAGGTACAATACCGTGTTAGGTTTGCAGTACAACCTTCCAATCGGTAAACGCCTTGAGGTGGGAGCCGAAATAAAGTACTTTTATTTGGGTAAAACATTCGACACCCAAATGCAAGCAACCCTTAATTTGTCTTACAAAATAATCTCTTGGAGATAAGCAAAGGAATATACGCTGATGATACTCTAATGTGAATAATCTAGAAAAGCGATAATAGTCTGTATATATTATGCAAACATAGGAACGATGCTAGTAGTCATCATTCCTATGTTATATTCTATCCTTAGACCTCTAACTACTTAGTGGTGCTAAGAAAACTCAATAAACCTGAAATTACAAATAGCCTACCTGCTGGTAGGCAGGCAAAACTCAAATTACAAATCAAATCCCAATTATTTAAGCACCAAATAATCAACCAGTTTTGAGATTTGGAATTTTATCATTTGGGTTTTATTTGTAATTTGATTTTTGAAATTTAGAGTTTTCTTATTGACACTACTTAATCTTTTCCAAGTTCTCAAGTCCATCAATTTTCATCGATTTCGAGAGTTTGGCAATATTTTTCAGGTTTATTTCGCCTTGAATGCAGATAAGTACATTATTCGTTTTTCCACCACCAACTAACAGCAATTCAATGATTTTACCGTTATCCTCCTTAACCAAGAACTTCATTTCATGGTTTTTCTCTTTAACTATCATTAGCTCTTTATAATCCTTTACCGGGAGCTCCTTCATGATCTCCTTGTAGAAATTAACGCCTTCGGTATTATTTGCGCTATCGCTTGCCAGAATTTTGATGCTATTCAGCTTGCTCACTAAATCATTAAACTCCTTATTTTCGGGGTTAACATCGGAAAATAGGCTGAACATATACTTTGATATTAGAATTGAAGTATAGCCGTCCTGACCTGAGTATTTTTCGAAAAGTTTGTCAACCGCAGAGTTTTGTCCCTTTGCCCCTACCATTACAAATGCCAGAAGCATCAATAAAATTAGCCTTTTCATAATCGTTAAGTTTGTATTAATTAATTATTGTCATCCACTTGAATAAAATCGGTTATTACAGAAAGCTGCTTTAACTTCTGAGATGTACTATTCAACCTTTCGAGATGATTCAACCGCTGTAGATTCTTATCAATGTAGGAGAATGGTTGAATGGCTTCGCTCGGGATAGTCAGCTTCTCAATTGGTTTCAGCTCAGTAAAAGCGTATGAAAGCTTCATTGATGTAAATCCTAGATACTTTTGTACGGCTTTATAAGCATCCTCGGGGTTAGAATAGGTATCGGTAACCATTAGGTCATGCTTCGATGAAGATAAATGGTAACCGATTCCGAATGCAACAACAATAAGTATTGACGCAGCAACGGATGATACAACGCGAATTATTCTTTTATATTTATTCTGTTTCGAATCGTTTTGCTGGATTTTATCCCATAGCTCATTGTTTGGGTAAAGAGTATAATCCTCCTGCCTACCAAATGATAAGATTGCTTGATCGTCAAGGTATGATTGAGGAATTCTATTCTCAGCAAAATACTCTTTAAGTAATTTTTCCTCCTTTACTGAGGTCATACCATCGTAGTACTTCGATAGAAGTTTCTCAATATCATCAGTCAGTATGTACTTCTCTTTATTCATTTGTCTTATTTTGCGCATTCAATTAGCTCACGTATTCTTTTTCTTGCTCTGGATAGTATAACCCTTGAATTTTCGAGAGATAGGTTCAGTTCAAGCGAAATTTCCTCAAACTCTTTTTCCTCAAAATCTCTCATCACAAACACCTTTTGCTGTATTTCGGGTAATTTTTTCATGGCATCTCTTACCAAATTAACTCTTGCCTGAATATTATCCTCATAATTATCATCCGAAGCATTTTCGCTGCACAAACGATGCTCTTTGTACGTATCCGATTGGAGCGTTACGCTCTTTATCTTTTTTAGTCGGTCTATACAAAGATTTCTAATAATTGTGGTTGCAAAGGCTTCAATACTATTAATGTTACTAAAGCTATTCCTAATCGACCAAAGTTTAAGGTATAGATCCTGAACAGCATCCCGAGCCTCCTCCCTGTTCCCAAGTATTTTATAGCTGTAGCCGTAGAATTTACCGCTATAAACCATCACTCTTTGGCTAAATTCTTGCTCGTTCATCGATATTATTTCAAAGCACCTAATTTATGTATAATAGGCCAATATTTACTTGAACTTGACTTATAATGTTTAGGCATTATCATAGAGCAATTCTTTTAACAATTATTTATCAAGGTTCTTCAAGTATGATAGATGTCCAAAACTACCCTTCCCTTTTGAGTCACGACCAATTTGGACTAGGTCTTTCATTGTGAATTGACCTTCCAATGAGAGTAAAACTTCCTGCTTTTCTTCCCTTGCAGAAAGAAGGAGATGAACCACTTTGTCATTATTCTTCTTAACATAGAGGTTTACCCTCTTTTTCCCATCAATAATTTCCATTAAGCTCATAAAGCTATCATCGGCGATATAGGCTTTAACCTCTTCGGCAAATTCTGCGCTTATGCTATTCCTGTTATCAGCGATCAGAATTTTAAGATCGGATATTTTACCTTTAAGCGTTTCTAATTTACTATCCTTATCTGTATCCATAGAGAATATAAAATCAAGCAAGCTTTTGTTAACTATAATACTTGTAAAATTATCATTGCCCGAGTATTTACTAAATAAATTATCGATTATACTTTGAGCGTTAACAATTAAAGACGATGCTGATAGCACCATAATAAAAATCATCCGTTTCATAGTTGTACGTTTTTTAGTTTTTATTAAATGTTATATGGTTAACCTTTACCTTCAAGACGAGTGGTTATTTAAAATGTAACAAAAAAACATTAAAAAGCACACCTATTATTTAAATGGCTGTATTTCAGACAAATAAAAAGATAAAGTGAATTCTATATTAAGAATCGTTTTGAAAGTAAGGTGTTATATTAACGTCAGTTCGACGTAAGAAATAATTTAAATGCTATATTATCAATATTTTGCTTTGATGGGAGAAATGGAATATTGGAATATTGCCTGCCTGTCGGCAGACAGGGAAGAAAAAAGTTAGAAGAAACCCCATTATTCCACTATTCCCTGCCTACCGGCAGGCAGGCATCATTCCAATACCATATGATAAACTTGTAACAAATTACAATTTAGAGTATTAATATCATTTTTTAAATCGAACACACGTTAAATAGATAATTTAAAGGCTGTTTCAGAATAACAGATTTTTGTCAGTAAAAATGAATTTGAAGATTTGCTACTTGAAAGTATCGTTTTTACTGAAAAATGGATTTTGAATCAGCCTTTTATCATTCACTTAATTTAAGTTTTAACAAACCCATCAGATGAAGCTGAACATAAAGAATCCCATTGTTTTTGTTGACCTTGAAACAACAGGTATTGATATTATCAAAGACCGAATTGTTGAGATTGCTGTGCTAAAGATTCATGTTGATGGCAAGGAGGAGATGAAGGTTCGAAGGGTAAACCCCGGAATGCCAATTCCACCCGAAACTACAGCAATTCACGGAATTAGCGATGAAGATGTTAAGAACGAACCTACATTTAAGGAGATTGCGAAGTCGTTGGTTCAGTTCATTGAGGGGTGCGACTTTGCAGGATTTAACTCCAATAAATTCGATTTCCCGTTATTAGCGGAAGAGTTTCTTCGGGCGGATATCGATTTCGACCTTAAAAAGCGCAAGTTTATTGATGTTCAAACTATCTTTCATAAAATGGAGAAGAGAACACTCGCAGCGGCTCTTAAATTTTATTGTGAGAAGGAATTGGAGAATGCGCATAGCGCAGGTGCTGATTCAATGGCAACCTATGATGTTCTTAAAGCTCAGCTCGATCGATACCCCGATCTGAAAAATGATGTTGACTACCTCGCCGATTACAGCGCTCAAACCCGTAATGTTGACTTTATCGGAAGAATCATTCTCGATGAGAATGGGGTAGAGGTATTCAACTTTGGCAAGCACAAGGGTAAATCGGTTGTTGGGGTATTGGAAAAGGAATCGAGTTACTATGCTTGGATGATGAACGGTGAATTTCCGCTATATACCAAGCGGGTTCTTACAGGGATATACCTAAAAATGAAGCAGAAGTAGATTTTTTGTAATAAAAGTATTTAACTCTTTGATTACCTCTGTTTTCGGTGATCCTCTGTGTAATAATATTAGGGAAGAATAACCTTTAATCCTTTAGGAACAATTTTAATTTTAATCTTCTTACCCATCTCACAGGGCTCACCATCGTAATGGACAACCCCTGCTTTTTTCCTTTTAAGTACAATCTGCTGAGCCTGTTCGGTGTGCATTAGCGAACTTTTATCAATTTTCTTTGCAAATAATCGAATTCCAATACCAGGAGCCCTATATAGGCGGAAAGGGGATAGAATGCAAATATCTAATCTCCCATCTTGAATATCAGCTTTTGGTGAAATATAGGCGTTGTTCCCATACTGTGAAGCATTTGCTACTGTAATAAGGAATGCTCTTGTTTTAAGTTTACCAATTTTATCAATTTTTAGCTTATACTTCTTAGGCTTATAGTTGAAGAAGTCGGAAATGGTTACTTTAATATAAGTGAGAAAACCCCTGCCTTTATTTTTTGCAAACTCATTCCCAATGTGAGCATCGAAGCCTACACCGCAGGTACAGAAGAAAGGTGAGCCGTTAATCCTACCATAGTCAATTGCCTCAACATTCCCACGGTTTATCAGCTTCATGGCCTTCTCTATGTTGATAGGAATTCTCAGATGGCGGGCAAGTCCATTGCCTGAACCTATAGGGATTATTCCAAGAATACCCTCTGAATCAACCAATGCTTTAGCAATCTCATTAACCGTTCCATCCCCACCAACGGCAACGAATTTGTTATACCCTTCTGCCATCTTAATCGGAACAATTCCTGTTGCATCACCCCTAAAACGGGTAACGTGTATTTCAGCCTCATACCTCGAATGGTCTAACAGTTTAAGGATTTGTTCCGCTAAATTATCCTTCTTCTTCGTCCCTGATATTGGGTTGATTAGGAATAATATTTTTTCTTTCGGCATCGTATTTTGTACGCTCATTTTCGATGATCATTAAAACGCCCCAAAGATACACATCTACTTTGAGTTGTAAAATAGCAGATATTAGGTAAAATGAATATGAAGCCCTATAATTCTGTAACCTTCTCCTTCACCATCTTCTTGCTAGAGTGGATAAAGGGTTATATATTTGTTAATTCTAAAATATTGTGAAAGCATTCAAGTGTTTATATATCAATAGATTATTCGAATGTTGCAATGTTTAGTCTAAAAATTTAACCTATATAATACCTATGAAATTAGGATTGAACAACCGATTTGGAGGTATTCTCCTTTTGTATTTTATTTTTATCATCGTTTCGTTTATAAGTAGAACAGTACTTTTAAGCATGTCATTTCACGATGTTAATCTTGGAATCGGAGGCATATTCTGGGCTTATGGGGTTGGCCTGTTTTTCGATACCGTTGCGTTTTCATATTTTATGATTCCTTATGTGCTGTTCACAACCTTTATTTCATATAAACTATATAGTTCAAGATTATACAAGTGGCTAACATTTGTTTTTTACTTTATTACATTCTATATTTTCCTTTTCAATGGTGTTTCGGAGTATTTCTTTTGGGAGGAGTTTGGGGTTCGTTACAATTTTATAGCTGTTGACTATTTGATTTATACTACTGAGGTTATTGGTAATATTCAAGAATCATATCCAATGCCTGCCATATTAATGGTGTTAACAATTTCATCCTTGGCTTTAACCTATTTTGTTTATAGGAAAGATATAATAAAACAATTTTTACTGGTAAAAACCACTTTACGCAATAGAATAGCAATCGGTGCGATTTTGCTCATATTACCTGTGGTGTCATTTATATTCGTAAGCTATTCTTGGGCTGAAAAAACGAATAATCGATACAATAATGAGTTAGCCAAGAATGGTGTATATTCCATTTTTGCTGCGTTCCTTAACAATGAACTCGATTATAATATGTTCTACAAAACACAGCCTAACGAGGCGAGTTTTGCTCAATTACGCTCAATACTAAAAACCGAAAATAGTGAATATCAATCTGCTGATTTGTATGATATTTCTAGGGTAGTTAAAGGAGGTGAAGGGGAGGAGAAGAGGTTCAATGTTATAATGATTACCGTTGAAAGCCTAAGCGGAGAGTTCCTTGAATATCTGGGTAGTAAACGTGGTAAAATTACACCTTACCTCGATTCGCTTTCAAACAGCTCGTTATTTTTCACTAATATGTATGCCACCGGAACACGGACAATATGGGGGCTTGAGGCTGTTGCGCTATCTGCACCTCCAAAACCTGGTCAAAGTGTAATAAAAAGACCCAATAGCGAGAACATGTTTTCTCTAGGTCAACTATTTAAAGCCCGTGGTTATGAGCTTAAGTTTGTTTATGGGGGCAATGGATATTTTGATAATATGAACTATTTCTTTGAGAATAATGGTTACCAAATTATGGATAAACGTTCGATGGAGGATAGTGAAATTACCTTTGCTAATGCTTGGGGTGTATGCGATCAGGATCTTTTCACAAGAGTGATTAAAGAGGCAGATATGTCCTATGCTGAAGGTAAACCATTTCTAAACCTTGCGATGACTACCTCGAACCATCGTCCATTTACTTACCCCGATGGGTTTATCGATATTAAATCACCTGGTGGTAGGGTAGGTGCTGTTAAGTATTGCGATTATGCTATTGGAGAATTAATCCAAAAAGCGAAAACCAAACCTTGGTTTAACAATACAATTTTTGTAATAGTTGCAGACCATTGTGCTGGTAGCGCTGGACAAACTGAACTCCCTGTTCTCGAATATCAAATTCCCTGTTTAATTTATAACCCAAACCTAATTCCACCTCAAAGGGTTGATAAATTGGTTAGCCAAATCGATTTGGGACCAACCCTGCTTGGGCTTATGAACTGGACCTATAAAAGTAAGTTTTTTGGGAAAGACATTCTGAAGATGACCCCTGCCGATGAGCGTGCGTTTATAGCGAACTACCAGAAACTCGGATTTATTAAAGATGATCGGCTTACCATTCTAAGCCCTCAGCAAAAGGCGAGTTTTTACAAATTTAACCGTTTAACAGGCGAAATGATTGAACAATCGGGTGACGATGAGCTATTGAAAGAAGCAGTTATATTCTATCAATCCGCTAGTTATGTTCAGAAGATGAAATTGAATAAATGGGAGGCGGGATGGAAATAAATATGAAATCTGCTTACATCCCTCAATTTTTCTGTATTGTATTCATACTATTTCTATTACTGATTGTTAATCAAAGCAATGCGAGTGAAAGAAGGGATACGCTTGTTTATAGACCGTACCGAGATACGGTTAAACTGGCTAGGGCTCAGGTTTATGAGTTAAATAATTCTACCTCTTTACTATATTACAAACCAAGGGCTTTTGAGTTTGCACGGAATGTACCATCCGATTTTGTTAGGTTTTTCAAAATCAGCTTTCGAAAGAATAACTTACCTAAATTAGGAATCATCCTAGGTGGAACGGCTATTTTAATTGCATACGATCAGCAGATTTTAGATGCTACACAACAATTTGGAAGGTATTTGAATATCGATCCCGAAAGAAAATCAAAGAACGTATTAGACCTGAAATTGGGCGGCTTTAGGGTGCCGCTGCTGGATATTCCCCAAAACCTAAACTCCACGATCTACTTTATTGGTGAGGGTTGGCCGAGTATAGTCATCGCAGGTAGTTTCTATGGGTATGGGGCTATTGCTAAGGACTACCGAGCCCTTCAAACATCATCGCAATTGGCCGAGATGTTTATTACGCTTGCCGTTACCACGCAATTTATTAAACGCATAACTGGTCGTGAAAGCCCTTTTCAAGCAACCGAGAGAGGAGGGAGATGGCGACCATTCCCTAATCCTGGGGAATATCAAAAGAATGTGTCGCACTTCGATGCATTCCCTTCGGGGCACTTGGCAACGGTAATGGCTACAATAACAATTCTATCAGGTAATTACCCTGATAACCGGTACATTAAACCTGTTGGATACTCCATTATGGGCTTGGTGGGCTTTTCGATGATGAACAACGGTGTTCACTGGATTAGCGATTACCCCCTTGCGTTAGCCATTGGTTATACATACGGGAAAATTGCAGTTTCCCGAGGGCATATGGTTTTACCCAAAAGGCTTTCGGGTTTTGCAAACTCCTCTACCATAATGCCTATTCTTATTGGAAAGGATGGTTTTGGGCTGAGCTATAGATATACTTTTTAATCAAATTGTTATATTTGTTCAATAAATGGATACGCTATGAAAATCATCTGTATTGGTCTGAATTACATGGATCATATCCGGGAGATGAACAATCCTATCCCCGAGGTTCCTGTTTTCTTTCTTAAACCTGATTCGAGCATAATTCGGAATAATAAACCCTTTTTCTATCCAGAATTCACCAACGATTTGCACTACGAGCTGGAGGTGGTACTGAAAATTAATCGGCTGGGGCGTAATATCAGCGAAAAATTTGCTCATCGCTACTTCAGCGAAATTGGTCTAGGTATTGATTTTACGGCTCGTGATCTTCAACGATTATGCAAGGAGAAAGGAATGCCCTGGGAGATGTCGAAGGCATTTGATGGAGCTGCCCCAATCAGCGAGTTTGTGTCAAAGGGAAAGTTCAACGACTTAGGCAATATCCGATTCAGGCTCGAAAAGAATGATGCGATTGTTCAGAAGGGCACGACAAGCGATTTGGTTTTCAAATTTGATAGTATAATATCCTATGTATCAAGGTTTATAACACTTCGAACGGGTGATCTTATTTTCACAGGTACCCCTGTGGGCGTTGGTCCTGTTCAAATTGGTGATAGGTTAAAGGCTTATTTAGAGGATGAGCTGATGCTCGATTTCTTCATCAAATAGATTCAAGCACCTGTTTTGCCGAGGATTCGCCTGCTAACCATCCTGTTGAGAAGGCAATTTGAAGATTATAGCCACCCGTATTCCCATCAACATCGATAACCTCCCCTGCAAAGTAGAGGTTTTTAACAATTTTCGATTCCATCGTTTTGGGGTTGATCTCTTTTATAGGTATTCCTCCCGCTGTAATAATCGCCTCTCCCCAACCCCTATAACCAGTTACCTCAAACCGTAAATCTTTCAAATGGTTAATAATTCCCTTTTTTTCTGTGCCATTAAGTTGATTAACAGGTTTAATGGGATTAATTCGTAAAATATCAATGAAAATTTCAATAAGCAATGAGGGTAGGAGTAGCTTAAGTAACGATTTTACATCTTTCTTCCCAAGATCGGTAATATCCCTTTGAAGCCGTGCTTCAAGTTTCTGATCATTTAACGCAGGTTTAAGATCAAGGGCGATCTCAATCCTTTTTTTAGCAATTATTGAATCAACAATAAGCCTACTCAATCGTAGTATAATAGGACCATCTAAACCATAATCGGTAAGCACAGCCTCACCAAAATCACATGCGCTTTTCTTCCCATCAATCCATAGGGTTGCAGAGATATTACGGAGTTCAAGTCCGATTCCCGACTTAAAGACCTGCTTTGTTTCAACCCCAACTAGCGATGGGCGTAACTTCACAACAGTATGCCCTGCTGATTCTGCAAATTTATATCCATCACCCGTGGAACCTGTTGCAGGGTACGATTTACCCCCTGTGGCAACAATAATACGTTTACAGCTAATGGGCTCAGATAATCCTGTTTTTGTATTACATACTTTAATTCCAACCGCAATGCCATTTTCAACAATTAGTGCATTAACCTGTGAATGGTTGTAAATTTCAGCCCCATTCTTCTTTGTCCAATTTATCAAGGCTTCAGCAACATCCCATGCTTTATCACTCGATGGAAAAACTCGCTCACCGCGTTCAACCTTTGTGGCAACCCCATTCTCATCGAGAAGATTAATAATGTCCTGATTGAAGAATGCGCCGAATGCTTGCCGTAAGAACCTTGGTTCGGGCGAAATTTCCTTTAGATAATCCTCCAAAGGTTTCATGTTCGTGATGTTACATCTTCCCTTACCTGTTATTCTTAGTTTACGAGCAGGTTTCTCCATCTTCTCAAGCAGAACAACCTTAACTCCAAGCATTGCAGCTCTTCCAGCTGCTATTAATCCTGCAGGCCCTGCACCGATTACAGCAATATCGTATGATTTATTCAAAGTAACCGTTTAGTGGTGTGAAATAATAATTATTCGAGGAGCAATGCAGAGGTAACCTCAAGTTCATTACGAAGCTTACTAAAATAACCAAGTTCATATGCTTTTGAGCTTTTGCGTAACGTTTCCTCGATGGTTTCGTTTATGCCTAAATGCTTTACAACTAGGCACTCTTTTAAAGTTTTAAAAACAGCGAGTTGGCTATCTTCAATAATCGAATCCTGATAGAATAGCGAGTCGAGTTCGGTGAAGAAGTCATAGGTTTCTTTATACCTAAACTTTTCCTTTTCAGAGTACTTATGAAGCCCTGAGTATGTGTTTAAGAAGTTTGAGAATCTATTACGGAGGTTAACGGTTACCTTTTTGGGGATTTCTCGTTCGGGTATTCCTCTTTTTAGGTAAATCTCCAAATACCTAAATACTCCAATGTAGCCCAATGCATCAAGATCGTCAGCCGCAGAAACAAGCCGGAGAATTGTTTTCATGGTGTAATGGGTCGAAGCGGTGGAAACCCTTTTTGATTTATCGTCGTGCATTTCAATGGCTTCTAGCACCTCTACCATATCAGAAATTTTTAGTTTTGGGTTCTGATTGAAGTACTCTTCACAAAGTTTTCGTCCTAAAAGTCCATGCCTCTCGCTCATATCTAAGGTTAAACCTGTATCATGAAAAAAGCATGCTACAATGGCATTATCAATGGTATCATGTGTGGTTTTGATACCTGCCTTGTGGAGCTCAATGAGCAACCCTCTACAATGCAACCACACCCTAAGGTGGTGCTCAGCATCGTGAGAGGGAAGATGCGTTTTCTCGAACAGCGTTTTTGTATGCTTGTAAAGCGGTTTGAGCCATTTCTGCTCTGAGTTGCTGATTCTTTCGAGTAGTAATTCCATTGATCTGAAACGATTAATTCGATGCCCCAATTTCGTAAAAAATAAAAAGCAGGACAATCTTTTATCCTGCTTTTTTATCTCATTGATAGAAAGTTTTCTACACCAATTCCCCCGACTTTGTAATCATCTCAGTTGCTAGATCGAGAATTGTAGTATCATCTAACGTAACAACACCCCCATCAGGACCTTGTTCAACGTGAAAGCCAACAGCACCACCCTTTTCGTAATTTGTCCCTCCAAAATAATTTCGTACAGTTTCCACATTCACGTTCAATTTATCGGCGATATGCTGCATACTCCCGGTAGGAAGATTGTCTTTTATCCTCCTGAGCTCATTAAATGTTATTAGTTTGGTCATATTTATTAAGATTTTTAAGATGGCATTTGAGGTTTAAATATATAAAATGCTATTTGGAATTAAAAATTATTTAACATGAACTTAACGTTAAAGTTATTAACCATTTCTGTATTAACCGTTCATGCTCAAAATATAGGTCAAAAGCAATAACTTATCATTTATATTAAACGTTTTTTTTAAGGTTAATGTTTGAAAAAGCGCTTTATTTTCGATATTAAAAGATGTTAATTTTCTAAATGTCTATCTTTGTTGTTATTGCCAATGATGAGTTTTTATGTTGAGAATGGTTGTTACTGATCTTGATGGTACATTATTGAATAGCGTTGGAGCAGCTAGCAACCCCAATATCGATATCTTAAATAGGTTAGGCGAAGATGACATAGTAAGAGTTATTGCAACTGGGCGCTCTCTGTATTCGATAAACAAGGCTCTATGCGATGACTTCCCTGTCGATTATATTATCTTCTCTTCGGGCGCAGGGGTTATTCGTTGGTGCGATAAGCAGATTATTCATCAGCGGCATTTATCTCAAATTGAAACGCAAAGCGTTATAGATGAATTTATTTTGCTTGACTTAGATTTTATGGTTCACGATACCATTCCGCATAACCACTTTTTCTACTACCACGCCATCAGTAATGATAATCCTGATTTCTTTCGACGAATAGAGGTTTATAAAGCGTTTTGCCGACCTTACATTCCAGGTATTGAATTCCCGAATGGTGCAACCCAGCTGTTGGCAGTTCTACCCAATAACCCCTGTCTATTCAACTCATTAAGTGGCAAATTCCCCGATTTAAAGATTATTCGTACAACATCGCCGCTCGATGGGGATTCGATTTGGATGGAGGTTTTCCCTCCCGATGTTTCTAAGGCCTATGGTATTACGTGGCTGTGCTCTAACGAGATTTTCTGCGAGATGAAAGATGTTGTTTCCATTGGAAACGATTTTAACGATTTGGATATGCTCGAGCTAACCGCAAATTCATATGTTGTTGCAAATGCTCCTTCTGAGCTAAAGGAGCGCTATAAGGTTGTTGCGTCGAATGATGACAATGGATTCTCAGCGGCGGTAAACGATGCGTTAGCTAACCCTCAATTATTCCTAAATCCCTAATAATATAAACATCATAATCGCCAAGGTAGGCGAATCCTAATTTTCTATATAGCTCAATGGCTGCATAATTGTCCTTATGAACTTCAAGTTTTACCTGGTAGCCTTTCTGCTTAACAAATTTCAAAGACTCTATTGCAAGCATTTGTCCAATGCCTTTGCGTTGGTAATCGGGGTGAATTCCGAAATGATGTAGGTGAATCCTCCTCCCGTCGAATGTCATCCATGAGGTGCCTACGATTTTTCCATTCGAATTCTTTACCATCAGCATCTTACCACCCATGCTAATGCTCTGCTCAATGATTTCTAGATTATCGCCGCGCTGTGCGCTGCCAAGACCTGTTAATAGCCATAGGTCTATAAGGCCTTCAAAATCTACGGATTCAAAATCTCTGATAGAAATACTATCCATTGCTGTGCTATTGAATTAGGTTATACTAACGTCAGTTCGATGTAATAAATAATTTAAATGCCATATTATCAGTATTTTACTTTTTGGGTTAAAATGGAATGATGCCTGCCTGCCGCCTGCCTGCCGGTAGGCAGGGTAGGCAGGGAAAAATGGAACTGGAGCGATCCGGCAACTGCCGGACGGCGGAGCCAATATTGGATGAAGTAAGTTAGAAGTAACTCCATTATTCCATTATTCCAGTCTTCCAAAAACATAATATTTGTATTAAAGCACTAATAAATAATGATATAATAAGCATTCTTTTATCGAACTCACGTTATACTAAGCTTGCAAGGCTCCAAAAAAGTTTTAGCGATTCGTGCTTCTCCTTGTTGAAATCGAAGGAGATGTTATTACGAAGATAATGCTCCGCTTCTACCTTTGTGAGTTTGCTAGGTGGGTAATAATTAATTGACTCGGTTATATTCTCAACACCTTTCCGAAGGGCATTGTTAAATGCGTCAATAAAAACGCCATCAATTTTTTTGTTTGCAGCCCAAGCTGCAAAAACGAAAGGAAGTCCTGTCAGCCGTATCCATTCCTCGGCAAGATCGTATTTATACTTAAAAAATGATTCGTGCTCAAACACCTTATCGCCGATGATCACCAACCCATCGTAGGGGTCTATATCATTTACAGTATGATCGCTGGTAAACGGAGTCCACTCAGGATTGATATTCCATAAATTTTGCGATAAAACCTTTACAAGTATCACCGATGTTCTTGATTGATAATCAAGATATACCCTTTCGAGTGATTCAATGGGGGAATTGCTCATGAGTACTACGGTTCGAACAGGACCTTCGGCTCCTATACAAAAATCCGATACTATATTATATAAAGGTATAGATGGGATTGCTGCCACCGGAACTAATCCCAAATCGGCTTCACCGCTGATGACTTTTCTCGCACATTCAGCGGGGTAATCGAGCATTAGATTGATAAAATCCTTAATGCCTGTATGCTGTAAACCGAATACAAATGGGATAGTATTAAGGTAAGAAACTGCTGAAACGCTTATTTTTTCATTCATTACTTAATCTTTTGGGAACTAAACAAATCCAAATGGGGTTAGTTTAATCAATCACCCACGAAATTACTAAAATCAGGGAAATAGTTTTTTAACATCAATAAATAACTTCATTTTCTTATAAATTATTAACTAAATCCCTAATATTAGGGATTTTCAAGGGTTGTTTATTAACTTTGTAATTGATTTAAAATATTACCTATGAATCTTACACAATTAACTGCCATTTCGCCTATCGATGGTAGATATCGTAGTAAAGTAGAGGAGTTAGCCTCCTATTTCTCGGAGTTTGCCCTTATAAAATATCGAGTTTACGTTGAGGTTGAGTACTTTATTGCGCTAAGCCAAATCCCTATAGAACAGCTCAAAGGGGTTGATAAATCAGTATTTGAAAGCATTCGACAAGTATATTTAGACTTCTCTATTGAGGATGCAATGCGTATTAAGGAAATTGAGAATACTACAAATCATGATGTAAAGGCGGTGGAGTATTTTCTAAAGGAGAAATTAGATATTCTTAATCTTAGCAGCTATAAAGAGTTCATCCATTTCGGGCTAACCTCTCAGGATATCAATAATACGGCGTTCCCTTTAATGATGAGGGATACATTGAATGAGGTTTACTATTCTAGTATAAACCAAATAATCGATAAGCTGAAGCAACAATCGAATGAATGGCTAGGTATTCCAATGCTAGCCCGAACACATGGGCAGCCTGCTTCGCCTACGTCATTGGGTAAGGAGATTAGAGTATTCGTTGAGCGCCTTGAAATTCAGCTGATGCAACTTAAAGCGATACCTTACTCTGCAAAGTTCGGTGGAGCAACGGGGAATTTTAATGCGCACCATATCGCATACCCAATGGTTGATTGGGTTAAGTTTGCTAATGGTTTTGTAAATCAAACACTTGGTCTTGAACGATCGCAAACTACTACCCAAATTGAGCATTATGACAACCTTGCCGCTCAGCTGGATTGTTTGAAAAGGATAAACAACATCCTTATCGATTTTAGTAGGGATATGTGGACTTATATATCAATGGAGTATTTTAAACAGAAGATTAAGCAAAGGGAAGTAGGATCATCTGCAATGCCCCATAAGGTGAATCCAATCGATTTCGAGAATGCCGAAGGTAATTTTGGGGTAGCCAATGCCTTGTTTGAGCATCTTTCGGCAAAGCTTCCTATCTCACGCCTTCAGCGTGATTTAACCGATAGCACCGTTTTGCGAAACCTTGGCACTCCTATGGCTCATACCATTATATCTTTCAAATCATTGCTAAAGGGGATTGATAAGCTATTGCTTAATGTCGATGCCATCAATGCTGATTTGGAAAGGAATTGGAGCGTTGTTGCGGAGGCCATTCAAACCGTATTGAGGAGTGAGGGTTACCCTAACCCTTATGAGGCTCTAAGGGATTTAACAAGAACAAATAAGGTTTTAACCCATCAGGACATTACTCAATTTATTGATAGTTTGGATGTTAAGCCCGATGTAAAGGAGAGATTGAAACGTATAACCCCCTTTAGCTATACAGGAATTCATTAGCTTTCTTTGTGAATTGTTCAATAAACATTGCTTATCCAATAGTAAGATTAATTTCTATCTTTGTTAGAATTTGAATAAGTAACAAACCCATACGCTAATTAAATGAAGAGATTTTTTAAGGTATTTCGTTTTGTTTATCCTTATAAGTGGTATGCCATTGCAAATATTATTTGTAATATTCTTGGTTCAATCTTTGGGCTATTTTCCTTAGTTGCAATGATCCCTTTTTTACAGATACTATTCAAAACTGCTGATTTTGTTTCAACTCAACCTGATTTATCCACTTCGTTCATAAGCAATATTAAGCATTCTTTTAATTCGTTAATTACCTCCATTATTACGGATTATGGTGCTACTTACGCCTTGATGTTTATTATCACTCTTGTAATTGTTGGGTCTTTATTAAAGAACCTTTTCATATACTTCTCATTATGGTTTCTCTCTCCGGTTAGAACTGGAGTGGTAATGGATATTCGGAATGAGCTGTTCCGAAAAATTATGATTCTTCCATTAAGCTATTTTTCCGATGAGAAGAAAGGTGATATCATTAGTAAGATGACAAATGATGTCAACGAAGTAGAGGTATCTATTGTCCGATCGCTAGAAATGTTCTTTCGGGATCCAATTACGATAATTGTATATCTGGTCTCTCTTATTCTTATGAGTCCAGGGTTAACGCTTTTTGTTTTTATTCTTTTGCCAATATCAGGGTTTATTATAGGTCGAATAGGAAGAAATCTTCGAAAATCATCCTTTAAAGGGCAGAAGCGGATGGGAAACCTCCTTTCTATATTAGAAGAAGCTCTCGGGGGGTTAAGAATCATTAAAGCATTTAACGCAGAGGAAAAAGTTACAAGGAAGTTTGAGAGTACAAACAGCTTCTATTCGCTTTTAATGATAAAAATGTCTCGAAGGCGTGACTTGGCTTCACCTGTAAGCGAATTCTTAGGTACTATTGTGGTTGCACTAGTGCTTTGGTACGGAGGAACAATGATTATTAATGGAACAGGTTCATTGAATGGTGCTGGTTTAATTGTATATGTTGGAATGTTTTATATGATAATCAATCCAGCAAAATCTTTCTCAACAGCTTATTTTAATATTATAAAAGGGTTGGCCTCGGCAGATAGAATCGAAACCATTCTTGGCGCCGAGACCATGATTAGTAATAAGGTTGATGCTAAAGCTATTTCTATATTTAATTCATCAATTGAGTACAGAAACGTTAGTTTTAAGTACGAAAACGACTATGTTCTTAAAAACATAAACCTTAAAATTGAGAAAGGTAAAACCATAGCTTTAGTGGGTCAATCGGGTTCGGGTAAGAGTACTTTCGTTGATTTACTTCCAAGATTCTACGACCTTGAAGAGGGCGAGATTTTGATAGATGGTTTGAATATAAAAGACTTTACCCTCGAAAGCTTAAGGGCAATGATGGGTAATGTAAATCAGGAACCCATACTTTTCAATGATACATTCTACAATAATATTGCATTCGGATTAGAATCAGCCACGATGGATGATGTAATCAGCGCTGCAAAGATTGCCAATGCTCATGATTTTATAGCTGCAAGTACGAATGGTTACTATACCAATATTGGCGATAGGGGAAACAAGATGTCGGGTGGACAAAGGCAGCGGGTGAGCATTGCGAGAGCAATGGTAAAAAACCCTCCCATCATGATACTCGATGAGGCGACAAGCGCATTGGATACAGAATCTGAAAAGTTGGTTCAGGATGCAATCGAGAATTTAATGCTGCACCGTACCTCGGTAGTAATAGCTCACCGATTATCAACCGTTCGTAATGCTGATTTAATTTGTGTGTTTCATGAGGGTGAGATTGTTGAACGGGGTAAGCACGAGGAGTTGATCGCTTTGAATGGAATTTATACAAAGCTATACAACCTACAAACCTTATGATATGGTATAAATAGTGTATAAAAAAACGAAAGTCGGTTTGACTTTCGTTTTTTTGTTTGCAGTGAGAGGGATTACCTTTCAATGTTTCATTGAAGGGGTGATTGCAGAAGAATTCCCATTCATTGCTACGCTCATTTTTTTACCATCTGTCCTCGTTCAAGCGTTGCTTGCTCAGCCATCTTGTAAATAAAAAACCCGCTTTACAGCGGGTTGGGTGTTCTTTTGGCGGAGAGAGAGGGATTCGAACCCTCGGATCCGGTTACCCAGATCAACGGTTTTCGAGACCGCCCCATTCGACCGCTCTGGCATCTCTCCTTTTTGGTCGATGTATATATATAAGGTGTGCAAAAGTAGGTACTTTCCTTCGATTATACAATACAATAACGTGAGTTCAATCTAAAAGTTATCTATTTATTTGCCTAACAGAATTTTATGATATACGATAGAATGGAATGATGGGAAAATGTAACAATGCCTGCCTGGTAGACAGGGAAGAGAAATGTGGTAAGATATCTCAAAATTCCATTATTCCAATATTCCAAAACAAAGCCATAAATCTATAATATATTGTAAATACGCATTATACAATGCTTGCTTATATCGAACTGACGTTATTATACCTTTCTCTTTTTCCAATTGAATGGGTATTATATCTAAAATTTGTTTACATTTGTATGTAATAATATAAATATATAAATATATGGATAATAATTGTGAAATGCAGAATAAACCTAAAGGTTTAAAGGGTTTACTGAAATCTTGGATATTTTGGAGACCTGCTCTTGGGGTAATGGTTGGAGGAATTTTAGGTTTCTTATACTACTTTTTTATTGGCTGTTCATCTGGAACATGTGCAATTACAAGTAGCCCTTATAGCAGTATTGTTATGGGAGGGTTATTCGGTTTGCTAATTACCAATAGCCCTTGCTCGCAAAATAGCTGTAGCCGATAAAATAGAAAAAACCTGTTTTATATTTTATTTTGTTAAGTGTGCAGGTGATAATTAGCCTTTTTTAATGGGCTTGACCATTAAATTCGGATAATGTTTCAGAGAATAATAAAGTACAAATAAAAAACGAAGGTTAATCAACCTTCGTTTTTTGTTGCGGAGAAAGAGGGATTCGAACCCCCGGACCCCTCGCGAGGTCAACGGTTTTCAAGACCGCCGCATTCGACCGCTCTGCCATTTCTCCGGGCGCAAAGGTAGTGGCTTTTTTAAATTTTCAAAATTCTTTCCAAGAAAAAATATTTAATAAATATTGCAAAACCCTTGCTTTATTTAGAAATTTTTCAATAATTTAGCGTTAACAATATTGGCGAATGTTATAGAAGGCAAAAAAAACGCCATGTTTAGAATATTTTTCTTTGAAATAATTTGGAAAACCCAATAAATACGCTATCTTTGTAATGTGATGGTCAACTAACTATTATTAACCCTAAAAAAAAGAACAATTATGAACAAAGCACAACTTATCGATGCAATTGCTGCTGAAGCTAATCTAACTAAAGCAGATGCTAAGAAAGCTCTTGACGCTTTTGTAAAAACTACTGGCACCGCTCTTAAAAAAGGCGATAGAGTTGCTCTCGTAGGATTTGGTTCATTCTCAGTTAATAAGAGAAGCGCAAGAACTGGTCGTAACCCACAAACTGGCAAACCTATTACCATTAAGGCTAAAAAGGTTGTTAAATTCAAACCAGGTAGTGATCTAAGCGGACACGTACAATAGTTGCTTTTCAAACAAAAAAAGGAGAACCTATGGTTCTCCTTTTTTTTTATTCGTGAAACCAAATTATTATATACGGTAACGAATAACATTTTAATGTTCAATGAACCCCGATAGTTTAGCGAATCGGGATAATGAGTTTAGTGTTTTGTCTCTAGGCGAATAAATATTAAAATAACGTGAGTTCGATGTAAATACTTAGTTAATTACATGTTATTTAGGATTTTACATTTTTTGATGGATTGGAGTGACGGAATAGTGGAATGATGCCTACCGCCTGCCGGCAGGGAAGAAGAATGTAGCAAGAAATCCCAGTATTCCCTGCCTACCGGCAGGCAGGCATCAATCCAATATCAAAAGATAAATATTGCAGTACAGATAGCTAGTATTTTAGCACATTTTTTATATCGAACTGACGTTAAAATATATTAATGATACCCCATTACAGCGGGTGATTCATGTTTTCTCAAAAGGTATCTCATGCATAGTAAACGCTATATTGATGACCCAATAATAAGGCGAGAATTAATCGATTTCTTATCAGGCTTTATCCTTGAGCGAAGGGTATCTCAAATTCAGAATGTTTTAAAAGAACGAACACGATATGTCACGGTTGTTCTCGAGGATATTTACCAATCGCAGAATGCAAGTGCAGTTCTTCGTTCTTGTGAGTGCTTAGGGATTCAGGATATTCATTACATTGAGGGCGTACATAGCTTTCATATCAACCCTCAGGTGGTGATTGGTTCCAGTAAGTGGCTAACCATCAGGAACTATAAAGGCACCGATAATAATTCTATCAAGGCAATTGAATCCTTAAAGTCTAATGGGTATCGAATTGTGGCAACATCGCCTCATGTTAACGAGGGAAGTATCAATGACTTTGATCTTGATAAAGGTAAAGTTGCCGTTTTTTTTGGCACAGAGAAGTCAGGATTATCCCAAACAGTAATGAAAAATGCCGATGAGTTTATATCAATTCCAATGTTTGGTTTTACCGAAAGCTATAATATTTCGGTTTCGGCTGCTATTGTAATGTACACTTTAATAAAAAAGTTAAGAGATTCAGGTGTTGATTATAAATTACAACAGGAGGAAAGCGAAATCCTCCTACTTTCGTGGCTTAAAGCAACATCAAAGAATTGGGAAATGATGGAGAAACGCTTTTTTCAGGAAAAGAATATAGCGTGCTCTGAAAAATACTAGTCATTCAATTTGATGGATTAGCTTATTTTTTCTTAAATTCGGTCAAAATATTGTTTCATATGAATTGCATAATTATTGACGACGACGAAATGTCGAGAAGGGTGGTTGAAGAGTTTATTGATAGGACTGATTTTTTGAACCTAACACGCTCATTCACAAATGCTGTAGAGGCAGTCAACTACCTTAAGCAAGGAGAAGAGGTGCAATTAATTTTTCTTGATGTTGAAATGCCTGAGATGAGCGGTATTGAATTCATGAATTCATTGAGCCTTCCACCACAGGTAATCATTATTTCATCCAAGGAGAAATATGCCATTCAAGCATTTGATTATAGCGTTACCGATTATTTGCTAAAACCCATAACCTACGCTCGCTTCTTTAAAGCTGTTAGCAAAGCTTATGAGACCTTTAATAAAGGACGTTCTTTAGCCGATACTGATAAAGAGATTTTTATTAAGAAGAACAGCTCGTTGGTTCGGATAAAATACAACGATATTCTTTGGGTTGAAGCATTGGAGAACTATGTTGTAATTAATACCACAACAGAGAAATTCACAATCCATTTTACGATGAAATCCATTGAGAATCAGCTGCCAATGGTTAAGTTTAAGAGAGTGCACCGTTCGTTCATTGTCAATGTTAGCAGAATAACAAGCATTGAGGATAATTCGGTTGTAATAAAAATGCCTGATAGCAAAAAGGTTATCCCCATCGGGAAATCTTATAGGGATAAGCTATTGAATGAGATAAACTTAATGAATAAGTAATTTAGGAAAATCTATATAAATGCTAAGCATTCGGCAACTATTCTTAAAGCACGTTGCCCAAACATCAGAATCGCCTCTTCTGCTCGAAGTTGAACGAGCCGAAGGGGTTTATTTATTTGGGATGGATGGAAAACGGTTTATCGATCTGATTTCGGGGGTATCGGTTAGTAACGTTGGGCATTGTCATCCAAGGGTTATTGATGCAGTTAACGATCAGGTATCAAAGTATATGCACCTTATGGTTTATGGGGAGTATGTTCAGTACCCTCAAGTACGGTTGGCACAAAGGTTAGCAGAGATATTACCTAGAAACCTCGATAACGTCTATTTCGTAAATTCAGGAAGCGAGGCGGTTGAGGGGGCATTAAAGCTGGCCAAGCGATATACTGGTCGTTCAGAAATTATTTCATTCATTAATGCATACCATGGAAGCACTCATGGTGCGTTGAGCGTAATGGGGAACGAGGAGTTCAAGCGAGCTTTTAGGCCTTTGCTGCCAGATATAAAGCATATCTTTTTTAATTCACATCCTAACCTTGATCGGATTACCTCGAAAACCGCTTGTGTAATAGTGGAACCAGTGCAGGGTGAGGCTGGGATAATATCGCCGTTGAATGGATATTTAGAGCGATTAAGAGAAAGGTGTTCGCAAACGGGTACGCTTTTGATATTTGATGAGATTCAAACGGGGTTGGGGCGAACAGGTAGAATGTTTGCTTTTGAGAAATATCAGGTAACTCCCGATATTCTTCTGCTAGCCAAAGCAATGGGGGGGGGTATGCCCCTTGGTGCGTTTATCTCATCGAAAGAGATTATGGGCAGCTTGAGCGTCGATCCACCATTGGGGCACATTACTACCTTTGGTGGGCATCCAGTTTCATGCGCAGCAGCGTTAACCTCACTTGAAATTCTAATTGACCAAAAGCTGGTGGAAGAGGTTGAGCAAAAGGCTCAAATCTTTGTTGAAAAATTGAGTAAACACAAGGCGGTTAAAGCCATAAGGTATAATGGTTTATTTATGGCTGTTGAAATAGGCTCGTTCGAAAATATAATGAAATTGATGAAAGTAGCTTTGGGCAATGGTGTTATTTTGGATTGGTTCTTGTTCTGTAATACTGCTTTTAGGATTGCACCACCGCTTACTATTTCAGTTGATGAGTGTAATTTAGCGGCTGATTTACTTTTAAAATCATTAGACGAAATATAATTAACGGCATGAATAGTTTTTGCGGTCGAATCGGCATATTTCTCTTTATCATCTCTCCATTAGCAGTTAAATCACAGGAGGGTGCTAAATCATTGTCATTTATAGCGATTGAGGATAGCCTATCATCATTGATGAAACAAATCTATAGCGATGCTCCCATTTCGGGAAAGGAGGTTGCAAACAGCAATTTTACCGATTTATTTAGGAAAACACTAGCGAATAAAGAAACATTCAATTATCCATTCGACTCGTTAAAGCATTTGGGTAAAATTACATCGGAGGATAAGAGGGTAAGGGTTTTTACGTGGAATTTCCCTCAACCGGGTGGATATCAGAAATACTTTGGGTATATTCTCCTAAAGAAAGATAATAGGGATGTTCAATTAATTGAGCTGAATGATAGCCGTAAGGTGGTTTCCGATCCTATAAACAGTATTCTTGGTGCAAATAGCTGGATGGGGGCACTTTACTACTCAATAGTTGATGTATCGTACAAAGGAAAAGCATATTACATTTTACTTGGTTTAGACTTTAACAACCTTTTTTCATCGAAAAAGATTATTGAGATTTTATCTTTTGGGAAAGATGCTAAGCCAGTTTTTGGATTTAGCGTTTTTCAGGTCGATGATGTTGCATTAAGCCGAGTCGTTTTTGAATATTCAGCGAGGGTGAATATGACGTTAAGGTATATCCCTGAATCAAATTCAATAGTTTTTGATCATCTTTCGCCTATGCGACCCGATCTTGCCGATAATTTTCAATTCTATGGACCTGATTTTACCTATGATGGATTTAAATTCGAAAAAGGGAAATGGATTTATGTTAGAAATCTTGATTTAAGAAATCCGAAAAGGGGATCTTTAAAACCAAGGGAGAGCCCTGAGAGGTTTCCTGATCCAGGTTTTCTATATAAGAGTAAAGGTGGGATACCTTATCAGATGGTTAAATAGACTCTAAACATCAAGAATATGCTGAAAGCTAAAATCGATACGAATATCTTTCTTGTTGACCATAATTTGGAGCTGACCCGAGCTATCAGCAATAGTATTGATAACCCTGATAGGTACAACATCGAATCGTTTACATCGGGCGAGAAGTTCATTTCACATCTATCTAATTATAAGTTTAGCAGAAATGAAATTTATATCGTTTTTTTAGGTTACAAGTACTTCGATGAGGGTAATAACACCCTAATGAATGGGGTAGAAATACTTGAGTCAACCAAAGCAATTAATAAGGATATTGAAGTGGTAATGCTTACGGGTGAAGATGAGGGATCTTATGGCTCGTATGTGATGAAAAGCGGTGCATTTGCGTTTATACCGAAGAATGAGAATATTCATTTGAGAATTAATAATATAATAATGGGCATTATTAGCCAGAAACGGCTAATTCAAAGGCGATATAGCTATAACATCTCTCTAAAAATACTGATTGGCTACATACTGCTTGTTACCGCTATTTGGGCAATCTATCGATTTTTCTACTACGACTTTTAATATCATTGGTCAACTTTGCATTAACAATGACTATTTGTCATTTATAGTAGCGTGGCACTGCATTTGAAATTGCTGAACCTGAAAATAATTTGTTTAACCCAATAATCGATTTTGATATGCATAAAGGTAAAATTGGTGTAACCACCGAGAACATATTCCCGATAATCAAAAAGTTTCTTTACTCCGATCACGAAATATTTCTTCGTGAGCTTATATCCAATGCAGTTGATGCCACTCAGAAGTTGAAAACCCTTGCCTCTGTTGGGGATTTCAGCGATGAGCTAGGTGATTTGAACATCATGGTTAGTGTTGACAAGAGTGCAGGTACTATCACTATTTCAGATAAAGGGGTTGGGATGACCGCTGATGAGATCGAAAAGTATATTAACCAAATCGCTTTCTCGGGTGCTGAGGAGTTTTTGGAGAAGTACAAGAACCAAACGAACGCTATAATCGGACATTTTGGCTTGGGTTTTTACTCATCCTTTATGGTGAGCGACAAGGTGGAGATTATTACCAAATCGTTTAAGGAGGGTACAAAGGCGGTACATTGGACCTGCGATGGTACACCCGATTATGATATCGAAGAGGTTGAGCGTGCAGAGCGTGGAACAGACATTATTCTCCATATCAACGAGGACTCGAAGGAGTTTCTTGATGATTTCAAGGTAGAAGGACTTCTTAAAAAATATTGTCGCTATCTACCCATTCCAATTGCTTTTGGAACTGAGAAAGAGTGGAAGGATGGCAAGGAGATAGATACTCAAAAGGCAAAAATTATTAATGATGTTAATCCGCTATGGACTCGTAAACCTGTTGATTTAAAGGATGAGGATTATCAAAAGTTCTACCACGATTTATACCCCGCTGCCGAGGAACCGCTATTTAACATTCATCTAAATGTTGACTATCCATTCAATCTTACAGGTGTGTTGTACTTCCCACGTATCAAAACTAACTTTGACATTCAGAAGAATAAGATTCAGCTCTACTGCAATCAGGTTTACGTTACCGATTCGGTAGAAGGGATTGTACCTGAGTTTTTAACTCTTTTACATGGTGTAATAGATTCGCCGGATATTCCGCTTAACGTGTCGCGTAGCTATTTGCAAAGCGATTCGAATGTAAAGAAGATATCGAGCCATATCTCTAAGAAAGTGGCCGATCGATTGCAGGAGATTTTCAAGAACGATAGGGCGCAGTTTGAGAAGAAATGGGATGATCTAAAGCTTTTCATCACTTATGGTATGATAACCGATGAGAAATTCTACGAGAGAGCCGAGAAATTTTCACTTTTCAAAAATGTTGATGATAAGTACTTCACCTTCGAGGAGTACGAGAAGTTGATAAAGGAGAATCAGACCGATAAGAATAAAACGCTAATATACTTATATACGAATAATAAGGAGGAGCAGCATAGCTATATCGAAACCGCTCAGAACAAGGGTTACGATGTGCTCATGATGGATGGTCAGCTCGATCCGCACCTAATCAATAGCCTCGAATCGAAGCTAAAGGATTCACGCTTTGTTCGGGTTGACTCCGATGTGGTTGAGAAGTTGATCGTGAAGGAGGATCGAAAGGAGGTGAGCTTGCCCCTTGAGGAGCAGAACGATATTCGTTCGGTGTTTGAGGGTTCACTACCAGAGAAATCTCATTACTGGGTATCATTTGAGGAGCTTGGTGAAACATCCAATCCGGTAATAATAACTCAATCGGAGTTTATGCGCCGTATGAAGGATATGGCAGCCATGAACCCCGCAGCAGGTTTCTATGGCAGTATGCCCGATAGTTTGAATCTTGTTGTAAACGTATCGCACCCTTTGGTTAAATCGATTATTGAGAAAAAAGATAAGAAACTAGGTTCTAAACTCGAAGGGTTTAATAATCAGATTAAGCCTGCCCAGGCTAAATCTGAGAAGTTGAAGAAAACAACAAAGGATAAAAAGGCGGAGGAGATACCTCAAGCCGATAAGGATGCGCTTGCAGAGGTTGAAAAGGAGATCAATAAGCTAAACGATGAGAAAAAAGCTCTGCTAAAGGAATATGGTAAGGATAATAAGCTGGTAAAACAGCTAATCGACTTAGCACTGCTCTCCAACAATATGCTTAAAGGTGAAGAGCTAAGTAGGTTTGTAAAGCGAAGCGTTGAGCTGATTAAACCGTAGGTTTAAACTTTTGCGTTGCAAATTGTTGTTAACTCAAAGTTAACGTTAGGTATAGGCACTTTAGCTATCTTGTTTTATTTAATTGATATTTAATTAGCTATTTGTATTTTTTTTATATGTTTAGAACTATTTTTAATAAGTGACAGCAAAGCACCTATACCTATATTTTATTTTGAACATTTAGCAATCATCTCCTCTGCATAAGGTCTTCCCCAATTGGGGTGTATATCGCTTTTGGGTTTAAACGAATCAAACTTTTCTATAGATTTTTTCAGCAGTGGTAGGGCTTCATCTTTACCCCCTCCAAAAAATTTTGGAGTATTGAGTAGGTTTACTCCATGCCAAAGATAGCTTCTAGGGTTCTCTGGATCAAGCTCTTTAGCTTTTTGAAACATTGATAGGCAATCGCTATTGTACTTGAACCCCCTAGTCATAGGGTCAACTTTCATTCTTGCTTGAAGGATAAACCCTTTCATGACAAAAATCTCAGAGTTGTTTGGATCTATCTGCTCTGCAATAAATATTAAATCAGTGGCTTTATCGATGTACAAGTCTTTTTCATCATCATCTTTTACCATGTAATTTATTTTAACGTAGCAGTAAGCGCAGTAGTAAAAAGGTAACCACTCGCTTTTTATTGTGTTACCAATTCTTTCGAAAGTGTTTGCAGAGTAATGTAAACCATACTTTGTTGATGAAGTATCCATAGTGCTTATAGTTTTTTTCATTATTTCTGTGAAAATAGAGTCTTGTGCAGCTACAAATGCTGGAATACAATAAAGGATTAGAGTAAGCAGTTTTTTCATACGGTTTTGCTTTACATTATTAAAAGGAATAAAAGTTTTGTTAATAAGTCGAAATAAAAACTCCTATAAAGAAAGTACGACTGCTAAGAGGTTTTATAGGAATTCTAGTAATTCCATCGGGTAGATACCGATATCCAAAGATTGTGTTATAGCCGAGTAGGTTATGTACAGAAGCATAAATGACAGTTCGTCTTTTAAAAATATTGGTCATCTTGCTGATGTTAATGTCTAGGCATTTGTAGTCCTTTGTGTGGTCGGTGTTAAACTGGCTACTCGGTTTTTCGGGGTTATAGTATGGCCTACCTGACGAGTACTGATAGCTGAACCCAACCATTGATCCAATTAATGCAACCCAATGTTTATAAACGATTGACAAATTATGGGTGGATGCAAAGTTTGGGGTTGCAGCTATAGGGAAATCCTGATAGTTGCGTTTAGTATCTAAGTATGTATATGAAACCCAGTAATCAACATTTGGTATCGTTTTCTGATCTCTCCAGAAAATATCAAAACCTCTGGCATACCCATTCCCTGAGCTGTTAAACTGATTAGATGAACTTTCCACATCTTTCACAAGATTACTATACTCTTTATCATAAAATTCAATACGGAAATTCCTTTTTGAATCAATCCATTGGTAGTTTAGGATGTAATGCTTTGAGTTTTCGGATTTGAATTTATTGTCAGAATAGTATAGATACTTTTTATTCGGTGACTGGTAGAAATCTCCATACGCAAAGGATATCATATTCTTCTTGCTCATTGAGTAATTAATAGAAACTCGGGGAGCTAAATTATTCTCGTTAAGGAAATTCGAGTGTTCATGCCTTAGCCCTAACCGTACTGATATTTTAGGTAAGACCTGCCAGTCAGATTCTACAAAATCGGCATAGAGCTGTTCCTTGATCGTTCCTTTGTTATTACCAAGGATTCCGTTAATGCCTAAATCATTGAGTTCGCCACCAAACTTGAAAATTATTTTTGAAATTGAGCTATTGGTAATAATTACTTTTGCTTGTGTGAGCGTTTCGTCCTCGTTCATGTTTATGCTATCCATAAAGGCATCGTCTTTATTAAACGAGTACGACACCCCTGTAAATATTGACCATTGCTCATTTTTAGAGAATTCCTTGTAGGTTGCGTTGATATATACATTATCATTTGTAAGGCTGAACGGGAGTTTAACATCTAGATTTTCAGTATTTTCAACTTCTAAACCCAGCTTGGTTTTGGATATGTCCGTGTATAGCTTAAACATCCCAGTTTCTGAGGTTTTTTGACGGAATACTATCCTCCCATTTAGGTTTTCAGGTGATTTAATCCATTGATTTATATTAAATAGATTATTGTAAGGCTGAAGGTTATTATAAATCAATTCGCTTTTTAAGGAGGTATTCTTCCATCGTTGAACGTGAAAGATATTTGATCCATAGAGATGGATACCACCACCTGTGTTGGTTGAATCTGCTAACCCTTTGCTTTTTAGTGCTAGTACAGCGGATAACGCTTGACCATAAAGCGCCGAATACCCGCCAGAAGAGAAGGTTGTTCCAGAAAACATGAAGGGGTCAAATCTTCCTCGCTGCTTTACATCCGGTACTGGGCTGAAATACGGGTTTTGAACAACCATTTCGTCAATGATCACTTTGGTTTCATCGCCAGAACCTCCTCTAACAAATAGTCCATCTGATTCACCAACCTTTTGAGAACCTGGGAGTGTTTCTATTGCTGCGCTGATATCCCCTAGCGCTGACGCCGTAGTTCCAATATCAGATGACTTCATGTTAACTTTTTTCTTCTCATCGCTTGCCACGAAAGCACCTGCATAAACTGTAACTTCCTCAATCTTGGAATCCGCTGGGTTTAGGGTAAAGTCAACGTTAATAGTAGATCCATTCAACACTATTGTTTTTTCGCATTGTTGGTATCCGATGCACGTGGCAGCAATTATTTTTTCACCCTTTACGTTAGTGGAGAAGTTAAACTCACCATTAATATTGCTTGATGTACCCTGAAAACTGCCTTTTAAAGCAATGCTAGCATAGGCTATTGGTTCTCCAGTGCTCGAAATCACCTTACCTTTTATCGTTGTTTGTCCAAAGGTTGTAAATGAAATAATTTCGAGAATGATTGCGATTATTATTTTTACCATTTTTAAAATTGTTTAGTAATAAAGCAAAAGTAAAATGGATGGGTGCCAGAAAATAATAAAAGGGAATGAAGTGAGAGATTGGCAGAATGGACTTAGATAAAATGGGAATGTGTATAAGAATTATTACAGGTGTATAATTAGTGTCTGCCCATAATGTTTGGTGAAATTAAAAAAGAAACAAATAATTAGCTACAGATTATTCGCTTCGCTCATGAGATCACTTCGTTAAGTTCACTGATTATTAAAGATATCACTAGTGTTCGATTAAATAGTAATAATGTTTGTTGAGAAATGCCAAAGTATTCAATTTCAGTGGTTTGTATTTGTTGGGCTGAAGCCCAAAATCGGAATTTTATATCCAACCACGCCCTTAAGGGCGTGGTTAGTGAATACTATACATTTACTGGGCTTTAGCCCAATACTATATATTTTTACTCGTTAAGTAGTGATATAAAATATAAAATCTGTGAATCTGAGGCAATTTTATAGACAGGCACAAATTATAATTGGGCTTAATACTAACGGTTTAACCAATTGTATAGCTTTCCAGTACTTCTGTAGTTTATTATTAAATCATCATCGGTTGGGGGATTAAGCTTTAGCTTCCGTCGTCCTTTTGAAAAGGTAATCATCTCATCAATGGATTTGAAATTGATTATATACTTTCTAGAGATTCTAAAAAAAATATCTGGATCAAGGGTTGATGATAGTTTCTCAAGGGTATAATCAATATCGTAGTTTTTATTATTGAAAGTCCGTATATATACCCCTTTATCTAAAGCATAGAAATAAGCAATTTCGTTAGCTTCGATTATTCTCGATTTAACACCGACATTAACTATAAAACTCTTTTTATAAGGTTCATTCTTAACGCTAAATAAACTCAGTAGGGATTCAAACTTAGCATTATTATCCTGTAGTTGATTGATTTCTTTGAATTTGTCAATGCTTTGCTTTAGCTCCTCTTTATTGATTGGTTTTAACAGGTAGTCGATACCATTATTCTTAAATGCCTTGATTGCATATTGATCGTAAGCAGTAGTAAATATAATTGGCATATGAACTTTAATCTTTTCAAAAATGTTAAAACATACACCATCCGATAGCTGAATATCAAGGAAAATTAGATTGGGGTTATTTAGGTGTAAAAAATTAATAGCATCTCTCACTGTACTAATTATCCCAATTACTTGTATAGAATCATCAACCTCTGAAACCATACGTTTCAAATTCTCAGCAAGGGGTTTTTCATCTTCAATAATTAATGCTTGATATGTTTTCATAGAGCATTAGATAAAGGGAATTTTTGCAATAAAATTTCCATTTTCATTAATAAATAAAGGCTCTTTACGGTTAAAAAACCTATATCGATTGGCTAAATTGGTTAAACCTATAGGTTTAGAGTTTGATTCAATATTTTTGGGTTGAATTTTATTGATAACAACAAGATAATCTAACTCCTCTATGATATGGATGGTTATTGGGTTCTGATCGGATATTTCATTGTGCTTAATAACATTCTCAACGAGCAATTGAAGCGATAAGGGTAGTATCCGTTTATTCGTTGTTTCTTCGGTTAATAATAAATCAATTTTTAAATTATTCTCGAATCGGATTTGAAGTAGATAGATGAATGAATCAATAAATTCTAATTCTTCCTTAACCAATACTATATCCCTATCACCTACATCCAGAATATACCTGTAAGTTCTCGATAGCTGATCGACATATTTAATTGCATTTTCTGAATTGGACGCAATCAATGAGGATAGCGTGCCAAGGCTGTTGAATAGAAAATGGGGATTAACTTGATTTATAAGAGATTGATAGTTAGCTATAGCATTCTCTTTTTCTAATCTTTCTGACGTTACCAAGGATTCCTTCCAACGAAAAAAAAGATATATTCCCTCATGTAACGTTATCATAAAAAAGGTTATCAGGAATATTATTACATGTATTCCATTCCTGTTCTTCCAGTAGTTTTCTGAAGAAGCTCCAAAAAAGAAGTTGATTAAGAAAATAATGAATATAGTTGTTAACGAAAGTACGGTAAAAAAGGCTAGTATTGCTACAACATGTTTTATTGGTTGTCTATTTATTGGATACTTTTTGATGATATAATCCGAAGTCCTATTTCCAACTACCCAGAATAAAGTTGTAAGTATAACTGATATAGTAATCCATTTGATTAAATTGTCTGAATCTCCCTTTTCATTGAAGAGGATAGGCATAATTATTCCGATCAAAGGGATACTGGTGTATTTTAGACATTTGAATATTTTGCTTTGGGAGTTCACTTTAATGGAATTGTTTTTGAAAACCTTATTCATAGGATTATCATATAAAAGTTAAAAAACTCACCAACCTCTTTCTTGAGCTTATCGATAGCAATGCTCGTTGGGTGCTGCTCCAGCGTCGACCATCAGCTCAAGGATTTTTTGGCTAAAAACGATGGATGGGGCTTCGGGGTCAATCCTATCGGCGCAGATGTTAATCAGCTTAATCATATTCCCCTTCGCATTGTGGGTCAGCTCCCATGCCTCGTTGCTTACGTATAGCTGCTGCGAAGGATTATGCTCCCACTCAGCACGGATGGTGCTGAGTAAGGCCGATTGTAGGTTTTGGGCGGTCATACTAGGTTGGTTAACCCTAACAATCATCGATTCGGGCGAAATACGTTCGAGGAAAAGCACCAATCTTTCGTATGCTTGCAATCGGATGGGGGTTGAGATGCGTTGGTTGGCAAGCATTATTTCACCCTTTCGGCGGTCGGCATCATTGCGGAGCAGCCTTGCCATTGCAAGGTAACCCGCTAGAAAAACAAGAAGTGCAGGTAGTACAATTTTAAGGATATCAGCTAGTAACATATTTTTATAGTTCAAATGTTTTAAGATGCTCAATAAAGTGTAATTTTAACGTTTTAAATTTACAAAAAGAAATATATCAATTAACTGTTAACCTAAAGCTTATCGTAATGGAAAGAGTATCTGATCGTATAGTCGCTCTTGAAGAATCGCAAACGTTGGCTATGTCTCAAAAATCGAGAGAACTCTCGTGCTAGGGTATTGATGTTATAAACCTTAGCGTTGGAGAGCCCGACTTTTTTACTCCCGATTTTGTGAAGGATGCTGCTTAAAAAAGCGATTGACGATAACTTCTCCTTTTATTGACCAGTACCGGGTTACAAGGATTTGCTTGATGCTATCTGTGGTAAACTTAAAAGGGAAAATAACCTTGTATATACTCCAGACCAAATAGTTGTTTCTGGAGGAGCAAAGCACAGCCTTTCCAACATATTGCTTTGTGTTGTCGATAAGGACGATGAGGTAATTGTTCCTGCACCTTACTGGGTCAGCTATGTGGAGCTTGTTAAATTAGCAGAAGGGAAAAGTGTAGTTATTGAGACTGGGCTTGCTAGCGATTTTAAGATTACTCCAAAGCAGCTGGAAGCGGTAATTACCCCAAAATCTAGAGTTTTAATGCTCTGCTCGCCTTCAAATCCTACAGGCAGTTTACACCTATGATGAGCTCAAATCCATTGCCGATAATGTTGCTAAATATCCAAACCTACTCGTACTATCTGATGAGATATACGAGCATATCAATTTTACAGGTAAGCACGAGAGCATTGCTCAGTTCGAAAGTATCCGCGATAGGGTGATTATCATCAATGGCGTTTCGAAGGGGTATGCTATGACCGGGTGGCGAATTGATTTCTCCTCATCGGCCAAGTGGATTGCTAAAGCAAGCGTAAAGTTACAGGGTCAGCAAACATCAGGTGTTTGTTCAATAGCGTAAAAGGCTACCACAGCAGCCTTTAACTCAGATGGTTCAATAACTAAAGTAATGCTTGAGGCATTCCAACGCCGTCGTAATCTGATTGTTGATGCCATATCAAAGATTAAAGGATTTAGATTAAACATGCCGGGTGGTGCATTTTACATTTTCCCTGAGGTTTCGTATTTCTTTGGGAAGCAGTATAATGGAACAACGATTAAGAATTCCGACGATTTGTCGATGTTCCTTCTGAATGTTGCCCATGTAGCGCTAGTCCCTGGAAGTGCATTTGGTGCTCCAAATTATATCCGTTTTTCATATGCTGCTTCGGATGAAAAGCTGAAAGAAGCATGCGCAAGAATTGCCAAAGCCGTTGAACTTTTGAAGTAAAGATTTCTCTTATCGAGTGATATGTAACGATTGATAGCATGATTCAGCTATTCTCAAAACCAAATAGAAGGTACTTAATTGGCGTAATTACTTTAGTCGTAATTACGCTTTTAATATTTGGATTGAAATACTACAATAGGATGTACATGTCAAATGTTGAATTGGAAAAGGATAAATTTCTTTTTATCCCAACTGGTTCCGATTTCAATGCTGTAGTTGATAGTATTAAGAAGAATAATCTGGTGATTAACCTCCAATCATTCACCGAAACGGCAAACGTATTAGGTTATAGCAAAAGGGTTAAGCCCGGTTGCTATCGAATAAAGAGAGGAATGAGCGATAGGACCTTGGTTCGAATGCTAATTACTGCAACGCAGTCGCCTATTAAAGTTACCTTTAATAATATAAGAACTTCAGAGCAACTTGCTGGGAAAATATCAAAACAGATAGAGGCAGACTCTTTATCAATCATTAAATTGTTCTAGAATTCAGAAACTGCTGTTGGTTATGGTTTTGATGAAAAGGCTTTGATATCGATGTTTATTCCTAACACCTATGAATTCTATTGGAATACTGATGCCAAGTCATTTTTTGATAGGATGAAGAAGGAGCACAAACAGTTTTGGAGCAAGGCGAGGGATGAAAAAGCGAATACACTTGGCTTAAATCATGAGGAAATTTCAACTCTTGCATCCATTGTTGAGGAGGAATCGAATAAATGCGATGAACGACCAAGAATTGCTGGAGTTTATATTAACAGGTTAAAGAGAAATATGCCGTTACAGGCATATCCAACCATTAAGTTTGCCCTTGGTGATTTTGGTATTAAACGAATTTTAACAAAAGACCTTGTGATTAAATCGCCTTACAATACTTACAAGAATTACGGATTACCTCCATGACCAATATGCAGTTCTTCAATATCATCAATTGAACTATGAAACACACCAATACCTTTATTTCTGTGCAAAGGATGATTTTTCAGGCTATCATGTTTTTGCAAAAACTTTAACAGAGCATAATCGGAATGCGAATGCTTACCAGAGGGCGTTGAATAAGGAGAGAATTTATAGGTAATTCAATAATTCAATAATTCAATAATTTGAAAATTTGGCAATGGGGCAATATGACAATGAAATAATAAAACGTTCTTCTAAATTTCCTAAACTATTCAGCACGAGTTGAAATGAATGGTTAAGAAATTTAAAATCTGCATCTCTGGGTTTGGCATTTCTGCCTAATATTCTATAATCCAATCAGAACTTTATCCAACGAATTTCCCTCATAAAGCATCGTCTCGGGTTGTTCAATCATCTGTTTTACCTTTACAAGAAATCCTACAGAGTCTTTACCGTCAATGATACGATGATCGTAGCTTAAAGCCACGTACATTATTGGTCTAATTTCAACCTTACCGTTGATGGCAATTGGTCTATCAACAATGTTATGCATACCTAAAATGCCAGATTGAGGGGTATTCAGAATTGGTGTGGAGAGCATCGACCCAAAAATTCCACCATTGGTAATGGTAAACGTTCCACCTGTCAGCTCATCGATGCTGATTCTTCCTGCCCGACCTTTATTGGCGAGCGCTGCAATACCCTTTTCAACTTCTGCGAAACTTAGCTTATCAGCATCCCTAAGCACAGGAACCATAAGTCCTTTTGGGGTTTGAACAGCAATACCAATATCAATATAGTTGGGGGTTACAATATCTTCACCATCTATAAATGAATTGGTTAATGGGTGCTGCTTTAAGGCTTCAACAACTGCCTTGGTGAAGAACGACATCAAACCGAGCTTAACCCCGTATTTATCTTGAAATGCTTGCTGATAGGCTTTTCGTATCTCCATTACCCGGCTCATATCAACCTCATTAAAGGTGGTAAGCATGGCCGTTTGATTCTTTGCTGATACCAATCGTTCGCTCAATCTCTTTCGGAGCTGCGACATCTTAATGCGTTCTTCAGTTCTTTCGCCTGTTAGTTGCGAGTTTATATTTTTTGTGTTACCCTTAACCAAATCAACCTCATGGGTTGATATGCGTTTCAATCCATTGATAATATCATCGACCGAAAGGTTTTCCTCCTCCATTTTTGCTGATGCCAATGGGGTAACCTTGATTCCTTTATCCGTTTCAACTTTTTTTTCAGCTATTTTAGGCTCCTCAACCTTTTGTTTCACTTCAACAGGCTTCGGCTTTACTTCTTGCTGAATATCTTTTTTAGGTGCAATGTTTTTTGGCTTACTCGCTGATGTATCAATGGTACAGGCAATTTCATTTACCTTTATTGAAGTACCTCCCGATATTTTGATTGAAACGATACCGCTTTCGGCGGCAATCAGCGGGAGAGTGGCCTTCTCCGATTCAACCTCGGCAATTTCTTGGTCTTTCTCCACCCAGGAGTTATTCTCTACTAGCCAACGTGCTAGTTCAACTTCAGATATTGATTCCCCTGGGCTTGGTATGCGTATCTCGATTATCATATATTCTTTGTAAGTTCTTGTTTGTAATTCGGTTTTATAATTGCTTTATGTGCGAAGTGCCTAAAGTGCCTAAAATACTTGGAGTACTTAAAGTTATCCTAGATCATTTTTTTAACTCTAGGCACTTGAAGTACTCTAGGCACTCTAAGTACTTTTATTCTAAGTACTCATGTTCCGGTTTTCTAGTAAATTTCCTAGAGCCAACCATACACTGTAATCCGCAGTAAACGTTTTTCAGCTCACAATCGCATTTGCGGAATACCTTACCAATAATCTCCTCCTGCTCAATGGCATGGATTTTACTTAACCCAACGGCAGGGCTTCCGCTAGCAGCACGACAAACTGGCTCAAGTTTCACCTCATTTATTTGATCGCGGATAAAGTTCCAAGTACCCATGTTCTGTGGTTCTTCCTGTACCCATAGCCATTTTATTGTATTCTGATACTTTGCAATTATATCAAGTACCTGTTTCTTTGGAAATGGGTAAAGCTGTTCAATTCTAACCAAGGCAATATCTTTCGCTTTGTACTCCTCCTTTTGCTTTAGCAAATCGTAGTAGATTTTTCCGGTACAGAAAACAACACGTTTTACCTCCATTACATCGATGTCATTATCATCTATAACCTCTTTAAAGCCACCATGGGTTAGCTCATCTAGGTCCGAAACGCACTTTGGGTGTCGAAGTAAACTTTTAGGGGTAAACTCAATTAATGGCACTCTAAAATCGCGTTTCTGCTGACGACGCAGTAAATGGAATAGATTTGCTGGGGTTGTGCAATTGGTTATCTGCATATTGTTATGAGCCGCAAGGGTAAGGAAACGCTCAATCCTTGCGCTAGAATGCTCGGGCCCTTGTCCTTCGAAGCCATGGGGTAGGAGTAGCACTAAGCCCGAACGTAAACCCCATTTATCCTCAGCCGAGCTGATATATTGGTCGATAATAACCTGAGCAACATTAAAAAAATCGCCAAATTGGGCCTCCCAAATGGTTAATCCTTTAGGAAGGGTAATTGAATAACCATACTCAAAACCCATCACCCCATACTCCGAAAGGAGGCTGTTGTAAATGTTAAAAGGGGCTTGATCCTTGGATATATTTTTTAATGGGTAATACTTTTCTTCGGAGTTCTCGACATTGTATGCTGAGTGACGGTGTGAGAAAGTACCACGCTCAGAGTCCTGTCCGCTAATTCGAACCTGATAACCTTCGGAAAGAAGTGAACCGTAGGCAAATAGCTCTGCCATAGCCCAATCAACCCGATTGTTATTAACCATTTCGGCTCTATCCTCAACCAATTTTATTAACTTTTTAAAGAAAGGTTTGTCTGTTGGCAGTGCATTAATTCGTTTTGCTATTTCAACTAGCTTATCCATTTCCACTCCTGTTTCAGGAGACTGAATAAAATCATCGGTTTTAGAATACCTTAATCCTTCCCACGATTCAGCCATAAATCGTTGAACCTTTACACCTTTTTTCGTTTTAGCCTCTTGAAGTTTACTATCGAGTAGATTTTCAAACTCTTTCTCTAATTGAATCACTTCTTCTGAGGTCATAATTCCTTGCTCTGTGAGCATTTTAGAATATATATCACGAACATTTGGGTGATTTGCTATAATTTCGTAAAGAGTTGGCTGTGTAAAACGGGGTTCATCGCCTTCATTATGCCCATATCTGCGGTAGCAGAGTAGGTCGATAAATACATCGGTGTGGAATTTTTGACGGTATTCAACAGCAATTTTAATGGTGTGGATTAATGCTTCTGGGTCATCGCCATTTAGATGGAAAACAGGCGAAAGGGTTACCTTTCCAATATCGGTGGAGTATGTGCTGCTGCGCGCATCGAGGTAGTTAGTGGTGAACCCAACCTGATTATTTATTACAATATGAATTGTTCCTCCCGTTTTATAACCTGCTAGCTGTGACATTTGTAAGGTTTCGTACACAACTCCCTGTGCGGCAATAGCGGCATCGCCATGTATTACGATTGGTGCAAGTTTATCGAAGTTGTTATTATATGCACTTTCAATTCTTGCTCGAGCAATTCCTTGCACCACAGGTGCAACGGTTTCGAGATGCGATGGATTCGGTACAAGGCTTATTTTAACAGCATGTCCATTATCAGTATGGATTGTATTATTGAAGCTTAGATGATACTTAACATCGCCAAGCGCAACATCCGATTCCTCATACTTCTCGCCGATAAATTCACCAAAAATATCCTCGTAGGGTTTTTCCATAATATTCGATAGCACATTTAGTCTTCCACGATGAGCCATTCCAACAACAAACTCTTCGATGCCGAGCAAAGCACCGTGTTCAATCACTGAATCGAGCGCAGGGACTAGCGATTCAGCACCCTCAAGCGAGAATCGTTTCTGACCAACAAACTTTTTATGGATAAACTGCTCAAACCCAACTGCAAGTTTAAGGTGATGCAGAATATGCTTTCGCTGTTCATTGGTGAAATTGGTTTTGTTTCGGGTAGTTTCAATCTTATCCTCGAACCATTTTACAACCTCAGGATTTCGGATATACATAAACTCTACCCCTATGCTATGACAGTATGTTTCTTCAAGAAAATCAATAATGCCCTTAAGAGTCGTTGGGCCAATGCCAATACTTTTTCCTGCTTGAAAAACGGTATTGAGGTCTGATTCTGTTAGTCCAAAGTTCTCGATAGAAAGATTTGGTGAGTATTTTCTTCGTGCACGAACAGGATTAGTCTTAGTAAATAGGTGACCGCTTTTTCGGTATCCTTCAATGAGTTTAAAAACCTTAAACTCTGCATCCAACAGCTCTGAACCTGAATTACTATAATTTGCTCGGGCAAGTTCAAAACCCTCGAAAAATCGTTGCCATTCGTTCGATACTGAATCGGGATTCGTTTGCCAATCCTTAAACATCGCTTCAATGGCTTGAGGGTCTATATTGCTTAGGTACTTGTTCATTTATTAATTCTTTGTTTAGACTTATCTTACTATCAAACAACTTTTTGTAAAAAAGGTTGAACAGAGCTATTAATAATCTGGTTTTTAGGTAATAAAAAAAGCGCATACTTTGTTTGCGCTTTTAAAACTCATTAATGAATTTGTAGCTATTCACCACGGAGACACGCCTGCCTACCGGTAGGCAGGTCAGTGTCTCGGTGATTATTCTTCATTCCGTTTACTGCTGAATAGTTACATGAATTTTAAATATCTACTGAATTATTTTTTCAATATCTTCAATTTCCTTGGGTATTACAATGGAAAGATTTCGATTACCTTCTTTAGTTATTAGAATATCATCCTCAATTCTAACCCCAATATTTATATACTTCTTATAATTTGCTCCAATTTTTTGAGTAAACAAATTGAATTCTTCCTCGGTAACCTTTCCTTTCAATCTCTCAGGGATTGATTTTATCATATCCTCTGGGAAGTATAGCCCTGGTTCCATGGTGTAAACCATTCCCATAATAAATTTCTTGTTTGGCTGGTTTTTGAAATAGGAGTATATATCATGAACATCTAAACCAATACCATGTGAAAAGCCGTGCTGTATGTAGAATTCCTTTTGCCACATGGAGGTTGAGTCTGTCATCAAACCAAGTTCAAATAGACCTTTTATAAGTTCATCCGTTACCTTTTTTTCGGCATTATCATAGCTTGCATTAGGGTTCATTAAGCTGATTCCTACTTTTTGAGCTTTAAGGACAACGCTATAGATTTGTTTTTGCTCCTTCGTAAACTTGCCATCAACAGGGAATGTTCTGCTAATATCTGAAGTGTAGTTCTTATAGTACACACCCAAATCAAACACAATGGTTTCCTTCGATTTCATTGCTCGTTCCGAATGACCAAAGTGAACATTCGTTGAGTTAGGCCCCGATGCTGTTTGAGAGAATGAGGTTTTTACCTGTTTCTTTGCTGCTTGATACTCTGTTAGCGCGAATATATCGAGCTCTGTTGAACCTGTTTTACATTGCTTAAAAGCTTCTGTTAATGCCGTTCCAGTTATTTTTATTGCATTTTCAATCAGTTCAACCTCCTCTTCAGATTTGCCTAATCTTTGATTATAAATTGTTGGAGTAATATTTGAGATATTTTCAATGTCCTTGAAAATATTAATACTACCAAGCAAATCGTTAATTTCATTAATTCTATTAATAGGTAAATAAATTTTAGTCCAATTTTTTAAGAAATCAGCTAATTTACTTAAAGGTTGAGTTTCGAGCGAGCAATCCTTGGGAATACTTCTTTTTGCATTATCATTAATGAAAAGTATCACATTTTTATCTCCGTTAGGAATTAAGGCTAAAATACATCCCGATGCATTAAAGCCCGCTAAATAGAGGAAATTCTTGTCGCTACCCCAGTTATTCAAATCTTTTGTGGAGGGTATTAGGATTACTCCATCAGTAACCTGGTTCATAAGCCGTTGACGATTTGTTTTATGGAGTTCTTCAAATGCTTTAACGCTTATAGCTGAAATACAGATGAGTAATATGAATGGTAGTGATTTATTCATTTTGGTTGAGGTTTACTGTTTCTTTGATATGATAGCTATTGATTTCAGGTCTATTGTTGATGCAACAAAATCAAGGTTATATAATGATTAATATAATTATTGTTACCACAACACCAGCTCCTGTGAGATAAATACCTCTTCGAAATAATTCTGTTTTAGGTTTAAACATCCACAACGATGATATTGCTAAAAATAGTAACATAATTCCTATTGTTAGTGTAAACCAATGGGTTATGTTCTTGCTTTTGGATTTATGCAAACCATTAATTTTGCTAAAGAACGAAGGAAGTTCTTTAACAGTAAACCTTGCAACGCCAGTAGTTATATTGTAAGTGCCTTTCTGAAAGTAAAGTGAATCGCCTTCCACCTTTTGAATCTTAAAATCTTTAATGTTAAGCATTTTCCCTAATTCAGCTTCATCTAAGTTAGGCTCAAATGTTTCTTCAATAACAGTGTCGTATTTCAAGAAATTGGTGTCTCGGTAAATAAGAACAATACCGCTAATGCAGGATATAATTGTAAACCCGATTAGAAAAAATCCAATATCACGATGCAATGACCGCATGTAATGGTTTAAGTTTTTTTCCATAATCATTTTAAATTAGATAATCGCTTGATTAGATGAAGTTATATATCGAAAAGTTTAATACAAATTAGATTATTTTTGAAGAAGAAGAGCAGTAATTTATTCTGCTCTTCAAATGATAATAGTTGTTAAACTTAAGAGTTCATATCTCTTCAAGAGAGAGAGAGATGCACTCTATGAATTACTCATCCGCTAACCCATCAAACAGCGCCAAGCCACCCATTGAGGTTTCACGATAAAGGCTTGGAATATCTTTTCCGGTCTTTTTCATGGTTTCAACCACTTTGTCGAAGCTGATACGGTGTCTGCCATCCGATAGGATTGCAAATACGTGATGATTCAATGCTCTGCCAGCGGCGAATGCATTACGTTCAATGCAAGGGATTTGCACTAATCCTGCAACGGGATCGCAGGTTAGACCAAGGTGATGCTCAAGCCCCATTTCTGCTGAGTATTCAATTTGGAATATTGTTCCGCCGAAAAGTTGGGTTGTTGCCGCTGATGCCATTGCGCAAGCAACCCCAATCTCTGCCTGACAGCCACATTCAGCACCAGAGATGGAAGCATTTTTTTTAACGACATTTCCGATAAGCCCCGCAGTGGCCAATGCTTTTATGATTTTTGATTCTGAAAAATTATGTTCAGTATTTTGGTAGTAAAGAACAGCAGGTAGTGCACCGCAAGAACCGCAGGTTGGTGCCGTTACAATTTTACCCCCTGATGCATTCTCCTCGCTTACTGCTAATGCATAAGAGAATAGCAATGCTCTTTTTCGAAGAGTCCCAGTCAAACTAGATGCTCTAACATGATAGCTGGAGGCTTTTCGGGGTAGGTTTAGAATCCCTGGCAATACCCCTTCGTTTTCAAGCCCACGGTGAATGGACTCTTTCATTACCTTCCATACCTCGTTAAGATAATCCCAGATATCCTTTTCCTCATGCTCCTGAACGAACTCCCAGTAGCTACGACCATTCTTATTGCACCATTTAATGATATCGTTCAAATTCGAAAAAGGATAGACCTCAACGCTTTCGGTTTTGGTACTATCATCCACAACAGCTCCTCCACCAATGCTATAGGCTGTCCAGTCTCCGAGAAGTGTATCCTTATTGTAGGCTTCAAATTTAACACCATTGGGGTGACGTGGCAAAATAATTTCGGGTTTCCAAACAATTTGCAATTTCCTCCCTGTGAAAACTTCTTTAATCGCTTTATCCGTTAAATGCCCTTTACCTGTAGCCGCAAGGCTTCCGTACAGGGTAACCTGATAGTTCGATGCATCATTGAATCGTTTCAAGAATGTTTCCGCTGCAGTTCTAGGCCCCATAGTATGACTGCTTGAAGGGCCGTATCCAATACGGTAAATGTTACGAATACTTTCCATTGATTTAGCTCAAAAAATTTAAACGCAAAGTCTCTAAGGCGCAAAGTTATTGTTTATTCTTTAGCACCTTCGCACCTTAGCATTTAGTTTTATATCTTTTTAGTCTTTTCTTTTAACCACTCTCTATGAGTTTTGTTGAGAGAGAGTGAAAGTCTTTCGTAAACTTTTTTATGATAGTCATTCAACCATTCTTTTTCTTCTTGCAAAAGCATATCGACCTTAATCGGTTTAGTATCAATAGGGCAGAGGGTTAGGGTTTCAAATTTTAGAAATTCTCCAAACTTATTTTCAGTATCAGGTACACAGGTAATTAGGTTTTCAGTTCTAATTCCGTGTTTTCCTGAGCGGTATAGTCCTGGTTCGTTGGATAAAACTTGGCCAACTTCGATTGGCAGATGGTTATCGGGTCTAATTTGCATTGGTCCCTCATGAACATTAAGAAAACTCCCAACCCCATGTCCTGTGCCGTGTCCATAGTTTATATTTTTACTCCACATCGCCATACGGGCAAGCGTATCGAGCTGCGAACCCCTTGTCCCTATGGGAAACCTAGCCATTGCCAATTGAATCATCCCTTTTAGAACTAGCGTGTAATCAACTTTCTCTTCCTCTGTTGGTTCGCTTAAATGGATTGTACGAGTGATATCGGTAGTTCCATTATGATATTGTCCCCCAGAGTCAATTAGCAAAAACCCTTTAGGTTTTATCTCATATTCGGTTTCCTTTGTTGCGCTAAAGTGCACAATCGCACCATGGTCGGCATAGCCAACAATAGGAGAGAACGATTCGCTGACAAATTCATTCCTCTTACTCCTAAATTTCGTCAGTTTTTCGGCTATTAGGGTTTCTGTAATCTTTGTTTTTTCTAGATTATCCTCCAGCCAGTAGAAAAACTCAACCAAAGCTGTACCATCTTCAACCATAGCATTTCTAAAACCTTCTAGTTCAATGCTGTTCTTATGAGCTTTTAGCTCAGTAACAATACCCGTTTTCTCAACCATTTGTACATTGTTGGGTATAGAAGTATATAGCCCATAATTGGTTCGTGTAGGGTCTATTAGTATGATTTCTTTTTTATCAATTTTGCTAATAAACTTTTTAACCTTTTCATATGGTTTAATGGTAACCCCCTGCTCATTCAGTTGATTAGCAATGTTTTCATCTATTTTCTTTGTATCGATGAATAGAGTGGCTTTATCATTATCGATAAATCCATAGCTGAGCACAACAGGATTATAGCTAATATCGTTTCCTCTGATATTAAAGAGCCAATTAACGTCATCAAGTGCACAAATGAGGTATGAAGTGATACCATTTGATTTCATCCTATTCCTTACCTCTCTTATCTTCTCACCCACACTTTCCCCTGCATATTTTAAATCATGAGTAAATGCTTTGCTGATAGGTAGTTTTGGTCGTTTATTCCATATAGGTGAGATAAGGTCAGCATTCGATTTGCATTCGATGCCCCATTTATGCAAATGCTCAATGATGTTTTTAGCCATGGATACCTGAAAAACCCTACCATCAATTCCAGCAACATCGCCTTTCCTGAGTTGCATTGTAACCCAGCTTTCTAGCGAAGGGGTTTCGGGTAATCCTTGCTTGCAAAGCTCAATACCTGAGTTGGCTAGCTCCTTTTCTGCTTGTAGGAAGTATCGTGAGTCTGTAAATAGAACGGCTTTTTCTTGGGTAATGGCAAAGATTCCTGCAGAACCCGTAAATCCTGAAATCCAACCACGTGATTTCCAATAATCGGGCAAATACTCGCTGATGTGGGGGTCGCTGCTCGGAACGATATATAAATCAACTTTATTTTTTTCCATTAAATCTCTTAGCAGTACTAACTTCTCTTTTGTTTTCATTTTCAGTAGAGTCTTAAATAGATGCACAAATATAGCTCTAATACAATATTTCGCTTGATATAATTGGATGTTGATTTAGCATTATCTAACCTTTATCCAATTCATAAGGCAAATAATCAAAATTTATGTAAATTCATGAAAAATGATTAAACCTAAATGCGCTTAAATCGTTTTATCGTTTAAATTTGCTTGCTGATATTAAGTAAATCCCTTTTTTACTAATCGTCTAATTATGAAGAGCATTCAAATATCAAAGAATCGGGTAAAGGAGTACCTTGCTGAGAAGTTAGCAAAAAACGTACTTCAATCCGAAATAAGTGATCTCGTTCTTGTTCTTCGTTTTAACGCATTGGGAGGATTTGAGTTTTTATCGGACGAGGATCTTTTCGAAAACCTCATTGCAGCTATTCCAGAATTGGAGCTTGTTCAAATGGTGAAAAGCGATGATAATTTCCTTTACTTAGGCGTAAAACCCCAAAATAAAGAGGAAGAGGATGAAATTATCGTCGATATTCAGAAAATACTTCATATCATCTTCTAGCTATCCGCTAATTTTTTTTGATATTTTTGTATAAGTAAAACAATTACAGGTTTTGTAATTTGTTATTTCTTTTCGATTCGATAATCAAATTGTTAAACGTATTCGATATGAACAGCTTCGATTTCTATAACCCTGTTAAGATTCTTTTTGGCGAAGGTAAGATTGACCAATTAGCTCAGGAGGTTCCTGTCAATGCTATCGTATTAATGACATATGGCGGTGGCAGTATTAAGAAGAATGGGATTTACGATAAAGTCCTTTCCGCTTTAAAAGGCTATAAAGTAGTTGAATTTGGTGGTATTGAGCCAAATCCTCGCTTTGAAACGCTGATGAACGCGGTGACGGTTGTAAATGCTGAAAAGATTACATTCCTACTAGCTGTTGGAGGCGGCTCGGTACTCGATGGAACAAAGTTTATTGCTGCTGCATCGCTTTTTAAAGGCGATCCTTGGGATATTCTTAAAAGAGGGGCAAAAGTTGAAAAAGCATTGCCGATTGGGACGATACTAACCCTTCCAGCTACGGGCTCGGAGATGAACTCAGGTGGCGTAATTACTCGTGAATCGACTAAGGAGAAGCTAGTTTTTGGAAGCCCTTTGCTATTTCCGAAATTTTCAATCCTCGATCCTACAACAACCTACTCATTACCCAAAAATCAGCTTGCCAATGGCATAGTTGATGCTTTTATACATACAACGGAACAATACCTTACCTATCCATCGAATTCCCCGATTCAGGATAGGTATGCCGAAAGCATACTGAAAACTTTAATAGAAATAGCACCTCATGTGCTTGCCGATACTGACGATTACCAAGCACGGGCAAATTTTATGTGGAGCTGTACTATGGCACTTAACGGGCTAATCGGTGCAGGTGTACCCACCGATTGGGCTACCCACATGATAGGGCATGTGCTGACCGCTTTCTTTGGGCTCGATCATGGTGTAACATTGGCCATTGTACTACCTGCGCTACTGCGCGAGATGAAGGACGATAAGCGTGAGAAGCTCCTTCAGTATGGACGGAATGTTTGGGGAATTGAGAATGGCACTGAGGATAATAGAATAGATGAGGCGATAATTCGCACCGCATCGTTCTTTAACTCATTAGGGGTTAAAACGAAGCTTTCGGCATATGGCATTACATCAGATCAGCTAGCACCAATCTTTGAGCGATTCCAAACCCGCCAATGGAAACTTGGTGAACGAAAGAATATCACGGCCAATCGGATTGAGTTAATACTCAGAAGTGCTCTTTAGATTGCAAACAAAACAAAATAGGCTGCAAACGTGCAGCCTATTTTCATTTTTTTTCGTTTAATGGGTTAATACTTCCTGAAATAAACTTGAAAATCTTTCAGGTTAAAATTCTTCGAAAACCCCTCGTCAAGGCTGAATACCCTGTAGTACGAGGCGTTGTCTTTCACCGGTGGGATATAATCGAATTCGTAATAGCTATTAATCTTGAATTCATGATTAATCTCAGCCGATTCAGGCGTTTTAACACATTTACACTTATTCATAGGTTTGGTTTAGGATGCGTCTAATCAAAAATTTTGGACCACTCTTTAAAGTTTCTTTTCTTCCAATCTCCCTTGTGGTAAAGGTAGCTGGCTATTAGCGGAAGTACGCTGGTTGCTTCGGCATAGACCATCTGCTCGAATGTTGTATCAACCTTGCCCCACGATGAAGCCTCTTTCAACGTTGAACTTGAGCAAGCACCATCACGTACATCAGCAACGGTGATTTGTACAGCGTATTTGTGCATTGGAACATCATGTCCTAAAATTTCAGCGCAAACAACTGTATCCTGAGCAAAGTTTTTAGGAACACCACCACCAATCATAAATAGACCGGTAACGTTTGCCTTGATCTTAATCATGGTCAATTCACGGAAATCCTTTACTGAATCGATAGATACGTGTGCGTTTGGGTTTTCTACCTGATGTACAACCAAGCCGAAACCTGCGCTGCTATCGCTGAAAGCAGGACAGAAGATAGGTACATTATGCTCGTAGCAAACCTGAATCAAAGAATCCTTTTTAACGGAATGCTTCGTTAAGTAACGACCCATCTCTTTGATGAATTCACGTGAGCTGTATGCACCTGGCTTTAGGCCATCAGCAATTTTTTTAATAGTACTATCGCAATTCTGGAGCTCCTCCTCATCGATGAATGTGTCATAAATCCTATCGATATATAGGTCGCGTAGGTGGTTATCGTCTATGGTTTGGCTCCCTTTGTAATGCTTAAATCCCAGTGCCTCAAAGAAATCCATATCAACTATCGATGCACCTGTTGCCACGATACAGTCAATCATCTTGTTCTTCACCATTTCAACGTAAACCTGCATACATCCACCAGCGCTTGTACTACCGGCTAGGGTAAGAATATTGGTACACTCAACATCCTTGATCATACGATCAAATATGTCGGCTGCAACAGCGGTATCTCTCGAAGTGAAAGACATCTCACGCATGGAGTCGATAATTGGTGTAGCATCAAATGATTTGATATCAATGTGCTTAATGGTATCCTTCAGAAGATCTTTTTTCTCCATTTTTAGAAATTTAATTTGGTGCAAAAGTAGTTAAATTGTTTCGATTATCTATTTCACCAAACTACCGAACTTATACGAGAGAAGCTTATAAATAAGTTTCGTTGCAAGGAAGTCTGATGAGCGCTCTTTTGGGTTAGGGCATAGCTCAACCACATCAAACCCCACAAGATTCCTACGTTCGATCAATTTCTTCAAGAATTGTAAAGTTGGATACCATTGTAGCCCTCCTGGCTCAGGTGTACCTGTTGATGGCATAATCGATGGGTCGAAACCATCAAGATCGATGGTTAAGTAAACGTTTTCGGTCAAAAGATCGATCGCTTTATCCATCCATTTCTCGTTATCAACAATATCTTGAGCCCAAAAAACTCTTTTAGGGTCGAGGTTTACCTTTTCCCCAATATCCATGCTACGGATACCTACCTGTACAATAGGGCAAAGCTCCTTTGCTCGTGCCATTATACAAGCATGGTTGTTCTTACTCCCCTCGTAGCTATCGCGTAGGTCGGTGTGCGCATCGATTTGGATAACGCTCATATTCTTGAATTTCTTGGCATGCGCCTGAATTACTCCAATACTGATGGAGTGCTCACCGCCAAGGGTAACCAAGAATTTATCCTTGTTTAGAAGTGCTTCGGATTTTTTTCGAACGGCTTCAACCATTGCTTCAGGGCTTTTGTTAACCCTTACTGCAGGGGCAGTATAGATACCCATTTTATAAACCTCGGTATCGGTTTCGATATCGTAAAGTTCCATGTTTGCCGATGCCTCTAGCAACGCCTCAGGGCCTTTATCGGCTCCCTTAATCCAAGTACTCGTTCCATCGTAAGGAACGGGCAGGATTGCAACCTTTGCGGCTGCTTCTGCGGTATATTTTTTTGGTAAATCGCCGTAGCTATACATTAATGTTTGTTTTGAGTTGATAAATTGAAACAGAATAACTTTGTTAATAAATTGATATATAGATGTTTGATGAATTAATCTTTCGCCTCCAATTTTGCTGCAAGTATAGAAAAAAAATAGATTTTTTCATAGCCTACAGAACAACCAAACAGTGATTTGTTGGAAAATGTTTAGAATGATAAATCGAAGATAGATTTTGAATACGGGCGTTTTAATTACTAAATTTCACACCTACGGTGTTTTTAATAATTGTTTGATAAGATTATTACCGATATGCCACGCCTAACGGCGTTCGCATTTGTAAAATAATTGAAATGCTGGTAAGTATAAAAAACTTCAACAAATCGAACCCCATGTGGGGTGAAATTAAGCCAATACGTTTTTATATCAAAAAAGGCCTTTGCAAGCAAAGACCCTTTTCACCCTAACCCTAAATTGTTAATTACTTGATTGGACAGTTTGGATTTGGGCGGTTATTGCCTCTGTTACCATTACCCATTCCGTTTCCTCTTCCGTAACCCATGCCATGACCTCTTCTCCCGTTTTTCATTTTCCCTCGTTGCGAGTTGAAGAATACCTTTTGCTCATCGTTAAGATTTGATGCGACCTCGATTCTATGGCTAGCGTTCGATTTCATAATCTTTGTTTGTAAAGCCGAAATCTCATCGATAGTTTTGTTAATAGCATTGATATCAGGTTTTTCAACCGAATTAAGGGTATGTAAGTGAGCCTTTTTCTCGACCAGCTCGTTTCTTAATGGCGTAACCTCTTTTTGATGTTTTACCCTAAGTGCCTGAATCTTTGTTTTTTGCTCAGCGGTTAGGTTTGGAATACCCCTCTCAAACCTTGCCGAATCTCTCATGGGTCGGTTTCCACGCTGTGCGTATGCGTTGTTAATCGATGTTGCTATTAAGGCTGAAACCATCAGCACCAATAAGCTCCTTGATAGTAATCTTTTCATTTTTTTAATGTTTTAGTGAATTACTTAATCTCTTCTACTTTCTTTCTCTTTCTTCTGTATTTTGGCGCCTTTCTCTATACATTCTGTCGTGATTTTCGATACGGCGTAGCACTTTCTTAAAGTTTGCTTGCTGCGATGGCGAGCATTTGCTACGTACTTCAAGTAGATGCTTAATCATCATTTCCTTTTGTACCTTTTGAGTCTCTCCAAATTTTGCGGAAAGCGATTTTAATCTACTCGTATCGGGCTTTTCGGATGTAATCTCCTCCATTATATCTTTCGATATTTGCTTTGATTCGTCCATTAGCTCATTAATATCTTTATGAAATTTATCGCGGATATTATCAAACTCTTTCATCTGCTCTGGGGTGAATTGTAGCTGTTTTGCCATGAATCGTCCACGCTCGGATTTTTCCTTCTCGTTTTGAAGTTGATGGGCCTCTCGGTTTTCTTTGTTCGATCTACTCTGCCTATTGTTATAACGGTATTTGTTGTACCCCATTGTTGCAAACATGGCAACAATAATTGCCGAAAGGATTATGATAACCGCTAATAGAAATCGTGTTCTAGTAAAGAAGTTCATGGCTTTGTGGGTGTTTCGTTTGTACTTGTTGTTACAACCATATTGTAAGGGTTATTATCAACCTCGGGCATGTACTCATCGGCAAGTTGCTCCCATTCCTGAGCGTTTGCAATGCTTTCAGATGTTGTGCTAATCGACGAAAAGAGTGTCCCGATAATAATACCTATTGTAACTCCTGCGGCGGCTAGACTTGAAACGGTAAGATAACGAAGCATTACGCTTTTTTGTGGTGTTGATGCGTTACTTTTGCTAAGTTTTACCATTACCCTAGCTGACATGAATGGGTTTGGCTTGTACTCTGTTTTTTCATCATCTATGATATTGTAAGCCATTCGTAAACGTTCAATTTCGTTTTGGCAATGGCTACAACCCTTAATATGCTTCTCGAAATGGATAGCCATCTCCCCGTGGAGTTCCTCATCGAGGTACGATAAAATTTGCTTTTGTATTGTTTTGCAGTTCATATCCTGGCTATTTATTAGTTTGACATTGAAGTTCTTAAAAACTTGCGCTCAGCTAGAAATATTTTTATAAAATACCGATAAAGATTTCTGAAGATTCCCTTTAGCCCTGAAAAGCAGCGATTCAACGGACGATAAAGAGATGTTCATTACCTCAGCAACCTCTTTATAGGATAATTCTTGATATTTATTTAGGATAAAGGCAATTCGCTGATTCTCAGGAAGAGCGTTTATTGCTCGTTTTAGTTCGATGCGAAGTTCCTTCGATTTAATGTTGCTATCAGCTTCGTTCGATGAAAAATCAATACCAGAATCACCATTTTTACCTTCCGATGAACCAAAGAATGAAGTAAAACTGTCGAAAAGGGTTTCCCTTTTGCGCTTTCTGACAAAGTTTAACGATTTGTTTACCGCAATACGGTATATCCAAGTGGAAAGCTTTGATTCGTGCCTAAAGTTTGGGAGCGATTCGAATAGCTCAATGAAAACATCCTGCGCTAAATCTTCCGCATCGGCATAGCTATTTACAAAACCTCTACAAGTGTTAACAACCAGTTTTTGATATTTGTCAACCAGTAGGGCGAATGCGCTATGATCGTCGTTTTGTAAAACCTTAATTATTAGCTCATGATCATCCATCGTATCTCAAACCTAATTACTTTGCTATGACACTTGATAATGATTTTACTTGCGGATTGCGATAATGTTTTTGTTTCAGCGTTTCATTGACCCATCTTAGTTTTATCCCTTCTTTCAAGCCTCCTGATAAGTAAATAGTTTAATACCCCGATTACAACCATGGCTAGCAAGAAAAGAGGGTAGCTAATTCTCCAATTTGATGGGTCGGTAATCATCGACCATTCAGACATCCCCCCGATACTGGCCAGTAAGGTAAGAGGCATAAAAATAGTCGAAATTAGAGTTAGCCTTCGAACGGATAAATTGGTTTCATTAGCTGTTTTGGTCATTTGGTTGTTTAGCATCGAAATATTCATTTCCAAGAGGCTCGATACAATCTCACGGTAGGTTTCAGTTAGCTCAAAGAACTTGGAAAGGTGATCGTATATATCCCTGAAGTGGTAAATCGCTTTATCGGTAACGAACTGGCAATCCTTTCGGCATATCTTCACAAGAATCTCTCGTTCATGGAATAGCCCTTTACGCAAGGTTAATAAATTACGACGCAAACGGATAAGCTCGGAGGGATTAAACTTTGAAGTGTCGTTAATAAGTAGCTCTTCGGCGTTATCCAGCTCATCCTCCAATGCCTCAATGGCAATAAACTTATTATCAACAACATAATCCATAATAATATGTAGCAGAAAATCAGGCCCTTGCTTGGCTTGCTCAATCTCCTTTTCAACTACTTTTAAAATATCGCTTAAAGGCTTTCGCCCATCGGAAAAGTAACCGCTTACTGTGATCAGATAGTTCTTACCGATAATAAAATCAACCTCATCGGTTGAGAGTACATTATCGGCGTAGGTAAAGGCATTAAAGATAATAAATGTATTGTTTGGGTATTCCTCTATTTTGGGTACAAGGTTTTCGTCGGTGCAATCTTCAACCATAAGAGGGTGAAGGCCAAGTGGCTCAATTAATGCCGATAATTCTTCATGGGTTGGTTGGTAAAAGTCGAGCCAGATGTATCCACCGTTATTATTGTTCGCAAGCGCTTCATCTGCGGTAATATGGCTCAATATCGTTCCCTTTGCGCTGATTGAGTAAAAGTGATTTTCGGACATAATTTTGATATTTAAGAAAATCTAAAATATAGGTTGCAATATACAAAAGATAAGGGGATTGGTAGGGGAAGGTATTAAAAGTTAATTTATAATTAGGTATTTAACGTGTCTATCCCTTACCTGAATTTATACTTTTTTGATTAATATGACACTTGCTTTTTTCATAATATACAGAGTATCTTTTGTAGTAAACTGTTTTAGAATTGATTGATAATTATCTGAAACTGTTTACATTTTAATACAAAAAAAGTTAGCTAACTAAAAGTTGTTTAGGTTTTAAAATACGATAACTAACCACTGATTTAAAAAAGTAAAAAACACGAAATTATATGTAGAAGAATTGGTTAAAAGCCATTTCTCTCTTTTGTGTTTCTGGATATCGCATCTATATTCTGAAAACTATAAGTCGATGATTCTTTACTTCAAAACATTTTAATTACTTTTAACTACCATTTTTAACTACTTTGAAGACCGAGCAGCAAACCCGAAAAGAGATCATTGATAACCGCTTAAAACAGGCTGGTTGGAATGTTGGCGACCTTACTCAAGTAATAGAAGAGTTTGATATTATAGTAGATGCCGATCGAGTTCAAGAAGCAGTAACCAAATACGCTGGCCATCAATACAGCGATTATGTTCTTTTAGGAAAAGATGGAAAACCTTTAGCAGTTGTTGAAGCGAAAAAAACCGCTGTTGATGCAGCCATTGGGCGAGAACAGGCAAAGCAATACTGCCATAATATTCTAAATACTTTAGGAGGGGAACTTCCTTTCTGCTTTTACACTAATGGACACGATATTTTCTTCTGGGATTTAGACAACTACCCACCTAAAAAGGTTCATGGTTTTCCGAGTAGGGATGATCTGGAACGCTACCACTACATTCGGAAATCGAGAAAAGCATTAGAAGGAGAGCTCATTAATACCAAAATTGCAGGGCGAGATTACCAAATTCGTTCTATTCGTGCAGTAATGGAGGCTATTGAGAAAAAGAAAAAGAAGTTCTTACTGGTGATGGCAACCGGTACTGGTAAAACAAGAGTTTGCATTGCGCTGGTTGATGCACTGATGAGGGCAGGTTGGGCTGAAAGGGTGTTATTCCTTGTTGATAGAATTGCTTTACAGAATCAAACCCTTGATGCATTCAAAGAATATCTTCCCAATGAACCAAGGTGGCCAAAACCATTCGAGAAGGAGATTGCAACCGATAGGCGAATTTACGTGTCAACATACCCAAGCATGTTGAACATCATTCGTGATGAAAAGAAAACGCTATCACCTCACTTCTTCGATTTGATAGTGGTGGACGAAAGCCACCGAAGCATTTACAACACCTATCAGGAAATACTAGAATACTTCAATACAATTACATTAGGGTTAACTGCAACTCCCACCGATGTGATTGACCACAATACGTTCCAACTGTTTGAGTGCGAAGAAGGGGTTCCAACATACGCATATTCCTATGATGAAGCGATAAATCATATTCCACCATACCTAAGCGATTTTCGGGTAATGAAAATCAAAACAAAGTTTCAGGAGGAAGGGATAAACAAGCGGACAATCTCGCTGGAGGATCAACAGCATTTGATATTAGAGGGAAAAGAGATTGAGGAGATTAACTACGAAGGAACTGAGATTGAAAAGAAGGTAATCAATCGAGGAACAAACGCTTTGATCGTTCGGGAGTTCATGGAGGAGTGTATCAAAGATGCAAACGGAGTTTTACCAGGTAAGACAATTTTCTTTTGCATGACCAAAGCGCATGCAAGGCGCATGGAAGAAATATTTGATTCACTATACCCCGAATACAAGGGTGAATTGGCTAAGGTAATTGTAAGCGAAGATCCTCGTGTATATGGAAAAGGTGGGTTACTTCACCAATTCACCAACAACGATATGCCTCGTGTTGCATTGAGCGTAGATATGCTCGATACTGGAATTGATATAAGAGAGATCACCAACCTTGTTTTTGCAAAGCCCGTTTACAGCTATACCAAGTTTTGGCAGATGATTGGCAGAGGAACCCGTTTACTCGAACCCCAAAAAATAAAACCTTGGTGTACCCAAAAGGATTCATTTCTCATTCTTGATTGCTGGGACAATTTTGAGTACTTCAAGCTAAACCCAAGGGGTAAAGAGTTAAAACCTCAAATTCCATTGCCAGTTCGATTGTTTGGCGTTCGATTGGATAAAATTGAAAAGGCAATAGAAATCAATAACTCAGGAATTACAGAAAAGGAGATACAGAAACTTATGGTTCAGATTGCATCATTGCCACAAAATTCAGTTGTAATCCTTGATGCCAAGAATGATTTACAACGTATCGATGATGCTAACTTTTGGAATAACCTTACTGCAGACAAGATAGAGTTCCTTAGAACTGTTGTAAAACCGTTATTCAGAACTGTTTCGGAGGTTGATTTTAAAGCAATGCGTTTTGAAAAGGATATTGTCGAAGTATCCTTGGCGCAACTAAATCAGGAAAAAGAGAAATTTGAAACGCTAAAGGATAGTATTATTGAGGAGATTGGAGAATTGCCATTGACAATAAATATTGTAGCAAGGGAAGAGCAGCTAATCAGGCAAAGCCAAACAAATCATTACTGGTCCACCATAAATGAAGATCGTTTTGATGAGCTGATTAGCAAAATTGCCACTTTGATGAAGTATCGCGAAGCGATTATTCCACTTGGTCCAGCTAAATTCAACCTGAAAGATATTGTTAGCGAAAAGGAGTACGTTGAATTTGGTCCACAACACGAAGCATTAAGCATAGCTAAGTATAGGGAGTTGGTGGAGCAAAAAATCAATGAGATGGTTTCTGCCAATCCTATTTTGCAAAAGTTGAAACATGGATTGGAGATTACAGCAAGCGAAGCCGAACAGCTGGCTGAAGAGCTCCACAACGAACATCCTCATATTACTGTTGAACTGCTTCGCAGGGTTTATAACCATCGAAAAGCACAATACTTGGAGTTCATTAAGCATATCCTTGGGATTGCAATTCTTGAATCTTTCCCCGAAACAGTGACAAAGCAGTTTGATGATTTTATATCTAAACACAGCTACCTAACAAGCAGACAACTTCAGTTTCTTGATTTGCTTCGAAACTTTATAATGGAGAGGGGTGAAATCACCAAAAAGAACCTGATTGAATCTCCATTCACAATGATTCATCCCGAAGGGATAAGAGGAGTTTTTAATCCAAAAGAGATTGAAGAGATTATTAACTTTACTCAAAAATTAGTCGCGTAAATTTTACACCATGACCAAAGAGGAATTATCTCTCATACTGCAAGAAGGAGAAAACTATAAGATTGAATTCAAGGAGAACGTTAATACCGACTTCTCAAAAGAGATAGTTGCGTTTACCAATTCATCTGGAGGTAGAATCTTTATCGGCATAAATGATGATTGTAAGGTTATCGGAGTAAGTAACCACAACTCTGTAAAATCGAAAATTCAGGATGCTGCAAAAAACTGTGATCCTGCCATTTATGTTGACATCGAATCGTTTGATACTATCCTTGTTGTTAATGTTCCTGAAGGTCCAAATAAACCCTATCGAAATGCTAATGGATTTTACATTCGGAATGGTGCAAACTCACAAAAGTTAACTACTGCCGAAATAGTCGAATTTCTTAAAGATGAAGGTCGTCTTCGTTTCGATGAAATAGTTCGAAACGATATACCATTTAAGGATGTTCTCGATACCGAACTTTACAATAAATATCTTGAATTATCAGGTATCTCAAAAGTTCTGGACACTAATTCAATCCTAGCCAATTTAAACGTTTTAATCAATCACGATAAAAAGTACTTTTTGAATAATGCAGGGATTCTTACTTTTAGCAACAACCCTACTCGTTATCTCTTTCATTGTTCAGTAGTTTGTGCGCTGTATAAGGGTGTCGATAAAGTAACTGTCCTTGATAGAAAAGAGCTTTCGGGTTCGATAATCCAAAATATCGATGATGCCATAATCTTTCTCAAAAAGCATCTTAAACTTCGATACGAAATAAAGGCAACACGAAGAGATGAGATACTTGAGATTCCTGAAGTAGCACTTCGTGAAGCTGTAATCAATGCTATTTGCCATCGCGATTATTACGAGAAGGGTGCAAACGTGATGATCGAAATTTTCGATAATCGAGTCGATATTACTAACCCAGGTGGCCTTCCCAAATCGTTAAACCCAAAGGACTTTGGAACTCGAAGTGTTGCTCGAAACCCAATAATAGCATCGCTTTTACAGCGTGCTAATTTTATTGAGAAGATGGGGACTGGTATCAATCGCATCAGGAAAGCTATGGAAAAGGCAAAACTTCCAGAGCCTAAATTCGATTTCGGTGGTTTCTTTTCTGTATCATTTAATAGATTTGGTTATTTAAAAAATGATACAGCAAGTGATACAGCAAATGATACAGTACAAGTCACCCAGCAAGTCACCCAGCAAGATACTATGCAAGTTACCATGCAAGATACCATGCAAGTTACCATGCAAGTTACCATGCAAGTTGAACGATTGATTGAATGTCTGAATGGTGAGATGACAAGGGATGAATTACAAAGAACAACAGGAATTAGCAATCGTGATTATTTTCGTATTGCTTATATTAACGATTCTCTGAAGAATAATTTGATTGAAATGATCTTCCCCGATAAACACAGTAAAAACCAAAAATATCGTCTTACCGAAAAAGGTAAAATCTTAAAGGCAAAACTTAATATGAAAAATTTAAATGCTTCAAAATAATTCTACCCTAAAATCATTAATCGACAAGCTTTGGAATAACTTCTGGAGTGGTGGTATAAGCAACCCGCTTACAGCCATTGAGCAGATATCCTATCTCATATTCATGAAACGTTTGGACGATTTAGAGGCCAAACGAGAGCGTGATGCTGAATTTACTGGCGAGAAGTACACTTCACGGTTTAGTGGCAAATTTAAGGTACCAGGAAGCAGCGACGAGGTTAACAAGAGCGAACTACGCTGGAGCAATTTCAAACGCCGCCCAGCCGATGAGATGTTGCTTCATGTGCAAACCAAGGTTTTCCCTTTCCTAAAGGAACTTAATGGAGGTACTTCTCCTTTCACAAAGCATATGGCTAACTCAGTATTTATAATGCCTAAAGCATCCCTGCTTGTTGAAGCCATTAATATTATTGAGGATATTTTTAAGGAGATTGAGAAGGATGCCAGTGAGGGAGGGCATGCCTTTCAGGATATTCAGGGTGATGTTTACGAAATGCTGCTTAGCGAAATTGCCACCTCAGGTAAAAACGGGCAGTTCCGTACTCCACGCCATATCATTAAGCTGATGGCAGAACTGGTTGCTCCACAGCTAGGGCAACGGGTAGCCGACCCTGCTTGCGGTACAGGCGGGTTCTTGCTCGGTGCTTACCAGTACATCCTTACCGATCTAGTAAGAAAAACCACCCTCCTTAACAAGGAGGGTCGCCCGAAGGGCGGGGAGGTACTGCTGGAAAAAGACGAGGATGGCTTTGAACGAGCCACCATGAGCTCAGCCTTGAACGAATATGTAAAGGATATTCTTGAGGATAGCTTTTACGGTTTTGATATTGACACCACCATGGTACGCCTAGGTTTAATGAACCTGATGATGCATGGCATTGATGAACCTCACATCGACTACAAGGACACCCTAAGCAAGAAATTTAACGAGGATAGCCAGTACGATGTTATTATGGCAAACCCACCCTTTACAGGCAATATCGACAAGGGTGATATTAACGAATCCCTAAAACTACCAACAACAAAAACCGAATTACTTTTTGTAGAGCGCATCTTTAACATGCTTAAAATGGGTGGAACGGCTGCTGTAGTTGTACCACAAGGTGTTCTGTTTGGAAGTGGCAAAGCCTTTACAATGGCTAGAAAAAAGTTAGTTGATGAAGCGGAGTTAAAAGCTGTAATTACCTTACCAAGTGGAGTATTTAAACCCTATGCAGGGGTAAGCACTAGTATTCTAATCTTTACCAAAGGAGGCCAAACCGAGAATATCTGGTTTTACGATATGCAAGCCGATGGTTACAGCCTCGATGATAAACGCAACAAGATTGATAAAAGCGATATCCCCGATATTATTGTGCAATACAATAACCGCCGCACCCTGAGCCCAGTCGAAGGGTGCGAAGTTGAAATGCCCCGCACCAGCAAGTTCTTCTTTGTCCCCAAATCCGAAATAGTTGAAAATGAATATGATTTAAGTATTAGTAAATACAAGGAAGAGGTTTACGAAGAGGTTAATTATGAAAAATCAGAAGTGATTTTAAAGAAATTAAATGTTCTAGAATTAAGTATTATTAATGGATTAAAAGAAATTGAAGGATTAACAACAATATGAAAGAGGTTGCTTTTAATGAAATATTAGGTAAAGATGGAATTTTCATTGATGGAGATTGGGTTGAAAGCAAAGACCAAGATATTAATGGAGATGTTCGTTTAGTGCAATTAGCCGATATTGGCGATGGTTATTTTATCGATAAGTCTAATAGATTTTTAACGCAACAAAAAGCAAAAGAATTAAAATGTACTTTCTTAAAGGAAGGGGATATTTTAATTGCAAGAATGCCAGATCCATTAGGACGGGCATGTATTTTCCCTAAACTTAATATCCCCTGTGTCACAGTTGTGGATGTATGCATAATTCGTCCAGACAAAGATTTAGTTTTTGCACAATGGCTTAAGTTTTTAATCAATAGTTATGAATTTAGAAATAGGATTAATAAATACATTACAGGAACAACCCGTCAAAGAATATCCAGAGGAAATTTTTCAAAACTAACATTTAAACTTCCATCACGGTCAACTCAAATCCACATTGCCAATATCCTTACCAAAGCCAAAAACCAAATCACCCAGCGCAAGGAGAGCATTCGCTTGCTGGATGAGTACTTGAAAAGTACGTTTTTGGAGATGTTTGGGGATCCTGCACTAAATATAAAAAAATGGGAAAAGAAGACTTTAAAAAAAATCTCTATAAGGTTCTCAGATGGACCATTTGGTTCAAATCTTAAAACTGAACATTACTCTGAAAAAGGTATTCAAGTTATCAGATTGCAAAATATAGGGATTAATCATTTTATTGAGGATGATATAAGTTTTGTGAAAGAATTACATTATGAGAATGTATTGAAGAAATATACTTGTTACCCAGATGATATAGTAATTGCGACAATGGGCTCACCAAATGTTAGAGCAAGCATTGTTCCTAAACATTTGAAAGTCTCAATAAACAAGGCTGATTGTGTTTTATGCCGAGTAAATACCGATCTAGCGAATCCTTATTATGTTTCTTTCCTCCTAAATCAAAATGGTTTTCTGCATTTAGCATCATCATTTATGCATGGGCAAACTAGAACAAGAATCTCTTCAGGTCAATTAGCTAATATTCTTATTCCAATACCTCCAATCGAACTCCAAACCCAATTTGCTCAAATAGTAGAAAAAACAGAAGCACTAAAAGGTCAATGTCAGAATAGTTTGCAGGAGTTAGAGAATTTGTATGGGAGTTTAAGCCAGAGGGCGTTTAGAGGGGAGTTGGAGATAAATAATGAAGAAAATTTGAGGATAGCAGCAGAACCTATTAGTCAATATAGAATTAAAGCAAGTTCAACTATTCCAAGTAACAAAAGAGGATTCGCAAAACAAGTTTTAGGTGGTAAAATTGTGTCACTTTATAAGGACGATAAAAACTTTACAAGAATCAAGTTTCAAAAGATACAATACCTGGCCGAACATATCATTGAAGAGGATTTGCAATGGAATTATTATCGACAAACTGCCGGTCCTTACGATAATAAGTTTATGCACAGTGTTGCCTTAAAGTTAAAACATAACAAATGGTTTGAGGAACGCAACTACAAGTATTATCCATTAGAAAAATCAGGAGATATAGAATATTATTTCCATAACTACTTTGGAACTAAATCAGAAAAGTTGAACAACCTTTTTCATTTGTTTAAAAATTCTACTGAAAAATTCAGTGAAGCTGTTGCAACAATATATGCAGTTTGGAATAATCACATAATACTTTGTCAAGAATTTAATAAAGAGAACATTAAAAGAGATTTTTTTGAATGGAGTGATCGTAAAGAAGACCTTTTTACTGAGGATGAATATGAGAAGGCTCTTCTTTGGATGCAAAAGCACAATATTATTCCAACAGGATTTGGAGAGTTAATAAAAGAAAGAAAATAAGTTTTTAAAGAAAATCTCAACCACTCTCTGAATGAGTATACCAGAAAAAGGTTTGACTATGAAACTGCAATGTTATTAATGCCCTAATCGCTTTTACTTTGAGTCTTTTGCGTCACATTTGCACACTTTGCAGTTAAAGCAAGCAGGAAAGTATAAAAACGAAAAAGCCCCAGATTTCTCTGAGGCTTTTTGCGGTCCGGACGGGACTCGAACCCGCGACCTCCGCCGTGACAGGGCGGCATTCTAACCAACTGAACTACCGAACCAATATTTTTTCAAGAACTAATTTTTTTTTTTTACTCTAAAAGGGCGGCATTCTAACCTTGCCTACCGGCAGGCAGGCAACTGAACTACCGAACCAGTTTTTTAAAGCAATGCAAAAGTAATCGAATATTTTGAAATTCCAATGTATCTGTAATTAAAAATTTCAAAATAGTTTGTCTCTGTTCTTGTACTTTTGATAAGTATCTAGGTCGTCAATGAGTTGCATATACTGGGAATGATTGATGCTGAATATATTTTTAAAACTTTATCCCAAGCCCCAATTATTCTGATTCCTTTTCCTCGGCTTTACGTTGAAAAATAGAGAAATGTACGCTACCATAGTGCCGTTCCTGGTAAAAAAGCGGGTGAGTTTCGAATTTGTAATTTCCGGAATGCTCTAGTATTAACCAACCTTCGGGTTTAAGTATATCTTTGTCGAATATCAAATCGGGGATGGTGTCAATCCCATCGAGTTCGAATGGGGGATCGGCGAATATTATATCGTACTTATAGCAACAGGCCTTAATATACTGAAAGGCATTCCCTTTAATGGTATGTATCTGCTTTAACCCGAGTTCACGGATTACAACTGATATAAACTTAAGGTGATTAAAGTTAAGCTCAACCAGATCTATTCGGTTTGTGCCCCTCGAGGCAAACTCAAAGCTGATACTACCCGTTCCGGCGAATAGGTCGAGCACCTCAATCTCTTCAAAGTCAAAATAATTCAAAAGTATGTTGAATAAACCCTCTTTCGCAAAATCGGTAGTCGGACGTGCATTAAAGTTTTTTGGGGTGAACGTTTTTCCCTTGAATTTTCCGCTTACTATTCGCATAGTAGAAGGTTAAAAAGATTCCAATGGCTATTCTTATACTTTGCGATTGAATAGGCGTAATTGTGATAATCATGGTTGGGGCTATCGAGCACATTACTAAAATACTGCGAGAGGAGTAAAACCAGATTGTTTACATCTTCGACCGAACCTAATATCGAAATTTCAGATTTGCTAGGTTCTGCACCAGCCAATTTGCAGGTGTTAATCAGATGATATGCAGTATCGTTGGTATTGTGGTAAGGAATCGAATTACAGCATTGGAGTTGGTTGTTCTTCGTTATTACATTGATTAAGAACTGCTTGTTGAATTGCGTAAACACCATTGGCTCATCCAAGGCTGTTTTAACTATGCTCGAATAGGTTATTTGGGCTGAGGGGTAACCATAAAAATGGGTTTGTGGCTGTTGGGTTAGCCAGCGTGCTGTTAGCGATGATGGGATGGCGAATATAACCGTAGATTTCGACTCAGCCAAATGGTTAAACCTGATTTCGTGAAGATTGGGTAGGGGGTGTACCAATTCGAAAAGCTCTTTAGCCCTTTCGGGCTTGAATAATTCAGTTGGAACTATTGTATATAGTGTAGATTCAAAGCAAAGGAGTACTTTTTTGTATTTAAGCGAAAGTATATCGAATTGTGAGATGTATTGACTTACCGTATTCGCCCAATCATTCGATTCGGATAATGGGCTACTGAATGGGCTTGATATCAATGATATATACATTCCACGCACGATATCGTTAATGCAGAATGAAATTCCTTCCATAGAAACTTGAACGGTTAGTATGTACGACTCGCTTCGGTTGACATCAAAAGTTTCATCGAATATCTCTTTATTCTCCATTTTATGCTGTTTTGTTTTGTGTTTTTTCTAGGATGCGATTAACAAAGATAATATTAAAATCAAAGTTTGAGAAATAGTTGGTTAGAAGTCAGAAGTCAGAAGTCAGAAGCCAGAAGTCAGAAGCCAGAAGTCAGAAGCCAGAAGTCAGAAGCCAGAAGTCAGAAGCCAGAAGTCAGGAGTCAGAAGCCAGACATAGCGAATATTCCAAAACCGACAACCAACAACTCACAACAAATAACCGCCCATAAGGGAACAACTCTACCCGAATTAGCGTAAGTTTGCCAACGTTTTTAAGTTTATTGTAGATGTTAGGGAATCGAATAAAGGATGTTATCGTTTCGAATATTGGGTTTAAACCTACGGCAGGTCAGGATGAGGCCATTGAGTTACTATCGCAGTTTGTAATTAACCCGAATAGTAATCAGTGCTTCTTGCTAAAAGGATATGCCGGAACAGGGAAAACATCGCTTATCGCAAGCTTTGTAAAAGCGCTATCAGCCTTTAAGGTTCCTTATGTACTGTTGGCTCCAACGGGTCGGGCGGCAAAGGTATTATCGTCATACTGCGGATTCCCTGCATACACCATTCACAAGTGGATATACCGCCAGAAGGGGATGAAGGATGGCGAGGGACGATTCGATCTGAATATTAACATGCTTAGGAATGCCATTTTTATTGTCGATGAGGCCTCGATGTTATCCAACTCATCGTATGACGACAGCATTTTTGGTTCGGGAAAGCTTCTGAACGATTTAATCGCTTTTGTAAATCGAGGGGTTGCATGTAGATTGATAATTGTTGGGGATGTTGCTCAGCTCCCTCCGGTTGGGTTAAGCATTAGCCCTGCCTTGGATGCAGCTGTACTCGAAACTTTCGATTTGAATGTAATTCAGGCAGAACTGGTTGAGGTTGTTCGGCAGGAGGAGGGATCGGGGATACTCCACAATGCAACCATTTTCAGGGAGATGCTCGATTCTGATATTATTGAGATACCAACCTTTGAGCTGAACGGTTTTAAGGATATTCAACGGTTACCCGGGGCTGAACTGATTGAAACGCTTACCTCTGAATACGATAAATTTGGTAGAGAGGGAAATGTTGTATTATCGTACTCCAATAAAAGGGCTAATAAATACAACGAGGGGATAAGGAGTAGAATCCTTTGGAAGGACGAGGAGCTATCGGTGGGCGATTTCCTAATGGTGGTTCGGAATAGCTATTTCTGGGTTGAGGATAAACCCGAAATCGGGTTCATTGCCAATGGCGATATTGTTGAGGTTACTCGCATTCGGAAGCATTCGGATCTTTATGGTTTTCGGTTTGCCGATGTTACCATTAAGCTAATCGACTATCAGAATCAGGAAATAGATGTTAAGATTCTGCTCGATACATTAACCCTTGAAGGGCCATCGCTTACATCTGCACAAAATAAGGAGCTGTACACCAAAATAGCGGAGGATTACCATGACGTAAAGACACGACCTGCAAGGCTGAAAAAGATTAAGGAGGATCCTTACTTTAATGCCATGCAGGTAAAATTTGCTTACGCTGTTACCTGCCATAAAGCGCAGGGGGGACAGTGGCGAAATGTATTTATTGATCAGGGTTTTTTTAAGGAGGATATGATTTCGCGCGAATACCTTCGATGGCTGTACACCGCGCTTACCAGAGCTACGGAAAAGGTTTACCTTGTCAATTTTGATGACAAGTTTTTTTAAAGATCATTGCCACAAAGGGACCAAGTCACTAAGGGGACAATTTTTTTGTACTTATTCTTTGTTTCTGAGCACCTTCGTGGCAAAGATTCAATAGTTCTATTTGTAATTCTTTCTTTTTTTGACAATTAATCCTTTTTTTGGTAGTTTTATGGTTATTCGACAAAAGGTGTGGGAGATATTTTAGTATCCGACAAGTTACTCGTAGAAAGGCTATAAATACTAGGTATATGCAAAGAAAAATCTTTTAAACGATAGTAAAAACGAGATTATTCGACAAAAGTGTGGAATAGAAGAGAGATAATTTGGTTTTGCTCCAATATTGACCCCAGAGGGGTCGGATGTTTATAGAAAAAATGCCCATTTATGGTGCGACCCCGGCTGGGGTCGAATGTTCCTAGGGATAGATATTTTCTATAGACATATAATCCCTCTGGGATTAAGAAAGCCAATGAATAAAAAAAGTGTGTAAGGTTTTCGGGACATCTCCGATAAAATCCTACAATTGTAGAGTTACAACTATCCACTATTTTTGTCGAATAACCAATTTATACATTAACTGGATTCGCTATGAATAAATCGATACCGATACTTTTGGTTGCTCTGATAACTCTAACCACATGTGGTCCAGATATTAAGTTCGCTGAGCCGCAACCTAAAGGAGTTTCTTCCTTGAAAAAAATTCCATCCTTGTATTTTGGTCGTTTCAAGGGTTTGGCGGATAGTACGTACATCATCATCGATTCGGTTTCGGTAAAAAAGGAGTGGAGAACCACGGAGCTGATACCGCTTGATAGCCTTGAAAAAGAGCTGAAAATATCAATAAAAAGTGATACAACCATACTAGTAAAAGACAACCTATTGCTTGATAAAACATCCGAGTCATTACTGCTAACCATAAACCTTTGCAACGATTCTGCAAAGGTTAGGGTTAAAGGCTATGAAACACTATTTGCTATATCCGATAGTCAGCAGGTAAGGCATTATCATAAGTTTTGTTTCCTAAACTATAAAACCAGGGATGGTTATTGGCTAGTTAAGTCGCTCAACCTGAAAGGGGATTTGCTTAGCTATTCCGATTTAATAGATTCAAAGGAGATTGAAAATATTTATAGTATCACAAAAGTAATCACGGTAAAGGATACATCAAATAGGGTAGTTGAATATCGCATAAATCCAACCCGCAAGGAGCTTCGAAGGATTATACGTAAGAAAAAAATAGAAAACGGCTATAAACGAATTTAATTGGTAATTCTAATGCTTTACATTGTATTTTCTTTATTTTCGTTCAATATACATTATATAGATTAAGCAGTTTTGAGCTTCGTTAAAATCTCATAATATGATAGTTACGGTATTTTTTAAACCAAAAATCAATAACTCCGCCTTTTAAGGCGGAGTCAGGATAAAGAAGAATCCTCGGCTTTAGCCAAAAGCGTAGTGTACGGTTTTAAGGGTAGAATTGTTTCTACGTTGATTAATAGAAAGTATATAGCAGCTGGCGTAGAAAGTCAAGGGTTGAAGCCCACAAATCGTTAGATCATTATCTCCGCCTTCAAAGGCGGAGTTATTAGAACAATCCTCTTTCCGAGGGCTATAACGCTTTGGGTAAGCAGTATAGATACAACAGCTGATGCTTAATCTGTATAATATCCAATAAATAAACCGATTATGAAAACACCTCGATTAATGACATTGATTCTTGCGCTTTCAGCCAGCGTTTTGTTGTTTGTTCAGTGCAAAAAGGATAGTGCCGATGATAATCTCATTGTAACGTTGGATGGTTCTATTGTTTCGGGGCCATATATCGCCGATTATACAGTAGCCAAGGAGGATATTCTTCGATCGATTCCTCAGGCATATATCGATTCTGCACGAAACCTCCTGCATGTAGCATATCAGCATACATCGCATGGAACTCATATTACCCGGGGTTTATTTGGGTTGCAGGATTATAAAGCAGGTGATAATATTCGATTTGGAATTACCGATTTCAATCCAACGCCGAATAGGTTAGATTTTAACGATAATGCGATGGCTAGCTATGCTGATGGAGATGATGATGCCTCTGACCTGAGCCGTAATGAAAGAGCGTTTATAAAGGCAACACAAAATTTTTTGGACGATCCCGATAACGCCCTAATAAATGTAATTGTTTGGTCGTGGTGTAGCATTGAAGGGCATGCAGTTGCAGCTAACTATTTACCAGGTATGCAGCAGTTAATCAATGAGTATGGTAAAAATGGAAGTAAAATAGGGATAGGTACAGGAAAACGCTCAACACCTGTTTACTTTGTTTTTTTAACAGGTCATGCCGAAGGGAATAATACAGGAGCTGGTAAGCCAAAAAATCAGGCTGATTTGATAATTAACTTCTGCAACCAGAACCATCAGCTATGTTTAGATTACTATAGTATCGATACCCATGATATGAGCGATATGTATTGGGATGATACTAATGATAATGGTAGTTCAACCAAGTATGGTGGGAATTTTTATAGTAGTTGGCAGAATTCGCACGATAAGGGTGTGCATTGGTACGATAATAAAACCCCTCAGGGTGGCGTTGCCTGTGGAGAGCACAATACTCAACATATTACTGCTAACCGAAAGGCCTATGCTATGTGGTGGATTATGGCAAGAATTGTGGGGTGGGATGGAGGAGAGAAATGAAAAATGAGGAGTCAAAACACAAAACCTTGCCGACTACTCACCAATAATTTTAACGAGTACTCGTTTTTTACGCTTCCCGTCGAATTCCCCGTAGAAAATTTGTTCCCAAGGCCCAAAGTCTAGCTCGCCTTCGGTTAAAGCAACCACAACCTCACGGCCCATGATGGTTCGCTTTAGGTGAGCATCGGCGTTATACTCATAGCCATTGTGCTTGTATTGCGAATAGGGCTTTTCTGGTGCTAACTTTTCTAGCCAAACCTCGTAGTCGTGATGCAGACCGCTCTCATCGTCGTTAATGAAAACGCTAGAGGTTATGTGCATCGCATTAACCAAAACGGTAATGATGCCAAAAATAGTTGGTGAATTTAATGAAAATAGAGATTAACTTTAGTCAGTAAGGTTAAGAGGACGTAGGCTCTGCTGGAGAGCAACCTGCTAGCAATAAACCTT
>Ga0209287_10000003_pt1 | contig 202460 bp, 253 predicted proteins | sample PPLLak3cmMay2015_2_FD_187255 | JGI IMG/M metagenome (GOLD analysis project Ga0209287, IMG submission 187255) | Freshwater sediment microbial communities from Prairie Pothole Lake near Jamestown, North Dakota, USA - PPLs Lake P8 Core (1) Depth... | ecosystem: Environmental > Aquatic >... | reverse complement strand
GAACTCACCCAACATACCTGTAGGTGTGAATGCGGTACCTGAATTGCTGTAGGTGAAAGATACAACGCCTGTAGCCCCCGAATCGGTTCCGGCGGTACCAGCGGTACCTTGTAAGCCTGTCTGTCCTCGTAGCCCTGTTATACCTTGAGATCCTTGGTCTCCTGGGTCTCCTACTATACTTAAAGTTACGGCACCACCTATTGTATATGGGAAAATATCAGTCTGATACCCTGCTATTTTTGTAATGTGTATAACAGGTATCTTATAAGTAATAGGAGTACTATCAGGCTCATTTAATACCCTATAGATATTAAAAAAATTCTGATCCAATGTATCCCCTATCTTTAAATAGGTATTAGTATCTAAAGAATTGAAGAAAGCATATGTATTACTATCCGAAGTGCTTAGCGCTATTTGTGTCGCTAATGAAGGATTGTCATTATTCAATACTATATAACCTGCAAGCCCTGTAACGCCTGCTACAGGATACATATTTTTTAAAATAACAGCCTTAAAAGGAGTACCACTTCCGGTCAACCCTACTAAACCAGTAGTACCCTGAGCACCAGTTTGACCTTGGGAGCCCTGGATACCTTGTAATCCCGTTACCCCACCCGCACCAGTTTGTCCTTGGGAACCTGCTGATCCTTGTAATCCAGTAGTACCTTGAGAGCCTTGTATACCCTGTAGTCCAGTGGTACCTTGCGATCCTGCTGTACCTTGGGTACCCGTAGTACCTTGAGATCCTTGTATGCCTTGAATACCTGTATTTCCTTGGATACCTTGGGAGCCTTGGATACCCTGTAGACCAGTTTCTCCCTTGATACCTTGAATACCTGTATTTCCTTGTATACCTTGAGTTCCCTGTAATCCAGTATCTCCCTGCGCCCCAGCATTACCTATAGCCCCCGTTAATCCCTGCCAACCTGTAGGGCCTTGGTTGCCATAACTTATAGGCATGGTAAGATAACTCTGTCGCCTTGGGTACTGATTATAAGCTCTTACAGTAGCTGTGGCTGCTCCCTGCCCTGCACCCCACAAACGGACTACTATAGCATCTGTAGTATCGAGTGGAGTAGTAGGTATAATAACTGAGTTAGATACAGCAGCTTCTGAGGTAGTAGTCAGTGTTTCACCATCTTGGCTATACACTAGCATAGTCTCGCTATGGTCTGCGGCATGTTTTAAAATATCATATCTAAAACCAGCAAAGGACACTGCTCTTATACCCCAATTACGGAATGTAGCTAATCCTATATCAATTTGAGAAGTATTCAACTCAGATGGAGGTATAACATACGATCCCAAATGTACTCCCGTAAACCCTCCCATAGATGTCGCATTATTTACATAGTATGCAGTACTATCGAAGTTATTACTAATAGAAGGAGTCTTACTTAAAGTCTTATAAGCATAGTAAGGAGCTAATGTTCCTGTATACCCGTAAAGGTCTTCATTGAAGTAATAGGTTGTATATGCTCCACCTGCTCCTTGGACACCTATAGATCCAGTAGCGCCAGCTAATCCAGTGGCACCAGCTAATCCGGTAACACCCGCCACAGTAGGCCCTGTTACTCCTAAGCCTGTTTGTCCCTGAGTGCCCTGTAATCCCTGTAGCCCGGTAGCACCTGCAAGTCCAGTACTACCTATATCTCCAGGCTCACCTACTATTGTTAAATATACTTCACCACTTACATTTATATAACGTGTAAGAACTGTTTCGTACCCTGCGATCTTTGTACTGTGAATAACATTGAAATAATACGTATTTGACGTTATAGATTTACCTGTTACTTTATAGATATTAAAATATCCGAAGCCCAATACATCTTGGATCTTTAAATAACTACCTAAGCCTACAGAATTGTAGAACTCAAGCGTATCACTATCTGATTTATTTGTATATAGTTTTGTTGCTATTGATGGATTAGCATTATCAACTGAAATCGCACTACCGGGCGGACTAGAACTTGCAGTATGTAAGATAAACTTATCTATAAATGACTTGTAAGAAATTCCTGTGCTACCTATACCCCCTGTTAACCCTTGTATTCCAGTGTCTCCGTTAATCCCTGTTTCTCCCTGAGATCCTTGGATTCCTTGGATACCTGTGGCACCAACGCCTGTCTGACCTTGAGTACCTTGAGTACCTTGGATACCTGTGGCACCGATACCTGTTAATCCCTGTATACCTTGCACGCCAGTTAAACCTTGAGCGCCTGTGGCTCCCAAATGTATACCACTCATCCCGCCTAAAACCCAATTATACCCTGCTGCGGAAAGATGGTAATACTCTCCTACTGTACCACCCTGAAGACTAGCTAAGTTATTATGCTCTACTACTCCTGAACTATCAAATACTATATTAAAAGCACTATATACTACTCCTGAAGATGCTCCCTTTTTAATGATTAATTTACCTACTAGCATACAATGTGACTTAATAACGTTAGGGAGGTCACTTCTAGGCTGCTCTGCCTCTGCATCTCTAGAATTACTATATTCTGAAGTACCCATCACATAAAAGACTTCTTTTACATCTCCTATGCTTCTATAAAACCACCTCACTGAATAGTAGTTATTATTCATGGCGGCAGGGCCAGAAGTTGGGTTATAGTCCGTATTGTTATATTGTGTCTCTGAAGTATATGTCCAAACACCAGTTGTTATTGTAGCTTTAGTTAATACATCGGTGCTTGAGTTATAAGCTAAAACACTTATAGGTAGTATATTTGCATATACAGTAGCAGAAGTAATAAGAACAGTTCTTTCTACTGGGGTAGATGTTTCACTTATAATAAGGCCACCAGCTAAAGATCTGGTATACGGCATTGTAGCGCCGATTCTATTTGCAATTTTCTCGCCTAATCCAAATCCGGCTTGATATGGGCCTGCCGAATGAATCTCAGTACCAACTCTCCATATATTGTAAATAGGAACTACTGTGCTACTATTAAGTTCATAGGGTGCGGCGACGCGATATATAGGTGATCCACCGTTATAATCAATAGCTATGTACTGTGCTGATCCATCTGTAAATGTTAAACCTGTAACCCCTGGAATATAGTACCTTGATAATAAACCATCAAAGTAAGGATTATCATATAGATTTACATAGGTTCCGGTAATACCTATAGATGCATCTGGATATATATCTATTAATGGGGTATTTGCCCCATCAAATGCTATACCTGCATAAATTAATGAGGGACCTTGAGCACCTGTTATACCTATTAACCCTGTAACCCCTTGAGTACCTACTGTTCCGGTATGACCTTGTAACCCTGTCACCCCTATACCAGTATATCCTTGTAAACCTGTATCACCATTAATACCCTGTATGCCCTGAACTCCAGTATCACCTTTAATTCCTTGTAAGCCAGTAGTTCCTTGGGTACCTTGTATTCCCTGCAGACCTGTTTCACCCTGGGTACCTTGAATTCCTATGATACCCGTAGCTCCTATGATACCTTGCGTTCCTTGTAAACCTGTTTCACCTTGGATACCTTGCGTTCCCTGCAGACCTGTTTCGCCTCGGGTACCCTGAATACCAGTATTTCCTTGTGAGCCCTGGATACCTTGTAAACCTGTTAACCCTCGTGGCCCTTGGGCACCTGTACTACCCAGCGCTCCAGTCTGACCATCTATACCAAGGATTCCGGTAATACCTTGTATACCTTGAATACCCTGTAAACCTGTTTCTCCTGTAGGCCCAGTAGATCCTATAGAGGATGCTCCAGTTATACCTTGATAACCAGTAAGTCCGAAGAATCCTGTTAGTCCTTGTGCGCCTTGAGCGCCAGTTATCCCTTGTTCCCCAGGAGATCCTGTAGATCCCCCAAGCCCGTAGGGTCCTGTAGAACCAGCAGGTCCTGTTAATCCCTGCCATCCTGTAGGCCCAGCTAACCCTGTAATACCTTGAGGCCCGGTTATCCCTATACCTGTGATACCCTGAGGCCCTTGTATTCCAGTTTGACCAGGAATTCCCTGTGACCCTGTAGCTCCTACTCCCGTCTGTCCTTGAGTTCCCTGGATACCAGTAACTCCGATACCTGTATCACCCTTGATTCCTTGGGTACCTTGGATACCAGTAACTCCGATACCTGTATCACCTTTAATTCCTTGTAATCCTTGAATACCTGTATTACCTTGTATACCCTGGATTCCTTGGGTACCTGTATCACCTTTGATTCCTTGGGTACCTGTGCTTCCCTGTGTACCTTGAATTCCCTGAATTCCAGTTTGACCTAAAGCCCCTTGAGTACCCTGTATACCAGTCTGACCTTGTAAACCTGTTATTCCTTGTGCTCCAGTCTGACCATCTATACCAAGGATTCCGGTAATACCTTGTATACCCTGTAAACCTGTTTCTCCTGTAGGCCCAGTAGATCCTATAGAGGATGCTCCAGTTATACCTTGATAACCAGTAAGTCCGAAGAATCCTGTTAGTCCTTGTGTGCCTTGTAAGCCAGTTAGTCCCTGTGCTCCTGGGGTACCTGTCGATCCAGCGAGACCATAAGGACCTGTTGATCCCGGTGCTCCGGTTAATCCCTGAGTACCTTGAATACCCTGTAAACCTGTACTACCCTGTGGTCCTGTTATGCCAACTCCTGTTACACCTTGGGTACCAAGAGGACCTGTCTGACCTTGTAATCCTGCTATACCTACACCTGTGGCTCCTTGTGTACCTGTTATACCTACACCTGTTAATCCAGCATTACCTGTAACAGCGGTGCTATCGATAGTCCATGCATTATCTATTGCAACATACCTATATTGTGTACCAAGAGGGTTTATATAGATTTCATTATTTATAGGATTTACAGGAAAAGCCATACTAATTCTCTCTTTTAATAATTGGAACTTAAAACTATTGAACTTACTAAATCTGTCGGGATCTCCGTACCAAGACCGTTATTATAGATACTTGTAACTTGTGACTGTGATAGTGCTATATTATAATACCTAATATCATCCATGGCACCTCTCCAATATGTATTAGCATCATCTACATTAGGCCCTAACTTTAATGGCTGAGTATTAGATACTACAGAGGCTATAGATCCTGAATAAGTTTTATTTACACCGTCTGCATATATTCTAAGTGTACTCCCTATATATACAACAACTATATGATGCCATAGTTGGTCAGTCCAATTAAACTGTAATGCTGACGTTGCAAAAGAGCCACTAGACCCAGATACCCATAAAGTACTATCCGCAGTATTGTTTAAAGTTATCTCATACCCATTAGTTGCAGAGTACGTACTTTTTTTAGATAATACCCTATCCCAATTCCCTGCTGCACTTGTATGCTTTAGCCAAGCACAGAATGAAAAAGTTGAATTATTAAAATCTGCATGACTATCTATTACAATATTATCACTAGTACCATTAAAATTTAAAGCTCTGTTTATCTTACCTGATACACTGTCTGATGACGTATTACCATGCTGCCAAACACCATTATGATTTCTATTAGTACTATCTAATACTATAGTATTGTCATTATTATCATTCATTTTCCAATGCGCTATCAAATTAGAATAACTAGGTAACATATTTTTCCTTATGGGTACCTAAAATCTGGAGTAGAGGTACCTAAGTAGTGCTCTCCATCAAAAAAGAATGACAGTATATCTTTAGCTCCTGTATATGATCCAAAAAATGGTATAGTACCTCCAAAAGGCCACATTATACCTGTCCATCCTGGTGATAAATTGACAGAATACCTCAATTCAAATGTATAGTTTACTCCTGTAGCTCCATTAGTCATATATACTATTCCTGATGTACCAACGGTCGCATATTGTTTTAAACCATTAGACCAATTAATTTGTAACGGGGAACTTGTTACAGTCCCTGCATTATACAGTGTTGAAAAGTTTACTCCCGTAGCTCCTTGCGGTCCTGTTACACCAGCTTGTGCCCCAGCACTTATTTGAACCCATCTATTAACCCCTGTAACAAATCCGTAAAAAGCCTCATTCTTAAAATTCCACATTATATCTGGGACTGATATACTCCCCGTAGGAAATGTAGTACGCTGACTTATGATACAAGGACCAGTTATACCCTGCGGACCTGTATCACCTTTTAGACCCGTATCGCCTCTTAGACCTGTATCACCTCTTAGACCTGTATGTCCTAATCCAGTACTACCTTGTATACCTTGTGTCCCTGTTACGCCGATTCCGGTAACACCTTGTATACCTATAGATCCTAATCCAGTACTACCTTGAATACCAGTTTGACCAGCTATCCCCGTATCACCCTTAATGCCTTGATGTCCTGTTACCCCTACACCTGTAACACCTATACTTCCAACAGGCCCTTGAATACCTGTTTGACCTATCAGGCCCGTTGCCCCTTGAAGTCCTTGAGTACCTAAACTTCCTGTTTGACCTTGTACTCCTGTTTGACCTTGATCACCCTGAGGCCCTTGCAAACCTGTTTGACCCTGTGCTCCGGTTATACCTTGATTACCCTGAGACCCTTGTAAACCTTGGGGTCCTGTAGGACCTATTAAGCCTGTTGCTCCTATATGTCCTATCTGTCCTTGAGGTCCAGTCGCTCCGATTAATCCTGTATACCCCTGTAATCCTGTATCACCTTGTACCCCAGTCCATCCTACAGGTCCTGTCACCCCATCTACTCCTGTATACCCTATTCCAGTAGAGCCAGGTAACCCTGTATATCCTAATCCTTGAGGACCTGTAATACCTTGCCAACCTGTAGGGCCGGGTAATCCTGTATATCCTATTCCGGTAGTGCCGGGTAATCCTGTATATCCTATTCCGGTAGGACCTGTAACACCTTGCCAGCCTGTAGGACCTGGTAGCCCTGTACCTCCTCCTGAAATTCCTGTAGCCCCCTGAAGTCCCGTAGGACCGGGTAACCCTGTTCCACCTCCTGAAATCCCAGTGGCTCCCTGAGGCCCTGTGATCCCGCCCGTCCCCGTGGCTATGGAACCGCTTCCGACGGGTCCTGTAGGACCGGGTACTCCAGTTACACCTATATTACTATATACATCAACTTGTAAACCTGCTATAGTATCATCAACTGGGCTATATAGATTGCCAAGTACTTGAAATTCTGTTGTACTATACTGTTCAGGGCTAGCATCTGATATTTTGTACTTCCACCTAATCTGATAGTATCCGGCTTCCCATACCGTTTCAACAACAAATAGGGCACAAAATATACCAACCTTTATCTCATAAGGCTGCCTATTAGCATATCCTACAGTATGATATATTTGATCGACAGGATCAAAGTAGTTTATTTCGTATCTTAAATAATAAGGAGAATAATATGTAGGATATCCTAAATAATTATTACTAATAAAAGTAATAGTTAAATCATCTTCATTTAGAGTATATCCTTTAACATATTCTTTTAAGTCAGCCACTTGTGTATCCCTTTTAAATAGAGTATGTCTATTTGTACTTTTTTATTAATTCATTATTAGAAGCTAATAAGATTTAATTGGTGGAAACTATTTCTACAATTAAGTAGATAAACTAAGATACTGATGTACTATATATCCATACCTGTGCTTTGTTCCCATGTCCCGTTAACACTAATATAAGCCTCGGTAACCAATCTCCAAGTACCATCTACTAAAACGTATGTGTCTGCTACTTGCTTTGGAATACCCTCTACTACGGTATAAGCATTGGTACCAAAATTTATATCAAAATTTTGTCCAGTATTTTCTCTTAGTATAATATCAAAAGACATAGATACCTCTTAAACTGCTAATCCGTCTATAGATCTTCCTATGTGTGTAGAGTTTTGAATAGCATTAGCATAAACATTAGTTTCATTATCATACCAGGTTATAGTATAGGAGCCTCCTACTGAAGTAGTAGTTGATCCTATTAACTCATCTGTATCTGTTCTGTGTATATTTACAGTAATACCAGATCCGTCTCCAGTATAATTCTTTATTGATCCTGCTATGGTATACGTCACGGAATGATATGTAATCCATAATCCTACACCGTATTGAGCAGAGAGACCTGTTATTCTCCATGACCTAGCACCTTCTATGTCTAACCTTGTACTATCAGTATCTAGAGGCCATCGTTTAAAAGCAAATCTACATACACCATTTGATATTTGAAACATTCTTTCATTACTAGTAATCCCTACTGAGGAAAACAGGTCAGTCCAACCCCCTGCATTAGACTCTGTAGATAGATTTTCACATTGAAAAACTAAATATTGAATTGCCCCTGTTGTTCCATTCTGATATACTACAGGCATAACTCCTAACAAATAGTAATTTGGTTCTATGATTGTTGGTTGCCTACTAGCGGATAATGGTGGTATATATGCTGTTGTCGCTCTATTGTTTGAGAATATATTCCAATGTACGCTATGAGAATGTACACCATCACCGGAAGCGTGTTTCCCACTAGTGTAATTAAGGATCATTAGACAGGACACGTTTGAAAACGTGTCAATAGCTGAGGCATACCATTGTGCCGTAAATATATTTAATCCGCGATCTAAAGTTATTCCAGCTCCTCTATATGACCCAGAATCAACCCTATGAAAAATGGATAGCATACCTGCCATCCCCCCACCTGTTGTAACAGTATATCCTGTAACGGTTTGGCTCCCGACACCAAAATTAAAAGTTCTATTTGTTGTCCCTGCGGCGGCAGTCACCCAAATAGCACTCTGTTGGAGAGTAATAGTACCAGGCTCTTCTATAAATCTTTGTATACTAACTATATCTTTGTCTCCTACTAACCGTGTATTACAGGTTGTTTCCCCAAAACCCATAAATAAGCTATTCATTATAGTATTAGAATTAGAGTGGTCGTACTCATATGTAACAATAACCCACCCACCTATATTTGTAAAGTAGCTCTGTGATGCTACAGCGTGTCTAGCATAAAGATCATGGGAAAGAGATGTATCCATACTATTAAGATTAAAGAAGAATCTTAAAGTCACAGGAGTTACTAGTGTCGTTCCTAAAGTACCATATGTTGTTTCTGCCCCCCCACTATCAAGTTTTACATATAAAGTAGTAGCGGTTGCTGCGGACGGTAAGGTATTGGACCAAAGTTCAGCTGTAATCTGTCTATATACTTTACTTGTTTCTGGTAAGAAAGTATCAAGTGCTGGTATCTGGTTTGTTATCGTCCCCTGCCTGATAATCTGGGCGGTATTTGAGAGCCTGCCGTTAAAACTCTCAATAGGTATCCGTACTGTTTTTATTCTTGTATTATGAGCGCTATCATCATAGTTGTACGTTATTATAAGCTTAGCAGATACATTAGTGAAATTTATTGCTGAGGCATAATCTAAATATATACCATACATAAAAGTCCCAGATGTGCCACTTCCAAATCTGCTTGTAAATTCATCGGTCATATCTACAAAAAATATATGAGATATATTTTCTGCCGTAGCAGCATACCCGCTCCCTATTACGGCTGTAGTCCAATTAGATCCAGAATCACAAGATCCTTGTAGTCCCCAAGCTGATAGAGCTACGTTCCCGGCTCCATTATCTCCACATACTACCTCCATAGAAACACTAACAAAAGATCTACTTGTAGTCTCTGGTATGTATATAGTTGTATCAGCTGAGTTAGTGAATACTGCGCTCTCCGCTATATCCGTCAATATTGAGGGAAGGGTATATTCAATAGTTTTTGTTCTGTTAGCAGCCATACAACCTCTCTATTTTATACATATCTAAAGTAAATAGTACCATTAGGCGCATTAATTCCGGTAGGAGCCGTACCAGTTCCATATAATATATTAGAGACATAAAGACCTGTACCACCGTTAGATCCTGTTATTCTCAAACTATTAAGAACTAAATCATCTGAGACAGATCCCGTACCTGCGGGGCCTGTAGGACCTGGATTTCCGGTAAAACCCAACCCTGTTACACCCTGGGTTCCTTGGATTCCTTGGATTCCGGTTAATCCAGGTAATCCTGTAGGACCAGGATTTCCAGTAAAACCCAACCCTGTTATTCCTTGGGTTCCTTGAACTCCAGTTGATCCAGGTAGTCCTGTTATTCCTTGGGTTCCCTGAGTACCTGTAGTACCTTGGATTCCCTGAGTACCTGTTTGTCCTTGATTGCCTTGTATACCTTGAACTCCAGTTAATCCTAATAATCCTGTTATTCCTTGGGTTCCTTGAGTACCTGTACTACCTTGGATTCCTTGTACACCAGTTTGTCCTTGATTGCCCTGTATACCTTGAACTCCAGTTAATCCTAATAATCCTGTTATTCCTTGGGTTCCTTGAGTACCTGTACTACCTTGGATTCCTTGGGCTCCCTGAGTACCTGTATTACCCTGTATACCTTGAACTCCGGTTGATCCGATTAAACCTGTTATCCCTTGAACTCCGGTTGAACCCACTAACCCAGTTACCCCTTGGACTCCTATTACTCCTGTTATACCTTGAGTTCCCTGGATTCCTTGAGTACCTGTATCACCTTGAATTCCTTGAATTCCTTGAACTCCTTGGATGCCCTGAATTCCAGTACTTCCTATAGGTCCTGTTTGTCCTTGATTACCTATAAGCCCTGTATTTCCTTGGATACCTTGGATACCTGTAATACCTAATCCTGTATAACCCTGTATTCCGGTGCTACCGATAAGACCCGTAGATCCCAACCCAGTAGCTCCTTGAGTACCCTGTGACCCAGTAAGACCTTGTACCCCTGTTACACCCAACCCAGTAAATCCTCTTACTCCTGTAGCTCCTATAGGTCCTGTAGGGCTATTTCCCGGATTCCCAGTTATACCCTGATATCCTGTTAATCCTACAAATCCTGTGTGTCCTTGTATACCCTGATTACCTGTTAGTCCCTGTACTCCAGGGGAACCAGTTGACCCTGCGACTCCAAAAGGCCCTGTCTGTCCTTGAGAACCAGTTAATCCTTGAAATCCCGTAGGTCCTGGTATTCCGGTTTGTCCCTGTAATCCAGTTACACCTAATCCAGTAAACCCTCTTACTCCAGTTTGTCCGATGAGACCTGTTATACCTTGAATGCCTGTATAGCCTAATCCTGTAAACCCTTGGGGACCTGTATGACCTACTAACCCAGTTATACCTTGAGTGCCTGTATAACCTAATCCTGTAAACCCTTGGGGACCTGTTTGTCCGATGAGACCTGTGATACCTTGAATACCCGTATAACCTAATCCTGTAAACCCTTGGGGACCTGTTTGTCCGATGAGACCTGTATAGCCTAATCCTGTAAACCCTTGAGGACCTGTATGGCCTACTAACCCAGTTATACCTTGAATGCCTGTGTAACCTAATCCTGTAAACCCTTGGGGACCTGTTTGTCCGATGAGACCTGTGATACCTTGAATGCCTGTATAACCTAATCCTGTAAACCCTCTTACTCCAGTATGGCCTGCTAACCCAGTTATACCTTGAGCACCTATTTCACCTGTACTTCCTAAATGTCCTTGTATTCCTGTATTTCCTTGAACTCCAGTAACCCCTAATAATCCTGTTTCTCCTTGTACTCCTGTTTCTCCGTCGGTACCTATAAATCCTACACCTGTGACTCCCTGTAGTCCTGTAAAACCATAAGTGCCCCCTATTCCGGTAACACCCTGTGGCCCCGTGTGACCATCAGATCCTATATATCCTACTCCAGTTAAACCTTGCGGACCTGTGACTCCTTGTGCTCCAGTACCTCCGAATAATCCCGTTATTCCTTGTATACCAGTCATACCTAAAGAGCCAGTCTCGCCTCCTACGGTAGTAATAACCCAGACTCCGCCTTGGGTAGTATTATCATTAAGGATAAAACGAGCAGAGGTACTAGGTTTTAATGTGTAAAGTATAATAGATAGAGAATTTTGGATATTAGAATCTTCTATACTGTTATTAGTAATTTCAAAAACTTTTCCAGCATATATCTCTCTAGCATCATCAAATATAATAGACTGAGATATATTACCCTCTAAAATTATAAATTGAACGCTATTTTTATATAATGTAATTGGAGTAGAACTCGTATCTACTATATTATACCCTAAAGTTCTTAAATACCTATTTGTATTATTTTCAAATAGTGACATTATATGTGTCTCCCGTTATTCCATGCTACGTATTCTATAGATATCTGTATAATGTTAAAATCTCCTTGGTACGTATCAGCACTATTAGAGTATCTCCCATCTCTACTCATTTCGCCCCACAATAAATTAGACTCGTCTCCAGCATATGGGACCGAAGTAGGTATGGGTACATATCCAGTAAAAAACATTTGCTTAAAGGATGAGTTTGAGGGTATAGAAATTGGAATAGAAACGATACTTTCTGTTGGAGTCGGGGATTGTATAGTATTATACACATCAGAGTTTATAGACGTTATATCCCACTTAAAAACTATTTCTACATCCCCAGCCGAGTCATCTAATACCATATAAACAACTTTAACAATTAAGGGACAGCTTGTATCCAAGTCAAACGGAACAAAAAAGGAATAACCTCCATTACATAGGTCGCCTTTAGTAAAGCTATTTTGATACCTACTGACTCCTATGTCGCCTCTATATAGATTTACTGTTGCTGGTAGATTTTTTATACTAGATGAGGAATCAATATCATACTGCGCTCTTCTTATACTTCTAGCTTTACCACTAAATGTCATAAAGCCGTCTTTTTCTATTCTTGTTCTACTTGTAATAATTCTATAATAATCAAAAATCGGTAAAACACTAATAGGGCTTGCTATTCTGAATCTAATCCAATACTTATAAGTCCCTGATAGCATCGGGTCACTATCCGTCCAATCTTCTTCTATAGTGCAAGAAAAATGTATCATTTCAGATGTATTACTATCTGTTACTCTTTGAAAAAGATTATTACCATAAGTATAAAAATTTACAGTATCAAAAGACATAGTATTAAAAGGATACCATGTAGAGCCATTCCAATACTCAGATACTATGTTTCCTGTACCTAATACTGCGGCAGTAAGGGTATTTGTTCTTATTCCTTTTATTTTATAGTATAAGCTATTAGCATCTTTTATCTCAGTCGATACATAGACCGCCGAGTTTACTTCATTCGAAGGAAAAGTAAATGTAGGCCCCCCTATTTGTCTGGCGCTACTTGATACGTCTACAAAAGTATCAGTTAAGGCATTGTACTCAAAAACTTTTAACCCTCTGGATTCGCTAGAGCCCTCGCCTATAGTTGCTATAGCTCCAAGTTCTGGGGAACCTGCATCCATCCTACCTTGTATTTTTAGTCCAGAACCAAAATCATCTATATTAAAAAACTGCCCTATTATCCTATCCCAGTCTTCTACTATGCATAAATTAATATGTATAGTAGAAGAGTCTACATAAACATATGAACCACCTATTTGTACTAAGTCAACATTGCAGGACTCAAAAATAACTGCTACTAAAGTTGAGGTTGAACTATCATCTGTTTTAATACCTACTTCTGATCCACTTATCCTACCTACTTTTAATGATACATCTGTACCTGTAGATTCTACTATTATACCAGTTACAGTATTTTGTATATCAAAATTATTTAAAATAATTTTTGATCCACCACTTATCCTAAGTGCATAATTATAAGCATAACTAAATAAACCTCTGAACACTACATTATTTACTCCATCTTCAATACTAATACCTTCTTCTACATCTAAATCTATATATGTTTCAACAAGTTCGCTATCACTAGCTCCAGAACCAGATATTCTTATACCTCTTTTACCTGAGCTTATGTATATACCATTCATTACTGGCAATACATCTATAGATACTATGGCAGTGGCATTAATAGGACCTCTAATCTCCATAGATTGTAAGTTAGAAAAATTAGATAATGTTATAAAATCAGTATCAGGGTCATTTGCTACAAGAATAACCATCTCGTCCATAGAAAAGATACCTACTTGTTCTGGGACTAAAAATGGATTTTCTTCATATAATCCGGCATTAACAAATATGCTGTAAGGATTATTTCTCCCGGAATCTAAAATAGAGTCACAAGCAAACTTTATTGTTCTGTATGGATTTGTAGAAGAGCCGTTACCTGTAGTATCAGACCCATTCAAATCGACGTATCTGGCATTCTTCTGAATAAAAAAAGCTGCTGCGCCTGTAATACCCATAGGTCCTGTAGGACCTATTACACCTGTATCCCCTATAGCTACCGCTGGCTTTTGAGGGCACTGTATCCCTGTATAGTTTATTCCGGTTATAGAATAGTAAGGATTGTGAAAATCTATATTCTCAAGATTAACAATACCTGTAATAGAATCAGCAGTAACAATCTGGAATTTCTCTCTTTTATAAAAGATAGGGCATCCAAGTTTATTCCTAAACTTCCATATTACAAAGTAATACCCTATTCTCCAGTTTGTAGGTATGGTAAATGCTGGTCTGTATCTTCCAGTAGCTATATGTATCGGTACTCTATCTTCCTGTCCAACTATTAAAGTATTTCCTATATCATCTATATACTTTATAGTGTATGATACAAAGTACGGGTCAAAATAGTTATTAGTATCGTCAATAAAACTGGCGACCAAATCACTATCCGTTAATGTATATCCCAAATAGAGCATAATATACCCTTCTATAGTTCAGATATAATTAATAAAAGATTAATAGATTATAAACAAAAAAAGCTGAGACATTTCTGTCACAGCTTTTAAATACCGCTTTTAAAATGGAATTGAAACCTATATTATATCCTGCGGTACGGCATATTATCATACCTATTAACTTGAGTGCTTATATTTTTAAGCATCCTCATCGAGATCTTCTTCTACTTCTTCTATTTCAAGTATTAGTTCTAATTTGAAATCTACTATCTTATCCTCTTCATTTATCTCTGGCATATAATCTACTTGATCTTCCCAAATGAAGTCATCAAAGTTCTCGTCTAACTCACTGGAATCAATATCGCTATATTTTTCTTGTAGGAATTTTTTCAATCGTGGATTTATGATTTTTTTTAGATTCTGCTCATTATCATCCACCCAGTCCATTAGGATGGAATTCAAAACTCTATAGCTTTCAGGAGGGTTGCCTTCGTATTTGATACTAAGATCAGCCCAAAAGTCAAACTGATTAATAGTATCTAAATCTATCTCTCCGTCTTCTTCTACAGCCTTCTGCTTATGAAGCTCATTAATACCCTCAAAATCGTTAAAAACAACAGTTCCTAATTTGAAGTTACTTGCTGCTATATGCTTCATAGCCTGAATAGCCGAGACTCTTAACATATTAATATTCCCACTTTGAATGTACTTGACTACTTCCCTGTATCCCTGTTATACCCACCCATACATTATATGGCTGTAGTGTTCCAGCTCCAGTAAGACCATTTATACCGGATATTCCGATATCAAGGTCAATACCCATAAGTTGCTTATATTGACCAAACACTGGGGATACAGTGCCTATACTCCCCTGAAAAGTATCGTATAATCCTGCCACTTTTTACCTCTTTAGATTATCTGTAATACTTGCACACAGGCTTTTGAGAGACTTTATGTTGTCTGCATATGTTAGAGCTATGACATTCGATCTTCTTGTAAAATAGTCCTCTCTCAGCCTTTCGATCATGTCTGGGTTTTCAAACAAAAAATAGACTCTCTTTGGGTCTTTATACGTCTTTTTTATTGGGCATCCAGCAGAAACAAAGAATGCTGCAAGATATAAGTCACAGGTTTTTACACCCTCTTCTGTGTGGATCAGATCTCCATGTATACTATTTATAGTCATTTTGTTATACCTTTATCTAATCTATGATGATTAGAGTAGCCCAGAATTTCTGAGCTACTCTTAAAAAGACCGTCACTTAGAACGAGTTTCCAACATATACACCAGTCGCGCCAGCAGCACCTGTAGGAGCGTATTTGTCATTAGCAAGAATGGCAAGATACGCATCCGAGAATTTTGTACCACCTGTAGCACCAAGGTCTCTTCTTGGATACTCATCAGCAGAGGTATAAGAACCTTCAGTTAGAGTTAATGGAGCACCGTTAGTTGTAAAAGCTGTTGAGCTAGAAGCTGTAGTGAAAAACTTAAGAACACCAGCAGTCATACTTCTTAAAACTTCCCCAGTCAGGTCTAAAACAATTGTCTCGCCCCAAATCATATATAGATCTTGGCCTGATGTACCATAGTCACCCTCTTGCCCTCCACCAAGACCATATCTTTTACCAACATCGCTAAGATATATCTTACCTATGTTGCTTCCCTTATACTCGATTTTTAGACGATTAGCCATTGTAATTCCTCCTTAAAATGTGAACTTTGCTAAATCTATTTACAAGCTCTTATATAAGAGCATATTACTTATACTCTTATATTAAAAGATTATTACCATCTCTTAAGTTGTAGTATCAAGTTTACCGGATTCATTACCTGTATCCTGCACTACTTTTACTTTTCTGTATACATTATCTGTAGGGTCATAGGCATACATCATCTGTTTTACCATAGGAGCTTTTTCAGAATAACTAGGAAGGTACTTTATAGGCCCCGGTGTTGCAGTATCTTCTACCCCGGCTTGACTCACACCTCTTAATCTAAGATAAAAAGGCTGATTAATACCTGCTCCTATATCACTTCTCCTAAACGTGTATATGACCTGACTCTTGCTATATGTAGTACTCGGGACATTAGGTATCTCTTTCCCCTGCACAGTAGGTGATGCCATAGTAGCATCGGTAAGAGAATAGTAAAGATTAAAACCTCTATACGTATTTGATGTATCTATATCCCAAAATATTTTCACTAACTCATCACTAACAGCTACTTGAATCGCAGGGGCACTCATATATACCTCCAAAAAAGAAACTCATTTACCTACCGTACCTTTATTAAAAGATTATCAAAACAAAAAGCCCCTTGGTTACCCAAGAGGCTTTCATCCGTTTTTTATACTATAACCTATTTAAGCTTTAAATTGCTTAATCCAACCTTCAGCTATATTATCCCAGGTATATTCTTTCATCTTATTATAAGCTTTATTAGCCCATTCTTTTCTATAACTTTCATCCTTAAATAGTCTTATAGATTCAGATATAAATCTATCAGAGTAATCCTTAGGGTAATCTTCATCCCTCGTAAGCTGAGGATCATAGGGTAATAGGATACCTGAATCCCCTACTGTTGTTGACAATCCTGCAAAATCTGTACTTAATAGAGCGTTCTTAGCTAATCCGTTCTCGACCGCTGTGATGCAATTATGTACTGCTACAAAATTGGATACATATGAATTATCTTCCTCTACCTCTAAATTATACACATAGCCTTCATATTGTTTCCTATTAATATTTTTTATACGATAATATACCTGACCGTCATATTCTAAAAATACTTCATAAGTTTTATCTTTTTGTTTTTCATCGAAAATTTTAGACCACAGACTACTACTTAGTCCAAGAGCGTAATAATCAAGATTTCCATCATCCCCATGCTTAGTTCTTCTAAAACTAGGGTGTAATCCTATTTTAGAGCATAATAATTTTAAACTCATTATACCACGCTTAGTCGCCATATCTATTTTATACTCATTAGCATTCTTACTACCATCGCCCTCAAAAACCCCTTTAATAAAAGATTTGATGAAGTCATAACTTTGCATAAACACAAAATGAGGTACATCTTTCTTTGAGGCTTCTCTCCCAAATATTCTTTTTAGCCACTCCCCCAAAGAATTACAGTAGCATGAAACTATTGAACAGTTATTTTTAGTTGATACTTTAGTTTCGTAACCAAAAGTATTTTTAATGTACTCTCTCACAAAAGAAATATATGCTTCTTCTTTCTTATGAAAAGAAAACTTTATACAGCCACCACTAAAAGATCCCTCAGAGAAGTATAGACCCAAAAATCTAGCAAATTCTTCGTTCATTAATATTTTTGATGGTATAGTCTTATACCTGCTATCTTTTCTAGTCATGATATTATTACCGTATACTCTGTAGTTTCTATTTATATCTTTCATATCAGATATAAGTTCATAATATTTTACTGGGGTACTTTCTTTAATAGTAGGTAAACAAACATAGTCCCCAACATGGATATCTTTGATTGAAACCCAATCAGATATAATACCCTGTTCCTTTATCATCTCCTTATTTCTTTTAATTTTATTAGCAACTTTTGACGTAATTCTAAGTATTGGGTGCTCTGGGGTATAATACCCAATATCTGCTGTATGGTTTTTTATTATTAGACCCAATAACTCCTCATTTACCTTACGTGAAAGAATTTTCTCAATTCTTCTAAATCTTCCTTTATGCGTCAAAACTTTATCAGTCATAGTTAGATCAACTATTCGTTTAAAACCTTTATCAGTCACAATCTCATTATCAGGGTGACAGCAGAAAGTTTCACTAAACCATGTAGGCATTACCCATACTTTAGCTTCCATCTGATGGTAAGCAAGTGTTTTCTTATCAACCCTATCAAGATAAGTTACCCCTGGTTGATTCATCAATCCTTCTATCTTTTCCATCAAAGCAATAGAAGCAGTATCACCTCTCTGCCTCGCAAATGATTTCCAGTTAAAAAACCCATACCCTACCACAAGTTCCAAATCGGGGACTTCTTTCTTAATTGCTGGGAACATCTGTAGTAACTGGTATAAACCTCTATCTGGACTGGAGCTATACACAATCTTATTTTTCTTTGTGTATAAATCTACATCTTTATAGAGATCCTGCACAACACCGTTTCCAGTCAAAAACATTTTTTCAGAGGGCATTTTATGATGATGGATCAAAAAATTCTTATGCCACTCACTCAAATAAGCATACTTGAATACCTGCCATGCCTGCAAATCATAATTAGGATCATTAGATAACCAAATATCATGCACCATTACAAATTTTTTACAAGAATGTACATTATTTAAAAACGGCTGTACTGTCCTCGAACTAATAAAGTAATCGATATGGTCATACTTCAAATCTTCATACATATTTGTATAGTGTCTGTACGTTACAGCCCCTACTAACTCGTTATCTACATATACAGGCTCCAGCTTAGGCAGTGCTTTATCTTCTATATTCAAATCGTTGTAGATTCTAACGTCATACCCTTTACGAGCAAAAGCCTCGCCCAAATATGTTGCCCAAGTTTCTGATCCTGCCATGCCTGCATCTACCTTAGCTTTATCCCAAGGCTCGTGAGCAGGTCCTGTGTATATCCAAACTCTTTGTTTAGCCCACTTAGTACGGTACTTTATATGATTATCCATATCTTCTTTATCATATACTTCTTTATTTTCACCTTGATAGGTAGTTCTAGTAACACCACCAAAATGGAATACAAAAGAATCAATAGCCTGACCCATAGAGAAATAACTCTTAGCAAGTCTCAAACAAAGATCTGAATCTTCACAACCGTTCTTATACTGAGTGTCAAATAACCCTACTTCATTGATAGCTGTTCTAGCATAGATAGTGGCATAACCTGCTACCCAAGACTGTCTAACAAATTTACCCTTGTTAGCCTTATTTGAGTCCTCCATAAATTTATACAGTTCCTCAATATGAGGTTCTATCTCATCCTTCTTCATACCCGGATGAAGATTTACACCAGACTTCATAAGAGTCATAGGGTATACAGGAAGCTGACTCAACCTCGGATCAGTGTCCTCAGGCGCTCTGAATAACCAACCACGATCACAGTTCGAAAGAACACCACAAGCAGCGAGTCTCTCTACGCTATCCATCTTATCCACAAGGTTTGTAAGCCATCCTGAAGATACTATAACATCTGAGTTAAGGATAACAAGGTACTTAGTATTAGAAGCCTCTATACCTGAATTACAAGCTTCAGAATAAGTCTTTCTTTGGGTAGGGCTTCCAAGAACTGTGATGCCCTGTAATGTTCTTAGATAGCCCCATACCTCTTCGCCGCTTCCGGCATCAGAAATAATTAGGTTATAAGGATGCGTAGTGTTCAACCTAATAGAAGTAAGACACATTTTTAGATAATCAAGATTCTGATAGTTAGGAATAATTATGTCTATTAAGTCTCTTGATTTCAGCTCAGAAACCATAGGCTCAGAATTAACTTCTTTTATCTCTTCAGACAAAATCTTATTAAAGGTTGTTATCCACTGCGTAGATATATAATCCTGAGTGTACTGCCCTATAGAATTTTTTGCTGCAGTTCCTACCTGTTTCCTTTTTTCAGGGTCCTTTAATTCTATAAGTGCCTTAGACCAATCATCCATACTGTCACAGATGTACCCATTTTCTCCGTGCCTTATAACTTCTTCATAAGACTTTATACGACTAGCAATAACAGGCATACCAAGGGCCATAGCCGTTGTAACCTTCACATTTGATTTGGCAGCTTGTACCTCAACTCTCTGAGGGCATAATACGACATCACAGTCATTCATCGCTGCTTTCCATGTGTTTAACCCCCACTTTACATCCGCATTGTCCCACTCACTACAAACAATTAATTTATATCCTGCATCTTCTATAGTTTTTCTCAAATAGTCGGTCACAAGAAAGGAATTTCCACCGCATCCAAAAAAACCTGCTTTTAACTCTTTCATATTATATAGCCTCTCTTTTTTATCTATATGTTATATAACTAATCATCTCTATTGAAATATACAATTAATTATTCCATATCACGTATATACTGATGAGGAGTATCAAAGGAAGTTTCTTCTACAGCGTCCTTTATTATAGCCGTCTTCGTGATTCCTCGCTCTATGCACATATCCTGAAGCTTTGTGGAGCAGCACACCACTAAATCAACCATCTTAAGAATTTCAGATACCCCAGGGAAATCAAAAATAGCCTCAGCAAGGTCAAATATAACTTTGATCCCGACACCCTTAAAGTGCTTGATTATTTCCACATCAGTCGGAGTAAAAGAAGAGAAAATAGCAATATTAGCATCTCCGACAGAGTTCCGTACCTCCATTGGAGTTTTAGTATTATAGTTCGTAATGAGGTTAGCCAGAATTTGAGTTTTGATATTTTTTGTTGCAAGAAGTCCATGAATATTTACCCTTCTTATGCGTGTGGCAGGATCATCTATATTAATGTAAGGAATCATCCAAGCCACACTGATATTCTTAACCCTAGTAATTTTTAATCGTGCAAAGTCTGAGTTATTATCCTCTACATTAATTATAAAATTATTTTCTTTAAGAAAATCTGTAATCTTCTTCAACGAGGACTCATCTAGTAACTTTACCTTACTCGTAGAATCAAACTCACTCTTTAGGTCTCGATGAAGTTTGATAAGCTGTTCATGCTGTGGTTTTAAAGCCATAGCCTCTTCCATGTATCTAATAGCTTCTCTAAACTCCTTTTTCTTTGCGAACATAACCGCTAATCTATAAGATGGAATGAATCCGTAATAATCGACAAGCTGAGACATCCCCCCTACTAATTTTTTTGTTTTTGCTTCTTTGTAATATTCAATTGCGGTATCTATCTTATTATCATCAGAATAGGTATCACCCATAGTTACATAGTTTTCTGCATAATTAGGATTAAAACGCATACCCTTCATGGCGTAGTTTCTACAAGCATCTATGTTCTTCTGCACATAGTAATAAGTAGAGAGTTTAATACAGGCGACACACTTATTATCTACAAAATCGTCATTATCCTTAGATAAGTAATCTTCTAAAACAGGAAGAGCTTCTATGTACCTCTGTATATCGAATAATTCTTTACCATAGTAGAATTTAGTCCTACCAGAACAATTAGACTTTTTATATTCCTCAGCAAGAATGGAAAGATTACGCTCTGGGTTAAAAGGCTTTGAGCGATAGTGATCGATAGCTATCTCGCTATACTGCTCCATCTTGAAATGATTGAACATAGGAAGATATTCATGAATAGGATCATGCCAACGTATTTCCCCACAGTTCCTAACTATCCTCTCCCTAGGTAAAACAACTACAGGATTATCATTTTCATCGTGATGATATACATAGGTAAGAAGGATAAGGTCTTTTGAGAAAATACTATCTTTAATAGCTAATAGCTTATCATAATTATCAGGTTTTATAACGTCATCTGCATCAAGCCAAAGTATGTGAGAACAGGTTGCTTTATCGAAGTTATAGTTACGGGCAGCGCTAAAATCGTTTCGCCATTTGAAAAAAGACACGTTACTAGTATATTTATTTGCAACTGATATAACTTCCTGATCATTTTCCTTAGTAGCGTGGGTTATACAAATTTCGTCAAAAAATTGAGGCTTATCTTTTGGGGTACACGAACTTAGAAGCCTATCTAAATCTTTAGCTTCTCCAGGGCCCACTATGACACATAAAGAAAGACCTTTTTTCAGGTTTGACATATTATCTCCATCTATATAATTTTAATCTATTATGAGAGCTTATTAAGCTTCATCTCTCTTCTTCTTAGCTTCTTTCCACTTTCTATCATCTATCCCAAAAGCATTTAAGTGTTTAGATTCTTCTGCTTTCTTCTGGAACCCTGTCGGATCTAACTTTGATTCTTTAGCCGCCACTGCAGCATCTCTCCAGTTATCAAAAGGAGTCCCACCTATATTAGGTACAAGTTTACCATTTGTACCGCTCCACTTTTCTATCTGCTTCACTTCTAATTCTGCGTTCTTTTTATGACGAACTCTCTTTTCTTTCCAATTCATTGATTCAGTCTTATGACCCTTAAATATAAAGCCGCCAAAATTCTGAGAAATTAATCTCTCAAGAGATTCCTTAGATTCACATTCTTGGCATTGAAGAATGGGTGTTTCTTTGATAGAGTGGATAATCTCAAAGATGGTCCCACACTCATTACATCTATAATCGTACCGGGGCATAGCTACCTCCTTATTTTATATAAAATAATGTACTATTTGGGTATCTTACTTTAAAGTAATAATCAATTTTTCTGTTTTATCTTGATCAATAAAGACTATCTCATTTGAACGTCCAAATTTAAACATAAGATAGGCTGTCCTAATAAACCCTAATCCTTCAGGTATGTAATCAAAGGTGATATCACTGTGTGTTGCGAGAATAAGAGCTTTCATAACAGTTGGATGAGCAGACACAAACCCGACTATCTTATCTTTAATCTCCATGAAACTAAAACCTAACTTAACTGCCCCGCTTATGTCTTTAGCTTCCCACTCTGCTCTAAGTACTTCCATAGTACTCTCCTTACCAATGTAGGTGTTATCTTGTTTAAATATTTATCTATAAGTTTTTGAGATGGCTTTTTTAATCCAGGATCTGTTCCTAATCCCTTAGTTATCTCTTCCTGTATATCTAATTTTACGTCACCTATTATCCCCTGTAAGGTTTCTTCTGGTACTGGGGTTTTAGTTTTATTAACCTCTTTTGTGACTTCCTTCTCAACCTGTTTTTCAATCTTATCCTCTGATTTTTCCTTTATAGCACCCGCCATCTGCTCCAGGACATCACCCGTGCCTTTCCCAGTCTCTACCTGCTCATCAGGAACTTCTGGAGATGTCTCAGTAATAGGCTTACCCTCGGCCTTAGACTTTACAGTAAGGTCTAATAACTCAAAAACTTTTTTTGCAAATAATGAGGTAACCCCGCCTTTTAGGTCAGCTTCTTTAAGCGCTAAAAAATATACTTCTTCAGGATGCTCTACTAGTGTTTTCAAAATATCCAATTTTTGCTGATCTGACCTAGGCACCCATATACTTTCTATCCAATTTGTAAGCTTCTTATTAAGCCATCTTGCTCTAAGTACTGACGGTATCTTAGTAGGTTTCTTCTCTAAACTATCTACTATACTCTTTTCGGAAAAATCAAATTTCATTATCCTCTTCCACTCGTCCACATTCATTATAGCAGAAGGAGGTCCCTCAAGAGGATACTTCTGGAAGTGCTTCTCTATAGGCCAGCCTTTAATGGTATTGTATGCTGCAAGAATATGCTTGCACACTCTAAAATTTAAACCTCTTCCGGGATTGGCTCTATTACCTCTATACGAAGATACCTGGTCCTGAGGCGTAGGCGGTACTAAGGACCTTCTAAATCGAGGAGAGTACATATACTTACCAAGAACAGCATAGTATTGAGCGCCGTAGAATAAAAATGATGGGCAACTACAAGCTATCTCAACTTTACAGTCTGCGTAAGTCTGAGGTCTTTTACCTGCATCTCTATAAAACTGAAAAACAACTGTATGAACGTGACCAGCATAGCTAGCGACATTAAAAACGAACTTACCGCCTTGTATTTCGCTCTTATTAGTCCTATTCTTAAGAAATACAGTACATCCTTTAGACCTCTGCATTTTTTCATTATTCTTATAGTGGGTATCTTTATTTATTACCTCATTTAAAGTAGCTGCTACTTTTATATACTCACCGAAGTCATCAAAATCTCCAGCATCTACTATCATAGGGATATTCTCAAAGTAATAGTTAGCTAGGACATCTTCTGATGAAGCATATTTTCTATCTATACTTATTGCTGGATTTTGTTCCTCAGGTTCTTGAGTATAGTCTACTCTTCTTGATTCCCACCACTCTTTTAATACACCCTGTTCGTTATACTTATCTGGTTTATCAATCTCTGGGTGTGTTACTATTTCTTTATCAGTAGGTGGAGAATCTTTTTGTTCTTTAGGTTTAGTATTTGGGTCACTATAGTCCCAAGGATTATTTATGTTGAATCCTTCATCTACTTTTTTATTCTTAGTAAGAGTTTTAACAAGTTCACCAACAGCAGGAGGAACCTTTTTTATAGGTCCCCCCTGGTTATGTTCCTTCATGTACCTCATCCAATCCGGGTTTTCATAAAAAGGATTAGCTTCCTCAATATTCGGATCTTCTTGGTACTTTGCTAATACATGATGAACATTAGCTTCCAACTTATACAGCTCCTAGTAATTCATCCACATCTATTCCAGAGTCTAGTTGTCTTGCTACATGCACACCTTGTTTAGGTCCTGCTACTGACACATCAACAACTTCTGCCCCAGTTCCGCTAAATTCAGTGTCACTTTCGTAAATATCTTTAGCATTACCTCCGAAAGTAACATTAGCATCTGCTATATTTGTATCTTCAGGTACTACTGCAGTCTTTATAGAAATACCGCTATTCCCACCGTCTACCTTTACATTAGTATTCTTTACCTTCTTAACTATCACTCCCTCATTGTCCTCTGTAATTTTCTTATTAGGCGACTTTATAATCACTTTCTGCTGGGATGCTGCTACCTTACTCTGAGCTACTTGGGCCTGAGTAGAAGAACCAACATCTGTACGAGGAATCGCTATAGAACCTGTTTCTTTAACAACTCTCTCTTCCTGTGAAACAGTAGGCTGTCTCGTTAACTTAAGAACCTGCTGCTGTAGCGCTGCCATCTGCTTCAAAAGTTCTTCTACAGTTGGGTTGGAAACCGTCTGTTTTGCAATAACCTCATCATTCACAACCCTTAGGTGCTCCTGCTGAGAAGTTACTTGAGGCCCGTTATAACTGGTCTCTTTGACTACTCTCTCCTCATGGGAGATTACAGTACCTACCTGCATATTCTGCTCTTCAATCTGAACACCTGACGTATTCTTTATGGCTCCACTATTGGATGCTTGTCTAACTTGTGAAACTACAGACGAATCATCCTGAATCAATTTACCAGTCTTACCAAAAGTTTTCTCTTCGTAGGTCTGAAGATCTCTCTCAAGAGAGGGGTCACGACCTGCATTAGTCACAGGAAAATCCTGGTACTCATTACTTTGTTCTATACTGTCTCTTCCGGCTACTGATGTCCTTATCTGAGGACGAGGAGCCTGGGGGACCTGCTGCTGATAAGGAACTACCCACTCACCAATCATCTTGGAAAGGGGCCTTGCTGTGCCTCTTGTTCCATCACCCATATCAACGTACAATCCATCGAATGATAGAACCTGACCTCTTGTAACCCTTATGGATTCTTTACCATTGTTAAGGCTCATGTTGAAGTCAACAACTGCGACATAAGATTTCATCTCTGACATATCTATCTCCTTTTAATATGAATGTAATAAAGATATGCATCTAACAAATCAGATAGTATTAATAAATTATCACTTTTTTAATTTGATATTCGTTTTTGTGCCGTTCTTAGAAGAAAACTCCACAGACTCCGCAATCACACTAATACCCTGAAAATCTTTTTTCCCTATGTACTTATCAGCATATCCTTTTTTCAAATATGCTAAGGTAAGATGGGGTTTATATTCTGGAAAGTCATTCTTAGTATCCAAGTATCTCTCTATAAGCTTATGAATCTTATGGAGTTCTGATGACTCTATATCTACTTTAAGAACATCATATTCAGGCTTATTCTGGAAGGCAGTAACTGTGGAAAGTTGAACAGGGAAAGACTTTATATTGTGATCTTCTAAAACCTTAACTGTAGAGCCTGAATCTTCATCCAATATTCCATAGAAGATCGTTATATGTATTTCATCTTCTCTTCCCTTATCCTCTTCTTCAGTATACAATTCTTCATCAGGTATATTATCCTTTGACCACTTTAGTATCCTTTTAGCAGTCTCTTCTGGAAGAGCGTATTGTAAGCTAGACTTTGAATAGTTAGCTCCTTTTTTTGCTAACCTCATAGCGTTGTATCTTATCTTGTGTGATATGGATATCTTCATTTAGGACTCTCTTCTAATACTGCTTTTGCTCCGTTGTGGTATCCAAATATACCCTGTACCTTGAAATTAGGAATATCTTTAAATAAAAGGTTCCTTGTATTTACAGGTTTTCCAATGTTTGAAACAGATAGCGTGATGTGTGGTATAGCATCATTAAAATAGTATTTTTTCAACTCTTCTGGAATCTCTACTTTATATCCTTGGTTATTTCCGTCATTACCCAAACCAGTTATTACTACATCAAACTTTTCCCCCCATAAATCTTCTGGAGGAAGCTTACCCGGAGCTGGTTTAAAAGCAAAAGTTATATGAGGATCAGGAATTTTTTTAACTAATAAAGGTCCACTTTGTGCCGCATTAAAAAGTTTAATAGACTCTGGGGGTACAAAAAATAATCCATAATAAACTATACTACCTGCGGCCCTTTTTTCCATAGCTTCTTCCTTTATAGCATCCCTAATCAACCTAATAACAAAAGCTGGGTGTATCCTCTGATTCTGGTCTCCTAAATCAGTAATAATTTTCTTAATCTCCTGTAATTCTTTATCGTCTGAGTGCTTCATCAAAAAGTCTTTAAGCACTTCATTGTAGAATGACATAACAAAAAGTTTCATTTTATCAGGATTTTTAGTCATTAAGTCGCTAGAATTATACCACCACCTATCTATAAGGGATGATAACTGTTTCAATTCTTCCTGGGGATACTTATCAAATACCTGTTCCAACTTTTTCTTTTCTACCTCTGTTGGTTCCCTGCCTAGAAAAGTGAAAGCTATTCTCATAGAGAGTTCCCTGAGTATTTCCGAAGCAGTTTTTCTTTTACCCTTTTTCTTCTTATTCCTACTATTCCACATACTAATAGAGATAGCTATAGCCTGATTTCTTTTCTTTCCTTCAGCTATATTAGTCTTTATACTATCATGCATGAATTTATTTTTATTGTCATAATCCTTAGGATTGGGCATAATTTTACCTCTTATTCACTTTAGATACATCTTCCTCAGGTACCATTAAAGCTGTCTCTGATATATCTGAGCCTGCACTTAAATCTGCGGCTGCTTTACCATCTTTATTTTCTATTGAAGACTGATAAGCTTTTACTCCTATAGCAGCAGCAATTAAACCTGCTTCTGAGAAACCTATTGAGACAAAGGCGGCACCCGCTACCATAGCCACAATATTATGGGCTACAAAAACTCCCATAATAGATATAACGACTATGAAAGTGGATGCACGCATCATACTAATTTTCCCATCCGGTCCCTTAAACATGCCCCACATACTACCCTCCTGTTAGTCTTTATCTTTCATTTATTAGATACATTAGATATTCAGATTCTCGGACTTTACCTATACCTAATAAATTATGACATACCTTTAATATCTCTTCTGAGGCTTTTTTAATCATTCTTGTTGGGTGCTGACTTAATGCTTTACTCAACTCATCTCTCATCATCTTTACTTTTTCTTCTTGCTTCATCAATTTATTTCTTGTAAGATCTACTATATCATATCCTTTCGAGGAAAGTAACTCCTCATCTTTATCTAAATAAGTATGAAGATATTTTCTATACTCATCTATGGTCTTATCAGACATATATCTCTCTAAGGCTTTTCTTGTTTCTTCATCTTTTGGGGGAGGTATAACAATAGCTAACTTTTGGGTATAATACTTTTTTAGTACATCATCAAAATACTTAATTTTGCTATCTGATATTATACCTTTCAACCCGCCTACGTAAAAACTAAACGTATCCGCGTAGTCATCCCAAGGATTCCTTTTACCATAAAAACGTGAGAACACTGAATTAGGATCGTAAAACCACTCCCCCCTTATTTCAGGGCATCCCTGCTCTCTAATAATAATTCTTTTAAGTCCTGGTTTAGGGTCTTCTGACCACCCAGATAATTCAATCCATTTAGGTTTAAGAGAGAACTCTTCTCCCTCTAACATATCAAACCCGTGACCTAACTCGTGGTATAGCGTATGGGTAAATCTACTCATAGACTTACCAGAACCGTCCTCAAATAACTCAGGATCATCAAACATTCTATAGTTCAGTATTAGGGTACCATCACTAGTATACACCCCATGATTAGGGTAATACTCTTTTGACGGTCCTAAATCTTCAAACTTTAGAATCTTTATCTTACAGTCTTTTATAATCTTAGCGGGGATTTTGCTTAGGTCATTATACAGATTAATCAGATACTCTACTTTCGTATCTGAGTCTATATGAATGTCAAACTCTTCCTTGATCCTATCAGACCAGGTTTTACCTTGGAGTTCATTTGCTAATTTTCTAATATAACAGCTAATAAGTTTGGACATAGTTCACCTTATGAAAATATCCTTAATTATTATGTGTTTATATTAAAAGATTATTTGATATCCTCATAGACAATAGCATTACATGTTCTACACATAACTTGATTATTATAGAATCTTACATTATTACAATCTACTATATTTCTTATACCTTGTATATTTGCGCCTTTTGAATCTTTGCCTATTGAAACAAAGTTATCTTCTTTCTTAATAGGGTCGCTCTTACAAGTAGCACACTCATATTTTACAGCTGCCATATTTCCCCCTAAAATAATAAAGGATGGTAAGAGTATACATACCATCCTTTATCAAAAGATTATGGAACTGATTATTTCTTAGCGGTCTTTGGTTTAGCAACGGTCTTTGGTTTAGCAACGGTCTTTGGTTTAGCAGTAGTCTTTGGTTCCACAACAGTCTTTGGTTTAGCAACAGTCTTTGCCTTAACCGCAGTAACAGCCTCATCCACGATGGAGCGAGCGTCTACCCTAGTAACATCAGCTTTAAGCGCACGAATGGCTTCCGCCATATTTGTCTTATTCATGGTACCAACCAATTTCTTTGCCTCACGTACCAACTGGATACGTGCCGTTTTTGATAGAGGCTTCTTTTCTGTAGGCATAAAAACTCCTTTTTAATATGAATATGGATATAAAAAATTACTCAACAAAATAATATACTATTTGGAACAATGAGTTTAAAGTAGCTTATCTAAAAATAATTTTTGTAACTCAGCCTTTAATGCTACATCAAATAATTCCTGCTTGAGGTGGCTAAATTTTTTACCTGAGTTAAATAATCTTTTTAATTTAATAGTATATTTAGATCCTTTAATTTTCCCATATTCGTAAAAAGAAAGTATCCTACATAACTCTGCACAAGTTTTGAAATAACTAATAACCAAGAGTACAGGAGAAATCTCCTCTCTTTCTCCCTTTAGTACCGCACTCCTCTTTAAGTTTAACTCAGAAATCCACCTACATACTGTAGGTTCTGATACGCCATACATAGAACTTAGTTTAGAAATAGTTTCACCACTATTATAGCGAGTTATAAAATCATCGGGTGACTCTATTTTATTGTGAGGATCAGAAATATTAAAAACTTTACCATACTTATCTATTAAAGTCCTAATCCTTTTTTCAATCACTTTTGGTGCAGCACATGTATATTCAACTCCATATCTTTCTTTATTTGTTTGCTTAGCCTTTTCTCTATTTGTGTAGTGAGCCTCCCCATATAAATTTAAACTAGTTTCTTCTGCTTTTCTTCTAACAGAAGGATCTCTTAAAGGATGCCCTCCCTCATATAGCTCAAAAGATAACTTTCGTGCTTCTTCATTTTTATAGTTTTCATTTCCGTACTTTAACAAACATGTTTGTTTTCTCTTTTCACTAATGTACTTACTAAAATACTCTCCATATATATCTTTATATTCTTTCAATCTCATTTTATGTACTTCTTTAATATGTTTAGACAAATCTTTACCACTTACTAATAAACATATTTTACAAATTAAGTCATCCATCTTATTAATCCTTTTTCAATATAAGAAAAGTTTCGTTCATCTTACTGAAATTAGTAACAGATTTAAAAGTTGAGGCTTTATGCACGTCTTCCATTAAAAACCCTATTTCCTTAGCTATTAGTATAGCATCTAAAACTAAAGAATAATCATTTACATCAGCTATATTAAGAATAAAATAAGAACCGATTTTAAGTCTATTAAAAACATTTAATATCATTTTTTTAAAAAATTTTATTTTCCAATCCTCATAATGCGGGTATCTTATATAACTTTGTGTATCCTCATTGCAATATCTCTCTTTATTGAAATAAGGTGGACTTGTAATAGCCATATCAAAAAGCAAACCACTAAAAAAGCTATCATCCTCAGCTACTCCGTTAGATATGCATATTTCTGATAAACAATCTGTATTTCCCTTAATCCAAACCGCCATCTCCTTCAAAGACTCATACGTCTTAGTATATGGCTCTATTCCGTAATAACTTTTATTTAAACTAGCGGCCCCACATAGTCTTCCTCCCCACCCAGCACACGGATCAAAGACGCTCGCACCAGCACAGTATTTATTAATATAATATTTAGCAAAACAAGGATTAAACTGACCAGCTACTTGACTTCTATAATACCCTATAGCATTTCTTATATTACTATTTTCTATATTATCCCCACTATCTACCTGTTTCTGTATAATCAACTCTAAGTTTTTGCGGTCATAGAAGGCTTCATAAGGACTTGGTTTATTATCAATTTTCGTATAAAATCTATGATTCATAAAAGAGCTAGGAAAAGTATTAGCTTTAGGACTTGCACTAATCTTTTTATCTACCAATTTAGCTTCATATCGGGTTATATTACCCCAGTGGTATCTCTTCTCCTCTTCTGATAGGTCGTAAAAAGGAAAACCCCTTATTATAGTTCTTACTTTTAAAGCATTTTCGAATTTTACTTTAAATATAGGATCTTCTGATTCTCTATAATCCGTCACTGTCCTATCTATCAAAAATGGATGTTGTATATTATGCTTGCTCTTCTCCCAGTCTTTAAACCATTTAGCGTGTCTATAGTTATAATAACAATCATCCGGTAAAACACCTAATTTATAATGAAAATGGGGTAACAAATATTTAGACAGTTGAGATATAGCCTCACTGCTATTATGCATATCATTTTTAATAGTGTAACAGGACTTCTCTTCTGTAGCTTTTAATTTGAAATTCAGGTTATTGGATACTATCTCTGTAAACCTTTTTACTTCATTAAATTCATAATATGGTTTTTTTCCTATAGATATTTCAAATACACCCTTACCGCTTCCAGACTTATTACCATCATCCATAACCCAAAACGATAAACTCTTCCAATTAACACCCTCCGCTATCTTATCTGTAAAAACATATTTCTGCTTATTATTTAAGCCCGCATCATATGAATAAAACATATCATAATAAGTTTTAAAAAAAATGTCTGATTTTAGTATAATACAAATCCAGTAATCCTTAAATCCATCATTATCTGAAGGTTCTCTAAGCTGCAGCCTATTAGTGTATGGTTTATATAACTCATAAAGAAATTTTATATACTCAATCTGAGCATATGTATGCGCTAAAGAATATGTATAGGTATCGTCGTAAATACCTGTTATCTTATATATATTAGCATCCCCTAATAAAGTCCCTAAAATAGCATCGTGATCAATATTACTAATATTATTTTTATTCAGTATATTGTAATTTGGATCTACAATATAAGATAATATATCATTGTTAGTATTTACAGGTCTTACAAAGGACCCGCCAAGTTTTCTGTAAAGAGCTTTAGTTATAGGATAGCTCTTGCACAACTCAGTATAAGTCACGCCGATACTAATTTTTTTTTGTATTTCTTTAATACGTTCTGAATACATAGTAACACCTCTAAGTATAATATACCGTGTATTCGGGTCATTATCAAGTAAAAAATAAAAAAGGGAGAAAAAATCTCCCTTTTTTATTAAAAAACAAGTACTACTTAATTATCGAGCGATTCTAACTCTTGTAATAGCTAAAGGATTATGTGCGCCTATCCCTAAATTTTCGAACACACTAAACCCAATCCTACGAGCCTTAGGATCGTCTGCACTCAATACCGTAAGTTCAGTTCTGACAGGCATACGTCCGAAGAACTCTGGATCTGCGCAAACGTAAATGTAACCTGGGGCTACTTTACGAGTAACGATGATCTGAGCACCCCAAACAGTAGCCATCAAACCTGTTTTGAGCAATGTTGCTTGTGTCTCGATGTCCAGAACGTCCCGTCCCCATTTACGAATATCCGCGAAATCAATAGCATTACAAAACACTCTTGCTACGCGAAGGTCGTGAGTCTCAATACGTGCGAATGCATCGATTAGGTCAGAAGGTGTAAGAGGAGCCATAGCATTAACAGGAGCATTCACATAAGCGGCACCGAGATTATCGAAACCGTTACTTGCAACTGCATCCATAACATCAAAGGCACGACCATCCTCAGCAGCCTGAATCTGAGCTTTAGCGAGGTCCTGACTTCTCTCGATAAGGTCAAAGCGTCTTTCTTTAATCTGAGTCAAAGGGATCTCAGGGTTAGATGCGATCTCGAACAATGGAAAAATCACCCTACGTGGACGAGTGATGGCAAGAATATTCTCACCCTCTTCTCCAACCACAAAGGCTGTAACGTTAGGATCTTTGTCATAAATCGGGAGAGCACCATCAGGGAGTTGTTCTACCAAGAAAGCCTTACGCGCTACGGAAGTATAGTCTCTACGAAGACGTAAAGGCTGAACCATCGAAGCGGCAAGCTTTGCACGACCGCCAGCGGTCTTGATGTACTCACCAATGATCTGCTGTTTTAGTTCATTAGTAATCTGCTGTTCCATGAAAAACCTCCTAAAAAGGACTTTAAAACTTACGCTATTCTAGCAGATGCTAGATGCGACCTATATTGAATTTTGTAAGGAGACTCTACTCAGCTATACTTTTCAGTTACTGTATTTTAGTCATCCTACACAAATATTCATCTTATCTGATAAGGGGCCTAAGTATTTAGGCCCCTTGAAAAAAACTACTCTTACTTAGATCCTCATCTGAACGACCATAAAAGGATCGCTTGAAGATGGGGCTACAAGAAGAATACCGACAATCTCGTCAAGAGGGCTGCCGATAGAAGCTGCTGTAGGTGTCTGATTAGTCAGGAGACCGTTAGCAGAAGCATACAGAGCATTACCAGCTGCATAAGCAATATCCGCAGAGTTCGCTGCATTTCTAGTCTCATAGAGATCAGTTGCAAATACGGAACCAGAACCGCAGAGGTATGGAAGCTTGCCAGAAGCAACGCCACTGGAGCTTTCATAAGGATAACCAACTGCATTGTTTTCAGCAATACCCACTACACGGTTTGCACCGCTAGCTGCTACGATATACCCACTTCCACCTGTTGCATCAACTGCAACTACTGAACCACCGAGGATACCCTTAGGAGTGTCGCTGGAAAGACGGGTGTTAGCTCCCTTCTGAGCAGTATTACCTGTAGTTCCTGTGTTGTCCTGAGTAAGACCAGTAGCGGTCAGATTACCAAGAGTGTTTAGAGTCACTCTGTACAGGATATTAAAACTTTTATCCTGAACTATTCCACTCATTTCTCCGATAGCCATTGTAAACCTCCATTAACTGTATTGTGTAACATCCAATCCTTCACATCGAAGGCGGGAATTCTTTATTTAAGCTCTTGTATCAAAGTGCTGGCTGATGTCAGGAGGTGCTCCCCAGAGGCTTACTCCGTTGAGGCCATTACCCTCAGAAGCTTCCTTCTTCACAAGACCTTTAAGGGTCTTTGCGCCCTTTTTCTCATCAGAAGCCATAACGCTATTGAAGATATCATCGATCAAGCTGTCACCAGCCTCAACTTCTGTAACTTCCTTAGCTTCTTCGGTTTCCTTAGCTTCTTCTGTTTCCTTAGTATCTTCGTCTTTGCTCTTACCCTTTTCTGCCTTCATTTTCTCAAATTCAGCAGTCATAGCAGCAAGCTTCTCTTCCATTTCTTCCATAGGGTCTTTCTTTTCTTCCTTCTTGGCTTCCTTAGATTCACCCTCTTCACCCTCGTCAGCCTTACCCTCTTCTTTACCTTCAGCCTTTTCTTTCTTGGCCTTCATCATAGCAGCAAAGCCAGCAGGCATCTCACCTTTCTTTCCGGCCTCTTTTTCACTATCTTCTTTTTCCTTATCCTCTTCCTCTTTGTCCTCATCTTCCTCTTTAGCTGTATCAGCAGCAGCGTCAGCAGCCTCACCTATCATCATAGCAAGCTTTTCCTGACGGGTAAGCATTGCATTTACCGCTTGGAGAGGGAGATACATTAAATCAGTAGCCTGTTCCTCAACAATAGCATCAGATGCTCCAGGAAGAATTCTCTGAGAAGCAATAATACACTTCACAGCTTTCTCTTCGAGTTGTTTAGCTTGCTTTACTGCTTCTGCAGCAGACTTAGCAATCTCACCTTTAGAAGGGTGATTAGTTTTAGGATCACGAGAAGCATCGTCTTTCTTCCAAAGATTATCCTTGTTTACATCTTCACCAAACTTTGAAGGATCTCCGATGACATACTCATCCTTACTAGGATCATTCTTCTCATGTTCAGGATTGTTCATTGTGTACACATCGTGTGGTATTCCTGAATCCTTCTCCTCAACGGAAGTCCCCGGTTTTGAAAGAAGTGTTTCAGCAGTCTTTTGTGTTAAGCGTTCTCTAGCCATCTGATATCCTCCTATTTAACAATACGATATAGAGAAAAATTCTATATTCAAACTCACTATTTTAGTGATATTAATAGATTATTATAAATCACTATTTTACCTTATCTATTATTTGTTTCCAACTAGCAAGTTTACGTGCTTCTGTACTACTAAGCTTTCTTCCAGTCTCTATTATAATCTCTGTAAAAAAAGATTTTAAATCTGAACTATCTTTTGTTACAGATAGAGACTCTACAATATCCCTACTAAGTGGTATAGATGATGCTATTTTATCTACGAAGTGAAGCATACCTATTACATCACTCTTAGTATACCCATATCTCTTAAGTCTATCCCACTCTTTAAGATTAGACAATATAAGTAGACCATTAACTAATCTATCATTACCTGTTTCCTTAGCAGCTTTTACGATTCTCTTATAAGAAGCTTCTTTAACTAAAGAGTCGTTAGTATCATTCTCTAACCCTATAGGTCTATCCTCAGGTTCTGCCTTGCCTCCAGGACTCTTTTTATACAATTCATCTCTGATCTCATTAAGTATCTGCCTCTTTAGCAAATCTTTAACCTCTTTTACAGAAGCATCGCCCTCTGGTACTGGTACTTCAGGCTGCTCTTCTGAAGGAGCAGCATCAGCAGGGGCACCCGCTAAATCTCCAAGAGGCACACCTTCTCCAGTATCTTCTTCTACTGGAGTATCTTTTTCTGCAGGGGCCTCTGGAAAACCTGCATCATCAGCTGGTGCTTTATCTTCCTTCTCATCTTGACCTTCAATTTCATTAACAAGCTTAGCAGCAGCGTCTGAAGCAGCCCTTAGAATATCTCCAGGCTTAGCTACATAAGAGGGCATACCTAAAGCTATTTGGAATTTGCTGTCAAAACCTGCTGATGGTTCTACAATATTCCTAAGAACAGCACCTTCAAAAGCTGGTTTCTTTACCCAGCTTGCTTCTATGAATTTGCAGCTTCCTGGATCTTCTGCTCTACCGCATAACTCAGCGATGATTCTTTTTGTACCATTAGGATCATAGAAATAGTTCTTCTTAAAGTATCTAACGTGATCACAAGATTCTGACTCATCTTTAGCAATTTTACCACACTGTGAGCACTGGGAGTATTCTATCAAACAGCCCATACTCATGGCGTTATAATCACCTGACTTAATTTTATCGATTAAGTCTGTATGCTTTTTGTTTGTAGCAATTAAGATATCTACGTAAAGAGTTGTGAGGTCGTGTCCCTCAGGACCCTTCATAAAAGGTATCTCCCTTAGAGCTACATCAACAATTTTTCCTTTAGATAATTCTGGTATCTGGACATGCTCTACATAATTATCAGAGCCTACAAATGTCTGGTAACATTTCTTAAGAAGTTCTCTTTCCCAAGAATCTCCATTATTATTCACAAACATAGAGTACTCTGGCTTAATCCAATAGTTACCTTTTGTATTACTTTGGTCCGCTATATCTACATCCACTGAAGCAATAATAGTAGCGTGACTCAAAAGCCATTTACCAGGATCGTATTGAGCAACTATGTCCTTAGCTACTTTTACACGCGAAGGAGATGCTTTCTTATCAACCCATTTGAATGGATCTATGGCAAGCTCCGCTATAGAAGCATGACCTTCTTTTCTCATTGCCATAGCTTACTCTCCATCAGTTGAGGCGTATATGTTTTCTATCGCATACCTAATAATGTGATCGGAACACGTACTTGCGTACTTAGGATATATCCTTTGATATGCTTCTATATCACTAAGATCCTTACCTTTACATTCTACTATATCTGAAGAAAGTTTATTTATTACGTTATTAGCAAAGGAACTAGCAACCTTAGAGGCTAGCTCTTCTACCTTATTCTTATTTTCTTCAGCACTCATTTTTTCTTTAATAATATTATGAGCGAGTCTTACAGCTTTTTCTTGCTTTATAGTACCATATTCCTTATTTGACCTATCTTTATCAAAACTAGAATACCCAGTATCTTCTTCTACTGTAGGTATTCCTTGAAATATAGGTACCTTAATAAGGTATTCCGGGTCCATCTGAGTATTTCCACCAACAGGCCATTCGACCCAAACCTTTTGAATACCTGGACAAATAGCTGTCACCCTACCTACATAGGGTGATATCTCTCGCTCATTTACGAAATACCTAACTGCTTCTCCAACATGAAAATTCTCAGGAGCCGCAGATGGGTTAGGATATAATCCTGGCATAGTAGTGTCCTTTCGGAACCTTAGTCCTTGAGAATTACATATGGTCTATTAGAAGCTAATTTGATCCCGCTTTTACCCTTTGCAAGCTGACCTTGAGCCTGTTCTACCTGAGTTGTAATATCAGAGTTAAACTCACCCATATAAGACTTCTCATCTGCATCTCCCTCTCTCAATCCGCCTTTGAAATACTTCTTCATGTACTCTTCATCAAGGTCAGATTCGAGAGTTGCTGCGGTTCTCTTTCCTTCAATAACATCTGAGATAGCATCAATACTATAGGCTACCTTAAGAAGCTCTAACTGCTGAGTCTCTTCAAGTTGTCCGGCAATCTTGTCTAGAGATTCAAGAATATTCTTTACACCAGTACTAGCTTCAACAGAGTCATCCTTCTTCTCTTCTTTTTCTTCCAAACTTTTCTTGAGTTCAGATATCTGATTTTCCATAGCCTCTATCGTCTTAAGGATTTTTTCATTTTCCATATCATTCCTCCCATTATTGGCTTCTTTATCTAATTTGGACTTATCATCCTGATTCTTACTATCTTCCTGATCTTGAAACTTCTGATATTTTTTCTTATCAGTCTCAGAGACATATTCTGGTTTTTCACCTTTAGGAGTCTCTCCTTTAAGAGCTTGTTCTTGTCCAGGGGTCATAATTTTTCTGGTAACCTCTGTGACCTGAACAACCTTTTTAGGTTCATTCTCTTTAGGCTTATCTTCTGGTTTCTTTTCTATTTTCTCTTCAGCAGGTTTTACTTCCACAGGGACATTTTCTTTTTCATCTAACTGTGGCTTTTTTCCAAGATCTTTGGCAGTTCTCATACCCTCTAAGTAGCTCAATATCAAATCAAAAGTGCTGGCATTTACCTTACCTTGGTACTTACCATTATCCTTGGTCTTAATAGCACTCCAAAGTGCATCTTCATAGGCTACTCTCTTATCGTACTTTAATAGCTTATCATTAAGAAGAGCTTTAGCATATACTGCTAATCCTCTTAAATCCATATCCTGAATATCACCTTGAACCTGAATATCACTTGGTTTAGCATCTCCTCTTGGTACTACTTCTTGAACTATAGTAGTACCATTTTCATTTCTGAATAGATGTCTAGCATTATTCAGTATCTCTGGATGTTTTAAAAGAAGATTATTAGCCATAGCCTTCAAGTCGTCCTTCTTGGTATCTTTAACCCTATCGTCCGTCTTAGGCTTGTCTTTCTTCTCTTCTTTTTTGTCCTGCTTTTTGTCTTTATCAATATTAGCCATTATCAGATCCTTTCGGATGTATCTTAATCATTTACTTTAGTATATTAATAGATTATTCTGTATAACTCTTTGATAAGAATCTATCGATAACACCCCTAGCCGAAGCAAATCTACTACTAGTGTTATATTGTTCACCGATAGCATATTCCATATTTCCTTTGAAAACTTGTAACTTATCTCTAAGTTCAAGTCCCATTTTTCTTAACTCTACAATGGGTTCTTGGAAATCTTTTCCGTAGTACTCCATTGATATCTTGTTATCATCAACTAAATCATTCAAAGCAGATATTATCTTATCCATTGTTTCTATCTGCTTCTCAAGCTCTTTAGGGACCTTAGACATATCTATTCTCCTTTATTCTTAAATCTCTTATCAGTTTCAGGATTTATTTTTTTCTTAAGATATGTGCCATTACCGTTAGCCCTATTATCTTCCTGATACTGTCTCATCTTCTCTGAGTACTCCCATTCTCCAGTAGTATGCTCTTTTCTGGAAGGCTTTATATCTGGTGTCTTCGTTACTACTTTTTCTTTTTCTACTTTTCTATCCTCAGGTAAGACTTGTTTAGTCTTTTTATTAGATTTCATATCCTGAGGTTCTATTATATCTTCTGGTTGTCGTGGCTTAACATCTTTGAGTACTGGATTATCCTTGAACCCATCCTGTTCTTCAGTAACTTCAATACCAGCTACTATACGTCTTAGATATTTAGAGATTATTGATCGCATATTACTGTTGCTTCTTTTTGAAGATTTGGGTTAACTTATCCAACTTATCTGGATTCTGAAGAGCCAACTTCATTAAGTTAGCCATTGCGTCTTTTTGGCTCTTATTAAGTGTGGAGGCAAACCTGCTAGCCCCCGCATCAGAACCCCCACCTAATCCGCCTAAACCCCCAAGCCCTCCTTCTTCTCCTTGTGTTCCAGGAGGAAGCTCAGGAACATTCAAATACTTAGCCATAGCACCATTAATATCATACTTAGAAGCAAAATCACTACCAGCTGAATTGTACATAGCCTGTAAGAAAGTATTGAATGTCGGATCATTAACTGTGAATAGATCAGATTCGAGTTTCTTTTTTGTCGCCACAGGATCGATGTTAAAGATATCAAGTATGACATCAATAGATATTGAACCTTTTTGATATAACTGAAACAGCTGATCGAAGTAGGCATCATTATCTTTGATAGCTAATCTTGTAAATGTTAATCTTGGATATATCAACTTTTCTCTTCCAAACTCATCTTTTTCTATAAAGCCTTTTCTATAGGCTATTGGCTTAAATAGATAATTCTCTACATATTCCTGTAAATCATCTCTAAAATTCAAGTATATGTTATTCATGATATGAAGAGTTATCTTATTTCCTGAATAAGTACCTTCTCCCGTAAGCATTTCTCTGGTTACATTCAACCCGGCAAACAGAGAGTTTTCAATATGATCGTATTCGGACGAAAGCTCTAATAAACGACCGCCACTTCCCATCTCTTCCCAGTTAACCTGATAGTTAGCTATTATTGAGAAGTCTGGGTCCACAAGAGCCATATCAACCTGCTCCCTCAACTCATCTGTCTGGTCTCCGCTAAGCTCCTCTCCCCATACTATACGAATTGGGGTCATATGCCTGCTGGCAATAGATGTCTGTGCTTGACGCAGCTTATCCTGAAGTAGCAAAGTATTTATACATCTTTCAAGAATAGAAACACCAAGGGTTTCATACTGACTCTTTTTTCTTGCCAGATGAAACACAAAAGAACCTGTGAAGGGGTCAGTATCCATAGGAATACTTCCACCCTCTTCCAGCTTTCCAATAAGGCTTTCAGGTAGCTTGCCCCTTAATCTCTCAAACTGCTCATTAATGCCTTGAGGTTGACCATAAATCCTATCAGGCTGCCCAGTAATCATCTTCTTGGTGTCTGGGTCAGGCATGAACTCTACAAGCGAGTCATCCGTAAGAGGCATCTTCTTTATTCGAACTTGATCAGGAGGTAATACGATTAGTTTTCTCCATCCCTTATAGTTAGGATCTTTGTCTCTTATCTTGAATTTATCGTAGAGCATTAAAGCTCTCCCTCTACCTTCTTCTTTTATTTTTTCTATTTCGTCATCATCTACATTATAAGGGTCATGATCTTCAGCGAAAATGAAACAATTATGTGTACTAAAACCATTTACCTGATAGGTATGATCTTCTTCTACCTCAAAATTATATACTAAATCATTATAGTCTTTTTCTACTATTGATTTTACCTTAAAAGCAATATCACCAGATTCAGTTTTTATGTACTTACTACTTTTAAATACCATTGTAGGATTATCTATTATTTTCTTAATCGCTATATTACCTATAGTATTAATACAGTCCTCACCTCTTAGTAAAATTATATAAAAGTCCCTACAGTTATTTATTTTATTTCTAAGAAGTTTACTATCATACCTACATTTTCTTTTAGAGGCACTACACATAATACCGCATTTTAATGCTATATCTCTTACAGATCTAATTATAGTATCTGATGTTAATCCTAATGCATAGTATTTTCCAGATACAGACCCGTCAGAATCTATAAGACCTGCCAATAATGCATAAAGCTTATTCTTAGGTAGTTGATTTATCCAAATAGGTATTCTTTTCTTATTTTTACCGTGATAGGTCTCTCCAAAATGAGAAGCCCACCATTCAACAAAAGCTGGGTTAGACCCTACTTTTAAAGTTTTAATAGTACTAAATTTTCCTTCATAGTACTCTATTTCTGTGTCCCACTCCTTTATTGCACTCTCACCAAATTTTTTAATAAGTATAGAGCGTATCTTATTAGCATGCTCTACAGATTTACCACCAAATACTATATTCCAAATACCTCTTCCCCACTTATCTGGTCTTGCATTATCTCTAGCAAGAGTACCGTCACCTAACCAGTACCCGAGTAAATAACAAAAGTCCTCATCTATCTCTATTGTGTGCGGGGCTATGAACTTCTCAGTTCTTTTTATAGTATATATCTCTTTGTAATCTTCATATGATATAGGTTGCCACTCTACTTGTGAACCCTTCTGATACCCTTTAGCTCCGAGTCTTTTAGAAAATATTTTACCAATCTCTTTTTTTATCTGTAAAAGAACATTATCTAAAGTGCAGCGAGTAGTTCCTAATTCCTGAGCTATCTCATCCCTTGTTTTAACGGTTGGTTCTTTTAACTGAGACAGCCATAAAAGAAATTTTTCCCTACACATTTGAGCTTGTTCTTGACGCTCCCTTTTTATAGTTACTTCTTTATCATAACCAGTTTCAGTTATCTTTATGTTCTCAAATCCTTCTAAATAATTTATAGTACTTACATCTATTGTTTCATCTGGCCAGGTTACTCTTACATAGTCATTTATAGTTAAGTCTTTAACCTGAATAAATTCAAATTTACCATTTCTATAAACTTCTACGGGATGTTCATCCGTTAGCTCTAATGTATCAAATGTTCGGTATAAGTAGATTTCATTAATTTTATCGGCTATTCTTGAGCATTTTTTTGTAACTTTTCTAAATCTATTATTATGCGTAAGAACTTTGTCGCCTACTTTAACTTCCTCTGCTTTAGTAAAACCTCGTAACTCATTTAAAATCAATGAATTACGACTTGTGCAGTTGCCCATCAACCAATACTCATGACTCATTTCTCTTAGTACCTTAAAGAGATTTACGTCGTTACACATATCTTCAAAAAAAGTATAGACATATTCTCCTAGTTTCTCATTTTCACATTTAGGTTTTTCAAGTCTTATCTTAGAAAGAGGTAATGATGAATGAAGATCGATTGCAGCACCTACAAACTCATTACCATTGTAGAACTGACGATACCATGCTCTACGTTCTCTAAGGTTTTGAGGTTTCTCTAAGAAATCTGTAGATAGCTGTGGTGAGTAAAAGTTTCCCTGGGAACTCATACTAATATCGCCACCAGAAAAAGCGTTTCTAGCCCCAAAACCAAAAGTAGTAGTAGCATACTTCTTAAGCTGACGAGCTTTAACCTCTTTTTCCGTCAAACGAGTAGATGGCTTAATAGTGTGAGTATCTTGCACAGTTATATCGTCCCTTGAACCTTTAACAACTCTAGTTTTTACTGTTCCCTGCTTATTCATTGCCATATTCTTATCCCCTATTTATCGTCTGTTTCTTCTAATATCTCATCTATATCTGCTTCTGGAAATTCTATAGCTTCCCCATAATCCCGATTAGAAACTTGTTCCAAAATATTAATCATTTCTTCTGCCTCAGATTTTCTATCTCGTTCTTCTTCTAAAGCCTCTTCAGAAACATTAAAATGAGAGATATCTTTTAAACCACCTAAAATTGATAATACGTTTCTCACTTTTGTCTTATCCCCTTTTAGCAGGATAACCAAAGAGTAAAAATCTTCAAGACCCTTAATCTTTCCATCCTGCCTTAAAAGCTCTTCTTTGAATCTGCGATTGATGTCATCAAAAAGCCTATGGTAGACGCTAGAAAGAGTATCAAGGTCTTTCGCTATCTTTTTAGATAGTGAAGAAACATCTGATATCATCTTATTTACTTCACTCATTCTTTGTCCTTTCTACGATATAATCTGGATCTCATCTTATTTAATATTCTTTCTTTCTGTTTTTTCTCAGAATCATCATACGGTCTATTTACATCATTCATCCACTCTCCTGAATTATCATAGAGCCTATCATAATGACCTACATTCATTGAAAGATCGTCTTCACCACCTAATTCTCCAGGCATATTTTACCCCTGCATATAAGACACGTACATCTGGCCTATCATATTAGAACATCTTCCAATTGCTTCTGGATACATAACTAAATCAAGGTCCCACTCCCCAATGAACAACTTATCAGTATTACTATTTTCGTAGTTCACTCTCTTCTGATTATTAATCCTTGGCATAATACCTACATACCAAGTTTCAAATACTGGATTATAGGGGCTATTAGTACCATCTGTTTTTCTTTCCAAAGTTACTCTTGTAAAATTATTTATAGCCTTTTCATGCTTATAGTACAATAGGTAACTATATGCTGCAGTTGTTGATGATATAGTTTGCTCATTAATACAAAACCTTTCCCAACTATCCATAGGCACATAAATGGATACTGGAGCATTAGTACTGTATATATCAGGTACAAATATTTGACCAATAGATCCACAGAACTGACCTGGGTATGTACCTACAAGATCTAATTGTATATGAGCTATAAGATTTTCATCCCCAAATCTTCTTCCAGGCATCCAGTTAATAATTGAGCCGCCGGATCTATTTCTGAAGTAAGGTGATTCAAACTCATAAGACTGAATTACACTATTAGGGGCTGTACGATACGCTACATCATTAGATATACTAAAATCAGTCCCCGAAATATCTTGAACAACGTACCCTACCCACTGTACCCTCAGCGTTCCAAGGTTAGCTAAAAGTATACAATCTGTATACCTTCTCCATAATTTTGGATCATTTTTTTTAGATATATCTGTAGTTGTTACGATTTGGTTAGAAGTCCCGATAAATTGATTGTTTGCGTATGAAAGGGTATCATGTGCAAATAAGGCTGAGTTCTCTGATGGGGCCCATATTTGGGGTGGTGTGCTTGGTGTCCCTGTAGGATCAAGGAGTACTCCACCAAGTGCTCCTTTATTGTTCAAAATGGTCTTATTAGTATGGGATAATTTCTTAGTTCTAAGAATATTCCCTACTGGCGGTATTATATATTCTAGACCAGTTTGATACACAATTATATCTGCAGGTGTAGTTATCTCACTACCGGATGCTGACTGAGCACCAGAAAATTTCAAATTATCTACTGTAATTGTTCCCTTGAATATACTATCACCTTCAACATAAATAGAATAATCTGTATCAGCTTCTGATAAAGTAGTACCTACTGAAAGGTGCTTAGTAAGAATTGAGTTATCTGCTACTATATCACCTTTGACATTTAGTAGGACATTTCCGTAGGTACCTCTACCATTACTGTAGTCAACAACAATAGTATTTAGACTACTAGTACCATCGATAGTAACTCCTGGCCTATTATCAATCAAATGCCAACCAAGGGGGTTCGAAGCGGAGCCATAAGTACCATTTATTTCTAATGAAAGCTTTTCTTTGTAATATCTTGTCCTAACAGCAAAAGTACCAAATTGATTTGGGTCTATATCAGCCTCCGGTAATGCATAAAACCCATTAGCACGCACATCCCCGTCAACCAAAACAGCCAACTTGTTATAGCTAAGCACTTCACCATTGAAGGCATTAAATGCTTGGTCTAATGGATACCCAACTACCAGACTATCATGTATAGCTGCTATTCCATCTACTTTTAAACTTACATTTACAGTAAGAGCATTAATCTTAGCCCCATTAAAAGTTGTTGTATCTGCAACAAAGTTACCGTATACAAATACATCGTCTCTAAAAATAACGTTAGGACTGAATGTAACTCTGTTTAGATACCCATTACCGTTAAAGAAAACGTCACCATTGAATAGCCAAGCATCAGCTGCTTCTCCCAAATCTAGCTTGGCAAACTTCAGATTCAAAATGTCCCCACCGTACAACCCTGACCCATACCATTTAGATTTGATAAGGGAGATAGTTATTGGGTCAAGAAGAGGTCTACCGACTGTTAGAGATGTTATCTCAAGTAGAGAATTATCTTCTAAATCCGATATGATAAGCTTCCCTTCATTTCCATACCTTGTTGATATAGTACGCGCTTCATCATAAGGATCTAATTGAACTATAACTTTTGTTTGAGCAAATTCCGACTGTATAAATTGAGCTACATCATAAATACCAGTTAACCCTACTGTTCCTGTCCCACCGTTTATTCCTGTTACTAAGTATGAGGCATTGATTAGATTTCCCTCAAAGTCAAAACCTTGTATATTTACCTCATCACCATTACTTAACTCATTATACCCACTTGGCAAATACTTAAAGCTATTACTTGTATAAAATAAGACTCTCTGACCGTTTCCGTATAATGACTTTACTACTCTGTCGAAGTCTTCTCCCAAGCTTCCAATGGTAAATACTCTGTCTCCATTACCATCAAAACATTCATAAAAACCGAAAGTTCCTGTATACCCAGGTATCCCGGTGTCTCCTACAACTGCCATACCAGGACGAATATAAAAAGAGGCTCTTCCTGTTATTCCTTTATGATATGTCGGTATTGCTCCATTATAGTTATTTACTAGTCCTGTAAATCCGAAGATAGCAGGAGTCTCTGGAGAAACATATGAGGGTATTTGCCAAGAGGGTCCATATACATAACCAAGAACAAATAGCTTTCCATCTACAAAGAGATTTGCTCTTACTTTACCTGAATCATCTACGTCAAAAACAATGTTAGAAGAATCAGTATCATTCCAAACCGTGTCAGGGCCTGACCATCCAGGTTCTTTAGTATTTATACCCATTCTTCCGAGATAGTCTACAGAAACATAATTACCAGTATCTCCTAAAGACTGCCCTCTCAAAAAAGCAGCCAAAGTTCCTGTTTCGCCTGTAGAATTCTGTATCCTGATACCTACTGCGGTAGCTGTTACTCCCTGCATCTCAATACTTAATCTGTCTACATACTCTCTAGCCCCGGTTACGCCCCTATCAAACCCTACAGCTAACGATTTAGTTGAGAGTTCATTAGCCAGCAGCTCGCCGCGATGAAGCTGCTCAGCACCTGTTAACGCTGAAATAGGGTAGGTAATAGGTCCTGTTTCTCCCCCAATAAGAAGAGAACCCATATTGAACTTTCCCTCATTCTGAAGAATACGAGGTGTAACAGAATTGGTGTTGAATGCTTCAGAAGCAAAACCCTGATTAAGTCCTGTGGCAAAGGCTGATTCATCTACCACAGCATTAGGATATCTTGGTATCCCAGTAAGACCGTATAACTCACTACTTAATGCTAATTCATATACTGCGGTCTCTCCATAGCCTCCGTGACGTGACCTATAAGATATTTCATCGGTAGATAGTATTCTTTTATCATACAAACCTAACAAATCAACTATCTGGTCCTGTGTAATAGTGGCAGAGTTACGATTAAGAATTGCTATAGGTACTAAGAAATGTTGCTTATAAATAGGGTTTGCTTCTGGATCAGTTAAATCTATAGATCCTAAAAAATCACTACTTGTAAATATATTTTGACTTAGTGGTTGAACTGTGGATATCCTATTAGTTCCGTCTATTTTTTTATTTACATAATCTTCCCAAACCCTAATATCAAAAATAGCTCTTAGTCTGTTACCAGTCTCTGTTCCTACTATCGGATTCCTAAGATTAGTGTCTGTATACTCACTTGCATTAGCTCCAAGGGTTGGTGACACTTCGCCAAAACTAAAATCAATATATACAACATCTACCCTGTCTGAAGTGGGAGTGCTTAGATCGGGAATAGGAGTTTCAGTAAAAGAAGGGTCAATCAAAGCCCCAGAATCATTCTGGTCTGTATAATTGATGTCTCCTGTTAGAAATACATAAAAACCTTTTACAAACATAATAGCAGGATTGTCTATTCCAGATCCCCCTATTACCTTGAAACTATTAGCCATCCCATTCTCGACCACTTTAAAATAGTTGAGAATAGTAGCATCTGGGTTTACAGGGTCCTGACTTCTTGCATAAGGGGCGATAGGAACTGCAACATCACCTGCTATACCTTGTATAGATCTTCTCATTTGATCTACAAGGCTTAGCTGCATGTTTCTTACCTCATCATCTAATAGAGGTTTGTTTATGCGCTGCCAGAGATAGTAGTACCTCTTACGTTCGTCATAGACGATTATATTTGAATAAAACTGGTCCTTAAAAGGCTTGCTTCCCATAGTTTTTTCCTGTCTTAGTAAGATCTCATCACAGATGAGAAGTTTCTCCTACCTGTGGAAACTCTTCCACGAGTAGGTCTCAATAACTCTGCTTTTCTCATCTCGATGCCTCTTAATACTTTAAATGCTTTGGCTCCAGAATTACCTCCAGAAATCAATTTTACACCGTATCCTTTTCTCTTGAATTCGGTAGCAACAAATACCGCACGAGCTAAGGCATCGCTCATGTCGTCATGTGCCCCTGACCTATCTGGAGCTTCTACGCTAACTATATATTTACTTCTTTGTGTCGCCTGTAACGTTAATAGCTCTTTTACTAAGTCTGAATCTTTATCTACTCTACCATCTATTATTCTCTCATCCTCAGGCAGTCTTAATGCTGAGGATATAAAATGAGTAAGAAGGTTTTGATATATTATAGAATTTAAACCCTCAGTGAATACCCGGTATTCATACTGTTTTATACCCTTATCTTCTAATAGTGGTATAATACCCATTCCATAGTATTGGTCCAATAAACCCTTTATTATATTAAATCTCTTTGTATAATCTATCAGCCAATCTGCTATATCTTGTGGGGTAAAATTAGCTTTTTTTTCTAACTCTGCATATCTTATATCGCAGCAGTCTACCTCCAAAAAATCTTCTCTGGCACCACCTACTAATTCTGAAACATAATGACATATACAGACTGCAGTTCCATCACCTTTTAATCCTACGTCTACTCCAGCATAATGAGGTACTCTAAGTGATGACCTATCTCTATACTTTAACCCTGAGATAATATTCTGTCTTAAAATAACAGCATCTTCTATCCAGGCTTTTACTTGGTCACTAAATTGTGCTCCATACTCAGTATAAAACGTTGTTCTATTTGACACATGTTCTTTCTTTAAAAACTCTGAAGATAGATTACTGTCTATCTCCCAGGTAGGAGCCTGTATCATCAAAGATTTAGTATTTTCTTCGTTAAAAGCGAATTCATATAGTTCATAAAACTTACCAGATTTTGTATTTGGTGATGATATAGCTATAACTTTTCCATGAGGCTTACCATCTTTACCCTTAAATTTAGCAATAGATGGTGTCACAGCTGTATAAATAGCCCTATCATTTCTATCGCTACTCTTTGCAACTATCTTTCCCTTTTTCATCTCATCCTCAAAGAAAAAGGCCATCTCATCCAAAGCTACTATAATATTATTGTGCCCACGAAGACCTTTAGCACTACAAGGAGCAACGTGTATCTGAAGAGAGGCTCTCTTCGAGGCTCCGTATTTATCAATATCTCTTTGGGTTCTAAGAAACATTCTCTGTTGTGTAGGTTTATTCCTATACCTTCTGAAAAACTCAGACCTTTCTATATGACCTGTAACGGCATTAAACAGTTCAGAAGCTGTCTCTTTACTTGTAGCAACACATGTTATCCTGATCTCAGACTCAGGCATTATACCATAGTATTCTTGTGGGCAATATATGTTCAGAAGTTTATAAGTCTCATAGGCTATGATACATGAAGTGATCATAGTATTATGATTAGTCATGCCGTTAGCTACAAAAGATTCTCCATCAGGTACGTTTAAATCGTATACCATACTTCTGCTTTTACCGACTGTTGTAATTTTATCAAAAAAATAATTAGCATATTGTAATTCTTCAAAATGTTTAATTATCTCTGAGTCAGCGTCTAATTCTTTTGATACTAAAATAATTTTTTCTAATCTAGGATATGTGAGGTCTTCTATACTGTTAGTCTTTATTACATTACCTATAGCACCTCTTAAAAGCATTCTTCTTTGTTCTGGTTTATCTTTAGGAATTATACCATTAGATTTGCCCTTATAAATAGACTCTCTTAAATTTATACACCATTGCTTTTGATAAGGAATCGACTCTATATTACTTTTATTACCCTTATATCCTTTACTGATACGGGATTCTAATAATTTTCTTTTCCTATCACTTATAAAACCTATTTCATCATGAAATATTTTTAGTGACCTATAGCCTAAAGTATATATATGATAGTATGTTTTATTAAACCTTTTATTTATTTTACCTACTAATCTGCTGACTATCCCGAAGTTTAACAGTAATATCTGGACTTCCTGTGCTAATTTTAAGCTAGCTGTCGAAAAAGACACAGTACTTTTTTTAGCTTCTATACAACCGTCTGTTTCAAAAAGACCGCTTAGAAAAGAAGCTACTACTGGCTTTGGTGATTGCATAATAACCCATGGAATTCTTTTTGTATCACTTTTTATATCCACATTATAACCTATATTATTAAAAAACTCTCTTACTACAACAGAATAATAATTTACGCTATACACCTCTCTTCTTTTATCTACCTTTATGATAGGCTCACCTACTGTTTCTTTAAAAATATCTATAACTTTGTCTAACCATTCTTTATAAGGTCCTACAGTTACTTGTATTCCTCCTTTAAGTGCCCAGGTACCATCACCAGATAGAACACCTAATAGTTTTGCCCAAGTACTGTCAAAAACTTTAGGTAAGTTTATGTTGTCTTTACGACCTTGTGACTTTTTGCTTAAATATTCAGTATTTACGTATTCTTTAGACCACATATCTGATTTTCTATGAATACATACTATATCACCTACTTCTATATCTTCTAAATACTTCCATTTTATTACTCCGTCTGTATCCAATATTTTAATTCTATGGTTAGGTGTCCCCTCATTTTCAAAACCATAGAAGCTTCTTATTTTTATAGTATCTCTCTCACCTCCGTTATAAAAATAAGAAGATTCAGATTTTTTATCACCCTCTTGAGCTACACCTATTTTTAACGGTTGATACTCAGGACCCTTAGGATCTCCTAAATTTTGTATCTCTATTAAACCCTTATCAGTATTAACTATTGTCCCAGCGCATACACATTTGCCAGATCTTCTACCACATACTAAAGTTAAATCTGTATAGGGCACTCCTTCTTCTGCTCCATTTATTCTACCCTGTTCATACAAAAACTTAAAATATTCGTATTCATTAAATCTGTAAAGTTCCAGCTCATTGAATTGGTCTTTTATTATTATATCCCTATTACTACCCCTATCTAATGATAACCCGTAGTATACCTTTAGTATAAAACGTTGAGATGGGTATAACGAAGGAACACCAGGAAGAGTCCCGAGCCCCAATCCCCAAGGAGCAGTTACAAACTCGATAATATTCTTATGTAGAATCTTATCGATGTCCAGACCATCCTTAGAGATTAGATTAGCACATAATTCAGCTATGCTCATATTTTCTTCTTACCACTGTATATTTTTTCTGCTGTTTTTTCGAATCCATCTAACTGTTTAGCTAATTCTGATAAGTAGATATTCCTGTATTGCTCCGGTATACCTACTTTTTGAAAAGTATCTTGAACAACTTTCAAAAAATATTCAAATATCTTTGAAAAGTTTTCACTATAGAAATCTATTTTTCCTTTATTACCAGAATTCATTATCTTTGCTTTTTGTATTACCGTCATAGTAAGGTTATTAAGTGCTTTTATTCTTTTCTCAGCAATCTCCGAAGTTACATCCTTATCAATCTGGAAGTTATTATTCCTCCAAGCTTTCATATAGGCTATCTCTTCAGCTAACTCAACCATTATATTATTAAGTATCGTAATACCAGGATCATCATTTTTTATAGATTCTACCAATATATCATTTTTAGTAGGATCTTCTATAATCTTTTGAATCGAGGTATTTACTAAATTCACACTTATAAGATTAGCAGGGTTATTAACCTCTACTATTGGCGGTTCCACATTTTCAAAGATCTTAAGAGCCTCTGTTTGTGATTCTAATTTATTATCACTAAAAGAAGGCCCAATAGAGTCTATAGGTACCTGTAAGATTTCATTAACATCTAACTCTATAGAATTCTTGGGCATAGCATCTCCTATATTATATATAATTTATATTATTAGACTTTTCCAAGATTATCGTCTAATCCATCGCTATTGAAGCTAATATCCATCTCTATACTTGATTCATTTTTAGCTTCTTTTCCCATCTTTTCTAAGGAGATATTCATCCCTGATCCAAAAGAATCAGTCATATCATATTCCTGATTCATATCTATACGAGTAGTATCAGGATTATCTGTAAGTAAAACCTTATGTGTATTTGGGTCTATTTGCACAGAAAGTTTATCTATCTCTGGTGCTCCAGAAAATTTCACACCTTGTTTAGTACATGTATGATCTGCTGCATATACACATCCGTTACACTTTTCAGCTTTCTTTATAGTAGCATCTTTTGCTAACTTATATTTCTCATTCTTACATTCTGGAAGAGCGTCTGCGCTTACTTCTTTCAGAGATGCAAGAACGTCCCTAATCATCCCCTCAGCCTCAATGGTACTCATTTTTTCTGTGAGCTTATCCCTTACCTTATCAAAGCAGTACCCTGCTTCTAATGCTTTGTAAGCTGCTGTCTTAAGCTTGTCCTTGGTACCATATTTTGTAGTGTTGAGTGATGAAAAGTAAGCTTTTACTCCACCCTCTTTCTGAGGTTTGACATAACTTAATGTCTGGATAAAAGCTTCCTTAATTACTCCTAGGGTATTAGCGCTACCTTCAACTTTTCCTCTTAAACCACCAGCAATATCTGATGATATTCTTCCTGAAAAGTTTAGGTCATCTATGTAACTAAGAGCTATCTTTTTGCTAATCTTTCCATCTCTAGGAAGAATTTGGCAACCAGTAGCCTTTGCTACTTTTTCTAACGTATTATCAAACTCTCCCTTACCACGAGACTGCATGATATATGTAGGATTTGTTGTAGCATTCTTAATGGCATGTACAGCTTCTTCAGGAGACTTATAGAAAGAAACATCAACATAAACATTACCAAGTAAACCCTGAAGTGATGCTATTTTCTTAATCTGTTCCTGATACTCATTAATAAGTTCTGTTGCTACTTTTTTCTTTATACTATCCTTAAGAGCATCGCCCATCCTCCCCTTAAGCATTTCATCCTGGATGAATGCAAGAACCGGGCGAATCCTCTCAAAACCAGAAGGTTGCTGACTGGATTTAATATCTGTAATCGACCTACTTAGCTCTTTCTCAAAAGCTTCCTTGATTGTTTCGTCAAGAAGGGTAGGTTGGTCGTTGGGTTCTTTCTCTTCTACTTCTTTAGTCTTGCTTTTCTTACTGGCAATAATAGCCATTCTAAGGTCTTCTTTAGATGCAAGCTTTGTCTCTTGAGATATAATCCCAGCGATTCTAAGATGAGTAGTATACTCAGCCATCAAATCCTGATTGTACTCCATAGAAGCTACTACTTTTTTACGCAGCTCTTTACATGTCCCTGCATTATGAGAGGCACAGACGTGTCTCTTAGGCTGACCTACAACATACTTAGCCATTCTAATCCTATTATGACCAAGAGCCTTAGAAGCCTCAGCACAAGATTCAAAAGGTGTTAAATCGATGTAGACGTTACCTAGGAGTCCCTGCTCTTGAGCTACCTTGGACAATTCATCCTTAGCTGCTACTAAAAGGTCCTTCTGATAGAGGCTAGATAGTCTTTCAACTAAACCTTTACCTACAAGACCCTTCATCATTTCCTTCTTAGCAGTGTCTACAACACTCTGAATTTCTCCAGAAGAGGCTTTCTTCTCAGTTATCGGGGCTACCGATATCTGATTAGGAATAAGTTCAGCAGTATGCACATCATTATGAGACCACTGCTGTACAAGTTGCGGAATACTCTCGACATTATTTTGCGTAGGATAGTTATCCTTATCTTTTATGTCAAGAGCTAACCAATCCAAATCAGGAAGCTTAGCTGCCTCTTTTTCTTCTGACATGAAGTTTGAAATATCTCCGAGACTCATGTTATCTCTCCTATCTTAAAAGGTTGGCTTGAATTCTTTTGCGAAGGACACTGGCGACATCATCTATTTTTCCTGCCTCAAGTATCCTCTGGTATCTTTTCATTGATTGAACGTAATTTGAATCTTTTACATCTTTTGGATCTATATCTGCTTCTTTTCCTTCAGGTTCTTCAGTAGTTTCTTCTTTATCTGTATCAGTAGTAGGTTCAATGGCTTCTTCTACCTCTTCCTTTACTTCCTCTTTCTCTTTTTTTATCTCTTTAATTTCTTTATCTTTGAGGTCCCATTTTGGATTAGTAAGCTCATCCCCAATTGAGTCAGTAATATCTGAGAGATTCTTAATAGAATCACTCATAAGTGCTTTGATTTCCCTAAATTCCATCACAAATCCCCTACCACCTAACTTTCCATCAGGTGTAATATCAGAACCTCTTAACATAGCCAACTCTTTCATAGCTCCTATCAATGTTCCAAGGGATACGTTTAAATTATGAAGTACTTTTTGCAGCACCTTAGCTTTTGATTTGTCATATTCAAATCCATCTGTTATACGACCATTATCACTCATATTTTTATCTTTTTCTTTTTTAGCTGCTGCAGCTACTTTTTGTGTCAAACGAACTCTATCTCCCATAGCTAACCTCCGATATTATTCTAATCCTAATTTTTTAAGATATCCCTTATTTTTATAGTACCAGTAAGCTTCTCCCTTAGGGGCCTCTTTCATAGCATAACTTTTCATTATAGAATTTACTGTTATGCTATCCATAATCTTCTGATCCTCTTCCTTTCCGCCATCATCCAAAGGTGTAGGTGGTTCGTTAAGGAACTCTTTAACAGCACTACTTCTATCAGTAAAAAGGGATTTTAGAAACTCTCCGTGCTCTGCCATCTTATACCTTCAAAGGTTCACCGCTATTATCAAACAAACGGGAGATATGTACTCCCCCTTCATCAGACTCAATAGACCACAAATCCTTCTGGGCCTTATGCACAAGAGTATTATTTCCAATTCTGTCAAAAGCAAAAAGGTCAGCTAAGCTAGCTACTTTTATCCTATTAGGATCAAAGAAAGAATCAATTCCTTCTTCTATAGCCTTTTCAGCTACAGAGGCTGATTTAATATTTTCTTTCAAATCAGCGTAGAGCTTATCACTGATTGTCTTATCGTACTGTTGAACAGCAGAAAATTTTTCATTTACCTTTTTTACTATTTCTTCAAATGACCCTCTCATAAGTTATCCTTTGTAACATGGTCCTCATCTGGGTTAAAACCTATTGTGTCCTTCTGCAAATCTTCTTCATAATAATTTTTGAAAGGACTTCTATCAGGTTGCCTTGTTTTCTCTCCCTGCAAATTCTCCAATGGAGATACAGAATCGGGATTATTTAAGTCTCCCATATCTTCTCGATTTAGTAATAAAGGGTCCCTTACCCCTGGGCGAGGTCCTTGTCTTCTAATATCCTGCTTCCTCTTGATCCTTCCTTCTTCGTTCTCCTGTATAGGCTCATCGGTCATAGAAGGAGGACCTCCGCGTGTGGTATCCTTGTTTTCCACATCGGATTGGTCTATAAACTGCTGATATATAGGGATATTAACATAGTCATACTCAGCCTTTAATAGCTTATTTGCTATCTTCCTAAGTCTTAGCTGAATACAACTTATAGGCATAAAAAAATCCTCCATCAGAATCTTTAAGCTCCAAATTTTACTGGGCTTATTCAAATTCTAATGGAGGACTTATATTAAAAGATTATTAGTTCTAAACTTTTCTTAGGTTATAACTTAAAGGTTAAATCAATACACTCCATCATACTCTACCTTATAACCCTTATCAAAATGAGGTAGTACAACTTCATGAAGCATGTATAGGTTCTTTTTTATATATCTAGAAAGTTCGTACATTACCTTCAATTCAGGGTACTTTCTCTTCAACTTCTTCATCTTATCTATAGAGCGGTCAAATTTATGCCTAACTTTAACTTGGGTCATCTTTTCCCTATATTTAAGCTCATACTTGTCATTAAGTAGTTCTGCAGTTCTGGACTGACATGTGGTCTCTATCATAATAACTATAATATCACATTCAAAATCCGTGAAATGCTGAGATAAGTTATCACGTAGGTCCCCGGACACTTTAGGCATATCTCTTAGAAAAGCTAATCTTTTTCTAGCGCGAGACAAACGATGAGAAATCGCTCCCTGGGTAACGTTAAAAAACTCTGCGATCTCTTTCTGTTTCTTCTGTCTTTTATAATACATATCGATCAGGTCAATCTCACGTTTTGGAAGCTTTTGGATAAATGGTTCAAAGTCATCTAAACAAAAAGAACTTTCTTTTAATGAATAAAAAGAGAAGTCCTCTGTAGAGAAACGACTTTGTATCTCAAACGGGTCCATATTTTTTACCAAATGATTCATCTAAAAACCTCCTGCACCGCTGTTAGTCGAAGAGAGAGTATGTCTCAAGTTTATATGAAGACCTCGCTTCGGTGTACCGAATATTTAGACTTGACTGAAAAAGTTCGATTATTTCATCTGGCTTCATAGACTTTATTTCGTAATCTTGGAAGAATGTCTCTAACTTTTCCTTAGAATAAGATGCTTCAGATACCTGTATGTCAGATATATCTGTTTTTAACTTAACGATGCTATAGTTTCGCATAGCTATCGGATGGAACGCCTGTATAGCCTCCCTCTCTTTATCTGATAGTTCAGAACTCTCAGAAGCCTGTTTAGCCAAAAACTGTATAGAATCTACTTTATTCAATAGATTAGCTATAATTTTTCTTCTAACTCTAGGTATCCCAGGTATATTATCACTGGTATCCCCATCATAGGATCTAAACTCAGCTAATCTTTTAGGTAGAACACCAAATTCTTCTTTCACAGCTTCTTCGTCAAAAAACTTTTCTGGTGTTTGACCTACTTTTGGTTTAAATACAGTAATAACACCGTCTTCAACTACCTGTAGCATATCCTTATCGTTAGAGTATATTATGATATGTGTCTCTCCCTTAGTTTTGAACGTCTCAGCGAGCGTTGAGAGTATATCGTCAGCTTCTTCCCCTTTCTTTTCGTATTGCTCTACCCCGCAGTATTTCAAAAACTCTTTCAAATCGTCCATTTCTTTATACACGATTGGTGGTAAAGATGCTCTCCCAGCTTTATAATCGGGTTGGATCTCGAACTTCCTGTTTGACCTGTTATCCCATGTGACTATGAATTTATACCCTCTATATTTCTTCTTTAAGGATATAAGGGTACGTATGAATCCATAAAACATCCCAGACGGATCACCATTAGCTTTTCTAAGTTCAAAGTTAGCATTATGTGCTCTATACGCTAAATTGTGACCATCAATAAGAAAATAATTCATACATTACCTCTCATAAGTTTTCCTCAAAATCTAAATTTATTACATTAATATCAGCTACAACTTCTCTAGAACTTAACTTAAATACTGCTCTAACTACTCTATTTTTTCGGTCTACTCCTACAACTTTTCCTTCCAAGTTCTTAAAAGTTCCCAATTTAGGAACTATTATTTGTCCTTTACGAGGAAAACGTTTTTGTAGCTTTTTAAAAAGATTGCTCCGAAGATCGTTTATTTCCTTATCACTGACATAACTGATTTTTCCGCCTTTCATTAAAGGACCTTCAAGATAATTATAGTCAGCAAGGTCGCATAAACATTCTTTATTTTTTTCAAAACGTAGGAAAATATAACCCTCGAAAAGAGTTATACCTACTGCTTTACTATCAAATTTTTCCCTATATACAGGAATAAAATACTCTGTATCTTCCCCAAAAGCGCTCTTTATCTCTTGTTCAATAGCTTCATAATTTTCTGATATATCACAATCTTCTTTTATTTCAAATATAGCCCACCTACCACACCCTTTATATTTAAAGGTCAAATTTGTATTCTGTATAGAAGTATTTATCTTTTTAACCCTACTTACCTTATTAGGCTTATTTTCTATGCTAGGTAATGGTTCCTGAACTCTCTTTTTGGTAGGTTCTTTACCCTCATCTTTATATTTTGTTTTCATCCAACAGTCTCCTTACTTTTTTCCCAAACTGCTCTGGGGTAATCTCCTTCTTCAAGATAGAGCCTACTCCAAAACTATCTACAGGAGACCCCCATTCTGAGGATACCACTTCTGGAACACGAGTATCCCCAGCTTCCTTTTTTTCTTTTTTCATATTACGTATTAGCTCTGCTCTTTCCCACGGGGAACTTACTGTTTTAAGCTCATCCATCTTATTAACTTTTTTTCTCTCTATAGGTTCAGTACTTGATGTAGTAGGCTGTTCAGGGATAGCAGTAGTATTCTTAGGGTCAAAATGAGATCTTAAGTACTTGTAATGTATCAGAAGAAGGTCCGATTGAAATAAAGATAAATCATTTAATCTATTTTTAGATAGGATAAAATCTATAACCTCGTATAAGGACTCCCCATACTGTTTAGCTACACTACTTAGAATAGCATTATAAGTCTGACTATCATTAGATATCCCATTAATTAACCTAAGACTATCAATAAGTATCTTAATAATATTGTTATATATCTCTTTTATGGTCATCCTTTGTACTAAGAAGTCTGCTATAACCATAGCCTCATTTATATTAAAGGATAGTGCTATAAGCATCTTTGAGACTTCTTCATTATAGATATTGACGACTTTCTTTGCATTCTCTATAGTTATGTCACCTATAAAAGATATCTGACGCAGCTTATTTTCAGCATCTCTATAATGGCACCCTACGCCTTGTACTATAGTACTAAGGGCATCGTCCTCAACAGTTAAATTATTTTGTAGACTAATATATCTGAGTTTATCTTTAATGTGTGCTTCAGTGGGATGATTTATCGTAAAATGCATACAACGAGATTTTAGGGAGTCAGGCATTTTATCTATTTCTGTAGTACAGAATATCAGATGTACATTTTTATATTCCTTCTCAAGCTCCTTAAGCCAAGCGTCTTTCCCCTCTTTACTTATATTGTGTGCCTCATCATAAAGAATTACTAATCTTCTGGATACAGAATCATAGGATAAACTATCTCGTATTTCTTTTATCTTATCCTTTGTTCCATTGTTTGCAGCATCTATCTCGATGTATCCAGGGTGGCGTTCTGAGAGGAACTCACGGCAGGAGAAGCACTCATTACAGGGGGACATATCTTCCTTGCGATTTTCACAAAAAATACTTCTGGCAAATATTCTAGCAAGAGTAGTTTTTCCTGTTGACCAATCCCCTGAGAAAAGATAAGCAGGATCGTACTCCTGCCTCCTTAGAATATTCTGAAGTATTTCCTTCTGTACTTCCAAACCTATGACACTTTTGAAATCCAATGGTCGATACTTTGTTGAAAACATATAGCTCCTAATAATGTTTTAATATTTATTCTCTTAGTAAAATAGGAACTCTGTTCCATATATATTTCTTAAAAGATTCCTGCCCTAAGCGTTTTAGAATAGCATTAGAATCATTGTACCCAATGGAGATGTCAGATAAATGTTTACGCCCATAAAGGTTATAGACTTGATCTCTCCCCTTACTACCTGCACTATCCTCATCAAAGACCATGATAATCTTATCAGCTAACATAGATAAAGTCTCGTATTGAACTTCGTTTATGAAGGAAGTCAATACCGAGACACTATTAGGAAACGCCTTAGCGAAAGAAATACTATCCAGTGCTGCCTCGTGGATAAAAACTTTTCCGGTACGAAGTATCTCAGGAAAAGCTTCGTAGAGCCCAAAAAAAGTCCCTAGCTTCTTAGCCTCATCTAAAAAGTACTGCCTATATTCTTTCTTGTAGATATCTCTAACTACAAGCCCATTAACGTGACCTAATAAATTCTTACAGGGTATAATAAGTTTACCCTGAAGCATCTGAAAACCTGCTGTTTTCTTAGCCAGAAATTGATAGTCCTCTGAACCATCATCCGACAAACTAACATATTTCGTAAATCCTAAAGAGTATTTAAGTATATCTTCCTGAGTTATTCCTCTGCCTTCTAAGTATGTCACTGCTTCAGGATACTGAAATATATACTTATTTGATCTTTGTATTAGGTTGTTTAGATACATTCTTTTTTACTACCCTAAACATATTCTGTTCTTTTTTTAGTAACCCAGTTATCATAATATCTGGTAGGATCTTAAATAATTCATCCTTACTATCTGGATAATACCTCGGTACCATCTCCGATATAGCTATAGTTTTTCTGGTGAGTGCCAATTCTGGGTAGTAGATATCAAGAACAAACCTGTAATCCTCTGGCTTTAGTTTGTCCCATTTGCCGTTTCTCTTCCTCTCGCTTAGAACGAGCTTGCCTTCATCAGTTTCCCAATCTAATATCTTAACAACCTTAGCCAAACGATTGACCATAGGTATGTTGAATTCCGGGTGAACTTCTCGTATCCACTTTTCATAGAAAAGGGTCAAATAAACTATTTTTCCATCCAGGTCTTTATTTTCCATATAAATAATGTACTTAATGGTTAAGGTTTTTTAAAGTAAACTATTCTAACTTCTTAATAAAGTCATCTACTGTGGAGATTCCAGATAGTTCCTTATGGAGGTTGTCTATCTCTTTTTGGCTGATAACATCATTGCTATTGATTTTATAACCAACAATTTCCCCGCAATGCTCTGTCTTATACTTCTTAGCTATCTTATTGAAGTACTTCCTTGTAATAGTATACACAATATTATTCTGTATCACAACATTTTTATCACACCCAGGGCATTCAAACATAACTGGGTTACTTTCGTGAACTAATAAGGCGGTCTCTGTCTTACAGTAGGGGCACTTTAACCTTATCTCGTATAAATCGACCATAATTTACTCCTGTTTAATGTCTGTAGATAAAAAATCAACCATCATAGTAAGTGCTATTGAGTGTAGGTATTCATCTTCCGCCATAACTAATGGCTCTATAACGGTAACGTCATAGTCTCTATTTCTTAGCTCTTCCGCTGTAAAAAGAACATTAGTATGGGTCTCAAATCCTAATAGGAACACCTTTTCAGGTTTAATCTTATATAGCTCTGAATCCAGAGCTGTTTTGTAAAAAGCATTGTATCTGCTTGTATTTACTATAAAATGAATATAAGGCTTATACTCCTCTGGTATTTCTACATCTTTAGTACCAGCAATAGAATGTGTTTTTGTTCTACTGTAAAATTTATCATCAACTTGATGAACCTCCCTTATTAAGTATACTTTAATATCATTACGATTTAAAGTTCGGAAGTAATCAAGTATCCTAACCTTGTATATCTCAGCTTTAGCTCCAAGATACCTGCTTCCCTGGGGGTGTAAGTATGCCTTTTGTAACCCAAAAGCTAACAATGCTATACTCATTTACTTGCATTTCCCTTACAAATATCACTACAATATTTAGCGTATTTTCCCTTATGGCTAAAAAAGTTACCACAATTAGGACAATGTTTTATCTCAGAAATCCCATAAACCCTTATATATAAGGACATATTGTAACATACCATAGCCTCTATCCAAGGAGTATCCTCTGCCTTTATTATTACCCTTCTCTTTTCTCCCGTTCTTGATGCATTACTTCCTTCTATATACTCCTCTAACGATGGCTTCATATAGCTATCTACATAATTTATGAACTGATTATTAATTCCATTATCTATTAAATCATCTATACAATTCCTAAAGTCTCTTCTAAACATCGTAAGGTCAGGAATGCTGATAAGAGCGGCTTCTGCTATTTCCTTAGAATTACCATCCTCAACTATGGATAAATAGCTCTTAATAATACTCTCGGTACTAGCTGATCCATTGGCATACCGTATAAATAATGGTTCTACTCTCATAATAATATATCTTTCAAAGTTATTATCTCTATATTCATAGTAACTTCATAAAATGATTAAGTTTCGCAACTTTTTTCCTGAAGCTAGACTTCAAAAAAACTTTTCTTCTCCTAGGGTCCACACGCATTTTCATGTCTGGGATAGAACGACTACCTATATGAAGAAAGAACTCAGTAGAGATTCGATCTATGCTTATATAGCTTTCCAACTCAGTAAGGACATCACCTTGCGTCTTGGTATATTCCCCACCAAGGTACTCATAGATCATCCTAAGAGCTTCTGAGACGATCTCACGAAGCCTATCCTTATCAATATCTATCTCTATTACAACGCCACGATCAATCATATATTTCAGCTCTTCTTATAAACAAAGGATTACCACAGGTACGACAAAAATATCCATCCCTTTTCAGAAGATAATTCAGCACTGATCCCTCCACTGCTATATTTTTCCAATTACAACAATTACACCCTAAATCATAGAATCCGTTATCAGCAAAATGAATAGGGCCTTGGTACTTTTTCTTTTTCTTTTTTGTTATAAAAATTAAAAAGAAAAAGAAAGCTGCTGCAAATCCTAAAACATATAAGGATGCTATGGTATCATCGTCATTACTCAACATCTTCAATTTTTCTTATTATTAATGGATTTTTGCAAGTAGTACAAGTAAGGTTTTCTTTTCGGGTTCCTAATAGCTCCTTAATGACCTTACCAGAGAAGGTAAGTGAATTAGTCCAATTGTAGTGCTTATTAGTATTACAGTTAATAGAATAATACCTACCATCAAAAAGTAAAGGGAGGTTAAGCGATGATTTCCTTTTCTTTTTCTTCTTGTTTATAAAAATTAAAAAGAAAAAGAAAGCTGCTGCAAATCCTAAAATAGATAAAGATACTTCTGTGTTATTTCTATTCATCTTTTTATAACTTTTTTCATTTTAGGTTCTGGGACAATACAAGTACTGGACTTAGATCCACAGCCGATGCAAATTGTATCTCTCATATCATATATCCCTGCTACAGTTTCAACAGCTTTTCTTATCTCTATACGGGTCTTGCTCTCGCTACATTCTATAGGATTCCATTTGCACATATCAAACCCTCATACATCTTGCAATAAGACTCACCATCAAATATTTCTTATCAAATCTACATAATCTTAACTTCAGATCAAGGTCATTTAAAAGATCCGTAATTTTTAAAAGCCTTACTTTCCCAAGTGCTGATAAAGCTACAAGGTATTTGCTCTTGTACATGTATCTGTTAAAATCTAAAATATTACAGATATCTTCGTCAGACATTTTCTGCTCTTTGTAGATAGATATCTTATACAACTTATCTATATAAGATAGCAAAAAATGCACCAAACCTATATATGATTCTTCAGAAACCCTATCTAATTCCGAAAGTGTCTCTTTTACCCGTCTCCTAAAGAAGTAGTCACAAAAATCAAAAAACTTGGTCTCCCCGGAAAAAGAAACTAACTCAAGACACTTTTGTTTAGAAACTTTCTTATCAGGACATGCAAACTCTAGTTTCCTAATCTCATAGGCTATGGCGTAAAGGTTGTTCCCTTTTCTTGAAGCTATTATAGTAGATACCTCTGGATCGCAGGTAAAGCCTTTGTTTCTGAGATATTTGTCAGTCCACGGTTCTACTTCCCTATCCTCTAATTTTTCTACCTTTATAATTTTGCAGAGAGCCTTTACCTTGGTATAAAACTTATTTTTGGAAAGTCCGCCATTATCTACTAGTACAAAAACATCTGGGGATTCCATACACACTACAGAGTGTATCGGTTCTAATGCTTCCTCGGTAAGAGGGTTCAAAACTAATATCCTACTTCCTTCTCCAAAAAGAGTACCTCTATGTATGTTATCTATGAAGTCCGCAGGTTCTACGGTATATACTACTTCAAAATTCTGAAATTGATTCCTAATTTGCTCAATGTAGCTCTTAACCAAAAAAGGTTCTTTATTCTGTAAAAGGAACTTAGAATCCATTTTTCTTCTTCCTTTTCTCAATCTCTGTCTTTAATATCATATATATCCAACTAACTGCGACTTTTACTCTTGGGTACAATTTTATATACAGATTCTTATTATTGTCCGTGATTATTTTTCTTATCTTCTCAGTCAGAGCTACACAAATATCATCGGTCCAATCCAAAGATATTTTTACTGTGGTCTCATGGCTACTCTTAAAAATAACTGAATCGGAACCATCATATTTTATCTTCAAAATATCGTTGGTATACACTAATAAAACTTCTATGAAATAAAGAAGTTCTTCTTTATCATTTACTGAACTTAAATAGGATAAGACTTCATCTTCTGTCTTTGTAGAAAACCCTAATAGGAATTCTGGAAGTTCCCTTACATACTCATAATACTTAAGGGCATCTTTTAGGATACTCTGAGTGAGAAAAGGAACAACACCCTTTAAGGCTTCTATTTTATTAGGTTCTATCCTTTGAGTCTTAAGTATTTCAAGTATATCTTCCGACTGCAGAGCTTTAAACTCTACTGAATAAGCTCTGGAATGAACCGTAGGTAGGAGCTTCTCATGAAATGATGAAACAAGAAAAAATAAGGTATGAGGCTTTGAGTCTTCTAAAATCTTAAGTAGCTTATTACCTGCCTGATTGTTTAAGTTATCCGCATTATCTATCAAAACAACCCTATACTTGCTTTTGAAGGGTAGTAAGGTCACAAACTCATCGACTCTATCTATATCAGCTACTTTTAATTCCTCATCTTCATTGGTACCTATCTCCAGAAAATCAGGGTGGTCTGGGAACTGCTTACACTGAGCACAGCGACAACTATCATCCTTTAACCCATTGCATAGTATATATTTTGAAAGTATTTTTGCTGTACTATACTTCCCTACACCCTTAGGCCCACATAAAAGATATACCCCAGAGAAAGACTCATTAAGTAGCCATTCTTTTAGTTGGGACAATATATCTGAATGTCCTTTAATCTTTGTGAAGAACAAAGGATTCCCCTTCGACTACGTTTTAATAACTTGTCCCCCGCTAATAGGCGGGGCATTAAATAATTTAATCCAAGTAACAGGATTGATAGGCTTCTTTTTGGTTATTACTGTTTCTTTTTTTGTTAAGATTTAGTCGGTCAATACACAGCCAAATCAATGACTTATATACTGAAAGGCTTTAGCCTCTGACGCTACGATTTCAGCGAGAGTTGCTATCAGCTGTTCTCCATCGGCCTTTTTAAGGCTTCTGGTCGTACTACATCTTCCTGATATTTAAAGCAGTAGACTGATGTACGAAACAGGTTTCCTAAATCCCTGTCAAAATTCCTCATAGACGTTTAGCTTTTGTAGCTTTTAATATGAGGGTTATCATAAGTATAATATCTATGTTCTATCCAATGCAGAAATATTTGCCTCCCACCTTTCAAGAAGGTGGGTAGATCCTTGTTTATCTTTAATAATTTCTGGTTTTGAAGAGAACATGTCAAACTTAATAACCAAATCGGAATTATCGAGAAAACACATAGGAATCATATACTTAGCTAGGTCTGTATTTGATTTAATAGTGTATTTTATAATAAGACTCAGACCTTTTTGTTTAGCCTCTCTAAGAGAATCTACAAATATATTTTCCTGGACAGGCTTAGAGTAAAGAAAGTTAATATCTCTAACTAAGACTAGTTTATTATCTCCATAGAGTTTCTCATAGAAGTCTATGAACATAGATAGAGTAATCTTATCAGATGAGACTATAGTAATAATTCTGTTCATAATCGATCTCTCCTAATCTGTTCTTTAATGAATATACCTTTTGGTTTATATTTTTTAAAGTTCTTGGCATAAAATTTATAGGTACTATATTATTAATCATATTTAGAACTCTTTAAATAAACTATGCCTTTAAAGCCGAATCCAAGTAACAGGATTGATAGGGTTCTTTTTGGTTATTACTGTTTCCTTCCTATGGAAGTAAACTATTAGATCTTTATTTATATAATATATGAAAACGATTCATTATAAAAAAGTATATATCAAATTCTTATACCTTTTTCTTAATATTAGATTTTAAAAAGTTCAAACCAATTAGTATATTAAATCTCAGAGAACTTAATCAGCTTTTAACGGTATAAGGACAACTATGACTAATCCAGAAAATATTAAAAGAAAATTTGAAAAGTTCAATGAGGAGAGATTTAAGAATACAGCTGTAACTTTCTCCTTAGAGGGAATCTCTAATGACCTAAAAGTATTTATAAATAAAAAAGTCAATTTTAATACAAAAATTACTGAGCAGATTATGAACTTATTATATTCAGTAGTAGGTTCAGATAAAGATGTTGTTAAAGAGATATCAAAAAATAAAGACAACCCATTATTCAAGCTCTTAGAACATTTGGTTGGGGAAATTAAAACAGTTAATGAGGTACTTAACTATATAATTGATGGCTTACTTGAAAGAGAGGATTCTTTGAAAAAAGATATGGAGTATGATAAAACTAAACAAGTAGTCGATGTACATAAACAAGAAGTTTAACCAGTAACACATCTAAGGAGTTTAGTATGTTTATGCCTGCAAAAAAAACTTTTAATAAGTCACCTGCAACACTCTACAAAAATGTTAATGATCTTAAAGTTGCTCTCTTATCTGTTATTGATATACTACGTGATGCATCTGATATGGAAGCAGAGACTATTAAGGTAGGTGACTATCAAATAAGTACAGACGCTAATGGATTTGTTAAAATAGATGCTATTGTTGCTTTCTTGAAGTGGCGCTTTCCAGAGCTATACTATATAAATCGAAATCATATTATAGAGCTATACTTCAAAGATAGGGATCAAAAAATTCTCATAAATGGAGAAGACCTTATCAAATATAAAATCGTAAAGTACGTACAACCGCCTCAAACCCTTTATTTCGGAACATTGAAGAATCTTGTAGAACGTATGAAAGAAAGCGGTTTGAAGAGCCATACGAAGAAATATATAAAGCTCTATGAGACCGCGGAAATGGCGGAGGACTTTGCTAAAAAGTTTGCAACTCTTGAAGGTGATGAAGTTGTAGTACTTGAAGTTAATGCTGGGCGGGCTTTCTCAGATGGTATGAAGTTTTCTACCTACAAAGAGGGAGAGTACATAATCGTCAAAGTAGATCGAAAGTATATCTTTTAATTTTTAGTAATCAAGGATCAAAATGAAAAAGATTATCCCAGCACTATCACTATTGCTACCTATTTTTATAGTATCAATACTTTTGCTTATATACTCCCCTACAGGGAGTTTAGTACAATCTATCATTTATAAGGTAGTTAGTTCCGCAGCTGGTATTGTAGTAGGTTTTGCCTGCTTGTTCTTAGTAGCTATTTTGGTACTTATGGCTAAATCTGGATTAGACATATTATTCAATAAGAAGAGTATTTAATGGAAACCATTATAGGTAAAGTAGAACGAGTTAAATTTAATGACCCTGATAGTAACTTCAAGATTTTTACGATCCGACAAAAGGACAAGTCTTGTATTACTGTTCAGGCAGAAGTTCCTAATCTTCTTATAGGAGCCGTTGTTGAGGCTCACGGTGATTATAAAAGTCATCCAAAATATGGTGTAAGTTTTCGTGCTCAGTCTTTTGCTTTTTCCCATGATAGCTCAAAAAATGGTTTAGTTCTATTCCTGCAATCTATTGCAAAGTGGATAGGGCCAGAACGCTCTTATTTAATAGCAGAGCATTTTGAGGGTAAGGACCTCGACCATATTATCTATCACGAGCCTGAAAGACTCCTGGAGTTAGAGGGTATTGGGGAGTCTATCGTAAAAAGTCTTGTTGAGGCTTGGAAAGAAAATAAAGAACTCAAAGATGTTAAGATTTTTCTACACTCTTTGGGTCTATCTCCTTACAAGATTAATAAGATAGTATCTATGTATGGCTATAATGCTGAAATGGTTATAAAGCAAAACCCTTTCTTACTAAGCTTTGAAGGATTTGGCTTCAGTACCTGTGACTTCCTTGCTAACAAACTTGGTATGTCTCCTCAAGATCCTCTAAGATATCGTTATTTTATACTCTATACTCTAAAAGGCTGTCTACAATCAGGGCACCTCTTTTTGAACGGAGAGGAGTTAGTCTCTATTTTTAATGAGTATAATAAGCTAACTCAACAACCTTTTAGTCCTACTGGTGTAAATTTCGAGGATATAGAAGTCCATCTGAAAAAGCTTATTAAAGATGGTTTCATCTATAAGGAGGGAGATAGGTACTATGAGCTTAGTTCCTTTTTTTATGAAAATGAAAGCGCTAGGTTAATAAACAAAATTTTAGAGGGTAAAGATACCTGCAACTTTAAAAACTTTAATACAGAAGAGTTTATAACAAAATACGAGTTAAGTAATAAGATTACTTTAAGTGCTGAGCAGAAGGATGCTATCTATTCTTTCGTAAATAATAAGATAGTAATAGTAACAGGAGGCCCAGGGTGTGGTAAAACCACAATTGTAAAAGCTTTTGTTGAGATAATGAAACAAAACAATATTTCTTTTGAGCTACTTACTCCTACGGGGATATCAGCAAAAAAGTTGGCAAGCACTGCTAATAACGAAGCTTATACAATACATCGCAGATTCGGGTATAAAGGGGATACCTGGGCATATAACGCCCTTAATAAGTACTCTACACAGGTTATTATAGTTGATGAAGTATCTATGGTTGACCAGGAAGTCTTCTACAGGATGGTTTCTTCGCTTTACTCGCAGACCAAGCTTGTCTTCGTAGGCGATAACGACCAACTGCCTTCTGTGGGGCCTGGGAGTGTGCTACGCGAGCTTATAGAGTGTGGGGTTATCCACACTATCAAATTAAACCAGATTTTTAGGCAGGAAGAACAATCGGACATCATTAAAGCTGCTAGAAAAATACGAGATGGAGATACAGACCTTAGCTTATTTAAGAACGAAAAAAATGCAGATATTTGGTTTATTAGAGACTCCAATTTGGATAGGATTGAAAAAGCTATAGTAGGCTTCGCTAGCAGTATTAAAGAGCTGAATAAAACTAAAAAACAACCTACTATCTTTCAGATTATTACCCCAAGGAACTCAGGTCCTCTTAGTGTTGACTCTCTTAATATAGCACTACAGGCTGCTTTAAATCCTCCTGGTTCAGAAAGAGAGATTCACCTAATAAGCGGCACTATTAGGAGAGGTGATCGAGTACTTATAAAAAAGAATAATTATGACCTTGATATTTATAATGGAGATATAGGTAAAGTAGTTAATATTACTAGTACAGATGCAGTAATAGAGATAGATGATTTTAATGGGGTTTATAGAAGAATAGACATACCAATTAAGATAGCTGATGATATGCTTAGATTAGCGTACAGTGTAAGTTGTCACAAATCACAGGGCCAGGAATATCCTTTAGTTATTATCCCTATTGTAAAAGCACACGGTAGTAAGATACTACAGCGCAACCTACTCTATACAGCTCTAACAAGAGCGAAGAAAAAAGTAATTGTGATAGGCCAAGGGTCTGCTATAATAGATGCTATAGAAAATGACCGGATACAGAAAAGAAACACCCTTTTTGGGCAAAGGATCAATCAATGGATGAAAAAAGAAGGAACATCTTTGCAGACTTTGTACTTCAATGCAGAGGCTTATCAGAATGTGGAGAACCTAAAGCAGCTATTGTCGTTGGAGATAGCGAACAGTTAATATCTATAGGTTATAGTCGCCTCATAATTAAAGGGTACTATGAAGATCCTGTAATAATGGCACTTCAATGTCTTAGTAGTAGTAGTCATAGCTGTATATTTCTATCATATTTCCCTCATATATATGAAATTAGGCTTCTTATACCCACTAAAATACGAACTATCTTTTTTTGGGGGTATATAGATGACGATGAGACCGTGCGTTTCCTTAATAGCTTCAACGAAAGAGCGGAGTCCCCCTTTGAAATAACACAATTAAAAAAATAATATCAATTACTTTAAAAACTCAGAACAAATTATTACATTAAAAACGAATACAAATACCTAAAACTCTTTTTACTTGAGAGCAAGGATGGAAGACTATGGCAGAGATTACAAAAATAAACTTCTCAGACATATACGATAAATTGTTGAAATTAGATGTGCAACTGGAAGATTTGGATAACCCATCTCCATCTTACATCAATAGAAAACTTACGGAATGTGCCAAAAAGATGAGCGAAGTTCAGATGATCTATATCAATCAGTCTAGGGCGCTTACTGTATCAAAAAGGAATCTGAGTATAGAGAGTGCAGAACTTGAGATTTTAAAAAGAAAAGCTCTGGTAAATAATGAAGCTATTAGAAAAAAGTATACAACAGCTAAAGAAAGAGAAGCTGCGGTAGATGAGATGTATGAGGAAAATAATAAGAGGATTTCGGAACTTGAGAACGATGTTGCTGATTTTCAGAACGTTTTGGCTACCATACGCACCCATATACAGCTTCTTCGTGCTCGTAACTCCGATATTAAGACCCAAGCCCGATTAACTGAGCTTCAGATTCTAAAGCTTAATATTCTACCTACTGATGATCCGGCTATCAGGGAGTATGCAAAAACTCTTGGAGACCTTAGTAAATTAGAAGAAAAACTTGATGATGAAATAGACCTAACTAATATAGAGAGTTTGGTTGAAGATAAGATACCAGAAGAGATTATATCAGATAATATAGACGCTGACATCATAGATGTCATCGGAGGTAGTGCAGAGGAAAATGCTCCCGAGACAAACAAATTGGGACAAGTACAAAGTACTGCGGAAACTATTGAGATAGAGGGCTTCTCAGATGATAATACATCAGGTAAGCCTGAGCCATCAGATGATATTGATATGTTATCACTCATGGACGGTTTAGATGACCTGCCTGGAGTTTCTACTCTAAAGGCTTCTACGGCAGTAGAAGCTGAGGAGGAAGAGTCCTCGACAGTTGCTACTTCAATAGCAACGGAGGATGAAGATAATTCCGATGAGGAGGGGGATTCAATATCGGACATATTGAGTGTCCTCGATGAGGATGGTAGTCTTCTTCAGGAAGATGTGAAAGCTCCTTCGAATGCTTCGGAGACGGAGGTTGGAGTTGTAGTAGAACCTAAGGAAGATAAACCCTCAGAGAAAACTGAGCAAGCAAAGGCGAAGGGTAAGAAAGAGCCCGTTAAGGAAGATTCGGCCTCTGTATCGGACACCGGGATAGACTTGGATGATTTATTGGAAAATCTGTAAACATGGATGTTGAAGACACAATCATGGAAACAGTAATTTCAGTGCTGTCAGAAAAAGTAGATCCTGAGTTACTGAAAAAGGCTGGTACTAAAGAGCTAAAGAAAAAGCTATACAAAAAATTGGTACATGAGCTTTTCTACAAAATACTTAGAGAGAAAAAAGTCAATTTGCTAGCAGGGTTTGGTACTATTCGAGTCAAAGAAGTCCTAGGAAAGAAAAAAGTTTACGATAAAAAATCAGAAACTATGACTACCAAAGACATCAATACACATAGGATAGTATACAGACCGGGAGATTTTATCGAACAGTTTCTTTAATCGTTTCTCTTAAAGAGATACGCCTAACTTCTATTCAAGGAGACAGATCATGGCTTTAGAGAGTATTGGACTAAACAGAGATGACATTAAGCCCCAGACCTTTAAGGGACATAAGTTCAAACAAGGTAAGACCATCCGTTGTGGTGTCGTATTTAGGGAAGGTACTGACCCTTTCAAAGGCGCAAAAGTTCATTACAAAGATCGCTACTTCATTTGTAAGAGCACAAAGAATGATAAAGCTATCTGCTGTACGCAGAGCTATCAGGGTAATGTTCCCCGTTGGAGACTTGGTGGAGTCCTTGTGATTTATGAAATCAATAAGGTGAAAGATGAAGCTACTGGGAAACTCAAGGATAAGTTGGCTGGTTATGAAATCGTTCCTTGGGTTTTTGGAGAGAAAGTTTTCCAACAGATGATGACTATTGACCAGGAATTTTCACTTAAAGATCATGATATTAACGTGACTTGTGACAATGAGGAGTATCAGAATCTCATCGTTAACGGCTGCAATGCAAGTTACTGGCGTTCAAAAAAGGAGCTTGAGGAAAAGATCTTAAAGGAATCTGATGAAATCTTCTCCCGTATGGAGAAGAGCCTCGCTTCAGACTTATCGCTGGAAGAAATCCGTGAGCGTCTTGGGATAGATGCTCCAGGGTCTGAGGATGCTGCTACAAACGTCCAACTTGATGATGTTCTTCAAGGTGTATAACCATTAATGTAGGTGGGTGTGGTGTCAAAAGCACCACACCTTTTGTGAGGTTTTATGTCTTATATTTTAGGGCTTGACCCATCTCTTAAGAAATCTGGTTTTGTGGTAATGGACCTGGGTAAACCAGTAGATGTCGTAGAGGATAAGGGTCTACTTAGAACTGATCCTACTGACGGTATCTTGGTAGAGAGACTTATTAAGCAAACTGAGCAAGTAAGGGGTAAGATTAGAGAGTACAATATTAAGTTTATAGGCGCGGAAGCCCCCTTCTATGAAGCATTTAGTACTGAGATACTATTTGCTTTGAATCAATTTCTTCACCGTATGTATCTGGAAGAAGGGGTTTATATTGTGTATTTCCCTCCGCAGCAACTTAAAAAGCTGGTTTTCCCAGATAATAAGGTACATGAAATACATAAACCTCAAATGATAGATAAGGCTAAGACTGCTTTAAATCTTCAAGGTAAAAAATTACCAGAGGATACCGCTGATGCTTATTGGGCCGGGTATTTTGGTAGAAGGTTTAAACATTGGTTTATAGATAAAACACTCTCTGAAGATGATTTAGGCGAGTATGAGAGAGGTGTTTTTTCTGGAAAGCATACGTTCTCTAAGGGTATGAAGAAAGGAGTAACAGAATACTCTGGAATCATATATAGAGAGAATGAGTTATTTTATGATTTTGAAAAGATTAAAAGGAGAATTAAAGATGGCAAACTTCAAAAAGAAACCGAAGAGCCCTCAGGAGACTGAGACAAATACTACTACGAAAAAGGTCTCAAAGGGCGAAGCTAGTTTAGCTTTTTTAGAGCTTCTTAAGAAAAATGATGCTCTCGGAGATATTAAAAAAAAGATTAACTTCATATCAACAGGCTCCTGGTCATTAAATAGGGCTATTGGTGATGGGACACACCAGGAAGCCCCAGGCGGTTATCCTCGTGGGTACATGGTAGAATTGTTTGGTGGGGAAGGTTCTGGAAAAACTACACTAGCGTTACATGCTGTTAGAGAAACCCAGAAAATGGGTGGAGCTGTTATCTATGCTGATTTTGAGCACTCGCTTAGAACACAGTTCAAATATATCGAAAATCTTGGTATAGACACAAATCCTCCTCTTTTCTACCATATGACTCCGAAAAGTTTCGAAGAAGGAACAAATCTTCTTGGGACAGGTCTACTCACTTTAAAGCCAGCTCTTATTGTTATTGACTCTGTTACCGCCATGCTTCCAAAAGAAACCTCTGAGGCCGAAGCGGACGCAGGAACAGCTATTGGTAAACACGCTCGTTTGATGAGCACCTTTCTAAACTGGATGAACAAACGTCTTGAGAAGTATGATACTTGTCTACTAATGCTGAATCAGCTACGTACAGTTATTAAATCCAGTCAGTATGATCCAGGTCCTAATGAGACTACCTCTGGAGGTAAGGCCCCCAAATTCTTTGCTACTATTCGTATAGAACTTAAAGGTAAGCAGCAAGAAAAAGTAGATGTTGTTAGTAATATAACCGGGGCTAAAGAAGAAAAGTGTGTTAATCAGGTGGTAGAAGCTCGTATCATAAAAAGTAAGCTTGATCTTCCTTTCAAGAAAGTACCCCTCTTTATTACATTTGGCCAGGGTATCAATAATATCTTATCCCTAGTAGAGCTTGGTATCAACCGAAATATTATTAAGAAGGGCGGGGCGGGGTACTACGAGTGGAAAGATCCAAATGAAGTACATAGCTTTAAGATTCAAGGAAGACAGAGTGTACTAAGTCATCTGGAAAAGAACCCTGATGTACTTGAGGCATTAAAACCTTACCTTATTCCTAAGCAAAGCTTCCAAGACATGATAGAGTTACGTGATGAGCTTCTTGAAAAAGGCGATCTCATAACAGAAGATGAAAAGGAAACTCTGGAAGAACTTAATAAACAACTGGGAGAAAAGAAGGTAGATATCGTAGAGCTGGATGATGAAGCGAAAGCTGAACTTGCAGAACTCCAGGGAATGATGGGATCTGGTATAGATACTGAAAAGCCTATAAAATAGAATGGTGTACTAAATGATTGAAGTAGAAATAACAAACTATGAGTCTATTGGGCATATAAAGTTTTCTTTCGATGGGTTCTGTACCGTTACTGGTCGGAACTTCATCGGAAAGAGCGCTTTATTGAGAGCTATAAACGCTGCCTTAACCAATCAAAAAGGTGAGCAGTTCATCAAATGGGGTGAGACTTTTTGTGAGGTGCGCATAAAAACTGATAATATGGATTTGTTGTGGCATAAAGAGAGCGGCAACAATTTCTATGAGATCAACGGTATAACTCAGAAGAAGGTAGGTAAAGATAGTCAGCCTCAACAAGTTGTAGACTCGGGGTTTGGGGTAATTACTACTAATTCCGATGATGAAGTAAATCTTCATTATTGTGAGCAGTATAGTCCTTTATTTTTAGTAGATAAGCGAGACTCCAAAGCAGCGGACTTACTTATTTCTATGTATGGTTTGGATAAGCTTTATAAAGCTCTGGAGTTCTGTAACCGTGACCAGAGAAAAAATAAAGATATACTAAAAACCAGAAAAGAAGACCTTATAGTAGCTAAGAGGGATTTTGATAGGTTTATAGGTTTTGAGGATATCCTCTCTGAGAAGGGCTCTATAGTTAAAAAGAGAGACGAAATAAAAGCTCAGGAGAGTACATTAGAACGTTTAAAAGCTATAAACGATTCTATTTCTACAGTGGAAAAAGAAATAGATAGACTCTCAGAGGTATCTATGATAAAGATACCGTCGGGGAAAGAGATTGAAGATTCTATAGTAGCTTTGAGCAAGATTAGTAATCTTCGTTCTCAAATAACGATTGTTGCTCAAGACTTGAAACGATTAGAGGGACACAAGGATATTGTAATTCCTTCCGAAATATCCCATGAGTTGGGTGAGAAGATTAATGAGATAGATAGACTCAAATTTATATACAGCAAATATACAGCTTTAAGCTCTGAGGTAGAGGGCATGAGAAGAGTACTAGAGGATTTAATTTTCCCAAAGGTACCAACAGTAGACTTAGACACGGCGGGTAATTTGAGAAGAGTCTATCAAGATATTCAAGTTACATCTAAGGAAGCTAATGACTTGAAAACCTCTTTAGCGACAGTTACAAAAGAGATAGAAGACACTCAACAAGAGTTAGATAAATTTGAGGCTTGCCCTGTATGCGGAGCTAGTCTGGAGGCTAATAATGGCTGACACCATTAAATTTATTACATTCACAGATGTCCATATTAGCGATGTGAACCCTCAAGCCAGAATAGGAGACTATCGCCAGGATATTATAGATAAACTCAATCAAATAAAGCTCGTCGGGGAGAAACTTAAGGTAGATTTTTTTGTTTGTGCTGGAGATTTGTTCAATCTCAAAGCCCCAATGAAAAACTCACATGAGTTAACAGGAATCCTCATAAAGTTATTTAAGTCATTCCCAGCACCTATTTATTGTATTGAGGGCAACCATGACCTAAAGAATGATAGCTATATCACTTTTGATAAGCAACCACTAAATGTTATTTATGAAAGTGGGGCATTAATACAAATCGGTGCAGAGAGAAAAATTAAGAATGTAAGACTTCGTTCATTCCCTTTTACAGAAGAACCTAATCTTGAGTCTACCTCTACATATTCGCGAGTAATAGAAGATAGTGAAACAGTAAATGTCTGTGCGCTTCATTTATATACTACTAAAAATGGCGGATCTTTATTTAAAACCAAACTTTACTCCTATAAAGAGGTAGCACAGTTAGGAGACGATATATTTATCCTTGGTCATTATCACGTAGATCAGGGTGTAGAAGTCCTGAGTGTAAATGGTAAAGAACAACATTTTGTCAATGTTGGAGCTATAAGTCGTGGATCTCTGGTTGAGGATGATATAGGACGTAATCCAAAGATCTGTATAGTGACAATAGATCCTGATAGGAAAGTTAGTACTCAGACTGTTAAGCTTAATGTAAAGCCAGCTACTGAAGTATTCAATATCGAAGAAAAAAAGACTGAGAAAGAAAGAGTTAAAGCTACAGAGGAGTTTGTAGATACTCTTAAATTGGAAGTAGCTACAGATACAGGTATAGACAAAAATAATATACAAGATGAGATTGAAAAAGCAAATGTAGATAAAGCAGTAGTTCAAAGAGTTAAAGACTATATAAGTGAAGCTGACAGTTATATAAAAGGAATAGTAAAGTGAAACTATCTTATTCAGAGTATAAAAGCTATTTAGATTGTCCAAAAAAATATAAATATCAAAAAGATAGGGTAAAACCTGCGGTCACTCCAAGTAAGTATTTTGCTTTGTATGGGATAACCGTTCAAAAATTTTTTGAACTTTATTCTAATCTTTATAGCAAAAATGGGAAAGTTCTCACGGAAATAGAAGTCAAAGGGTATCTTAGGGGCATATGGAACAAAGTCCTCCAGGATAATTATGTAGACTGGAATGAACCGTGGTGTAAGTTTTCATCTGTGGATCTTTTTGAGCAAGCATATTCTGATGTAATAGAGAATCTAAAGGTATTTGACGATTTTTTTCGCCACAGTGAGTCTGAAAAGAAAATCATTATTAATCTTAAAAACAGCGGGGACTCCCTTGTATCTAAGGTAGACTTTATTCACAAAGATAACCAAGGGAAAGTTACTATTTTGGACGGTAAGGGAACCGATGAGATAGGTAAAAATATAGATGCTGACCAACTATACTTTTATGCTTTAGTATACTTGATCCACTATAAAAAGATGCCGGATCTATTAGGTATCCTTTATTGGAGGATGCGCCAGATTGTTTATTATGATTTCACATACGATACCATCATTAAATTCAAAAACAAATTGGCTTTGGTCAAAAATGCTATCAAAGCTGATACTAAGTTTGAAGCTAAGATAGGGTTATCTAAACAGTGCAAATGGTGCGATTTTCGTTACCAGTGTGATGAATATACTCAGAAAAAAGAAGCCAACAAAGAAAAACGTGGGAAAAAATCTGCCCTCCCAGATTATAATGGTGAACTACAGACTGTAGGCTTTAAAAAGTAGTAACAATTTAGTATATTACCAAAGACCTAAAGAAGGAGGCAATCATGGCTATTCAAGACGCAGAGAAATTCATGAAGCTGCAGAAGTTACTTAAAGAGTACGATACTAAGAAGATTAGAATAGAAGAGCAGTATAAGAGCAAAAAAGAGATACTTACAACTCTTGTGAAAGAAATTAGAGACATGGGGTTTGAGCCAAAAGAACTGGCCTCTATTATTTCTAAAAAAGAAGAAGAGATCAAAAAAGCGATAGAAGCTTTTGAGGCCGAACTAAATGCGGTATCTTCAAAGCTAAGCAAAATAGAGGGTTAAGATGAGGATCAAAGTAAAAAAAGAAGAACTTAAGGATGCTATATCGATAGCAAAAAGAGCACTATCTAAAATAGTCCTTCAAGAAGAAAGAGCACATTTACTTTTTACTCCAAAAGATTCTACTCTCACAGTCTCGGCGACAAATAATGACTTGAGAGCTTCAAGTACTATATCTATTATAGAACAGCAGAATGGAGATTTTTCTTTTACAGCAGATCCTAAATCTCTGGAGAAACTCCTTGTAAAAATAGAGCATGAAGATATTGAACTTGAATTGGATCATAATAATTTAGTTCTAAAAGTTTATACTTCTGAGGACAGTGAATCCTTCACGTCGCTACAGTCTTTCCCTCCCGATAAGATGCTTCGTTTTGAGAATAGCACTCCTGTAGCTGTATATACGATTGATCGAGAGTTTTTAGCCTATACTCTAAAATGGTCTATCAATTACTTATCGGCTATGACAGAAGAGTCTAAAAAGTACGATTTCTTAGTGATTAATGAGAATATGGCTTATAGTGCTAATGGTATGAATAAGATGGGTTATTTAGCTTGTAAAATGTTTAAAGAGTTTAAAAATGTGAAGATTAGAAAAATGGTTATACCAATACTTCACGGCATTTTAGATGTAATGAAGGATGATATAATTTCATTTATTGAAACAGAAAAGTATTATGCAGTTGAAAGTCAAAATAAAGGAATATTTTTTGGATTTCTAAAATCCTCTATTGAAACCCCTAAGATAAAGACAGATCTTATAAAAGCAGATGGGAAGCATATAGAGATAGAGAAAAATAAGATGTTAAAAGCCTTAGATCGCCTTGTATCAACATCTAAAGATTTGGTTGGGACTGGTGTTCAGGTTACTCTTTCTGGATTAGGAGATAGCTCCAGGCTTGAGCTATCTCTTATTGGCAATCTCAAGTGCATGGAAAAGTTAATAGTATCCAAAGTGGCGGATGATAACGACGAAGCCGTGAGTCATATCGTTGGGTATAAACTTTTCAAAAGCATTATGTCCTCTCTTGATACTGAGGGAACAGTTAAGCTGTTTATCAATGACGATGCCCCATTCTTTAAAGTTTATAAGACTGGAATATTCAAAGATCAGAAGTACTTGGTTGTTGGTGTTGGTAGTTATTCAAGAGTGGTTAAACAGTAACATGAAAAAAGTTGATATAGATGATAGGATTATAATACCTAAGTTAGATAAGAGATCTACTGCTAAATGGATTTCTACAAAAAACTTCCTACCGCGAAATCCTGATAAATATTGTTGTATAGTAGAAAGAGAGATGGTACTTGGGAATATAAGACGCAATGGGAAAACATACGGCAGTCGTTATGAAGTTTGTTTTTTTAATGATTTGATGGAAGCATGGCAGGATAGTACACTTGAAGTTGTAAATGTTACACACTGGTTACCAATACCTAGAATCCCTAAAGAATTAAGATTAAAATATAATGAATAGAATAAAAATAGGATACTATGTACATAGTTGGGACTATGCTGGGACATCTCAGATTCTACTAAACATAATAGAGGTCTTAAATAAAGACCTCTTCGAGCCCTACGCTCTCTATTGGGATGAGTGTCAGGAAAATAGCAAGCTTGATGAATTAATAAGTTTTCTTGAGCCAAACCATGCAATCCCTTTTAAGAGGTCGAGAGGTAAAACAGGACAGGACAAAGGGTATACTCCTTTATGGAGTACCTTTCACGACAAAGTACAGGGCCTATCCTTAGATATATTGCATGTAGCTCGATCTGGGTATTATGAGTGGCCCTTTGATAAGAGACTAGCAAAACTACATATAGAGAGTAACATATTCGGCTGTACAGACCTTAGTGGATTTGTTGATAAGATTATATGTATATCTAATAATGCAAGTGATATCCGTGGGGGTTGTGATTGGATAATGTATAATCCAACCAGAGCACCTATGGTGCCCGATAAGAAAGATAATCTTAGAATATCCTTAAACATCCCCGAGGATGCTATAGTCTGCGGTAGGATAGGTAGACCAGGTAACTTTGACTCTATTGCTATTGATGCTTATAAGAAGGTGAGTAGTGAAGGGTTGTGTGATAAGCTCTATTATTTGATTATGAATCCTTGTTATGAAGTACAGGTAGCAGCACAAGGAGAAAAGAATATAATTTTTCTTGATGCGAATATGGATGAAAGATATGTAGAAAGATTTTTTAATTCATTAGACCTATTCCTTCATTACCGTTTTGATGGTGAGATGTGTGGGAGTGCTATACAGCAAGCTATGATAAAGGGTGTACCAGTTATAAGCCATAAAAGTAAGATATGCAATGGCCATATAGAAGTTATAAGTAATGGTGGATATATAGCTAATAATGTAACTGAGTACTATGAGTACCTAAGAAAGATGATTCTATGTCCAGAACTTAGGGTGATAGTAGGAGAGCAGGCAAAAAGAATAGCTATAGAAAAATATGAACAAAAAATGTTAGTAAAAAAGTTAGAAGAACTATATTTGGAGTGGATGAAATAATGGATACTACTCAAGTAGATTCAGTATTAGATAGAATAAAATATCTTGAGGGATTATATCAAGCCCGTAAAGATCAATTTGAGAAGACCAGTAAAGTAGTCAAAGAGCTAGAAACTGAGGATGATATTTTAGTCAAAACAGAAAAGGTCCTTAAACATCTGACTGACAAGCTTATTCAAGAGGATCTTACAAAGATGGATAAGCTTATTACATATGGTCTCAATACTGTTTATACAGGTAGAGATATAAAGTTCGAGTCTAGTATTGAGGAACGAGGAAAAAAACTTTATATCTATTTGAATACCTTATACAACGGGATGACCGTCGATCCTAATTCTAAAAGTAGTGTTCAGGTCATAGAGAGCGTACTCCTCAGACTGTTGAGTATTATAAAGCTTAAAAAGGCTCACTTTATAATGATGGATGAAACTTTTGCCGCTGTTGATAACACCTATATGGAGAATGTTAGTAGGCTTTTAAAACAGTTATCTGAGAAGTTAAAAATGGATATACTAGTAGTTACGCATAATCCCACTCTCTCAACTTATGCAAAAAACAATTTTGAGCTAGAGTTAAATAAGGGTACTTTAACCATTGAAAAGAAATCATGAGAACCTATATTCAGATAGATGTTCAGAATTTATTTTTTTCAGCAAAAGACTTACAGAAACGAATCGATTTTTTGAAGTTGGCTCAGCATTTTAAAGCAAACGAATCACAGATCGTAGATATGTGCGCCTATATTATCAGGACCCCTGACGCAGAAAGTAAAAAGTTTGAAAACTTTCTACACTCATTAGGTTACAATCTGATAATAAAGAAAGCCATAAAAGGAACCAAAGCTGACGGAAGCGTCTGTTATACAGGCACGGACCAAGATATGGCTATAGCTGTAGATTGTATGAGACGTATAAATGAGTTTGATAAGTGGGTACTTATGAGCGGGGATGGTGATTTCATAGATTTGTGCAAACACTTAAAAGGGCAGGGTAAAAATGTAGAGGTGTGGTCTGTGAAAGGTTCAAGTTTCAATAAACGGTTCTGTGATTATGTAGATACTATACGATTCCTAAACGATAACTTCTTCTATGACCATTTAAGGTCTGGTAATACAAGACATGAAGAAAATAAATAATCCTGAAGTCGTACACCCGCGATATAGAAATTTGGAAAGAAGTCGATAAGAGACTAAATAAGGTTAAAAAAGAACGGTCTACTAAAATATAAAAGGAATAATTTATGAGAAGTCCTGGAGTGATTTACAGACAATATAGAAAGTTGTATAGAAAGATACTATACAAGAAATGTCAGGATGCTAGTAAGAAATCTCATGATAACTGTGTCTATGGGAAAGGTCTTATTATAAGCTCAAAATCTGAATCCCAGCAAAAAATAAAGCTATGCACATATGGGTGTGTTAATATAAAAGATATTGAGAATGGTAATCTTAACCTTGATCTATTAGATATATGCACCAACCCTTTAGAGTGTAATGCTTTTGCATGCAAAATGACTAAAGAGACTGTAGAGTTAGAGCTTAAGACAGAACTTCAAGACCCTAATATAAAGTATAAGAAATACCAGGAATTGGCTGCATATGAGTGGGTACTAGATAAGTCTCTAAGTGAGGCGCAGAAAAATACTGGTATTTTTGGTAAATTACTTATATGGACTATAAATTTACTAGAGAATGTGCTAAAACTTATTACAGGTCCTAGAAAGAATCTTATGGAAAATGATATTATTGAATAATCTATTAATACTTTTGTGCTTTTACATAAATAATATAGCATATAGAGGTATAATATGAGCACAAACTCAAAATATGTAACACTTGAATCTGTAGACTGTCTTAACTTCTCTCCGATAATAAATCGTTTAAAAAAAGAGATCAGGAAAAAGTTTAATACAGATAATGAAGAGCAATTCAGAGTGAGGATGGAGGAAAGCCTAAAATCCTTTACTATAAACAATCAGGTATTTGAATATTACTCAAGCCCTAATCATCTTGGTGGTGTGAGGTGGTATATCCGCTGCCCTAAATGTGGGAGAAATTGTTTAAAGCTCTATATGCCTACTAAAAATAAGGAATGTGAGCAAAGGTACTTATGCAAGTACTGTCATAAACTCAAAAATGCATCCTCTCTCTTCGGAAGCTCCAAGAAGTATCAAGAGGTCATAAAGCCCTTAAAAAGGCTACATAAGCTAAGGAGTATGCTTATAAAGAAAACAATAACGACAGCTAAAGCACAGCCTCTTATGGAAGAGTATAAAAGGATTGAAATGGAGTTGGTGAATTCTCCAGTATACAACCTATATAAGTTTCAGAAGGATCATGGTTTAATAAATTAATAATCTTTTGATATGATTCCCCTGTAAAGTTATTGGATTTATCAAAGGATATTGAAATGCTAGAAATAGTAAAACGTATAATTACCGCCGTCTTGAAAAGGAAATTAGTAAAGACATTTAAAAAAAGAAATCCTATAGATAGGATGAAAGCCAGACTATACTATAAAAGGCACCGTACTAAGATTAAATACTTAAGGAAGAGGCAGAAGTCCCCAAGTAAGCTATTACATAAGACTAAGAAGCTATTTAAGAGAACGAGACCTTCGTGGTTAACTCATAAAAAGAAAATAACGCATCCTAAACTTAAGAAGCCTGTGTTCAAAAAACCAAAAATAAAGAGATTAAAATTCCATGTCCCAAAAAGAAAATCAGAATAGAAGCACATTCACTGGATTCATAGTCCATTATGAAGACGGAAGAAAAATAAGAGAAAAAGAAAATTTCTTTAGTCAGACTCTCAACAAAACCTGCGCCACTAATTGGTCAGAGATAAATAAAGAACTCATCAAAAAGATAGAACTATACTGGAATGGTGAGAAGAAAATTGATGTGTCTAAAGAAGAGTTCCCAAATATTACAGCAGATGATTGGCATTTTTCACATAGGGGCTGTTACGATATGAATAGCCGACAAATTAATATAATATCCAGGAATATCGGTTATAGGGAAAAAGGACTACTGAACGTTTTTTCTGTAATGGAAGATTCCGGTGAGGTAAGGATTTCTACTCGTGCCGACAAAAAATAAGATCAAAATATTTCTTGTTTCTGACCCTACCCCTTTCGCCCTTACAGATGTCTACCATGGTTATTTAAGGGCGATGCAAAAGTTAGAGATAGACCACGACGGTTACCCCTTTCACGGTTTTCACCAGCTTCTTCAACCTCCCATCTGTTACAGTATGGCTCACTCTACTGCTCTGATAAAGAGTAATGAGTTCACCCATGTCATGTTTATAGGCGGATTAAATATCCCAAATTTCATCTTAGAGAGTTTTTATGACATTAAGACGATAGTAGTCTCTACTGAAGACCCTCATTGTTGGTCACCTATGATGGAAAAGCTCCCTAACATAGATTACTATTTCACAAATGAGCGAAGTATCGCTAACAGTAGTAGGTTCAAAAATGTTTATTACTGTCCAACGGCAGCAGATGACTTTGAATGTAAGAAGATACCTAAGAACCAATTAGACCCTAAATTCCACAGCGACATAGTATTTATAGGAGCTATGTACCCAAATAGGCGTAAGCTGTTTGAGGATGTCTTACCCTTTATTAAAGCTAATAATATAAATCTAAAACTTGGAGGGCATATGAACTATATGCCTAAAAGCTCACCCTTATGGGAGTACGTAGTTAAAAATGATACTATAGACCACAATGATACTATAGATTATTATAATGGTTCTAAAATAGTAGTTAATATCATGAGAGATATAAAGTGGAATCCTAAGACAAGAAGTCAAAAGAACCCAAATAATAAAAGTAGATTTATCGGGGAAAGTTTAAATCCTCGCGCCTATGAGATCGGTATGTGTCAGGGTTTTCAATTGTTGGAGGATACCCGTTCGGAAGCTAGGGACGTGTTCACAGAAGATGAGGTAGGTTTCTTTTCTGACTCCAAAACCCTTCAAAAGCAAATAGAGCGCTATTTAGGTGATGATAAGCTACGAGAGGAAGCAGCATTCAAAGCTTACAAAAAAGTGGCTTTAAAGCACTCTTATACCCACAGATTAAATTCCATCCTTGAGGTCATCCAAAGAGACCTGTAATAATTTATTAATATGTGCTTGTTATAGAATAGAATCTATTAAACTCTGTTGGACTGACATTTATGAAAATTAGAGCATATAGCCCTAGGACTGGAAACCTTTTGCAGGATGATATTACTGGTATAAATTATGGTAATATACAGAAGGGTAAGCATGGAGCATTACCTGTAGTAGTTAGACCTCTAATAACAACAGAGGATACGTTTGATGAAATTAAGTTGTTTCTACAGAATAATGGCGGATATAATCAATCTCAGTTTGGATATTTTCTCAGCGACCAATTTGTAGCTAATGTACGATCATATACCTCTGATACTACCATCTCTGATGGTGTTTTTATAACAGATCATTTTACTCTTAATCCTTTGGCTACTGGAGTAGATGGTATATCTGTAAGCGTAGATGGAAACGGTAACGGAGATTATATATGGTTAGATGTTCAAGTAGGTGCGCTTGAGACAGGTAGCACAACTAATATTAACTATAGATTCACTTTCGAGTATAACTAACAAGGTAGGACCAAAATGAAAATAACGACATACAATCCAACCACAGGCAGTCCTTTAGTGGATGATGCTACTGGCGTAGATTTTGGTAAAACTATTCAGGGTAATCATACTTCTACCCCGATAGTAATTAAGCCAGTAGTAACGACTGAGACTAATTTCACGCATCTTGCCCTGTTCCTTGAGAGCAGAGGATCATTTACAAATAGTTTATTCGGTAAGTACAAAAATGCGACATTTATCCCTGGGATTGCTGCAGGAAGTTCTGCCCTTTCCGATAACTTTATTCAGAGATCAGGAGTCAGTGACTTCTATGCTCCAGACGCGGCTTTGGCTACGGATGGTCTAGTTCTTAACCCATCAGCACCAGAATATGTTTGGTTGGATGCCCAGGTAGGGTATATTCAGGCAGTTGGTAGCGGGACAATTAACTATCGTTTTGTATTTGACTACGAATAATATATGAAAACAATAATAAGTTCCAAAATAAGAAAATTAGCGGATATCCTTGAAAAGGGTATAGGTCTTGATGATATCGATATAAGGACTATGCATAGCAAAGGCCCTAAGCTGATTGGTATTGTGAAAAAGAATATAAATGATAAAAAAGATGCACTTGCAGATATAATACCTGAGGATAAAAGAACTCTTTTAGCATTCGTAGTGTATAAGAGAGAGAATATATCGTTAGGTCCAGTAGATGACCCTAATGATGAAGACGCGGCTAAAATATTACATGGTGACGTATATAGTAATCTTGAGGATAAAAAAACGATAGAGGCTCTTGATAAAGCCCTAAAGAAACAGCTTGCTAAAACTGGCATAGCTATAAAGAAAGAGGAGTAATATATGGCTGATAATAAAGACCTTCTTGCAGTACTTGATTGCATAGCTTTGAAAATTGTGATAGGTAGTCCCATTGTAAGCGCTGACTTTCAGAACTTAACTATTCCATATGTAGGCACTGCTAACCCATCCTTATCCGATGTAGAGATTACAGACTACGAATATTCTCTTGATGGTGGTGTCACCTACACAACTATGGCATTAAGCGGGTCAGTTACTACAGGTCTTACTTTCGGTACTTCTGGAACCGCCCACACGCTTATATGGACGGCAAGATCGGATCTTGGGGTACAATTCTACAATACCCCCCTTGTTATCCGTCTGATAGGGTACTCAGCAACACAAAGTCTTAGTACTCTCCCTGCACTTAAATCTTTTGAGGTGCCTAGAGTTGTTACTCAGCCTAATTTGACTAATAACTCCCCGTTCTCTTCTGATTATAAAGGAACTTTCGGCTCAGACTTATTGAGATATGCCCCTAAAAGTATAACAAGATAACAAATAAAGGGAGGGAGACCTCCCTTTTTCGTATATTAGATAACATGGATATTTCAGACTTATTAGAATCATTAGAACTCTCCCCTCCTATCACCTTTGATGATGTCAAAGATCAATGGCGTAAACTCGCTAAGAAATATCACCCAGACAAAAACCCAGGCGATAAAGAAGCTGAAGATAGATTCAAGAATATCAATACTGCCTTTTCATATCTTGAAAATAATAAGAATCTTCTTATAGATCTAAAACCGCAAAGCATAAGACCTTCCTCAGGATTTATACACGTATCTATAAACGCTACCCTCGATGATGTATACTGCCAAAAGGAACGTATTCTAACAGTTGTAAGAAATAATAGATGTAAAAGTTGTGAGGGTACAGGCTCTGAGTTAAAAGAAAAAGGGATATGCCCTTACTGCTTAGGTGAGGGAAGTATAAATAATAAGATTCTTAGCATGTTAAATGGTAGTACAACATGCCAATATTGCAAAGGTACTGGTATCTTAGAAGGTACAAAATGTAAGGACTGTAAGGGTAATAGGGTAAGTAATGAATCTATAAATCTTAAAATTAGATTAGACTTAAAGCACTACTGGTATCATGGTGAGATACTAAGAGGTGTAGGTAATGAAGATATAAATGGTAAAAGAGGAGACGTACATATAAGAGTTAATATACAACCAGATGAAAGATTTAAAATAGACAGCGATTACTTTACTACATTTATTCCAATAACCCCCGTCCAAAGACTCATAGGAGATTATGGATTCATAGAAGTGTTTGGTAAAAACCTAAAGTACGATATTACGCCCCAGGCAACAGAGTTTATTATCTACGACAAAAGACCTAATTTCATCTTCACAAGAAAAGTACAAGTAATTTTCATTGAGAAGCCACCTGAGGTCATAACCCCTGAAATGCTGATCCTCTACAAAAAAATATTAAATCTCGAAAAGGGAAGAGATTAATTTTTATTTTTTTTTATTCCAAATAGTATATTATGTTATAATTAGGTGGGTTTGAGAATTATAGTCCTTTGCTAAAAACAAAAATAAGAGGAGCCCTTATATGAAAGCCATAATAACTATTTTATCTTTAGTATTTATTTGCTCATCTAAACAGATGCCTTCATTAGGTCATACTGGGGTTGGTAGTATCCATACGTATAAAATTAAGGGTCATGAATATATTATTGTTACTAACGGTACGTCTCAATCCGGTATATGCATAATTCATTCCGAAAGCTGTTCGTGTCACACTCCTAAAATTGTTCATGACACTGTATACATTATTAAAAAGGCAAAATAATAGTGAAATTTCAAAAATTTTATCTAAAAGAAAATCAATGAGTTACACAAGGTACTGTCGTATAATAGACGTTGTGCAAAATAAAAGGTTGCTTTCTTGTATTTGAGGTGTGCGTTTACCGTGAATAGGATAATGCTGGGGCGCAATTGTGGCGGATGTATATCATACCGTTAGACATCGAAAACCGCAGGGCGCACACAGTAACAGTATGGAGGCAACCTTTTAAATCGCACAACAAACGCATTATGTTCACTTCGTAAATTGCGAAGCGCAACTTCATAATGTGTCAAACGTTGTAGTCAATTTACTTGCGGCTATATTATAGGAGGTTTTGCTATGGTGTTAATCGAAAGGGAAGCTGTTCTTGCGGAGCTTAGTGGAGAGTGCCCAGACGTGGTAAAAATGTACGATCATGCTTCTGCATATCTTGATGGTGTTTTGGAAGGTCTGCGAGTTGCAAGGTGTATCGTGCTATCGGAGGCCGCAAAACCTCAGATAGCTAAGGAGCGCAAGTAAACAACAGCCAACACGCAAAGTACGGCATTAAAACGACCGTACATTTGCGAGAACGTTGGTTGCAATTTCGCTCTTAATTTTATTGGAGGTTTTATGCTAAGTGCAGATTTGGAAGTTTTAGATAAAATTGCAAACGATAGCGGCACTTGGTCACATCATCGCGAAGCGTTACAGCGCATAAAAAAAATTGTGGAACTCGCTCAACAGACAACCAACAAACAAAGTGTAAAATGCTCACAGTGTGGCGTTGATGTTGTAAATGTGCGTTGCAGCAAGTGCGAGGAAGAGTTTCAATCTATGCTTGGTGCGATATGAGCACTTCACACGTTTGTCGGACGTTGTGTGCAATTAGAAATTTTCTTTGATTTGAAAGGCAGCGCGAAAACAGGAGAAAAGAATGAAAAGATATATGTCAATAGCACTATGGGAGTCGATGCACGGCTTTTGTGATAACCAAACAACTGATACTCACGAAACAAAAAAGCAAGCAGAAGCAGTGTGCAGAATGCTTGAAAAAGATGGCCTTGGTGGGGGGCGCCTTTGGTTCCCAATTAAAACAAAAGTCGAAGAAATCGAAGACGCGCCGCAGGAGAATGCGGAAACGGCCAGCACAGACAAACAACAGCCGCAAGAGTGCAATGCGGTTAAATCATAACCTGGGCGTACCGCACTGCATCTGTGCGGCAAACGTTGGGCGAAATAAGAGGTTGCTTTTATGGTTATAGGCGCATTACTCTACATACCGGAAGTAAGACACCGTGTTACAGGTCGCAAGCTTGCAACGAAACGTCCAGTCGCCTTGAGTAAGCGGCAATGCGCTTTACACTGCGGAGGCAACTTCTTAAATCGCCTAACAAATGCAGTATGCTATGTGGGGCCTGCGAAGACTGTATAAGTGGTCGCCGTTGGTAAACAGTGGACACCCGGAGGTGTAGGTATAGCGCCCTACCGTCGGCCCCGCACAGCATACAGACATCAACCGTTGTATTCAACTTAGAATTGGAGTTATTATATGTCTTTAAAAAAAATTGATTTTCATAACGGATGTCCTTACCAAACAAGTGAGGGGTTGTTTTATTACGTGGCTGATGTTGAGCCTGTTTTAAACAGCCTACAACAATTGCAAGCCAAAATTGCCGCTCTTGCAAAGCAACTTGAGGCTGCTAAAAGTAACGGTTTGGATAGTCGGCAAGTTGTGTTTCTTATCCAGGATTTGCGGCAACTATCGGCTGTGCAGTGAACGTTGTAAGAAATTCGCCCCGCTTGAGAGTATTTAGGCGAGCGCGAAGAAATTAAGACAGAGGCTCTTTGACACTAGTACTACAATGATGGATTTGATTTATCATAGGTTTCTGCTATAAGATCCAGTAAATTTAACCCCTTTACAGATTTTTTATGCTTTGCAAATCCCTTCATATTGGATCTAATCTCTTCACCTATGTCATATATTGTAGAGATATCATAATAATTACCTGATTTCCAAGAATCAACGTCCAAGCCACTAAAAAGATTATTTTTAGACCATATCCTAACTTTAGCTTTTTCTAATTCAGATCTAAGTCTGGATTTTAACTCTTTAGTTTTATCAGTTGCTTGATCATAATAATTTGTATAAGCGTTCGAAGCATCCCATGCTATATCCTTTAGAGCCTTTGCTATATCTTTTTTAAGTTGTCCTATGAGTAGTAATGTGTCTGCTTGTATAGTACTGTTAGGTTTAACCTTAACTATTAAAGGTTTTTCATCTATATCCCAAGATAGTTTTTCAATAGCATCAGCAATTTTATCAATCTCATAGGCTTCTTTAATAAAACCTTTGGCCTCAAGAGAGTCGGCAATGGCATCAAGTATAGAAGAAATTTTAGGCAGCATATGAAATACTCCTTAATAAGTGACCTAACTATCTACTAATAAGTAGTAGTATTTGTAGATTATTAATAAGATGCGCCCACAGAAAATAGCGAAAATATATCATTCTGATACTATTTTTTCTAAAGCATCTATTCTCCTTAACCAGCCCTTAAGAAATACCTGTAATTTAGGATTCACCTTAATAATTTTATGATAGAAAGCTTTTCTTTGTCCTATATATTCGGATACCAAAGAATCCTGGTTAGAGACTGTCAAAGCCTTAATCGTTTCAGGGCCTACAACTCCATCATCCTTAACCTTCAAACAACGTTGTAGGAATTTAGCCCCTTGGGTGATTCCTGTATTAACAACAGAGTCAAAATGAACTATAGATAGTTTATCGCCCATTACATCACAGTGCCCAACTTTCCAATATTTATTTTCATAAATATCTTTTACTTCTGAATCCTCTATCCCTTTAACAGAGCGTAAAGGTAAAGATTTCTCTGACCTATACTTATTATACTCTTTTTTTATAATTCCTTTATTAGTTTCACCACCAGGATCTGAGGGGTGATTTACATAGCCGCCTTCCCAGCGAAGTACAAATTCTAAAGCTTTTTCAAATGACATAGTACCATCCCTCAATAAAGAAGTAGGAGAAGGCCCTACCTGGGCCTTCTTTTTTATACTGTTATTTTTAGATGGAGATTGTATTAGAACTTTATTAATAAAGGTAGGGGTATTCATAGCTGCTGAAATCAAGATTGTCTAAGCACTCACACACTAAGTCAGGATGAAACATATGATGGCTTTTTTGCTGTTTAACTTGTTGGGGAAAAGTAAACTGAGTCAAACCTGAAAAGCGTATAGAAAGTTTGAGCCTGCATGAAATCTTGGTTACAACATGATTTTTGGAATGTTTTTTACGACTTCTTCAAAAAGAACCATGAGATATCTTTCAACCCCTATGTTGATTGTTTAACATCAGTAGACCCGAACCCACCTAATCCTCTCTTAGTTTCAGAAAGATCCGTAACCTCTTTAACATCAGAAAGTATTACAGAACTTACAACTAACTGAGCAATCTTTTCATTATATTTTATCACCTGATCAACCCCTGAGTGATTTATAAGTATCACCCCAATTATATTTCGATAACCCTCATCGATTGTCCCTGGACTATTAAGTACAGTCAATCCCTTCTTTAGAGCCAAACCACTCCTAGGTCTTACTTGGATCTCATATCCTGGTCCTACCGTAGCCATAAGACCTGTACTGATAAGTATCCTTTCACCGTTTTTGAGCGTAAAAGTTAAATCACCTACCTTCCATTTATGGTACTCCGACTCAGTGTAAAACGGCATAAGTTCAAAACCATCAATAGTATAGTGCTTGGTTATTGAATAAGCAAAGACATCTAAACCAGATTCTGTAGGAGTAGCTCTCTCTGGTAACTTAGCCTCATGAGAGACTTTTTTTACTAAAATCGGCGGATAAATCGATGACATATCATATCTCCTATTTTATTGTTGGTACTGTATACTGATTTAGAATAACTGTATTTAGAGCCGTGTATTTCAACGGCCTTTTTTCAAAAGAATCAGAAGTTAATGGTATCATTTGTACTATTTTTTAAATGTTATCTCGCAAGAATCGTTCGAACAAAATTTTTCCCCAGACCCAGAAGATAGCTTATTGTTCGAGAGTATTAAGGGTTTTATATTTTTGATCCGTATATTGTACTCGTCTTCTGTAATCTGTTCATAAGGAGCTTGTTTATACCCATGATCTTTATAAGGTAGTAAACTAACACTTTTGAGTCTGTGTTCAAAATAATTAAGCGCCCTTTTCAAGTCAACTTTTTCTTCCTCCTTAAACGTCACAGTAATACTAACTTGATTATCTGACCAAAAATTTTGATAGATAGCTGCATTTTCGAGTTGCTCCCATACAGATATATCATTTTTACCTATTGTAAAAAACGGCTCTTTAATAGGGAACTCTACACATACTGAGTTTTTTGAATAGACATCATCCTCGATTTTGTATCCTGCATCTTTCAAAAATGGGAGATATTCGCTATTACTATTAAATCTTATACGGCGTATATAATATTCTGAATGTGGATAATGTATACCAGGACAAACCCCAGCCAGCAGTGATACAGTACCGGAAGGTTTTACTGTTGTTAACTTCTTCGATAAAGGAACGCATAGCCAAGATGAATACAGTTCATCTATACTTTTTAGATACTTGTATCCTTTATCGCACCAGCTTATCATATTGTTAAAACCATGCTTCCCAAAAGCATTAATGATACCTGTTTGAGAAATCCCCATACGACGATTTTTTAGCATTACTGCATTGGTTTCTGCCCAATGAGTATTTACTAAAGTAACTGTTTTCCCATAAAGATACGCCAATTTTAAAGTATCCTCATATTCCTCATAGGAATCGTGATTGGAAGGGAACGTCTCTACAAGACAACATAATTCAAAGGACTCTAATGTTTGCTCGCCACAAGGGTTAAGTCCTTTAGCTAGTTTGTCTGCCCAAGTTATACCATCTTTTAATCTTCCGTATTTTTGGGCATTTTCCATCCAAACTACCCCAGGTTCCCCATTCTTCCACACACTCTCCACTATCGGACCGTAATCCATACCCATTTTTGCTAATATAGAATTATTAGAAGCCCACCTATGACTTTCTAACTTTTTTATATCCTGCTTCATAGTTAGAAATTCGGTATCATCTGGGTAACCTAAAGCTATACTAGCGCTACGTCTAACATTACCAGAAACCACACAACAACCTATCATATTCATAATATCTACTATGTCTGTAGATTTTATAGGTTGACCTATACGAGATATAAGCAAGGATTCTATATTCTCGTGCATTTTTTTCAAGGGTTCAAAACCTGAAGAAACCCCACCAAAACCTTTAATAGGAGCCCCAGCAGGTCTTATAAGCGAATAATCAAAAACATATTTTGGCTTCCCAATAAAATAAGAATCTAATAGCTTTTTTAAGCTTTCTACCCACCCTTCTCGACTATCCGGGATCGCATAGGTGCCGTTGTCTTTAGGGTCTTTTATCGTTATTTTCCCTGCCCCAAGAGTATCAAAGCCCACACCAACACCTAACATTGACATATCCATAAGAAATTCAAAAGATTTAGAATGTTTTATATCAATATCCTCAGTGCTTGTAAAAGCACAATTATTTAGAGCCGCAGATCCATGCTTTTCTATAAACTCTGTACCCATGATCCAGAGTCCTCTGCCTGGAGCGAGCATTTTAAAGTTCCACATTTTTTGGTACATTTTCTGAGCTGTTTTTTGAGCTTTTGAATCAAGCCACGGAAGTCCTAATTGCTTGCACCATTGTTTTTGGATAGTAAAAACACCATTTATCACTCTATTCAATGTTTGCCAGTATTCTTCAGTACCCCCAGTCGGAAGCGCTCTAGCATAAGTTCTTTTATAAGTTATATACCCAAGAGGACCCCAATTAGGCTGTTTGTTTTTATAGGTCTCTAAAAAGTTATCAGACAAAGAAAAAGATTTTGTTTCAAACATGTATTCACTGTCTCGAATGTACCGATACTCCATACTGGTTCCTCCATTTTAATATTTTTATTATTTTTGTACCTAACTCTCTATATTAGAAAATTATTAGGGGTACGTCATCACAAAACCTCCTTTAATGTAATAGATATTTTCAATTTTTTAAAGAAAAATTCGATGATTTTGACCTATAGTAAAAAATAATTTTTTTATTTTTAATATCTAAAAAGTATATTGTTAAGGCATTTTCTAATTTATTATAATAGGAGCAGTAAATGAATTATACACAGTGGTTTGCTCAAAACGGAAAGTTTCAAAAAAATGAGCAGTGGCTTGTAGATAATCTCATGTTAGAGACCATAGTAGGATCTCATGCCTACGGATGTCAAACAGATAAGAGTGATTATGATATTACCGCTATAGTTCTGCCAAAACACGAACACCTATATCCTCAGAATTACGGATTTATACTAGGGTATGACAACCTCCCAGAATTCAAAAGAAAAGAGTTAAAAGGAAAAAAGACTATAATAGGAGATAAACCCTTTGAAGCAGAATGGATCTCTCTTATAGAATTTTTTGTACATGCTGGACTAAAAGGCTCCCCCAACCTAATTGAATGTCTATTTGTAAGAAGAGAGCTAGTTACTGTAGGTACTAAGATGGGGTGGTATCTTAGAGATAACAGAAGACTATTTTTATCTATGAAAACTTTTCATTCCTTCAAAGGTTACGCTAATGGGCAAATGCATAGAATAAGACAAAGAAATCCTGAGACGGAAGATAGAAAAGCCATAATAGAGAAATATGGGTATGATATAAAAATGGCTTATCATACTCTTAGATTATTGGATCAATTAGATCAAATCCTAACCACAGGGGATATAGATCTAATGAGATGTAAAGAGGAGTGTAAAGTTATGCGTGTTGGAGAGTGGGGTGATTTTGATAGATTCGATAAAGAATTTCAGAAAAGAATGGATTATGTAACGGAGCTATCAAGAAAATGTTCTCTTCCTCCTCAACCTCAAGAAGGAGCTTTAAAAAAGCTTCTTACAGAAATTTTAGAAGAACATTATTCAACTGATTCTTCCAAAAATCAGCAAAATGAATACATTTCTGTAAAAGATATAGATGCTAAAATACAGTTAATTTTAAGTGCTTTGGAAAAGAAAGATTTTCAACCATAAATATAAAAAAGTATATTATAGGCGAGGAGATTTTATGACATACTTGATAGACTGTTGGGTGTTACCTCGCTCTGGCTTAGATTTAAGAGGGCATAATCTTATAATGAAAAGAATTTTGATATAGAGAATGACCTATTATCACAAATACAAAAAGATTACCCAGAAGCAAAATTAATCATACACACCTGTTTACCCAAGAAAGGGTAGTATTTATGAATAATGCGATCTTCACAAGTCACCTCGATGATGATGTGTATAAATTTCACATGGGATGTATCTTCTGGGATAAGTTCCGTGGGACCCCCGCTACCTATGCCTACAAGTGTCGTGACACCTCGGTAGACCTTCGACCTATCTACAATGACCTGTGTGAACAAATTGAAGCTATGTCGGATGTCACCCTGCAGAGGGATGAACAGAAGTGGCTATTCGAGAATACGAAGGTAACTCAAGACTACCTCGTGAATTTTCTTGCAAAGTTTCATTTTGATCCCCGACAAGTACAAATCAAAAAGATCGATACAAATCCAGGCATTGAAATATGCTTCGATGGGCCTATAGAAGAAGTTTCGCTCTGGGAGATGCCTATGATGTATACCATCTCGGAGCTTTATTTCAGAAAGAAGTATGAACAGGGGTTTCAAAAAATTGTAGATACGGCAAAAGCAGACTTATCCAAGAAGATAGAAGATTTCCTGAAGGTTCTTGAGCAGAATCCTAAAGTGCGCTTTCTTTTCTCAGAATTCGGGACACGACGCAGACTATGCCAAGAATTTCAGGGGTGGATGGTTAAACAACTGAAAGGATATTTTCCTACTCAACTCGTTGGCACATCTAATATGCTTTTTGCTAAAACTCACGGATTGAAGGCTGTGGGTACCTTGGCTCATGAATTTCCCATGTTTTATCAAGCTCTATACCATCTTGAAGATTCTCAGAAGAAAGCCCTTGAGGACTGGATCGAATTCTACCGTGGGTGGCTTGGTATTGCCCTAACAGACACCCTCGGCAGCAATAAATGGGACCGAGATTTCACAAAAGAGCTTATGATACAGTATACAGGTCAAAGACACGACTCAGGAGACCCTTTTCAGTGGGCCGAGAAGCGTCTCAGAGCCTACAGCAGAGAGGGTATTGATCCTACTGATAAAACTCTGCTATTCTCGGACAACTTGACTTTTACCAAGGCTTTTGACCTGAGTTCTAAGTTTGGTCATATCCTAAATGTGTCGCATGGTATTGGAACTTTTCTTTCGAATCATATACCATCTATACCAGAACATAAAGCCTTAAATCAGATCATAAAAATAGTCAGAGCCAATGGTCGTCCTGTCTGCAAACTCAGCGATGATCCTATGAAGGCACAGTGTAAAGACCTTATATTCCTTAACTACGCAAAGCACATAGCGGAGTAAGTATTTATGAAAATAGCATTAGCACAAGTAGAAATTATCCCTGCAGATCCCTCCAAAAACTTCAAAAAAGTCATGGAGTATGTATCGACGGCTAAAGCCAATCACGCAGATATTGTAGTATTCCCAGAACTAATGATACCTGGATATCTCCTTGGAGATATGTGGGAAGAAGAATCTTTCCTCAAAGACTGTATGGATTACAACAATGATGTAATAGCTCTTTCGGATGATATTACAATCATCTTTGGGAGTATAGATGTAGATTGGGGTATCAAGCACACAGATGGAAGATCTATCATACGTAATGTTTTAATATGTGCAACAAACAGGACAGTTCGATACTACATAAAGACCCTTCTCCCTAACTATCGAGAGTTTGAAGAACCTCGTCATTTCAGACCTGCTTTAGGATATGAGGTTAAAGTGTCGGATATTAAAACAAGGAAATACTTTACCCCACAAAATATCAAGGACACCAAAGTTGGCCTTACTATCTGTGAAGATGGGTGGGATGACGATTATCCCATCAACCCTATGGAATGCTACAGAGAGAATGAAGCAGATTTGATGATAAACATCAGCTGTTCGCCTTATACCATAGGTAAAAACAACAGCAGAAACAGGGTATTTGGTGAAAGACATGCCAAATACTTGGGTATGCCTATCATATATGTGAATGCTGTAGGCATACAGAATAATGGAAAAACTATTTATACTTTTGATGGTTCTTCGGTAGTGTATGATGAGACTGGTAAAATCATTGCTCAAGCACCTATGTTCAAAGAGCATATGATGTATGTTGAGTGGTGTACTTATTCAAAGCAAATGTTTCCTGGAGAGGTGTGTAACCTTCCCGAATCTGATATAGCCGAAGTAGCAGAAGCTCTCAAGTATGGCATAGGCAAATATCTGGAAGCCTGCGGGACTAAGAGAGTTGTTATCGGTGCCTCGGGTGGAATAGACTCATGTGTAGCAGCCTCGCTATATGCTCAGGTGGTAGGACCGGAGAATCTTCTTCTGGTTAACATGCCTTCGAAGTACAATTCAAAGACTACGATAAGCATAGCAAGAAAATTAGCAAAGAATATAGAATGCTACTATACCAGCATTCCTATAGAAGATTCTGTAAATCTAACTAAAAAACAGATTGATGGTTTAGAGCTAAAACGTTTCAAAAAGATAACAATGATGCATACTGATTATGTTATACCTTATCATTCTGACTGTGACTCTTTGTGGGAGAAAAAAACCCTGAACCTCACTCCTACACATATGGAGAATGTACAGGCCCGAGATCGTTCGAGCCGAATCCTTTCGGCACTTTCAAGCGCTTGGGGTGGTGTTTTTACGAATAACGGGAATAAGGATGAGGGTACCGTAGGTTATGCCACCCTTTACGGGGATGTAGCGGGATTCCTCGCAGCTCTTGGTGACCTTAGAAAGCCTATGGTATACGAACTGGGAGAATATTTGAACAAGACTTATCCAGTTATCCCTGAAGAGGCTTTCACTGTAGTTGCTTCAGCAGAACTGTCGAATAACCAGAGCGTAGATGATGGTAAGGGAGATCCTCTCGTATACTGGTATCACAGCAGACTATTCTACACTTGGGTAGAGTCCTGGTATCGGAAGACTCCAGAAGACAATTTGAACTGGTATCTGAATGGTACAATCAATAATAAGTTGAAAGTTCCTGAAGGGATGGATGTATACAAGCTATTCCCTACAGCAAAAGCTTTCACAGATGATATAGAACACTGGTATAAGCTGTTTAAAGGCATGGCAGTAGCTAAGCGTATCCAAGCCCCTCCAGTACTCGCTGTGACTCGCAGAGCTTTTGGGTTCGATTTACGTGAGAGTTTAAATTGTTGGTATCTGACTCGTGGGTACTACAATCTGAAAGAGCAGGCTCTGAATGGCAAACTTTGATATAATTAAAAAAGCTTTAAGTGACGCTAACGCAGCAAATGCCCTTTTCGAAATCTATTGTTTAGAAAAAGAATTTGCAGTTACAAAGAAAAGAATATGGGATATAGGTATGGAACCCGGTATAATAGAAGAGTCTGTAGAACCTCTCAAGATAGGACTCGATATTCATGGAGTAATCGATGCCAAACCTAAGTTCTTCTCGAAGTTCAGCATAAGATTGAGAAGCAGAGGGCATACCGTTTATATCATCACAGGAGCAAAGATAACCCCGAAGCTCATAGAGAAGCTACGTGAAATTGGTATGGAGTGGGACCATCTCCTCTCTATAACGGATTTCCATGTAAATAAAAAAGATGTAAGAGTACATTTTGATGAAAAAGGTAATCCTTGGATGGACCAGGAGGTTTGGGATGAGACTAAAGCACAGATGTGTAAAGAGCATAAGATAGATATGTTGATAGATGATTCTAATGTATACGGAAGGTACATAACAAAGATAGGTTGCAAAACGACTTATCTACAGGTCAAACCTATAAGAGAAAGTGACACAAATGGAAGATACAAAAGTATTCCCTAAGTTCGTATTTAAAGGTGAACCGTTAAGTAAAGAGAACTTATTACTAGTTATTAATCTTCTCATGTTAAAAGATAAAGAAGTTCCGCTCGATCAAACAGAAAAAGAAATGCTAGATAGTTTCCCTGTTCAGATTTTCCTCAAACGAATTAAAGCCTATAAACTTCCATTTACTATTACCGATTTCTTTTTTTCAATTTCTATTATGACTATGTGCGATACACCCGGAGTACTCATGATCCTACTTCGTTTGTGTTATCAATACTACCTCAAAACAGGAAAAACACTTTTAGGTATTGAAGATTGGGCTTTCATGTTTTCTGAAAGCATTCCAACAGCTTCAGAATTGGATATTATGTGGGAATCTCAGAAAAGAGATAGCTTGATAGACAACATGGTAGATGATGTACAATACTGGTTAGAGCGCCACTCTTAATAAAAGAATATTTTAACTAAAAAAGAAGAGGTCGGAGAAATCCGGCCTCTTCTTTTTTATATCAACAATAATGTATTAATGCGGTTCTCATATAAAAAAGGAGGACATATGCGTAAAATTTTGGCTATAGATGGTGGAGGAGCGAAGGGTACCATTCCTATGACAATGTTGAAAAATATGGAAGAGAAACTCGGCAAACCCATACATGAGGAATTTGATATCATAATAGGAGTATCAGTAGGAGCTATTATAGGAGGGATGCTTAGTACCGGATTAATAAGCGCAGAATACTTGAGCACTAAGTTTATTGGTGCTCTACCTATAATTTTCGACCGAAGGCTAAGAATACCTATATTAGAACCTAAATACGATAGAAAAGATGTACAGAATATAATGGCTGAGGTAATTCCTTCAGGTAAGACTATGAGAGAAGCGTGTAAAACAAAATTCATATGTAATAGCATAAATATGGTCGATGGAAGACCCCACTACTTCAAATCCTGGGAAAACAAGGATGGGGCATTAAAGTTGTGTGAGGCTATAGATCGTTCATATGCCGCCCCTCTTTATTTTGGGACTGTTGTAGACAAGGAAACCCAATCCGTTTGGATGGATGGGGGCTGTGGTGGTGAGAATAGTCCTATCATGGAGTCCCTTATAGAAGTTTGTAGGCAGGGATGGATTAAAGAAAGAGTTCATATCCTTTCTCTTGGTTGCGGGAGTAGTAACTGTAGTATACCATTCAATAAAGCCAAAAACTACAAGAATATAAGGCAGGTTAAGTATTACATGAATCCTGTAGATGGCGGCCTTTCTAGGGTACAAAGTTCTTTATTGCAGGCTACATGGATGGATACTATAGATGAAGCCCTTACTAATGTTACTTTTCAAAGAGTGACAAAGATGGGATTAGACAAGAAGATGGATAAAATGGATGCCATAGAGTTCACAAAAGAGTATATGAGGATAGGAGAAGAACTCTCAAATGATATAGATTACACTCTTCTAAAAGAGTAATAATCTCTTAATCTTTAGGGTATTATATGAATAAAAAATCAGTTCGTATAGAAGGTTATGATCAAATAGCCAATGAAGCCCTTAATGAGATAATAGGGCAGTTAGCCTCCAAGCACGTTTATAAAGTAAAAATAGAACGTTCTTGTAAGGGTGATATAGCAGGGTACGTAATACCGGGAGCAGATGCACATACCATACACCTTTGCTCAGAAAACATAAAAAAGTCTTTTGGAAAGATACATCCTACAAATCCAGAAGAGAATCAAAAGCTTAAAGAACTCATAAAAAGGAATATACAGAAGATAGTTATGGAGCATGAGGCTACTCATGTAAAACAGTTAGAGAAAATAAATCCTGAAGATATAGAAACTAAAAGAAAACAATTAGAACAAGAGGCTGAAAGGTCAGAACAAAAAGGTAGGAAAGAAATGGAAAAAGAATTTGGAATAGTATTTAAAAAGATGTCCTCAATGATAGATGAGGTATCTGATTCATTAGAGGGTAAAGGGTTAATAAAAGAAGCCGAGGTATTAGATATAATCTCTAATACCTTAGAAAAAGAAGAATCAAATAATAGTATAGATACAGCAGTTAAATTAGAAATATTAGATAAAGTAGCTAGTTATGCTGAGGGTAAAGGATTAATAAAAGAAGCCGAAAAACTTGATATTATATCTAATACTTTAGAAGTAGTTGTAAATAAGAGTAATCAGGATTCTTTAGGTAATCCTTTGAATCAGTATAAGATGCCTATAAAGCTTTGGGCTAATCTTGGTCCAGCAGAGCAAGATATGCTTAAAAAATGGTTTGAGGGCCCTGATGGTATCAGGTTTATGAAGAAATGGAACAGCTCTGAAAGAAGATGGGATGGAATATCTATTACAGAGGATAAGTTCTTCAAAAGATTTCCAGAAATTTATAAATATCTGAATAAACTCATGCCTGAGCAGCAACCTATAGGTTGGAAATCTGTCCCTAAAACAGCAGGGATGGGTAAAAAACTAACGCCTGTACAGGTGGCTAAATTTAAAGAATTTCTTAATAGATTAGATAGTAATGAGCTTAATCTATTAAAATTATCTAATAAAAAGTGGTGGGATAATTATACTAAATTGATGGAAACAGAGGATGGAGCAGGATTGCAAGAAAAGTCTTTTGCATATATGGAAGAAGCATTCCCCGCTAATATTATGAGCAAATATCAAGATTTAGAAGATTTTCTTGTGGGCGAAATACCTGATGTACACCCTACTACAGTTATAAAGATACTTGATGAGATAAAAAAGTAATTAGATGATAAATTATAAAAAAATAGCAATACTATTAGATGGTATAGCATCATCTATAGAAGAAAAAGGTTTTATAAAAGAAGCCTATAGTATAGATATTACAGCTAATGCTATGGAGTATCTTAATTATCAAAGCATAGCTAAAAAAGTTATAAATGATTTTAAAAAAGTATTTAATATATTCCCAGGTATAAATGAATTTAGAACAAATCAACACCCACAGTATGATGAAACTAAATCAAAAGGGGAACCTGGGTATATAGATTTAAAAAACAGAGTCCTGTACATAGACTTTGAAGGTCTAAAAAAAATAGGAGCTACTATAGAAGATTTTGTAGCTCACGAACTTGGACACTGGCTTGATAGGTATTTAGGTAACGGATCTTATTTTAGTCATGTAATAACCCCAAAAATCGTAGAAGAAGCAGAAAAACCTTTGAAAAATACACCGCATGAGGCTTTTGCTATGATGGTAAATTTTTTATTAGTAGATAAAAAATTACCAGGACCAATAGAAAAATTATTTTATAGATATACCCTTGAAAAGTTAAAAACAGGAGATATGCCATGAAAGAAGTAATTGCTATTTTAGATGTAGTCGCAAACTCACTTGAAAGTAAGGGATTAATTAAAGAAGCTGAAATGTTAGATGCTGCTGCAAATAGTATTGAAGCAGGGATGTTCGGGAAAGTAATAGGCGGGGCGGCTTTAGCACTTCTATCTATGATAGGTAGCTTACAAGCCGAAGGAACTAATCAAAATAGAATAAAGAATGATGTAGAAGCTAAATTAATAGATATACAATCCGCAAAGACTAAAGACGTGTTAGATGCAGAATATCATGACCTAGTACGTTACTTGAGTAAACTCAATGCTGGTCAAAATAGAAATAAACTAATAGATCAAGCGGAAGAAGTACGTAAAGATACTCTGAAAAAGTTACCTAAAGGACTAAGTGCTTTAGCATAAAACTTTTTATTGATCTTTATATCTCAAAATGGTATATTAATATTGAAAGTTATAATATTTGTTAATAAATTGTAAATGGATGGTACCATCGGGCAACCTATCCAAATAAAAAAGGAAAGTATCATGTTTTACATCCCAGCTACCATAGGTATAGAGGGTAGAGAAGGAGAAGGAAGGCTAAAGCCAACCTGACGGGGATGATAATATCATTACAAAGACTTCAAACCCCTGTCAGGATAAAATCCAGGCAGGGGTTTTTTGTTTTATATGATCTTTGACATCTATTATGAATATTGAATTACGCCCCTGTAGACTAACGGTTAGGTCCTGACACTTTCATTGTCAGCGTCCCGGTTCGACTCCGGGCAGGGGTATATCTTTTATTAAGGGCTGTTATCTTAGTTGGTTAAAGAAGCTCGCTCATAACGAGAAGATCGGGGGTTCAAGTCCCTCACAGCCCACCATAAAGTAATTTTAAGCGGGTGTAGTACAGCGGTTTAGTATGCTACATTGCCAATGTAGTGACAGGAGTTCGATTCTCCTCACCCGCATAGTAATTTATTTATACTTAAAATTGTACTTTAGAGGTATGCTTTCGAACTTCTTTACCAGGTTCGAATTAAACTTATTTTAAAGGAGGGCATAATGAAATCCATAAGCATGCGCTCGTGAGGGGCGCAATACAGGAAAGGATACATTATGTCACATCCAAAAGATAAGCGTGAACGCTTCCTCATCGGTAAGAAGTTGGGGAAAAAACGTGCATTAGGTTATTACGGCAGTACTGCTAAGTGGCTAACCTCAGAAAAAGAAAGAGCAGACTTCATAGAGAAGGAAGCTCAAATAAGAAGGGATACCACCAAACTTTGCTCCTGTATTATGTGTAAAAATCCCCGCAGAGCAAACTGGAGTAAAAAAGATAAGCTTACTATGCAGGAGAGAAAGTTTAATGAGTTTTTGATGGAAAGTTATGCCGGGATAGCTCTTGAAGCTAAGGGTCCCCACTCGCTCGGGGATAAAGCGACCAGAGGGTGAAACTCCCTCTCCAGGCTCCATACTTTAAAGTTAGAATACCAAATAGTATATTATAATTATGCGGGGTAGGCAGATCGATTATGCGTCACCCTTCCAAGGTGAATCTGGCGGGTTTGACTCCCGCACCTCGCTCCAAATTATGCGTCCGTAGCTCAGTTGGATTAGAGCAATAGCCTTCTCGGGCAGTCGTTAGTAGGACTGTCAGAGAAGCTATGGGTCGAGTGTTCGAGTCACTCCGGGCGTATTTTTTTTATTAGGGGGTCATTATGGAAAATAAGATCAAAGATTTCTTAGAGTATATGGGTGATATTAATGATGAAGCTTTATACCCTACAGATTTAGATGATGCTATCATAGGTATGGTAGAACGTTTCGGACAATCCCCTCTTATCCTCCTTAGTAGAAAAAAATGTTTAGAAATATTTATGGAGAGGGATAAGATGACCTCTGAGGAAGCCGAGGAGTATTTTGAATTTAACGTAATAGGATCGTGGGTAGGAGATGGTACCCCTTGTTTTGCTACTTTGATAGAGGATGTGGAAATATAGAATAAGCTTTTAATACGTCTCACACTAAAAAGGAGGCGGATATTGAACATAAAACACCAAGCTTTATTATCGTTGAGTGAAGATAGAAATATGCTAGTATATGTTATACCAAAGGGTGATAGACCTGGTATAAGAGTTAAGAATAAAGTAAATTTAGTTATATGCCCAAAAAATACATATGAGAATAATAAAAAAGTGATAGATGATACATTAAATGAAAATGGTACTGTTTTGACTTATTAGTAGAAGAGACTTTACCTAAAAGTTATGAGAATGAGTTGGTCGGGGATATGCTCTCTCTCTCTCTCTCTCTCTCTCTCTCTCTCTCTCTCTCTCTTATTTCTTCGTTTTCTTCAAAAATTTACTGGCGTAGAAGTGCCAAAAATAAAAAGAAGAAATCTCAAATAATATTAAAACAGGAGGTAGTCAATGCTGGAATTTATGAGTTCTAATATCGGTAGAGATTTACCAGGCACCGCGGAATTTAAAGTTTTGGCCAATTTGGTACGGTGTGATTTTGGGCATAAAATGATAGAGGTAAAAAAGAGTTTTCATGAGCAGAAAAAGATTCTAACTGGGTTTAGAGTATCTCCTACATATAAAAATATGCTTTCTTTATTTTGTCCAGATATTGTAGCGATTTCTATAAAAGCAGGAGAGTCCATGAAAATATACGGCCTTCCTGTTATTGAAGATGAAGAGGTATCCTGTATTCAATTTGAGTTTAAAGATAAAGACTAATTATGAAACTGATTCGTTCTTCTAAATGTAGTCTTAAATTTGCTACAGCCTCCAAACTCTCCGAGCTTCGTAAGGTCCTCGCTGAGTATGGTCGGGTCTGTAACACTTTTATCAATTACTTCTGGAAGAATGGAACTCCTTCTAAATCAGAACTCTTAAAAGAAATTGTTGACATCCCTCATGGTACGTGGCTCACCGCTAGGCTCCGAAAGGTCGCAGCCAGAGAAGCTATAGATATGATTACTGCCGTAAAAGAACGATGGAAAGATAAGCCTTGGAAAATCTCTATGCCCATTCATAAAGGCAAAAGAGCTTATGTTTCCTGTACTATAGCTGATCTTCAGGAAAAAGAGGACTCTAAAGAATTTGATGCTTGGCTCCATCTCCAGTCTATTGGTGAAGATACAATCCTTGATATACCTATAAAGTTTCATAAACATTATAATAAATTGGCTCTTCAGGGAAAACGCCTTAATTCCTACATCCTCACAGATAACTATGTTCAGTTCTCTTTCGAAATAGATGCTGGCAAGAAAAAAGAAGGTGTAAATGCTATCGGTATTGACACAGGGATAAAAGCACTTGCTTCTATTAATAATGGCCAGCAATTTGGTTTAGATACAGAAGCCTGTATTGAACGTATCAAACGCTGCACTCATGGCTCTAATGGGCAAAAACAGGCTCGTAGAGCTTTTAAACAAAGAATAGATGAAGTTGTACAAGAAATTGTCAAAGAGTTCAAACACATCGATTTAGTCGTGGTTGAAGCTCTTAAGAACATGAATTTCAAAAGTAAACTCAAACGCCGCTTGAGTAAAAATATGCGGCGTTCTATCGGCACTTGGGCGTATAGGTATTGGTTAAAAAGGCTTGAGCAAGCTTGCGAGACTAACCGTGTTAGTTTTCGCACTGTAGCTCCTTATTATACCAGCCAAACATGCCCAAGCTGTGGTCATGTCAATAGGGGGAATCGAGTAGGACAAGTGTTCCGGTGCCTGAAATGTGGTCACATAGGCAACGCCGACGTGATCGGAGCTGTGAACATATTGACTCGATTTCTTACGGGGCTGTACGGTGCCCGTTACAAACCTTATGAAGTTGGATTTATCCAAGTTTAAAGGAACGGTGTATTTTTACTTTTCTTTTAATTTCTCCCCTCCAAATAGTATATTATTTAAGACTTGAGATCTAAATACAGGAGCTTTGGATGAAAAACTATAGTATTTCTGCAAAGAAACAAAAAGAACTCTTCAACAAGTACCCTGCGCTCTTCGAGTATACTTTTCTTCCCCCTGGTAGGAGCGAAGACCCTCCTATTACTAGTTATCATATTGAATGTTGGAAGGGTTGGTTGGGGCTAATAGAAAAGCTATCTGAAGAATTATCGGCTATTGATACAGAGAAGGTAATAAGAGTCGAGCAGATAAAGCAGAAGCTTGCTGGGTTGAGGTACTATATAACACTGCAGGGAAAAAATCCATCATACAAAAATAAAATCACTGAGTTAGTTTCAAAATATGAAAGCAGATCCCTCACAGTTTGTGAGGCTTGCAGTAATCCAGGGGGTAGGGCAGTAGATAAGGGTACAGGCTATTTACTAACCTTGTGTGATAAATGTTTAGAGACAGAAGACTTCAAAGGGTGCAAAAGACTAAAGAATACCAAACCCATAGTACTCGTTAAAATACAGAAGTAATATTAAAGAATGAGGTACTATAGAGTCGAAATTGTAAAGTATTTAATTTGTTAATTTGAAAAGCCTATTAACAAAAAGTATATTGTAAAAACACAATGAGGTAGATATGAGCAAGATTCTTGAACTTATTGATTTCTTAGATGAGAAATCAAAGTCATACGATAGAGTCACTTTTGGTACTGAGCTGAAAAACCTTATGACAGAAGCTATGGAAGAATATAAGGCTACTCTACCATCACCTCTTCCTGATGACTTTAAGGAGATAGGTTGAAATGCTCACCTTACTACTAGGACTTATTGCTGGTGCTATTTTTGGGGCTAATATTGTTTTGGTGTTTAATAATAGCCATCAGAGGTATGACATTTGGGTTGGTGCCATTTTTGGGAGTATTGCAGGGAGTATTATTGGTGCCCTCTTAGCTTCGACATTAGGTGTTTCTTCACATCGCTACGAGATGGAACCTGTAGCTATGATAAAAGTTATTCCTTTTCAACTACAAGATGACAGTATTACTGTTTACCAAGGAATAAAAGTAAATGATACTTATTATAGGTTTTATGTTAATGATCCCACAGGTAAGTATCTTAAGTCCTTAATTTTTGAGAATTATCAGACTTATTTAGATAAAGATATGAATGACACACGTATTGTTTACTATAAGTCTACAAGGTTGAAGAGGCAATATAAATGGTGGGCTTTTACTTTACACAAGGAATATAGAATTATATATCTAAGTATGAAGAACGGTGAACCAAAATTAGTGCCACAAAGTGAAGCTTATTAATTAGATAACGGGCCTTTAACTCAGTTGGTTTAGAGTAGCTGACTCATAATCAGTAAGTAGCGGGGTTCAAGTCCCTCAAGGCCCACCATTTTTTCATAGGTAATATAAATGAAGCCTTATAACATTTTTTTAGTACGTCATGGTGAATCAGTAGGCAATGTAGATAAAAATATCTATGAGACCACACCTGATTGGAAAGTCCCCCTCACTGAAAAAGGGATAACGCAAGCTCAGGCTGCCGCAGAAAAACTTTATTCTGACCTTCACGGTATCTCTGTTGCTTTTTATATATCTCCCTGGCTCAGAGCGCAGCAGACTTCAAAAATTATAAGAGATACTCTTGAAGATAAAAAAGTTATTATTTCAAAATATCACGAAGACCCTAGATTAAGAGAACAGGGATGGGGTAATTATGGAAATATTAGCGAATTAAGAGAAATAGATAAGGAGAGAGACTCATATGGTACCTTTTTCTATAGAATAAAAAATGGAGAATCAGGAGCAGACGTATTTGATCGTATCTCTTCATTCTTTGGAACCTTACATAGAGACTTTGAGAAAAGAGACTTTCCAAATAATGTAATTATAGTATCTCATGGGATTGCTATTAGAGTATTTTTGATGAGGTGGTTTCATTGGACTGTAGAAGAGTTTGAACTTCTTCGTAACCCGAAGAATGGTCAGATATACAATATGGTATATGATAGATTTATAGATGAGTATAAGTTATCAGCACCTATGAAAAAAAATAAGTTCTAAACTAATATAGTGAAGATACTAATTATATATTCTCTCGGAGTACCTTAATGAAAGAAACAACTAACTACGAAATTTTCTTCCGAGAGAACGTAGGCGATCTTAGAAAGATGTTAATATGGAAGACTGGCATCAAAAACCAAGATTTCATTGAAGACTTTATTAGTAAACTTATTATTCATATGCTGGAGAATGATGTCCTTACGAGGTTTGACAAGAAACAGGGAACCTTTAAAACCTACATATCTACTTGTATGTTTAGATTCATGCAGAATGAGCATAAGAGAGAAACTAGCGATAAGAGTGGTTATAACATAACTAAAATAGAGTATGATGAAATTCTTCACGGGGAGGAAGATCTTATCTCTGAGCTATCCGATATAGAGATAGATTGGAAAGTCTTTTATAATAAAATTCAAAGGTCAGGTGGTGTCTCAGGTAAAAGAAAGAAGATATTAGATCTTACGGCAAAAGGTATGAGTGGTGTAGAGATAGCAGAGGCGTTAGGTATGACCCCTCAAGCTATAAGTCTACATATCATAGCCATAAAAGAACTATGGGAAAAATTTTATAACAAGGAGTAATCGGTATGGGAGTTAATTCTGATAAGATACTTAATAAAATTACAGACGAAATAATACCAGATTTAACAAAGTCAGGTTTGACCGCTGCAAGAAATTTAATCAAGGGTACTATAGGTATCTTAGAGAAGACTATGGATAAAATAAATGAGGATGACTCTGACTCATGGATCTCATCCAGTATCTTAGATGGGATGCATGAATCTGCTTTTGACCTCATAACTACCACTATCGGGGCAGTATTGACAAGCCCTCGTAGGGCAGAGTTTGAGAGTTATAAGGGAAAACTATCTTATATTAAAGAATTCTGCTGTATTTCTTTATCTCTCCCGAGAAGGACATGTAATACAAGCCTTCTTTTGCACCTTGCGAAGTATTATCAGAATGCAAGGATTCTGTGCAATAGTAGTGCATTATTTTCCGATATAAAGACGATAATCGATAGTGAGGTAGCTTCTTCCCCCCTTAAGGATAGACTTCTAAGTAACATCTTCAATTCCGAAGATAGCGGGAGCGTAAAACCTGGGATAATCCTTGTAGATCGTGGAAGTTATTATTCTATGTCCCAGAAAGAGGCTTTGGTACGATCAGAAGATGAGTTCTACGTATTTATAGGATAAATTAACAATAAGGATGGCGTATGATACCGCAAAACGTGAAAGATGTAGTAAAAACGGCCTTGGAAAGCAGATTAGTTGCATGTGTGACTGAGATTAAAAGTATACAGGACTATCTGGATGGGTTGGGGTATGATGGGGACTGTATAGTAAGAAACGCTTTAGAAACAGATATAAAAGAAGAGGTAGTTCCTGATGGAATACTAAATAGCGTCAGCGGGGATACTCCCCAACCTTTTAATCTTGTAACAAAACAACCTATCCTTAAAAAACAGGGTATAGGCCATAAAAAGCACACATCCTCAGTATCTAAATTTCGTGGTGTCACCAAACAGGATGGGACTAAGTGGAGAGCCCGTTTACACTTCAAAGGTAAAAATTATGAATTGGGAGTATTTCCTGATGAGATCGATGCCGCTCGTGCTTATGATGATGCAAAAGTAAAGCTTACCAAGAGTACTAAAAGTTTGAATATACCTGAGCGATATAAAAAGTGAAAAAATATTTTGATCTTTACCCGGCAAAGTGGTATATTATGATACAAGGAGTATATTATGTTTATGAGTTTGTTTGTGGTAAAGGTAAAAGTCGTAGCAAAGCGCCATAAAGGTAGCCCCTGGGGTTCTTTTATCTGAACATGAAGCTAAATAGCTTTAGATAAAGGCCCCAGGAGATTTTTCTCTGGGGCTTTTTTGTTTTATGGGGTCGTGTGGAAAAGTAGTAAAAATAAGAAACGTCTAAAATCGCCTCTGTAACTCAATGGTTAGAGTACTTGCCTCTTAAGCAAGGAGTTGAAGGTTCGAGTCCTTCCAGGGGTATTAATTTAAAAATTTAACTATATATGAAAGTAGTTTTGTTTATGAAACGTCTAAAAAGGTATAAACGATAGCCTGAGTTTGTAGTTACCATTATACGAACTCAGGATTAAATTCTGGGATCGTAGCCAAGTGGTAAGGCCCCGTACTTTTAATACGGGTACCGAGAGTTCGAATCTCTCCGGTCCCACAATATAATTAAGGAAAAATTGTAATGAAAAAAAGAAAGCAGCTATTAGAGCGTAAGAGTGAGCTATATGATGAAATACTAAGTCTGAATCATTCTATTGAGGGGTATACCTGGGATGATTCTTTTACAGATGCCCCGGAATGGCTTACTCATACCAGAAGAGAGTGTGTTAGGGAGAAAAGAAAAAAAGAGGAAGAAATCGCAGAAATAAATAAGAAACTGATGGACGTTTAACTCAGTTGGTAGAGTGCCGTGTTTACATCGCGGATGTCGGGGGTTCGAATCCCTCAACGTCTATTACATTTTTGAAAGGTAGGGATAACAATGATTCCACGCGGAACAGACATACCTAAGATCTTTGAAGATAACATTACGAGTAGTACGCTCCTTGATAGTTTGATAGGTGCGTACTATACCCTGAAGGATAAGATAGATTTCTATCCTTCAGCCAGAAAGTATCACCACTGGTGGAGAGCTGGGTGGGGTGACCATACAGCACAAGTAATGGAATTAGGCATCTCTTTATACAAGACAGCTTCCTCTTATGAAGAAATAAAGGATTTTAACATAGACGATGTAGTTTTAGTGTCCTTTGTGCATGACCTGGATAAACTATGGCGATACGAACTTCTTAAAGAGCCTAAGAGTAATCAACTATTCGAGTATAGAAAAGATATTCCTCCCTACGCGGAGAATAGTAAGGCAGTAGCAGAGTGCTTTAGGAATGGGATACAGCTTACAGATAAACATATTGAGGCTATAGATCACCATCATGGAGGGTATAGTTTTGATTTATCCTCAGTGTATAGCAAAGGTACTAGTATGACTACACTATCTGTTATTTTAAATAGCGCCGATATGCTTAGTTATTATTTATGGGGTAATAATAGTGGGCTTTAGTTCTTTAAGTATACTGAATTTTGATGTTATAGATAACTAAACCTTCCAAAAGACCTTATAGGACAATATGAAGAGTAAACAGTAACCTTTAATCTTAGTAGAGGTATTTATGAGTAGCCAGAAAATTGATGAGATTGTTAAACGTGGGTATGATAGACTTGAACGGTCTTACGCTGCTGAGGTCGGTAAGCCCGGAGAGGCTAGAAGTAGCTATGACCCTTCGAGGAGTCATTATAAAATAGTAAAACAATCTAGACATGAAAAAATAGATTAGTTGGGCTTATAGCTCAATTGGAAGAGCGCCTGCTCGACGTGCAGGAGGTCTTCAGTTCGAATCCGAATAAGCCTATTAAAATAGAAAGTGATAACATGAATATTATCTTTTTAGACATTGATGGGGTGCTGTGTACCGCAAATACTGACTATTTATATTTTGATTTAGATACTATAAAAAGACTAAATAGACTTATTGATATAACAGATGCTAACTTAGTAATAACAAGTAGCTGGATGTCAGATGTAACAGGATTGGAAAAGCTAAAAGATATATTTAGGATAAATGGAGCTATACATGGTGTCAATCCTTTTGCAGTAGATGCTATAACAGTACCCATAGATAAAATAATAGGAATGATCCCTTGCGGTGTAAGACTAAAAAATACTAATCGTATAAGCCATAATAGAAGTGATGAAATAAAAAGTTGGTTAAGGTCTAACAAGTTTAAGGGTAAGTACATAATAATAGATGATGAGGATCATGATTTGGGAGATTTAAAAGATCATTTAGTACTAACAGATAGCTTAATAGGGCTTTCTGATTTAGACATAGATAAAGCTTTACTATTATTAGGGTATTGAAAATATGCGCTAGTAGCCTATTGGATTAAAGGCATAGCTCTACGAAAGCTACAACGCAAGTTCGAATCTTGCCTAGCGTATTTATTTCTGTAATACCTTTATGTAGGCGGAGCTGCAGCAAACATAGCAGATTATATAAACTACAGAGACCTGTATCTTTATCCTACTTTCAATTTTAATTCCCAAATAGTATATTACTTCCTAATAAGGGAGGATTTTTTATGTACGCCCATTTTTTAAAGTCATTTACCCTAGAGGTTCCTTACCGGGGTATTTCTCCATTCGAGGTAAAATTCCATCCTGGGATGAATGTAATTGTAGGAGAGAATGGCTCAGGTAAATCATCCCTTTTACACTTGTTGAATTCTGAACCAGATAAGAAGCTAAAGAGAATAGAGGCAGATAAAGTCCAAACCAGATTCCTGGATACCGAGAAAATGAATCCTCGGTTTCAGAGTGTGGCGTCCTCTAAAAACGCACGTTTTACCGTGACTTCTCATTTTATGTCTCATGGTGAAGCTATATTGCCATTATTAAAGGCCGCAATAGAGTTTAAAGACCTTATTCTTATTATAGATGAACCGGAAGCTGGGTTGTCTTTGACTAATCAGGTCAAAGTGCTTAAAATATTTGAGGAGGTTATAGAGCGAAACTGTCAGATAGTATTAACGACGCATTCATATCAGATCATACGGAATGTAGATGAGGTATTCTCTATGGATATTAAAGAGTGGATACCCTCTAAACAATATTTGAAAAGTACAATAGGACTTAACTAATGGATAAGCAAAAAGAACTTGCTGTAGGTATTATTAAAATTCTACAGAGCGCAGGATATCAAGCGGTATTTGCTGGCGGTTGCAATCGTGACCAAATTATGGGTGTTATGCCGCATGATTATGATATAGCTACCTCTGCTTTTCCTCACCAAGTTCAGGAACTGTTCCCTAATAATATAGAAGTAGGGAAAGCTTTTGGCGTAATAATTGTTATACTTGATGGGATTCAATTTGAGGTCGCTACTTTTAGAAGAGACGCAGGTATTTACTTGGATGGTAGACATCCTTCAAGTGTTGAGTTTTCTACTATGGAAGAGGATGCTAACAGGAGAGACCTCACTATCAATGGTATCTTTTATGACCCTACCCTTGAGGAGTACTATGATTACGTAGGCGGTAGAAAAGATATAGAAGATAAATTAATTAGGTTCATAGGTGATCCTGAAGAGAGAATATTGGAAGACCACTTAAGATTAATGAGGGCCATAAGGTTCAAACACCGTTTGGGGTTCTCTATGGACTCCGATACAGAGAAAGCTATAATGGATAATAGTATCCTTATCAAGAAAATATCTGTAGAGAGAATAGCAGATGAGTTGACAAAAATATTGGAACAAAGTAAAGTCAGAGGAGAAGCTCTTAAGGATTTGGAACATTTTGGTATACTAAAGCATATCCTGCCAGAAATTCAAGATATGTTTGGGTGTGAGCAGCCTGTGGACTTTCATCCAGAAGGGTGCGTCGGTAAACACACCTGTCTCACCTTGAATTACCTCCCAAAAGAAGCCTCCCCAGAGCTTTTGTGGGCTACTTTGTTGCATGATGTGGGAAAGCCCACTACTAAAGCTTGGGATGATAGGAAAGGTCGGTTAGTGTTCAATGGACATGATATTAAAGGCTCTCATATAGCCAGAGAGCTATTAACCAGGTTGAAGTTTTCAAATTATTTTATAGATAGGGTTTGTTCCCTAATTGAGAACCATATGAAGTTCTGTGTAATACGGGACATGAGGAAGTCCACGCTTAAGAGATTTATAGCTATGGATAGATTTGAAGAGCACTTGCAACTTCACAAGGCTGATTGTTTGTCTTCTCATGGAGGATTAGATAATTTGCAGTTTGTTAAAGAAGCTATGGATTCTTTTGCAGAGGAACCAGGAGGTAAGGTCATCCTTCCAGATAGATTGGTAGATGGTAATGACCTTATTGCTATGGGTTTCAAACCCGGACCTAAATTCAAAGAGATTCTTGAAGCAGTAGACACTGAACAATTGGAAGGTACTGTTACAACAAAAGAACAAGCATTGTTGTATATTAGGGCAAACTACAGTATCAACTGAGGAGTAAAGATGGTAGGTGAAAAAGATGTTTCTCCGTCCGAAGGCAATGTCTGTGGTGGTTTTAAAAGATGCCGAGATAGAGGATATGAAGCAGTAAAACAGGATTGTAAAAAATGTCATGAAGATGCGTCTGATGCTATAGCTTGGGCAGATCAACTTAGAGGACAGCCTAAAATAGTCAACAATACAAAGGTACTACCCTGGTTTTATGCTCAGATGTATCCATGGCTATCTCAGGTATCGAAAGAACACGGGTATGCCCTGGCGATCCACGGTAGTATGAAGAGAGATTTTGACCTGATAGCAGTACCCTGGACAGAAAAGGCTTCAGATACTTTAACATTTGTTAAATCTTTTATAGGTGCTTGTAATGGTACGATAGAAAAAGATTATCCAGGTCCAAAACCTCATGGGAGATGGGCTTGGGCTATTCAGTTAGGTGAGGGGTGCTATATAGATTTGAGCGTTTTACCTATATACGAAAAAGGTACTCCTGTGAACTGGGAAGATATTGAGATGAAGAAAAAATATCCAGATTATGTTTAAAATAATACGATCAGAAGATCCTTATAATACTTACTGGCATAATGCCCCGGTAGATTTTAAAAATCCAACTTTAGAGCACAAAAGCTGCATGTTTAATTGTTATTATATGCAATTTGGTTCAATGCCAAACAGAAGATGTAAGATATATTCTGATATTCATATATGGTCAGGAGATGGAGAAAATGAATTTATGGAATTAGGTTATACAGTAGCAGATTTATGCCCTGATTTTAAAAATAGATAACAAGATGTGCTATACAGGTAGATGCAGGTGGGAAGTTAGCTCTGGAGATAGTGTAGGAGAATGCTTACATCCTCATTCTCGCAAATGGGCATACTTGGCAGCAAAAGGGATATGGGAAGCTGATGATCCCTTCGGTACCTTTTACATAGGATGCGAGGTTCCTGATGGCCCAGAAGAAGAAGAGGTATCTTTCCCTATTAATTTAGATACGATAACGGAAAAGACAGGAAAATACTAATATGGTTAAAAGTACATACAATAATGAACAACTATTATTACGCGCACTACTTAGCCTTCACTGCGGTGGGAAGGACATAGAGCTAGACCCTACTTATAGCAAAGGAAACTTCTATAAGCAAGGTCTCAATCCTCCAAAGTTCAAGTTTGATATAGACCCACAGATTGAGGGAGTCAGACAAGCTAATGCCGAGAGTCTTCCTCTACCGGATGAATCTGTAGAAGTAATTATGTTTGATCCTCCATTCTTGGCTACTACAGGGGGGTCTTTGAAAAAAGATAATGATAGCAATAAGATAAACAAAAGATTCGGGGTGTACCCTAATGAGAAGGCACTCCACGAGTTCTACAACAAAGCTCTATCTGAGTTGTATAGGGTTTGTAAAAAAGATGGAATATTAATATTCAAATGTCAGGATAAAGTAAGTAGTGGGAAGCAATATTTCTGTCACTGCTTCATACATGATAAAGCCATAGAGAAGGGTTGGTATGCTAAAGACCTTTTCATACTATTGGCAAAAAATCGAATAGTAGCGGACTGGCAGTTACGTAGTCAGAAACATGCACGAAAATTTCATAGCTACTTCTGGGTATTTCAAAAGATAGACAAAAAGATTATAGTATGTGCATGACCGGATTATGTATGTATGAAAGCATAGAAGATGATAATACTAGGGGACTATGTGATCTGTTAAGATATGAATGGTTTGCAGATGATCCCTTAGGAAGTACAAAACCATGTACCTTTGATTGGGACAGGTATTATGAAGTATATTCACCCCAAGATAGGATTTAAGAGTACATGAAGGAATATCCATCGCTAAGTCGTGACCAACAGCACGGTACCTTGGTTTATGGTTTTGATAAGTTGGATGGGTCCAATATCCGTGTAGAGTGGTCCAAGAAAAAAGCATTCTACAAGTTCGGGACTCGTCACCAACTCCTCGGTGAGGATCATCCTCATCTGGGCGAAGCTATACCTTTGATAAAAGGTAACTGGGAAAAAGATCTCAGCGATATCTTCACTAAGCAGAGATATGAAAGTGCTGTGGCTTTCTTTGAATTTTGGGGACCGAACTCTTTTGCAGGTCAGCATGTTAACGAGCCCCACATAATGAATTTAATAGATGTAAGCCCCTATAAACAAGGGATACTAGGCCCTGATGATTTCCTTAGGCTGTTCGGGCATTTGGATATAGCTAAGCTGCTATTCCGGGGTAACTTTAATCGTGAGATAGAGCAGCAGGTCCGTAAGAGTGAGTTGCCTGGGATCACCTTTGAAGGGTTGGTATGTAAAATAAAGAAAGAAAAGAAGTTTGAGATGCCGAGAATGTTTAAATGCAAAACTCAGGCATGGTTAGATAAACTAAAAAATTATTGTAAAGATAATGAAGTTCTTTATCAGAAACTATTATAAAGGAGATAGTATGAAAATAATAACAACAAAAGACAAAATACCAGAAAGCTGGAGCAAGTCAATTTTTTTAGCAGGCCCCTCAAGCAGAGACAGTATAGAAGATATTACGGATTGGAGAAAAGAAACCTGTAATATATTAAATAGAAAAGGCTATGATGGAGTAGTTTTTATACCAGAACCTTTTAAAGGAGATTATAAAGACCAAATAGAATGGGAGCAGACTTGTCTTAACATGGCTGATTGTATACTATTTTGGGTACCTCGTAATGAAAAACTTCCAGGTTTTACTACTAATGTAGAATTTGGAGAGTGGATGAAATCTGGTAAGGTTATTTTAGGTTATCCTAAAGATGCTTATAAAATGAGGTACCTAGACTATAAGGCTAAAAAATACAAGGTACCAATAGAAAATACTTTAGAAGAAACTATAAATTCTGTTTTAAACTATATAGGTGATGGTAGTTATAGGAAAGATGGAGAAAGGTTTATACCTATACAAGTATGGAAATCTAATCAATTTAAAAGCTGGTATAGTGACCTTAAAGCAGGAGGAAACAGACTTGAAAGTGCTTACTTAGAGTGGGTTTTTAAAGTAGGCAAAAATAAGGAATTACTACTTAGCTACATATTACACGCAGACATCTATATTACTAAAGAAAAAAGACAAAAAACAAATGAGTTTGTTTTTTCAAGAACAAATATATCTTCTTTAGTAGCCTACAAACCTAGTTATGATATTTTTAGTACAGAAATATTACTTATTAAAGAATTTAGAACCACTGTGTCTAATAAAGAAGGTTATGTATATGAGATACCTGGCGGATCATCAAAAGATAGTACAGAATCTATGTCAGAAGTTATAGTACATGAATTAGAAGAAGAGACAGGATTAAAAATAAATAAAAATAGGTTAGAAAAACTAGAAAGTAGACAATTAGTAGCAACTCTAAGCAGTCACAAGTCTTTTCTATATAAAGTAGAACTTACTGATAAAGAAATTAATGAGATGAAAAATGATAAAAATATTCACGGTGTAGAAGAGGATACAGAAAGAACATATGTAGAAGTAAAAACACTAAAAGAAATATTATCGGATAATCTTGTTGATTGGTCTAACTTAGGTATGATTTTTCAAGCACTATCTACTCAGGCGTATAAAAAAGAATCCTCTGATTGGGTGGGCTCATTTTTTAATTAACTTTTTACTTGCTAATCTTTTTCTAAAAAAGTATATTACTGCAGAAGGGAATATCACCGTAGAAGGAGAAACGTTAGCATGGAAATGACATTTGAAGAAAGTCTCGATGCCATAGTCAATTGGCCCCTTGATATCAGTATCATGCTTGGAGGCAACCAAGGTTTGGGTAAAACCTCATGCTGTTACAAGGCAGGTAAAGTCCGCAGCCAAATTATCGGAGAACCTTGTCCCGTTATAGTTCTCCGGCTCAGTCAAAAGATGGCTGGTGATATCATAGGGATGCCCTATCAAGTCGATGGTAGAACTGTATTTGCTCCGCCCGATTGGTTTCCTCTCAGGTCAGATGATAATGAAAGACTCCGCATCCTATTCGGCAATGTAACAAAGAAAATTTCTATCGGGGAGTTCGGAGAAAACGGGTATCTGTTTCTTGATGAGTGGAACAGGGCCATCATGGAAATCCAACAGATGGGTATGCAGCTTATCGAAGAGAAGACTCTGAACGGTTTTAGGATGCCAGATGGTTGGAGAGTGATTTCAGCCATTAACTCAAACATGGAGATATATAGAGCACAGGTCATGGAATCTGCTATTATGTCCCGTTTTGCATACTTAGACTTTGCTCCTTCTCATGAGGAGGCTATGGCGTACTACAAAGAAGCAGGAGTGCATGATTCAATCATAGAATTTCACAAAGCTAATGATTATGAATGGTTGGACCCTACCGATGACTTTCTTAAGGCGCACTTAGGTAAAAAGGTCCATGACAGACGTGCCTGGGAAAAACTCTCAATGACGATCAAAAAGTTGGAACAGGACTTTCTTCAGGGAAGAAGGCCAAGACATCCCATTGATAAGTCTGATAAGGTTTCAGAAACTGCTATATTGAAAGTTGCTTGCGCCCACGTCGGGGATGATGCCGGGGAAGTTTGGAGGAACTATGTGGTCACAGAATATAAGGCTCTCACAGCAGAGATGATTATTAATGGATGGGATAATAAGGTAGAAGAACAAATCAAATCTCTTGTTAATGATGGTGGAAGGGCAGTAGAGTTATCCTATTATAACGATAAAATTATAGAATTGACTCTAAAAACAAAGAAAAAACTTGATAAGAAACAATCGGACAATCTTTTTAAGTTTTGTACTCTTCTTCCTAGAGAGATACTAATGAATTTTTGGACCAACTTTAACAGCAAAAATAGAGATGTTGCTGATGCTTGGTATGATGGTGACGACAAAGTAGTGGCTATGATCATAAATACAATGATGAAGCCGAAGGAAGTGAAATGAAGAAGGGTATAACAGGAGAAGACATACTGGATTACAACCTCCAGTTCCTCGTTACATCAGATCCTTTCGTACATCGGATACTTCTTCGGTTAGAGAAAGTACCGTCAACGAAAATAGATACTATGGGGGTATATGTAGAAAAGGGCAGTAATAAGATCGTCCTTACCTATAACCCAGAATTTATAAAGGAACTTTCCAATCTTAATGACGCTTATGTACGCTATATCCTAACACATGAAACCTACCATGTTGTACTGGGGCATTGCACCCATAGAAAGTCAGAAGAGGTCACACGTAGACGTAAGCATAACATAGCGGGGGATCTCGCTATCAACTCCATTCTCACAGATGGTACCTATAGAAAAATGCCTGAGGGTAAGTTTAAAGGGATACGACCTTCCGATTATCACTTAGATGAAGTTGATTCTTTAGGAAAAAAGAAGCCATTCCCTGAAAATATGCCATTAGAGTACTATTTCAAGCTATTGAAAGATGATCAGTTTCCACAGATTGGTATAGGGTACGGAGATGGAAAGGGTGGTAGTTTTGATACCCACGATAATTGGGATGAATGCCCTGCTGCGCAAGCAGAGATAAGGTCTCTTGTACAGAAGCTAATGAAGGATGAAGCAGTATGGGGAAAAGTCCCCTCTAACTGCCAGTCTATCATAAGAGCTGCTCAGAGGTCTAAAGTACAATGGCAGAATCAACTAAGACAGTACCTTGGTATGATGGTATCTGCAAAAAACACCCCATATCTAAAGACTTTTGATAGACGGTATGGATGGCCTTTTCCAGGCATGCGCCCTCAATATATGGATAGGGTACTAGTAAGTGTAGATACCTCAGCCTCGGTAAGTGACGTACAGCTTTCTCAAATACTTGCAGAGGTAAATGCTATCAGAGAGCACTATGCCGTAGATCTTGTTATGCATGATGCTGCCTTATCATACGGGCCTGAACCTTTTGAGCATAAAGCTATCAAATTTGAGATGCATGGAAGAGGTGGGACTTCTTTCAAACCTACTATGGATGTGGCTGTGAAAGGTAGATACAATGCTTTGATTATGCTTACAGATGGTCAGGGGGATACTGTAGAGTATCCTATAGGTGTAAAAGAAGTTATTTGGATACTGATTGATAATAAATACTGTTCTGTTCCGTGGGGCAAAAAGATAACAATTCCAAGTGATGATCACTACGATCTTGACGATAATAACCATAGTCCGTCCTCCTTGAACAGGAGATCGGCACTATCTTCTATATTTCCATTCACTAAATAAAGGAGGAGGGTATGTAGCGTGTAGCCAATTGCTCTACTGTAGATATGTCCTTCGGCCTTTATAGACTAATCGAGGGGTAGGGTGGCAAAATACTCAAACTGAGTTATAAATTAATAGTGCAACAAAGGTATATGAAGCCGGATTAGTCCGGCTCTTATTTTAAGGAGAGCTTATGAAGTACAATATTGCCCTTATTTTACACCCAGAGATTCATGGTCTTAAAAGAGAATCCTTTTATATGTTTAGAAAGAATGATAGTGAGATTTCTGGTATACCCGTACAGCTTACTCATTTCTATAAGGATCATATCAGATTTAAAGTGCTATCTAATCCAAACAGAAAATCTATACTAAAGACTTTTCATAAAAAAAGAATGCGAAGACAATATGTTCCTCTGAATAAATGGTTTGGTGAGGAAATAGAGTATTTCAGATTGGATTATGTTAACATGAATCTATATACAATTACTCCTATAGAATTTACAGACCTTCCTAAGCATATAGCTACAGCATCCCCACAACTCTTTAAGATTTTTGAATAATAATTTTTTATAAAAGTCTTTCAAAAAAGTATATTATATGTATGATAGCAAAATTATCTGATAAAATACGGTGTGATTATAAGATTTATCTGGAGCCTATTTTAGCTTATGGGTGTGAGCATCAAGGCAGAAAATTAAAAATTTCACGTTCTAAATATATTAGATATGCTGTAATTAGAGCTTTAATACAAGACGGCTATCCTTTAAGTAGAATAACAGGAAAATTTCAAAAATTTTATCTAAAAGAAAATCAAAGAGTTACACAAGGTACTGTCGTATAATAGATAGTTGTAGGCCATTAAAATTTTGAAAGGATATTATATGTCAGGCTCAGAAGAGATAAAAAAGCGTCTTAAAGAAACATTTAGAAATTCGCCAATGCCAGATTTTGAAGAGGAAAGGAATTGTAAGCCTTCGCCTTTAAAACCATTGGAAGAAAATTTTAACAGCCAACAACAAACAAAGGCAATAATTTGCCCTAATTGCTCTGGTGAAGGTAAGGATATGCGTAATGGGTCTAAACATTGTGAGTATTGCGATTTTTGGTGGTAGGGCAAACTACTGCCATTTGTCAACCGTTGTAGTCAATTACCGTTTTTTCTGGAGGTATAACATGGCGGCCAAAACATTGGATGAGTTCCGTAGCGAATGGTACGCAAAACACAGTTTTCAACCGGGGTCTCAAAATATATGGGATGCCGCCATAAAATCAGTGGAAGAAAACGGTAACAGCCTACAACAGCTAAAGGCTGAAATTTTGCTGCTTATTCAGCGTACCAAACAGTGTGCGTGTGCTGATGATATGGGTAGTGTCAAGGGGCTTTTGGAGCAGATCGACGCAAAACTATCAGCCGTTTAGTAAACGTTGTAAGAAATAAATTTTTAAACCTTAAATTATAGGCGGCGCTAAGATGAAAACAAGAGTCCGTGCAACAGTAACTGTTGAATTAGAAATTCCCGGCGATTCTGTGTGGGATGGTAGCACGTCGGTATCTCAGGTACACAAGCAAGCGTTGGATGATTTCAAAACAGAGATGCGATTTATCAATGCAGAAAGCGTTATTGGTGGAATTAAGCACCACCAGAGGAAAATAACCGTTATTGGAGAACCAAAGGTGCATATGATTATTACAGACGAAGACGCGCCGCAAGGCACTAATGAATAAAAATTTACATCTTACAACAGCCGCATTATGCAATGCCAAAGCTCACTGCACAATGCGGAAACACGTTGGCTGAAATCTGCCTGTTTTTGGAACTGGTGGGGCGCGGCAAGAAAGGAAACCATGAAATTAAAATCCAGACATACAGTATTAAAGATTATCAAGGATGCTGGGTATTCTATAGAGGATTCTCATATTATGAGGAGATGGCCCAATCTTTTATGCGTAACACTAAATATTAATAAATCAAAAACTAATGGATTTGGAAAAGCACGTCAGGCTTTACAGGATTGCCCTATAAGGGAACTTATAGAAGTGGGACTCTCGTGGAGTGATAGTTCCATAGATAAAAAGTTTCCACCATCTAAAATGTTAACTCTTGAAGACGCTCTTCACGGAAAATCTGGTAATTTTTTATTTGGGTGCGTATCATGTACGTATGACGTAGGCCCAACTAAAGAGAAATCAATACATCATGTGGATTACGGAAGATGCCGCGCCTGAAAATTGCGGAGAACCGGCAGACAGCAGCCAACACAGCAAGGGATGCCAGAAACGCAAGACACTAAGGATTGATTTCTATTATAGGCGTTTCCAGCACCAGTTGCAGAGACGTTGTAAGAAATGCTGCGCTGAGTCTTTACAGATAGGCGCGGCAGGAGGTAAAATGCAGCATCCATGTATTTATTGTGGCAAACTTTATAGTCCAGGGCATCGGTGCCTAAAGGAGCCGGGATGCGTTAAACTGGCAGAACCTGTGCTCCACACCGAACAACAGGCCGAGCACAACAGCCGCAGCTCGGAACGGCTTTACATTAAGGATTATGTATTTTGTACTTATTCTTAAGTAATTATCAGTACATGACATAATTTTTTGAGTTTTTATTTAATAGGAGGTGCTTATGAAAGAGTGTCCATTTCGTTATAGTTATTGTGGGGAGCAGCATGGTATAAAATGTCCAGACAACGTATGGTGCTATAAATCATCTTGCATCTCTAAAATTACGGAAATTCATCCAAACAATGCACAACAGCCTCGTGCTATAGAAGTCTGCATTAAGAAAAAATAAGATACCGTGGTGGGTACGTGAAATTAAAAAAGATTATAGATATTTCTTTTCTATGTTGTTTAAATATATAAAAGTTAGGGGCTGGACTTTATCAGAGATATCTAACTTTGAACTTTTAGCAGGTTATCTATCATTACACGGTGGTGTATCAGGACATACCTATGACGCATTTAAAGAGAAGATTGCATTAATAAAAAGCAAGGGAAATAGTGAGCACCATCCATAACAGCCACGAAATAACCACTTTTAAATTGGGGATTTATGAATTTTAATAAGCTTTTTAAAGCGATAAAAACAATTAACGAATTTGTTTTGCTCGCAAAAGATAATGTTTCTGACGATTTTGACTATCACATGACTGTTTTATTAGATATTACTGCTCAGCGAGTTTTATGGCATTTAACAAGGGGCGAGCAAGGTAAAAAAGATGGATACTCTTTATCTACCTTAAATGGCAAAGATTCGGTTATAGCATCTAATAAGCCTATTGCCTCATTTATACCAGAGTGCTGTGGGGTTGAGTGGCCTTCGAGTTATAATCACTGCCCAAAATGCGGTGAAGTGCTGGTGTAGACGGCTCACATTTGTCAAAAGTTATATACCAGTTTTTGCGAGAGTCTTCGAGAACCTTATTATAAGGATATTTTGCAATGCAGTACTACGCTATAAATGAAGTTGAGTCGAAGCAGTTTCACACGACTCGGTTAGTAGTTGGCGGTGGCATCTTAGAGTACAAAATCTTCTATGCTAAAGAGCCACTATTGAATAACAATTATAAAAAAATGTTGAGGTAATTATGCTCTCCAGTTCTGAAAGTAATGTTCTTTTGAAATTTATGGAAGCCACGATCAAAAGAGTTACTTCTGTAATGGCTACTAATTATGCAATTCAGAAGATACTTCTACAAAAAGGTATGGTCACCAAAGAAGAGCTTCTTTCTGAAATTAAAGAGGCCAACCAGCATCCAACCATTATTCGGGGTAGAGAAGCCCTTACAGAAATGTTTGGGGTATCAGAAGCAAATACTACTACGTCCTATGTTCCTCCAGCTTTTGATATAAAGACCTCAAAAGAGAAAGAACAGGAAAAAGAATCCCTTTTTCGTATATTGGATATGCTTGACCTGACTATGCCTGCTGATGATAACAAAAATATTTGATAATAGATTTTCAAAAAAGTATATTATTTTGAATATTAAAAAGGAGATACTTATGGCTTTCAATCTGAAAGGGCTATTTGTGACAGGTGGGGATGAGGAAAAAGGTCCCCAAGTAGCAGAGCCTGTCAAAGCGGTACAACCGTCACAACTATCACAAGTCTCAGCGGTACCTTCAGCCCCTGTTATGGTGAGTGATAAAGATAGTGAGAGTATTCGAATCCATCTGGCTACCGCAATGGAAAGTGCGAGCGCCCCTGGGTTTGATTATCTGAAGTTCATCAATGCAGTAGAGGCACAGAAGGTAGCTGTTCCAGCAGAGGGTGTTCGATTTCAAGTCGTAGGCAGTACGGCAGCTGTAATGGGTGTTACAGTAGGTACCTTGATAAATAGTGCCAAGGCATATCTTAAGGTATTAGATGAGGAGGATAAGAAGTTTTCTGATGCTGCCGCCCAACAGTTGAAATATAATGTAACTGATAAAGAAACTGAGCTTAATGGTATTGATGGTGAGATCGCAAAAGTAGCCAGTCAGATCCAGGCTCTCTCTAATCAGATTAATACGTTACAGCAAAATAAGACTAAGCTCTCTTCTGAAATTAATGATAACAAAGCCAAAATAGAAAGAACAGCTGTGAACTTCAGTAACATGCTTAAAGCATTCAGAGATAAAATCACCACAGATATTGACAAAATTAAAACATATCTAACCCCACAAGGGACAAAATAGGAGGTAGGGATGGACCCGGTTAATGCTCAGAATCTAAAATCATTTTGGCAAAAGCCAGAAGGTAAGGTAGGTGCAGTAATCGCTGCCCTACTAGCCGTCGGCGGTGTGTACGCTTTTGCAAAAGCACTCCCGTTTCTTCTCATCTTGGCGCAGAATACTCTCCACCTATTGCTACTTCTTGGAGTTATTGGTGGTATCGCAGTTCTGGTTATGGACCCAAAGTTCCGTACCGCTGTCTCGTATCTCTACAAGACAATCATTCGAAAGATGACTGGGATGATCATTGAACTAGATCCTATCTCTATCCTGAAGACTTATCTTCGACAGCTATACGATAATCTTCAGAATATGAATGAGCAGATCGGACTACTAAAAGGGCAGATGCGAAAGCTTCAAAGTATTATAGAAGCAAACGAGAAGGAAATCAAAGACAATCTTGATCTGGCAGCTCGTGCGCAAAAGGGAGGTCAGAAGAACGTCATGGTTCTTAAGACTCGAAAAGCTGGTCGTATGAGTGACTCCAACGTAACGTACAAAAAGCTATATACGAAGATGGAAGTCATCTATCGAGTGTTGAGTAAAATGTACGAAAACTGTGGTATCCTCTATGAGGACACCGAAGACCAGATCAAACAAAAAGAGGTCGAGTGGAATGTCATACGACAGAGCCACAAGGCTATCAAGTCTGCAATGAGCGTAGTCAATGGTAATGCTGACCAGAGAGCTATATTTGAGCAAGCTTTAGAATTCATGGCAACTGATCTCAGCAATAAGATTGGTGAGATGGAAAGATTTATGGATGTCTCAAAGAACTTCATGGAAGGTATTGACCTACAGAATGGTGTATTTGAGGAGAAGGGTCTTAAAATGCTTGAGGAATGGGAAAAGAATGCTGATTCCTTTATCCTAGGGGATGATAAGAGCAATCTCATCAATAAGGCCAATGACGATAAAGAAGTTATTAATCTTGATACAGAGGCACAAGCTGGAAGCTATACAGATCATATAAATCAGTATAATACATTATTCAAATAACTAATCACAATCTATTAAGGAGTTTTACTTATGGCTAACAAAGCCCCTCAACTTACCCCGTTTGCGAAGATTCTCATTATTGCCCTTGTAATAGGCGGTGGTTTCTTCGGCTACCAGTTCGCTAACAAACAAGGTTGGATTCCAAAACCTGCACCAAAAGCAGCTTCGGAAACCCCGTCCAAAGGTCTGTTTGGCGGCAGCAAGTCCAAAGCACTCCGGGTATGCTTGAATACCTGGGTAGGATTCGCCCCTGGCGTATACTACAATGGAGGTCTGAAACCCTCTTCGACATCCCGATTCACTCAGGATGGTGTGGAAGTAGAGTTCAGTATTAATGACGACTTCCAGAACATTCTCGACGGTTGGAAAGCCGATCAGTACGATGTGGTATGCAATACCGCTGATGTGCTATCAACATTCTTCCCGAACATAGTTAATTTAGAACCAAAAGTCTTCATGCAGATCGACTGGTCCCGTGGTGGTGATGTCATCGTCGTAGCCTCTGGTATCAATAATGTTCAAGACCTTAAGGGTAAGCGCATTGCTGTTGCTTTTGGTACTCCCTCTCAGACACTCCTCTTGTGGGTACTCTCTGCAGGCGGTCTGAAGTATAGTGACATCGAAGTAATCAAAGCGCCTACAGCTTTGGATGCCGCCTCCTATTTCAAGGCAGGTAAAGTGGATGCCGCTGTTGTATGGTCACCTGATGACCAGGATTGTATCAAAAGTGTCGCAGGTTCAAAAATCCTTCGAAGCACAAAAGATGCGTCCAATACCATTGCTGATATTTTCTATGTCAAAAATTCCGTCCTTCTGACTAGACAGGATGATTTGAGAAAATTTGCCGAAGGTTGGTTCAAAGCAGCTGCCGAAATCAATAGCTCTGATGCAGTACGCGCTTCTGCTCAGAAACTAATGTCTACAGCATTTAATCAGCCAGAGGAAGTCATGAATATCTTGAATGCCCGTCTCTGCACCTACGGAGACAATGTTCAGTTCTTCAACCTCAATGGTGATTATAATGGCATCAAGGGCGAAGACTTATACGAAAAAACAGCGACTGCCATCCCGCAGATTTCCTTAGTATTCAAGGAATCACTGCCCGACCAGTCTACTGTTCCATCATGGCGCACCGTGTCTAGCACAATAATTCTAAAAAGTATCCTTAACTTAACCGGGCCAGAACAAGTTGCAGAAGCGTCGGCTACTTTCACCAAGCCCACTGCGGCAATAGCAAGTAAGGAAGCATTTGCAACTAAGCGTGTTACCGTAAACTTCGAAACTGGTGCCTACGTACTATGTGATGAGTGCCGTTACAAAATTGATAAGGAATTTGCAGATATAGCCAAGAGCTTTGCAAAGTGTCGTATCCGTGTGGAAGGCAATACAGATAACACAGGTGACTATACCATGAATAAAACTCTTTCCCTGAACCGTGCCAAATCAGTTGTAGGGTATCTCACTAGTCGATGGGGTTTCGACAAAAATAGGTTCATTGTTGTAGGTAATGGCCCTGATAAGCCTGTTGCCACCAATGATACTGAGGATGGACGAGCGCAGAATCGTAATACAGCGTTTGAGTTGCTCGGGGAGTAAGTCCCACCTTGGAAACTCCCCATGCACTTTTGCTTGGGGAGCTTTTCTTTAGCTCACCGTATATCTTATAAAAAATTGAGGTAAATAATGTCAGTAGTACAAGTTTCAATCACAATAGATGGGGAAGAAGTTATAAAAGAATCTTATGCTTCTGCTACAATAGAACATAAGAGAAATTTAATTACTAAGTATGGTACTCAATATTATAATTATGGACAGGCTGTTTCTTCTGAGGTAGAAAAAGGTTCAGAGGTAACTGTAATTACTTTATCAGACAAAATTTGAGCCCTTGGAGAATACTTATATGAAAGATCTTGATAATCTGTTTGAAATTCGTGGAGCACTCCCCAAGAAAACAATGCTTATTATCGAAATAGCAGGATTTGTAGTTCTGTTGGGTATATGGGGTATCATAACATCCCTCAAGCTCATACCTGAGTCCTTGCTTCCTTCGCCGTGGATGGTAATAACTTCTTTCAAAGAATTGTATATTAAAGATAGTATATTCACAAATACTCTGTTTTCTATCAAACTTAATATCTTAGGATATGTAGAAGCAGTAATAATAGCCGTCCTGATAGGTTTTCCTATCGGATTGTTTCCTTTCTTCCGTAGTCTCTTCAGTAGATATATCAGTGCTTCCAGATTCATACCGCTTACCGCTGTGGTTGGTGTTTTTATTGCATGGTTCGGTATCGATACTAATATGAAGGTTCAGTTCTTGGCTTTCGGTATCATAGTCTATATGCTTCCAGTAGTTGTTCAAAGGATAGATGAAGTAGAAGTTGTTCATCAACAAACTGCTAAAACTCTCGGAGCTAATAGGTGGCAGATGATTTTCAGTGTTTTCTTTCCCTCAGTATTCGCCAAAATATCAGATGACATTAGAGTGCTTGTAGCGATTTCCTGGACATACATCATTGTAGCTGAACTAGTAAATAGGTCAGGTGGTATCGGGGCATTAGCCTATACAGCTGCCCGTCAGAGTCGTATCGACAAAGTGTTTGCTGTCCTGATCATGATAGTTTTGATTGGGTTTGTGCAGGATAGGATCTTTATGTGGTTGGACAAAAAACTATTCCCTTACAAATATATTTGAGAGGTGACTAAGTGGGTAAAAATTCTGGTTTTCTTATTTGCTCAAGACTTATTACAGGTAAAATAGATAAAGGATTAAGGGTTATTATACCTATAGATAAAATAGACTACATATCAGAGGGGCATGGGTATACGACAATATTAACAAATAGAGATACAATTCAAGTAATAGAGTCTGTAGATAAAATTCTTATAGCTTTAAAAACTGCTAAAAAAACTGCTAAAACTTTTACACTTTTATACCCTACCGATGAAGAGGTATAGTATGTACAATGATAATGTTATTTTTACGAATACAAATGCCCACGATATTATAGAACTTAAGGATATATCTCAGAGGTATAATGGTAGCAGTGCCAGCATTATACAAGATCTCAACCTGCTTATAGAGGATAACTCCGAAAAAGGCAAGTTCGTAGTTATATTAGGCGTATCAGGATCTGGTAAATCTACTCTACTCAGATATATATCAGGATTGCAAAAACCTACGTCGGGAGAAGTGCTCATTAGTGGAAAAACTATCGAAAAGAGCATCAAAGTAGGAATGGTGTTCCAGCAGTATAGTTCATTTCCCTGGCTTAGTGTGCTCGACAACGTAGCCCTTGGGCTTAAGTTCAAAGGGGTACCAAAAAAAGAACGTCATGAAAAAGCTATGGAGATGATTAAGTTAGTAGGTCTGGAGGGACATGAAAGTAAATATGCTAAATACCCCACATTGTCTGGTGGTCAGCTTCAGCGTGTAGCTATTGCCCGTAGCTTAGTTTCAGCACCTGAGATACTTCTGATGGATGAACCTTTCGGCGCTCTAGATGTGAATACTCGCTTAAAAATGCAAGATTTGTTATGTGAAATTTGGTCAAAGATACGCACAACGATTATATTTGTTACGCACGACATTTCAGAGGCTGTATACCTCGGGGATGAAATATTCTTTATGAGGGCAAATCCAGGAAAGATTGTACAAAAGATGACCGTTGATTTGCCCTGTGATAGAAGTGCGGAATTGAAAAGAACTCCAAAGTTTCAAAATATAGTCTATGAAGTAGAAGATATTCTGATCAGTATACAGAACCATGTAGATGATGAAAAGAAAACTGAATCTAATAAACCAGAAGAAAAGCTTACTGATGTAACAAATAATCGGTCTAATAGTGCAAGTGAAAAAAATTCAGGATGTGAAGTTTCGCCTGGATCAGGAGACAACCTTTTTAGAGTTAATTGAAATAGGAGGTAGGCATGAGACTTCGCATCATGACAGGATGTGAGCAACTTCCCTTATATAATATGATTGAATCGAAATTGTTAGAATATTTGGTGACAGAAAGTTATCTTCCCAGATTGAAAACAACTTCTTTGATATTTTCTAATGACAACATCAAATTTAAGGTGGAAGAGTCTGTTCGCGGTGATGATATCTTTATCATACAGCCTAATTATCCTAATCAGAATGAACGAATAATGGAACTGCTCATAATGATCGATACTCTCAAGCACGCAAGCGCCGGACGTATCACAGTCGTTCTTCCTTATTATCCGTACTGCAGGTCAGACAAACGGGGGGAGTCCAGAACATCTATCACTGCTCGTCTTCTGGCGGATCTTCTTCAAACCGCAGGTGCCAGCCGTGCAATGTTCATGAATTTACATTCTCCGCAAACTCAGGGATTTTTTAGGATTCCTACAGATCATCTTGTACCGAAAGAGATAATCTATCAATACCTTAAGAAAGAGGTATCCTTCAACAAGACCACTTTAGTTGCCCTGGACTCTGGTAGCTCTAAAATGGTTACAGAGTACGCTGAGCTATGTCAGCTTCCCGTAGCATACATGAGTAAAATTCGTGTTGATGATACGGAGAATCCTCAAATTACAAGTCTAGTTGGAAATGTTAAAGGTAGAATATGCATTATTATTGATGACGAGATAGCCTCGGGTAAGTCCATGATAAAGGCTGCAGAAGTTCTTAAGTCAAATGGAGCGATAGAAATTCATGCTTGTGCTATACACGGAATACTAACTAAGGATGCTATATGGGATATGAAGAGATCCCCAATAAATAAAGTACATGTTACAAATACAGTTTGGAGACCAGGAATAGATTACTCAGAGGAGTTCATTCAAACAATCGATGTATCAAGTATGTTTGTAGATGCAATCAAACGTATTCACTTTGAATAAGGAGTAAGTATGTGGAAAAAGATTACAATTGTTGTTGCTGTAGTTATCACTATAAAAGTGATCTATAATTTCCTTGTGAGAAAGATGGAAGAGGCAGAGAAAAAGAAGTCTGAAAAAATTCCAGAGGATAAACCAGAAGTAACGATGGACAAGGTTTAGTAGTTATGGAATTAACAGTAAACAAAGATTTAAGTAAAGTTGCTAATATCCTTGGTAAGCCTTATAATGTCATTTTGTTCAATGACGATGTAAACCCATTCGATGCTGTTGTAGCTCAAGTAATGAAGGCCACAAGATGTACCCCCGAAAAAGCTATGGATATTACTTTGAAGGCTCATACAAAAGGAAAAACCATAGCTTTTACTGGGCATAGGGAACGTTGTGAGGTTGTAGACTCCATTCTCTCCGGCCCTCCTCTCAAACTAAAAACAGCGATAGAACCTTCCTCTTAATAATCTTTCAATATAGAATCCCTTAATACTTACTAAAAGTATTAAGGGAGTTTCTATGTCTATTCTTGAGAAGTACAAACATATTGATTTTGTCCCTCCTAAAGAAGTTGCTTCTGCAGCAAACAAGGGATTAGAATACCGTCAAAAAGCTGGAGGTAAAGGGGGGCTAAATACCCAACAAGCTGCTAAAGAAGGCATAGGTTCCGGTGTTCAACGAGCTGTAAATTTAAAGAACCGTGATAAGATTTCCCCAGATACTATCAAAAGAATGTTCAGTTTCTTTTCAAGACACGAAAAGAACAAAAGCATAGACCCTAAACATAAAGACGAGCCCTGGAAAGATAGGGGTTACGTAGCTTGGTTAATTTGGGGAGGTGACCCTGGGTTTACCTGGGCAAGAAAGGTGGTACAACAAATGGACACAGCCGACAAAAACTCAATTAAAAAGTCTGGTATGGCTCTTAAGGTAGCACATATGTATCTTTCAGCATCTTCTCAAATTCAAGAAGGGATAAATGTAGAAAAAGAGCATAAGGATTTATATGAACTCTTTTGTAAGTTCTTTAAAAAGTTGGAGATAAAGATGCCAATCACGAAAGAAAATTTTTATAAAGTTATAGCAAAAGCGCATCTAAAAGAGTTACCTGATTACTATGATAGATTAGATAAGATGGAAAAGGGTATTGAAAAGAAAGCTATGGATTTCTCGACTATAGCCCCAACGCTTACTCCAGAAAATAAACTAGATCCAAGAGAGATAACAAGAGTTATTAGACAATCTATAGCTGCTGAGTTGGATGCAATACATCTGTATGAGATAATTGTAGACTCAACTGATGACAGTAAGGTTAAAAAAGTATTACAGGACATAGCTAATGAAGAAAAAATACATGTTTCAGAATTAGAAGAATTACTAAAAAAATATGATAAAGATGTAGAGAAATTTACTGAAGATGGTAAAAAAGAAGTAAAGGAAATGGGCATATGAAATACAAAGCATTAATATTATCAACTATTATTGTAATAGCGTCTTGTGGTAATAATAAGGGTTTTGAAAAACAATATAGTACCCCTCAAATGATGGTATATAAGAATAATACTCAGTTAGATAATAACGGATGGAGATTAAAAAGCAGCATACCAGTAAATGATACATGTAGTGTAATGAAGTTTATATATAGAGACGAAATAAGATTTAGTATAGATTCAATTTTTTGTATGGCTGTTTTTGAGAACTCAAAAGGAACGAAATATAAATTAATAGCTCCTTGGCTTGGAGCAGGAACAGTTATACAGAAGTCAAATCTTCTACTGGAAAAATCTTTAGTGGTCTCAAAAGAGGAAATGAAAATTGTTAAATATCAAGAATTAAAATAAAACTATAATTTTTCTTGATCTTCTTATACCAAAGTGGTATATTAAAGTTAAGCATTAAAAGGATTAAAAATTATGTTTATTGTTACTAATCAAAATAACCCGAACCCTAATCCACAGCAACCTAATAAGGTTTCGCTGAAGGTGGTTGTTTTGCATTAGGTAACAGCCAAAATCTCTGAAAAGAGCCTCAGCGAACCGAACCAAGGATCGCTGAGGCTTTTTTATTTTTGTTCTTTTAAATATAACAGATGAATGCAGAACATTTGTTTTTACTGACACGTATCCTAATGGCAAGGAAAACGGCTGTTAACCGTTCGCTCCGTAAGGAGCTTGGGGGTTCAAGTCCCTCCGTGTCAGCCTTAATAACTCTAGATGTAGCTCAGTCCGGCTAGAGCATCGCGTTTGGGGCGCGAGGGTCGTGGGTTCGAATCCCTCCATCTAGACCAATCTTCAGCGGTGGCGATACCAATCATGAGCGCAGTCGCCATCAACTTTACTGGGGTGTCATCCAACGGTTAGGATCTTAGATTTTGGATCTAAGTATCGGGGTTCAAATCCCTGCACTCCAGCTCTTTTTACTTTAAACTCATACTTCCAAAAAGTATATTATCATTACGATGGAAAATTTAACTTTAACTCAGACCACATCAACATACCTGTGGGAAGCTGAATACCTGTGGGAAGCTGATGACCCGTGGCGTGATTGGTTTTTATATGGGCAAAAAATGATGGAAGCTAGCGATCAAATAATATCCATGCACGTACAACAAATACAGGAAGAAGAAGAAGATAAAATATTCCGAAACCTGCTAGTATATCCATCTGGAGTTAGTGTAATGAATGTACAAAAACCTATACATTTTGGAGGATACCTATGACAGGTAAAGATTTTTTGTGGTATCTGATGAAATCTTATCTGAAATGATGGGTGAGTTTAATAATGCTAACTACGGGCTCGTAAAAGATAATGTTAAAAAACCAGATTCAAAGACGAAACAGAATGTGAGTATATGATATGAAAAAATTTACCGATATAGGACAATTCAGAGAAGTTATCAGAGCAGTTAAATCTCACCATGATTATAAAGGTGAGGATAAAACAGGTGCTCCTGTCTATAGGCATGAGACTGATTATCCTATTCTAAAGTTCCGTGGGACCATAAAACTTCACGGCACAAACTCAGCCATTGTTAAATATAAAGATGGACATTATGAATATCAAAGTAAAGATAGGTTGTTGAGCATAGAATCTGATAATTACCGTTTTATGCTTACCATGACGAATAGAGACATAGACAAGATTTTTGAAGGTATAGAATTTAATGACAGTTGTGCTATCTATGGAGAGTGGTGTGGTTCTGGCATACAAAAATGTGTAGCTATAAGTAAACTACCTGTCATGTGGGTAATTTTTGCAATTAGAATAGATGATGTCTATAAGCCTATAGAGCAATTCAAGCATCTTAAGAATGAGGATAAAAAGATATTCAATATTCTTCAGTTTGAGAACTATGAACTGGATATAGACTTCAATAAGCCAGAAATAGCTCAGAATAAACTAGTAGAGCTTACTATAAAAGTAGAAGAAGAATGCCCTGTGGGTAAATACTTTGGGATAGGTGGTTTGGGGGAAGGAATAGTTTGGGAATATATAGATGATACCAAAAGATATATCTTTAAGGTGAAAGGTGAGAAGCATCAGAATAGTAAAGTTAAGAAACTTGCCTCTATCGACACCGAAGAGGTAGAAAATGTAAAAGAGTTTGTTGAATATGCTGTAACTGAAAATAGGATGCAGCAAGGCATCGACAAAATGAAAGAACTTGGGAATCCTCTGGATAAATCTACCACCGGAGAATACATAAGGTGGGTATATAGTGATGTAATGAAGGAAGAACAGGATACCATTATTAAAAATGGTATAGATCCTAAAAAGATGGGATCGTTTATATCCAATAAAGCTAGAATATTTTGGATGAGCTATTTGGATAATAACTTATAAAATAAAAAGTAAACCGGACCTGACGAAGAAACAAGACCCAGCCAGCAATCGCTCAACCACCTGTGGTTACTCGCGGGGTGGCAGGAAATTGTAACCTTTAAATGAAAAGATGGTGTTGAATGTGGGCTGGGTTCGGTTTACTGTTTATCTATCGGCAATTAGCGTAGTCTGGTAACGCACTTGCTTTGGGAGCAAGGGATCACTGGTTCAAATCCAGTATTGCCGACCAATTTTTTTGTTGGGGATAAATTGACTATGGTATTTGGAATAACTTTTAACAAAAGTAGAGAATCATATTTTTATATCTCTCTGGACTTGTTTTTCAAACTGAGATTAAGAATGATCTTTGGAAATCATAAACTATATATCAGCGCCTGGATTTTCACACTATGTATCGATCCCTTATATAAAGATAGAAGGATATTCAGTGATGATCCTTGGAATCCGAGGGTGGGTTATGTATGGAAAAAGAATATTATAGATATTTAGAGGTAGCTATTGAGTAGTAATTTTTTATGATTTGTTGGGTATAGGTATAATATTAATCTAATCAAGGAGAATGGTATGAGTAAGTTTCTGATGTTGATTGCGTTAGGTTTTTCTTTCTTATTTGCTGGAGGAAATATTTCTCCTATTACTACTACCCACCGGGTAGTTATTGATAAGGATTCGAAGTATGTGGGTACTGTAATGGAGAGTTCGACATACACTTTTTATATAACCAATGATACGTCTGATTCTTGGTACTTTTTACATCAAACGCCTGAAATAGCGAGTAAATATTATTTAGTGCAAAGTACTTTAAAAATGGTTCCCGATTCAGGATTTATGGAAGTTTTAGCTAAATCCGATGCTGGTAATTTATACGCATTTTTATTCAATTTTACAAGCAAGCTTGTCAGAGCTACAAAGTTAAACATTGTAAGTCAAGAGCCCTTTAAATTAGATACCGATTTTACTGTAATATGGATAACTAAGTAAAGGAACTTAATTTTCTGACTTAGAAATAATTATTATTAGTGCAAATATAGCTTTAGTTAGATCGTGGTGTTAAAATAATTGGATACTTAAAAATGTATAGAGGAAATTGTGTAAATATATTTTAGTTCCTTCAAAAACAGACTAAGGAGTAGGTATGCTGTAGGTTCTTAATTTCCCATAGGTTTTCAAGCCCCCTTAAAAGTTATTGCCTTTCTATTATTCTATAAGAAGACAATAACAACTAAATTTAAGGAGATTGAAATGAAACCATTAAGTGAATTAAAGAATGAATTGAAAGCGTTATCTGTAACGATTAGAGAACTTAAGTCTCACAGACCTCAGGGTAATAGAGGTACCTGGAAAATAGAAGACCTGGATAATGAAATTGGGCGTACAAGTTGGATAACCAGACATAAGCATATAGCTTACTGTCTAATGAGAGGTAGAAGTTATGATAAAATTGAAAGATATACAAGGGAAGGTAACTATCCTAATTTCAAACTTGTTCAGGAGATCCAAAATGAGTACGCGAACACCGCGAATGTATGTCCTTGTCCGTAAGGACCTGGCAGAAACTTATCGCTGTGTCCAAGGGTGTCATGCGGTTTCTCAGTTTGCCTTAGAACACTCTGGTCTTTTCAGTATTTGGGGCAATCAGACGATTGTATTTCTGGGAGTCAGTAATCTACTGGCTCTCAGAGCCTGGAACGAAAAGCTTACCACAGTAGGCAAGTATTTTTCTGTATTCCGTGAACCAGACTTAGATGGTCAAGAGACAGCGATAGCATGTTTCGATTTAGGAGTTATATTCAAAGATCTACATTTAGTATAACAAAAGGAGATGGTATGGTTAGCAAGCTATATCAATTCGTATCACCAGAAAGTTCAGAGCATACATATCTTGTAAAAACTTCGTATGACCTGAAAATGGCTCAGAAGATGTTTTACGAGTGGCAGAGAGATCATATTCAGAAGGAAGACCAGTGGACTATTGAAGTTATTCAGGACCCTAAGAACTGGATAACCAACGTAACTGGTATCTATGTGATAGAGTGATTATGTGCCCTTATAGTTTAGTGGTAAAACAACTGTCTCTAAAACAGGAGTCATTGGTTCGAGACCAATTAGGGGCATAACTTATTAATATAGAACTCTCAATAAGAAGTTTATTATTATATAGTTTTAAGGATTAGCTAAGAGTAATAAACAGACATATAGTGGGACATAGCTCAATTGGTAGAGCACCAGACTCTGACTCTGGGTGTTCGGGGTTCAAGTCCCTGTGTCCCAGCCATTTTACACTTTAAACTCATACTTCCAAAAAGTATATTATTTTTATGATGGAAGATTTAACTTTAACTTTAACCCAGACTGCTTCAACCTATCTATGGAAAGCTGACGACCCATGGGTAGATATAGATATAGATATGTGCTTGGGGAAGCTAGTACAGCGTATGCAATATTTAGGTTTAAGAATAGATATCTCTAAATTAGAGGTTTTTAATGTTCGACTATAATAAGTCTTTATAGGCTACACATAGATAGGAACAATATGAGAATCTATGTAATAACTACAATAAGTTGTTTCGATACTCCCTTATTAGATATGTTTTTACAGCACTATGAAAAGTTTAGACCTAAAAAGATACTTATTGTAGTGAATGCATCAAAGGACTCTGAGACCTACAATACTGTAAAAGAAAAAGTTAAAAAGTATAGAAATCTGTGTGTCCTCCAAGAATGGCCAGGAGAATTTTCTGAGGACGAAAAGGTAGCTCAGGAAAAACTTATAAGTAGCCATTACCGTAAAGATAGCGACTGGGCTATATATGCGGATATAGATGAATTTCAATTTTATCCTAAAGATATTAGGTCATCCATTAAAAACGCAAAACGCCTTGGATTTGATTACCTTGAGGGCAGGCTGATAGATAGAATATGTATTACTGGTGAATTAACGCCTATAATCAAAGATATACCTTTGGAAGTCCAGTACCCAATAGGTGGATATATAACAAAAGAAATATTAAAAGGTTGGGATAAAAAGATAGTATGCGCTAAGATGAGTAGAGATATTGGGGGAGGTCGTCACGTATTTATAAATAGAGGTGGAGTCTATTTTAAAGGTTGCAACACAGAACCCTACTTTGAGGAGCTATCCCCTCATTCTTTTGGTATAGAAATTCATCATTTTAAATGGAATGAGTTAACTATCAAAAAGCTAGAAAAAGAATTAACCTTCAACCATAAATCTTTGGAAGCCTGGAAACTTGAACATAAAAGATTTCTTGAGCATATAAAATTGTATAATAAGATTAATATATACGAACCTTCTTTAAAGCTCAAATACTATGGGTTAAAAATAGGTATTTGATTAAGGGAATCTAACAGATATCTTAACTATTATGTCTTGTTATTCAGCTAAAATTTATGGTAGAAGAAGTCATATGACTAAGAAGAATAAAGAAAATGAAGATAAATAGAGCATATAAAGTAGAACTTAATCCTAATAATAAACAACGTACTCTTTTAGAAAAGAGTGTTGGATGTGCTCGTTTTGCTTATAATTGGGGATTAAATGAACGTATAGAACTTTATAAGTCAGAAAAGAAAACCTTAACTGCTATAGATCAACATAAAATTTTATGTAGTAAGAAGAAAACTGATTATCATTGGATGTATGATATATCCAAAATGGCTCCTCAAGAAGCATTAAGGGATTTAGATACAGCTTTCAAAAACTTTTTTAGAGGTTTGAAACAAGGTAAAAAAGTAGGTTTCCCTAAGTTCAAGTCAAAACATAAAGACAAAGATTCTTTTAGGATTTCCTTTGGGTTCTATATAACTAATTCAACAATCAATATTCCTAAAGTCGGTTATGTAAAACTTAAAGAAAAAGGTTATATAACAACTAAAGATGTTAAAATAAACTCTATGACAGTCTCCAAAGAAGCTGATAGATGGTATATATCTGTTCAAGTAGAACAAGATATACCAGAACCAGTAAACCAAATAGAATCTGTTTTAGGTGTTGATGTAGGCATTAAAACATTAGCTACATGTTCTAATTGTCAAATATTTGAAAATCCTAAGTATCTTAAAAAATCAAAGAAAAAGTTAGCTCATGCTCAAAAGGATTTAGCTCGTAAAAAGTTTGATAAAGAAACTAAAAGATCAAGTAATAATAGATTAAAGAGTAAATTAAAAGTACAAAAGATATATAAAAGAATTAGTAGTCAAAGAAAAGATACTCTTCATAAGATGACAAGTATTTTGGCGAAAACCAAACCAAGATACATCGTTTTAGAAGATTTAAACGTCTCTGGTATGATGAAAAATCATAAACTTGCAGGTGCTATAGGAGATGCTTCTTTTAATGAAATTAAAAGGCAACTAACCTATAAGACCTCTTGGTATGGAGGTTCCATAATTAAAGTAGATAGGTTCTTTCCTTCAAGTAAGACGTGTTCTGTTTGTGGTTGTTTGAAAGAAGACCTTACTTTAGAAGATAGGATTTATATATGTGATTGTGGAAATGTCATAGATAGAGACTTAAATGCATCTATTAATCTTGAAAAGTATGTATTAATTAAACTTAAAAATACCGATAGTTCGTCGGGAATTAAAGCCTGTGGAGAAAGTATAAGACTTCAAGATGCTTGTATAGGTCAAGAAGCTGTTTCTATGAAGCAGGAAGAAAACATGAGTCTTGCAAAGATTTTATAAGTTTTTCAGAACGGAGATGATAGTGACTAATATAAACAACGAACCTTTCAAAATAAATAACAACTATACTAGCCGATATGTTCGTTTATTAGAAGAAAAAGATACTTCTTTTGAGGGCTTCTTCAAAAAAAGGCAACTACGTTCATGATATGGCAAGCTGATGATCCTTGGGGTAGACCGATTGGATTTGTTATTAGAGATAACATAGGTATTGGTATAGTTAATCCCTTAGCTATTATAAAAACAATAAGGTTATAATATTAGAAACCATATAATTTTTATGCTGATAGTAATAAAGGGCATACGAAATACTATTAAAAAGGAGACCGACAAATGACTAAAAATTTTCAATTATGAGCGCAAGATAACACCTCTAAACCACAATCAAGGAGCCAACAATGAAAAATGTGCTTATCTTTTTATGCCTGTTACCAGTAATGAGCTATTCGATTGCCTACGATTTATGGCAAGGAAATGATCCCTTTCATCGACCTTACCCAACTACAGCATATTGGGGATCGGGTGATGTTAATCAAGATGGGTCAGTTAATCAGTTAGACATTGATTCCGCCGTATCATTAATTAATCTTGGGATGTTTAATCGGTTTGGTGATGTAGATGCTGATAACTATCTTACCTCAACCGATATTCAAATACTACAATCAGGTAATTTACCAGGAGATTGGGATAATTTAACCAAGGCGCAAAAGATATCTTGGGTCAGTAAATGTCTATCCCTTACACAGTATCACCCTTATCTTCCTTATTATGTTTGTGGGAATTTTGCTATTCAGTTTTATGTCAATTTTACCGGATACTATAATGACCTATCAGAGCCATATTACGGAACAAATCGATTTAATTTACCTGTTTATCCCGTGTCTTTGGCTTCACAAGGATTTTATCATAGTATAAATGCCATTCTTGTTGGGGACGACCCTACGCTCGTAAATAATTGGATTTTTATTGAGCCCCAATCGAATAGTATTATCATCATAGGTATGCATTGGTCTATACCTTGTAATTCCACTCTAATGCTATCAAACATAGGCAGAATTATATTTGGTGGGTATGCCACAAACCAAGCAGGCCCCCTTGTAACATTTGCAGTAAATAATTGTGTTCCATCCATTCAATCAATTGAAAGGCTGGACTTAATTAAACCTCCCACCCCAACTACCCCTGTTTGTAATTTTACCAATACCTATGATCCTTCTGTAACTAATCGAACAGACTTAACATTCTACTCCTACCGAGGGAAGTCAGTAGATGGGTACAATTCTTTATGGTATGGTCCGTTATGCTACGATTCAGGTAAGGCTAGTACTTTTTTACATTCAATAAAAGTGGCATCGACTGTTTATGTGCTCTGGAAAACTGATGCACCTCCTAACATACAGTTATATTTAACTACTATTGATTCTCTTTCTTTAACTGTGACTAACCGACTTCTTGTCTATGAATATAACACCCCAAATACTTCCATAAAACAAGGTCAAGTTATTTTGACCTCGGGTATTCCACATGTTTTTTGGGCATCTCAGTCACAAGTAGGAGTTAAAATACAGACTACGTTTTACAAGAATGGTGTATTTAGCCCAGTCTTAGAATTACAGCAAGCGGGTGACAACATTACATTAGATCCTGCATACGATAATATTCGAAAAACTAATCAATACATTTTCAGTGTATGCCAAACTCCTGCAACAAAGAGTCTGATGTTGGTGTATATAAACCAAGATTGCAGTGAGTGGAAGCAACCTATTAGATATCGAATATTTAATGGTACTTCGTGGGGAGCAGTGACAACCCTAGATGCTAATACTCGGGTAATGGGTGTAAGCGTTAATCGGGTATCTGATACCCTTCATCTTTTATATTGGACTGGTAAGGAAAATATGGGTGTGGGTGACGAGCGTGGGTACTTAGTGCATAGAAAATATGTAAATAATTCCTGGAAATCCTTTCGGGATACTATCGATACAGAATCATGCTCTATTAATGCGATTAATAATTTTGGTGTATCCCTTAATGCTACTTGGGAAAAGATGAACCCAGATTCTAGCATCAGTATTAAATTCGGATACTATAAAACAAGTGGCTGGGTTACCCAAACATTAGGTACGTCCCCAGGTTTTGCTTATCAGTACCCTAAAGTTGGTAGGTACTCTGATTATGCTAAAGTAGTTTGGACGGAAAATCTAAATAATCGATTTACTGTTAAAGAATCAATTGTCTATTTACCGTAACAAAATGGGTAGCTGGCATCTGCTAGCTACCTTGGTTAACCTCCAGGAGTATGTATGCGACCGACATGGCATGAATATTTCTTTTCCGTAATGCGAGCAATATCTGATAGGTCATCATGTGATCGAGGGAAAGTAGGATGTGTAATCATTCGGGATAATCGTATTTTAGTAACGGGATATGCTGGTGCTCCTCCTGGATTAAGTCATTGCGATGAGGTAGGTCATCGATATGAAGGTAGATTTCACGGCGACCTTACACCTTTAACTAAGCAAAAAGTTTCTTTGCGGCTAGAGCCGGATGAATATACTGTGCATTGTATCCGAACAATTCATGCAGAACAGAACGCAATATTACAAGCAGCCAAACTTGGTATTAGCTTAGCAGGCAGTACATTATATTGCAGCATGACACCTTGTCGGGTATGCACAATGTTTATTATCTCTGTTGGTATAGTTGCAGTACATTGTGAATCGAAATACCAATGCGCACAAGAAAGCGAAGAAATGCTCAAACAAGCAGGTATTCCTGTTACTTACGTGTCTGAAAATGTAAATAGTTATAAATAAGGAGATCGTATGCTGAGTTTTTCGTATCCATTGGTAGTAAGCTTAGGTATTATTAGTATTCTTGTCTGTATAGTCTATATCAAAATCAAAATATCCAAACCTAATATTCGAGTAGCTCCCTTACAGTATCCAATAGGAACCGCTGTTAAAATTATCCAGCCTATAGCATGCATCGTTAATGGTGTACCTGCAAACGCACCTTTATGGGAACGGGGAAGAATTGTAGAGCATTTTGCAGATAGACTCATCGGTATTTGTTTGGATATCTCCCCTTCAGATATTCATTGGTTTTCTATAAGGGATTTTGAACAATGTATTGTTCCTATCAAAGAATCCGAAACTATTGCGTTGCAAACAGCTACCTTAGATAAAGCAGAAGAATGGTTAACATCAGGTTCAATAAATACAGCAATCTTCTTACACTGTCCTAGTGATGTGCTGGATACCATAAAATCGATAACAAAAGATTGTAAAACTGCTATTTTTCTAACAAAATAATTCGAAGGTATCATATGATCAGATCCATTATCTCAGTTATTCGATTGATAATACTAAAACGAAAACTACGAAAATATCGGGAAATGCAGCAACGGCTGCGGGAGCTTGAGCAATGAAAAATCGATTCGGTGTCGATGTCGCCTACTTTACAAAAGAATTAACTCGATTGCAAGAATCTTTACCAAATCGAACACCCGATGAATTGTATCGATATCTAATCGCGTTAGCTAGTGTTGCTAAGCCGGATAATTGTAAAGATAATAAAGAGGATGTATGAAAACAAATTTGTGGTTTGCTGATGATCCCTGGGCTATGCCAGACTTTTCAAAGTTGGCACAAGCAATGGTAGCCCCTCTCATGAATCGTATGGACTATAGTTCCATAGCCAGAAAATGTTTTTTAGTGCAACAGTTGCCTGAAGGAATGATACCTATGTATAATAAAGATAATACTACTAGGAGTCATATATCAAAACAATAGATGAACTATTAGCGAATAAAGTATGGTTAGCAGATGACCCCTGGTGTAGTGATCATGGTTTTATACGAGATAAAGTTCCTTTATTTATTATAGGTGATGTAGTGTGTACCTATGCGTATAGAACATAGTAGTATATTCTCATTAGAGTTAAAGTATAAATGAAAGATAATAAAGTCTGGGAAGTAGATGACCCTTGGTTTGATGGGATATATGATTTATTTGGTAATAGGCTGTATAGATTTAAACCTCCTTTGTTTGAAATCTGTAAAAATCCAATGATCCCTTTGACTCAGGTTAAGGAAAGACGTTTTGACTTTATCCAGCGCTCTTATAATCTTTGTAGAACTAATTTGTAAAAAAGTATATTATCTGATGATGTGAGGGAAGCAGACGACCCCTGGCGTGACGTGATTAAAATAAGTTCTCCTTATCCTATGATACTTAAGGCGGTATATAAAAATGGCGACGTTTTTAACTGGTGACACTCACGGTGACACCGACATACATAAGCTATCAGCAAAGAGGTGGCCTGAAGGAGTAAAGCTCACCAAGAATGATTATCTAATCATTCTCGGTGACTTTGGGCTGGTGTGGGATAATACCCCTAGCCCTACAGAGAGTTATTGGACTTGGTGGCTATCTAATAAACCTTTTACAACATTATTTGTTTGTGGTAACCATGAGAACCATCCCAGACTATATGCCCTCGAACAAATAGATATGTTTGGGAGTAAAGTAGGTAAGGTCTCAGATAGTATCTTTCACCTTAAAAGAGGGCACATCTATACCATAGAGGGTAAAAAATTCTTTGTTATGGGTGGCGCGCAAAGTATAGATAAAGCTACAAGGACAGAAGGAAAGTCATGGTGGCCTGAAGAAATACCAAGTTGGTCTGAGATGGATTTAGGGCTACAGAATCTGGAGCAGCACCAATATTCTGTAGATTATATTTTGGCTCATACCGCTCCATCAAGTATAGCCGAAACATACCTGAAGTCTATAGGATTATGTCGTGAAATTGGTAGGGTTGATCCTACCGAGAAATATTTAGAACATGTCTGTCAAAACACTACATTCAATAGCCTGTGGTGTGGGCATTGGCACGATAATATAGATTTTGGAAAATACCACATGTTATATGAAAATATAGTTAAACTTTAATAACCTATTAATAACATCTACTTGATGTAATGGAGATGTAAGATGAAACTTAACAGGACTCAAATATGTCTATCAGATAAAGAGCAAGAGTTTCTTAAAAACAAATCTGAAGAGATGGGAATCTCTAAAGCAGAATTTTTAAGAAGGATAATTGATAGCTATATAGAGGAAGAAAATAGAGGGAAAGATGAGCAAAGAAGCACAATCAGAAAAATTGGAACGTTGGAAAAATAAGTGGAATCAGGGGGCAAGAAGATATAACGTTAATCAAGATTTTTTTAAAATTTGGACTAAAGATATGGCCTATGTTTTAGGATTTTGGTGGGCCGATGGATTTATAGATAAAGAATGCTTTGGAATAAGCCAGCATAAAAATGACAAATATATATTAGAAAATATTTTAAAAGTTATGGAATCTAATCATCCTATAAAGAAAACTTGTAAAAATAATTATTTTATATGTATTTACTCAAAAGAAATAATTGAAGATATAAAAAATCTTGGAGGAAAAGAAAGAAAAAGTTTAGATATTGGATTTCCAACAGTCCCTCAGGAATATTTACCAGACTTTATTAGAGGGTACTTTGACGGAGATGGGAGCGTGAGCATTCTAAAAGATAATAATAATCTTGAAACAGATTTCACTTCAGGGAGCAAAGAGTTAGCATATAAATTATTAGAAGCAATAGAAAGTAGCATAAAAGGTATACACGGTATTATTTACATAAAAGTTAGAAAAAAGGGTGAAAAGTTATTTGACTATACAAGACCTAAAGACAGCATTTATTATAGCACAAGGTTTTCTAACAATAATTCAATACTATTAAGAGATTTCATGTATAGAGATAGTAGCTTAAAATTGTTAAGAAAATATAATAAATTTTATAAAATAAAAGGTATAATAGTCTTAAAAACAGGTTTTATGCCCTATTCAGAAGCTAAAGAATATATTAAAAAATTTAATATACAAAGTAAAACCGAATGGGAATGTTTTTGTAAAAGTGGTAGTAGACCAATCACTATACCTTCTTTTCCTAGCCGTACATATCTAAATAAAGGTTGGATATCGTGGAAAGAATGGTTGGGATACGAAAAAGAAAGAGTGAAAGGCGGTATATCATGCTGGGTGCCTGCATAGGTGACGTGATCGGGAGTGCATATGAATGGAAGAAAACAGAAGTATATGATTTTGAATTGTTTGCAGATGGGACTGATTACACGGATGACTCTGTAATGTCTTTCGCTACCTGCTCAGCCATCCTAACGGGGAAGAGCTATGGTGAGTGTTACAAAGACTTCGGTAATAGATACCCAGGTCGGGGATATGGCGGGATGTTTCAAGATTGGTTAGATTCTTCTTCTAATGCCCCTTTTAATAGTTTTGGCAATGGTTCTGCCATGAGGGTAAGTCCTATAGGGTATGCTTTTGATAACCCTAGGAAGGTCTTAGAAGAGGCTAAAAAAAGCGCAGAGTGTACTCATAGTCATCCAGAAGGTATCAAAGGTGCTCAAGCTACAGCTTTAGCAGTTTATATGGCACGCATTGGGAAATCCAAAGAAGAGATTAAGAGAGTCATATCAAAAAGTTTTGGATATGACCTTAATCGTACTCTGGTAGATATCGCACCGACCTACAAATTCGATGCGACGTGTCAGGGGTCAGTACCTGAATCTATCATTTGTTTTCTTGAGTCCGATTCCTTTATAGACGCGATCAAAAAAGCTATAAGACTTAATGGCGATGCGGATACTATGGCATGTATTGCCGGAGGTATAGCTCAGGCTTTCTATAAAGAAATCCCTAAAGATATTGCTCAAAAAACTGTAGAATTACTACCGGAAGAGTTTCATAATATCACCAGAGATTTCTACAAAACCTATAAAGTGAAAGTAAAAACAGTATGATAAGGCATATACGTGTTTTTCCGAGGAAAGTTATTACGGATGTGATAACGAATCAGGAGACTATATCATCTCTAAGTTGGGCGCTCATCTCTATATATAGCACCCCTGCAGAGAAACTAATTACAGATGATAAAGTAGAACTCATGCATAGGATGAATTGCAAAAGCATTTTAAATCTTTGTTTTGGTGATATATCTAAAGAACAGTTTGAAAGAATAAAATCTATTACCCCAAAAAAATTAGATTCTGGGTTACGTTTGTTTGATGAAACAGATGCTCATAAGATACTAGATTTCGTAAAGTTACTTAATGATGAACATGTAGGTGTACTAGTAGTACATTGTGACGCAGGTACTTCAAGAAGTGGTGCCGTTGGTTTATTCATAAATAGACTTTTAGGATTAGACGAAAAAGAGTTTAGAAAAGTAAATAGATATATTAATCCTAACAGCTATATTTATGATATACTTGCATATATCTCTGGTATAAATAAAGACTATGAAAAATGTTGGCAATAAGATATTAGAGATGATAATGGTAGAATTAGACTAATACTATAATTATCTACTTATACAGATAATTTTTAAGTATACTATGTAAGGATACCAAGATGGATAAATTGAAACAAGAGTTAATTGAAAGGGCTTTAAAAAAGCATCAGAAGATAAAACCTTGTGGAAATAAGGCATCTCTTTTAGATTGTTTTACGGAGCATCATGGCAAACTCATTTTTTGGTACAATACTGAAGAGGATAGTACCTACGTTTTAATTGAGCCTATTAACAAGCCTCAACCTTTAGTTTAATAAGACCTATCTAATAATTTGTTCTCTGATGAAATATAAGGTCAAGATACTCCATATGAGGATGTTAATAAAGTTTTAGATATAGCAAAATAAATTGAATCATATAATCTTTTAATATATATTATATAAGTGATTGTATTGAATTTTTGTTTAGTAAAGGAGTATAATTATGGCAGCAGATAAATCAGTAGATGTAGTCTTTGCTGGTATGGCAAGTTTTACGCAGAATAATACAGGACGGGGGACAACTAGTCCAAGAGATCAAAAGATGGGTAATACTAGCGGTAACGTTGTAGACAACTCTCAGAACTACAATCCAGTTGTGCAGGGTGATAGCACTCACGCCCCGATTAAGCCTACTCAGCACCAGGGGACAGGTGGTGGTGGGTACCTGAGGAGTATGTCTATGCCTAAGTCTCTTTCAGATACTTTGATGTATTCTTAAAATTTATTTGATCTTTGTATTACAAAGTGGTATATTAAAGACAGAACAAAAACTTTTTCAAGGAAAACTATTTTCAATGTGTACCTCTACTTTCAGCATTATCATCAACAGCGATACTATCAGTTTTGATAGTATGTTTGATAGTATTGTATAGGTCCGGGTAAACAAGTAGCTTATAAAAGCCCCCGGACTGAGAAGTTCGGGGGCTTTTTTATTTTAATATAGCCTATCTGATGTAAGAGAATTACAAAGGCAAATTATATGCCGCTTGAGCAAGTCCGGTGATTGCGTTAGCCTGAAGAGCTAAAGAATTCGGTTCAACTCCGAAAGGCGGCACCATATTTTTCTTAGGAGTATATAGTGGACATATCAGAGTTTAAAGATCCTAAGCCAGAGATTTTAGAGTTTATAGAGAAACATAAAGGAGAACTACTTATAGACTTCCACGAAGTTGTGAGATTAGTAGGATTCGATGAAGACGAGGATGGCTATTACTATGTACTTCATTCTCTGAAAATCGGAAAATACTTAGAAAGCTGCGTAGGTTCTTTATGCCTTTTGAAGGGATTCCTACCAGACAAAGAGTATGATGAATTAGTTCGTGTCTTTGATTTGAATATAGGATTTGTATTACAGAAGCAGAAGATAGAATACTTAGATACAGCTTTGGAGAATCTAAAGAAACAAGGTCTTAAAGTAGGGTATGTATTTTTGGACCCCTTAATAGGAACTGTAGATAGTACAGTATTCGATAGTTACAAAGAGGCTGAGCGTATACTTAGGGGCAATAAGGATAGGAACGTAAGAATAGTACCTATCATAGATTATGAAGGTGAGGATTAATTAAATATTAGGGGACGTAGCTTAATCGGGAAAGCATTGGCTTGTCAAGCCAAAGAGAGCGGGATCGTAACCCGTCGTCCCCGCCATAAACATACAGTGAGATTGAGGAGTGGCCCCTCAACAGGCTCATATCCTGTTTAGATCAGTTCGATTCTGATTCTCACTATTTTAAATACATCGCGGGTGGGAGGTCGGCATCTCACCGAGTCTCATAAACTTGGTTAAGTTGGTTCAACTCCAACATTCCGCTACCAACCTAATAGCTTATAGGGAGTATAGCTCAGATGGTTAGAGCGTTCGGCTGATAACCGAAAGGTCTCACGTTCAATTCGTGATACTCCCACCATTTTCGATTATGGACAAAAGAAACATAAAGAAAAAATAATGGAAGGTTGGCAGAGCGGCCTATTGCAACGGTTTGCTAAACCGTCAGGGAGTTTAAATACCTTCACAGGTTCAAATCCTGTACCTTCCGTTTTATATTTAAAACTTCCTTCCTAATTAGTATATTATTGCTATGATTTACACTATCGGTCACACTACAAACTATGAAACCTACTTTAAAGAGCAAGGCACACCAAAGAAAAAGGGGCGCATGACGCATGAAAGATTATGCTGGAGGGACAGTGTGGGACAACTATGAGGAAGCAAAGCGAAACTGCCCTAGCGATTATTCTGTATATGGCGTAAATGCTGATTGGAACTTAGATACAGCAAAGTCTAATGACGGTTCTTATCACGACCTATTAAAAGATCGTGATTTGATAAAAGTAGATACGCTATGTGGTAAGATATGGTACTCAGATGACCCTTGGGTTATAAACGACATTATGGAAGCTTTTGATCGTATTACTAATTTTCCTTTAGTACCTAATACTATATATTTAGATGAAGAAACATATAATGATATAAAGGCTTTTGCTAATGAAACTACAGGATTCTGACGATTCTTTGATATCAGAGGAGCTAAAGAAGAGAAGGTACTATAGAAAAATGTATAGCTCAGTAGATCCTGCGGTAGCAAAAGTTATAGATCTATTAGGTAGTACTAAAGTTATCTGGATTTCTGACGATCCTTGGATAACTGAAGAAGCTATGTTAGCTATGTACTTTGAGACTTCAGGAGGCTGAGCAAAGATGTGGAGGAAAGGATTATGACCACGAGGGAAGAAGAATTAGATGAGCACTTTCTAAGGTGTAATTTCAAGGTAGAAGATCCTTACGATTGTATGTGCAAGGAAGCAGTAATTGGGGAGCCGATATGGGCTTCTCCAACAGGAGAGGATGAGTTCGAATATTATTGTGCTTCATGTGCCTATGATAAACTTCATCAATATGATGGTAGAGATTGGGATAAAGAAGCAGAAGAGTTTGAAAAAAAGTTATGTGCCTCCCAGCAAGATTGCCCTCCTAAATTTCGTATCCCTAACTAAGACTTTTGGAAACTTATTTAATTTGAGTTTTCCAAATAGTATATTAGTTTTATGAGTTCTATTAAGTTATCTAAACCAACCTTATGTGTTTATAATCACGATATTTGGTTTTCTGATGATCCTTGGGGATGGTTTAAGCCAATTATTGTTCCTCCTATGCCTTCGATGGAAGAAATAAATGTTACTATGGAGGAGTTAAGGAAAGATCCCTTAATATTAGAGAGTAAGTATGGATCAAGTGTGGTTAGCAGATGACCCCTGGTTGATTATAAGAGTAGATTGTGGCACAGGTGTGGCACAGGTCCCTCATTTTTCGAAGTATCATGGGTTCAGCACCTTTCCGATGACTGTCAATTTATCGACCCCGTGGTACTCTGACGATCCTTGGTTCTTGGTAGATTTTAGATACTTTCATGGGGGGCATACAAGTACTTTTGAGATGTCAGTATCAAATCAAGAAGCCAAAAAGTTAGTAGAGGCTTTAGGAGGCTGGAGAGATGCTTCAAGAAACCTGGGACAGCGATGATCCTTGGGGGGATAGGAAAGATTTTGAATAGGATAATAGATTCCTATGATATAAAAAAACAATAGAAGAATTAATGGAACACTACGAAAATATCCATCATATAGGAGATTACGAATGGTCTATGTAGATACTGAAGGTAGGCAATTAGTTATAATGGATCGAGAGAGTGCTCGTTCCTGGCGTTCAGATGATCCTTGGTATGTACCACCTTTTAACGCTATTTATGGATCACCGATCATTGGGAAATCCTTTCTATATCTGGAGTATTTAAAATCTTTAGAGGATAAAAAATTACATGAACAAAGTAATGATAAAAGACTTTTTTGAAACTCCGAGAAGTAATCTGTGGTTAGCAGATGACCCCTGGGAAAAACCTATTATCCGTTTTTTATCAAGTGGTGTACAACCTGTATATCAAACTCATTATCTAAGAAAATCATTTAACTGTAGGAGCATAGGATGTCTAGTATACGACCAAAATGGGTCATCGAAGATTTCGAACCGGACAACAAATTCGGTCCTCTTGCCGATGAATGTAGACGGCAAGGATGTGATGTTGAAGTTATCACCTACACTCCATTCCAGGCTGGCTCCTATGATATATTCGGGGGAAACGATTGCGTTCTCTTCCAAGGATCAATCAATCTTGCACAGCAGCTTCAGCGTGAAAAACAATGGATTCCTGGACCCTGGCTCACAGCAAAAAACTATGAATGTACCAGATACTATGCTCACTTCGGGAAATATCTCTTCAACTGGGAGTATGTCATGCTCCCAAGAGCCGATGTTCTAAGAAGACTTGATTGGCTTTATGACAAATGTTTCGTTCGTGAAGAGCTTTTCTTTAGACCGAGTTCAGGACTAAAACCATGGACAGCTGGAGTATATAGCAAATATAATGTGCCTTCCTTGTGGCGTTGGGTAGAAGAGTTCTCTGATCCCGACAGTATGGTTATTATCTCTACTCCTAAGATTATCGATGGGGAATGGAGATTCGTCTGCGCTGAAGGTAAAGTAATAACTGGGTGTCAGTATGAAAGGGATGGAAAACTATCTTTTCAAGAAGGCTATGATCCTAAAGCTAAAGAGCTTGCTGATGTAATAGCTGCGGAAGAGTACAAACCTGATCCTATGTACATAGTTGATATATGCCTCAGCAGGGGTAGCTACTACCTCATGGAGATTAATAGTTTTAGCTGTGGTGGGCTCTATGCACTTGATTTGGTACCTATAGTAGAAACAGCTAATAGGTTAGCCATTAAAGAATGGGAGGATTATCAAAAATGAGTGACATATTAAATTTAGATGGGATATTAGCTATGGATAATGCTAAAGAAGAAAATCATCCCAGTTATGAAGACCCTTTTGTTGTGTTCGGGTGCAACGGAGAATGTGAGTGCTTTCTACTTGATATCTTAAATAAAGACCAAGTAGATATGTCTTTTTGGAAGGATGAGTTGATATACTTTTTTGAATATGACGACTTCAAATTTGAGCATGGGATCTATAAGTGTAAAATATACTGCAGAAGTTGGTTGAGTCATAGTTATGAAGGTTCTGAATGGGAATATGAGACAGAGTTCTTAGGAGAGCCCGAAAAAATATTTAGCTGGAAAGTGTAGGGGAAAAAAGATGATTAACTTCGAAACTGGAGACTCTCTTGCGGGCTTTCAGCAGGAATTATTTGAAAATAAAGTTTTGAAAGGGAAACCTTTCGAAAAATCTGAGATTAGAAGATTAAAAGATAATCTTTGGGTTAAGTTAGCCAGTAGGTTAGTCCCAGGTAATCTAGTTATTCGACACTATGTTCTTATCGATTATAGTAATAATTACTATAAATATACTGATAAAATTCTTTCTTTGATAAAGAAGTTATGTTGGTACACAAATAGTAGAAAACATCTTCTTTGGGCTGAAGGATATAGTTACTGGTTATATACTAAACCCTTTTTACAATACTATGCTATTAAAGCTAATTGTGTCCATAGCAATATAACATTAATATCTCCATTTGAATACTTCATATCGGAGATAGATCAAGGATTTGCAGATACAGCCTATTATAGAAAAGATATTTTATATCCTGCTCCTTTTGGGGATTTAAGAGATACCCCATTAGAGCAACACTTACAAAGTCAGACTCCTGATATTAATGCAGAGATAGTCCCTTTGTATAAATACAATCAGAAATATACCATTCATGGAAGTCCCATTGGTTTTAACACTCACATACCAAAAGATTCATATAGGATAGATGCAGCTTCTGGTATACCAATTGATCCTGACAAAAGTGTACCTTTCAAATTCTATGAAGGATATAGTTTAAAGTACAAAAATAAGTGGCAAGAATTATTGGATACTTTTAGTTTCAAAAGAATGAAATCTATTTAAGGAGGATCGTATGGGGTGCTGGAATGAAACTTGTGCTCTTACTCATCTACCAATTACTTATGGTGATAGAGCCGTATACTTACCTATTGCAGAAGTAGCTCACTATGGCAATTACAAAATTCCAATATGTTATTACTACCCTAGTGATATGTTCCAGGTCTCAGGGCTTCCCATTCGAGGAACCTATAATGACTATGGCACCCTGGAAAAAGTTGATGATACTTCAAGTATGGCCCTGACTGTTAAGTGCTTTCAAAAGCTATTAGAAGATAAAAAGCTTACTATAGAAGATTGGAAGGACAGCGATGGTCCCACTGAGATAAAAGATATATATAGTCTGCAGGAACTAATAGAGCGCGAAAGGCTTTTTTATGGTGGTAAAAGAGCCATAGGATTTATGGCTATGCACGAGGAATTTTATGATGCGATTACTGACAGGATACTGAAAAGAAAGCTGATCCCTAACAATAACACTTTTAAAAATGAAATTGAGGAGTGCCTTAAAAAGGCTAAGAAAAATAAGGATATATTAGAAGTGATCTATAAAATAGATAGGTCTGATTCAACAGAAGAAGAAATAATCAGAAAAAGGACAATGAGAAGTATAGAGATAGAATCCAAAGACAACGAGGTATTCAGCTTCTTTAACGGAGAAGCAGGAGTGAGAAATAATCAGTTCTTAGACGGGATATTGTATCTTGAAGCAGTACTGAAAGATATGAGTAATGTGGTGCTTATCAAAGATGTAATAGACCTTTTCGCTTTTAACACGGCACTTCGCCTTATGCGGGTAATGTACGCTCCTCAATGCGGTAAAGGTTCCCAGTTTGGAGAATATGATTTACACGCTATACTAGCAAAAGGTATATTAAAGAAAACTGAAGAGGTTATAAAAGAAGTGAGTGAAGATCGCGAACTGGAAGAAGACGAATATCCGACAGCGGAGGGCATTTATAACTTTTACAGCATGATGGAAAAAGATGAGTGACAAAACAATTTCTATTAAGCTTTCTGTTGATGCCAACCAAGATCGCGTTGTATTAGACTTGGATGAGCTAAAACGAGCTATCGAACAAGAGCGCGGATTTAAGCACTCGCATATTAACGTGCTACTACAACGGTCGTGTTTCGATGGACCAAACAGAATAGTTGTGAGCAACAATGAGTGAGATATATTATGGCACTTTCTATACCAGAGAGCGTATAGAGGAAATACTTACTATGTACTTACAGAGTGCTTCAGTAGCTGAGATATCTCACTATGTATGCATGAGCATAGAAGAAGTAAATGAGGTCTTGGATAATTATACTTATATTTTAGGAGATTAAAGAGATACAATGAAAGTTATAAATAAATTAGTTATGAACCTTGAGGAAGCAAAAAGAATAGTGCAAGAGGATTTTCAAAACTCCTACAAAGATCTACTTAAGAAGATTGAAAATAGTAAAATTACTGGCTCTTTTTCTACTCATATTGGTTCCTATGAGTATGATTATAAAAAGTTATCAGAGTTTCTAAATAAGGGATTCTGTACTGAAGTCTTCGAGGATTTGTTCCTATCCCTCTTTCTCCTTCATTTCTCACAAACTGTTAAATATGAAATAGACATCAGAACCTACAAAGGCAGTGATGACCATGCTTTGAAAGAAACAGTAGATCAACTCTATAAACTGTATCAAGCAGGAGATGTACTCAAAGGACATGCAAAGTCATTGCTTGAAAGTATAGGTGTTAAGGATACAAAGTTTATAGAAGATGATAAAGATTTATTAGAAGTCCTTAAGATACTGTCTCATACTAAGAGTTATGAGCTACAGCATTTTGGGGAAAATGCTTTCATAGTCTCAAAGATACCGATACAGAATAAACCCTTCCGTATGCAGACTTTGAGCTTTGATAACCGCATCATCTATACAAACTCCCCTGACAAGATCATACAGATGGCACATGTAGCAAAGCCTGGAGTTTATTTCGTAGCGAATGTCCCCTATGGAAAAATGGAAGAGCTATCCATGTATCTTCTTTTTAGAACAGAAGAAGATGGATACCTGATAGATTTTGGTAAACACAGCTATCGTGAACAGATATATCGTAATTCCTCAAAAGGAGAAGAAGGAAGAGCCAGGTGGTTGTGGATGTCCATTGAGAACATTTTTCTTCCTGCGGAAACTGTATTAGAGTTTTTCAATAAAGAGTCAGAAGATAAAGACGTGGCTGTTAAGGATAAAGAATTTCCTTTCAGAGTAATAGCGAAGTTCGATGATGAAAAAGATATAGTAAAACTATGGAGTCAGTATTTTGCTGATGAGTGTATACGACAGTTCAGAGATGATGGGGTACTTGATGAAGTATCCCCCGCAGTATCTTTGGGTTTTCTGCTGCCGCAGCTATCTGAACATGTGAATGATAATCTTCCTGCAGAGTATAAACCTCATATACCTTCAGTTCACAGTTTGGACCTATCCTGGAGTCCAAACTTTATCGATTCTTATGATAGCTATACAGAAGGGTCTGGAGCCTACTTAGCGACTCTCGTTCAAAAGCTACCCATTGAGAAGCTTGACCTTACTGTTTTCCCTGTAGAAAGTCTTTCCTCTCTAAAGCAGGCCCAAGGTCATCTGGTATATCAGAAGAGGAAACAAGAATCGAAAAATTTAGAGAAAGAGTTGTGGGAGGATTTTGGTAAGAACTTTCCGAGTGTGATAAAAAGGATAGAAGAGATTGTAAGAGATAGGGCACCAGATAAAGACAAATTCATAGTAAAAGCTTTTGAAGACCTTGCCTACCCTCTGGGAAACTATGGTGTAAAAGGTGGAGGATTTTGCGAGGATGAAAGTCCATCCAGTGAAGAAAACATTTTATTTTGGGCTACTGATAAATTTCCCAGCGGGACTAAGTGTACAAGAATAGGAAAAGTTAATGGTCTAAGTAATAGATATAATGATATACGTATAATTAACTATGCTGTAAACTATGACACATGCGGATGGTGCCCATTCAAGTCTAAGAATAAATACTATTTGCAATTTATAGATGCTATGCAGTTTATGGCTTTCTTTGGGGTATCAGATAAAGAGATACCTAAACAGATGCTACTCTATCTTAATCAGAACAGGACATTATATCATGGAAATTCTATACTTAATGATGTAGATCCTTTAAAGATGGTAGTAAACCCTTGGTGGACTGCAAAAAAACATGATCCTGAGCTTCTGAATTCAGAGGATGCCTGGAGTGGGTACAACATCCGATGTGATGATCAACCCGCAATTTTTGTGAGATTCAACACTTGTGAGAGGTGCAGGAAGAAGTTCTTGAAGATAGCTGGAAAAACAGACCACATAGTGGTAACAGAGAAGAACAGTTATACTTCTTACAAAATTTAACAAAAATTTGATATCCCTATTCCAAAAAAGTATATTACTGGGAATTAAACTAAGGAGTACTTAATGGAAATTCAAAGTCTGTCGATCTGTGTCCCTGGTAAATGTCCCAACAAATGCAAATTCTGTGTGAGTCAGATGCACGATAGTCCTTATACTAATCTTCTTACCGGACACCACCTTGAACAAGCAAGATATGAACAAGCGTATATGTACAGGTTAGCTTTTGCCCGTGACAATCATTGTAACTGTGCAATACTCACAGGAGAGGGTGAAGCCGCTTTGAATGCCGCTTTTCTTAATAAGTTTTCTCAACTGAATAATAAGCTTACATCTCCCTTCCGCTTGATAGAACTGCAAACCAGTGGTGTGGGTCTTGATGAAAAAAAGCTCATGTTTCTTAAAGATATAGGAGTTTCTACGATCAGTTTGAGTGTAGCTGACCTATTTGATAGTTACAGCAATGCCGAGATTGAGGGCACACTGCAATCGTTTAGATTCGATATGGAAGATTTATGTCGCATAATTAAGACTAACGGATTTATGCTCAGACTATCTCTGAACATGAGTAGTGTCTATGATTATGTGGGTTTCGAAGAATTCTTTAACAGGGCAAAAAGATTAGGAGCAGATCAAATAACTTTCCGATGTCTATATACTTCGGGAGATGAGACTCTTCCTCAGAATATATGGATCAATGAGCACCAGTATAAAAATAAAAAAGAATTGGATGACTTTATTCTAAGAAATGGTGAACCCCTGGAGAAGTTGCCTTTTGGGGCTGTTAGATATAGCTATAAAGGTATCTCAACGGTAATAGACTCAAATAGTATGAGTACAGGGTTGGCAGTAGGACCCGTCAAATATCTGGTCCTTAGACCGAACTGTAAACTATACACAAGATGGGATAATGAGGGGAGTATTCTATTTTAATGATCTATTCATATGGACTATGAATCAGGACTATGAGTAGTTACTAGTTTTTCACTAATCTGGGATGCGGATACTACCCATGTCATAAGTTTAAAGAAATCAATTGTTTATTTTGTTTTTGTCCATGTTATCCGTTTTCAGATTGTGGAGGAAATTACAAGACCTTGGATAATGGAATAAAATATTGTTCGGAATGTAATTTGCCTCATACAGAAGACGGATATGACTACATAATGAATATTATCAAGATAAAATACAAAAAGGATTGACATGGCCTACAGTCGGTGGGATAGAAGTTTTTGGTTTACCTACTACGATAGAAGCGTCGATAATTCTCTAAGAAGAAGAAATCAATTATTTTGTATTAAATGTAAGGACCCGAATACCGAGGTCCATTTTTCTTATTTGGAGTTAAAGATTAATAAAGAACAGTGCTTTAACAAAATACGGGAGAAGGTACCGTCGGTAACAGAAAGAATGATTTATGAATTAAATATATATATGAATTGGTTTATTCATAGTGTTGAAGTAGATACATCATTAACTGACTAAAGGAGGACTATATGTAGCACCTTAACAAGGAGTTTCATATGTCTCGTTCATACAAAAAGCATCTCTGGGAATCCTGCAATGAAGGGAGTTCCTACAAGCGTTTTATTAAAAACTATGCCAACCGTATTATTCGTCATACTCACGATATTCCAAACGGAAAAACCTACAGGAAGTATTTTGAATCCTGGAATATCAGCGACTACAAAGGATTGTGGAATCCCTCTGATGAGAGTTTTTGGCCTTATTATAAAGCTAGGATGAAATGAGAAATATACATAAATCTGGAAAAATGCGTGGAGAGAAAGTTAAGTATCCTGATGGAATTGGATATACAATCTGGGAGCCTTTTAAAGTAGATGAGGGAAATGCGGATGATGAGGGTACTGGGATTTGTTTTGACTTCTCTGACAGCCATCTTGAGGACATCATTAAGTTACTAGACAAGATGAAAGCTGCAGAGCCCGATGTATATGTAGAAGACAAAAAGTATACAGAGTTTGAGAATAAGAGGAAAGAGAAAGAAAAAAAGTGGTGGTATAAGGTATATGATAAGATAAATGATGTTGGAATCCATTTCACCCCGTTTGATTGGGGATTCGGCTGTCATATAGTAACACGCCCTATAGATGGAAAAAATATAGGCACAGTGTACAAATGGTGTGAGGGCATCCATATAGGGCCTATTTTATTAACTTGGTGGAGATAGTTAATGGTACTATTTATTTACCCCTGTAAAGATAATCCTCTAAGTTCTCCTCCATTAGGATTACTACACCTAAGCTCGATACTTAAGAAGAGCAACATATCTTCAGAGATTTACTGTACTTCAAGTGGTTTCGCAAATATCGATCTTGTAGATGATATTGAGGACCATATAAAAGATGATACGGTATGTTGCGGGTTTAGCGTTATGACAGGGCCTCAAATATCTGAGGCCCTCACTCTTTCAAAACAAATAAGAGAAAAGCACCCAGGAATTACTATAATCTGGGGAGGAATACATCCGACACTCACCCCAGAACAAACTATTGAGAATGAATATATAGATATAGTTTGTGTTGGTGAGTTTGAAAGAACGATAACAAAGTTAGTACTAAGTATACAGCATAAAGAAGATTTGAGTAAAATTCCAGGTATCTACTACAAAGTAAAAGGAAAAGTACAAAAGACAGAGGCAGATCCAGAGAACTTTGATTTAGATGAATTACCACTTTTGTCTTACGAAGACTTATCATTAGATAAATTTCAGAATCCTACTACAAATCCTTTTTACAAATTTAGCTCAGACAAAGTAGCCACCATAGAAATAACGAGAGGATGTCCCCTCTCCTGCTACTATTGCGTACAGAACAACTTTAGAACAAAATTCAGATGCATGAGTATAGACAATATGATTAGGCATCTAAGGAATATATGGGATATAGGATTTAGAGCATTAGTTATAGCTGATGATAACTTTTTTGTTAATACAAATGCTATGAATTACATTAGAGCAATAATAGCATCTAATCTTAAGTTTGAAGTATATGTATCTATTCCCGTTACGATACTATATAATATGTTACCTATCCATATAGAACTTTTACAAAAATGCGGAATAAAAACTATAGGGATAAGTGCTGAAACTGGTTCTGATAGGATGCTAAAAATAATTGGTAAGAAGCACAAAACAGATATGGTTCTTACAATCAATCGTAGACTAAGAGATTTTGATATCATAGTAAATTACAATTTCATAGCGGGATTTCCAGAAGAAACCTTACAAGACATAAAATGCACGTATATTACAATGATTAATTTGTTATTAGAGAATGGGATGGCCCAGGTAAATATAAAAAAATTGATACCTACTCCCAATACCGATGTATACACTGAATGCGTAAAAAGAGGGATGCCAAAGCCTTCATCGTTAAATGACTGGGTTTCATATGTTGATTTGAAATGGGAAAGACATCATGAGTATGTTGATCCAAAAGTAGAAAAGTGGTATAAAGACTTGGAGAAGTTCCACGAAGAGTTATTTTGGTTTTGCTATATACATAATACGGTAGTGGAGTCAGACCCAAAAGTTAGAGACATTCAGGAGAAAAGGATAAAGTATTTAGTAGAAACTATAAAAAACAAAATTTGATCTCTATCATTTAAAAAAGTATATTATTAAAGCCCTATTTTAAAATTAAAAGGAGCTGTTATGAAAGAAGAGGATAGAAAAAAAGTAGCACAGAGAGTAGGCCAGGAAGGTTTTGACTATACCTTTATACACTACTCAAGATTCGAAGAAATCAATGATAAAATATTTCATGAGTTAAGAGAGCAATACATCCTGGCAGCAAATAAGCTGAGGAAGTATCTAAAAGTTGAGGAGTAATTACAGCCATTATGGAACAGGACCTATACGATAAAGCCGCACGGATGGTCCTTGGTAGCAAAACCAGGGAAGAATTAAAAACAACCTGGAATTTCATATCCCTTATGGAGAAAAATTCAGTAAACAACACTATATGCACGGAAGCCATAAAAAGCCTAAAGGAAATGTGGCTCAAAAAAGATTCTGAAATATTTTCTTGATCTTGGTTCTACAAAATGGTATATTATAAATTGAAAGGTAATAGGTATTTAAAATGAAAAAAGTCCATTCTACACTATGTTCGACAATGACCAAGCTGCATACAGCAGCCGCATGGTTATTGTCATATTTACTCTGTAATAATATAGTGGTGGGTGGGAAAACTTGACGTAAACTGGTAAACCAGAAAAAATACGAAACCCCGCCCAGGAAACTGAAGCGGGGTTTTTTGTTTTAGTACTTGGAGGATAATATGGATATAGAAGATAAGAAAGCTAAAGAATTGATAGATGGAATTATAGAGAAACGTATTTGTCTGAGTAAAGCGGAGGCACGAAGATTAGTTTCTATGCTCCCTGAAGATAAGATACGTAAAAGACTTGATAGGGTACGAGTAATTAAAATACAACCAGAAACTATGAAATAACATAGCCCGGCAGTGCCCCTGGGCCAGATCGGAGTTGTGGTAGGCGAGGTTACGCCAAGGTGCTATATGATCTGGTAGGTTGTTTTTAAGTTCTTTGACAGTCATGGTTCGATGTAATAAGCACTTTGTGAAACGGAAATAACTGTTTCTAAATAAATGGCTACATTCCTGTACGAGCAGTATTGCTCCGCAGGAATATAGCCCATCTATAAATAGGGCGGTGTAGCAGAATAGGTTCATGCATCGGTCTGCAAAACCGAGTATGTGGGTTCGAGGCCCATCACCGCCTCCAAAAATAATCGAGTATTAAGTGGGTTTTATACTCTAACTTTACGAGCATACATTAAAATTTCCAGGTTCGAATCCTGGTCCCTGCATCTTTACGCAGGGATGGCGAAATGGTAACCGCAAAAGCCTATAAGCTTTCATTAACGCTCTGATAACTCGTATAAGACCCTCTTAATTTTCGATTAATATCTTTTATGCTAGTATGGCGTAACTGGTAGCCGCGCAAGCCTTAGAAGTTTGTGGGGATTTTCCCCGTGTGGGTTCGAGCCCCTCTACTAGCAATTAAGGAGTATAAGATGTCTAAAGTACAGGAATTAATGAATTTGGTTCAAAAACAGAATATAACAACAAGAGATAATATTGAGAGTAGCGATATAGTTCCTACTCAAAACACTAAAGCTATTCATTCCTCCTATAGTGACTTAGCTCCTAAAGGCACAAATAAAACCCCTAAGAATGTTGGATGGATGCCGGGGATGATGTTTGTACCTCCTGGAGAAGGAACTAATAGAGGATTCTAAATTAGAAAATATTTTATATGCGGATGTGGTGTAATGGTAGCCACGATAGAATGAGGTTCTATTGGGAGTCATCCTGTGTAGGTTCGAATCCTATCATCCGCACTAACCTTTTTTGCGTTCGTGGTGGAACGGTAGACACAGTAGCCTCAAAAGCTACTGGGCATATACCCGTGGAGGTTCAAGTCCTCTCGAACGCACCAATTTTTTAAATTAACGGTAGAGTGGCTGAGTGGAAAAAGCGGCGGACTGTTAAGTTCATCCGAGCGGTGAACTTAGCAAATCCGCTCCCTTCGGGGTACAGAGGTTCAAATCCTCTCTCTACCACCATATATTTGTCCGAGTGGTGGAATTGCTAGACACAGCAGGTTTAAGCCCTGCCGCTTATGGCATGGGGGTTGGAGTCCCTCCTCGGACACCATTTCTTTACTTTATAATAATACATTAATTTATTTAATACTATTATACGCAGACCCATATAATACCCCTATGTGACTCTACTAACATCTAATGAGGGGGTTAATCATGAAAGAACATCATGATATCTGTAACGCTCTATGCTGTATCATCGGAAATGCTGAACTATTACTTCTATCTGCCACTGACGAAAAGATAAAACAAAGATTAATATCAATATTGAATCAAGCAGAAAAAATTACCACAATTGTCTATAGTGTACATGACATACATGAAAATAAACATAAGTGCGTAGAATAATAGGTAGTTCAGCGGTCTCCAAAACCGTGACTCTTTGAGTCTGTGGGGGTTCGAGTCCCTCCGCACTTGTTTAAAATAATTGTAATCCATATGAAAAACTTGTAATATAAATAGAAAAGGAGACACCCCCATGCTAAAAGCAAACGGAGTACTGTTACCTTAACAGTTGTAGGTGAAACTGATGATGGTAAGCTGATCGTATCAGGAGTCTTTGAGCCTATGTCTTCAATTTTAGGTATACCTCTTGAGTATATCCTGGAGATATTGAAGAAAAATAACATGATGGTAAGTTGGACCCATTTCTACGATGCTTCAGTAAAACATAAGTGGAAATATAAAACTACCAGAGAACGAGTCAGCACCTCGGTCGGAGATATTTATGGACCAGAGTATAGAGATGAAGTTATTAAGAGATTAGATTGGTATTCGGATAGGTATTCAAATAAGTAATAATTATAAATTTAAGAATAAACTTATAGAATATGGTTACAAATCAAATAAGTGTGAAAATTGTAATATAGTTTCGTGGAATGGTATAGAAATAGCTATTCAGCTGCATCATAAAGATGGAAATAAAAAAATAATAAATTGGAAAACATAATAATGTTATGCCCTAACTGCCATACTCAAACAGATACATGGGGTAATAAAAACAGATTACGGTGAGTATAGTGTAAAGGTAGCACGATGGTCTGTGAAACCATTAGAGCCGGGTCGATACCGACTACTCACCCCAATTCTTTCTTTAATTTTATTTGCCCAGAAGGTATATTTAAGGACACCTTTGAGAAAAGAGAAATATGGGAAAAAGTCTAGTAATAGTCGAAAGTCCAGCAAAAGTAAATAAGATACAAGGTTTTTTAGGTTCTGGCTATATAGTGAAAGCTTCTTTCGGGCACTGTTTCCAAATAGACCCAAAAGGTACCTCTATCGATATCGATAATAACTTTGAACCTAAGTATGTTCCGGCTTTAAAAAAGTCAAAAGTAATCCAAGAACTCAAGGATGCTGTGAAATCCTGTTCAACAGTATATATAGCTTCCGACCCAGACAGAGAGGGAGAGGCCATAGGATGGCATATTGCAAAGTTTATTGTTAAGAATGGTGCTCCGATAAAAAGAGTAACCTTCCATGAAATTACCAAATCGGCTGTCTTAGGGGCATTCAATAACGCCACAACTCTAAATGAACCTATGTACCACTCTCAGCAAGCTAGAGCCGTACTTGATAGACTAGTCGGGTATAGTGTATCACCGATACTATGGCGTAAAGTAATGAAAGGTACTAGTGCTGGTAGAGTTCAGTCTATAGGCTTGAAACTTATAGTAGATAGGCAGAAGGAAATAGATTCTTTTGTACCAGAGGAATACTGGGATATAACAGGACTATTTAAAACAGTAAGAAATAAACCATTTACTGCTATGTATAGTTCTAAAGATAAGATAACTAATAGTACTCAATCAGAGAATCTTGTACAGAGTATAAATAAAGAATCAGGATGGAAGATCGCCTCTCTCGAAAAGAATGAGAAGATACGCAAACCAACTCCTTTATTTACTACCTCAACAATGCAGCAATTCTGCGCTACTAACTTTGGATGGCCTGGGAAGAAGACAATGAGCGTGGCTCAGAGTCTCTATGAGGCAGGGTGTATTACATACCACAGAACGGACTCCACAAATATCAGTAAGGAAGCCATGGACTCCGTGAGGGCTTTTATCCCATCAGCTTTTGGACAGAAGTACCTTCCTGCACAACCTCGATTCTACAAAACTAAAAATAAGTCAGCCCAAGAAGCTCATGAAGGTATAAGGCCATCTCATATAGATGAACCTCTATCTAACTATAGAAATTCTTTGGATACTGACCAGTATAAGCTCTATGAGGCGATATACTATAAGTTTGTTTCGTGTCAGATGGCAGATGCCATATTTGATGCAGGGAAAGTAACAGTACAATCTAACAGCGGAAAGCATCTTTTTGTGGCTAACGGTCAGAAGATAGTATTTGATGGATTCCTTAAAGCATGGCCTTATGCTAATACGAAAGATGAGGAATTGCCGGAGATGCATGAAAAAGAGAATACTAATCTAACTGAGGTAGTCCCGGAACAGCACTTTACCAAACCTCCAGCGGCTTTTAATGACGCTTCATTAGTGAAAACTCTTGAAGAGTCTGGAGTAGGTCGTCCTTCTACTTACGCTAGTATCATAGACACTCTTACGCTACGGACATATGTTACAAGGGAAGGTAAGGCTTTTAAACCTACAGACCTAGGTAATATAGTATGTGAGTATCTTGTTGGTGCTTTTCCAGAGCTTATGGATATAGGATACACAGCTCGTATAGAAGATAAGTTAGATGAGATAGCAGAAGGAAAATTGGTATGGTACGATACTGTAGGTGACTTTTATACGGAACTAAAAAAGAGGTTAGATACGGCAAGTAGTAGTAAAAGTTCCAAACATAATGTTGAAACAGACATAGTATGTCCTACCTGCGGTAGAAACAAGCTATCTATAAAAAGAAGTAAATTTGGAGAATTTTACGGATGCTCGGGTTTTATCCTTAAAGGAAAAGACCAATGTAAAGCAATGTTCCAGATAGGTGAGGATAAACAACCTATAGCTAAAAAAGAAGTAAGATATCTGGATGGAGTAAAGTGTAATAAATGCGGAGCTAAGATAGCTATACGAGTAAGTACAAAGACGGGTAAAGAGTTTGGAGGTTGCTCAAAATTCCCGGCCTGTCGCCAGATGTTCAACATAGACGGGACTCCTATGGAGTTCAAAAAGAAATCTTACTCTAAAAAGAAGGATTAGCTTTCAATTCTATCTTCCAAAAAGTATATTAAGTTATTAAGGGACATGAAAGAACTAATACACCAGAGGATGAAATGTCACTATTAATTACAAATGTAGCTGTGTACGGTACTCAGCATGCGCTTAGAGGTCTTCGTAGATTTCATAACTCTAATTTAGGGGATGACAACCAAGCTTTATCATTTGCTGAAGGATACCAACCCACCAAAAATGAACTTGCTATCATGAAGACCTTTGTGAAAGCAGGCCCTGATAAGAGTAAATTCAATCGTTTTATTCTGGTCTATGCAGATATCATAGGTCCAAGGCATTGGTGGTTAGAGTTCAAATCCTATAGAACTGGTGTAGAGGTTATAACAGATCCTGTAGATGAGGAGTCTTTTGATAGACCTTTGACTATAAAAGATTTTGTAGATGAAGACGATGATGACCGAGAAAGTTTTCAAAATATTATCTCAGACCTAAATAGTCTTATCGGTCAGTACCAAAAAGCTGATACCAGTACAAAGACTAAGATACTTCGTCGAATAAAAAAAAGAATGCCTTCTGGTAGATTACTAGGAGCTACTGTTATGGTGTCTTATCAAGCTATCCGAGGTATGTACCTTGCCAGAAAGACTCAGAAGTCAGAAGAGTGGGCTACATTCTTCAAGTTTACTGAGCGCCTTCCAAACTGGGAAAATCTTATTGCTGGAAAAGATTAAATTGGGTTATTTTTATTATGTATCTAAGATGGAAAAATAACCCTTTCATAGGCTTAGTATATTGGTGCTCCTCTTGATTTTACGAATGATCTAACTTCTTCAGCAAAAGCTTTCTTTTCTTCTTCCATATCTTCGTTAGCTTTTGCTTTTATACTCTTAGATATTGTATATATTTCCCTTACTATAGAGTATATTTTGTCCTTATTATTATCAAAAATTCCACTTATCAAATCAAAGGGTAGGATAGAACTATAGGCAAGATACCTGTTGCTATAGTGCTGGTCAGAGATTGTAGCCAGATAGTCATATCTATTATTTACGTAATTAGAGAATTCTCCATCCCCGAACTCATAGAAGCCATTCTCTTTAAATGACCTTCTTATCTCAGATTTAAGTCTTTCTATGATCTCTGACAGTAATGCCCTAACAATCTCATATCGGAGAGCTTCACTTATTATAGCCTCCTTATTACCAATGACTTTAGAAAATTCATTAAGTATTAGAGATGTTAATTCGGCAAGCTTTTGTTCACAAAAGTTCATCTGATTTTTCAATATATGATTTTCTACTTTATCCATAGCCATCTGAGCCTTCTCCCTCATCCCTAATACAAGGAGTATACAATCAGAGCAGCTAGGGACTATATACGTATCTGGGTGTCTACTAACAGGGTCCCCCTTTTTATTCGAGGATTCTAATTCTTTTTCATCCTTTTTACTGCCTCTACCTACTCCTATAACCTTGTCTTTATCCCACTGCACAAAAAGTTTACCTCTTAAAGAGATAACTACTAGTGCTATTAAACATAAGACAAGAAGACTGTAAGAAAGCCACGGATTGAGATTTGCTAAGAAGACCCACATGATGCCTGTACTCCTATAGTTGCAGTTATAGATTTACCCATATTTTACCGCTTTAATTAGTAGATTATCAAATATTTATTATTAAAAGTAATTCATAATAATTTTCTTTAAAATTAAATTGGTAAAAAGTATATTATAATTAATTACAGAAAGGGACTTTTATGGCTTCAGATATTTACATCAAAATTAGGGATGACATTAAGGCTGCAATGAAAGCCCGTGAATCATCTAAAGTTTCTTGTCTTCGTCTTCTCGATTCAGAGATCCAGAATGAAGTTATCAAAAATCGAAAAGAAGTTTCAGACGATATGGCTATTACTGTTATCTCCAGGTGTATTAAACAACGAGAAGATGCTTCAGAGATGTTTAAGAAAGCATCAAGACAAGATTTGGTTGATATTAATGAATACGAGGTAAAGGTATATAAGTCCTACCTACCAACTCCTCTTACCGAAGAAGAACTATCTCAAATTATTGATACGGTTATATCAATATCTGAGCCCGTATCTATTAAACAAATGGGTATGGTGATGAGTAAGATTTTATCTATTGTTAAAGGTAGAGCAGACGGAAAAACAATAAACCAAATAGTCAGAGATAAGCTTTCCAAGGGGTAAATAATGGCGATTAGGATCAATGACTCATGTATGACCTGCAAAAAGGGTACTATGAAGAAAACAGCAAGTTACCCTACTGCAATAGGAGTTCGAGCCTATGTTTTTGAATGTACTAACTGCCTCAAAAACGTAGTTATAACAGGAACTACTAACGTTCCTGAAGAAATAGAATACATCAAAACTGAGACTGCTACTTCGGCAGTAACAAGGTAGAGATTAATGCGCATGCAGTATAGTTGTTATATACAACAGATTTATGTACTTAATAATATGTTACCACTGAAGGAGTTGTTATGGAAATAGTTATATCTACTTACTACACTAAAGAAAATTTTAAAAAACTTATTCCTATACTTGAAGAAAGTAAATTGAATAATCTTGTAAAAGTACTCACGCATGTGCAGTTCGATAATGAGGACTTCCAGAGATATCTAATAGATATCTCAGAAATAGTCATTGATGATAACGTAACCTTTTCTGACTTTGGTAAAACTTCGAAAGTTATAGTCAGGGGTCAGACTATACAAGTAAGTACAAAAACAAGTGTGGACTTTCATAGAAAATTAAAGTATCTTATGTATGATATATCCTTGGAGCAGCTGCCAAAAGAATTAGGGACTATAGAAAAAGAATTACTTCCAATAGTTTACTGGCGCATGGAGATTGAAAAATAAATGAGGCTATGGAGTATACACCCAAAGTATCTGGATGTTAAGGGATTAACAGCTTGCTGGAGAGAGGGACTTCTAGCTCAGGATGTATTACTGAGTAGAACCGTGGGATATAAAAATCACCCGCAGCTTGAGAGGTTCAAAAAGACTTCAGATCCTGTGTATACTATCTGTAACTACCTATATACCATATACGATGAAGCTAAAAAAAGGGGATACAGATATAGTGTAGATAAAATAGTTATAAAGAGGATAGTGAAAGAAAGCAGTGTGATAACCGTATCTACTGGGCAAATTCTGTATGAGTTTGACCATCTTAAAAGTAAATTGAAGATAAGAGATCCAGATAGATTGCAAAAAATACAAAATATAGGGGTACCTGATGTAAACCCTATCTTTAAATCTATTGAAGGTGTAGTAGAGAGTTGGGAGAAAGTTTAAAAGGAGTCGGCAGGGCGTTAAAAAAGCTATCATTCCAGAAATGGACCAACTCCCTGGTGGCGAGGTTTACCTCGGTGGTCGGTTCCGACTCAATAATCGGAGGGTTAGGCTAATGGTAAGTCAACGGTCTTGTCGGCACACCCATGAGATGTTCCGGCGAAAACCGTCACCCTTACGGGTTTGGGGGTTCAAATCCCTCACCCTCCGTTAAGTTTTAAAGATACGAATACCCTTAAGTTGGCTAATAAATTAGGGTAGTTCGAATCTGTAGTCAGTATCTGTTCTTTGACATTCTGGTATTGAAAAGTGCATAGTGATGCATGGGTATACACTACCCGGAAATGAAGCAATAAATCTCATCTATGAAAATGTATCTATGCTTCAATGCAAACGGATGAGAAGTGGTGCTAATAGAGCATAAGAGGAGTATCAGTCTATAGCCTCAACGGTTATAAGGTAGATATGTAGGGAATCTAACAGTCACATAAATTTATACAAAATATAATTAAATTTACTCAAGGCTATTAATAAAAATATTTAATTTTTAATTATTCAAGAAGTATATTAAGTATGCCTACGAAAAACAAGTAGGTATTAGTTCTTTGACATAGACTTTAAGGGCTGGTTAGAATCAAATAGGTTTAACCGTAAGAGTTTATCCTTTCGAATAACGATACCTCCTTTCCCTTCGGGGATATGAGTTATCGGTACGGTCAGATCGACCGGAACTTAAGCTTGTGGAGAAAGTGTAAGACTTTTAAGGACCTAAAACTTAAAAGCTGTTTCTATGAAGCAAGAAATAAACATCAAAACTAACTCCTGTTGGTTTTGAGTAAGTTTTATAGATCGGAGAATCGATTCCCTGGCAACTTGTAGGTGCCGCCGTAATAGGAGTACCAAGTGGGTCCTAAGAGACTTGCGACCAACAAGCCAAGCATAAAAAACGTCAGTGCTGTACGAGTGTTTATACTGCGCACTTATCAGCTATCTATACACTTTAGAGATATAGACTTAGAAACATAATAAGCTTGAACGCATAATTATATATGTCTTCACTATGCACTTTTGAATATCAGAATAGGAAATGATATATGGGTGAAGCTCTCAAAAAATTCGAAAAAGAAATAGAACAAGCACATATACTAGGAAGGTTCTTTACGACTAAAAATCAAGGATTTTCCTATGATATAGATGCCAATTCTTTTACAGGAGAAGTAGAGTTACATACGTATGTCGCTCTATCGACTCCTCTAAAGCATATAAAGGTAAATATGGTATTAAATGCATAAACTTATCATAGGTGCTATTGATGATGCTTATGGGAACCAACCATGCAGGTTTTATTATGAATATAAATGAACAAGTAGTACATTAAAAACAGGAGCTTTATGGATCACATCGTCTCACAAATTACCGGGGCGCATATTCTATTAATATGCATTTGGATTCTTTCGACCCTAATAGCCTGGAGATTGAAGAGTGAGTCTCCCTTGGCGGGAGCAGTTGTAATTACTATTTTTTATGGATTATTTAAGTGGTTAGTAGTAAAATAGGTTAGATCAGACCTCCATTATGGTTAAGGGCTAAAATTCTGGTAATAAGGATCAAGCCGTCTGTTCGAGTCCAATTATATGTTTATAAAAACAACAGAGGGTTGAAAACCCTCAGGAGTAAGTTTAAGATGAATGGCGTAAAGATTAGAGACAATGAAAACATTGAGAAAGCTCTCAAAAGGTTCTCAAGGACAATGGATGATTCCGGTGTCCTATCAGAAGTAAGAAACAAACAGCGCTATGATAAACCTAGCGTTATTAAGAGAGCTAAAACAAAAGCTGCAATTCGTAAAGTACAGATGAATGAGACTCGGGAAAGAGAAGAGCAGAGTGGTATCCGTAGAAAGTCCAAACGCAGAGAATATTAAATATTAAATAATACGCCGGATTTGCAGAGTGGTACTGCACTTGACTTGTAATCAAGCGCCGCAAGGCATCGGGGGTTCGAGTCCCTCATCCGGCTTATATATACACAAACATATACACATACATAGGAGATAATATGGAAACAGAGCTTCCTTCAGATCCGCCCTATTCTATTAAGATATACGGTTCTTCTGTTTTACGAAAAACTGCAGGACTTCTCAATAGTACTGATATAGAAGACCTAAAAGAGGTACTCCCAGAGATTTTGAAAGTAATGTATGACAAAAAAGGAATAGGTATCGCAGCCCCTCAAATAGGCATACCTGCCAGATTCTTCATTATAGATATTTCAGAGGCTCACGATAGTCCTCAGGTATTTGTTAACCCAGAGATAACTTATCAGTCAGATACTCTGGTTGAAGACCTTGAGGGATGCCTAAGTTTTCCAGGATTACAACTGAGGATCAAGAGACCCGACACAGTATCTATCAAAGCTCTTAATGAAAGCGGTGAGGAAGTAGTAATAGAGAAAGCCGCAGGACTCTTGGCAAGGGTCATACAGCATGAGTACGAGCATCTTGAAGGTTTACTTTTTATTGAAAAGTTATCATGCGGGGAGTATATGGTACTTAAAGATAAGCTAAAAAAGGCGTACAAAAATATTAAAAGAGGATAGTGGATTATGGGGCCTTAGCTCAATTGGGAGAGCGTTGGCTTTGCAAGCCAAAGGTCGAGGGTTCGATCCCCTCAGGCTCCACTATAAATAAGGAGATGGCTATGTTACATATCAAGTATAATACTAAAGAATCAACTGCTGTTATTGTTAGTGAGTATAGAGTTGAAGTAACCTTGAGGGATGTTTCAGTAGAAAAAGAAGAAGGGGCTATAAGAATAAAAGGGACTCGATTTTTTTCATATCATTCGTTTTATGATATAAGAGATGAAGTATATCTAAAAAGATAAAAGATAAATATAAGAAGTCAAAAAAGGTAGGAGTATTTAATAGAAAAACGATACAGTATATACCACGGAACACATATTATGAACTTATAGAAACTGAGCCCTATGAGTTACTTGCCACATCTTTTGCTATGGAAATAAAATAATAATGTATTCATAAGTACGTATCTAAAGGATTAAGGGGCTATAGCGAAGCTGGGATCGCGTTTGAATGGCATTCAAAAGATCGGCGGTTCGAATCCGCCTAGCTCCATTAAATTCTTTCAGGGAGATTAAGCTGTGGTGGAGATAAGGGCTATAGTCTTAAGTACAAATGGAATACATGCCCGACCTTCGATGAGCATTGCTATCAAAGCTAGAGAGTATAAATCTATTATCCTCATACATAAGGATAGCATCAAAGATAATGTTAATGCAAAAGAGGTCCTTCCTCTGTTAAGTTGCTGTTTTGAAGAGGGAGATACCCTCTTAGTCAGAGCCTCAGGCCCGGATGAGTGCGAGGCCGCTGAAGCGATTGCCCACCTAATTGAAACTCTGCAGTATTGATTTATTGTCTTTTTATTTTTAATATTATTATTATAAATAGTATATTATCTTTGAACTATTTTTGCGTTCGTGGTGGAATGGAAGACACGCAAGACCCAGGATCTTGTGAGAGTAATCTCGTGGAGGTTCAAATCCTCTCGGACGCACCAATAATCACCAGGGAGAAGATATGACTATTAGTGTCCTTGGAGAGACAGGGTTAGTTATAGAAGAGTCTGAGTCTCCGAATCATAAAACCAAAAAAGACTTGTATACTAGATTCATTCATGATCAGATACAAGAAATCTTGAAGTATAAGTGGCTTGAGAGTGAGAAAGCTAAAAGAGACCTTGGTGATGAAGCTTGTATCGATTGGATTATGAAGTTTGCAAATGTTTACCGGGAAGAGTGGGAAAGTAAGAACGGTAGAATATGCTAAAGATAACCGCCCTCGGTTGGATACCCTCTTCTCTGGCGATTATTGGTGCGGCCCTTAATGCGCGTAAATTGCTAAGGTCTTATCAAGTGGGGATAAGGTGACTAAACAGCAAATTACAGATTTTATAAAGTATATAGATCCAGAGATAAAAGTAGAGTTTGTAACTGAGGGTACGATGAAGAAAAGAAAAGTGAACTCTATTGCATATGCTGAACCCTACAAATGGCTAGTCTGCTTCATTAAAGATATTACCAAATTTAACTCCCTAATAATCTATTCTGTAGTACTTCACGAGTTAGGTCATATTTATACTGGCATATCAAAAAGTAAATCTAAAGATGAGCTACAGGCTCAGCTATGGGGAGTAAGAATAGCTCGACTACTGAAATTATATGGGGTCGCAGAATATATGTGGAAAGAAATATGTGATTTGTATAAGACCAAAACATATAAAAAAGATAGAATATACTTTTTAGCCTCAAAATTAGCTAATAGATTACCTAGTCCTATAAAAAGTCACAAGATATACCAAGCTATAGAGTATAACAATGGGGTATCTAATCCTGGGTGGTTTAATCAACTGCTTAAAATGATTATTTAATGATGCTTTAAAAATCTTAAGATAAAAAGTATATTATAATATTCACATCTACATTCAAATGAGGAGATTCAAATGGAAAAGTTAAATCCAATTTCAAACAAAGTTTTTATTCTTCCTGATGCTGCTGCATCAGTAAGCGACGGAGGTATCCTCTTAGCCCAAAGAGAGAAAGAAGAGGTGACGCAGAAAGGCACAGCTGTAGCGGTTGGTCCCGGCTTGATAAGTTCTGAGGGGGTTCTTCTCCCGATGCAGGTCGCTGTAGGGGATAAAGTTATTTTTGACAGTAAACGAGCAGTAGAGATCGAAATGGGAGGTATTAAATATTATATTACACTCGATACTCAGATTCTTGCGGTAATTGGGTAAGGGGACTTTGGAGGGTTGAAACTATTTAAAGAAAATTTAGACATATTTAGATAATATTATACATTTCTTACTTGGCTATAAATACTATGAAACTTATTAAACGATCTCAAGTATCCTTGAATGAGGCTACTAATTTTAAAATCGATAAACTTAAATCATTCTTTGAAGAATATCAAAGAGTCGTTAATGTCTTTATAGACCTGTACTGGTTAAAAGAAAAACTACCTTCTAAAATAAACTCAAATCACTATAAACAAATATACTCTTGGTTACTTGGTAAAGCTATGAAGTGTGCAGGTAATCAAGCTATGAAAATACTTAAATCAGCTCACACTAATAATAAAAAAAGAATATATTCAAAATATAAAAAAATATACGCTAAAGCTAAATCTAAGAAGAAAAAATATCCCATAGTAAATAAAACGTGGTCTGTTTGGTCTAAAGGTAAAACTTTTAGACCGAGAATAAATAAACCTATATTTGATGGTTCTACTATAGAACTAAACTCTGACCTATGCCATGTACAAGAGTCAAAAACTTCTTCAAGTTTTGACCTGTGGATCAGACTTGGTTCCATTTTTGGTAACAGGTTTTCACTTATACTTCCATCTCATAAGCATAGACAGTATAATAAGTTATGTAATAGTGGCTATTCCTTATCTAAATCCCTAACACTATATTTTAATAAAGAACAAAACAGGTACTATGCAAACTTATTCTTTCAAAAAGATATTCAAGATACCCCAATAGCTAAGTTTAAAACATTAGGAATAGACCTTGGAAGAAATAAATTATTTTCATGTTCTGATGGTCGTTTCCTCGGTACCGAGATAACTTCTAAAATCCAGAATTTATTAAGAAAAAAGAAGCATAGTAAGAACTATAATCAAGCGTTAAATAGTTTGAAAGATTATATAGATTGTGAGATAAAGAAACTTAACCTCCATGAATACAAAACTGTAGTCATGGAGGATTTAATAAATATGAATCATAAAACACGTCAAGAAAGACGTATGAACAAATTTCAAAGAGCTGAACAGGCTCATTGGAACCTGAGACAAGTGTATAGAAGGATCGAAGATATTTGTGAAGAGAACCGTGTTCATCTGATCAAAATATCTCCTGCTTATACTTCTCAGAGATGTTCATCTTGTGGGGAGACCCACAAAGATTCAAGACAAGGAGAAGTATATGAGTGTATATCTTGTGGGTATACATGTGATGCAGATTATAATGCATCTAAAAATATACTTCATTTTGGATCGATTGAGGAGTCTACCGTCCCTCAAGAACAAAGACATACTAATTTGGATTTGTCCAAGTTTTTATGAACGGTACACTAACTGGATAAGTGGTACGCCTGGAAAGCGTGTAGGCTTTCATCGGCCTTGCAGGTTCGAGTCCTGTTTCCTCCGTAAAAATATATGAATAATGAAACAAAGTTAGAAGCAATTAAGTGGTGGCAGACAACTGATTATTTCCACCCTATGACTTGTATAGAATCAAATCATGAGATACTAATAGGATTCATAGATGATAATGAAGTAAAGTTGAAATGTGTAACATGCGGTTACGTACAGAATAATATACCCGATATAGTTTTTAATAGTTATAACGATAGGTACAAAATCGAGGAGTTACATAATGAACAACGAAATGATGCTTTTTAAGAAGAACAAAGTAGCAATGCGCTACTGGCTCCTTGGAAGAAAGTACATGCTGGCTCTAAAGGCAATGGAGTTTGGCCTTAAGTATCATATAGGCAGGCGTAAGGATGGAGTTACCCCCGAGTTTCAACATCAGCTCTCTATTGCCCACTATATGAGAGTCTTCGAGGGGTACCTCCTAAACCCTGATGATACCTTCGCTGCTCTTTTTCTACATGATGTAGTGGAAGACTATGATGTATCTCCGCAAGAGATTTTAAGTCTATTTGGAGATAAGGTATATAGGGCAGTTGTAGCTCTTACTAAGCAATATCGCGGGATCAAAAAATCTATAGAGAACTATTATCAGGATATAGGAGAAGATAGTATAGCTTCTATTGGTAAGGGATGTGACAGGATACATAATATACAAACTATGGTAAATGTCTTTTCTGTTAACGGGCAAATAGGGTACATAGAAGAAACAGAGAAGTATATCATACCTATGTTGAAATCGGCTAGACGTAAATATATTGAACAAGAACCTATTTATGAGAATATAAAGTTGGTGTTACTTAGCCAAATAGACTTGATTAAAGTGATACATAAGGAGAGAGGTATTCAAGATGGAGTTCCCACAACAGTCAGCGGTACATAACGCTGATAGGATGATACAGGAAAATAAATCTTATTTATTTTCTATGCCCGAAATAAATCTTTGGGGACATATCTTGAAAAGAGAAGATATGTCTCTTATTTTTTATGATATGGAAGATATTGAAGCACTTCATAACATATTTAAAGATATAAGTAATCCTAATCTAGAAAAATTATATATTGATTATAGTAATGATTATGTTACTAAATGTATGAAGTTATATAATTTAGGATACGTATGTAGAAACTATGATGACTATAAATCAGTTATTAAAAGTATATCGGATAAGTGGGAAATGGCTGCCGACTATTTTGATAGTATTAAAGAAACCGACTATATAAAGTTTATTGATTATTGTACGTCATTTTTAAAGCATGACCTGCATACATTTCTGTTTTTCTTGCCTAATTATAAAATCAGTGAGTTTTCTTCAAATAAAGACATAGAATTGTATTATCATTGGAGACTAGCAATAAATAAGTAGGAGGATATATGACTGTAAGAGTAGGCTTCTCTGGAACTCCCGGAACAGGTAAGACTAGCACAGCACGCGCATTAGCTGCAATGTGCAGAAGAATAGAATCGTATAAAAGAGTAGAACTTATAGCTGAGTACGCTCGTAGGTACATACATAAATACGGCAGTGAGGGTATAGACTTATCTGACCAATACAAGATTATGCAAAAGCAGTTAGAATGGGAGGATGCTATACCACCCGAGACGGATCTTATCCTAACAGACAGTCCGGTTCATTTAGGATTCATATATGCTTTAGAACTTAGAAAAAATACTATTAAAGATACAATGTACCTTAATGATATCTTCAAGAGATTGAATAAAATAAACAGTCCTGAAAAAAGATATGATATTGTTTTTCATCTACCTCCAGTATTGAAACCAGTCAATGATGGAATACGACACGAGGACCATTTCAAAGATTCCTGGAGAGAGAAAGCTGACTGGCGCATCAAATATGTTTTTGACCTATTTCCTCCAAAGCATTTCATTACTATAGAATCTGCAGGTCTTTTAGAAAGAGTAGAAGAGTGCCTACAAGTATTAGAGAAAATAGAGATACTCAAAAAAGATAAAGGTTTGACAGGGACAGGTACTGCTTTTATATCAGAGGAGATAGAATGATAATCGGAATAGATCTTGACCAAACATTAGTTTATATGGAAGAGTCTGTTATTAAGATAGCAGCTACTAATACAAAGACAAAAAGCTATCCTAAAAGATTTGACTATAACTTTTCTGAATTTCCAGAAGAGATGAGGAAAGAGATATTTAGATTATTTAAAGATCCCGTATACATGAAAAGAATAGTACCTATTCCCGGAGTAACGAGCAAGCTCAAGCAGTGGAAACAAGAGGGGCATAAGATAGTCATAATAACTGCTAGGGATTTATGCGTAGAGGAAGTTACAAGGGAAGCTGTTAAGAAATATTTTCCAATGGTAGATACTATTCATTTTGTTGGAATAGGAAATTCAAAAGAATCCTTATTCAAATCCGAAAAGATAGATGTTTGGATAGATGACAATCCTAAGGATGTAATAGCTTCTACTAATATGGGTATACGTACATGTATAGTCAGCAGTAGTCATACGTGCTATAACTGGGATATAAAAGGTAAAGTTATAGCTAGTATTTACACTAGTGTAGCTGATATCAATCTATAATGAACGTCTGATAGTGTGTCCCTTCCGCAGCTTCCTAAATAGATTTGAAACTCAAACTTTAAAAAAGTATATTATACGATAATCATTTAAACGAGGAACATATGAATAAAGTACTTCTTTTACAAGGGCTTCCAGCAAGTGGTAAATCCACCTGGGCGAAAGAGTTCATAGCACAGAACCCTAATTGGGTCCGTGTGAACCGCGATGACCTCCGTATCCAGTTTGGAGGACCAGACTACAAGTTCAACAACAAAGTAGAGAAGCAAGTACTTGCCGAAAGGGACAGACTTATTCTGGAGGCATTGGCGAAAGATCTCAATGTCATAGTCGATGAGACTTTCTGTAATGCAAATACCAGAAGGAAAATGGAAGAGTTTCTGGCTGGGAAGGCTGAGTATGAGTACAAGAGCTTTATGGATATTCCAGTTGAAGAGTGCATAGCAAGAGATGCTATGCGCACAGGGATAGCCCGTGTGGGTCTCGCAGTCATATACCGTATGCTGAAGCAGTACAAATCAGATAAAGCAGAGGAGGCGCAGTCTAAGACAGAATATAAGCCTATAGACGGACTCCCTGTATGTATTTTGGTGGATATGGATGGTACATTAGCTCTAATCAAAGGGCGAAGTCCATATGACACAGGTAGCTCATATAAAGACAAGAGAAATGAGCCTGTGGCATGTGCTGTTAATGCTCTAAAAGTTATGTACCCTAATCTTTTAATATTTATTGTTACAGGTAGGGAAGATAAATTCTATGACGTTACAAAAGAGTGGCTCATAAAGAACAATATTCAGTTTGATAAGATATACATGAGACCTACTGGGGATCGTAGACCAGATGTTGAAGTCAAACAGGAGTTGTATGAGCAGAACTTTAAGGGTAAGTACAATGTCCTCAGCGTCTGGGAGGACCGAGTGAGAAACGTTAAAATGTATAGGGAGCTAGGACTTCCAGTGTTTCAGGTAGCAGAAGGTGATTATTAATCGAACCGTGGCTTGAGAGGAAGTAATATTGTATTCAACTAATTTAATAATAAAAGATCGAAACCTGTGCTATAGGAAGAAGGTCTTTTTTATGTGGATTGGAGTGGTGCCTATATGAGTGCATCTATTGTTGTTCTAAACCAGAGCTATCATTTCTGGGATGAGATTAACCTTGAAAGATTCTTTAGTCTTCTTAGCAGGAAAGTAATAGAGATTATCAAAGTCGATGATGAACGTATCATAGGAACTTCAGATCCTCGCAATAAGTTCCTCAATGGGATACTTGATGTTAGGGGTTCTGAGAAGATGTGTATATTCGATCAGGATAATCAATTTGTTGTAAGGCTAAAGATGCCCCTTATTGTTAGATTGATAGAGTTCGTCGGTTACAAGGTTAAGTCAGATACTGTGGCTTTTAGTGAAACTGCTATTTATAATAGAGATGATAATATTTGTCAGTACTATCATGAATATATAATTGATAAAAATGGGTATGAGACCCCATGCAAACCTTATAAGTACAGGTGTACTTCTGAAGATAGGACTATCGATCATATTCAGCCTACATCAAGAGGCGGTAAGAACACTTTTGATAACTGTGTAACTGCGTGTTTTCATTGTAATGTGGTTATTAAAAAGAACCAGACTCCAGAGGAAGCAGGACTAAGGCTTATCAGAAAACCTTTCACCCCTTCACAAAGGAAAGGTGATATGGTTATTATGAGATTCAATTATAATCCAAAAAAGAGGTCTCATAGAGCTTTGTTTGATTTATTAGGCTATCAACAGGATTAAAAAAGGTAACTAAATGAAAAAAGAAAAGCAAACTGTTGAAGAGTTTCTTCAGAAATTAGATTACAAAATCTACAATGGGGACAAAGTAAAAAGTGTGGTTATACACCCAGGATTCCATTATAATTTTTTAGAAGTTACACCTGAATATATGGAAAAACTTAAATCATATATGGAAATGAAAGTTAGTTTAGTACAAGCTGATATAGAGGAAATGAATCCAGCAGATCAACTTGTGGCTATGTTTTTTGAGGATGCATTTTGAGGATGCATAGAAATAAAATACGGAAAACCCAGGAAAGAAAAAAATATGTATTATAAATTTCCACGTATATATCATTTTTCTGATTCTCCTAATCTACAAAATGATGACAGGAGGCATGAGAATGAAACGGTTTTTGAAGGAAAGGAAATAATAGGTAGTATAAAAGTTGATGGTGAATCATCTTCTTTGTACACATCTAAGGTACATGCAAGATCTATAGATTCGGCGATGCATCCTTCGAGAGTATGGATAAAGTCGTTACATGGAAAAATAGGATACTTAATACCACCGGGGCACAGACTGTGCGGTGAGAATCTATATGCAACGCACTCTATACATTATAATAATTTAAAAAGTTATTTTTATCTTTATACTGTATTTAACGAATATAATGAAGCCGTATCATGGAATGAAACAATCACATGGGCAAGCTTACTGGAGTTAGAAACAGTAGACGTATTTTATAAAGGAATATACGATAGAAAACTTATACATGAAAAATATGAAGAATACTGTAAAAATTCTACAGACGAGGTAGAGGGGTATGTTGTTAGGTTAGCAGACAAAATACCGTATAATGATTTTAGTAAATATCATATTAAATATGTACGTTCAGGACATGTTCAAACAGATGAACATTGGATGAGTAAACCTGTAGTCCCTAATAAATTGAGGAATTAAATATGCGCATAATTATATTATTACGAGGATTACCTGGATCAGGAAAGAGTACCTGGGCTAAAGAAATGCTAATGAAGTATCCTGGGAAATATAAAAGGATAAATAAAGACCTTCTTAGAGTAATGCTTGATAATGATGTGCATAACACAGTTAATGAAAATTTCATCACCAATGTGAGAGATGTTCTTATCGAGCAATGCTTAGCTAAAGGTCTTGATGTAATAATAGATGATACTAACCTGAGTGAGAAAACATACGAGGCTATATGTGAGATTGCGAAAAGAATGGGAGATGTACGGGTATTTGAGAAATACTTTGAAGTTACTCTTAAAGAGGCCCAGGAGAATAACTCCAAAAGAGAAAAAATAGTCCCCGCCCATATTATCGAGAATATGTTTAATAAATATATCAGAGGTAGAAAAGTAGAAGTACGAGATGCTTATTTCCCCCCTGTAAGAAAAGCTTTCATAAGCCATCCAGAAAAAAAAGATGCTGTCATAATTGACTTAGATGGTACTCTTGCCCTAAATTACAGCGGTAGGGACTACTATGCCTATGACCTTGTAGAGGAAGATACCCTCGATGAGTATGTGGCATATCTTGTTAATCTATTTTATGAGGCAGGGCTTGAGATTATAATTATGTCTGGTAGGGATGATAGTTGTAGGGATGCCACAGCTAATTGGTTAATGAAACATAATGTACCCTATGAAAAACTTATCATGAGAATTACAGGGGATTCCAGAAAAGATTCTATCGTAAAAGAAGAACTGTATCATACCATAGTAGAGCCTGAGTATCAAGTATTATTCGCAGTGGATGATAGGCCACAAGTCTGTAAACTCTTTAGAGGGTTAGGGATAACAGTACTTCAAGTTAATGACTTCAACTTTTAATAAGGAACTTTAGCTATGCGTAAAATTATCACAATTGTCATATTATTGGCTTTATATTCAGCCTATTCTGCAGAAGTGTTTTATGGGGATGCCGTTATAGAGAGAATCTTAAGAGTCTATGATGGAGATACCTACTATGTTAATTTAAAAGATTTTCCTCCTATTATAGGCACTAATGTTGGGATTAGACTTAGAGGAGTAGATTGCCCGGAAATAAGAAAAGAGTGCTCAAAAATTTTAGCTATAGAAGTACGTGACTATGTAATAGCTAAATTTAAAAATGCAAAAAAGATAGAACTTAAAAGAATGTCTAGAGATAAGTACTTTAGAATAGATGCTGATATCTATGTAGATGGATCAGACCTTGCAAAAGAATTAATTAAATTAGGATATGCTAAATCATACGATGGTGGTACCAAAACATCCTGGAAATGTAGTAATTAATTTTTTCATCTTACTTTACCAAAAAGTATATTATTTTAGAAAGTTAAGGTAGTACTAAGCATGAATTTGAATGTACCTATGAAGGAGATTTTTATGTTAAAAAAAATAAAAGATAATATGTTCAAATCCCGTGGTATAGGAAAGTTCTTCGGTATCGAACTGAAGCTTCATTGGACTTTTTCTTTTCTTCTTCTCTATATGCTTATCTCAGCTACTTGCCATGGAGAAGCTTTCTTAGCTCTTAAAGATGTTACAAAGTATCTCATACTTTTTGGGTGTGTTACTATACATGAATACTGTCATTGTTTGGTTGCCAGGAAGTACGGAATAGCAACAAAGGACATTCTACTCACCCCTATTGGTGGTATAGCTAGTTTAGAGAGGGAAATAGATAACCCTCACCATGAACTTAAAGTAGCTTGGGCAGGGCCTATTTCTAATATAGTCATATGTGTAATTTCAATTATAATTTATGCGATTACCAACATTCACGCTTTTGAATGGATAGCTATTGTTAACTTAGGGCTATTCCTTTTCAATATGATTCCAGCGTATCCTATGGATGGTGGAAGAATCTTCAAAGCTACGATGGTGTTGCGTAACGGAGAAAAGAAAGGAACAAGTATAGCACTCTATGCAGCACTTGGTTTTTTTTCTCTCTTTTTGGTTGGAGGTTTTATGCTCAAGACCCTTAATCTTGGAATAGTAGGTGGGGTTGGCTTATTTTTTACTATCCTCCAACTTAAATATAAAGATGATTCCTCATCTATACTAGAAAAGCGCAAAGAAAAATTAAAGTCATACGGTGTACGGTTGAAGGCATCCTACAATGATTTAGAAAGATATGACATAGCTAAAGAAGTCTTTGAAGATGAAAATATTACATTGCATGATACTTGTTATATATTAAACACTGTAGTAGGCGGAGATTATAATAGCTGCGGTAAGGATGCTTGTAAGATACCAAACTGCAGTGTTCCAGAGTTGCGTCTGAATGCTCTTTTTAATAGGGCTAACCAATATACCGTGCGAGAGATGCAAACCCTTTTGGAAGACCTCAGAGAAAGAAGAGTATAAATAGTATGAATTACAAACAATCAGGTGTTGATATAGATACCGCCAATGATACTAAAAATGGACTAAAGACTCTTCTTAAAACCAATAATCCTCGCGTACTTAATGGTATAGGAGCTTTCGGTTCTTTATTCGACTTCCATTTTCCTGAGTATAAGCATCCTGTCCTTGTTACTAAAACTGAAGAACCAGGGTCAAAACAGCTTCTCGCATTTCAATATGATCGATATGAGTCAATCGGTAAGGATATGATCAATCACCTTATTAATGACTGTATCGTTATGGGCGCTAAACCCCTTGCAGTACAAGATGCCATAATCTGCGGAAAACTTGAAAAAGATAAAGTTACCAGGATAATCACAGGCATCAATGAGGCTTGTATAGCCCAGGACTGCGTGCTTACAGGAGGTGAGATATCAGAACAGCCCTCTGTTATACCTGAAGGGACTTACATCCTCACATCAAGCATTGTAGGCATTGTAGAGAAGGATGACATTATCGATGGTTCAACCATCCTACCAGGAGATGTAGTTATAGGGCTACGATCCTCTGGGCCGCACACTAACGGTTATAGTTTAATTAGAAAGATGCTAGAGGAGTACCCTGAGCTTCAGGATGCTAAAATACGTAATAAAACTTTTATTAACATGGCTTTAGAGATACATAGGTGCTATTACCCTTATGTAAAAGGACTATTCAGACATAAAGTTATAAAGGGTATGGCTCATATTACAGGAGGAGGTATAGCAGAAAATCTTGATCGTATCCTTCCAGGTAATGTAGATGCCATAGTATCTACAAATAAAATAGATATCCTTCCTATATTTTTTATGATAAAGAATGCAATGGATTTATCATATGCTGAAATGTTCAGAACTTTCAATATGGGCATAGGTATGGCTATAGTTTGTTCTAAAGAGGATGTAGAAAAAACATTGAGACACTTCGACCTTATAGGTCTTCCATCTTATGTTATAGGTGAAATCGTACCAGGCACTGGGAAAGTGCAGCTATTAGATTTATGAGAGTAGAACCCATAAAAGAGATACATCCAATAAACCGTATTTCTGATTATCACATGTCTTCCGAAACGGGCATTTACTATCTACCGAAAGATCAGATTGAGATAAGTGATGATGGTATGCTTTTATCAAAGAATGCTAAACTAACTTCAATGTAAATTTATCTTCTATAAACTCGTATACTAAGGTAATAATTCCATGCTTTTTTAATTCCTTCACAGCATAGTCCTTATACCCACTACATATTGTAATAGCTCGTACTTCATCATATAGTTTGTAATGAAGCTTCATTTTCATAGCCAGGGTATATTTCATTACTTGACCTAGTAAGTCGTGCTTACCTATTCCTTTTTTTACTTCTACTATATAAACTATTCTATCATCCATATAAACCATGTCCGCCTTACCGTAGTCCGCACAAGGATGCTCCAAATTGTATAGGTAGAAATTTTCATTAGCGTTAAGTATCTCTTTGAGCTTTTCAAAACCCTCATAGTATATCTTTCTGACCACTTCTTTCTCAAGCCCTATAGACTTATCCTGTTCCTCTGTTGATACTACAGGCTCAGCTAACCAGCTTGTAGTAGCTATACTACCGGAGGAGAGGGATTCCTTGATGTTCTTTAGCTCTTTAAGTTGAGAGGGTTTTAAGCTATCTGATTTACCAGATATCTTGAATTCTTCCTTCAGAAGAGCATAGTAGAGAGAGGCAGTATTTTTATCGCCCATCAGATAGGCATAATAGGTCTTATAAAAGAGAGTCTGTATCATATAGGTCTCCATGTGTATATAACATGGAGGCACTTATTAAAAGATTATAATTCTACCATCCATACTTTTACTGGTATCCCAAATTCAAAAGCTAAGTTAGTTCTTCTGTTACCTGAAAATCCCCAGTACTTATCATCATTTAATTTAACTATGATAGGCATTTCTAAAGCTATATATCCTTTATCTATTAACTCTTTTTTCATACTTTCATAGCTATATCTATATTCTGGGACATTAAGCTCTATTTTAAAATCATCAGGAGATGTAGTTATATTTTGTAAGCCTGCAACAGGGAGGTCTTCTACTTTGCCTTTTTTAAATTTATCTTCAAACTCTTTAAGGTTATTAAACTTTACCTTCGCTTTTAGTAACGTCGAAGATGTTATTGCATTATTAAAATATTCGTCTGCCTCTTTAGATACATCAGGTTTCTTCCACTCTATTTTGTACTTAGAAGAAGCAGTATATGGCGTGAAAGAAGTACCTTCTCCCTCAGTTGGGTAATCAATCACTCTACTGAAAGGGACCTCTAAATATTTACCTTTTTGTACGCTACCTCTAAAGTCATCCAGTTTTGTTTTTGATGCCTCAAAAAGAGGGTATCCTTTGTTAGAGTTAACAGAGAATACCGTATCATTAGCCAGAGCATATAGATCCATAGGATTACTTGAATCCTTATAGAACTTAACATACCCTCTATCAGATGCATTCTTGATATTTTTATCAAGATTTTGTATAGCATCCGCAAGGTTGATTAAGGTCTCAGGTACACTTTTATGAAGTATCCCTATCCCACCCTTCTCTTCCCACTTCTTAATATTTTTCTCACGGTCATCAATAAGTATAGCATCAGGGGCAGCATACTTCTCTTTTTCTTGCTCTATGATGAAGGGCACTCCAGGTAGGTTATCCCTTAACCATTCTTTTTTACCTTGTATAGAAGATTCGTGCCGAGAAGGAGATGAAAGTATAATAGGATCAAATTTACTAATCTCATCCCATAGCCTACGCGACCCAGGTAGCCAAGCCATGGTGCTCCAAAATTTAGTCCCTGCTTTATCTATAGCTTTCCATATCTTTGGGTCATTACCAAATTCTTTGTCTACTGGATAGCCTAATATTTTAGATAGCTGTTTAGTAAAGTCAGTAAGGGTGTTATCAAGATCTATGAACAGGTACATAAAGACTCCCATCTATACCCATAGTATATATCTGTTACTCTTTTACCATTAATAATATTAGATATTATACTATTACTTATACCTAATTCTCTTTTTATATCTAAAGCTGATTTCCAACTTTTTAATAAATTACCATTCATGTCATATTGGTTTATATTTTTAGTATGGTGAGGTTTGAGTCTTTTTTTATTAATTTCATCTATGTTTATAAGTTTACCATTTTCAATATTTGAATCATCTATACTTCTCCAATAATACCCTCCATATGTTCTATATTTATATTTTATTGAAGAATATATATTTCCATAAGTTTTTAGATTTAAAGTTTCAGCCGCTTTTTTAGCGGAATCAAATCTGTTAATAACTTTACCATCTAACCCTATTTGATATATAGGATTAGAAACTGATATCCCACCAGCATTACACACCCTTAGATGTTGCTTCCACTCCTCTGTGTGCTTATGTCCTGGTTTTCCTCTGTGACCTATAGCTATAAGTTCCCTTGACTCTTTTGTATGTGTTCTTCCATACATAGGATTTCCTATACCAGCTACTCTTAAACTTATTTTTCTTTTTTCTTCTTCAGTAAATATTCTACCAGATTGTCCTTCCCCACCGTTAGTCATATTAGTAAGAGTTCCTGTACCTAAATCTCTTCTCCCATATAGTTTAATAAGAACTTTTTCTTTTTCTAAAGCCTCTGATTCTATGTCTGTTTGGAAAACAAATTTTACTAATATTTGCCCACCCAATCTTACAATTTTTGATATACGTCTAATTTTATGATTATTAGGATCTCTTTGCTTTTTAATACCTAAAGCAATATTAATATGATCTCTAAACCTTTGGTATCTTCCTTTAATAGCGCTTTTTGTTCCTTTACCTACATAGAAAGGCTCATTTTTAAGTGAGTCCCAAAATTCATAAATATAAAACTTTTTTTCTATATTAACAGTCGATATAATTTTGTACATCTTTTATCCTACGATATGAGTATTTGCCCTTCTTAGGTCTTTCAACCTTAGGAGGGCTTTTTATAGTATCCTTAAGCCGTAACTTAGGCATCAGTGCTATTTGTCTCATCTTCATACAAATATCTCTCAAGTAGTGTAGCTATTACGCTCTGCATCTTTCTTCCGTATAGTATTTTAGGATTGAAATTTTTATCTTGCCAATAAGCTTCTTTCTTAGATAGCTCTTCCATCTTCTCCAGTCTCTTCTTCATTTTTGTAAGGAAAAGATTTGGATCTTCCTGTATCGACTCTTTTACTTTTCTGAAAGTAAAATGTTGTTCAGAAGCCTCAAAAAGTGCTTCTATCTTGTCTACAAGCTTATTAACAAGTTTATCCTTCTCTTCGCTGCCATCAGGGGCTCTACCTATCTGAAGCATAGCTTTATCAAGAGACCGTATAGCTTTATCTGGATCAGGGATATCTTCTACTACTTTAGCTATTGAGTCCTCTACATCCTTTTCAGTAGTAAAGAGAGCCTCCGTAACTTCCTGGAAAGACTCAGGGTCCTTAGATATAATATCTTTATATTGCTCAAAAGTCTTTTCCATGTCTACTTCCTTAAATATCTTATCCAAGGAAACAAGCATAATATCTTTAGCCTTCTCTACCGTAGATTGAGGAACAGCCTCTTTTGTCTTAACATTTTTATAAGTAGACATTATAGTATGGATTTTATTGATTTGCTTATAGGATAAGTTATCAGACATCCTACCCTTCAAAGTATCCATATCTAGTTTAGGGGCCTTCAATTTAAGTTCAGGTCTTGTAGGAGCTTTTCCTTTTTCTATAGGCTCGGGTTGTACCTCTGATATAACTTCGTAGGTCTCACCCTTCTTATCCTCTAACTCCTTCTTCTTCTTTTCTAGCATCTCTTTTTCTTTAGCATTATCCGTATCTATTTTTTTACTTATAGCATTAAGTACCGATACCTGGAATCCTGTATCAGCAGTATCCATCATTTTTCTCATAAGAATGTCTTTTTGCTTTCTAAGATGACTTAATTGCTCAAGTTCTTTTTGCTTATCCATTACTTCCTTCTCATACTCATTATACTTGGCACTACCTTTTGTAATTAATTTCATACCATCAATAATATCTTTAATTTCATTCTTTAGCTCAGTAACTCTACTTTTGGTATGTGTGGTATCTTTAGCCCTGAATTCATTAGCGATTGTATTTAGCTGACCAGATATAACAGGATTTGATTTTACACCTGCTATGTTTTTGAATGTATCAAAAACACGACTAAAAGGAGCCATTTCACGCCCACCAAACAAAGCATTTCTTCCAACATTGGTTTTCCAATATCCCATAAGGTCCCAAAAGAGTTGTTTGTAGAAGAGTCTTACAAATACTGCTTTTTCTTCCTTATTAAACTCTCTGAACTCACCAGTATTTTGATCTACATAATTATTTACATCTATCAATACTGACCTTGCTTTATTTATCTTTTGTATTAGGGATTTCTTCTTAATAAGGGGGCCATTAACATCCTTCTGGTACTTCTCAAGAAGTTTTTTAAATTCCTGACCTACATCTTTTACGGCTACTGTCCTATCCCCTACTTTGACTTTGAGATCGAGAAATTTTCCTCTCTTCTCAAGGTCAGTATGTTTCCTATTAATTTCATTCACTATTTGCTTTAGTACTTCTACATCAGCTATGTCCCCTATACCTTTTTGTAGCCTAGCTATTTCAGCTATTGACCTTGCTTTTTCCTGACCAAATAGGTAAAGCACTATATCCCAATCCTTAACTTTAGGCTCCGGCATCTGAGTCTGTAGCTCAACTTTTTTATATTCTGGCATTTCTCTAGGTCCTACCTTCTGCATAGGCATAGCCTCATCTTCTATACTAGGTAGCGTATTATCTCCCATGTTATCAGCAGCACCTGCCAGCCTCATCTGTGGTGTCCCTTTTTCTTTCTCAATTAAATACTTGTTTATGTCAGTTAGATCGTTTCTATTAACATACTCAATATGCACCTTTATCTGTACCTCATTAGACTTTATAGACTTTATTTTATTATCTAATTCCTTAATTTCTCTACTCTTAAGTTCCTTATCCTTTGTAGGGTCATTCTGAATAGAATCTTTTTTAACTTCCAGTTTCTGTCTCTCTTTTTCAAGATAAGTAGTTACCTTCTTGAGAGCCTCCAATTCTCTTTCCATTAAATCAAAGAATTTTTTCTTAAGTTCTTCTAACTGGTCCGTAACAGTCTCTACCCTAGTTGAAGGAGGAGTCGTCATAGACCTCATACCATCAAGCTCTCTCTGGAGCTGACCCTTTTTGTACAGAAGTAAATCAATATCTTTCCGAATACCTCTTACCTCTACCATAGGACTTTCTAAAACCGTTACTTTTTTATCATCAGGTAGTTCTATTTCTTTTTCACTAAGGGGCACAGCCTTCTTCTTCTCAGAATCATCTCTAAAGCGTTCAGAAAGCTTTTTGAGAACCTTTTCAGCGAGGGGATCAGTCTGTTTCTGAGTCACAGGCTGGAATTTAGCCCTCATGATATCTGCTTCATCATTAATAGCTTTTTTAGGGTCCCGGTCATCCTTCTTTTCGAGATTAACTAGTTCCTTAACCTTAGCTATGTCCTTCTTTACAATAGCTTCTTGAAGCTGCTTTAGTCCCTCTTCCATTTTTCTATCTAATTCTTTAGTACCTCCAGGAGATATAGTAGCTCTTATCCTCTTAATATCTTCTATAGCTTTATCATGAGCGCTACGAGCTTCCTCATACTTATTTTCAAGAGAATCAAGTTCAGACTTATAAGTATTGATTTTCTTAGTTATTTCCCTGGCTCTATCTATAGAAGCTTCATAGTCTTTATCTTCTTTGAAGTTATCTTTGTTATTCTTTATAAAATCCACAGCCTTAGTATATGTTTCTACATCTACCTTAAAATCCTTTTTTGTAGCCTCTATAGACTTATTAAGGTCTTTTAAAGCTTCATCAGTGGCAGCCTTATTTGAATCCATCTCAGTTTCTATACTCTTAAAAGCTCTTATATCGGTCTCTTTAAAGACTTCTTGACCTCTTAAGTACAAGAATAATTTTTGAGCCTTTTCATACTTAGCCTTCAAAGCCTCCATTGCTGCATCTCTGTTCTTCATTTCTTCTATGGTAAGCCTTCTATCAATAACTGCCTTACCTTGTCCACTTAAGAAATTCTTAACAGGGTCTGAAACAGGAGCCATATCTTCCATAGTTAGACCATCAGGTAACTTTTTCTTGTAGTCTACATAGTTATCAAAGAACTTAATTAGTAACTTCCTCACAGAAGTGCGATCAAAAATTGCAGAGACATCACGTTCCTTCTCTTTCATCTCTTCTCTAACTTTTTCTCTATCAGGCTCTGCTTCTCCGATTTCTTCTTTCCATTCATCCCTGAAACGAGCAGAAAGCTCTTTAAGAACCTTCTTAGCAAGAGGGTCAGTCTGTTCTTGATTCAATGGTTTAAACTTAGCCCTCATGATATCATCTTCATCATTAATAGCTTTTTTAGGGTCCTGGTCATCCTTCTTTTCAAGATTAACTAGTTCCTTAATCTTAGTTACATCTTTTTTTATGATAGCTTCCTGAAGCTGTCTTAGCCCATCTTCTAATCCTAAGTCTCTCTTCTTTTTCAAAGTTAGTTCTTCACGGACTCCAGATAACCCTTGCTTTTCTGCAGCTTCTGCAATAGCATCCTCTGGGCGATTAAAAAATTTTGCGTAATCTTCAAGTTGCGGTAGATATTGATCTTTAACTTTTACGATAGCCGCTTCAAATTTCTGAAGATCCTTATTACCACGTAAAACTTCTTCTTGAGCCTCTTTTCGATTATCGTTAAGAATGCGATCTGTACCGACCTTATTTAATATCTTTTCCTCTATACTTCGTGATCCTCTTAGAATAACTTCTGCCACAATATCATCTATCTTAGGATCATATTGTGTAGGATCAGATATCTCATGGCCTTTTTCACTGAAGAACTTAAACCCTCTGGCTGCAAGAGCATCAATAAAAGAGTTTACATAATCAGGCTTATCAAAGAAACTTTTTGTAAATTGTCTTTTAACTTCACCACCGACTGGTCTATATTTTTCCCCATAGACTAACCAGTTTGGTTTCTCTTTCTCTCTAACTTCTCCAGCTATTTTCCTAATAAGATAAGATATAGAAGCTTTCTTTTTAGTCCTTTCTTTCTTAGGCATTACTATTTTTTCAATATCCGCTTTATTCCTAAGGCTATCAATCAAGCGATCATGTAGTTTATCAGGCTTATATTTATACATAGCCTTTTTCATATCCTCTATTCTATCACTCATATGATTAACCATCTCCGCTATCTGTTCTGCTTCTAAATGAGATAATGTTTTTCCATCCACTATAAGTTGAAGTACTTTTTTAATCTTATCTATTTCATATTTGTTCTCACCAAAATACTTAACAAGCGGGTGATAAAGAGCCTCATGCTCTTTTCTAAGCTTTTCTATTTCAGGCTCACTTTTATCTTTTAACTTAGTTTCATCCAATTCCTTGTACTTATACTGATCCTGTTCGTCTGCACTTTTAGATGTAGAATTATTATTTTCGTCTCCTACACCTTTAGGAAACTCAGATATATGATGTCCTTTTCCCAAGAGGGTAATAAATGTAGGATTAGATACAACTACTCTATTAAACTCTTTAGCAAATTTTTGAACTCTTTCAATAAGAGCGTCAAAAGTCCCTGCCTCCCTGAATTTTAAAAGACCATCTATAATAGATTTCTTGCTATTAATAAAATTTATATAATCGCTAACGCTATCTGTAAGGTTTTCAACTTCAGGGATAGTTATCAACTTCAATAATTTATCCTCCTTACTCCTAAGCTCTTGTATACGAGCCTCTGCCTCTTCATAGTCTTTTGTCTTCTCCTCTAATGTAACTTTTTCAGTATCTGATAATGGAGTCCCTTTTTCTTGTTTATCCTTTAATTTTTTAAGAATCATGGCTGCTTCACTCTGTTTCTCTTTTGTAAAAGACATCGCAGCACTCATATCTTTTTCTATAATAAAAGGATCGAGGGGGGTATACCTAAGATGCTCTAAATTAACATTTATTAATCTTTTCTTAATATCATCAGGTATCTTTAGATCCTCATAAGACTTTTTAATTTTTTCAACATATGGAGAAATCTCCTCATCCGTTAGAGTCCCTTTTTTAGTTATCTCATCTATGGCTTTTCCATCATCAGAAAATCCCTTAGTATGTATCATTCTATTGATTTGATCTATCATAATAACCATACGCTCAGAATCTTGTTTAATCTGCTGTGTATCTCTTTCTCTAAGTTTCTGTTTATCTTCTATTACCAAACTTTTTACAAAAGATTGAGCAACCTTATTAAGGTCGTCATTTAACCACTCATCCTTGATACCTACTTTTGTTCTCTCCGCTTTCAATTGAACTAAAAAGTTATGCAAAAGTTTTAACTGCTCAGATATAGTAAGCTCAGCAATAGCGTCTATATGGTCTTCATTGATACCCTTCTCACCTTTAGGTAGTCTGGATACCTGACGCTTACCATCCTCATAGGATACTTGTTTATTAAAGTAATAAGCTATAACATTAGATGCTTTATTCTCATTCAAACTACTAAGTTCATTATCTGTTACACCAAAAAGAAGCTTCATCTTTTCATTTGGTATAACTTCTGTAGGCTCTTTTATCTCAGATAACTCTTTATAGTACTCATCAGCTTTAGCTCTTAGGTCTCCTTTTAAATAGACGGAATCAGGCTTTTTTGCTCTTACCATAGAAAGGAGCCTATATATACGGTCCTTTTTTTGATCCTCTGTAAGATTATCCGTAAGCTTATTTTTGAAAGTTTTTATAAACTTATTCTCAGCATCTATGTGCCCCTCAATATCTTTCCCAAGAAAATAGGCTATCGCTTTTTTGACTTCTCGCTCAGATATTTCTGGTACAAGGTCTTTTTCAAATATATTGAACCCCCTCAATTCATCATTAGAAAGAGGATCAAATTTATTGGGGGTCTTACCAAATGGAGCCTCAGTATCTTCTCTAATAGCTTTAACTAGCTTACCTATTAAACGAGGAGCATTACCCCCAGCATAGAATACCTTGGTTTTTTGAGAAAGATGTTCAATCAGTGTTTTTACACTCTGCGTAATAGGAGAGGCAGCAATAGCCGCCTTGAGCTTGTCTGGATCGGGTATCTGTCCCAGATTACTTTTATGTACCGCATTTTGAAAAATAGGACTTTCATCATACGCATTACTGATTAGCTTCAAAATAAGTTGTTCTATTTGATCAGCGCTGTTAGCTTTATATATATCCGCAATAATGTTTTTCCCAAAAGGACTATCTAATGAAAATAGCTTTACATCTTTTTCATCAAGGTCAGACTTTATTCCAAATTCCTTCCGAAGCCTATCAAAGGGATTTACAGCGGCTTTCTTCTCCTCAATAGCACTACCTGTAGCGTCTGCATGTCTATAAAGCATATTAGATTCCTTTTCTTGTCTTACGAATAAGATGTATTATATTTGAATAATGATCTCTTGAGAAAGATTCTACTGGTATACCATCCATTAATGATGCATATATCACTCTTCCGTGATCAAATGCTTTCTTTTCTAGCTTTTCTTTTAACTGCTTTAACTTTTTACCAATCTCACCTTTTTCAGTACGCTTCTTAGCTTGTACCAAAGCTCTCTCAACAAACTTAGTAAGTGCTGATGTCCATTGCTCTTTTGGTAAAGGATTTCCGTCTTTGCCCATAGTTTTCATAGTCTTAATCAAAGCTTCAGTCTTATCTGTAACTTTTAATCCCATGCTTCTTAGTTTTTCAAAATCTCGTCTAAGAATAGCATCTATGATAGCATCCTCACTTACAGGTGCAGGAGCTTTTGGGGAGGGAGCTATAGGCTTCTTAGAATCAATCTCTGCTGGCTTATCCGAGATAGGTTCACCATGGATAACTTCTTCAACTATTTTCCTATATCCTGAATTATCAAGAATCTCCATCAAATTCTTATCTTTGTCTTTTGTGAGCATGCTAAGTATTACGCTCCTAATCTCATCTTTGAATTTAGTTGTGTAGAAAATATGAATTTCATTCTCATTCTTTCTTACGACCTGTTTAGCTCTCTCTAATATCTCCAGACTTTTTTGTTTCATAAAGGCGGACCTGTCAAAACGGGGATCGTAGCCTACCCTCTCCTCCAACTCTTTTTTAGCAGCCTTTTCCCACCCAAACATTTTAATGATGTTGATAAGTAGGTCCTCTGCATCCTTATTATTTTTGAAAGCTTTCCCGGTTACCAAATCATTTACAGCAATACTCATCCAAGGATCAGTACCTTTAGTGGAAGGAGGAGTTTTGCTTTGAGAGATCAAATCTAAAGCCCAGTGTACCATTTTTCTGGTTCTTAGAAGAGGTGTAATCGCCTGTCCTTTCAATTTAGGCACGATAGGAAATTTATCCGAAATTTTCTTCACAATAATAGGCTTTCTGACCCCTTGGTTTAAAAGGAACTGAGTTAGCTCTGGCATCCCACCCGCAAATTCTTTTACTTGCTCCTCTCCCTCTTCTTCCTCTTCTTCTCTACGTTTAGCCTCTTCTACTGCTTCTTCTCGTCCTCTAGGTATTATGGATTCTTTTTCACTCATAGCACTTGATAAGTCACCTATCTCATATACTTGCTTATTACCAACAAAAATAGTACCTGAAAGTTTCTCAATAAGCTCTTCTAATGGAACAGCTTTGATAACATCCGCATATTTTACAGCCATCTTCTGAGCTAACTTCTTTAACTCATCTGGATTAAGACCTTTATCAGCTATGGTCTCAAATTCAGACTCAGCTTCCTCCTGAGAAAATTCTCTAAACTTAAGTGAACATACCTTCCTACTATCAGACTTATTTACTTCAAAGGTATATTTCTTTCCACCCTCTATACCGGAGACATAAGATGGGAGATTTACATTAAATATCCTATCTGGTCTAACACCCGGGAACTCATCCCCAGACTCTTCAATTGTAAATTCTAAACGTGCCGATTTATATTTATCCTCAGCCCCGCCTTTTTGTCCTGGCTCTATATGATGCATTTTCCAATCAAAAGATATTACCATTCTATTCATAAATGACACTAATTCGGTATCTACCATACCTACCTCATAGTCTTCACTACCCGCAACATATTCTTTTAAATTAGTTATGCCCTGCTCTTTTCTTAAATTTTCAAGTATCTCTTCTCTACGTTTAGGATCTATCCTTGGTATAAACTTAACATCACCAAGCTCCAATTTTCTCTCTTCACGCTCACTTAAAGTCTTAGTGTCTCCCTTACCTTTAGTAGGTCTTTTTGTCTCTTTTACTTCACCCAAAACAGTATCAAGAATCATATTCTTGAGCCCCGTATTATCCTCTTTTATATAATGCGTAATCATATCTCCAACAAGAGCCGTCATAGCATCATGGAATTGTTCATTACCCTCCCTGCTACCAGAAGCCTTTATGAATATGTCAGAATCTGTAACCGTAGGAAGTTCCCTAGTCCTAATCGAAAGCCCACTAGGAAAAGTATACATATTATTATTTTCAGATTGCTGGGGCTTTCCGCTAAATTTGTCCGAAAGATAGCTCAATCTAGGATTTAATTCAATCCGACTTTGAAAAATTTCTACAGCATCTCTTACATCTACTGGAGCTAATTTACCACTTTTACCAATAACATTTCTTTGAAGGTCTACACTTAATAGTGGATTAGATTTTGGAGATTTAGCCTCACTAGGGCTTTGAAATAACTCATATCTTTTATTAGCAAAAGTATCATTGAATTTTTTAGCCAATACTTTAGGAAGTCTCTTACTCAAATCATTAGATACTATCTCATAAAAATTATTAAGAGATTCTACTACTTTAGCTTTAAGTCGCTTTCTATCTTCAAAGGCTTCATCTGACTCATTCTCTTCTTTATCGGAAACATGAGTAAAATGATGACCGTGGATACCTGCTTTTTCCAATGTCATTACTATTAAATCAGCAAAACCCTTCTTCAAATTTTCTGGAGCTTTAAAAAATTGCTGCTTATCCTGGGGCATCCTGAAACTCTCATGCTCCATCTCAGCAAGTTTTATCATACCCTCTTCTCCTAATAGATTCTGGAGAAGATTGTAATCCTGTAAATACATGGAAACAACTTCTGATGCTATCTTATCAGCCCCTTTCAAATATTGAGAGGCTACCCTGTACATTAATGCTGAAGTTACATTACTTATCATATTTGCTCCGCATAGGCAGAAATAACAATAAAATACCCTTAGTCCCAAGAGGCAAGTTATATATCTGAGTTTATTAGAAGATTATTATTTGCTTTTTATCGAGAAAGATTTTAAATATTTTTTGCCAAAAAGTATATTATAGAAGGTTGAGAGTACTTTAAAAAAATATAAAGAGGTTTTTAATGTATACTATCACACTATCTAAAGAACAACTCAGAGTTGTTGACCATGCCCTTGAAGTATTGGTGCGAATGGGCTTGGGACAGATAAATACCGCTATAGAACTATGCTATCTATCTAAAATGGATAATCCTAAAAAAGTAAAAAGCCTGTGTGATGACCTGAAGAAAGAACTCACAGGTTTTGAGATGGGGGCATCATGGGGGATAAGTAGCTCAGAAATATCAGAAGACTATAGAATAGCTTGCGATATACAGCAGGTTACTAGACACCAAATACATAATGACTTACCTGAGGATATTAAGCAAAAACGAAACTATGTAGTAGATGCCTATCCAGCATATAAAACTTCTACTACCGAAAACTTACCGAAAATAGAAAAGAGCCTATAGTATGGTCTACTTTACCGCAGATAATCATTTTGGCCACACTAACATAATGAAGTATTGTAATCGTCCCTTCTCTACTGTAGAAGAAATGGACGAAACACTTATAGCTAACTGGAATGGTAGAGTCAAACCTACAGATACCATTTATGTACTTGGAGACTTTTGCTGGCATAATCCTTCCAGATATACCAAAAGACTAAATGGTGAAATCCATCTTATCGCCGGAAACCACGACCACGAAGCAATAAATAGGAAAGACCTCTTTAAATCTATTAAATTTATTGATAAAATCAGAGTAGAAGGTCAATTTATAGTACTCTGCCATTACTCTATGCGTACCTGGGATGCATCCCACTACGGCTCCTATATGCTCTATGGGCACACACATGCTGCTCTTCCCCCCTGGGGAAAAAGCCTGGATGTAGGGGTGGACGAATTCAACTATTGCCCTGTATCTTTCAATGAAATAAAAACTATCATGGATAACCGTCCCGATACCCCCAAACCATTCGAGGATGTAGGCCCTTTTAGAGAATACTTCTGGTATAAAGTCCAGAGCAGAAAACCAACGGAAGGTTTTGAACTACTATTGTGGGATGGAAAGAATAGAATGAGAGGTACCTACATAGATGGAGTATTTGTAGTCATGTATGGTAGAGAAGATGTAGAAAATATTACACACTGGATGTATCTACCTGAGCCACCTAATAATAACTAAGGAGAAGTCATGCTTAAACATCTAATCACAATCCTAATCTTATGTGCTTTTTGTACACAAACATATAGCGAATCCCAGTATAAGGATTCCTATGCTATGTTTCGTCAAATAATGGCACTAGGCTCTGTTTTTGTATCAACTGCTGAAGAAAATAATCTTGAGATAGTGAAAATCGATATAGACCTTGTAGGAAAAGGGAACCCCAAACAAACTTTAAAAAAATTCTCAGTAGGATTTAATTACGCTATAATAGCCGTAGGAATTCCTTCCAGAATAAAAGACCTCGATATCAAAGTCTTTTTTATCACTAATGACGGAGAACAAGTACTTGTAGCTAGCGACCAGGCTGTAGAATCAGTTGCTAAGATAGCTTTTACACCTACCGTATCAGGTACCTATCTAATCGTTATAGATGCCTATGAAATGACCCCTGATTATGTAGGATCTATGGGATACTATTTCTTATCTATAGCACATGACTAATATGATAAATATACCCATCCTCTCTTTATTAGTCACCTTCCTGCATGAGTTAGGTCATGCCTCCGCCTCCTTAATTACCGGGGGCCACGTCCTATCCCTACAGGTCAATCCTAATGGTAGCGGCCTATGTATAACCTCTGGTGGGAACCCCCTGATCATAATCGCGGGAGGTTATCTGGGAAGTATCATCTTTGGAAACCTTATGCTATACTTCGGTATCAAGCACAAAGACTTCTCAAAATCCGCAGCTCTTGCCCTATCTGTTATCATGGTGGTAGTCTCTGTAGTTTGGTTCAGTACGCTGTCCTCCTTCGTCATAACCTTTATTACAGGGCTTATCCTCGCTATATGCTTTCTGAAAATAGCTTGGTCAGGAAGAGTATTCATGATAGGCTCAGGGGCATATTCAGTACTCTATGTCATAAAAGATTATAATGTCGGACCATCTTCTGATTTGAAAGCATTCTCAAATATAATGGGACTAACTCCTACTATATGGATGTATCTATGGTTAGTAGGGGCAATCATCATTACAATAGTGTCCCTACGTTTAACACTAAAGCGTAAAGGATAACTTATGGTAGCCCTTGTTATAATACTTCTAACAGTATTCTGCTTCTTAGGATGGGTAGCCTCAAATGTTCCAACCGGACCCACGGATTGTAACGGTATCATGGGTAAGATATTTGGACATAACTACGAGGCCGCCTGCGATACAAAAGAGTCTGCCACTAAATACCCCCATTCCAATGTAAGAGGTAGGGAGAAAGAGCTGGAAACTACACTTCAAAAATATAGAGACGTAGAAAGTACCTATATAGGACATGTGTGCAAACGATGCGGTAGAAAAGTACTTAAATCAGAGCTATGGAAAGAAGGATCAGGAAAAGAATGATATACCCCCTTTGCAACAAACGACCAGAACGTGCTCCGCATATATGTGGACACGTTTTTCCTTTATGCTGGAGATGCACGGGAGCCCTAGTAGGAGTCATATTGGTAGATATAATCTATTTATCTTTAAGTCCAAAGATATCGATAATGCTGCCTCTATCAATACTATGCATACCAATGCTTATAGATGTATACAGACAGTATAGGCTAAAACTAATGAGCACTAACCCAAGACGCTTCTATACTGGTTTCCTATGCGGTATAGCGATAATGGGTTGGGTGGCTTTAATAAAGCAAGGAGTAATTTTGTGGACCAGATAATAGTCATTGCTGCTATTATTTTAATAATATGCATGCTGTTGCTGCCTAATAAACGTAGATAAAAAGTAAAAGGAGTGCCTATGAACACCTGTCAGTCCATCTCTAATTCCTTGTTATGCTATGAATCCTTCATGGAGATGATCAAAGATCGTCATAAAGCTGGGTATGAAGATAAGAAGCGCTTGGACGAATTCGTGGTGCTAGGAAGCTACTACCTCGACACCTGCGGAAATTGCCTAAAAGCATCCCCAGAATGCAGACCCCTAAACATCGTACCTACCTTACCTAAGGTAATTACTAAGGGTGAGTTCGAGACGATAATAAGATGCCTACCAAAAGATAAACAACGTATCTTATGGGACTTCAAAAACAACCTACCACCAGCTAATAACGTCTGCAGCCACTGTGGGAAACCATGGACACTAAATACCTGTTATAATATCCGAGTAGAGAATGATTCGATAGTCTACCCACTAAAAGACTTTATCGGGAAAACTTTCAAAGATGTAATAAGTTGGACAAAAACTATCAAAGATAAAGCCTGGATGGTAAGATTCGATGATAGGATGCTCGTCCGTAATGATAAATATATAGACCTTACCCCTCATCCTGAATATACATACCTCAAAATAAATGAGCGAGGATGGGTAGGAAAAAATGAAGGTATCACTATAAACCATATCATAGAAGAAGGTGATGAAGTCTACATCAATGAGTGGAAATACTTCCATCCCGAATGTATGAGACAAGTCATTAGCACTCGTCTCGTTGAACATATGAAGAATCCTGAACTATCCTATACCGATCTTCCCAATTTGGCTGGCAATGAGGAAGCTGACCTCTATGTAGAAGCCGAACTGAGAATGGCAAACATAACTAAAATACTACAAGAACCAAATAGAGAAGTCCCTACCAAATTTGCCGGAACCCTTGGGAAATTCAAGTTCAGGAGAGCCTGGAGATACTGGATGGTAGAAGGACCCGTACCCTTAGATATAGCTATCAATATGTATAATGACCCCGAAGGTAATAAATATGTCAGAGTAGCTGGGCACTGCGGCTGCCCGCATCCTAAAGAGTGGGCTTCTTCTCAAAATACAGTCGAGTCCTATCACATAGATACTCTACAAGGATTACAACTATTCACTCGTTCCATGGAACCTATAGCCTGTGCATGATATAAGACTTATAGACACAGAACTGCATAAAACCCTCAATAGCATTAGGGACCGACTTTTTAAATTGTTCCCTAATGCTGGTCTGGTTAAAACATGTTCATCACTATGCGATGTAGCAGGAGAATCTGAGATCATCGTATCATGGATAAAGAAACCTAATTATTATATAAGAATATCCTCCTATATGGTTATACTATTCCTGATTATACCAATCATACAAACATTTAGATCCCTAAATATACAAACAAAGGATATTAATGTAGCTGATTTCTTTCAAATGATAGATGCTGGATTCAATACCATCATACTTATAGGAGCTACTATCTTAGCTCTAACATCATACGAAGTAAAACAAAAAAGAAAAAGAATCATCAAAGCTATCAACCAACTTAGATGCATAGCTCATATCATAGATGCTCACCAAATATCCAAAGATCCACTTACTATAAGTGATATAGATACTAAAGTCTCATATGATGAATACCTATTAGTCAGATATCTAGATAGCTGCTCTGATATGCTGTCCATCATAAGTAAAATAGGATTCCTCTATGCCCAAGACTTCAATGACCATGAAGCCCTGAATGCCTCTAATGACCTGGAGGGACTTACTACAGGAATATCTCAAAAAATTTGGCAGAAAATACGAGTCATACAAACTAATGTAAAGAAAATCTAAAAAAGGAAAAAACATGGAACTTGTTGCCCAAATAGCTGTTGGAGTCTTTATAGGCTTAGTAATATTCATTTGTTGCTGTGGTGCTAATAATCCCAGATAGATGACTAAAAGCTGGAAAGACTAATATGGAAAACTCTATACAAAAATGCCGATACAAAAACTGTAATAGAACATGGGAAATCAAACCAGGTGAAGAAGAATACCTCTACTGCTCCATAGAATGCGCTTGCTATGATGGTACCTTCTCTGTTACTAAAGGTTGGCTTATAGACCCAGATACCCTCAAAGGAGATATAGATGACTCTAACAAACCTCAACATGAAAATAATTAATGACCTCATAAATGCCTCCAATAAATCTCAACAACGAGCCGAACAAAACTCAGACTTCCTACGAATATTCCATAACGGACGAACTGATGCCCTCAATGATGCCAAAGATATAGTCAATGATGCCTTTCAAAACTTAAATGAAAAAATAGTACTAAGTGAACAATGGATACCTGTATCCTCTAAAAAACCAGAGGGACACTGCAAAAGAGTCATCATTTATCACCAAGACCCCTATGTAGGATATGTAGCTTACTACTCAGATGGGAATTGGTTCTCTGATAGTAACCAAAAAATAGAAACTCCTACCCACTGGATGTATATACCTGAAGGTCCTAAATAAAATGTTAAATAATACAGCGCTTATAGTATATTATATAGGCAGTTAAATAACTGCTGTTCTTTTAACCACGCGCCCTTCGGTTTTCGGCGTAACCCTATTAGGAGGTAAAATATGAAAACGGCAAGTATCAAGTCCCTAAAAATTGTCGAAGCTGTCGAACTCTTCAAAAAAACCTATTTCTCGGAATCCGGGGAATACTGCATATCAACATCTCGGGAATCTAAAAGAGATAAGGATGATAAAGGTTTTTATTCTTTGTCTTTCTGTGACCCCAACTGCAACCTTGAAGAAGGTAATATACCAGACTTTCTCGAAAAGGAAAACTATACCGAAGATGCTAAACAGTTCTTTGAAGCTAAACTAAATAAAGTAATACGCTTCTTAGAAGTATCTTGGACGTACTCCAAATCTAAAGGCTTTGATATGGCTATCCATTTACGCTTCTAAATTATGTGATAGAGTAGATAAGGGGATTACAATTAATCCCCTTATAGCTTAATAAGGATACCTTTGAAATTCACCTAAAAATAGACCGGGTACCCTATGGCTAAAATCATCCCCACTAATGAACCCTCTAAATTCGTATTCTTCTGCCCAGGATGTAATTGCGGACACTACTTCAATACATCTATATGGTCATTCAATAATGACTTCAATAATCCAACGGTAAGAGACTCCATCCTAGTATGGTACTCCAAACCAGAACGTAGATGCCACTCCTTCGTCACCGATGGTAATATCCAATTCCTCGATGACTGCTTCCATAACCTCAAAGGTCAAACCATACCGCTACCCGACTTCGATTCCATAGACCAACCTCCCTATGACCCAGAAGCCTTCCCTCCTAATTCCCCCGCTGGAGAAAAAGCCTTCTGGGATAATATCAAGTCTAATAAGTAATATCACCTTATAAGGCCATAAAGGGGATACCTTTAAAATTCACCTTAAAATTAAAGGGGGTCAGGTATCTAACATTAGGAAGCTGCTAAAAAAATAACCTATAAAAGTTATTTTAAATCCTTTAATACTAAAGGTCTATCAAATAGATATAGATATCCATCTGGTCCCATTTTCTTTGTGTATTTTAATTCAGAACTTAATAGCATAGGAAAAAACTTATCATATAATCTGGAATATATATTTTCTCGCCTTTTATCACCTGGGTTATCTTTCTTGGAATCTATCTCAAAACCATCGATAGAATTATTAGACTTAATTTTAAGCAATCTCTTCAACCCTTCCATAATACTCAATATAACTGAGGAAAATACCCTAGTAGATAATCCCGGAACATTTAACGTAGGAGACATAGAATCTTCATCCATTTCTTTAATCCTAATACCTAACCACGACCATACTTGATCTATCTTCTTGTAGGCTAATTCATAGTTAGAATCCCTATCTTTAAGTATTTTCAAACGATCTAATACTTTAGTAAAAGTAGGCTCTAACTGATCAAATTTTGTTATCTTTATTAACTCTTCATAAAATGGTCCAATATTTTTTATGTCTTTAAAGTAACCTATATACTCTTTTGTGGTCTCTATTAGATTGTAGTCATGTAATTGATAAGAATCTTGTATATTTTTTGTCTTTTTATTCAATTCTATTGTAGAAAAATCTATCCTAATTATATTCTTATCTTCTATTTTCTTAGTCTCTAAGCTAGTTATTACTTTATACTTGTTATCACCTATATCTATGATGTTCGATACTATAAGCTCACCTCGTATACTATGTACCTGAGGAGAATGTGTATGGTACTCTTTTATCAAGTCGTCTCGGCTAAGTGCTATTCGACTCGATAACTGTCTTATAAATAAGGATACATTTGTTCTCATTCGGGAAGACTCAATAGTTAAGTTAATAATAGTCTATAGAATATCACTTGTTTGTATATTATTAATAGAAAATTAAAAGAGGACTATCTTATCTATTATCTACTTCAACTTTCCTATCCTAAGGGCTAAGTAAACATATAGGGATACCTTTAAAGTTCACCTTAAAATTAAAGGGGGTAGCTAAGGGTGAAGATGGGGGCAGGAGCGAGAAGGATAGCTAAGGGTATAAGGATAAGTAAGGGGATAGGGAGCGGTAAGGGGATAAGGATAGGTAAGGGGATAAGGATGATAGCGGTAGCTGAGGGGTGGGTCCCATATTTTTCTATTTAAGGGGTTAAATTAGGAAAAGGTTTTTGAAAATTCAAAAATGGAGAAAATTTCCACGGACCTCAAACGGGGTGGGGGGTGTTTCCTTTACTTTTGGCAAATTATAGCTTCTTTACAAATAATAGTATCACTATTATTTTTTACTTGAAAAAAAATAGATCCAAAAAATCTACTATCCTCTATAGTAGATATAAGGAAAAAATATTCCTTATATATTGGTTCTTTTTTTACTTGAAAAAAAACAGAT